>Ga0308170_10000008_pt1 | contig 641106 bp, 594 predicted proteins | sample PhyBR2_2_FD_202136 | JGI IMG/M metagenome (GOLD analysis project Ga0308170, IMG submission 202136) | Phyllosphere microbial communities from UC Gill Tract Community Farm, Albany, California, United States - DLSLSB.R2 | ecosystem: Host-associated > Plants > Phyllosphere > Unclassified | place... | reverse complement strand
GTTCGCGGCGGGTTTGCTTGCGCTTGCCGGCGTACTCGAAGTCGGAAAAGCTCATCTGGCTCATGGGAGGCTCGGATCAGGTGGTCAGGCGATTTTCGCATACCCGGGACTTGTTCGGAGATTCCCTTTGTATTCCTTTTTAAGGGAGCGAATCGGTGCGGGAGCTGCCGAAGCTCCCAAAGGAGCTGCTGGATCAACTCCCTGAAACGCTGATGACCGCTGAGGCTATCGAAGAGGCTTCTGCGGCCTTCAAGAAAGCGCTGCTTGAACGAGCCCTAAATGCCGAACTTGGTCACCATTTGGGCTATCCGTCGGGCGCGCAGCGCCCGGAGGATGAAACAAACCAGCGCAACGGTAAGAGCGGCAAGACAGTGTTAACCGGCGATGGCCCGATACGCCTGGATATTTCACTCGACCGAAACGGCAGTTTCTCGCCCATTCTGATCTCCAAACATGAGCGCCGGTATACCGGTTTTGACGACAAGATCATTGCCATGTAGGCCCGTGGAATGACGGTCAGAGAGATTCGTGCGTTTTTTTCTGAGCAGTACGGCACGGACGTCTCGCCCGATTTCATCAGCTCTGTGACCGACGAGGTCATGGAAGAAATTGGCGCGTGGCAGAAGCGTCCACTGGAGCCGATGTACCCGATCATTTTCTTTGATGCGCTGCAGGTGAAGATCCGTGAAGAGGGCCTGGTGCGCAACAAGGCCATTTACCCGGCGCTGGGCGTATTACCCGACGGGACGCGCGATATCTTGGGCATCTGGATCGAGAATACCGAAGGTGCGAAGTTCTGGATGCAGGTGTTCAACGACCTCAAGAAGCGTGGTGTAGAGGACGTGCTGATTGCCGTGACCGATGGCCTCAAAGGTATGCCAGAAGCCCTCAGCGCAGTGTTTCCAGAGACAACGGTGCAGACATGCATCGTGCACCTGATCCGCAACAGCCTGGACTATGCGGCCTGGGACAAGCGGCGGGCACTGGTCAAGGCGCTGAAACCGATTTACCAGGCCATCAATGCAGAAGCGGCTGAGCAGGCATTGGATGAGTTTGAAAACGGGCCCTGGGGCAAGCAGTATCCGACAGTCGTTGCGGCCTGGAGACGCGCCTGGGATCGGGTGATTCCATTCTTTGTCTTCCCGCCAGCCATCCGGAAAGTGATTTACACCACCAACGCCATCGAGAGTATCAATGCTCAGTTGCGCAAGATCATCAACACCCGGGGCCATTTCCCGAACGATGACGCAGCCACCAAGCTGATCTGGCTGGGGCTGCGGAACATCACGGCAAACTGGGCTCGGCGGCGCATGATTGGAAAAGTGCGATGAACCAATTCGCGATTCTGTACGGGAATCGGTTCATCAGGCCGACCTGGTGAAAATCTAGGGCCTGCCTAGTGGCAGGCCATTACCGGCCCGCACACAAAAAAACTGACCGTCCCTTTCCGACCTATCCGGCAAGGCCACCCCAACAGTCAGCGCAACGTGACTGAGGCCATATCACTTGGCCTGATAAATAATCCCGGGACTGCACTGGACCATCTGATAATGATCAGGCAACCCATTGAGCGCCTCCGAAGCCCCCAGGAACAAATACCCCCCAGGCTTCAACGTGGCGTGGATGCGCAGCAAGATGTCGCGTTTGACCTGCGCCGAGAAATAAATCAGCACGTTCCGGCAGAACACCACATCGAACTTGCCCAGGCTCGCATAGCTGTCGAGCAGGTTGAACGAACGAAACTCGACCCGACTGCGGATCGGCGCCTTGATCGCCCAGCGCCCCGGTGCCTTCACATCGAAGTAGCGCTGCAGACGCTCCTGCGACAAGCCACGGGCGATCGACAGACTGTCGTACTCGCCACTTTTGCAGTTGGTCAGCATGGTCCCCGACAAGTCGGTCGCGACGATCTGCGCGCCCATTTTCAGTTGGCCAAGATTGCCCCGCTCGAACTCGTCGATCGACATCGACAGGGAATAAGGCTCCTGCCCCGACGAACAGGCCGCCGACCAGATGCGCAGGCGCTGCCCCGGATTGCCCTTGATGAACTCCGGGATGACCTTGTTCTTCAACACCTCGAACGGATAGGTATCGCGAAACCACAACGTCTCGTTGGTGGTCATCGCATCGACTACCTGCTCACGCAGACCGCTGCGCGGCTGGGTCTGGATACGCTGCACCAGCTCACCAAGCGACTTGATCCCCTGCTGCTCCATCATCTTGTTCAAACGGCTGGAGACCAGGTACTGCTTATTTTCGCCCAGCAGGATGCCACAGGCTTTTTCCAGGAAGACCCGGAACTGTTCGAAATCCAAATTACCCGTAGACAATGCAACCGCCTCTTTTCAATCGCTGAGGCCGGGGCGTACCCCGACCGGTTTAATGCGTAGCCTTGATCCGGTCAACGACCCGCTGAGCCAGATCGTCCGGCCGGAACTTGGCCAGGAAATCATCGGCCCCGACCTTCTTGACCATGGCCTGGTTGAACACCCCAGACAATGAAGTATGCAGGACGATGTGCAGTTGTTGCATGCGCGGATCACTACGAATTGCCGCAGTCAGGGTATAGCCGTCCATTTCCGGCATCTCGATGTCGGAAATCATCATCAGGAATTCCTCTTCCGGACGCTTGCCGTCATCGACCAGCTTGCGCAGGTAATCCAGCGCCTGCCGGCCATCATTCAGGGCGATCACCTCGACCCCAACCGTCTGCAGGCAACGGCTGACCTGTTTGCGCGCTACCGACGAGTCATCCACCGTCAACACGCGCAGCGACACCGCCTTGCTGTGCACCTCTTGGTCGACCACGCCGACCGACACCGACTCGGACGATGGCGCAACTTCTGCCAGCACCTTCTCCACGTCGATGATCTCGACCATGCGATTGTCGACCCGGGTCACTGCCGTCAGATAATGGTCGCGGCCAGTACCCTTGGGTGGCGGATGGATCTCCTCCCAGTTCATGTTGACGATGCGTTCGACCGAATGCACCAAAAAGCCCTGCGTCTTGGTGTTGTACTCGGTGATGATCACGAAACTGTTGCGGATGTCTTCCTGCAGGCCGGGCAAGCCGGTTGCCATCGACAGATCAAGAATCGGAATGGTCGCACCGCGAATATTGGCTACGCCGCGCACTACCGGGTGCGACTTGGGCAACACGGTCAATGCCGGGCACTGCAGCACCTCACGGACCTTGAACACGTTGATGCCGTACAACTGAGCGCCATTGAGGCGGAACAGCAAAAGTTCCAGACGATTCTGCCCAACCAGCTGCGTGCGCTGGTTGACCGAATCCATAACACCAGCCATGCCAGACTCCTTAACGTTTCTGCCTTCTTATTAAAGTCGGCACGGGCTTTGCTTTTTTGAGCGTCATGTACATGAAAACGACATTTTCCCGACGATTGACCCGCTTGCTGGCCTCTTGCCTGGCTGCGCTGTGCCTGCTGGCACCTGCCGCTCGGGCGCTGGCCGACGCGGTAACCTTGCCTGAACAGCTTATCGGTGTCACCCAAGGGTTTCTTGAATTCACCGTCGAAGATTATCTGGCCACCAGCCAGACCGCCGGGCGTTACGAAATCCAGATCAACAACCTGGACCCGCGCCTGCGCATGCCATTGTGCAGCCAGCCGCTGGATGCGTCGCTGGAAAGCCCGGCGCAGCCGCTCGGACGTGTGACGGTACGCGTGCGCTGTGACAGCGCGGCGCCGTGGACGGTGTTTGTACCGGCCCAGGTCAGGCTGTTTCGCGAAGTGGTGGTCATGGCCCGCCCGCTCAAGCGCGAAAGCGTGGTGAGCGAGGACGACGTGACCCTGCGCGAGCGCGACGTCGGCACCCTCAGCCAGGGTTTTCTCGGCAGCCTGGACCAGGCTGTGGGCATGAAACTGATGCGACCGGTGGTGCTCGACCAGGTGCTGACCCCGCAGCACCTTGAACAGGCAGAGCTGATCCGCAAGGGCGATCAAGTGGTGATCGTGGCCCGCAGCGGCACCCTCAGCGTACGCATGCCCGGCGAAGCACTGAGCAAGGGCGGCTTCAGCGAACAGATCAGAGTGCGCAACCTCAACTCCAAGCGGGTGGTCAAGGCGCGGGTGACCGGCCCCGGCCAGGTCGAAGTAGCGATGTAACAGTGCTGGCGGTAAGGAACCGCATTACCTAAACTGTGTCAGAAATCGGGTAGCGAAAGCTTGCTGACAGGCAGCTTCGTATTCGTGCCTAAAGTTTTCTTCGGGTTGGCCGAAAACAAGGCAAGCGTCTTAATACCCAGAGGTTTCTGATCATGGTCATCGACTTCAGTCGTTTGAACAATTCGCCGTCAGTCGGCGGCGTACGCGGTGGCACCGCGGCCGGCAGCACCGAAAAAAGCGGTGAAGCCAGCGAAACACCAGCGCGCTCCAGCGTCAGCGGAGAAGCGGTACATTTCAGCCAAGAGGCTCAGCAGTTGCAGAAGATCAGCGACAAGCTGCGCGACCAGCCCGTAGTCAACAGCGCCCGCGTGGCTGAGTTGAAACAAGCGATCGCCGACGGCAGCTACCAGGTCGATGCCAGCCGGGTCGCCAGTAAACTGCTTGATTTCGAAGCTCAGCGCTAAGCCTTCGGCGCGCTGACTTCAAGGACGCTACAAGCCAAAGAGCCAGCCATGCACGACACAACCCTGCTGCAACTGATCGAAGACGACATCGCGCCCACCCAGGAACTGCTCGAGCTGCTACAGAACGAGGCAGTCGCTCTGCATGGCCGTGAAATCGAGGTGCTCGAGACCATTCTCGCCCGTAAGCAGTCTTTGATCGTGCTGCTCGAGCAGCAGGGCCAGCGCCGTAATCACCTGCTCACCAGCCTCGGCCTCACGGCGGATCGCGCCGGTGTGCAGGCAGTTGCCGACCTCTCGCCCAACGGCGAGCTGATCATGCAGCAGCTCGGCGTGCTGACCCAGTTGATGGATACCTGCCAACAGGTCAACGAGACCAACGGGCGGATCATCCAGGTCCAGCAAAACGCCACATCCAATCAAATCCGGATCCTCATGGGCGGCGACTCTCCGTCGCTGTATGACAGCCGTGGCGCAACCTCGCCAATGGCCAAACCGCGGGCGCTCAGCCAAGTGTGATTTTTCTGACATTGCACGGTACTACTGGCAAAATGCCGTTAATTGCGTGTGTCGTTTTTGCCTGGAGATTTATAACCCGTGTTCAATGAATCCGATGCTCCCCAGCCGCCAAAGGTGCTCAATACCCCTTTGGAAATTGTCGCCAACTTGCGTCAACTGCTGGATAGCCACGATCCGCTGATCATCACCTTCCACGAGCGTAGCCAGCGGTTCCAGAGCTATGTAGTGGATGTTGACCGTGACAGCAACAGCGTGGCACTGGATGAAATGATCCCGCGCGACGGGGAAAAATTCATAGAGAACGGCGAACCGTTCCGCGTTGAAGGCTTCCATGACGGCGTGCGTATCGCCTGGGAATGCAACTCGCCACTGACCATCACCGAGGTCGATGGCCACCGCAGCTACCGCGGCCCCCTGCCGGAAGAAGTCGTCTACCACCAGCGCCGCAACGCGTTCCGGGCTGCGCTGAAACTCTCCCAGTTGGTCGATGTGACGCTTGATGGTACCCATATCAAGGGCAATGGCGCACTGCGCGGCAAGCTGCTGGACATCTCCGCCACCGGCTGCAAGATGCGTTTTGAAGGCGACGTAGAAGAGCGTCTGCAATTGGGCCAGGTCTACGAGCGATTCAAGGCGGGCAACCCGTTGGGGCTGGTGGACGTGATGGTCGAGCTGCGTCATCTGCACTTCGAAGAACGCATCAATACCACCTTCGCTGGCGTGCGCTTCCACAACCTGAGTGGCCAGGCGCAGCGCAAGATCGAAAGTTTTGTCTACCAGCTGCAGCGTGAAGCGCGGCGATTCGATAAAGACGATTACTGATATTCCGGGCCCGCTATGCGGGCCCAGCCCTTACAGCTCGAAAGGCCTGCCCTCAGGACCGACCTGATCCTCCTCGGTATCCTCCGCCGCCACTGGCGTCTGCATCACATCCTGCACAGTCTGCTCATCCACCCGCGGGTCGAGCGCCGCCGACAATGGCGAGCCAGCAGCCGGCATCGCGACGTGTCCTAGCGGCGCATCCTCCACCTGGTGCAAACCGGTAACCGCCTTCGGTCGAATCCGCCACACCAGCACCAGCGCGAAGAACAGGAAGAATGCATAGAGCATCTGCGGCCCGAGCAGCTTCATCAGCACGCCTGCCGCCAACGGCCCGATACAGGCGCCCACGCCGTAGGTAACCAGCAACATCGCGGTCAACGACACCCGCCGCTCGCTCTCGACATGGTCATTGGAAAAAGCCACCGCCAGCGGATACAGGCAGAACTGCAACAACGAGATGACAAAGCCGACCGCAAACAGCACTTCCAACGGCACACTGGGCAGGATCGCCAGCGGCAACGCCGCCAGCGCCAGGCCGCCCGCCGCGCTGCGGATCAGCACTGCGCGATCATAACGGTCGGACAACCAACCCAGCGGCCACTGCACCAACAACCCGGCAAAGATGCAGCAACCCATGAACAAACCGATCTGCTCTGTGCTCAGGCCTTGATTGGATGCGTACAGCGGCGCCAAACCATAGAACGAGCCGACGATCAGCCCCGCGCCAAGCACGGTACTCAGCGACTGCGGCACACGCTTGATGAAGAACTTCGGCTCCATCGGTGCCGGATGCAACGGCGCCGGGTGAATGCGCCGGGTCATCGCCACGGGCACCAGGCACAGGGCGAAGCACATGGCGACCAGCATCAGCAGCTCAGGGCCAAGTTCAGGGTGCACAACCAGAATCAACTGACCCAGCACCAGGCCCAGATACGAAGCGATCATGTAGCCGCTGAATACGGCACCGCGCTGTTTGGCATCGGCCTGCTCATTGAGCCAGCTCTCGATGACCATGTACTGACACATCATGCCCAGACCGACGATCACCCGCAGCCCGACCCACACAGGCAACAGGTCGGTCAGGCCATGGCCCAGCACCGCCGCGCCGACGATACCGGCGCAGGTCGCGTAGGCGCGGATATGCCCAACCCGGGCAATCAGCCGGTGGCCGATCTTGCCGCCCAGCGCCAGACCAAAATAGTTGGCCGCCATCAAGGCACCCACCCACAGGCTGTCGACGTTTTCAGCCGCCAGGCGCAGCGCCAGGTAGGTACTGAGCAGACCGGAGCCGATCAGCATCATCAGCGCAGCAAAGTACAGTGAACGAAAAGACTTCCAGATCTGGCGCATGCGTCCCTGAGGGGCTCCCGATTCAGGTGGAGGGTATGCTGGCAAGCATAAGGGCAAACAGGCCGGGCTGCAGGCCGCAGTCAGCAAAAAGGTCTAGCTTCGATGAATGGGTCACGGCAGAGTTCCTGTACACCCTCGCACATCGTCCATCTCATTCACGCAAGGTCATGCCATTGGCGGGTAGCGGCAAAGCCGTTTTGTACCGCACCTGCTTGAGGGCGAAGCTGGAGCGGATGTTGGCTACCCCCGGCAAGCGGGTCAGGTAGTCGAGAAACCGCTCGAGCGCCTGAATACTCGGCAACAACACCCTGAGCAGGTAATCCGGGTCGCCGGTCATCAGGTAACACTCCATCACCTCGGGCCGCTCGGCGATCTCTTCCTCGAAGCGATGCAGCGACTGCTCGACCTGCTTTTCCAGGCTGACATGGATGAACACATTGACGTCCAGCCCCAGCACCTCAGGCGACAGCAAGGTTACTTGCTGGCGAATCACGCCCTGCTCCTCCATCGCCTTGACCCGGTTGAAGCACGGCGTCGGTGACAGGTTGACGGAGCGGGCCAGCTCGGCGTTGGTGATGCGGGCGTTTTCCTGCAGGCTGTTGAGAATGCCGATATCGGTGCGATCGAGTTTGCGCATGAGACAAAATCACCAGTTTTTTGTGTTTATGCGGAATGTTTATCTGGGCGTGAGGGCAAAGGCAATCAACAAGAGAGAAATATTCTCCTGCGCTCCCACTACCATGTAGTTAGCACTGACCTGCTGGTCACGAGCCGGCATTCAGCGGCGACCGCTTCAAAGCTCACAAAAACAATATTCGAGCGAGCGTAAACAGCATGAACGAGTACGCCCCCCTGCGTTTGCATGTGCCCGAGCCTACCGGCCGGCCAGGCTGCCAGACTGATTTCTCCTACCTGCGTCTGAACGATGCAGGCCAGGTTCGCAAGCCCCCTATCGATGTCGAGCCTGCCGAAACCGCAGACCTGTCCAACAGCCTGGTGCGCGTGCTCGATGAGCACGGCGACGCCGTTGGCCCATGGGCTGCGGACATCGACCCGCAGATCCTGCGTCATGGTATGCGCGCCATGCTCAAGACGCGTATCTTCGACAGCCGCATGGTGGTTGCCCAGCGCCAGAAGAAGATGTCTTTCTACATGCAAAGCCTTGGCGAAGAGGCCATTGGCAGCGCTCAGGCGTTGGCCCTGAACCGCAGCGACATGTGCTTCCCGACCTACCGCCAGCAAAGCATCCTGATGGCCCGCGACGTGTCGCTGGTCGACATGATATGCCAACTGCTGTCCAACGAGCGCGATCCGCTCAAGGGCCGTCAGCTGCCGATCATGTACTCGGTGCGCGAAGCCGGCTTCTTCACCATCAGCGGCAACCTCGCCACCCAGTTCGTCCAGGCCGTCGGCTGGGCGATGGCCTCGGCGATCAAGGGCGATACCAAGATCGCCTCGGCCTGGATCGGCGACGGCGCTACCGCCGAGTCGGACTTCCACACTGCCCTGACCTTTGCCCATGTCTACCGCGCGCCGGTGATTCTCAACGTGGTCAACAACCAGTGGGCGATCTCGACCTTCCAGGCAATCGCCGGCGGTGAGTCGACCACCTTTGCCGGCCGTGGCGTTGGCTGCGGTATCGCCTCGCTGCGCGTTGACGGCAACGACTTCGTTGCGGTGTATGCCGCCTCGCGCTGGGCCGCTGAACGTGCCCGCCATGGCCTTGGCCCAACCCTGATCGAATGGGTCACCTACCGCGCCGGCCCGCACTCGACCTCGGACGACCCTTCCAAGTACCGCCCTGCCGATGACTGGAGCCACTTCCCGCTGGGCGACCCGATCGCCCGCCTCAAGCAGCACATGATCCACATCGGCCAGTGGTCCGAAGAAGAACATCAGGCAGTAACTGCCGAATTCGAAGCCGAAGTGATCAAGGCACAGAAGCAAGCCGAGCAGTACGGCACCATGAGCAATGGCCAGATCCCCAGTGCCGCCTCGATGTTCGAAGACGTGTACAAGGAAATGCCTGAGCACCTGCGCCGTCAGCGCCAAGAGCTGGGGGTCTGAACATGAACGATCACAACAACAGCATCGACCTGGAAACCGCCATGTCCACCACTACCATGACCATGATCCAGGCCTTGCGCTCGGCCATGGATGTGATGCTTGAGCGCGATGACAATGTGGTCATCTATGGCCAGGACGTCGGCTATTTCGGCGGTGTGTTCCGCTGCACTGAAGGTCTGCAGACCAAGTATGGCAAGTCGCGGGTATTCGATGCGCCGATTTCCGAAAGCGGCATCGTCGGTACTGCTGTCGGCATGGGTGCCTACGGCCTGCGCCCGGTGGTGGAAATCCAGTTCGCCGACTACTTCTACCCGGCCTCAGACCAGATCGTCTCGGAGATGGCCCGCCTGCGCTATCGCTCGGCCGGTGAGTTCATTTCGCCGCTGACCCTGCGCATGCCTTGCGGCGGCGGCATCTATGGCGGGCAAACCCACAGCCAGAGCCCTGAGGCGATGTTCACCCAGGTCTGCGGGCTGCGCACGGTCATGCCGTCCAACCCGTATGACGCCAAGGGCCTGTTGATTGCCTCGATCGAATGCGACGACCCGGTGATCTTCCTCGAGCCCAAGCGCCTGTACAACGGCCCGTTCGACGGCCACCACGACCGCCCGGTGACGCCATGGGCCAAGCATGCCCAGAGCGCGGTGCCGGACGGCTACTACAAAGTGCCGCTGGACAAGGCTGCGATCGTGCGGCCCGGCAACGACGTGACCGTGCTGACCTACGGCACCACCGTCTATGTCGCGCAAGTGGCTGCCGAAGAGACCGGCGTCGACGCCGAAGTCATCGACCTGCGCAGCCTGTGGCCGCTGGACCTGGACGCAATTGTCGACTCGGTGAAAAAAACCGGCCGCTGCGTGGTCGTACACGAAGCCACACGCACCTGCGGTTTTGGTGCCGAGTTGGTCGCGCTGGTGCAAGAGCATTGCTTCCATCACCTCGAAGCGCCGATCGAGCGCGTCACCGGTTGGGACACGCCCTACCCGCACGCGCAGGAATGGGCGTACTTCCCAGGCCCTTCGCGGGTTGGCGCGGCACTGAAAAAGGTCATGGAGGTCTGAATGGGCACGCACGTCATCAAGATGCCGGACATCGGCGAAGGCATCGCGCAGGTCGAGTTGGTTGAGTGGTTCGTCAAGGTCGGCGATGTGATTGCCGAAGATCAGGTAGTGGCCGATGTCATGACCGACAAGGCCACGGTGGAAATTCCCTCGCCGGTCAGCGGCACGGTAGTAGCCCTCGGCGGCCAGCCGGGTGAAGTCATGGCGGTCGGCAGCGAGCTGATCCGCATCGAAGTCGAAGGCAGCGGCAACCATGTTGATGCACCTGACAGCAAACCGGCTGCAGCAGCTGCGGCGCCTGCCGTCAGCACTGCACAGACTGAAGCGCCAGCGCCAGTAGCTGCCCCAGCCAGCGTCACCCGCCGGCCTGCGGCGAGCAAGCCCAGCGCTGAGATCGTGCCGCGCCAGGCCAACGAAAAACCACTGGCCTCCCCTGCCGTGCGCAAGCGCGCGCTGGATGCCGGTATCGAATTACGTTATGTGCACGGCAGTGGCCCGGCCGGGCGTATTCAGCACGAAGACCTCGACAACTTCATGAGCAAACCACAGTCCGCTGCCGGGCAAGCGCCAAGTGGTTATAGCCGGCGCACCGACAGCGAACAGCTGCCGGTGATCGGCCTGCGCCGCAAGATTGCCCAGCGCATGCAGGATGCCAAGCGCCGTGTTGCCCACTTCAGCTACGTTGAAGAAATCGATGTGACCGCGCTGGAAGCCCTGCGCCAACAGCTCAATCGCAAGTACGGCGAAAGCCGCGGCAAACTCACCCTGCTGCCGTTGCTGGTGCGGGCAATGGTCGTCGCCCTGCGCGACTTCCCGCAGATCAATGCCACCTATGACGACGAAGCCCAGGTCATCACCCGCCATGGTGCGGTGCATGTCGGCATTGCCACCCAGGGCGACAATGGCCTGATGGTCCCGGTACTGCGTCACGCCGAGGCCGGCAGCCTGTGGAGCAATGCCAGCGAGATCACCCGCCTGGCCCACGCGGCGCGCAACAACAAGGCCAGCCGCGACGAGCTGTCCGGCTCGACCATCACCTTGACCAGCCTTGGCGCCCTGGGCGGCATTGTCAGCACGCCCGTGGTCAACACCCCGGAGGTAGCGATCGTCGGCGTCAACCGCATGGTCGAACGGCCGGTGGTGGTCGACGGCCAGATCGTCGTGCGCAAGATGATGAACCTGTCCAGCTCGTTCGATCACCGCGTGGTCGATGGCATGGACGCCGCCTTGTTCATCCAGGCCGTGCGCGGCTTGCTTGAGCAACCCGCCTGCCTGTTCGTGGAGTGAGCATGACTCAGACCCTCAACACCACCCTGCTGATCATCGGTGGCGGCCCTGGCGGCTACATCGCAGCGATCCGTGCCGGCCAGCTGGGCATCCCGACCGTATTGATCGAAGGTCAGGCGCTCGGCGGCACCTGCCTGAATGTCGGCTGCATCCCGTCCAAGGCGCTGATCCATGTAGCCGAGCAGTTTCACCAGACCTGCCGACACAGCGAACACGCCGCCCTGGGCATCAGCGTGGCCGCACCGCAGTTGGACATCAGCCGCAGCGTGGCCTGGAAAGACGGCATTGTCGATCGTTTGACCAGTGGTGTCGCGGCCTTGCTGAAAAAGCACGGCGTATCCGTGATCCATGGCTGGGCGAAGATCGTCGATGGCAAAAGCGTCGAGGTCGATGGGCAGTTGATCCGTTGTGATCATCTGCTGCTGGCCACCGGCTCCAGCAGCGTCGAACTGCCGATGCTGCCGCTGGGCGGCGCGGTGATCTCGTCCACTGAAGCACTCGCGCCCAAGGCACTGCCCCAGCACCTGGTGGTCGTCGGCGGCGGCTACATCGGCCTGGAACTGGGTATCGCCTATCGCAAGCTTGGGGTACAGGTCAGCGTGGTCGAGGCGCGTGAGCGGATCTTGCCGACTTACGATGCCGAATTGACTGCACCGGTTGCCGAGTCATTGAAAAAGCTCGGCGTCGCTACATACCTGGGCCACAGCGTCGAAGGCTATGAGGGCGGTTCCTTGCAGGCGCGCACTGCCGACGGCCAACAACTGCTGCTGGAGGCCGATCAGGTGCTGGTCGCCGTCGGTCGCCGGCCACGCACGCAAGGCTTCAACCTGGAAAGCCTGGGGCTGAGTATGAACGGTGCTGCCGTGGCCATTGATGAGCGCTGCCAGACCAGCATGCGCAACGTCTGGGCCATCGGCGATGTGGCGGGTGAGCCAATGCTGGCCCACCGCGCCATGGCCCAGGGCGAAATGGTCGCCGAGCTGATCGCCGGCCACGCACGGCGCTTTGCGCCCACCGCGATTGCCGCAGTGTGCTTTACCGATCCAGAGTTGGTGGTGGTTGGGCATACGCCGGAGCAGGCCAGCCAGCAAGGTCTGGATTGCATCGTTGCGCAGTTCCCGTTCGCGGCCAATGGTCGGGCCATGACACTCGAGTCAAAGACCGGCTTCGTGCGCGTGGTAGCTCGGCGCGACAACCATCTGATCGTGGGTTGGCAGGCAGTAGGCGTGGCAGTTTCAGAACTGTCGACGGCGTTTGCTCAGTCGCTGGAGATGGGCGCGCGACTGGAGGACATAGCCGGCACCATCCATGCCCACCCGACCCTGGGTGAGGCGGTGCAGGAAGCCGCGCTGCGCGCTTTGGGGCACGCACTGCATATCTAACGGCAGGACCGGCGTGCACCGCGCTCTGCGCTGCACGCTTGGGTCTGGATCAGAGTTTGAAACGGACCCGGATGGTGCTTTTGCCTTCCAGCCGATCAATCGAGATGGCGCTGTCGCCGTAACCCGAGTAACTCTTGACCAGGCGCATGCCCAGTCCGGTGCCACTGGGTTTGGGAAAGGTGTCCGGGAAGCCGTCACCCTGGTCGGTCACCGTGATCAAGGCATGATCCTCAGCCTTGTGCAGGCTGACCTCGATTTTCCCCTTGCCGTACTTGAGCGCATTGGTGATCAGCTCGGACACCACCATCCCCAGCGGCGCCATTCTTTCTTGCGCCAGCACAAACGACGTAGCCTCCAACGAGATCTTGCGATCACCCAACGCATTGCCCAGATCACCCAACAGCGCACCCAGATACTCAACCACATCGAGGTCCTGGCTTTCTGTCGCCTGGTACAAGCGCTCGTGCACGCTGGCTATCGTCACCACGCGCCCAGCGGCAGTCTCCAGCTGGAGCTTGACCGCTTCGTCCGCGGTCAGGTTGGCTTGCAACATAAGCAAGGTGTTGACCAGGTGCAGGCTGTTCTTGACCCGGTGGTGAATCTCTTCAAGGAAAAGGTCACTTTCGTCGAGCTTGGAGTTCTGCGCGGCGATCAGTGAGAGCAGCTTGGCCTCATGGTGATGGCGCTCGGTAATGTCGCGGGACACCGCGATCAGTTTGCTGATCTCGCCGTCCGGGCTGACGATCGGCGCCACGGTGACATCCCACCAACGGGGCTCGTTGCTGGCGGTCGGGCAGAACGCCTCGAAGCGGGCGGATTCGCCGCTGCTGACCTTCTCGATAACGCCCAGCACAAGGCCCTTGGACTCTTCTGGCCACAGCTGCGGCCAAGGCTTGCCTTTGACCTTGGCCAGATCGCCGACTTGCATCAGGCACATGCCGGCGTCATTCATGAACTCGATTTCGCCATCGGTCGACAGTACCTTCACGCAGTCCGGGCTGGCGTTGAGCATGCTCTCCGAATACGGGTCGGGCAGCGCCTCGGCGTTACCTGCGGCCAACCGCTCGACTGCCATCGACAGCACGTTGGCGATGCCTTCGAGAAAGACGATATCGCTCTCGATGAAGTCATCACCGTCGGTGCTGTCGGCTTCAAGTACGCCGAACGGCGTCATCGCACCACGAATCGGCACGTTGATGGCACGCTCGATAGCGTATTTCTTCAGCAACTCGGGGGTGCGAAAACGGTGCTCCTGACCAAGATGATTGGACAGCACCGGGCGGTAGGTGGCGATGGCATAACCCGCCGGACTGGCGACATCACCACCCAGCGTCGCGTAGCCGATATCGGCTTCGTCCCAGCCAACCCCGTGCGACAGCAGCAAGTCTTCACTGTCGGGCAGCGGCGTCAGCACCTTGGCAAAGCGCGTCTGCATGCCTTCGGCAACCACGACGCAAGCCTCTGTCAGCAACAGGTCCAGGTCACTCGCCTTGAGCGAGGCGACGCCAAACTCGACCACCAACTCATGCTGGCGATGAAGCCGCGCATGGGACCTCTGCAATGCCGCACGAATGGTCTCGTCGGCAGAAGATTGCTGCATCGTGATGTCTTCCACAGAGTAGTGAATAAGTCTGCCCAGCGCAGTAATCCCGATCGTTTGGGATCAAGTTGGGCGTTGCAGCATGGAAATGGTCGGGGATTTCCGAGAATCTAGCATGAAAGTGCCAGGCCCGGCGGGAAATGTCTGGGGGAGCTGACGGTGCTGCGTGGGCGCCTGCAGCGCGAGAGATGGTGTCCCAGGGCCGGTTCGAACGGCCAACCTTCCCCTTAGGAGGGGGATGCTCTATCCAATTGAGCTACTGGGACCAGTGCCACCGGCGAGCGCCGATGAGCGTGACGGCGAGCATGTTAACCAGCGCCAGACCGTTTGTCATGCCCGATTCGGGCTTTTGCCACGTAAGACTTGTCATAGCGGTCAGGCTTGGAGCAAACCTTCGGCCTGCAGCAAGGCAAACAGGCTGGTGACCGATTGCTCCAGCGTCTGCGAGTTATCCAGCACATGCACGTTGTCGGCGGCGGTGACCTGCAGGTCGGCGCTGCGCTGCAAACGCTGCTCGATGGCTTGCGGGGTCTCTCGGCCGCGCGCCAGCAAACGCTGACGCAGGACGGTCGGGTTTACCTCGAGGCGGATTGCCAACAGGTCCGGGTAACGTCGCCGCGCTTCGGCCAGGTACGCCCGCGATCCGTTTACCAAAACGTGCTTGCCATCCTGCAGCCACTGATCAATGTGCGCCGGAATGCCATATGCCAAAGCATTTGCCTGCCAATACATGGCAAAATGCCCACCTGCGCGCATCTGCTCGAATTGCTCAGGGCTGACACCCTGCGCGGCCTCGCCCTGTGCTTCGGGCGAGCGGGTAATGACGCGGCGAGCAACCATGATGCCGTGCTCGGTCAATTTCGCCCAAGACGCGTCGATCAGGGAATCTTTTCCTGATCCAGAGGGTCCAACGAGGAATATCAACCTACCTACTGTCGATGGACTGCCGCTTGCGTCATATTGCATAGCCACTATGCTCACTGTTAGGGACCGAGCGCATTCTAGGTGTTTTCCCTGCCCTTTTCCGACTGTTACCAGATTTTGACGGCAGAGGTCTGACGTTCAGTAGATCCGAAAAACGCTAAACTTTTCAAACCAGTGCTCATTTCTGATAATTGGTACTGGCAAAAAGCCTTTATGCGGATCACTATTTGTCACAGAATTGACGCCAAGGAAACGGCAGATTTTAGGCATGATGAACGCCAAAAATACACGACGGTTGAACATTTTGCCGTCGCGACGGTCAGATTTCCACCGCGCGGCATTTGACAACCGCTTCCCCTGAACCAGTAAACCGGTCAATTTATATGCGCCCATTGAAACAGGCTATTTATTCAAGCCGCACCGCTGACAAGTTTGTCGTTCGTCTGCCAGACGGGATGCGTGAGCGCATTGCCGAGGTAGCCCGCAACCATCACCGCAGCATGAACTCCGAGATCATTGCCCGCCTGGAACAGAGCCTTATCCAGGAAGGTGCACTGGGCGACGAGCTGAGCATGCGCCTGGACAGCCCTGAGCTGAGCCTGCACGAGCGCGAGCTGCTGCAACGCTTCCGCCAGCTCTCCCACCGCCAACAAAACGCTCTGGTAGCCTTGATTGCCCACGATGTGGAAATGGCCGCCGACGCGTCCTGATCAAACCGCCAGAAACAACAAAGCCAGCGCAAGCTGGCTTTGTTGTTTCTGGCGGCCGGCGCTCTTCCATCAAGCGCCGACAGTGGGTTTACATCAGGAATATCGTGGCCAGGCCAAGGAAGATGAAGAAGCCGCCACTGTCTGTCACTGCCGTGATCATCACACTGGCACCCATCGCCGGGTCACGCCCGAGGCGGACCAGGGTCATCGGGATCAAAACCCCCATCAGCGCCGCCAACAGCAGGTTCAGAGTCATTGCTCCGGTCATTACCAGGCCCAGCGACCAGCTGCCGTAGAGCAGATACGCCACTACCCCGATTACACCACCCCAGACCAAGCCGTTGATCAATGACACTGCCAGCTCCTTGCGCATCAATCGCGAGGTGTTGCCCGGGCTGACCTGGTCCAACGCCATGGCGCGGACGATCATGGTGATGGTCTGGTTGCCCGAGTTGCCGCCGATACCAGCAACGATGGGCATCAATGCCGCCAATGCCACCAGCTTCTCGATCGAGCCTTCGAACAGGCCAATCACGCGAGAGGCGAGGAACGCGGTAATCAGGTTGATCGCCAGCCATGCCCAACGGTTGCGCAGCGAGCGCCAGACCGAGGCGAAAATGTCTTCTTCTTCGCGCAGACCGGCCATGTTGAGAACTTCGCTTTCGCTTTCCTCACGGATCAGGTCGACCATCTCGTCGATGGTCAGACGGCCGATCAGGCGATCGCTCTTGTCGACTACAGGGGCAGATACCAGGTCGTAACGTTCGAACGCCTGCGCGGCGTCGTAGGCGTCGTCGTCAGGGTGGAAACTGACCGGGTCGGTAGCCATGACCTCAGCCACCTGCTTGTCCGGATCATTGACCAGCAGGCGCTTGATCGGCAACACGCCCTTGAGCATGCCATCGGAGTCGACCACAAACAGCTTGTCGGTGTGGCCTGGCAACTCCTTGAGCCGGCGCAGGTAACGCAGTACCACTTCCAGGCTGACGTCTTCGCGGATGGTGACCATCTCGAAGTCCATCAGTGCACCGACCTGATCCTCGTCGTAGCTCAGCGCCGAGCGGACCCGCTCGCGTTGCTGGGCGTCGAGGGTCTCCATCAGCTCGTGGACAACGTCACGCGGCAGCTCGGGAGCCAGGTCAGCGAGTTCGTCGGCGTCCATTTCCTTGGCAGCGGCCAGCAGCTCGTGATCGTCCATGTCGGCGATCAGGGTCTGGCGGACGGCGTCGGATACTTCCAGGAGGATGTCGCCGTCACGATCGGAGCGCACCAACTGCCAGACCGTCAGGCGATCGTCGAGCGGCAGTGCTTCGAGAATGTAGGCGATGTCGGCAGGGTGCAGGTCATCGAGCTTGCGTTGCAGCTCGACCAGGTTCTGGCGGTGGACGAGGCTCTCCACCAGGCTATTGTGCTGCCCCTCCTGACGGTGGGTCAGGTCTTCAACGACACGCTGACGCTGCAGCAGGTCAATCACCTGGGCCAGGCGATCCTGCAGGCTGTCTTGGCTTTTCTTTACTTCGACTTCGGTCATAGGCGAACTCCACTCCCAGCAGCGGAGCACGCCGGGGAGATCAATCGATCAGATCTATTTTGGCAAATCGGATTAAGGGGTAACTACTGGGTAAGTCCATGGTGGTATTCCACAAGCCCCGGCGGGGCTGACGGGCGCAATCATACACTGCAAGAGCTGTCGGATTGCTTAAATTTTTGGTCAGAACAATCGTTTACGCGATTATCTTATGACAACGCGCAAAGCCTTCAGTGCGACGGTGGGCGCCAGACAAAAAGCACATAGGTGCAGGGCCTGTCGCATGAGCGCCCTACTCGCACAGTCTAGTCCGGCTTACTGACAATTCAGTGAATTGCAGACAACAAAAAGCCCGCTATAAAAGCGGGCTTCTTGATGAAGATGGTGGACTCAGCAGGATTCGAACCTGCGACCGCTCGGTTCGTAGCCGAGTACTCTATCCAGCTGAGCTATGAGTCCAAGTTGGTAGTTTTAGACCAGGTTACCACTGGTTGAAACAAGGTGCCTGTGCAAGCACAACCACCGTGCTATATGGTGGACTCAGCAGGATTCGAACCTGCGACCGCTCGGTTCGTAGCCGAGTACTCTATCCAGCTGAGCTATGAGTCCAAGTTGGTAGTTTTAGACCAGATTACCACTGGTTGAACAATCCGGCTCTGCGTGCAAAACCTTCATGTTGTATGGTGGACTCAGCAGGATTCGAACCTGCGACCGCTCGGTTCGTAGCCGAGTACTCTATCCAGCTGAGCTATGAGTCCATGTCTTGCCGCGCATTATAGATCGCTTTACCGATTTGCCAAGTACTTTTTCGTTTAATTTCAACGACTTAGTAATTTTGGCCAGTTGAAGCGCCCTAAGCGAATAATGGCGGTGAAGGGGGGATTCGAACCCCCGATACCCTTATGAGGTATACTCCCTTAGCAGGGGAGCGCCTTCGGCCACTCGGCCACCTCACCGCAACACGGGGCGTACTATAACCAGAGCCCTCCCCGTTTGCAAACCCTTTTTTAAAAAAAATCTGATAAAAATTAAAGGGTTGGTTCTTCGTCCTTCTCTTTCTTGATTCGCAGGTAGATTTCTTCGCGGTGAACCGCGACTTCCTTGGGCGCGCTAACGCCAATTCGTACTTGGTTGCCTTTGACACCCAAGACCGTAACGGTGATCTCACCGTCACCAATGATCAGGCTCTCGGCGCACCGACGAGTCAGAATCAACATAGCTTTCTCCTTACGCAGTTCAATCAGGGACAACAGTCTGAGGTAGCGCGCTGGCTGCGGGACGCACAGTCAGCGTGTGTGGCCGCCAGAGAGGACAGGACAGGGCCCACCCGGCGGCCGGAAACGCGAAGGGCGCGGCAAGCCGCGCCCTCCTCCTGGCTACGCATTACTCGCCTTGACGGGCAGGCGCATCCAGTTCGAAGGCGGTGTGCAGGGCGCGCACGGCCAGTTCGAGGTACTTCTCTTCGATGACCACCGAAACCTTGATCTCGGACGTGGAGATCATCTGGATGTTGATGGTCTCCTTGGCCAGCGCTTCGAACATGCGGCTGGCAACGCCGGCGTGCGAGCGCATGCCGACACCAACGATCGATACCTTGGCAATCTTGGTATCGCCGATCACTTCACGGGCGCCGATCTCGCGCGCAGTGTTTTCCAACACCTTGTGCGCCGCTTCGTACTCGTTGCGGTGCACGGTGAAGGTGAAATCGGTGGTGTTATCGTGGGCAACGTTCTGCACGATCATGTCGACTTCGATGTTCGAAGCGCTGATCGGGCCGAGGATCTTGAAGGCAACGCCTGGGGTATCCGGCACGCCACGAATGGTCAGCTTGGCTTCATCACGGTTGAAGGCGATACCGGAAATGATCGGCTGTTCCATGGATTCCTCTTCATCAATGGTAATGAGGGTACCTGGACCCTCCTTGAAACTGTGCAGCACGCGCAACGGAACGTTGTACTTGCCGGCGAATTCGACAGAGCGGATCTGCAGCACCTTGGAACCGAGGCTGGCCATTTCCAGCATCTCTTCGAAGGTGATCTTCTCCAGACGGCGCGCCTGCGGTACCACCCGCGGGTCGGTGGTGTAGACACCATCGACGTCGGTGTAGATCTGGCACTCGTCAGCCTTCAGCGCGGCCGCCAGGGCCACACCAGTGGTGTCCGAACCGCCACGACCGAGGGTGGTGATGCTGCCGTTCTCGTCGACGCCCTGGAAGCCCGCCACGACAACCACACGGCCGGCCTTGAGGTCGGCACGAATCTTCTGGTCGTCGATCTGCAGGATGCGCGCCTTGTTGTGCGCGCTGTCGGTGAGAATGCGCACCTGGTTGCCGGTGTAGGACACCGCCGGCACGCCACGCTTGATCAAGGCCATGGCCAGCAGGGCAATGGTCACCTGCTCGCCAGTCGACACGATCACGTCCAGCTCACGCGGAACCGGCTTGTCGCTAATCTGCTTGGCCAGGTCCAGCAAGCGGTTGGTCTCCCCGCTCATGGCCGACAGGACCACGACTAGGTCATCGCCTGCCTCGCGGAATTTCTTGACCTTGTCGGCAACCTGCTCGATCCGCTCGATGGATCCGACAGAGGTGCCGCCAAATTTCTGTACGATCAACGCCATTTCAAAGCTGCCTCTGCCCGTGATGGGCACCCAATAAACAATCCAACCTGAACCGGCCCGCTATCACTAGCGGGCCGTTTCATCTCAAAGCCGCTGTTCGGCGAACGGCACAGCCAGGGCCAGGGCACTGTCCAGTGCAGCGACGTCGACGCCGCCACCCTGGGCCATGTCCGGACGACCACCGCCTTTACCGCCAACCGCCGCAGCGGCCTGCTTCATCAGATCGCCGGCCTTGAGTTGGCCGGAGAGGTCTTTGGTCACGCCAGCCACCAGCACGACCTTGCCCTCATGCTCACTGCCCAGCAGGATCACTGCGTGGCCGAGCTTGTTCTTCAGTTGATCGACCAGCGCCAGCAGAGCCTTGCCATCCTGCCCGTCAAGGCGAGCGGCGAGAACCTTGGCGCCTTTGACCTCAACGGCTGCGTTGGAGAGATCATCTCCGGCAGCGCTGGCGGCCTTGGCCTGCAGCTGTTCAAGCTGTTTTTCCAGCTGACGGTTGCGCTCGAGCACCGCCGCCAGCTTGTCGATCAGGTTGTCACGGTTACCCTTGACCAATTGCGCAGCTTCCTTGACCTGCTCTTCAGCAGCGTTCAGGTAAGCCAGTGCCGCAGCCCCGGTGATCGCTTCGATACGGCGCACGCCAGAAGCCACGCCGCCTTCGCTGATGATCTTGAACAGGCTGATGTCGCCGGTGCGCTTGGCATGGATACCACCGCAGAGCTCCACCGAAAAATCACCGCCCATGCTCAACACGCGCACGCTGTCGCCGTATTTTTCGCCGAACAACGCCATTGCACCTTTACGCTTGGCGGTTTCGATGTCGGTCTCTTCGGTTTGCACCTCGGAGTTCTTGCGCACTTCGCGATTGACGATGTCTTCCAACGCCTTGAGCTGCTCTGGCTTGACCGCCTCGAAGTGGCTGAAGTCAAAGCGCAGGCGCTGACTGTCGACCAGCGAGCCTTTCTGCTGGACGTGATCGCCGAGCACCTGGCGCAGCGCCGCGTGCAGCAGGTGAGTCGCGGAGTGGTTCAGCGAGGTAGCGTGCTGCACTTCGGCATCCACCTGCGCTTCAACTTCGGCGCCTACGCGCAGCGCGCCAGTGGCGACTACACCGTGGTGCAGGAAAGCACCGGCAGTCTTGGTGGTATCACGCACATCAAAGCGCACGTCGGCGGCCTGCAGGTAGCCGGCATCGCCAATCTGGCCGCCGGACTCGGCGTAGAACGGCGTGCAATCAAGCACCACCACGCCTTCGTCGCCTTCATGCAGCTGCTCGACGGCCTGGCCGTCCTTGTACAGCGCGACGACCTTGGCCTGGGCCGTGGTTGCCTGGTAGCCGAGGAACTCGGTGGCAACATCGACCTTGACCAGGCTGTTGTAGTCCATGCCGAAGGCGCTGGCGGAGCGGGCGCGCTCGCGCTGGGCTTCCATCTCGCGCTCGAAACCGGCTTCGTCGATGGTCAGCTCGCGCTCACGGGCGATGTCGGCGGTCAGGTCCATCGGGAAGCCATAGGTGTCATACAGCTTGAACACCACGTCACCCGGGACGGTAGTGCCCTGCAGCTGGGCCAGGTCCTGCTCGAGGATGCGCAGGCCCTGCTCGAGGGTCTTGGCGAACTGCTCTTCTTCGCTCTTGAGGACGCGCTCGATGTGCGCCTGCTGGCTGCTCAGCTCAGGGAAGGCCTGGCCCATCTCGGCGACCAGGGCAGCGACGATCTGGTAGAAGAAGCTGCCCTTGGCACCGAGTTTGTTGCCGTGACGGCAAGCGCGGCGAATGATCCGGCGCAGCACGTAGCCGCGGCCTTCGTTGGACGGCAGCACGCCATCGGCGATGAGGAAGCCGCACGAACGAATATGGTCGGCGACGACTTTCAGCGAAGGCTGGCCGTCGTTGCTGCAACCGATGGCCTGGGCTGCGGCTACCAGCAGGTTCTGGAACAGGTCGATCTCGTAGTTCGAGTGCACATGCTGCATCACCGCACTGATCCGCTCCAGGCCCATGCCGGTATCCACCGACGGCGCTGGCAGCGGGTGCAGGACGCCATCGGCGGTGCGGTTGAACTGCATGAAGACGTTGTTCCAGATCTCGATGTAGCGGTCGCCGTCTTCTTCTGGCGAGCCGGGTGGGCCACCCCAGATATCGGCGCCATGGTCAAAGAAGATCTCGGTGCACGGGCCGCATGGGCCGGTGTCGCCCATGGTCCAGAAGTTGTCCGAAGCGTAAGGCGCGCCTTTGTTGTCGCCAATGCGCACCATGCGCTCGGCCGGCACGCCGATTTCCTTGGTCCAGATGTCGTAGGCTTCGTCATCGCTGGCGTAGACCGTGACCCAGAGTTTTTCCTGGGGCAGGTTCAGCCACTGCGGCGAAGTCAGGAAGGTCCAGGCATAGGTGATCGCGTCACGCTTGAAGTAGTCGCCGAAGCTGAAGTTACCCAGCATTTCGAAGAAGGTGTGGTGACGCGCGGTGTAACCGACGTTTTCCAGGTCGTTGTGCTTGCCGCCGGCGCGGACGCACTTCTGGCTGCTGGCGGCGCGGGTGTAGGCGCGCTTTTCCTGGCCGAGGAAGCAGTCCTTGAACTGGTTCATGCCGGCATTGGTGAACAGCAGGGTCGGGTCGTTGCCCGGGATCAGGGAGCTGGAGGCAACACGGGTGTGGCCCTGCTCCTCGAAGAAGCGAAGGAAGGCTTCACGGATTTCTGCGCTTTTCATAGGTTCTTCCACGGAAACGGCGGCCGTTAAGGCAAACACGTCGAAACGACGGCAAAGGGCCGCATTATATCGGTCCTGCAAGCTGGATGCAGTGTGTTTATGCGCCCTGAAAGGTCGTTTGCGGGCAATTTCAGGTCAGCACGGCTAAAAACTTGAAGGGGATGCTAAGGCGAGGGTTTGGCCGCTGGCAAGCCAATTACCGCTGGGGTAGGGAAAAACAGCCAGGATGCGCCGCTCGAGGCTGGCCACGCAGCGCGCAGCCAGCGCCAAATGGTACGGATCAGCTCAGGCGCTGGCCTGAATCGGGCACGATCAGAATGCCCGCTCGCAGGCCGTTGCGCACCTTGGGGTTGGGGAAGATGATGCGCGCGCCCTCCTCCTCGACGATCCAGCGGGTTTCAGCCAGATCTTCGGCCAGCAGGTAACCCTTGCTCAGCTCGGAGAAATTTTCGATGTCATCCGGCAGGTGCAGGTGGAAGTGGTCGCTGTGCTTGATGATTTCGCGGGCCACGCTGAACAATTGCAAGCCGTCGAAACTGTCGTCGACCGCCGGCTCCTTGCCTTCGATGATCTGCACCAGGCGCTTGTGCAAACGGTCAAGGTTGACCTCTTCGTTCTGCCCGAACGGGCGTGCCTTGCCCAGTTCCAGGGTAAACGCCTCGGCTTCGAGCTGTTCGTAGGTGAAGGCACTGAAGGTGATCGAGGTCTTGCTCTGCAGCAACACCGCCTGCATCCCGGCCTGGCTCAGGCGCGCCAACTCGCGGCGCGAATGCTGGCGGCCGTCCTTGTACGGGTACAGGGCAAACTGCTCGATCTTCGAGCCGCGGATCGCGGTGTGCAGGTCGTAGTGCAGGCGATTGCGCCCGGCCACGCTGAAGAACGTGCGGGCGTACTGCTCCAGCTCGGCAGCACGCAGCGCTTCGAAACCGCTCGACGATTCGTGCCGACCGTTGAACAAGCGGTTCAGGTCCTGCTCAAGGTAACGCTGGCCTGCACGCATCGCCATTGGGCTGCCAAACAGGAACAGGATCCGCGCCTGCGGCACGATCTCGCCCCTGGCGATGTCCTGCAGCAATTGATCGAGCAACTCGATCGGCGCGGTCTCGTTACCGTGAATACCCGCCGACAGCAGCAGGTGCAAGGTGCCGTCGTCCACCTTCGGCGGCGTCACTTCCAGCGCGCCCTCCCCCAGCCAACGCAGGCGCAGGCCTGCTGATGTCGATTGAGTCTTCTCGCCCGGCTCACGGCCGCCAAGCGTCAGGTCAAGCAGTTTGCCGAGGGCGAGCATAGGCACATCCTTAGTGGTGGTGACCGCAATCCGGGCCGTGCACGTGGCCATCCTCATCGTCGTCGCCCAGCTCAGCCGGCTCCATCTCCAGCTGCAGGCTGACCAGGTTGGTGGCCATCGGGCGCAGCAGCAGGTTGGCGAACTCGGCATCGCCTTCAGCGACGTCCACACCGATCAGCAGCTGGCCGCGGCCGTCCTGCTGAATCCACACTTCCTTGCCCTGCCAGAGCACGGCAAAGCGCGTGCAGGAGGTTTCCAGTTGGGTGCCATCATCGTCTTCCAGGATCAGGCGCAGGGCGTCAGACATTACGTAATTCTCTCTTCAAGGTTGGCGTTGGAACGGATAGACCGAACCCAGCTTGAGTAATTGGGTCAGGTCATCCAGGGCCGTACGGCATTCGGTGAGCAGTTGCGGGTCGGCCAGGTCGCTGTCGCTCATGCGATCGCGATAGTGCCGATCGACCCACTGGATCAGGCTGTCGTACAGCGGCGCCGACATGATAACCCCTGGATTGACCGCCGCCAGCTCGGATTCTTTCAAGGCCACGCGCAGACGCAGGCACGCCGGGCCGCCGCCGTTCTGCATGCTCTGCTTGAGATCGAACACCTTGACCTCCTTGACCGGGCCACCCCGGCTGGTCAACTGGCTCAGGTAGTCCCAGACGCGCGGGTTGTTGCGGCACTCTTCCGGCACCACCAGCAGCATCGAGCCGTCTTCGCGTGACAGCAGTTGGCTGTTGAACAGGTAGGAACGCACCGCGTCCTCCACTGCCACCGCCGCCCGTGGCACGCAGATGCCCTGGAACTTGCCACCCTTGCCGGCCAGTTTAGCCTGCAGCTGGGCAAGCACCGCATCGGTCTCGAGGAAGGCATCCTCGTGGTAGAACAGCACTTCGCCGTTACCTACCGAAATCACGTCGTTATGGAACACGCCCTGGTCGATCACCGCTGGATTCTGTTGAGCGTAGACCACCCCATCAGCACTGAGGCCGTGCAAGCGAGCGACGGCCTGCGAAGCTTCCAGCGTCTGGCGTGCCGGGTACTTCTGCGGCGCCGGGTAGCGGCTGTCGAAGGCACTGCGGCCGTAGACAAAAAACTCTACGCCGGGCTCGCCATAGCTGCGACAGAAGCGCGTGTGGTTGGCCGCGCCTTCGTCACCAAACTGGGCCACCGCCGGCAGCGCCTGGTGGTGGGCGAATACCTGCTCATCGGCGAACATCGCCGCCAGCACGCGGCTGGTGGTCGGATGCTCGATGCTGCGATGGTACTTGCAGTTGAGGTTGGCGGCAGTGAAATGCACGCGGCCATCGGCAGTGTCGGCGCTCGGGCTGACCGTTGCCGCGTTGGCCACCCACATGCTCGACGCCGAGCAGCTGGCAACCAGCAAGGGCATGGCCTCCTGGGCGGCGCGACGGATCACCTCGGCGTCACTGCCGCTGAAGCCGAGCCGGCGCAGGGCAGCAACGTCCGGGCGCTCCTGCGGGGCGAGTACGCCCTGCTTGAAGCCCATGTCGCTCAGCGCCTTCATCTTGGCCAGGCCCTGACGCGCCGCTTCGCGCGGGTTGGAGCACTGCTGGCTGTTGCTCTGCGAGGCCACGTTGCCGTACGACAGGCCGCCGTAATTGTGGGTCGGCCCTACCAGGCCATCAAAATTCACTTCATAGGATTTCATCGGCAAGGCTCCGAGACCATTTGTTATAGGGTGACGCCCGGCGTCAATGTCGCCGGCAAGGCGAGGCTGGCGGTCTCCAGCGATGCCACGGGGTAAGCGCAGTAGTCGGCCGCGTAGTAAGCGCTGGCACGGTGGTTGCCGCTGGCGCCGATGCCACCGAATGGCGCACTGCTGGCGGCCCCGGTGAGCTGTTTGTTCCAGTTGACGATACCGGCGCGGCTACGCAGCCAGAAGTGCTGGTAGCGCGCATGCGAGTCAGACAACAAACCGGCGGCCAGGCCGTATTGGGTGGCGTTGGCCTGGTCGATCGCGCTGTCGAAGTCGGCGTAGCGAATGACCTGCAGCAATGGCCCGAAGAACTCTTCATCAGGGCGCTCTGCAACGCCTGTGACATCGATGATGCCAGGCGTCAGCAGCGCTGCACCTGCTTGCGGCTGAGTCATCGCCAGCAGCGCCAGCGCACCGTTGCCGATCAGCGCTTGCTGAGCATCAAGCAGGGCCTGGGCCGCCGCCAGGGAAATCACCGAGCCCATGAACGGCGAGGGTTGCAGGTCATAGGCGCCAACCGTGATGCTGCGGCAGACCTCGACCAGCCGCGCCAGCAGGCTGTCACCCCAGGCGCCCTCGGGCACCAGCAAGCGACGCGCGCAGGTGCAGCGTTGGCCGGCAGAAATGAACGCCGACTGAATGATGGTATAGACGGCCGCGTCGAGATCCTTGACCTGATCGACCACCAACGGATTGTTGCCACCCATTTCCAGCGCCAGAATCTTCTCCGGGCGCCCGGCAAATTGCTGGTGCAACAGGTTGCCGGTGCGGCTGGAGCCGGTGAAGAACAAACCGTCGATACCAGCATCGGCAGCCAGCGCCACGCCAGTCTCACGGGCGCCCTGAACCAGATTGAGCACACCCGCAGGCAAACCCGCCGCGATCCAGCATTTGACCGTCAGCTCGGCCACTTTCGGGGTCAGCTCACTTGGCTTGAACACCACGCAGTTACCGGCCAGCAGCGCCGGCACAATATGCCCGTTGGGCAAATGGCCAGGGAAGTTGTACGGGCCGAACACCGCCACCACGCCATGGGGCTTGTGCCGCAGCACGGCAGTCGCATCGCCAAGCGGGCCGCTTTTTTCCCCAGTGCGTTCACGATAGCTCTGCACCGAGATCGCCACCTTGTTGACCATGCTGGTGACTTCGGTTGCCGACTCCCACAACGGTTTACCGGTTTCTTCACCGATGCAGCGGGCCAGTTCGTCAGCATGGGCCTTGAGCTGCTCGGCGAAGGCTTCCAGCACCGCGATGCGTGCTTCCAGACTGAGCAGGGCCCAGGCCGGGAACGCCTCGCGAGCCGCGCTTACTGCGGCGGCAACCTGGCCAGCAGCAGCGCCCTGCCCCGCCCAGACGAGCGCCTGGGTGACTGGGTTCAGCGACTGCAGCGCCTCGCCCTGGCCAGCCTGCCATTGCCCTGCGATGTAATGGGTCGTCATCACTGCGCCTCCCGACTGGCGGACAAGGTGACTGCGCGCACGTGGTCACCCACGCCCAGGCGCAGGCGTTTCGCCGTCAGCGCGTCGACCACCAGCGTGCCGGCCGCCAGCCGCGCTGGCGCTGCGGTGATGCGGCAGTCTTCGCGTTTGCGGTTGTGGATCAGGTACGGCGTGGCGTCATCGCCTGGAGTGCCTACTGCCAGCACCAGATTCTGGCTTTCGCGCACGGCACGGATCTTCGCCGTGTCGCATTCGATTGCCGGGCCTGCATCGAAGATGTCGACGTAGCCCTGGTAATTGAAACCTTCGCGCTCGAGCATGGCCAGCGCCGGCTCGGTGTCGGTGTGTACCCGGCCGACCACACTGCGTGCAGCCTCGGAAAGGAAGCACGTGTACAGCGGGAACTTGGGCATCAATTCGGCGATGAAGGCCTTGTTGCCCACGCCTGTCAGATAGTCAGCCTGGCTGAACTCCATCTTGAAGAAGTGCCGGCCCAGCGACTCCCAGAACGGCGAGCGGCCTGCGGCGTCGGAGATCCCGCGCATCTCGGCGATGACCTTCTTGCCGAACAGCTCAGGGAACTCGGCGATGAACAGCATGCGCGCCTTCGACAGCACGCGGCCGTTGAGGCCGTTGCGGTGATCACTGCGCAGGAACAACGAACACAGCTCGGAGTTGCCGGTGAGGTCGTTGGCCAGGAACAGGGTCGGGATCTCGCGGTAGATATTCAGCTCCTGCGAAGCGCTGACGGTCAGGCCGACCCGGTAGTTGTACCAGGGTTCACGCAGGCCGACGGCACCGGCGATGGCGCTGATGCCGACCACCAGGCCTTCGTCGTTTTCAAGCACGAACAGGTAATCGGTGTCGGCCCGCCCGGCTTCACCGGTGAAGCTCTTTTCAGCCCAGCGCACGCGCTGAGCCAGCCGCTCCTCGTTGGCCGGCAGGGTAGTCAGGCCAGTGGTACCGGCGCTGCGCGCCATTTCGATGAGCGCGGGTAAATCGCTGCTGCGTACAGGACGAACGATCATGCTATCTCCTTGAGCGGCGGTCTGTGCCGGCCGCAAGACGGGTGCGGGTCGCGAGCGCTGGCGCTAGGGCCAGGCCGGTCAAACAGCGACCAGGCGCACGCTGGCACCTTCACCGACGCCCAGGGCATCGGCCGCTTCACTACTCAGGCTGACCGGCTTGCCCGGCACCCAGTCCAGCTCCAGCAACACGGCGCGGTAGTCCTGCAACTGGCCATTGCAGACCAGGTACGAGCGGCCACCCTTGACTGTGGCCTCGTCGAGCTTGACCGGGACTACTCGGCTCTGGCTGATCGAGCGGATCCCCGAGGCACGTGCGTGCAGGGTCGGGCCACCGTCGAAGATGTCGATGTAATGCTCGGTCTCGAAGCCTTCACGCATGAGGATGTCGAAGGTGATCTGCGCCCGCGGATGCACCTGCCCCATCGCCTCCTGAGCGTTGTCCGGCAGCAGCGGTACATAGATCGGATAATGCGGCATCAGCTCGGCGAGGAAGGTCCGGCTCTTCAGCCCGCACAGGCGCTCGGCGTCGGAATAGTTCAGGTCGAAGAAGTTACGCCCGATCGAATCCCAGAACGGCGACTCACCCTGCTCGTCGCTGTAGCCGACGATCTCGGTAACCACCGAGTCGGCAAAGCGCTCCGGGTGGGCGGCCATGAACAGCAGGCGGCCGCGCGAATTGAGCTCGGCAAAGCCGCTGGCCACCAGCTCCGGCAGCACGTAGAAACTGGTCAGCAGGCTGTTGCCGGTGAGGTCGTGGCACAGCGACAGGACGTGGATCTTGTTGTGGATTTTCAGCTCGCGCGAAGCATGCACAAAGGTCTCGTTACGAAAGCTGTAGAACGGCTCCGAGTAGCCCGCCGAGGCGACGATGGCCGAGCAGCCGGCCAGCTTGCCGGTGCTGGTGTCTTCGAGCACGAAGAAGTAGCTCTCTTCGCCATTGAAGCTGACCTCGGCGGCAAATGAGGTTTCCGACGCGGCAATCTTGTCGCCCAGACGCGCAGCGTCATCAGGCAGCGAAGTGACACCAACCGGGCTGTCCGCAGCCATGCGCTGCACTTCATTCAGGTCAGCCATTTGCGCGGGGCGCATTACCAGCATGGTGTCACTCCTTTCGGGAATACGGGCCGCACAGCGTGGTGCGGCAAAACGGCGGGTGCCTGCCTGAGACAAGGCACCCGCGCTGGAATTCTGCTGTCGCCGCTGGCACTGCTGACAGCGGCGACAGAATCGCTGTATGTCAGCCTTGCAGCAGCTTGGCTACCGCGCGTTCGAAGCGGTCCAGGCCTTCGTCGATATCGGCATCCTCGATGACCAGGCTCGGTGCAAAACGCACTACATCCGGGCCAGCCTGCAACACCATAAGGCCTTCTTTCTCGGCGGCGTTGAGCACGTCCTTGGCCTTGCCTTTCCAGGCATCGGTCAACACGCAGCCGATCAGCAGGCCGACACCGCGGACGAGGCTGAACAGCTCGACCTTCTCCAGGCGTGCCTTGAAGCGCTCGTGCTTGGCAGTGACAGCGGCCAGGGTCTGCGGGGTGTTGATCACATCCAGTACTGCACAGGCCACGGCGCAGCCCAGCGGGTTGCCGCCGTAGGTAGTGCCATGAGTACCGGCAACCAGATGCTTGGCAATGTCGTCGGTGGTCAGCATGGCGCCGATCGGGAAGCCGCCGCCCAGGCTCTTGGCGCTGGAGAGGATGTCCGGGATCACGCCGTAATGCTGGTAGGCATACAGGTGGCCGGTACGGCCGCCCCCGGTCTGCACTTCGTCGAAGATCAGCAGCGCGTTGTGCTCGTCACACAGCTTGCGCGCACCTTTCAGGTAAGCCAGGTCAGCCGGCACTACGCCGCTCTCACCCTGGATCGGCTCGATCACCACCGCGCAGGTCTTGTCGGAGATCTGTGCCTTGAGCGCTTCAAGGTCGTTGTACGGCACATGGCTGATGCCAGTGATCTTCGGGCCGAAGCCGTCGGAGTACTTCGGCTGGCCACCGACGCTGACGGTAAACAGGGTGCGACCGTGGAAGCTGTTCACGGTGGAGATGATTTCGTGCTTGTCCGGGCCGAAACGATCATGGGCAACCCGACGGGCCAGCTTGAACGCAGCCTCGTTGGCCTCGGCGCCGGAGTTGCAGAAAAACGCCTTGTCGGCAAAGGTCGCGTCGACCAGCTTGTGCGCCAGACGCAACGCCGGCTCGTTGGTGAACACGTTGGATACATGCCAGAGGGTATTGGCCTGCTCGGTCAGTGCCTTGACCAGCGCCGGATGGCAATGACCCAGGGCGTTTACCGCGATGCCGCCGGCAAAGTCGATCAGTTCGCGGCCCGCCTGGTCCCAGACTCGAGAGCCCTCGCCTCGCACCGGAATGAACGCCGCCGGGGCGTAGTTGGGAACCATGACCTGGTCGAAATCGGCACGTTGCACCGGGGCTTGCTCAACGGACATCTGAGTCTCCTGAAGAGAAACGCTGGCCTGGGATTGGCGAGCGATGGGGGGATTGTAAGGACTGATCAGCGCCTGTCCTTGCGGCCAAGCGACAACTTGTTACAGCGCTAAACCGTGTTTCACAGAGGTTTTCGGCAATGCGACAAACACTGTCGCAATCGCGCAGTGTAAAGGAGCGAGGAACTGTCGGGGAGAGGTGGCGGATAATTGAGAGAACAGTTGTTCACATGATAGTTGGGGCCGCTTTGCGGCCCCGTGCACTACTTATCGACTGAAGTCGCTGAACTCAACTCGAACGGGCTGTTGTTGCGCCGCTGATTGCGGTCTTCCCGCGGCGTCGCGCCGAAGAAGTTGCGGTAGGCGCTGGAAAAATGCGGCCCTGACGAGAACCCGCACGACAGCCCGATCTGGATGATCGACTTGCTGGTCTGCATCAACATCTGCCGCGCCTTGTTCAAGCGCAGTTCAAGGTAATACTGGCTCGGCACGCGATTGAGGTACTGCTTGAAGATCCGCTCCAGCTGGCGCCGTGAGACGCACACATGCTGGGCGATCTCATCGGTGGTCAGCGGCTCTTCGATGTTGGCTTCCATCAACAACACGGCCTGAGTCAGCTTCGGATGGCTCGAGCCAAGGCGGTTCTGCAGCGGAATACGCTGCCGCTCGCCACCCTCGCGGATGCGCTCGACCACCAGCTCCTCGGACACCGCACCGGCAAGCTCGGCGCCATGGTCACGGGCCAGCACGGCCAGCAGCAGGTCGACCACGGCCATGCCACCACAGGCGGTCAGGCGATCACGGTCCCAGTCGAACAGATGGCTGGTGGCAATCACCTTGGGGAAGCGCTCGGCAAAATCATCCTGCCAGCGCCAATGCACCGCCGCGCGATAACCATCGAGCAGGCCGAGCTGCGCCAGGGGATAGACGCCCGCCGACAGCCCGGCAATGACGCATCCGCTGCGAGCCAGCTGCTTGAGCCCGGACGACAGCGCGGCCGTGACTGCCTGCGGCGGCTCGTCAGCCAGCACGAAGAGCTTCTGGAAACCTTCGAGCCGACCATTCCAGGCCTCGCCCGGCAACTGCCAGCCCTGCTGCTCGCCAGGTTCAGCCTGGAGAAACACCAGATCGTAGATAACTTCCGGATGTACCCGCTGAGCCACCAGCAGTGCTTCTTCGGCCAGGGCCAAGGTCAGCGGCCGGGTGTTGGGCCAGATGAGAAAGCCGATACGCTGGGTGGTCATAGGGCGTGGTCCGAAACCTGAGAAGAGGTGGCGTCAGTTGCGCCGGGGATGGCTGCGCTCGCTGCGCAGCATGCCCTATTCTGGTGCAAAGGTGCAGCGTTACTTCAAGCTGCCCGAGAGAAACTGCTGGAGCCGTTCCGACTGCGGATTGACCAGCACTTCACGCGGATTGCCACGCTCCTCGACGATGCCTTTATGCAGGAACACCAGCTGATTGGAGACCTCGCGGGCAAAGCCCATTTCGTGGGTCACCACGACCATGGTGCGGCCCTCCTGGGCCAACGACTGCATGACCTTGAGCACATCACCGACCAGCTCCGGGTCGAGTGCCGAGGTCGGTTCGTCGAACAGCATCACCTCCGGCTCCATGGCCAGCGCACGGGCAATCGCCACACGTTGCTGCTCACCACCGGACATATGCCCAGGGTAGGCGTCCTTGCGGTGCGAGACGCCGACCTTGGCCAGGTAATGCTCGGCTTTCTCCAGGGCTTCTTTCTTGTTCATGCCGAGCACATGCACCGGCGCTTCGATGATGTTCTCGAGCGCGGTCATGTGCGCCCACAGATTGAAATGCTGAAACACCATCGACAGGCGCGAACGCATCCGCTGCAACTGGCGCGGATCGGCCGCCTTGAGCGCGCCTTCCTTGCCGGCAACCAGCTTGAGCTCTTCGTTGTTGAGCAGAATCTTGCCCGCATGCGGTTGCTCGAGCAGGTTGATGCAACGCAGGAAGGTCGACTTGCCCGAACCGCTGGAGCCGATGATGCTGATCACATCGCCGGCCTTGGCCGCCAGGGACACGCCCTTGAGCACTTCATGGCTGCCATAGCGCTTGTGCAGGTCTTGGACTTCGAGTTTGTACATGCTGTCGGTTCTCACAGAGCGGTCAGTGCTTGCGCGGCGCCAGGTAGCCCAGCCAGCGGCGTTCGGCCATCTTGAACAGGCGCACCAGAATGAAGGTCAGGCACAGGTAGAACACACCCGCGGTGATGTAGGCCTCGAAAGGCAGGTAGTACTGGGCATTGACGGTACGCGCCGCGCCGGTGATGTCGATCAGGGTCACGATCGAGGCCAGGCTGGTGGTCTGCAGCATCATGATCACTTCGTTGCTGTACTGCGGCAGCGCGCGGCGCATGGCCGACGGCAGCAGGATCCGGCGGTACATCTTGTAGCGCGACATGCCCATCGCCTTGGCAGCTTCGATCTCGCCATGGGGCGTGGCCTTGAGGCTGCCGGCGATGATCTCAGCGGTATAGGCGCTGGTATTGACGGCAAATGCCAGGCACGCGCAGAAAGTCGCGCTGGACAGCCACGGCCAGAAGATACTCTCGCGCACTGCCTCGAACTGAGCCAGGCCGTAGTAGATCAAGAACAGCTGCACCAGCATTGGCGTGCCGCGAATGACATAGGTGTAGAGCCAGGCCGGCACATTCACCAGCGGCTGCTTGGACACCCGCATCAGCCCCAGCGGTACCGCTGCCAGCAAACCGAACAGCAGCGAGAACGCCAGCAATTTCAGGGTCGTCAGCAAGCCGCTCAGGTATAGCGGCATGGCTTCCCAGATGACGTTGTAGTCAAAGATCATAGCTCTGCCGCCTTGACGCCTACCGAGTAGCGCCGTTCAAGGTATTTCAACGCCAGCAGCGAGACACTGGTGAGCACCAGGTACAGCGCAGCCACCGCCAGGAAGAAAGTGAAGGGTTCGCGGGTGGCATCAGCCGCCTGCTTGGCCTTGAACATCATGTCTTGCAGACCGACCACCGAGATCAACGCGGTCGCCTTGGTCAATACCAGCCAGTTGTTGGTGAAGCCCGGAATGGCCAGGCGGATCATCTGCGGCACCATCACCCGGAAGAACACCTGGCGGCTGCTCATGCCGTACGCCACACCGGCTTCGGCCTGCCCTTTGGGGATACCCAGGAACGCGCCGCGGAAGGTTTCCGACAGGTACGCGCCAAAGATGAACCCCAGCGTACCGATACCGGCAGCCAGCGGGTTGAGGTCGATGTAGTCGTCATAGCCCAGCAGCGGCGCCAGCCGATTGAGCAAGTCCTGGCCACCGTAGAAAATCAGCAGGATCAACACCAGATCCGGGATGCCGCGGATGACCGTGGCATACATATCGCCGAGCCAGGCCAGCCAGCGCACCGGCGACAGGCGCAGCGCCACGCCGATCAGACCGAGCACGATGGCCAGGGCCATCGACGACAGGGCGAGCTGTAGCGTAAGCCACGCCCCATCGAGGATGACTGCCCCGTAGCCTTTCAACATGATTGGTATTCCTCAGACCTAGGGAATGAAAAATGGTGCAAACCTCAGAGCCTCTGCTGTTTGCACCATTGCACAGTTGCGGTCCGACGTCTTACTTGGCCTCAGGCCCGTAGATGTCGAAATTGAAGTACTTGTCCTGGATCTTCTTGTACTCGCCGTTGGCGCGAATCGCGGCAATGGCAGCGTTGATCCGATCGAGGTTGGCCTTGTCACCCTTGCGCACGGCGATACCGATGCCGTCGCCGAAGTACTTGGCGTCGGTGAAGGCCGGACCTACAAAGGCAAAGCCCTTGCCGGCGTCGGTCTTGAGGAAGCCGTCTTCGAGCAGGGTGGCGTCGGCGACAGTGCCATCGAGACGACCGGCAGCGACATCCAGGTAGATTTCGTTCTGCGTGCCGTAAGGCACGACAGTTGCGCCTTGTGGGGCCAGTACTTCATTGGCGAAGCGGTTGTGGATCGAGCCGCGCTGCACGCCGATCTTCTTGCCCTTGAGCTCGGCCAGCGAGTCGCTGACGGTGGTGCCGTCTTTCATCACCAGACGTGCCGGGGTCAGGTAGTAGCGATTGGTGAAGTCGACCGACTTCTTGCGATCGTCGGTGATCGACATCGACGACAGGATCGCGTCGATCTTGCGCACCTTGAGCGCCGGGATCAGGCCGTCGAACTCTTGCTCAACCCAGGTGCACTTGACCTTCATCTCGGTGCACAGGGCATTGCCGATGTCGTAGTCAAAGCCGGCAATGCTGCCGTCAGGCTGCTTGAAAGCAAACGGAGGGTAAGCGGCCTCGATACCGATTTTCAGCGGTTTTTCATCGGCGTGCGATACCAGGGAAAACACGGACAGCGCCAGGGCGCCAAGCAGTGCAAGCTTCTTCATCAGGTAACTCCATCGGTACGGGGCAATACAAGGCAGGGGGTAACAGCTGCCCGAATGCGAATGGGTACAACGCAAGCCGCGAGAGGTATCGACCAGGGCCGCAGACCACGAGCGAGTGAGTGGCATTCTAACGACAGCCCGTTAGTCGATATTTCTTCAAAGCGACAACTAGTTATAGAAGCGCATGAAACAGTAGCGGGCGATATTGACAGCCCTTACGATTTATGCAAGAGCGAAAAGGAAACAACCTGTAAACGAAGCAATAAGTGCGCCTATTATTGGCAAAGCCTTGTAATACGGCAAGTGCAGCGTGCCATCGGTTTTGCTGACAGCCACGGCAGCCCTGTTTTGGGCCCTGCGTGGGTAGCCACGCCCCGCCTTGGTGCGGCGGCGGTGACAGAATCGGTTACCGATGAATGTCGAAGTAACAGAATGCAAAAACCCCGCCGAAGCGGGGCTTTGGGGGTTAGGGGTGCTGCGCGCCCCCTCCACACCGATTGATCAAGCCGAAGCCAGGTTCATCGACTTGTGCGTATCGATCAAATGCTGCACCACACCAGGGTCGGCCAAGGTCGAAATATCACCCAAGGCATCGTACTCAGCCGTGGCGATCTTGCGCAGGATCCGTCGCATGATCTTGCCCGAGCGGGTCTTCGGCAGCCCTGGCGCCCACTGGATAACATCGGGCGAAGCAATCGGGCCGATCTCCTTGCGCACCCAGTTTTTCAGCTCAAGGCGCAACTGCTCGCTAGGCTCGATACCGGAGTTGAGGGTGACATAGACATAGATGCCCTGCCCCTTGATGTCGTGCGGCACACCCACCACCGCCGCCTCGGCGACCTTCGCATGAGCGACCATCGCGCTTTCGATCTCGGCGGTACCCATGCGGTGGCCGGAAACGTTGAGCACGTCATCCACACGACCGGTGATCCAGTAGTAGCCATCTTCATCGCGACGGGCGCCGTCACCGGTGAAGTACATGCCGCGGAAGGTCTTGAAATAGGTATCGACGAAGCGGTCATGATCGCCATACAGCGAGCGCGACTGGCCTGGCCACGAATCGAGAATCACCAGGTTACCCTCGGCCGCACCATCAATCAGGTTGCCGAGGTTGTCGACCAGCGCCGGCACCACACCGAAGAACGGCCGCGTCGCCGAGCCCGGCTTGAGGCCAGTCGCGCCTGGCAGCGGGCTGATGAGGATGCCGCCGGTTTCGGTCTGCCACCAGGTGTCGACGATCGGGCAACGGCCCTTGCCTACGGCCTGGTGGTACCAGTTCCAGGCTTCCGGGTTGATCGGCTCGCCAACCGAGCCGAGCAGGCGCAGGCTTGAGCCATCGGCACCTTCGACTGCAGCCTGCCCCTCAGCCATCATTGCGCGGATCGCGGTCGGTGCGGTGTAGAGGATATTGACCTTGTGCTTGTCGATGATCTTCGACACACGGGTGATGTCCGGATAGTTTGGCACACCCTCGAACAACACGGTGGTAGCGCCGTTGGCCAGCGGGCCGTAGACGATGTAGCTGTGGCCGGTGATCCAGCCGACGTCGGCGGTGCACCAGTAGACTTCACCCGGGCGGTAGTCGAATACCCGCTCATGGGTCAGCGCGGCGTAAACCATGTAGCCGCCGGTGGTGTGCAAGACGCCCTTTGGCTTGCCGGTGGAACCTGAGGTGTAGAGGATGAACAGCGCTTCTTCGGCGCCCATTTCTTTCGGTGCACAGTGGCTGGAAGCAACCTTCATCAGGTCTTCGTACCAGATATCGCGATGCTGGTGCCAGGCGATGTCGCCACCGGTGCGCTTGCAGACGATGATCTTCTGCACGCTGCTGGTTTCCGGGTTGGTCAGCGCCAGGTCGACGTTGCCCTTGAGCGGGGTACGGCGACCGCCACGCAGGCCCTCGTCGGCAGTGATGACGATCTTCGACTTGCAGTCGATGATCCGCCCCGCAAGTGCTTCTGGCGAGAAACCACCGAAGACTACCGAATGGATCGCACCGATCCGGGCACAGGCCAGCATGGCTACCACAGCTTCGGGGATCATCGGCATGTAGATGGTCACCACGTCACCGCGGTGCACGTCCTGGCCACGCAAGGCGTTGGCGAATTTGCAGACCTGCTCGTGCAGTTCGCGGTAGGTGATGTTGCGGCTCTCGGAAGGGTCGTCGCCCTCCCAGATGATTGCTACCTGATCGCCACGCTCTTCAAGGTGACGGTCCAGGCAGTTGTAGGAAACGTTGAGGGTGCCATCGGCGAACCATTTGATATCGACATGATGGTCGTCGAACGAGGTCTGCTTGACCTTGGTGAACGGCTTGATCCAGTCCAGCCGCTGAGCCTGCTCGCGCCAGAAACCATCGGGGTTGATCACCGATTGCTGGTACATGGCCTTGTAGGTGGCCTCGTCGGTCAGGGTGGTCGCCGCAACCTCGGGACGAACGGGATACAGTGGAGCCGCACTCATCTGTGATACCTCGGTGTAATAGTTGTTTTTGTATGGAACCGTTTTTAACTGTAACAGAGTGCCCAGGGCCATTCGACGTTGGTAGTAGCGTCCCCCTCCTTTACCCACTGCTCCCTCAGCGATGGCTCTAGATCAACCATGCCAGCACTTCGCCAGTCTGGTCACAGCACAGCGGCGCGGGATTGTTACAGAATCTGCCAACAGTCTTTATCAAAACCCGCTCTGTTTCAGCCGTACACTGGGGCCTAAAATTCATCTCGCCAACAACGGCAAGGCGATTAACTTCCGACAGTAGCCCCCACCCGGCAGGTGTTAATCCCAAGATAATTAAAACCCTTGATTATCGTTTTACGCGCAGCGCCACACGCGCTGCGTGCACCCTCTCGCCCCCTGTATAGGTAAACTGAAAATGAAAGCGTTACTGGTATTGGCACTTGGCACTCTTTGCAGCACCGCGGCACTGGCCGACGACCTTGCAAACAACGCCAAGCAGATCCCGGTTGAACAGTACAACTACTCGCAGCACCTGGACATCGCCCGTGTTATCTCGATGAGCGCGGTGCCCAATGTCTGCGAAGTGGTACCAGCCCGCATGACCTATGAGGACTCGCAGGGCCAACAGCACATTCTCGAATACCGAGTGATGGGCAACGGCTGCTCGAACGGTTAAGCAGCATGAAACAGGGGCCCGCAAGGCCCCTTTCGCTTAATCCGCACTATTGATCCGCTGCTTTACCTAGCGCATATTCTCGCAACTTATTGGCGATGGTCGTATGTGAAACGCCCAAGCGTTTACCCAACGCACGACTACTTGGAAACTCCGCCAACAACGATTCCAACACCGCCCTTTCAAAACGCCCGACAATATCAGCAAGTTGCCCCTCCAGGGAAAACTCGCCCAACGGTTGGCGCACACCATAATCCGGCAAACGGATATGCTCACTTTTAACCACACCGCCCTCACACAATGAAACGGCTTGAAACAGTACATTCTCAAGTTGGCGCACATTGCCCGGCCAGTGATAGTGCGCGAGTTTATCCATGGCCGTCGGCACCAACTTGGGTAGTGGGCAGCCAATCTGCCGGCTGGCTTGATCCAGAAAATGCTCGACCAAGCCGTCCAGGCCATCCATGCATTCACGCAGCGGCGGAATGTGCAGCGAGAGCACGTTCAAGCGGTGGTACAGGTCCTGGCGGAACTCACCCCGCGCGCACAACTCGGACAAGTCCACCTGGGTCGCGCAGATGACCCGTACATCCAGGTATACCTCTTCATCACTGCCGACCCGACGAAAGCAGCCGTCCTGCAAAAAGCGCAGCAGCTTGACCTGCAGACGCGGGCTCATCTCGGCAACGCCATCGAGGAACAAGGTGCCGCCTGCGGTCAGTTCGAGCAGACCGAGCTTGCCCTCGGCGCGGGCACCTTCGAATGCGCCCGGGCCGTAGCCAAACAGCTCGGTCTCGGCCATCGACTCCGGCAAGCCGGCACAGTTGAGCGCCATCAACGGCGCCTGACCGCGCGGGCTGGCCAGGTGACAGGCGCGCGCCAGCAGCTCCTTGCCCGTGCCGGTTTCACCTTCAATCAACAGTGGCGCATCCAGAGGCGCCATGCGCCGCGCCTCGCGCACTACCGCCGCCATTACTTTCGAGCTTTGGAAGATACTGTCAAAGCCGCGCAGCTCCTGCTTGCGCACATTGTAGATACGCTCGCCGATGCGGTCGGCGCGGTGCAGGGTCAACACAGCACCGGCCAGCGCTTCGCTTTCATCGTGCTCGGACTGTAGCGGCGCGATATCTGCCAGAAACACATCGCCCTTGAGCTTGACCCGCAGGCCGTTGATCCGCGACTGGTTGGCGCGGACCAGTTCAGGCAGGTCAAAGTCCTCGACATAGCGCGCCAGCGGCAAGCCCGGCACCTCGTCCACACGCACGCCCAGCAACTGCGCGGCGGCGCGGTTGGCGGCGACGATGCTGCCGCCCATGTCCACCGACAGCACCGGAAACTCGAGCGCGCCAAGCAATGCGTTGAGCTCCATGTGCCGGCGCTCACTGGGCATCAGGCCGACCCGCTTGACGCCGAATACGCCGGTGATGGCTTCGAACTTGGGCCGTAACGCCTGAAACTGCAGGTTCACCAGGTTCGGGCAATGCAGGTAGATCGCGTTGCCATGGTCGCCGCCCACCTCCCCCCGCAGCACGTTGATGCCGTACTCCACCAGCAGGTTGAGGATGTCCCGCAGGATGCCGATGCGGTTCTGGCAATGCACTTTGATACGCATGTAGATATCTCGAAGCTGCCGATTTTTAACCGGCACGCAGAAAAGTCGTAAAGATAAGCTGACAAAAATAGCGCTTAGCTACCGCGCACCGCCGCGATTTTCCGGGATCACCGGCTTTTTGTAAAATTAACGTTACGAAACCACAACCGCAAGCGGGTTAACGTGCGCGTTAACCCGATGCAAAACCTTCGGCAACGGGATATTCCTAGGGGCAGTCGCAATCAAAACAATAAAGCCCTCACCAGGAGAGCCACATGAAACAGACGCACTACGTGGCCCGCGAGCCCGATGCGAACGGTTTTATCGACTACCCGCAAGACGAGCACGCAGTCTGGAATACCTTGATTACCCGCCAGTTAAAGGTGATCGAAGGCCGTGCGTGCCAGGAGTACCTGGACGGCATCGAGCAGCTCAAGCTACCCCATGAGCGCATTCCCCAGTTGGGCGAGATCAACAAAGTGCTTGGCGCCACCACGGGCTGGCAGGTTGCACGCGTGCCAGCATTGATCCCGTTCCAGACCTTTTTCGAACTGCTTGCCAGCAAGCGCTTCCCGGTGGCTACCTTCATCCGCACCCGTGAAGAACTGGACTACCTGCAAGAGCCGGATATCTTTCATGAAATCTTCGGCCACTGCCCACTGCTGACCAACCCATGGTTCGCCGAATTCACCCACACCTATGGCAAGCTGGGCCTGGCTGCGACCAAGGAAGAGCGGGTGTACCTGGCCCGGCTGTACTGGATGACCATCGAATTCGGCTTGATGGATACCGCGCAAGGCCAACGTATCTACGGCGGCGGCATCCTCTCCTCACCCAAGGAGACCGTCTACAGTCTGTCCAGCGAGCCTGAGCATCAGGCCTTCGACCCGATCGAGGCGATGCGCACGCCTTATCGCATCGATATCTTGCAGCCGGTGTACTTCGTCCTGCCCAACCTCAAGCGCCTGTTCGACCTGGCCCATGAAGACATCATGGGCATGGTCCACCAGGGCATGCAACTGGGCCTGCACGCACCCAAGTTTCCACCCAAGGTTGCTGCCTGAAGCCACCTTGACGATAACAACACGAATTGGAACCACACCATGAATGCCTTGAATCAAGCCCACTGTGAAGCCTGCCGCGCCGACGCCCCGCAGGTCAGCGAAGCCGAACTGCCCGAGCTGATCCGGCAGATCCCCGACTGGAACATCGAAGTGCGTGACGGCCATATGGAGCTGGAACGGGTATTCCTGTTCAAGAACTTCAAGCACGCCCTGGCCTTTACCAATGCCGTTGGCGACATCGCCGAAGCCGAAGGCCACCATCCTGGCCTGATGACCGAATGGGGCAAAGTCACTGTGACCTGGTGGAGCCATTCGATCAAAGGTCTGCACCGCAATGACTTCATCATGTGCGCCCGCACCGATGAAGTGGCCAAGAACGCCGAAGGCCGCAAGTAACCTGCCTGGCAGCGCCCGCAGAGGCCGTAGACTCTGCGGGCGCTTGCCGTTTCAACTGCATCCCCTGCCACGTGCTGCGTCCGATATCCGCCCGCTAGCCGACAGCTGATCGGCAAAAAGTTCAAACTGTCATGTCGACTGCTGTATCCTGCCCAAGCTTTTTCAAAGCCACACACGCGCCTGGCGCAGCCTTTTCAACTCACACTTGCGAGGACGACGAGATGCATGAGATCCCGAATCATCCCTTCCCAAGCCTGAACCCCGAAGAGCACACCGTTGCCGCCCACTCTGAACCGACGCCAGCCGTCGAGCAGAATGGCGACGATACATCCAGCGCTGATCAGGAATAACCGCGCACGGCAGTGTGAAAACGGCTGAACACGGGAAACCCCACTTCATCACGTTTTCACACCGTCCAGAGTGCCGCTGGCAAGCCCAGCCTCATCAGCCAGACCTACCGCCCCTCCTGCGGTCACCTCTCCATGACTCCCCCCACCTCGCTGAAATTCAGCGCAGGGCAAACTGCAGCACTACTTCGAGCGGATGGCGCAACTGCTTGTCAGCCAGGCGCTTGACCTGACTGCGGCAGGAATAGCCAGTCGCCAGGGGCTCACCCTGTTTATCCAGCTTGGTCGCCCACGACTGCTCGAAGATAGTCCGCGAGGTCTGCTGGTTGCGCGCCTCATGCCCATAAGTGCCAGACATGCCACAGCAGCCGGTGGCCTCGGTGACCAATGTCAGGCCCATACGTGCGAAGACCTGCTCCCATTGCCGAGTGCTGGCCGGTACGTTGGTTTTCTCGGTGCAGTGCGCCATCAAGCGGAAGCTGGCGCCAGTGGCTGGCACTTGCTCAGGCAGTACATCGATCAGCCACTCCTGCGGCAACTGCACTTTCGGACAGTCCTGCAGCCCCTCGACCTTCTGGTATTCCTGGCGATACACCAGGGTCATGGCCGGGTCCAGGCCTACCAATGGCACGCCACAGTCGGCCAGCGCCTTGAGCTGGCTGCCGTTGCGGATCGCCGCCTTGGCGAACGCACCGAGGAAGCCCTGCACGTGCAGCGGCTTGCCGTTGGCGCTGTAGGGCGCGAGGAAAACACGGTGGCCGAGGCGATGGGCAAGCTCGATGAATGACGCCAGCAGCGGCGTTTCGAAGTAGCGGGTGAAGGCATCCTGCACCAGTACGATGCTGCGCTCGCGCTGGGCGGGGGTCAGTTCGCGCAGGGTCGGCACTGTGGCCATCTGCACACGGCAACGGGTCAGCGTCGCCTGGAAGTTGAAGCGGCTGATCAATGGGCTGTCGACCATACCGACTTTGTCGGCCAGCAACTTGCTGACCCACTTCGAGCCCATCACCGCGTTGTACAGGCCCGGCGCGTGGGCCAGGTACGGGATGCTGAATTCCAGCGAGCCAATCAAGTAATCGCGCAGTGGCCGCTGGTAACGGCCGTGGTACAGCTCAAGGAAGCGCGAGCGGAAGTCCGGCACGTTGACCTTGATCGGGCACTGGCCGGCGCAGGATTTACAGGCCAGGCAACCGGCCATTGCGTCGTACACCTCGTGGGAAAAGTCGACCTCCCCCTCCTGCTGTGCACGGTTGTTGCGCAGCCGCGTCGGCAAGCCCTTGAGCCAGGAGACCTTGCTGCGTGCCGCGGCCAGCACGTCGATATCCGCCGCCCCTTGCAGGCGCAGCCACTCGCGCATCAACGAGGCACGGCCCTTGGGCGAATGCTGGCGCTCGCGGGTGGCCTTCCAGGACGGGCACATGGCGTCGTTGGGGTCGTAGTTGTAGCAGGCGCCGTTGCCGTTGCAGTGCACCGCGCTGCCAAAGCTCTGCCAGACGCGCTCGTCGATGGTCCGGTCGAGGTCACCACGCAGGGTCACGCCATCGACCTTGGTCAGGCCTTCGGCGCTGTCCGGCGGGGTGCAGATCTTGCCGGGGTTGAGCTGGTTGTGCGGATCGAACGCGCCCTTCAAGCGCTGCAAGGCTGGGTACAGCGCGCCGAAATACTCCGGCACGTATTCCGAGCGCAGGCCCTTGCCATGCTCGCCCCAGAGCAGCCCACCGTAGCGTTTGGTCAACGCTGCCACTGCATCCGAGATCGGTTTGACCAGCGCCGCCTGGGCCGGGTCTTTCATGTCCAATGCCGGGCGCACGTGCAGTACGCCGGCATCGACGTGGCCGAACATGCCATAGGCCAGGCCATAGCTGTCGAGCAGCGCGCGGAACTCGGCAATGTAGTCGGCCAACTGCTCGGGCGGCACCGCGGTGTCTTCGACAAAAGGCTGCGGGCGCACTTCGCCTTCGACGTTGCCCAGCAGGCCGACCGAGCGCTTGCGCATGGTGTATACGCGGGTGACCGCCTCGGCGCCCTCTGCCAGGGTGTGGCCGAGCCGTTCTACACCTTTGTCAGTCTGCAGATGGCCGATGAAAGCCTGCACCCGGACATTCACCTCGGCAGGGTCGTCACCGCAGAACTCGATCAGGTTGATGCCCAGGGTTGGCCGCTCGGCATCCGCCGGGAAGTACTCGGCGACGCTGTGCCAGACGATATCCTGCATCGCCAGCAGCAGCACCTTGGAATCGACCGTTTCGATCGACAGCGGCTTGTGCGCCATCAGCGCATTGGCATCGCGCAGAGCATCCATGAAGCTGCTGTAGCGCACGTTGACCAGCACTGCGTATTTGGGGATCGGCAGCACGTTGAGCTTGGCTTCGACCACATAGCCCAGCGAACCTTCGGCGCCGCACAGCACGCTGTTGAGGTTGAAGCGGCCCTGCTCGTCGCGCAGGTGCGCCAGGTCATAGCCGGTCAGGCAGCGATTGAGCTTGGGGAAGGTGGTCTCGATCAGTTCTGCCTGGGTTTCATGAATGTCGCGGGCAATGCGATACACCTCACCGGCGCGGCCGGGTGCGGCACAGGCCTGCTCCAGCGCAGCGTCATCGATCGGCAGGCTGTGCAGGCGTTCGCCGCCGAGCAGCACGCTGTGCAGTTCGAGCACGTGGTCGCGGGTCTTGCCGTAGGTGCAACTGCCCTGGCCGCTGGCATCGGTGTTGATCATACCGCCAACGGTGGCGCGGTTTGAGGTAGACAGCTCGGGGGCGAAGAACAACCCGTGCGGTTTGAGCGCAGCATTGAGCTGGTCTTTGACCACACCCGCCTGGACCCGCACCCAACGCTGCTCGACGTTGATCTCGAGGATGTTGTTCATGTGCCGCGACAGGTCGACGATGACGCCATCGGTCAGCGACTGGCCATTGGTACCCGTGCCGCCGCCGCGCGGGGTCAGCTTGATGCCGGCAAAGCGCGGCTCGCTCATCAGTGCTGCAACCTTGGCCACGTCGTCTGCGTGCAACGGGAACACCGCCGCCTGCGGTAGGCGCTGGTAGATCGAGTTGTCGGTCGCGAGCACGGTACGGGTGGCGTAGTCGGCGCTGATCTGGCCGGCGAAGCCACTGCCACGCAGGGCTTCGAGGAATTCTGGGTAATTGGCGGCAGGCGCGCTGGTGTGCAACTGGGCGATCATCGTTGGATGGCCTCTTGATATGGGCTGATTCACGGTAAACCTGTCATTGCGGCATGCATCGCGCAGGCACTGATGACGAATAGGCCAATGTTCCTGTAGTTTGCCGCTGGGGGCAAACGGATATTCCTGCCGCTATTGATGAGCTTTATGAATGAATTACCGCCACCTGACGCCCTCGATGTCACTGCTGCTGGCCTTCGAGGCAGCCGCCCGGCATGAGAGCTACACCCGCGCCGCCGCCGAGCTGTCGCTAACCCAGAGCGCGGTCAGCCGCCAGGTCCAGGCGCTGGAACAGCAACTGGGCCTGACGCTGTTTCGCCGCGAGGGCCGTCAGGTGCAGCTCACCGACGTCGGCCGGCTGTACCAGGGCGAGCTCAGCGAGGCGCTTGGGCGCATCCGCAGCGCGACCTTGCAGGCCTTGGCGTACCAGTCCGGCGTGGGCACGCTGCGGCTGGCCACCCTGCCCACCTTCGGCTCGAAATGGCTGCTGCCACGCCTGCATGAGTTTTACGCGGCGCACCCGGGCATGCTGGTGCATATTCATTCGCGCATCGAAGCGATCAATTTCGACACCAGCGAAATCGACGCCGCCATCGGCGTGGCCAGCAATGACTTGCCCGGGCTGATCTGCCATCGCCTGCATGCCGAGCAACTGCTGGTGATCTTGCCGCCGGACGCAGCCCACGATGGCCAGCAGTGGGACCCAACGCGGATCAGCCAGGAAGTACTGCTGAACGTGGCCAACAACCCTCATGCATGGGGCGAATGGTTTTCCCATCAGGATCTGCCACACCGATCGATGCGCCTGGGGCCGAGCTTCGAGCTGACCTCGCACCTGATCCAGGCGGTGCGCGCCGGCATCGGCATTGGCCTGGTGCCGCGGATTCTGGTCGAGGAAGAATTGGCCAAGGGCGAGCTGTACAGCCCAGGCGCAGCTTTTGCCAGCCAACGCAGCTACTACCTGATCTATCCGCCGCGCAACGAAGCGTTGCCCTCGCTGCGGGCATTCCGTAGCTGGTTGCTGGCGCAGATCTGATCCGCAGCGAATAAAAAACCCGATGTCAGTGACCTGACATCGGGTTTTGGGTAAAGCCCGCGACCGTTTACTTGGCCACGCTCTCTACAACTGCCTCGGCAGGACCGGCACGTTTGCCGCCCTTGAGGACATAGGCCAGGTACATCACCAGCAGCCATACCGGGATGGCGTAGACCGACACCTGGATACCCGGGATCATCAGCATGGTGCCGAGGATCAGCACCACAAAAGCCATCACCAGGTAGTTGCCGTAGGGGTACCACAACGCCTTGAACAGCGGTTTCTGGCCTGTACGGTCAAGGTGCTGGCGGAACTTGAGGTGCGAGAAGCTGATCATCGCCCAGTTGATCACCAGCGCGGCCACTACCAGCGACATCAGCAGCTCGAGCGCATGCTGCGGCATGAAGTAGTTGAGCAGCACCGCTACCAGTGTGACCGCTGCCGAAGCCAGAATCGAACGAACCGGCACGCCGCGCTTGTCGATCTTGGCCAGGCCTGCTGGCGCATCGCCCTGCTCGGCCATGCCGTAGAGCATGCGCGCATTGCAGTAGGTGCCGCTGTTGTACACCGACAGCGCCGCGGTCAATACCACGAAGTTGAGCAGATGCGCAGCAACGTCGCTACCCAGCAGCGAGAACACCTGCACGAACGGGCTGCTGCCGTAGCTGCCGCCGGCGGCTTCGATGCTGGCGACCAGGGTATTCCAAGGGGTCAGCGAGAGCAGGATCACCAGCGCACCGATATAGAAGATCAGGATGCGGTAGATGACCTGGTTGATCGCCTTGGGGATGACGGTTTTCGGCTTGTCAGCCTCGGCCGCCGTAAAACCGAGCATCTCCAGGCCGCCGAACGAGAACATGATGATCGCCAGCGCCATCACCAGCCCCGTGACGCCGTTGGGGAAGAACCCGCCATGCACCCACAGGTTGGTGACCGACGCTTCCGGGCCGCCGCTGCCCGAGGTGAGCATGTAGGCGCCCAGGCCGATCATGCCGACGATGGCCACGACCTTGATGATCGCGAACCAGAACTCGGTCTCGCCGAACACCTTCACGTTCATCAAGTTGATGGCGTTGATCAGCAGGAAAAACGCCGCCGCAGTGACCCAGGTCGGGATCTCGGGCCACCAGTAATGGACATACTTGCCCACTGCCGACAGCTCCGACATGCCCACCAGGATGTACAGTACCCAGCAGTTCCAGCCCGACAGGAAGCCGGCAAAACCGCCCCAGTACTTGTGCGCAAAGTGGCTGAAGGAACCTGCCACAGGCTCCTCGACAATCATCTCGCCGAGCTGGCGCATGATCATGAAGGCAATGAAGCCGCAGATGGCGTAGCCGAGGATCATCGACGGGCCGGCAGACGCCATTACTCCGGCTGAGCCGAGGAACAGGCCGGTACCAATCGCGCCGCCGAGGGCGATCAACTGGATGTGGCGGTTTTTCAGGCCCCGCTTGAGCTCGCCTGACTGCTTGATTTGTCCACTCATGAACGAAGTCACCTGCTTGTTTTTATCTGTGACGGAATCGGACCCACCGCACTCGTGGCGCAGCGGAATGGGCAAGGTGGTTACCTTGGATTTTTTCTGGATTCACGGGACGCGACGGGCAACAGGCCCAGGATCGGTCAGCCGGGAGTCAGCAGAAATGCGCGGTACGCAAGGGGGTCACAGGTAAAACGCGGCGCATTGTATACCCTCGCAAGCGCGCAGGCGTCAACGCGATGCGTCATTTCCTGTAGGAAAAGCGCACCGATCCGGTGGGAAGAGCCAGTTGTGGCGAACTGATCGGCGTACATTGCGCCTCCATTTGTTGTTTTATTAGCCGGGCTCTTTGGCCAGGCTCTGCACAGGGCATGGGGCTATATCAGCGTGTTGCGGGGCACTGGGCAAGGGCTTGGTTGGGTGCAGGGAGGGCTCTGGGGCGGGGGTTTGGCAAGTTTGCGTTACGCGGGGAGCGTTTGCTTGGGGAATCGGGGGATTCCGTAAGGATTTCTTTACGAGGCGGATGGAAAAGTTGCCAGGCATTGCGCCTGGGTTTGCCATCGAAACCACTGGGGCCGCAAAGCGGCCCCAGATCACACGCTATCAGCCGCGCGGCTTGCCGCGACCACCGCCAGCAGGCTTGCCGCCAGTTGGGCGACCGCCACTGGTGCGGGCACCATCAGGCTTGTTGGTGCGCTTGCGTACATCGCTCGGACGCTCGGCTACCGCACTGGCGGCCGGAGCACGGCTGCCCTTGCGCGCAGCCGCGCTGTCTTCACGCGGCGCACGGGCCGGGCGCTCGGCCTGACCTTCCTGCGCTGGGCGCAGATTGCGTACGCGTTCGCCACGGCCCAGCGGACGGCTGGACTTGCGCTGCATACGCTCCATCTTGTCCTTGGCCTTGAGGTTCAAGGTCGGCAGCGCAACCGGCTGCAGGCCCACTTCAGCGGCAAGGATGTCGATTTCGTACTGGCTCATTTCGCGCCAGCGGCCCATTGGCAGGTCGGAGTTGAGGAACACCGGACCGAAGCGCACACGCTTCAGACGGCTGACGATCACACCCTGCGACTCCCACAGGCGACGTACTTCGCGGTTACGGCCTTCCATCACGACGCAGTGGTACCAATGGTTGAAGCCTTCGCCACCCGGCGCTTTCTGGATGTCGGTGAACTTCGCCGGGCCATCTTCAAGCACTACACCAGCCTTGAGTCGATCGAGCATTTCGTCGTCGACTTCGCCGCGCACACGTACCGCGTACTCGCGGTCCATCTCGTAGGATGGGTGCATCAGGCGGTTGGCCAGTTCGCCATCAGTGGTGAACAGCAGTAGGCCGGTGGTGTTGATGTCGAGACGACCGATGTTGATCCAGCGGCCCTCTTTCGGCCGTGGCAGGCGATCGAACACGGTTGGACGGCCTTCCGGGTCGTCACGGGTGCAGATCTCGCCATCTGGCTTGTTGTACATGATCACCCGGCGGGTGGCCTCGGAGGCCTCCACACGCTTGATCAGCTTGCCATCGACCGAGATCGCGTCATGCATGTCGACACGCTGACCAAGGGTCGCGGCAACGCCGTTGACCTTAATCCGGCCCTGGCTGATCCAGGCCTCGACATCCCGACGCGAGCCCACGCCGATGCGGGCGAGAACTTTCTGCAGTTTTTCGCCGGATGGAGGAATAGGTTGGGTATCGAGCAGCTCTTTGTCACTCATCTGGGCACCTCCCGGTGTAAGAATGAAATGCGGTATCTGGCCACGAATGGGCCAGAGGGGCGCGCACTATACGCGGTTCATCAGCCAAGCGCACTGCAGAGTAGCGCCTTTTACGAAGGCAGACAGGCTTTGCGCCGAACGGTCAACTCAGTTCGGCGTCATCTTCGGGCAACGGATCAGGCTGCGCCTCGGGCAGGTCTTCAAAATCAATTTTCAGACCTTCTTCCATCGCATCCAGCTCGACCAGCAGGCTGCGGAAGCTGGTCTCGGTCGGCGGCTCGCCCACCTCTTGCTCGCCCAGGCTGGCATCAGCCAACGCCTGCAGATGCGCCGGCACCGGGGCGTCGTCCGGGTCAAGCAGGGGCTCGGGCTCCATCTCGCGAAGCTCGGCCAGGGCTGGCAACTGGTCAAGGCTCTTCAGGTTGAAGTGATCGAGAAACGCCTTGGTAGTGGCAAACATCGCTGGGCGCCCCGGCACTTCACGGTAGCCGACGATGCGGATCCACTCGCGCTCCATCAGCGTCTTGACGATATTGGTGTTGACCGCCACACCACGCACGTCCTCGATCTCGCCGCGAGTGATGGGCTGGCGGTAGGCAATCAGCGCCATGGTTTCGAGCAGGGCCCGCGAGTAACGCTGCGGCCGTTCTTCCCACAGCCGGCCTACCCAAGGCGCAAAGTTCTCGCGGATCTGCAGGCGATAGCCACTGGCGACCTCTTTGAGCTCAAAGGCGCGGCCATTGCAGGACTTGGCCAGCAATTCGAGGGCCTTCTTGAAGACAGCCGGCGCCGGACGCTCGGTTTCATCGAGCAGCTCGTACAGCCGTTCAAGCGATTGCGGCTTGCCCGAGGCCAGCAGAAAAGCCTCGATCAGCGACGCCAGGTCGCGCGGTTCATTCAGGTTCATTGGAGTTGAGTCGGCTTGTTTCAGTCGGTCCGCGCACGGACATGGATCGGGGCGAAGGGCTCATTCTGCACCAGTTCGATCAGCGATTCCTTAACCAGCTCCAGAATCGCCATGAAGGTGACCACCACGCCAAGCTTGCCCTCTTCGACGGTGAACAACTCGACAAAGGGCACAAAGGCGCCGCCCTTGAGGCGCTCGAGCACCTCACTCATGCGCTCACGGGTAGAGAGTGTCTCGCGGCTGATCTGGTGGCTCTCGAACAGCTCATTGCGGCGCATGACTTCAGCCATCGACAGCAGAATCTCTTCCAGGCTGACATCGGGCAGCAATTTGCGCACCTGCGCCTGCGGTGCGTCCAGCCTGGGAATGATCACGTCGCGGCCAACCCGGGCGAGGGTGTCGATGCCCTCGGCTGCGGCCTTGAACCGCTCGTACTCCTGCAAGCGGCGGATCAGCTCAGCCCGCGGATCGCCCTCCTCCTCTTCAACCTCGCTGGAGCGCGGCAACAGCATGCGCGACTTGATCTCGGCCAGCATGGCGGCCATCAGGAGGTATTCTGCGGCCAGTTCGAGGCGCACCGACTTCATCAGCTCGACGTAGGTCATGTACTGGCGGGTGATTTCCGCGACGGGAATATCAAGGATGTCGATGTTCTGCTTGCGAATCAGGTACAGCAGCAGATCGAGCGGGCCTTCAAATGCCTCAAGAATCACTTCAAGCGCATGCGGCGGGATGTACAGGTCCAGCGGCAGCTCGGTAACCGCCTCGCCATACACCAGCGCCAGCTGCAGTTGCTGCGGTACTGAAAGGTCGCTGGCCGCTGCCTCGGGCTGCGCCAGTTGATTCACGCATCCACCAGGAACGGCGTCGGATCGCCACAGCCAACCCGGATCACTTCAGGCTCGTCGCCGCTGAGGTTGATCACCGTCGACCCTTCGACGTTGCCAAAGCCGCCGTCGATGATCAGGTCGACGTGATGTTCCAGCGCCTGGCGGATCTCGTAAGGGTCAGTCATCGGCTCTTCGTCGCCAGGCATGATCAGGCTGACGCTCATCAATGGCTCGCCGAGCTCGGCCAGCAACGCCAGCACGATCGGATTGGACGGCACGCGCAGGCCGATGGTGCGGCGTTTTTCATGCAGCAACAAACGCGGCACTTCGCGCGTGGCATTGAGGATGAAGGTATACGGCCCCGGCACATGCGCCTTGAGCAGGCGGAATGTGGAGGTGTCGATCTTGGCAAACAAGCCCATTTGCGACAGGTCGCAGCACAACAGGGTGAAGTTGTGGTTCTTGTCGAGCTGGCGCAAACGGCGCACCCGTTCGATGCCGCTCTTGTCGCCGATCTGGCAACCCATGGCATAGGCGGAGTCGGTCGGATAGACCACCACCCCACCCTTGCGGATGATTTCCACTGCCTGTTTGATCAGGCGCGGCTGCGGGTTCTCCGCATGAATCTGGAAAAATTGGCTCACTAAATCGTCCTGTTCAAACCGCCATAGGCTGCTCATGCTTGAATCGACGCCACAGAGGTGGCAGGTCCTCAGGCAATGGCCGATAGGCACCGATCTCGCCCCAGGTGCCGGGGCCGTGGAAATCACTGCCAGCGCTTGCCAGCAGGCCGAACTCACGCGTAAGGATGGACATGGTGCCCACCTGCTCAGCCGGCATCATGCCGTTGACCACTTCAAGTGCCTGCCCGCCTGCTTGAATATAGTCGGCAATCAGCCGTCTACGCTTGCTGCGGGTCAGTTCGTAGTGCATCGGATGCGCCAGGCTTACCCAAGCGTTGGACTGGCGCAGGGTCGCGACAGTTTCCTCGAGTGTAGGCCAATGCAGCTTCACATCGCCCAGCTTGCCGGCACCGAGCCATTTGCGAAACGCTTCGCCGCGGTCCTTGACGTGTCCGGCACGCACCAGGTAGTCGGCAAAGTGCGGCCGCGCCGGAGCATTGCCGCTGTCGCCGAGTTCCTGCTGCACCGCGCGAGCACCTTCGAGGGTGTTGGGCATGCCCTTGGCAGCCAGGCGTCGGTCGATTTCTTCGGCGCGCAGCCAGCGACCACGGTGCAAAGCTTCGATTGCGCTCAGCAACGGCGGCGCATCGAGAGGAAAATCGTAACCCAATATGTGGATGGTCGCGCCGCCCCAGGTGCACGACAACTCGATGCCGCTGACCCAGTGCATACCCCGCTCAATGCAGGCCTGGCGGGCCTCGGGCAGGCCTTCGATGGTGTCGTGATCGGTCAAGGCGAAGGTCTGCACGCCGTGCTCGTGGGCGCGAGCGACCAGAATCGAAGGCGCCAGGGCGCCATCGGAGGCCGTGCTGTGACAGTGCAGATCAACATTCATGGAGGAGCGCTTTCGCTGGAATCGATGTTTGATATTATGCCGTCACATCCCGCTTCTGGCTGCCATTGTGAAACAATTCGTCGATTTCATTCCGTTGCTGCTGTTTTTCATCGTCTACAAGCTCGACCCGCGCCCACTCGAAGTGGCCGGTCACAGCTTCGAATTCGGCGGTATCTACAGCGCCACTGCGGTGTTGATCGCAAGCTCGCTGGTGGTCTACGGCGCACTACTGATCCGCCAGCGCAAGCTGGAAAAAGGCCAATGGCTGACCCTGCTCGCATGCCTGCTGTTCGGCGGCCTGACCCTGGCTTTCCACAGCGAAACCTTCCTTAAATGGAAAGCCCCGGTGGTCAACTGGTTGTTTGCCCTGGCTTTTGCCGGCAGCTACTTCATCGGTGATCGGGTGCTGATCAAACGCATCATGGGTCACGCCCTGACCCTGCCGGATGCGATCTGGGCACGGCTGAACCTGGCGTGGATCTGCTTCTTCCTGATCTGCGGTGCGGCCAACCTGTTCGTGGCCTTTACCTTCCAGGACTTCTGGGTCGACTTCAAAGTGTTCGGCAGCCTCGGCATGACCGTGATCTTCCTGGTCGCCCAAGGCGTTTACCTGTCGCGCCACCTGCACGACAGCGACTCAACTACCCCCAAGACCGAGGATTGACATGCTCTACGCCATCATCTCCAGCGACGTCGCCAACTCTCTGGACAAACGCCTGGCCGCGCGCCCTGCGCATATCGAGCGCCTGCAGCAGCTGCAAGGCGAAGGCCGCGTGGTCCTGGCTGGGCCACACCCGGCCATCGACAGCAATGATCCCGGCGCTGCCGGCTTTACCGGTAGCCTGATCGTCGCCGAGTTCGACAGCCTGGCTGCAGCGCAAGCCTGGGCCGATGCCGACCCGTACGTGGCTGCAGGCGTATATGAGAAGGTGGTGGTCAAGCCGTTCAAGCAGGTCATGCCATAATCCGCTGCACCGCCGGCCCTGCGTGCAGGGCCGGCATCCAATCGGCCTCATCTAATCCGACGAGCGGCCGACACCCCGTCAGTCAACACCCCGAACCGACAAATGTGCTGTGTAATTGGCGCAGACGTTGCACTGTTCTCGGTAGTCTGCGGTATCTTTGCCACTGGCGGACACAGAAGACGCCGTCAATGGTCGAATTGAGTGAGTCATGAGCGAGCTGTTACTGATTGATGATGACCAAGAGCTCTGCGAGCTGCTTTGCAGCTGGCTGACCCAGGAAGGTTTTGTAGTGCGGGCTTGCCATGATGGCCGCAGTGCGCGTCAGGCCCTGGCCGAATGCGCGCCGGCGGCCGTGGTGCTGGACGTGATGTTGCCTGATGGCAGCGGCCTTGAGCTGCTCAAGCAGCTGCGCAGCGAGCACGCCGAACTGCCGGTGCTGATGCTCTCGGCACGCGGCGAGCCATTGGACCGGATCCTCGGCCTGGAACTGGGCGCCGACGATTATCTGGCCAAACCCTGCGACCCGCGCGAGCTGACCGCCCGCCTGCGCGCCGTACTGCGCCGCAGCCACCCGGCAGCGCCGAGCAGCCAGGTCGAAATCGGCGACCTGGCGTTCAGCCCGGCCCGTGGCGTGGTCAGCGTCGAAGGTCGCGAGATGACCTTGACCTTGTCCGAGAGCCGCATCCTCGAGGCGCTGCTGCGCCAGCCTGGCGAGCCGCTGGACAAACAGGAGCTGGCCCAGATCAGCCTTGGCCGCAAACTGACGCTGTATGACCGCAGCCTGGACATGCACGTCAGCAACCTGCGCCGTAAAGTCGGGCCCCACCCCGACGGCCGCCCGCGCATCGTCGCCCTGCGCAGCCGTGGCTATTACTACAGCCTCTGAGCCCAGCAGCAGACACAGGCAAGCCGCGCCACGCGGTTTGCCTTTCGCTCTAGAGAGCCGCAACGCCCTGCAACCTCTTTACCTTGCCTTTACCTTGACCTGACTGCGCCTGACCTTGATCTCCCTAAACTGGGCTCATCCGGTAACAACCGGCCCATGAGAGGAGAAACACCATGCGCAAGACCCTGATCGCTCTGATGTTCGCCGCTGCCCTGCCAACCGTAGCCATGGCCATGCCAGACGGCGGTCCACGTCACGACGGCCCGCATCACCGCGGCAATGCGCCTTACGCCCAGCTCGACCTGACTCCGGAGCAACGCCAGCAGATCGGCAAGTTCAAGGGCGACGGCATGAAAGCCCAGCGCGAGATTACCAAGCGCTACCTGGACAAACTGCCGGCGGCCGATAAAAAAGCCATGCAGGATGAGCTCAAGGCCCGTCACGACAAGACCGACAGCGAGATCCGCGGCCTGCTCAAGCCCGAGCAACAGAAGATGTTCGACGCGCAGCAGAAAGAACGCGCTGCACGCAAGGCTGAATGGAAGGAATTCCAGGCCTGGAAAGCTGAAAAAGCCGGCAAGGCTCAGTAAGCTGTAACCCACTGCCCGGCCCGCTCAGAAGCGGGCCGGGCTTTTCTCGTTTGTGGAGGTCTCGTCTTGCGTTCATTGTTCTGGCGCATCCTGGCCAGTTTCTGGCTAGCCATCGCCCTGGTCGCAGGGCTGTCGATCCTGCTTGGCCATATGCTCAACCAGGACAACTGGATCCTCAGCCGTCACCCAGGCCTGAATACCCTGGCCAGCGGCTGGGCACAGCACTATGAACAAGACGGCGTGGCCTCGGCCCAGCGCTTTCTGGAACGGCGCAAGCAGCGCTACAAGGTCGATGTGCAGGTACTCAACGACGCCGGCGATGCGGTGGTGCCGGGCACCTTCCCGCGCCGGGCGGCCGATTTTGAAGCGCGCCAGCACAATGACCAGCGGCGCTTGCCGTGGCGCCGATTGACCGAGGAATACACCAGCCCCAGCAGCGGCGAGACCTACCTGCTGATCTACCGCATCCCGCACCCGGAGCTGGATGCCTGGCACCGCGAAAGCCTGCTCTGGCCACTCAGCGCGCTCGGCATCGCTCTGGTGGTGCTGACCTTGTTCAGCCTGTTGGTGACGCTGTCGATTACCCGCCCGCTGAGCCGCCTGCGCGGCGCCGTGCATGACCTTGGCCAGACCAGCTACCAGCAGAACAGCCTGGCCCAACTGGCGGCCCGGCGTGACGAGTTCGGCGTGCTGGCGACCGACTTCAACAAGATGGGCGCGCGCCTGCAGAGTTTGATCGGCAGCCAGCGCCAGTTGCTGCGCGACGTCTCGCACGAGCTGCGCTCACCGCTGGCGCGCCTGCGTATCGCCCTGGCGCTGGCCGAACGCGCGCAACCCGAGCAGCGCCAAGCCCTGTGGCCGCGCCTGACCCGCGAATGCGACCGACTGGAAGACCTGATCAGCGAGATTCTTGCCCTGGCCCGAGTCGATGCCGAGCAGGCGTTGGTTGAGCCGATCGACGTCAACGCTCTGCTGGGCAGTGTGCGCAAGGACGCGCAATTGAGTGCGCCGGAGCAGGAGATTCGCCTGGAAGCCGCGCCCGGGCTGACCTTGCAGGGCTGGCCGACGCTGGTCGAGCGCGCCGTGGATAACCTGGTGCGCAACGCATTGCGCTTCAATCCCAGCGGCAAACCGATCGAGATCAGCGCCAGGCTTGAGCAGCAGCGGGTGCTGATAACGGTGCGTGACCATGGTCCAGGGGTTGCGTCGGAGTATCTTGCTCAACTCGGCGAGCCGTTCTTCCGTGCACCGGGACAGGACTCCGCCGGTCATGGACTTGGTCTGGCGATAGCCCGGCGTGCAGCCGAGCGGCATGGTGGCAGCCTGATCCTGAGCAACCATGCCCAGGGAGGCTTCGTTGCTCGTCTGGAGTTCCCGGTCACGGCCGTCGTTGGCAGTTGATCAAGCGCTCCTTTACACCGAAAGCGACGGGGCGCAGGGCGCCCCTTGCACAACTCAGCCCCAGGCGCGGACGAAGTCGGCCGTGTCCAGCACAGGTGCGGTGCGGGGCTCGTTGAGCGGCGTTCCGAGGTACAGGTAGCCTATCAACTCCTCGTTGGCCTCCAGCCCAAGACCCTGGTGAACATGAGTATCGAAAGCCATGTCGCCAGTACGCCAGACAGCGCCGATACCTTGTGCATGGGCGGCGATGAGGATGCCGTGGGCAGCGCAACCGGCGGCCAGCCGCTGCTCGGACTTGGGCACCTTGAAATGATCCTGCAGACGCGCAATAACCACGATCAGCAGCGGTGCGCGCAGCGGCATGGCGCGCGCCTTGTCCAGTGCGGCCTGGCTGGCGTCGCCTTTATTGGCCAGCGCTTCGGCAAACAGCTCACCAAGCTTTGCCCGGCCTTCGCCCTCGATGGTCAGAAAGCGCCATGGGCGCAGCTGGCCGTGGTCCGGCGCACGCAACGCCGCCTGGAACAACCCCTCGCGTTGCGCCGCATTGGGCGCCGGCTCGGTCAGGCGTGGCACGGATACACGGTTGAGCAATGCGTCGAGAGCCTCCATCGGCTACCCTCCTGGCAGATAAAAAGTGCTGCCATTCTGCACTATCGACGCCTGCCATGGCAGCACCGCTGCATCTGCCAAGGGCGTTTACTTAACCAGCCCCACAGGTAGAATGGCGCCCTTTCCGATTCGAGTCAGAGCAGATCACATGGCGTTGCCGACCTTAAGAATCATTGGTTTCATCATCGGCATCTTCCTGATCACCCTGGCGGTCAGCATGGTCGTGCCGATGGCCACGCTGCTGGTGTTCGAACGCACCGGCGACATGCCGTCGTTTCTCTGGTCAAGCCTGATCACCTTCATCGCCGGCCTGGCGCTGATCATCCCCGGTCGCCCCGAGCACGTGCACCTGCGCCCACGCGACATGTACCTGCTCACCGTCAGCAGTTGGCTGATCGTCTGCGTGTTCGCGGCCTTGCCGTTCCTGTTGACTCAGCACATCAGCTATACCAACGCCTTTTTCGAGAGCATGTCGGGGATTACCGCCACCGGTGCGACGGTGTTGAGCGGGCTGGACACCATGTCTCCCGGCATTCTCATGTGGCGCTCGATGCTGCATTGGCTGGGTGGTATCGGCTTTATCGCCATGGCGGTGGCGATCTTGCCGTTGCTGCGCATTGGTGGCATGCGCCTGTTCCAGACCGAGTCTTCGGACCGCTCGGAGAAGGTCATGCCGCGCTCGCACATGGTCGCCAAGTCGATCGTGCTGGTGTACGTCGGCATTACCTTCCTCGGCAGCCTGGCATTCTGGTGGGCGGGCATGAGCCTGTTCGACGCGATCAACCACGCCATGTCGGCGATCTCCACCGGCGGTTTTTCCACCTCGGACCTGTCGCTGGCCAAGTGGGACATCCCGGCCGTGCACTGGGTTGCGGTAGTGGTGATGATCTTCGGCAGCATGCCGTTCACGCTGTATGTGGCGACGCTGCGCGGCAATCGCCGAGCGCTGTTCAAGGATCAACAGGTGCAGGGCTTGCTGGGCCTGCTGGTGATCACCTGGCTGGTACTTGGCACCTGGTACTGGGCAACCACCGAACTGCACTGGCTGGATGCCCTGCGCCACGTCGCGCTGAACGTCACCTCGATCGTTACCACCACCGGTTTCGCCTTGGGCGACTACAGCCTGTGGGGCAACTTCTCGCTGATGCTGTTTTTCTATCTGGGCTTTATCGGTGGCTGCTCCGGCTCGACTGCCGGCGGGATCAAGATTTTCCGCTTTCAGGTCGCCTACATCCTGCTCAAGGCCAGCCTCAATCAGTTGATCCACCCGCGCGCGGTGATCAAGCAGAAGTACAACGGCCATCGCCTGGATGAAGAGATCGTCCGCTCGATTCTGACTTTCTCGTTCTTCTTCGCCATCACCATCTGCGTAATCGCCCTGCTGCTGTCGCTGCTGGGGGTGGACTGGATGACAGCGCTGACCGGCGCCGCGGGCACTGTGTCCGGCGTAGGCCCGGGCCTGGGCGAAGTGATTGGCCCAGCCGGCAACTACGCCACTTTACCGGATGCCGCCAAGTGGATCCTGGCCGGCGGCATGCTGCTCGGCCGGCTGGAAATCATCACCGTGCTGGTTCTATGTATGCCGGCGTTCTGGCGTCACTGACCGCCTCGGCGCCCAGCCGCGAGCGGTATTCGCTGGGGGTGGCGTCGAACCAACGGCGAAATGCCCGGTAGAAATTGCTCGGGTCGGAAAAGCCCAGCAAGTAGGCGGTTTCGAGCAGGGTCATGCCTGACTGGGCCAGGTACTGCTCGGCCAACTCGCGACGGGTGTCGTCGAGCAGCGTCTGGAAACTGGTGCCCTCCTCCTGCAGACGCCGCTGCAGGGTGCGCTGAGACATGTGCAGCGCCTGCGCCACGGTTTCGCGTTTGGGCTCGCCCTGGGGCAGGATCCGGCACAACACCTGACGCACCCGGTGGGTGACGCGGCTTTCCGAGAAGCGGGCCAGATATTCGCCGGCAAAGCGGTCATGCAACACCGCCATGGCTTCATTGGCAGTGGGCAGCGGCGCTTCCATGTCAGCCCGCTCGAACAGCAGCGCGTCTTGTGCAGCGCCAAATACCAGCGGAGAGTGAAAGGCCACCTTGTAAGGCTCGATGTCGTCAGGCTGTGGCCCTTGGATAAGCACGCGCCGCGGCTGGATCGGTCGCCCGCTCAACCATTTGCTCAACGCCAGCGCGCACGCCAGCGAGGCTTCGGCACTATGGCGGGTTGGCGGCAGGTGGTCGCCGTGCACGGTCAGCACCAGCGAGTAACCCTCAGGCCCGAGGCGAAAGCTCAGGTCCGAGCTTTCGGCGATGATCCGCTGGTAGCGCACCAGCCGTTCGAAGCCCTCGGCCAGGGTACGGCTGGACATCAGCGCATAACCGACCACATGAAACGATGCCGGGCGTACCACCCGCGCCATGTTCAAGCCGATCGCCTGGTTACCCGACTGCTCGACCGCCAGTTGCCACAGGCGGGTCATCGAATCCTGCGGGAAGCGCGCGTCCGGGTCATCCAGCGCAGCGAAGTCCAGGCCGAGTTCCTTGAACATGGCCTGACAGTCGAGGCCTTCCAGCTCGAGGGCCTTGACGATGCCGGATGCCCAGCTGGCGGATGTGGTTCTTTCACTCATAACCGGCTTCTTGTGCTGACCGCTCCTGCGGTGAATGCCAAGGATACTCAATTGGCGCTTATTGTCACTGGCCCGCTTTGCCTATGACTCTAGACTCTAATCAGGCTCCACGCCGTGTACCCACGCCATAAGCAGTTGCTCAGGGAGCGAAATAATGGACCGCACAGCGCAGTTTCGCAGTTTTGCCGAGTTCTACCCCTTCTACCTCGGCGAGCACAGCAACCCCACCTGCCGGCGGCTGCACTTCGTCGGCACCAGCCTGGTGATAGCACTGCTCGCCTACACCATTGCCAGCGGCAAATGGTTGTTGCTGTTGTTGATCCCGGTTGCCGGCTATGGCTTTGCCTGGATCGGGCATTTTGTCTTCGAGAAGAATCGCCCGGCGACGTTCGATCATCCGTGGTATAGCCTGATCGGCGACTTCGCGATGTTCCGTGACGTCCTGCTGGGCAAGGTCAGCTTGTAAGGCGCCAGGGCTGGGTACCCGGTGATGCGCGGCACGAGGATGGGCAAATTTGCCACAGACAGCGCCCCCGCCTGCGCTTAAACTGGCTCGCACCTGTCATCAGCCACCGCTGCGCCACGCCTCGTACCTATCGCCAGCGGTCCGCACCAAGGGACTCCCATGACACCCCGCACCGCCCTCGGCGCTCTGCACATCGGCGCGCTGCTGTTTGGCCTGACCGGTGTCTTCGGCAAGCTCGCTGTCTCGGCCAGCCCGGCCATCATTGTTTTTGGCCGTGCCGCCTTCGCCGTGCTGGCGCTGGGTCTGTTTGCCCAGTTCATGCGTCAGACCTGGCAACCACTCATAGGCGCTGATTTGCGCCGTTTACTGCTTGGCGGCGTATTGCTGGCCAGTCATTGGGTGAGCTTCTTCATCGCGGTCAAGGTTGCCGGTGTGGCTATCGCCACCCTGGGCTTTGCCAGCTTCCCGGCGTTTACGGTGATCCTTGAAGGGCTGTTGTTTCGCGAGCGTATCCGTCGCAATGAGATGGTGCTGGTCGTGCTGGTGAGCATCGGCCTGATCCTCGTCACGCCCGCCTTTGACCTGGCCAGCGAGGCCACCAGTGGCCTGCTCTGGGCATTGCTGTCGGGGTTGCTGTTCTCGCTGCTGTCGCTCACCAACCGCGCAGGCGGGGCGCGCTTGCCGGCGGCGCAGGCAGCGCTCTGGCAGAATCTGGTGGTAGCGCTGTGCCTGCTGCCGTTCGCAGCGCCGAGCCTGGCCGACGTTCGCGCTGTCGACTGGCTCTGGATTGGCCTGCTTGGGGTGTTCTGTACCGGCATTGCGCACAGCCTGTTCGTCGCTGCGCTGGCGGTGATCAAGGCGCGCACCGCCGCCGTGGTGTTCGGCATGGAGCCGGTCTATGGCATCGCCGTGGCCTGGGCGCTCTTCGCCGAGCGGCCTTCGCTGACCATGCTCGCCGGCGGCGCCTTGATCGTGCTGGCGATAATCCTCTCCAGCCGCCTGGCCAGCGAGCCGGCCAGCGCCGCCAAGCCTGCAACCCAGAACAGCTGATCAGCGATCGTTGTGGCCGAGGTCGCGCTGCGGGTCGATTTGATCGCGTACGCGCTGCTTGAGCTGCTTGGCCTCAGGGAAGCCGCCATCCGCCTTGCGCTCCCAGATCTGCACACCGTTGCAGGTGACCCGGAACACGCCACCGGTGCCTGGCTCCAGCGCGACCCGGGCCAGATCGTCGGCAAAGGTGCTGAGCAACTCCTGCGCCAGCCAGGCGGCGCGCAGCAGCCATTGGCACTGAGTGCAATAATTGATGACTATTTCGGGCTTGCTCGCAGACATGATCAACTATCTCCAGAGTGGGGGCCGCTTATACTAGCGGCCTTTCCCTCTGCTTGAGACTGGACGATGCACCGCTTGCTGTTGTGCCTGATGCTGCTGCTTACCTGTTTGCCGATCACAGCAGCCGAAAACACCCGACCCAAGGTCGGCCTGGTGCTGTCTGGCGGCGCAGCCAGGGGCCTGGCGCACATCGGCGTGCTCAAGGCGCTGGAAGAGCAAGGCGTGCGCGTCGATGCCATTGCCGGCACCAGCATGGGGGCGGTCATTGGCGGCCTGTATGCCTCGGGCTACAGCGTCGAAGAGCTGGAAAAACTCGCCACCACACTCGACTGGCAGCAGGCGCTGTCCGATGCGCCACCGCGCAAGGACGTGCCGTTTCGGCGCAAGCAGGATGATCGCGATTTTCTGGTCAAGCAGAAGCTGAGCTTTCGCGACGACGGCAGCCTGGGCCTGCCGCTGGGGGTGATCCAGGGTCAGAACCTCGCCCTGCTGCTGGAAAGCAAATTGGCCCACACCGCTGATACCCGCGACTTCGACAAACTGCCGATCCCCTTCCGCGCCGTCGCAACCGATATTGCCAGTGGCGAAAAGGTGGTGTTCCGCCGTGGCCACCTGCCGCAGGTGATCCGCGCCAGCATGTCGATCCCGGCGGTGTTCGCCCCAGTCGAGATGGAGGGGCGCTTGCTGGTCGACGGCGGCATGGTCGACAACATCCCGCTGGATGTCGCCCGCGAGATGGGCGTCGATCTGGCCATTGTGGTCGACATCGGTACTCCGTTGCGCGACCGCAAGCAACTGAACACGGTAGTGGATGTGCTCAACCAGTCGATCACCCTGATGACCCGGCGAAACTCCGAAGAGCAACTGGCCAACCTACACCGCGATGACATCCTGATTCAGCCGCCCTTGGCGGCATTCGGCGTCACTGACTTCGGCCGCACCGCCGAGATGATCGAGGCCGGCTACCGCGCCACCCGTGCTCTTGATGCCCGGCTGGCTACACTGCGCCAGGCTGAGGGCGATACTCAGCTCGCCATCGCCCGCTCGCCGCGCCAGCGCACCCCGGTGGTTACCGCAATCAAGGTCGAAAATGATTCGAAGGTCAGCGACGACGTGATCCGCTACTACGTTCGCCAGCCGATTGGCGAGCCACTGGAGCTGGAGCGTCTGCAGACCGACATGGGTACCCTGTATGGCCTGGATTACTTTGACGGTGTGCAGTACCGCGTGGTGCACAAGGGCGACGACAACACCCTGGTGATCAAGGCCAGCGGCAAACGCGGCGGTACCGACTACCTACGCCTGGGCCTCAACCTGTCGGACGACATGCGCGGCGACAGCGCCTTCAACCTCGGCGCCAGCTACCGCATCAATGGCATCAATCAGCTGGGCGGTGAATGGCTGACGCGTGCGCAGATCGGCGATCAGCAAGAGCTGTACAGCGAGTTCTATCAGCCGCTGGACATCGGTTCGCGATACTTCGTCGCGCCGTATCTGGATCTGGGTTCGCAGAACATCGAAGCGACACTGGAAAATGACCCGATCGCCGAATACCGCCTGCAACGGTATGGTTTCGGCATCAACCTCGGCCGCCAGATCGGTACCTATGGCGAGGTGCGTGCAGGCGTGGGCAAGGCCTGGGGCAAAGCCGACGTTCGCATTGGTGATCAGGACCTGCCCTCGGTCAGCTTCAACGAAGGTTTCTACGAGCTCAAGTACTCGTTCGATACGCTGGACAACGTGTACTTCCCGCACAGTGGCGAAGACATCGGCCTGACCCTGCGCAACTACGACAAGTCGCTGGATTCGGACAGCAACTATCGTCAGTGGGAGCTGAACGTGGACAAGGCACTCAGCAGCGGCGCCGATACGCTGGTGCTTGGCGGGCGCTACGGACGCACCCTGAACGACGCCGACGTGGTCACTTCGAGCTTCGTGCTCGGTGGCGCCCGGCAGCTGTCGGGCTTCCGTCAGGATTCGGTGTCGGGGCAGAACATCAGCCTGATGCGGATGGTCTATTACCGGCGCCTGACGCCACGCGCCTACCTGCCGCTGGACTTCCCGCTGTACATCGGCGGCTCGCTCGAACGCGGCCGGGCCTGGAACAACGACAATGACTTCGACAGTGGCTACATCAACGCCGCGAGCATATTTTTAGGGTTGGAGACGCCGCTAGGGCCGTTGAACCTCAGTTATGGGGCCAACAGCGAGCAGCAGCAAGCGGTTTATCTCAATCTGGGCCACACGTTCTGATTGAAGGCGGCCAGGGCTGCCTCTGCATGGCAGCCCTGGCGTCGCCTCAGGATTTTTCCAGGTTGCCGAGAATCTTTGCATGGACCCGCATGCAGATATCCAGGTCAGCCTCGTCTACTCCGCTGAACAGTTCGGTACGCAGCTGGTTGGCGATGGTTTCGATTTGCTCAATTAGCGGCTTGGCGGGTGGGCAAAGCAGAATCTTTTTGGCACGACGATCTTCCAGCACCGCCTGGCGGCGCACCAGACCCTGGGTTTCCAGGCTATCGAGCAGGCGCGCCAGCGTTGGGCCTTCAACGCCCACGCTCTGCGCCAGTTCACGCTGGGTCGGAGCTTCGGCGAAGCGAGCGAGGTGCAACAGCACCAACCAGCGAGCCTGAGACAGATTCAGCCCGGCCAGTCGGCGATCCAGTTCAGCGCGCCAGCCCCGGGACATCTGGGCCAGTTGCATGCCAAAGCGGTGTTGATTGTCGGTAAGCGGCATAAACAACTCGATGGATAGAACTAATTATTAGCCAGCTAATCATGGCCTTGCGCTCCAGGCAAGGCTGGACGCCACGGAAATGTCCGATAATCATCAAAAAATATAACAAGGATCAGCCAGATGCCGCGCCCAGCGGCATCGCGCCTGGTTACAGCTCAAACTCTGCCGCCAGCGCAGCGCGGATGCAATACAGCACACCCTCCGGCACGCGCTGGGCGAATTGCGCTGCGATCGCCGCCACGGGCGGTAGCTCGCCCTCGCCATCAAGGAAGGCATCCTGCACTTCCATCATCAGGTCTTCGGGCAAGTCCAGCGCCTGGTCCAGGCTCAGTTCCTGACGGCCGAGCGCCTCGGCCAACAGGCTGTAGACATTCTTTTCGCTGCAGTTGAGCTGGCCGGCAATCTGCATCGGCGTCATGCCCGCCCGCGCCAGGCTTACCAGTTCGTGGCGCAGGTCAAGCACCACCTTTGGCGCCTGCGTGCTCTCGCCGCCGTTGAGCACCTCGAGAAACGCCTGGCCATAGCGCTCCAGTTTGCGCGCGCCGACACCACTGACCTGGCCCATGTCGGCAAGGCTTGCAGGCTGACTGCGAAGCATTTCCAGCAAGGTCGAATCGGGGAAGATGACGTAAGGCGGTACGCTGTGCTCTTCAGCCAGCTTGCGCCGCAGGGTGCGCAAGGCTTCCCACATCTCGCGCTCTTCGCCACGCACCAACTGGCTGGCCGGGCTGCCACCGCTGGAGCTCTTGGCGCTGGTCTGTGGTTTGAGGTCGCGACGCAGCTGCAGGTTGACCTCGCCACGCAGCAATGGCCGGCAGCTGTCGGACAGGCGCAGGCCGCCGTAGCCTTCGAGGTCGATATCGACCAGGCCACGTGCGACCAGTTGGCGGAACAGCGAGCGCCACTCATGTTCACTCAGAGACTTGCCGACGCCGTAGACCGAGAGCTTCTCGTGACCAAAGCTGCGGATCTTCTCGTTGTCCTTGCCCAGCAGCACATCGACCAGATGACCAACGCCGTAGCGCTGACCGGTTCGAAACACCGCCGACAGGGCCTGACGCGCAGGCTCGGTTGCGTCCCAGGTCTGCACCTGGTCTACGCAGTTGTCACAGTGACCGCAGAGCTGTTCGAGGACTTCGTCGAAGTAGGCCAGCAGCGACTGTCGGCGGCAGCGGGTTTCTTCACACAGGGCCAGCATGGCGTCGAGTTTGTGCTGCTCGACCCGCTTGTGACGCTCGTCACCTTCGGAGTTCTGCAACATCTGCTTGAGCATGACCATGTCTTGCAGGCCGTAGGCCATCCAGGCGTCGGCGGGCAAGCCGTCACGACCGGCACGACCGGTCTCCTGGTAATACGCCTCGAGCGACTTGGGCAAGTCGAGGTGGGCAACGAAGCGCACGTTGGGTTTGTCGATGCCCATGCCAAATGCAATGGTCGCAACCATGATCAGGCCTTCCTCGTTGAGGAAGCGGCGCTGGTTGCTGGCACGGGTGTCGGCGGCCAGGCCGGCATGGTAGGACAGTGCCGGAAAGCCCTGTTCGCAGAGAAACGCTGCAGTCTCGTCAACCTTTTTGCGTGACAGGCAGTAGACAATCCCGGCGTTGCCGCGGCGCTCGCCAAGAAACGCCATCAGCTGTTTGCGCGGCGCTTCCTTGGGCACGATGCGGTAAAAGATATTCGGTCGGTCGAAGCTCGACAGAAAGCGCTCGGCGCCCTGCAGGTGCAGACGCTGAACGATCTCTTCGCGGGTGCGCATGTCGGCGGTGGCGGTCAGGGCGATGCGTGGCACATGCGGAAACTGTTCGGCCAGCTGGCCCAATTGCAGGTACTCAGGCCGGAAGTCATGGCCCCACTGCGACACGCAGTGCGCTTCGTCGATGGCAAACAGCGATACGTCGAGGCCCTGCAGGAACTCGAGCATGCGTGGTTGCACCAAGCGCTCAGGCGCGAGGTAGAGCATCTTCACCTCGCCGCGGCGCAAGCGCCCGGCCAGCTCGCGTTGCTGCTCGGCACTCAGGGTCGAATTCAGGGCTGCCGCGGCCACGCCGAGTTCGTCGAGGGTGGCAACCTGATCGTCCATCAAGGCGATCAGTGGCGATACCACCACAGTCAAGCCGGGCCGCAACAAGCCAGGGACCTGGAAGCACAGCGACTTGCCGCCGCCGGTAGGCATCAGTACCAAGGCATCGCCGCCATTGGCCACACATTCGATGATCGCTGCCTGGCGCCCCCGGAAACTGTCGTAGCCGAAGATGTCCTTGAGGACGCGCTGAGCCTGTTCGAGCATTGCAAACTCCGAAATCGCCGTATCATTCCCGAACACAGGCTGGACGATAAACTCGTCCGGCACACGCGCGAATGCGTAAGCAGCTTTTGCCAAGGGCCGCACAAACACTGTGCCCGGCTGAAAACCGCGGATTATACCCCAGCGACGAGTGCTAAAGGACGCTACGGTGACAGACGTTCCCTTTGCCCCGTGATCGCAGCAAGGTGCTAGAATTCGTTATCGTTTATTCTTCAAGGTAGCCCCGTAATGTCCTTCGCCGAGCAACTGACCCGCCTGCAAGTCTTCCTCGATGCCGACGAGCTGCACGAAGAGGCGCTGGATTACGTCGCCGCCCACGGCTACCTGACCGCGCTTTCGATCACTTCCGAGGCCGTTCCTGACCGCGAATGGATCGACGCGCTGTTTGCCGAAGAGCCCAAGTACAGCAGCGACGCCCAGCGCGTCGAAATCGAAGCCACGCTGGTCGCCCTCAAGGCCCACATCAGCCGTCAACTGGCCAGTGACGAAGAGTTCGAGCTGCCGTGCGACCTCGATCTGGGTGAAGACCCGGACGACTCCGATCTGCGCGGCTGGTGCATCGGCTTCATGGAAGGCGTGTTCCTGCGTGAAGAAGCCTGGTTCGAGAACGCCGAAGGAGAAGTCAGCGAAATGCTGCTGCCGATCATGGTCGGTTCGGGTCTGTTCGATGAGCAGCCAGAGTTTGAAGACATCGCCAAGGACGCCAACCTGCAGGACGACATGATCGTGCAGATTCCGGAAGCCCTGACCGCGCTGTACCTGCTGCTGCACGCTCCGGAAGAAAAGCCAGCCCTGCTCAAGCCGCGCCATCACTGACAGCAGTCATGCGCTACCTGTTGCTGGCCGCTGGCTGGCTCAGCGTTGCGCTGGGGGTATTGGGGATTTTCCTGCCGGTATTGCCAACCACCCCCTTTCTGCTGCTGGCGGCCGCCTGCTTCGCCCGCAGCTCGCCGCGCTTCCACGCCTGGCTGGTCAATCACCCGCAGTTGGGACCGTGGATTCGCGACTACCTCGGTGGTGAGGGGATCCCGCTAAAAGGCAAGGTCTACGCCATTGGCCTGATGTGGGCCAGTATCGGTTTGTCCTGCTATCTGGTGCCGTTGTTCTGGGCGCGGCTATTCATGCTCACCAGCGCGGTGCTGGTGAGCCTGTACATCCTCAAGCAGAAGACCCTGCGCCGCGGTTGACCCAGCCCTCGGGCCGCACCAGACCGCCGGGGCCGCTTTGCGGCCCCAGCAGGCTCGAGACGAGTCCGAAGACTTGAGAGGGATGAACCTTAGACGGTATCCACCTTCAGCGAATGATCGTTGAGCATGCCGTTGATGATGGTTGCGGTGTCATGCCCGGATGCAATCAGACCACCCGCCCCCGCCGTTACGCCATAGTGCTGGGCAAGGTCGACGCCGGCCAGGTCGATGGTCTGACTCGGCGCCGCACCGGCCACGCTGCTGACTTCGATGGTCGACACCACCGTACCTCCCGCTGCGCTGACCTTGAAGTGCAGGAAGTCATCCAGTGAAGCCGCCGCGCCACCATCGGCCTGAAGCAATTGCGACAGGTCAAGATGATCAGCGCCTGGCGTGAAGTCAGTCACAGTGTCGTGGCCGGTGTCACCCTTCTGCCAGACGAAGGTGTCATTGCCGCCGCCCCCGGTCAGCAGGTCATCACCCCGACCGCCAATCAGCACGTTGTCACTGGCGTTGCCAATCAAGGTGTCGTGGTAGTACGAGCCGATCAGGTTGTCGATCCTGACCAGGGTGTCCAGCCCACCGCCGCCGGTATCCTGCTGGCCCACCAGGTTGAGGTCGACCACTACGCCTGCCTTGGCTGTGGCATAGCTGACGGTATCAATACCGTGACCGCCTTCGAGCAGGTCATTGCCTGGGCTGCTTACCAGCACCGCCTCGCCTTTGCCATCCTCCACCGCCAACAACGTATCGGCGGTCAGCGCGCTGCCAGTGCTGTCTGCGTGGTAGACGATGTCTGCAGTGCCAGTTGCCGGGTCGCTGCCAACTGTCTGGCCGCCAGGGTGGCTCTCGCCTTGGACATTGCTCGAATCGATCAGCAGGCTGAGCTTGAAGCTGTCCTGCGCCGGGGCAGTGCTGTCGGTCGTGCTGGTCAGCTGGATGCTGTACAGGCCATCGTGGCTGGCGGTGAAGCTGCCGCCGTCCGCCACAGGGTGATAGCTGCCAGCTGCGCCCTTCCATTCCATCAGCAAGTTGCCCGGCGCGCGATCGTGGTCGAGGGTGAGCGTCTCACCCTTGCGCAGGGCCACCGTGTACACGTCCTGCTCGCCGGCGTGGCTGCTGCCCATCTGCGCCAGATAGCCGGCCACCACCAGCGCGGAGGTCATGGCGCCGCTGTTGGCAGCGAACGCGCTGCGAGCAAGCTCCTTGAGCGAGCCGGTGGCTTTGTGTTCGTCAACGTCGAACCGGATCGGCGCCGCTTTGTCAGTGGCCGCCGAGCGAGCGCCAACAGCTCCATCAGCGCAGCCCGCCTGGCTGGCGTCCTGTACGTTGAAGGTCACCGTCGTAGTGCTTTCATCACCGTCGGCGTCACGGATGGTGTAGACGAAGGTGTCGGTAGCTCCAGCCGGTGACACGCTGCTGGGGTTGGCGTGATAAACGCCATTACCGTTGGCATCCAGCGTTGCGTAGCCATAGGCGCCTTGCACCTCTGTGCCGAGCTGGCCCACAGCAGAAGTCGAGGTGTCGCTGCCGGCGCGGATCCCGATCACATACTGGCCAGCGGCAGAGACGTCGGCGCCGATCACGTCATTCCACAGCAGGTTGCCCGTCACGCTGCTGCCTTCGACCACATTGGCGAAGTCGCAGTGGGCTTGGGGCACGTCATCGACAATGCTGACGACGATGTTGCTGGTGGTGGTGTTGCCGAGCGAGTCCTTGACCTGATAGGTGAAGGTTTCGGTGACGGTATTGGGGCCATCGTTCTGCTGCGGCGAAGTGCTGGCAGGCGAAGTCAGGGTATAGGTGTAAGAGCCATCGCCGTTGACGTGGATCTGGCCGAAATGGCCCTCGGCATTGCCGACCAGGCTGTAGGTGAAGATGCCTACGCCGCCGCTCACGGCGCCAACCAAGGTGCCGCTGGCTGTTTCAGCGGCCGATCCCGGCTGGCTGCCGAGCACAGTGCCCGGAGCCAGGTCGTGGCAGTCCTTGTTCAGGTCCAGAGCGTTTTCGTAGACGGTGACGTCGTGATCCGGTGTCGCCACCATCTGGCAGTTGAGCACGTTGATACTGACCGTCGCGGTTCTCTGGTCACCGTCGGCATCACGGATGGTGTAGACGAAGGTATCCGTGGCGCCCTCTGGAGCATTGCTGTTGGGGTACGAGTGGTAAACCCCGTTACCCTCGGCATCGAGGGTGATGTAGCCGTAAGTGCCCTGGACGTTGACGCCGAGTTGGCCAGAGGCAGGCGTCGAGGTATCTGAACCGGCGCGTACACCGACTACGTATTTACCATCGGCGGAGACGTCAGCGCCGATCACGTCGTTGAGCAGCACGTTGCCGCTGACCTGCCCGCCCATTTCCACGCGAGCAACGTCGCAATGCGCCTGTGGCACGTCGTCGACGATGCTGATGACGATGTTGCTGGTGGTGGTATTACCGAGCGAGTCCTTGACCTGATAGGTGAACGTCTCGGTAATGATGTTCGGCCCGTCGTTCTGATGGGTCGGCGAAGTCGCAGGCGAGGTCAGGGTATAGGTGTAGGAACCATCGGCGTTGACCTGAATCTGCCCGAATTGCCCTTCAGTGTTCCCAACCAGGCTGTAAGTCAAAGTACCTACGCCGCCTGTGACCGAACCGACCAAGGTCCCACTGGCTGTTTCGCCGGTCGAGCCAGGTTGGCTGCCGGTGACGGTGCCGGGCGCGAGGTCGTTGCCGTCCTTGGTCAGGTCCAGAGCGTTTTCATACACTGTAACGTCAGTATCCTGCCCGGCGATCATCTGGCAGTTGTTGACGTTGATGGTAATGGTCGTGGTGCTCTGATCGCCGTCAGCATCGCGGATGGTGTAGACAAACACATCGGTAGCACCAGCCGGTGCATTGCTGTTCGGGTAGGCATGATAAACGCCGTTACCTTCGGCATCCAGCGTGATGTAGCCATAGGTGCCCTGGACATTGACGCCCAACTGTCCAGAGGCCGGCGTGGAGGTATCGGAGCCGGCACGCACGCCAACTACATAGCGGCCATCGGCCAAGTCATCGGCGCCAATCACATCATTGGCAAGCACGTTGCCGCTGACCTGACCGCCTACCTCGACTCTGGCGAAGTCGCAGTGAGCCTGCGGCACATCATCGACGATGGTTATATCGAGGCTGCCAGTGGCGGTACTGCCGTCGGTGTCCTTGGCAACGACTGTGAAGCTTTCCTGCAACCCATTGGTGCCGTTGCCATCCGGGTGAGTCTCGTTGTCGAGCAAGGTGTAGGTGTAGCTGACCACACCTGTCGTAGGGTTGTAGCCGGTGATGGTGAGGGTGTTGCACAGCGCGGTAGTGATCGTCTGCGGGAAGCCTGCGGCTACGCCGCCACTGATTACGTTGATGCCGCCGACGCTCAAAGATTGCAGGCCATCCGCCGCGGTCACCGTGAAGGTGCCGCCTTGTTGCAGGGCCGGGCCGTCAGCTGCGCGGCCATCGATCAGATTTTTCTCGTAAACGGTAACCTCGCCTCCGCTCAAGTCGAGGCCGCCAAGTACTACTGGGTCATTGAGGTTGCTGATGTTCAGGGTCAGGGTCGCACTGCTGGTGTCAGCATCAGCGTCTTTGATGGTGTAGGTGAAGGTCTCGATACCATTGCCACCGCCGGTAAGGCCTTTGAAATCGGCATCGTCAACGTTGAGGGTGTAGGTGTAGGTGCCATTCGCAGCCAGCACCAGCGTACCGTAGGTACCAGTGAAGGTACGGGCAACCACCGGGCCACCCACGACCCGGTCAGCGCCTTGTACGTCGTTGCTGAGGACATTGCCGCTGAGTTCCACCTGCTGTTCTGTGGCCGTTACCGCGTTGGTGTCATCCACCGCCTTGGGCACATCGTCGACAATGCTCACGTCAAGGTTGGCCGAGGCAGTGCTGCCATCGCTGTCCTGGGCTGTCACGACAAATGTTTCGCCCAGGCTGTTGTTGCCGTTGCCGGTGGCGTGGGCTTCATTGTCGAGCAGCGTGTAGCTGTAGCTCACCACGCCTGTGGCCGGGTTGTAGCCGGTGATGGTCAGTGTGTTGCCCAGCGCGGTCGTGATCGACTGCGGGAAACTGCCTGCTGCGCCGCCGCTGACTACTGTGATGCCGCCCACGCTCAGGCTCTGCAAGCCATCTGACGCAGCAACGGTAAAGGTCCCGTTCTGCGTCAGCGCAGCGCCGTCTGGCGCGCTGCCATTGACCAGATTCTTTTCATAGACAATCAGCTCACCACCGGCGACATCCAGCCCGCCGATCGTCACTGGGTCGTTGAGATTGCTGATGTTCAGCGTCAGGGTCGCGATGCTGGTATCGCCGTCGGCGTCTCTGATGGTGTAGGTAAAGCTCTCGGTGCCACTGCCGCCACCTTTGAGCCCTTTGAAATCAGGGTCATCGGCGTTGAGGGTATAGGTGTAGGTACCGTCCGCAGCCAGCACCAATGTGCCGTAGGTGCCGCTGAAGGTACCGGCAATCACCGGCCCGCCAACGACCCGGTCGGCGCCCTGCACATCGTTGTTGAGTACGTTGCCAGTCAACTCAAGTTGCTGCTCGGTGGCTGTCACTGCGTTGCTGTCATTCACCGCTTTGGGCACATCGTCACGAATGATCACGTCGAGACTGCCGCTGGCTACATCGCCATCGCTGTCGCTGACCTGCACCGGGAACTGCTCGCCGATCACGTTGGTGCCGCCACCGTTGGCGTGCTGCTCAGTGCCGTTAAGGGTGTAGCTGTAATTGACCACGCCGGTCGCCGGGTTGTAGCCAGTGATAGTCAGGGTGTTGCCAAGGGCGGTGGTGATGGATTGGCCAATACCGGTAACCACCCCGCCGGTGACTACGTTGATGCCACCTACGCTGAGATTGAACACGCCGTCGGCGGCGATAACGGTGAACGAGCCTTGCTGGGTCAGCGCCGCCGGGTTGCTGCTGGAGCCGTCGGGCAGGTTGGCCTCGTCGAGGATCAGTTCGCCGGGGCTGACATCAAGGCCTTGCAGGGTGACCGGGTTGTCTGGCGGATTCACCGGAGGTGGGGAAGCGGGCGGCAGCACATCGTCGGAACTGGTCGGATCGAGGTCACCAATGTAGCCATTGACCAACAGCGGCACACCGTTGAAGCCCGCAGTTGGGAAGCCAACCGTAGGGTCTACGCGATCGGCAACTTCAGTCAGCATGACAAAGCTGTGGCCGCCGCCCAAAGCGCCCGGGGCACCTTGATTGGGCCCAGCCGCAGTAGCCTCGGCCTCTTCACTAGGGTCGGCACCCGCAGCGATGGCTTGTTGCAAGCGCTCGACATCGGTCAGCTGCGCCTGGCTGGGGGCGACGTCGTCGGTCTGCACATGGGAGGCCTGACTAGCCAGCAGCTCTGGCGACATCTGCAGGCTACTGTCGCGGCCCAGGGTCAGCTCTGCGCCGTTGTCCAGGCGCACCGCAATGGCTCCGGCGTTACCGGTTTCGAGCTGTTCGCCAGCATAGAGTCGGTCGCCTTCGACCAACAGGCGGCGGCTGCCGTCGCTGTCGACCGCGAAAACCTGGCCGACCACCTTGCTGACCACTCCGATAAATTTAGCCATGCCCTACGTCTCCCCTGCCGAACGGATCCTGCAGCTTGAATGCAGCAAAAACACAGTGGCGCCAGGCCGAATAAAGGCGTCAATCAAACGCCAAAAGTCAGCAAACAGCTCTACACTGCGCAGGCCAAGTCGATAGAGATGATAGAATTTTGCTACTACAGAGTGACAATTAATTGTCGCCAAATTCCGACACGGCCCGTTTTTACTGAGTTCTTAGCTACAAAAGTTCTGGAACTTGTTGCAATGACCTAAAACCGCTGACTACAGCTTGATTTATAGGCCCGTTGAGTAGAACAATGTCGCGGATTCTTTAGACCGCATAAGTTTTTTTTCGCATAGACCTTATGAACAAATCTTCTTAGCTCGCGCGTTAAATGTTCTTAGCTCTGTTGTTACAAACTTGAAACGGTCTACCTCATAATAATCGTCATTTTTTTGGCGAATGCTGGACACTTTTAGAGACAATGGAGATGTACCCCATGCGCGTTCTTACCCCCATCACCAGTGCAATCCTGTTGGCCATGGCGAGTGCCAACATTCAGGCGATGTCGATCACCGAAGCCGTTCAGAACGCCGTGGATCATCACCCGCAAATCAGTTCCTATCGCAACAGCCGGTTGTCTGCCGACGAAGATGTGAAATTCGCCCGTGGCGGGTTCTACCCAAGCGTCGATCTGGTTGCAGGTTACGGTCGCCAGCGCTCCGACAACCTCAACACCCGTGGTCTGAACGCTGACGGCACGCGCAACCACAACAAAGAAACCATGAACTACACCCAGTCCGAGCTGCGTCTGCGCCAGATGCTGTTCGACGGTTTCAACACTTCCAACGAAGTCGGCCGTACCGAAGCGGTTTCCAACTCGCGTGCCTACTACACTCAGGCAATCGCCCAGGACGTCGCCCTGCGTACCATCGAGGTCTACCTCGAAGTGCTCAAGCGTCGCGAACTGGTGACCCTGGCCAAGAACAACATGCAAGCGCACCTGCGCGTCAACGACCAGATCGGCCTGCGCACCGAGCGCGGTGTCGGCAGCAGTGCTGACCTCGATCAGTCGCGCGCCCGTCGTGCCCTGGCTGAAAACAACCTGGACACCGCCGAAGTCGATCTGGCTGACGCCGAAGCCAACTTCTACAGCGTGGTCGGGCTGATGCCGGACGAGCTGGAAACCCCTTCGACCATCAAGGTGGAAATGCCGAGCACGCTGGAAGACGCACGCCGCGGCATGCAGGAAAACAACCCGTACCTGCGTTCGGCTCAGGCCGATGTGAATGCCGCCGAGAAGCAGTACGAAGTCGCCAAGTCGACCTTCTACCCGCGTCTGGACGCCATCTTGGCCACCGGCGCCAACAACAACCTGGGTGGCGAGCGCGGCCACAGCAACAACGATTGGCAGGCAGGCGTCGAGCTGAACTACAACCTGTTCCGCGGCGGCAGCGACAAGGCTCGCCTGCAGTCGGACTCGCACAAGATCAACCAGGCGCTGGACATCCGCAACAACGCCCTGCGCGAACTCAACGAGAACCTGAGCCTGTCGTGGAACGCCATGAACAACGCGCGCAAGCAGACGCCGACCGCGCGCGAATACGCTGAAACCACCCAGCGCGTGCGTGCCGCCTATCAGGATCAGTTCGGTCTTGGTCAGCGTACCCTGCTCGACGTACTCGACAGTGAGAACGAGCTGTACAACGCCAACCGCCGTTACACCGAAGTGCGTTACACCGAGGAATACTCGATGTACCGCGTACTTTCGACCATGGGTGAATTGCTCAGCAAACAGCGTATTGCGCTGCCGGCAGAAGCCATCGCCAAGACTGAAGTACGCAGCGAAGCGAAGTTGCCCGAAATGCGTTGACCGTTATCGAGCAACGTTTCGGATGTAGCCGTACACCCTCCATTGCGGCAGGAGTAGGCCATCGTGACCAGTATGCAAAATGCCCAGCCCCGGCTGGACGTTGACGATCCGTTGCTCGATGGCCTGTTGATTCTGTGCAAATTGCACGGCTGCCCCGCCAGCCGTGCCAGCTTGTGCAGCGGCCTACCGTTGGCCAGCCAGCGGCTGGGGCCCGAGTTATTGCCCAGAGCCGCAGCCCGCGCAGGCCTGCAAGCGCGGATTCTCAAGCGTGAGCTGGGCGCAATTTCCACACTCAACCTTCCTGTATTGCTGCTGCTCAAAGACGGCCGCTGTGCTGTTCTACAGCGCTTTGGCGAAGACGGCCGCGCGTTGATCCTGCCGTCCGAGGCCGAAGGCGGCGAGCAGTGGGTCGAGCGCGAGGCGCTGGAACAGGCCTACGCCGGCCATGCCCTGTTTGCCCGCCCGCGGCACACTCTGGAAAACCTGCGCACCCCGCTGATGCCGAGGGTCGATGCCTGGTTTCGCGACACCTTGCGCCATTCCCGCTGGCTGTACAGCGATGCCTTGCTGGCCAGCCTGCTGATCAACCTGCTGGGCCTGATGGTGCCGCTGTTCGTCATGCAGACCTACGACCGGGTGGTGCCCAACCAGGCAGTCTCGACTTTGTGGGTGCTGGTGGCCGGGCTGTTCATCGGCACCGCCTTTGAAATGGTTCTGCGCATGGTCCGCGCGCACCTGCTGGACCAGGCCGGCAAGAAGACCGACCTGATCCTTTCGGCAACCCTGTTCGAACGCATCACCGGCATGTCGATGAAGGCGCGCCCGGCCACCATCGGCGGCTTCGCCCAGAGCATTCACGACTTCCAGGGGCTGCGCGAGTTTCTCACGGCGGTGACCTTGACCAGCATCATCGACCTGCCATTCGTGGCGTTGATGCTGGTGGTGGTTGGCCTGCTGGGCGGCTGGCTGGTGGTGATCCCGCTGATTGCCTTTCCGCTGGCAGTTGGTTTTGCCTTGATCATCCAGGTCCGCCTGCGCGACACCGTGGAAAAAAGCCTGAGCCTGGGAGCAGTGCGCCAGGCCCTGTTGATCGAAACTCTGGGTGGGCTGGAAACGCTCAAGGCCAACGGCGCTGAAAGTGAGCGCCAGTACCATTGGGAGCAGACCAACGGCGCGATTGCCCGGCTCGATGCGCACGCACGCAACCTGTCTTCGCTGGCCAGCAACGGTACGCTGTTCATCCAACAGTTCTGCGGCATGGCAACGATCGTTGCCGGGGTCTACAGCATCATCGCCGGCAACCTCAGTGTCGGCGCACTGGTGGCTACCTACATGCTCGGCAGCCGGGTCCTGGCACCACTGGGCCAGATCGCGGGGCTGATCACCCGCTATCAGCAAGCGCAGCTGACCATGCGCAGCACCGATGCGCTGATGGCCTTGCCGCAAGAGCGCCAGGCCGAGCAACAGGCGCTGGAGCACACCAGCCTCAAGGGCGGCGTGGCCGTCAGCCATGTCAGCTTCCGCTACCCTGGCCAGACGGCTGCGGCGCTGAATGACGTCAACCTGACCCTGCAGCCTGGCGAGCGCATCGGTATCGTCGGCCGCAGCGGTTCGGGCAAAAGCACCTTGGGTCGGTTGCTGATGGGCTTCTATCATCCTGATGAAGGCCAGGTGTTGCTGGACAACCTCGACCTGCGCCAGCTGGACATCGCCGACCTGCGCAGCCAGATCGGCTACGTCGCCCACGACCTGCCGCTGCTGGCTGGCAGCCTGCGCGACAACCTCACCCTGGGTGCCCGCCACGTCAGCGACGCACGCATGCTCGAGGTGGCCGAACTGACCGGCGTGACCGAACTGGCGCGCCAGCATCCGCAGGGTTTCGACCGCCCGGTGGGTGAACGCGGCCAGTTGCTCTCGGGCGGCCAGCGCCAGGCCGTGCTGCTGGCCAGGGCGCTGCTGCTGGAGCCGCCGATCCTGATCCTCGACGAGCCCACCAGCCACATGGACAACAGCAGCGAAGAGCAACTGCGCCAGCGCCTGCTCGACTGGGTGCCGGGCAAGACCGTACTGCTGGTCACGCATCGGACCTCGATGCTGAGCCTGGTCGACCGCCTGCTGGTGCTGGACAACGGCAAGATCGTTGCCGACGGGCCGAAGGATGCAGTCATCGATGCGCTGCGCAAAGGGCGCATTGGCGCCGCGCTGTAGAAGCTTTTGAGGAGTAGTCCGATGGCCTTCTTGCGCAGTTATTTCCAAGGTACCGGCAACACTGCCGAGCGCGACTACATGCCCGAACTGGCCGGCGCCACGCTGCAGGACTCGCCGCGCCTATCGCGCCTGACGGTGTGGCTGGCGACGGCGCTGCTGCTGGTTGCGCTGGCCTGGGCGAGCCTGGCGGTGCTCGATGAGGTGACTGTCGGTGAGGGCAAGGCGATCCCCTCGGGCAAGGTCCAGGTGGTACAGAACCTTGAGGGCGGCATCGTCACCGAGATTTTCGTGCGTGAAGGCCAGATGGTCGCCAAGGGCGCAACCCTGCTGCGCCTTGACGACACCCGCTTTCTGTCCAACAAGGGCGAAAGCGAGGTCGACCGCTACGCACTGACGGCGCAGGTCGAACGGCTCTCGGCGGAGGCTGAAGGGCGTCCGTTCACCGTACCGGACGAGATTCGCAGCAAGGCGCCACAGGTGGCCGAGGACGAGCTGGCACTGTATCAGTCACGGCAACGGCGGCTGACCAGCGAGAAGCAGACGCTCAACGAACAACTGCGGCAGAAGACCCAGGAACTGGCCGAGTTCCGCTCCAAGGTCGATCAGTACCGTTCGGCGTTGGGCTTGCTCCAGCAAGAACTGAACATGTCTTCGCCATTGGTAGGCACCGGAGCGATTTCGCCGGTGGAAATTTTGCGTTTGAAGCAGCGCACGGTCGAAGCCCGCGGTCAGCTCAACGCCACCAGCCTGGCCATTCCGCGGGCAGATGCGGCAGTGGCAGAAATCAAGAGCAAGATCCAGGAAGCCGATGCCACCTTCCGCTCGGAGGCGGCCAAGGAACTCAACGACAAGCGCACTGACCTGTCCAAGATCAGCGCCACCAGCATCGCCATCGACGACCGGGTCAAGCGCACCACGGTGGTGTCACCGGTGCGTGGCATCATCAAGCAGCTCAAGGTCAACACCATCGGCGGCGTGGTCCAGCCGGGCAGCGACCTGGTCGAGATCGTGCCAATCGAGGACAACCTGCTGATCGAAGCCAAGGTGCGTCCGCAGGACGTCGCCTTCCTGCACCCGGGGCAGACCGCGATGGTCAAGTTCAGCGCCTATGACTACACCATCTATGGTGGGCTGAAGGCCAAACTGGAGCTGATTGGCGCCGATACCGTGACCGATGACAAGGGCAACGCGTTCTACCTGATCCAGGTGCGCACCGACAAGAATCACCTGGGCGGTGATAACAAGCCATTGCTGATCATTCCAGGGATGGTCGCCACGGTGGATATCATCACCGGGCAGAAAAGCGTGCTCGACTACTTGCTCAAACCGGTGCTCAAGGCCCGCACCGAGGCCATGCGCGAACGTTGATTCAGCAACCGTGGTTGCGCTCGAAGGTGTCACGACCCATGGCGCGGATCTGGCCTTCGATCAAAGCGTCGAACGGGCGCAGCAGCTCGTCGAAACACTGCGGCTGCTCCAGCGCGTTGAGCGCCTGCACCACAGCTTCGATAGTGGCCAGGGCGCCCTCCTCCGGCGCCTTGCGCAGGCGATAGCGCGAGGCTGTCACCTGCGCCAGGGTCACCCGTGGCAGCGCTGCCAGCAGCGGATTCAGGTACAACAGCTTGCGCGCCTTGCGCCAGGTGCCATCCGGCACGATCAATAGCAACGGCTGCTCATCAGGTGACGCATACGCGGTCAGTGCCTGCGCCTCGTCACCGGGAAACAACAGCACCGGCCGATACCCCGGGGTTGCCAGCAACTCCGGCAACTGGGCAAACACTTCCCCCACCCACAGCTGTGCATTGACCAGGCCGAGCGCGGCCAGGCGAGCAGTATTCAGCGCATGCGCGGTTTCACTGGGGTGCTGCAACAGGACGACCCGGGTACGGCTGTCGAGACGGGGGATCAGCGGGCATAGGCAATGGTCTTGCGCGCGCTTGCAGCGTTCGCAGCGGGGTCTGGACATCGGGTTCTCCTAGAGGGCGACAGTGTGCCATAGCCACTCGAGAAGAACATACAGCGCCCACGTCCATGTGGGTGCGGGAGGTGGTCAGCGGTTGAAACGTTCGGCCAGGCTGTGCAGGTACTCGGCCATCTGCTCCAGGTCCTGGCTGATCTCGGCGCCCTGCCTGGCCTGTCCGGCACTCTCGTCGCACAGGTGGGAAATGCGCGTGATCTGCTGGTTGATGTCTTCGGCAACGTGGCTTTGCTGCTCCGAGGCAGTCGCCATCTGCTGGCTCATGCCGGTAATGCGACTGACCGCCTGGGCAATGCCGCTCAGCGCCTCACGCACCGCTTCGACACTGTGCACGCTGTCGCGGGAGATCTGTTCACCACGGCTAGCCGACGACACCGCACGCTCGGCGCCCGCACGCAAGCTGCTGATGATCTGGTGAATCTCGTCGGTCGAGGTGCGCGTGCGCTGGGCCAGTGAGCGCACCTCGTCGGCGACCACGGCAAAGCCACGGCCCTGCTCGCCCGCGCGGGCGGCTTCGATAGCCGCGTTAAGCGCCAGCAGGTTGGTCTGTTCGGCAATCGACGTGATCACATCGACCACGCTGCCAATCGACTGCGTCTGCTGAGCCAAGGCGTGCACGGCCTGGCCGATGTCATTGACCGCCTCGCTCATGCTGCCCATCGCCTGCAGGCTTTGCTGAGCCAGCTGGCTGCCGTGCTGGGCCAGTTGGTCGGCGTCACCGGCAGCATGGGCAGTGCTCTGCACGTTTTGCGAAACCTCCTGGATAGTCGCAGCCATCTGCGCAATGGCGGTAGCCGATTGCTCGGTTTCGCTGCGCTGGCGGTCAAGCATCTGCGCCTGGGCATCGGACAATCCAGCAGACTGCGCTGCGCGTGCCTTGACCCCGACACCTGCATCGACCAGGCGGGTCAGCGCCGTCTGCAAGCGCGCCTCTTCGCTGATGATGGCCAGGTCCAGCTGGCCATGTAGGCCGCGGTTATCGCTGTAGGTCAGGGCAACCAACGGGTCGGTGAAGGCTTTCGGGTGTTCGTCCAGGGTGCGCTGCAGAGCGCGAGCGTGCAGGCGGCTCAGCGCATAGCCGGCACCCAGCAGGCTGGCCAGCAGCACGGCGATCGCAGCCTGCGGCGCGAGCCAGAGATAGCCTGCAGTGGACAGCGCAGCAGCGGCCATTATTGGCCAGCTCTGGCCAAGCCCGTGCAGCACATGCGTCGACCACGACACTGCGCGCTGGCCACTGCGCAGGCGCGCGTACAGCCGTTCCGCACGGTTGATCTGTTCACGGCTGGGCACCGAGCGGACCGACTCATAACCACTGATGCGGCCGTTTTCGTACACCGCCGTGACATACGCGCTGACCCAATAGAAGTCACCGTTCTTGGCGCGGTTCTTGACCACGCCCATCCACGGTTTGCCCTGTTTGATGGTGTCCCACATCAGCGCAAATACCGGCGCCGGCATATCTGGATGGCGCACCAGGTTGTGGGTTTGTCCGACCAGCTCATCGTAGGTAAAACCACTGATGGCCACGAATGCGTCGTTGCAATAGTTAATGCGGCTATTGAGGTCGGTAGTGGAAATAAGCCGCTGTTCGTTGGGGAAGGTTCTTTCATGCTCGGTAACGGGCAAGTTCAGGCGCATCAAGGCAATCCTTGCGTGTGCAAACGATGGAAATTCATCAGGGGCCAATCAATATTTAGCAGAGCGAAAGTCTGTCAGCAGGCCCTTTTGTAGGAAATTTACCGTTCCTGACGGAGTGCATTCATCCAGGCGTTTATCAGCTGACGTTCAGCTGACTTTTGAGCAGATCACGGAAGGTCTGAATCAATGGTTCGCGGCTACGGCCGCGACGGATGATCAGGGAAAACGGGGCTTGGTAACCAAATGTGGCGGGCGATAATACGCGCAAATCGCCCTTGTCGACCCACGCCTGTGCATAGTGCTCAGGCAAATAACCGATATAGGCGCCGGACAGGATCAGGATCAGCTGCGCCTCCATGCTTTCCACCGTTGCCGCGCTGTGCTTGAAGCCATGCCGGGCCAGCTCGGCCTGGCTCCAGTAGCCTCGGCCAACCATGCGCTGCTGGGTAATGACGGGCTCCGGAATCCGCCGCTCGGCAAACAACGAATGGCGGTTGCTGCAGTAGAGCCAGTGTTGCTCGCGGTACAGCGGCTGATAGACCAGGCCGCTCATGCGCGACGAAAACGCACCGATGGCCAGGTCCAGGCGGTTGTCCTGCACGCCTAGCTGCAGCTCGTACGGGCTGGACACCGACAAGTGCAGGTGCACGGCCGGATGCTCCTGGCTGTAGGCGCCAATCGCCTCAGCCAGCGGCAAGGCGCGATCGCCTACGGTCGAGTCGAGTACGCCAAGGTTGAGCGTGCCGCGCAATTCACCTTTGAGCGCCGCGGCGTACTGTTCAAAACCATCCAGCTCGGCCAGCAGGCGCAGCGTCTCCTGGTGGAACAGCTCGCCCTTGCTGGTCAGGCTGAAGCCACCGCGGCCACGGTGGCAGAGCACGATGCCTAACCCCGCCTCCAGCTGGCTCATGTAGGTGCTGATGGCCGACGTCGACAGGTTCAGCTCACGTTGGGCATTTGCAAAGCCTTGGTGGCGTACCACGCTGACAAAGATCCGCAGCAGTTTCGGGTCGGGCAGTGACGAGGCCATGGTGGTGATCGGTCCGCAGTGGCAATGGGCAAGTGGCAATGGGCGGAGTCTACCTTGGCGGCGGCCTTTAGTTCAGAGATTCCTGAACTAAGTATTTGTCGGTAGCGATTCTTCTCGGCCACCAGCTTGCGCAGACTGCCCGCAATGACCCCTGCTCGCCGCCCGCTGCGCTCAGTTGCAGCATGTTGGCCCAGGTTCGAACAACCATAACAATCGACCGACTGATGAGGCCCACTGTGGACAAGACTCTGCACCAACCACTGGGCGGCAACGAAATGCCGCGTTTCGGCGGCATCGCCACCATGCTCCGCTTGCCCCACCTGCAAAGCCCTGAAGGCCTGGACGCCGCGTTTGTCGGCGTCCCACTGGACATCGGCACCTCGCTGCGCTCCGGCACCCGCTTCGGCCCGCGCCAGATCCGAGCCGAATCAGTCATGATCCGCCCCTACAACATGGCCACCGGCGCCGCGCCGTTCGACTCGCTGTCGGTTGCCGATATCGGCGATGTGGCGATCAATACCTTCAATCTGCTGGATGCCGTGCGCATCATCGAAGAAGCCTACGACACCATCGTCGAACACAACGTGATCCCGCTGACCTTGGGTGGTGACCACACCATCACCCTGCCGATTCTGCGCGCGCTGCACAAAAAACACGGCAAGATCGGCCTGGTCCACATCGATGCCCACGCCGACGTCAACGACCACATGTTCGGAGAGAAGATCGCCCACGGCACCACCTTCCGCCGCGCCGTCGAAGAAGGCCTGCTCGATTGCGACCGGGTCGTGCAGATTGGCCTGCGCGCCCAGGGCTACACGGCCGATGACTTCAACTGGAGCCGCCGCCAGGGCTTTCGCGTAGTGCAGGCCGAAGAGTGCTGGCACAAGTCGCTGGAGCCGTTGATGGCTGAAGTGCGTGAGAAGGTCGCGGGGGGCCCGGTATATCTGTCCTTCGACATCGATGGCATCGACCCGGCCTGGGCGCCCGGTACCGGCACCCCGGAAATTGGCGGCCTGACCACCATCCAGGCCATCGAAATCATCCGCGGCTGTCAGGGCCTGGACCTGATCGGCTGTGACCTGGTCGAGGTCTCCCCACCTTACGACACCACCGGCAACACCTCGCTGCTGGGCGCCAACCTGCTGTTTGAAATGCTTTGCGTACTGCCAGGAGTAGCGCGCCGCTAAGGATGTCGACAGCGCGCTCGATTGCAGTCGCGCTGCTTGCATGGGCCAGTGACAGGCCCACCCGTACTTGCTGATACCGCCGGGCACCGTGAAGCTGCCCGGGCACTTGATCTCGCCATAATAATGATAATCGGGAGACCCCCAATGGCCTTGGACATCATCGTTGTAATGATCTATGCCGCCGGCATGCTCGCTCTGGGCTGGTACGGCATGCGCCGCGCGAAAACCCATGAAGACTACCTGGTGGCCGGGCGCAACCTCGGCCCGACCTTGTACATGGGCACCATGGCCACCACCGTACTCGGCGGCGCATCGACCGTCGGCACCGTCCGCCTGGGCTATGTACCCGGCATCTCCGGCTTCTGGCTCTGCGCCGCACTGGGTCTGGGCATCATTGCGCTGAACCTGTTCCTGGCCAAACCGCTGCTGCGCCTGCGCATTTTCACCGTGACCCAGGTGCTGGAGCGGCGTTACAACCCGATGGCGCGCCAGGCCAGCGCGCTGATCATGCTGGCCTATGCCTTGATGATCGGAGTGACCTCAACCCTGGCCATGGGCACCGTGCTGCAAGTGCTGCTCGACCTGCCGTTCTGGCTGTCGGTGCTGCTCGGCGGTGGCGTGGTGGTGATCTACTCGACCATTGGCGGCATGTGGTCGCTGACCCTGACCGACATTGTCCAGTTCGTGATCAAGACCGTCGGCCTGATGTTCATCCTGCTGCCGGTGTGCCTGTACAAAGTCGGCGGCTGGGATCAACTGGTGGCGCAACTGCCGGCGTCCAGCTTCAACTGGACCACCATCGGCTGGGACACCATCCTCACCTACTTCCTGATTTACTTCTTCGGCATCCTCATAGGCCAGGATATCTGGCAGCGGGTGTTCACCGCGCGGGATGAAAAAGTCTGCCAGCGCGCCGGTACCACTGCGGGTATCTACTGCGTGTTGTACGGCCTGACCTGCGCCCTGATCGGCATGGCGGCACATGTGCTGCTGCCGGACCTGGCCAACCCCAACAACGCCTTCGCCGCCATGATCAAGACCACCCTGCCTGACGGCATTCGCGGCCTGCTGATGGCTGCCGCGTTGGCGGCGATGATGTCGACCGCGAGTGCCGGCCTGCTGGCGGCCTCGACCACGGTCAGCGAAGACCTGCTGCCCAAGCTGCGCGGTGGCAAGCAATCGAGCCTGGCCACCAGCCGCCTGTTCACCCTACTCACCGGCCTAGTGGTGTTGGCCATCGCCCTGGCAGTGAATGATGTAATCAGCGCTCTGACCCTGGCCTACAACCTGTTGGTGGGCGGCATGCTGATCCCGCTGATGGGGGCAATTTTCTGGAAGCGCGCAACTACCGCAGGAGCCATCGCCAGCATGTCGCTGGGCTTTGCCACCGCGCTGTTGTTCATGGTCAAGGATGGCCTGGATGCCAATACGCCGATCTACTATAGCCTGGCGGTTAGCCTGGTGAGCTTTGTGCTGGTCAGCCTGCTGTCACGGCGGCCGGTGGCTAGCGCAAATCTGGCCTGATTTGACTGCACTGCGCTGAAAAGACAAAGGCCGCTGCATAGTCAAATGCGGCGGCCTTTTCGTTTCAACGGCGACGAGGCTGGCGTTTGCGCTGCTCTTCGTCGGTGGGGATCGGCACCGGCTGCAGCGGTGGCGGTATCAGACCCAAGGCGACAGCCAGGTCATGGAGCCAGTTGAACAGTGGTGTTTTCATAGTGCCCCCTTCACGGGTCAGCCTCACGGCAAATCGATCATTCGATGTTTCATACAGATCATAGTCCTATGTCCTGCATTACGCATGCGTCTGATCCTATACATAAGGCCGATTTTGACAGGGATCAAGCAGCGGCGGGCTGTTCCGACCGCCGGTCAACTGTTTCTCACTGTTGCACGCGGCGTTTGGAGGGGGTTGCTGCGACATTAACCGCCTCAACCAACCACCTTGCGCAACTGCCGACGCACCCAGGGCTCAGCGCTGACCAACACTACTCCGGCCAAAACCATCAACGCACCGAGCACAAAATTCACGCTCAACGGCTCACCCAGCAGTAGCACGCCAAAGGTCACGCCAAACAGCGGAGTAATGAAAGAGAACACCGCAAGGTTCGAAGCCAGGTACTTACGCAACAACCAGAACCAGGTCAGGTAACTGACAAACGACACCACCACGCCCTGGAAAAGCACACTGCCCATCGCCAGCGGCGTCAGCGTGACCATGCCGATCTGCCCAGTGAGCAGAGCAATCATCAGCAATCCGACAAAACCCACCATCAACTGATAGAACAAGGTCAGGGTCGCCGGCGCTTCAGACAACCGCGAGCCGCGCACGACCACTGTAGTAGCTCCCCAGGCCAAGCCAGCCAGCACACCGAAGGCATCACCCAGCAGCGTTCGCCCATCAATCTGATCCAGCTGCACGCCTCCCGCAAACGCCAACGCAATACCCGCGAACGACAGCAGGATGCCCAGCCACTGCAGCAACCTGAGGCGCTCGCTGGGCAGCATGAAGTGCAATCCCAAGGCGGTAAAAATCGGCGCGGTATAGAGGAACACCGACATATGCGCCGCCGAGGTCAGCTTGAGCCCCTCGGCAATGAACATGAATTCCAGGCCAAACAAAGCGCCCGCCAACAACCCCGCGCGCCAGGTGCTACCCACCTGCCCCCAGCCGCCCCTCCAGCAGATCAGCAGGCCGACCAGCAGCGCAGCGATGCCAGAGCGAAACGCCGCCTGCATCACCGGCGCGATATCCGCAGCTGCCCATTTGATCATCACCTGCTGGCTGCCCCAGATCAGGCACAAACCGAGCATCAATTGCAGGGCAAAGGCATCAGGGTTCTTGCGGGCCGCGCTCATAGGCGGGCCTCGGTGTGATTCGCAGGCATGGGCAAGGCTCGGCAGATAAGTGGATCAGATTGCGATTATCGGACGCCGAAGCCCGGCCCGGCCAGCCTAAATTGCACCGCCAGCGATTTGCGCCTTTGACGACACGTGATCGAAGGTCGGCTGATCCAGCGCATCGGCTTGCTCATCCAGCACCTGACGCGGATGCTCGAAGCCGGGGATGCTGCTGTCGATCATGCTGAGCAGGCGCGAACCACTCTCGGTGAGCACGAAGTTCTCGCCGTTACCGCCCTCTTCTTCCGGGCGGCTTGCAATGAAGCCGCGGTCGAGCAGCAGCTTTTCGTATTCGCAGGCGCGGGTTTTCAGCTGGTCCAGGTCACCCACCGGCTGGCCTTTGGCAGCCAGCTCGGCGGCGTGCTGTTCGGCGTAAGGGCGAGGCGTGAAGCTTTGTTCAGCGCCGTTTTGCACTTCGTGCAACAGGCGTTCGATCAGATCCCAGTCGTAGTGGCTCATGGCGATGGCTCCCTGCTGTGGACGGAAAGAGGTACACAGGGTGGGACATGCGGGAGTTGGTAGGCGTTCCAATAGCTGAGGCACGACAGCCAGGCCCGAGTGAATTATCTGACAACCTGCGGAGATGATTCAGACACATCATGGCGAACAGCTTGCGTTCACACTTCGTAGTTTTTAAACTACGTTATCTCGATGAAAAAGATCGAGTCCCGTACGTTCAAGAATTGGCTGACCAGCCTGCGCGATACAGCCGGCCGAGCACGCATTATTTCCCGGATCAATCGCCTGACTGAAGGGCTTTCAGGGGACGTGGCACCGGTTGGGGGAGGCATAAGCGAGCTTCGAATACATCACGGGCCGGGTTACCGGGTGTATTTTCATCAGGCCGGCAACCAGTGGCTGATCCTGCTTTGCGCTGGTGACAAAAGTAGCCAGAGCCGCGATATCAAGGCTGCCGAACAAATACTGAAGGCATGGAGAATGCAAAATGACTGAGGTCTTCACCGAATTCGACCCAGCTGAATATCTGACTACGCCTGAGGCAATCGCGGAATTCATGTCTGATGCGCTGGAAACCGGCGATGCGGGTTACGTCGCGAAAGCTGTCGGAGTAGTCGCCAGGGCGAAGGGCATGTCAGAGCTGGCGCGGGAAACTGGCCTGTCTCGCGAACAGCTGTATCGCTCTTTCAGTGCCAGCGGCAACCCGACGCTCAAGACCTTCCTGACCGTAATGCGGGCTTTGGGCATGGATATGACTGCTCGAGCTCATCCTGGTGTCTGACAGCGGCTTTGGAGCAAGGCTACAGCGAGCGCAGTAGCGGCTTACCCGCAAAGGCCTGACCACATGAACTTTCCAGCCGCTGGCCCCTCAACCGGTTAACGCCAACAAGGAGGTCAACCCGTGAAAATCCTAAGCAGCTGTGCAATTGCTGTCGGTCTGTGTATCGCCCTGCCAAGCTGGGCCTGCACGCCCGAAGAAGCCACCGCCAAACGCGAAGAGCTGGCCAAGATGGTCAGCCAACTGACTGAGCAAAACCCGCAAAAGGCCAAGGAAATCAACGACGAGTTGCAGGGCATGGACCTGGCGACTGAAAGCAAGGATGTGCCGGACAAGTGCCAGCTGATCGAGCACCGTCTGCAGGAGCTGAAAACTGCGGAGAAGAAAGCGGAGTGATCAGTCGCAACGCCTGCGGCTAGAACAACTGCAGCCCGCCGCTTGAAGGGCGGGCGCAGATCAGGGGCCGCGAACGCGACCCCGGAGAGACTTACTCTGGCTTGGGCGCACGCTTTTTCAGCGGAGCCATGCCATCGACACTGGCCAATGGCGCGTTAGGACGCGGCTTGGCAGTTGGCTTGCGCTTGGCAGCAGCCTTCTTCTCACCGGTCTTCTTGTCGACTTTTTTCTTCTTGACGCCGACGGCCTTGCCGGACGCCTTGACCTTCTTCGGCCCGTTATAGGTGCCTTTGACTTCCTTGATCAGGCGGCGCTGGAACTGCTGCTTGAGGTAGCGCTCGATGCTCGACATCAAGTTCCAGTCGTTGTGGGTGATCAGCGAGATCGCCAGACCTTCCCCACCGGCACGGCCGGTACGGCCGATACGGTGTACGTACTCGTCACCGCTGCGCGGCATGTCGAAGTTGATCACCAGGTCGAGGCCGTCGATGTCCAGGCCACGGGCCGCTACGTCGGTTGCTACCAGCACCTTGGAGCCGCCTTGCTTGAAGCGCTCGATGGCCAGTTTGCGGTCTTTCTGGTCCTTGTCGCCGTGCAACACGAACGCTTTGATGTCCTTGGCCACCAGGTGACCGTAGACACGGTCGGCAGCTACGCGGGTGTTGGTGAAGATGATCGCCTTCTGGAAGGTTTCGTTGTCCAGCAGCCAGTGGATGATCTTCTCTTTGTGCTGGTCATGGTCAGCCATGATGATCTGCTGACGGGTGCCTTCAGCCAGCTGCGAGACGCTGTTGAGCATCAGGTGCTCTGGATCCTTGAGGATCTTGCCGATGATATCGCGCAGCGCGGCGCCGCCGGTGGTGGCGGAGAACAGCAGGGTCTGCTCACGGTTCTCGCACTCTTTGCACAGACGCTCCATGTCTTCGGCAAAACCCATGTCGAGCATGCGGTCGGCTTCGTCCAGTACCAGTACCTGCACATGCGACAGGTCGAGGTTGCCAGCGTTGAGCTGCTCGAGCAGGCGCCCTGGGGTGCCGATCAGCACGTCCGGCACCTTGCGCAGCATGGCCGCTTGTTCCTTGAAGTCTTCACCGCCGGTGACCAGCCCCGACTTGATGTAGGTGAACTGCGAAAACAGCTCGACCTGCTTCAGGGTCTGCTGAGCCAGCTCACGGGTCGGCAGCAGGATCAGCGCACGGATCTCGACGCGCGGGCCGCCCAGGTCAGCCAGGCGGTTAAGCATCGGCAGGACGAACGCAGCAGTCTTGCCGCTGCCGGTTTGTGCTGTTACCCGCAGGTCTCGCCCTTGCAACGCCAAGGGGATGGCCGCCGCCTGTACCGGAGTCGGCTCGACAAATTTCAGCTCGGCCACGGCTTTAAGGATGCGTTCATGCAGGGCGAATTGGGAAAACACGGGGGTAACCTCGGGCAAGTGCGTAAATTCAAGTTGCATAGGGTACCGTTTTCCGCCGCCAGAACCGAATTTCTTTTGGCAACTTTGCCCCGATCCGCGCTCTAATTGGCCTTCGTTCCGCAATACAGACCGCTTTTTTAGCCTATGGACATTCAACGACTCTGGTTCAACGCCCTTGATCTCTGGGGCACTCTCGACCAACACCCGACCCTGCACGCCGCCATTGGCCTGGGGGTGCTGCTGCTGGTATCGCTGATTTTCGGCCGCCTGGCGCGGTTTCTGGTGCTGCATGCCAGCCGCCTGCTGGCCCGCCAACAAGCCCTCAGGTGGTTCGACGACCTGCGCCACAACAAGGTATTTCATCGCCTCGCGCAAACCACGCCGTCGCTGATCATTCAGTTCGGCCTGAAGCTGGTGCCTGAGCTCGGCGCCACCGCCCAGCACTTCCTGGGCAACGTCGCGCTGGCCTTCACCCTGCTGTTCATGACCCTGGCGCTGGCATGCCTGCTCGATGCCCTGCTCGACATCTATGCGCGCACCGAACACGCCCGCACCCGCTCGATCAAAGGCTACGTACAGCTGGCCAAGATGGTGCTGTGGGTATTCAGCATCATCGTCATCATCGCCACCCTCATCGACCGCTCGCCATTGCTGCTGCTGTCGGGTCTGGGCGCCATGTCGGCGGTACTGCTGTTGGTCTACAAGGACACCCTGCTGTCGTTCGTCGCCAGCGTACAGTTGACCAGCAACGACATGCTGCATGTCGGCGACTGGATCGAAATGCCTCAGGTCGGCGCCGACGGCGACGTGGTCGACATCACCCTGCACACGGTCAAGGTGCAGAACTTCGACAAGACCATCGTCTCCATCCCCACCTGGCGCCTGATGAGCGAGTCGTTCCGCAACTACCGCGGCATGCAGCAATCGGGTGGTCGCCGGATCAAACGCAGCGTGTTCATCGACGCCGCCGGCGTACGCTTCCTCACTCTAGAAGAAGAGCAGCGCCTGGCCGGCGTGCGCCTGTTGGGCGATTATTTGGCCAGCAAGCGCAAAGAGCTGCAGGACTGGAACGAAGCCCAGGGCCTGGTCGCCGACCTCTCGGCCAACCGGCGCAAGCTGACCAACATCGGCACCTTCCGCGCATTTGCCTTGGCCTACCTGAAAGACCACCCCGACGTGCACCCGAACATGACCTGCATGGTCCGCCAGATGCAGCCCACCGCCGAAGGCGTGCCGCTGGAAATCTACTGCTTCACCCGCACCACCGCGTGGGCCGAGTACGAGCGGATTCAGGGCGATGTGTTCGACTATCTTCTGGCGGTGTTGCCGGAGTTTGGCCTGAGCGTTTATCAGCAGCCGAGTGGCAATGACATGCGGATTGGCCTGGCCGGGCGTGTGGCGCCTGAGCCGACGCCGCGGCGGTTGGAAGAGATGAGTGAGGCGTAAGGCGCGCTGGTTCGCACTACATCGCAGGTCTCACGCTCCGTTGACCTGCCTTTCACTTAGTTTTCACGAGCGGCTTGGCAGTCTATAGCCATCCCTACGTGATAGACCTTGGCCCGCCTAGCAGCGGGCTTTCTTTTGCCTGCGATTTTTGGCCAGAGCGTTGTAAGCGTCTGCCCAACACACCTTGCGTGATTAAGCGGGCACCCACCTGTGCGGCAGCAGTTCGGTAATCTCACTCGCACGCTGCGTCGGCAGGCGTGTAAGAACATCCTTCAAGTAAGCATACGGATCATGCCCGTTGAGCCGCGCCGACTGGATCAAACTCATGATCGCCGCCGCACGTTTACCGCTGCGTAACGAGCCCGCGAACAGCCAGTTCGAGCGGCCAAGAGCCCACGGCCGGATTTGGTTCTCGCACCAATTATTGTCAATGGGTACGGCCCCGTCATCGAGATAGCGCGTCAGCGCTATCCAGCGTTTGAGGCTGTAATCTAAGGCTTTGGCGATGGCCGATCCCTCAGGCACAAGCTGCCTCTGGGCAATCATCCATGTATGAAGCGCATCGGTGATCGGTGCCGATTTTTCCTGCCGTATTCCCTGCCGGGCACCTGGTTCCAGCTCGCGAACCTCTCGCTCAACTTCGTACAAGGCCGCGATGTAGTGCAGCGCTTTTTCGGCGATCTGGCTCTTGTTGGTCGCGTGCAAGTCGAAGAACTTTCGGCGTGCATGGGCCATGCAGCCGATCTCCGTGACGCCCAGTTCAAAGCCTGCCTTGTAGCCAGCGAAGTCGTCGCAGACCAGCTTTCCGTTCCAGTGGCCAAGGAAGGCTCGGGCATGTTCGCCAGCGCGGCTCGGGCTGAAGTCGTAAACGACCGCCGCCAGTTCGGAGAACTGGCTGGTGGCATAGGCCCAGACGTAAGCGCGATGAGTTTTCTTCGCGCCAGGCGTCAGCATCTGTACCGGGGTCTCGTCGGCGTGGACGACGCCGTGCGTCAGCACGGCTTCGCGCAGCGCATCAACCAGCGGCTGTAATTGCACGCCGCAGTTGCCCACCCATTGCGCCAAGGTCGAGCGAGCGATAGGCAGTCCGGCGCGGCCGAAGATTTTCTCCTGCCGATACAGCGGCAGATGGTCGGCAAACTTGGCCACCATGACGTGGGCCAGCAGGCCCGCCGTCGGTATGCCTTTGTCGATGACGTGCGCCGGTACCGGCGCCTGGATCAGCGTTTCGCACTGTTCACAGGCCCATTTCCCACGGATGTGGCGCTCGACAGTGAAGACGCCTGGTGTGTAGTCGAGCTTTTCGCTGGCATCTTCGCCGATACGCTTGAGGGCGCAGCCGCATTGGCAGTGGCTGTTTTCCGGTTCGTGATGGATCAGCGTGCGAGGAAACTGCGGTGGCAGCGCAGCGCGCTTGGGCTGTTGGCGCATTTTGGCTTCGAGAGGCACGGGTTGCAGCGCTTCAAGCTCAGCTTCGATGGCGGCGATATCGGTGTCGATCAAGTCGTCGAGCAAGCTGGCTTGATCCGGACTTAGCTGTTCGCTGCGCTTGGAAAATTTGAAGCGTTTGAGCAACGCGATCTCGTGGGCCAGCTTCTCGTTGACCGAATTGTGATGGGTGATTTGCTTGTCCATCGTCTCGACGCGCTGGATCAACTGCGTCGCCAAGGCACGCAGTTCTTCCGGGTTTAATTGATCGAGATTCGGATGCGAAGTCATGCCGCAGATTTTGCCAGAGAGGGTTCATGGCGGCGATAGACTGATGGGCCAATTGCGCTGGTATGCACGCCATGGCAGGTGTTAAAGCATTGAAATGATTCCGCCTGCACCGACGCGCTGCCAAGGTAAGCCGAGTACCAAGGCCTGAAGTTGCTCGGCATCCAACTCAACTTCGGAGCCGTGTCGCACACCAGGCCAGAAGAAGCGTCCTTGATTCAAACGCCGGGCGGCAAGCCAAATTCCTACACCGTCATGCACCAACACTTTTATACGATTGGCGCGGCGGTTGGCGAACAGATAAGCACAGTGCGGCTTCGCCGCACCGAACACCGCTACGACCCGCGCCAGCGCGGTTTCAGTGCCGGCCCGCATGTCCATGGGCTCGGTGGCGAGCCAGATGGAGTCGATGCGAATCATCGCAGCAGGTCTCGCAAGAAAGCGGAGCATGCCGCTGCATTTTCTGCCGGCCAGCTCACCACGACTACGCCTTTTGAATGAGGCACTTCGATTCGAATCGTGGCAGGAAGAACTTGAGGTACCGCTGTCGACGACAATGCCTTGACCGGAACAAAGGCGGTTTGCAGTGCCAGGTTTTTCTGCGCATGCACCCGAATCCATTTATGGACAAGGTTGGCGTTGAGGTTATGGGTCAAGGCGACATTGGCAATCGAGGTGTCAGCCTGTGCGCACTCGGCAATGACCTGGGCCTTGAAGGACTTGGAATAGGAACGGCGTTCTTGTGGCATGGGCGTCCGCTTAAAAGGCTAAAAATGGTGTCCACTTAAATTTAGGTGGACACCATCGCCTCATGCGACGGCGTCAGGAAGGTGTGTTGGCCGGACGGTTACAGAGCGTTCGCATTGCCCCTTGCTAATCTGGCGCAGAACGGCGCTGGTGGAAGGTATGGATTCCGCATGTGGAGCAGAAGTAATTGCAGCCTGACACGACCGGCTGTAAAGGGGCGAAAGTGGTCTATCGCGGATGGCAGCTTTCGACCCAAAGCGGCCACTCGCGAAGGGTAGCAATCGGCCAGAAGCTGCATTTACGCTAAGGCCAATATATACGCCCTGCGCAGCTCGCGGCGCAGAGCGCAAGGACGAAGGCTTTACAAGGGTAAGAGTGCTACCCAGATGAGCACATCACTTGCTATCTATTAGATTGCCATCGGCCTGAATGTCGAGGGCGCATAGGGTCTAGTTCTTAGACTTCTTCTTGGTAATACTTTTCATACGCGTGGCAGCCTTCTGCACCGTCGACATCTTCTCGGGCCGCTTCATCCCTCGCCATTTTGGATTTCATCTGTAAGCGTCTGGTGAAGTCGTCTGGACAAAGCAAATGGTCTAAATACGATCAGATTTCACGAAAGAGCGACTCGCCAGTTTGCATTTTCGGTTATTGACACAGTGCTCAAATTTCCAGATTATCAGTCAATGCCCCCCACAAATCTCGTTAGCATGATGCGCCCCTTGATGGCTGCCTTTGGCGGGCCATAGGGCGATGCGCGCTTAGAGCAGAAGCATTGACCAGAAGCCCCGCCAGAAATGGAAGGGGCTTTTTCATTCCCCTTCCAAATCATTGATGACAAGGAGAGTGAAGATGCTGTTGATCCGCCCAGCCAAACGTGCTGACGCCGAGGCCGCGTTTGATATACGCCTCCAGGCGATCCGGCATCAATGCATTACCGTCTATACCGCTGAGCAAGTAATGGCGTGGACTGATGTGCCGCTCACAGACCGATATCGAGCTTGGGTGGAAAAGGAGTACCACGTTGCCTGGTTGGGCGAGACACCGGTCGCAACAGGTCTGATTGATTTCCAGTCTGGAGAGATAGGCGCTATTTTCGTTTTGCCTGCATTCATGGGACAGGGGATTGGCAAGGCAATGCTCCTATACCTTGAGCGACTGGCCTTTAAAGCCGGAATCATCGATATACATTTAGATGCTACCCCTAACGCAACCGCGTTCTACCGTCGGTGTGGCTATCACGGAGATAATCAAGCTATCTATACCTCGCCCTCCGGTCTTGAGCTGGCTTGTACACCGATGCGGAAACAGTTGGCCAGTGAAGAGCTAATGGACGTCACGCGGGCGACAAGCAGGCTGCCAAACTCAGGCTGAGTAAGTCAGTCCGGCATCCATTGATGCGGCAGCAGATGCTCAATCTCACTGGCTTTCTGTGTCGGCAACCGCGTCAGCACATCTTTGAGATAAGCATACGGATCATGCCCATTCATGCGTGCCGACTGGATCAAACTCATGATCGCGGCCGCTCGTTTGCCGCTGCGCAGAGACCCGGCGAACAACCAATTGGAGCGCCCAAGCGCCCAAGGCCTGATCGTGTTCTCGACAGGGTTGTTGTCGATGGGCACGGCACCATCACCCAGGTAGCGCGTCAGCGCTACCCAGCGTTTCAGGCTGTAGTCCAAGGCCTTGGCCATCGCCGAGCCTTCTGGCACAAGCTCGCGTTGAGCCAGCATCCATTCATGCAACTTTGCTGCGACGGGAACCGCTATTTCCTGACGTAATCGCCGGCGGTCTTCATCGTTCATTTCTTTGGCTTGCCGCTCGATCTCGTACAGGCCGCCGATTGAGTGCAGTGCCTGTTCGGCCAACTGGCTTTTGTTTGCCACATGCAGATCAAAGAACTTGCGGCGAGCGTGGGCCATGCAGCCGATTTCGGTGATGCCCAGCTCGAAGCTGGCCTTGTAGCCCGCGAAGTCATCGCAGACCAGCTTGCCGTTCCACGTGCCAAGGAAGTTACGTGCATGTTCGCCAGCACGGCTGGGGCTCAAGTCGTAGACCACCGCCTTCAGTACCGAGAACGGCGTGGTGCAATAAGCCCAGACATACGCTCGGTGCGTTTTCTTCTCGCCGGGGGCCAGCATCTGCACCGGCGTTTCATCGGCATGCACGACTCGCTGGACGAGTACGACTTCCCGCAGTGCATCCACCAGTGGCTGGAGTTGCACGCCAGTTTGGCCACCCACTGAGCCAGTGTTGAGCGCGGGATCGCCAGGCCTGCACGGCCAAAGATCTTTTCCTGCCGGTACAGCGGTAAATGGTCGGAGAACTTGGCCACCATCACATGGGCCAGCAGACCGGCAGTAGGAATGCCCTTGTCGATGACTTGGGCGGGCACCGGCGCTTGGATCAGCGTTTCGCACTGGCGGCAGGCCCACTTGCCACGTACATGCTGCTCAACGGTGAACACGCCCGGTGTGTAATCCAGCTTTTCGCTGACTCTTCGCCGATGCGCTGAAGCTGGCAGCCGCAAGCGCACTGGGTGTTCTCTGGATCGTGACGAATGACGGTGCGTGGGAACTGCGGCGGCAGCGGCGCGCGCTTGGGCTTTTGGCGGGTTTAGTCTGGCGTCGGGGCAGGACGAAGCGCGTCCAGTTCTGCCTCGATGACCTCAAGGTCGGTGTTGAGCAGGTCATCCAGCAAACTGCCTTGAGCTGGGCTGATCTGCTCGCTGCGTTTGGCGAACTTGTGGCGTTTGAGGATGGCAATTTCGTGAGAGAGCTGTTCGATGATCGTCTCGTCACGATGGATCTTTCGACCCATGGTGTCGACCTTCGACAGCAACTGCGCAGCGAGTGCGCGCAGTTGGTCGGGTGTCATTTGGTCGAGATTGGACAAGGAAGTCATGCCGTGGATTTTACCAAAGCAACTCATCCGACACAGCTCAAAGGCAGGACTAAACTACCGTAATCACGCCGTTCACACCTACACGCTGCCATGGCAAACCGAGCACCAGCGCGTGCAGTTGTTCAGCGTCGAGTTCGACTTCCAGGCCGCGATGAGTGCCAGGCCAGTGAAACTTGCCTTGGTTCAACCGGCGTGCGGCAAGCCAGATGCCCACGCCATCATGCACCAGCACCTTCATCCGGTTGGCGCGGCGGTTGGCAAACAGATAAGCGCTGTGCGGCTTTGCCGCACCGAACACCGCCACCACGCGGGCCAGCGCAGTCTCGGTGCCAGCGCGCATGTCCATGGGCGCGGTCGAGAGCCAGATGGCGTCGATGCGTATCATTGCGAGAGGCTGCGAATGAAGCGTGCGCAGCCGTCCGGGTCGGAGATGGGCCATTTGACCGTGATAGATTTTTCGCCCAGCGGCAATGCGATAATTACTGCTTCATCAGCGTGCCGTTTAGGCATCGGTTGCAGCGGCACAAACGCGGGAAGTGGCGCGACGGGTTTATCGCGGTAAATCGGCAACCACTTGCGAATTACGTTGGCATTGATGCCGTGGCTGATGGCAACGCTGGAAACTGAGGCGCCGGGTTGCAGACATTCCTGAACGACCTGGGCTTTAAAGGGTTTGGGGTAAGAGCTTCGTTGGCGCATGGAAATCCTAGCGATAAGGGTGATCGCGTCCGCTTAAAATAGGCGGACACCATTGCCCTTAATTCTGGATTTTTGAAGGTGTGTTTGCTGGCCGCTTACTTTCATCTTTGGTGCGACCGCAACTTACATTTGAAGGACGTCCTCACGCGCCTGCCGACGCAGCAGGCCAGTGAGATTTCCGAGTTGCTACCGCACAGAGGGACGCGAGCGTAATCAAAAAGCTTAACCGCTACGCGGCAAGCTCAACGTAGCTAGACTCCCCACCTCCAGTCGCGCCCGACAACCAACCCCATACGAACATCAGAGTGGTACGTCCTCCGTGATCGATGCCTACCGTGCCACGAGACCAGCCAGCAAGAATTTCACCATCCGTAGTTAAGCAATGATAAAGAAGCTCAATGGTATCGGGGCTAGTCACGCGTCCGACTTGATGACCCATGCGGATCCGGCCACCTTGGTAAGTACCCCAAACGGAATCTTCTTCGACGTGGTAGTGAAATACTGTGCCGGCACCGGATAGCCCGTGGGCGTTACCCGCTACCGTAAATCGGCGATTGTTCAAACGCTCCCTGATTTGAGCAAGACAGATTTCCATAAAATGTCGCGTCCTTTTAGTCAAGATGTTCCATTACAGTCTTCGATGATCTTAAGCCATTTTGCCGTGCCTGAAGAGAGGTCTGCTTGCCTATCCCTGGAGCCGCAACTCACGACGATAAAAAGCAAGTTGTGTTCACCGCCCGCTTACCTCTGATCTCGGGTTCATCGTTTGCCTTGGCTGGGCGGATCATATCGGTCTCTTGAGTTTGAGCAGATTCAATATTGTTCGACTCATGTTGCTGCCGCACTAGGCTGACACTTGAATAATAAGAGCACTGATCCACGATCAGCCCTCCTACTCTCCTAAGAATCGATCGGGCCGGCAGGGAGCAAGGGCAGAGGAGGCCCTATGGTCGATAATTTCCTCGCTGACAAGACGGCCCACTACTGCCGCCAAGGTAACGCCAGGGTGCATGGCGCAAACGTATACGCCGCCGGTTTTTGACAGATAACCGATGATGGGGATGCCATCCTCAGGCATTGGCCTGAGGCCGATGCAGGCCATTTCCGGATCAATGGAAACAACCCCGTGCAGTTCGTTCTGGATCGCTCTAGCCGTTCGTAGAGCTACCGCTGCTGGCTGGTTTTGCAATGAGTCATCCACGTAATCCTCGGCCGCCAGCAACGCACCGTCCGAACTTTGCCTGACTTCCATTTCAGAGCTTGAAATCAAGGTGTGTACGAGGTTGGGTTGTGACTTGTAACGGATGAAAATGGCGGGTGAAGCCTCTATAGGAAGGGATACTCCAAGCATATTTGTCAGCTTCGTGATGCCTGTACCCGCCGCCAGTACGACGATATCGGCATTAATGATGCCCATCGAGGTTTCAACCCCCGTCACCTTTTTGCCCTGGGTTGTAAAGCCGAGCACGCGCGCGTGGGTGAGAATTTCCGCCCCATTTTCCTGGGCACCTGCGACCAACGCAAAGGTTGCTGCCACTGCGTCCAGCGCCCCTTCTGCTGCCGCATAAAAGGCATACTGAGGGGGACTTTTGAGATTTGGCTCAAGGTCTAGAATCTGCGATCTGGACACGAGATGTGCCGACGCCAGGTGACCTGAAGCCGGCACTTCATTTGACCTGGCGCTATAGGATAAGGCTCCCGTCCAGCGAATCTTAAGATCAGGCAGTTGCGCCTCGAGCCGGCGGTATTCTCCGATTGCAGCACCGCGCAGTTGCGCAATGGGGTCTGGTTCGGGGTGTGAAGAGTTGATCCATGCAAATGAGCTTCCAGTCACGCCAGAGGCTATATCTTCAGCCTCGACCAAAGTGACTTTGGCGTTTTTACCTGCCAAGTGGTAAGCCAGAGACGCGCCTACGATTCCTGCACCGACAATAACGATTCGTTTGTCTGGGTTTTCCATATCAACTCCCTGTTCTGCCGAACTTGCGATGTTACACGGCCGTGTCTAACGATATTTGAACCTGACCGCTCGTGAGTAAGCGTCTGCTGGAGTCAGCTTGCATAGCTCTGGCAGGTATCGCTGGGATGGGGTAGGTGACTTTATCGTACCCGTACTGTCGTTTGGCATGATATATGGTCTTTAGCGATCCCCACACCGTAAGCTTACGGGGAAAACTCTTGCATAGGTCAGCACGGCATCCATTGATAGGGCAAGGTGACTTCGCCAGACGCTTACCAACTTACGCACATCTCGCTGCTCAATTGGCACAGCGACACGCAGGGGTTTTCAATGTCTTTTGCCACATGGGTACCAAATTCATGGAGAAGAGGAATCGTCTCAGGACTCCTGATCGATAGCGGCGAGAATTTACGCTGCCCGGTACTCAACGGTGAGGTGAGTAACCTCGTGTACTGGCTTCAGTGCGGCCCGCACGTCATCAGCGGAAAGCTCCGATGATCCATGGACACTCACGATGGCCGCTCGCGCTTCCGGCCCGACTCGCCATACGTGCAGGTCTGTGATCTGAAGCTTGCCGGACTGATCCAGCAATTCGCGTATTTCCTCGGCGACATGTTTATCGGTCTTGTCCAGCAGTACCGATGCAGTATCACGCATCAGCGACCACGCCCAACGCGCAATGACGACGGCACCAACGATACCCATCACCGGATCGAGCCATACCCATCCGAGATACTTGCCCGCCAACAACGCCACAATGGCCAAGACGGATGTCACCGCGTCTGCGAGCACATGCACATAGGCAGAGCGCAGGTTGTTGTCCTCGCCGTGCGAGTGCCCGTGGTGATCGTGAGAGTGACCGTGTCCGTGAGCATGTCCGCCGCCCGCGAGAAGCAGCGCACTGACGATGTTAACAATCAGACCAATCACCGCGATCAGTATCGCCATTCCGAACTGCACCTGCGTCGGTTCGAAAAAGCGGATCACCGATTCGACACCAATGCCCAACGAGATCAGGCCGAGGATCAACGCAGAAGCAAAGCCACCTAGATCGCCCACCTTGCCCGTTCCGAAGCTGTAAGCGGAGTTTTCCGCATGCTTGCGCGCAAAAGCATACGCTGCCGCTGCAATTCCCAATGCGCCTGCATGAGTTGCCATGTGGAAACCATCGGCCAGCAGGGCCATTGATCCAGTGATGTATCCGGCAGAAATCTCACCCACCATCATCACGATGGTCAGGGCCACAACCCACAAGGTTCGCTTGGCATTGTCATCGTGCCCTGCACCCAGGAAGCTGTGGCTGTGAATGTAATCCGTAGTGCTCATTTCTCTTTCACTTGGAGTATCGGCGAATAGCTTCCAGGAGTTCTTCTACCCCCTGCGCCCGTTCATGATCGGTCAGACCCGGTTTGGCAACGTGTTCGCGAGCATGGTCTTCAATGATCTCGTCGAGCAGCCCATTGATTGCCCCACGGGTCGCAGCCACCAAGTGCAAAGTCTTTGCACAATCGGCTTCGCCCTCCAAGGCACGTTCGATTGCCTGGACTTGGCCAGCAATGCGTTTCACACGCTTAAGCAACTCGTCCTTTCCCGCTTGCGTATGCGCCATAGCATACCCCCCTACCCTATAGTTGTTGAAATGATGCGCCTGATTCCCTGGCTGAGCAAGTGGGGAACTGAGTCGGAGTGGGGTTTTCTCCCGACAAGCTTTCCTTTGTTCCATGGCTGACGGCTGCTGGTAGCAATGATGTGCATGCCAGGTCCTCCACGTGTGGAAGGACAAGGATTGCTAATCCGAGCAGCGGTCACTAACCGACCCGTAGCTGACTTTTACGGGGCCTGTCTCAGCCGTGCCCCACAGCGCTCCCTGATAGCCCTTAAACATTTTCTCGGCATCAGGTGGTTCAAGCTTTTCCTGTCACAAGACCCATTTCATGGGCTTTTTAGGCTAGCGGACTTAGTCAAGAACATTATGTAGTACCTCATAGATGACACCTGAAGTAATGGCCACAAGCAGCAAATCAGTTCCAGCTTGCTGCCACTCATAACCATCGTAATGAGGAAGTCGTCCGATCAGTCGGCTATCCAGCTTCTTCGCGATCCCTGGCGGGAGAGGCTTGCCGCGCGCCAGATTCTTCTGGATACCTGGCGGTAAGGAAGAGCCTGGATTCCAGTAATTGCGATTGTCATTGAGGATGACTCGCACCCCTCCCAAATCGACGGAAGGCCCTTGACGCCAGTCATTGCTGTTGCCCTGATGACCTTGGCTTGCGTGTTGTCCTCCCTTGTCGTGGCTTTTCCCTTTCCCGGGGTCTGCCAGCAAGATCGGGCTTACAACCAGAGCTAGGGAGAATACTGCGGCAATACTCAATTTCCTTCTCATGGCAAGCATTCCTTGGGACTTTATCCAACCACAGAGTAGCTAATCTATTGGCAGAGGCAATGCCAGTGCGGGTGCGAGCACTCCGTCGGGACTCAAGAATTTCAGCATCTATATCGGCCTGATGGACACCTCTAGAGCTCTACCATACGCCCAAGCCGAGTAGACCCGCTGAGCTGTCACTCAGGACTGCTCACGTAGCGCAGCCACCCTGCAACTTGCGAGCCGCCACCTGCGCGATCTTTAGGATGAATCCGGCCTTCACTGACAATTACTTCGGGAAAATCAAATGGGCTCATACCTTCAATACAAGCCACATTCACCCCGTACTGATCAGGCGCAGAACGGCGCTGATGGAAGGTGTAAATACCACATTTGGAGCAGAAGTAGTGCTTGGCTTCACGCGTGTGAAACTGATAGAGGGTGAGCGCCTCTTGCCCTTGCGTGACGCTGATATCGTCCAGGTTGGCTGATACCGCAACGGCACCGCGCATACGGCAGAGCGAGCAGTTGCACCTGCGCGCGGTACGCACACCATCGGTCAAGCGCACGGAAAACTGCACGGTCCCGCAATGGCAGGCGGCCTGGTATACGGGACGATCATCATTACTAGCATCAGCCATAGCGATTCTCCAGGTGTATCCGAGAAAAAGAGGGGCGCAGATCTGACACCCCGTTGACCAACCTTTCACTTAGTTTTCACGAGCGCCAAGGCAGTCTATATCCATCCCTACGTGATAGACCTTGGCCCGCCTAGCAGCGGGCTTTCTTTTGCCTGCGATTATCGTCAGGCCAGGCGCCGTCAGCTCACCCACCTTAGTTCTCAGGGAGCCGCTGGTATGTCACGCCAAGCACAGGCAATCACCGCTCAGAGAATGAAGTGCTCTGCGCCAAGTACTTACACTGATCTGACAGTAGCATTGCAAACTCACGTTGATGAGCCGCTGGGTATTGGCTTTGCTCGCCCAGAGTTGGGCTTCCAGGAAGAATCACAGGGCTGATGCCTGGCAGCTGAGCCGCCAGGCGTCATCCCAACCCGATCAAACCGCCGCGTGTGGCTGAGCGGTCCTGACCCGGCGGTACAACACCAACGTGGCGCACAACGCGCAGCCGGCAGCGAAAGTTACCCAGTACGCCGGTGCAGCCTTGTCACCGGTGAGGTGGATCAGCCAGGTCGACATGGCTGGGGTGAAGCCACCAAACAGCGCCGTGGCCAGACTGTAAGCCAGCGAGAACCCGGCCACTTTCACCTCGACCGGCATGATCTCGGTCAGCGCCGGGATCATTGCGCCGTTGTAGAGCGCATAGAGGAACGAGAACCACAGCAGCACTTCAAGCATGTGCGAGAAGCTCGCTGCCTGAGCCAGGTACGACAGCGCCGGGTAAGCGGTGAAAAGCGTCAGCACGGTCATCGCTATCATCATCGGCTTGCGTCCGAAGCGGTCGCTGAGCATGCCGCCGATGGGCAACCAGAAGAAGTTCGATACGCCGACCAGCAGCGTCACCAGCAAGGCGTCGGTGGTGGTCAGGTTGAGTACGGTCTTGCCGAAGGTCGGTGCATATACGGTGATCAGGTAGAAGGCGCTGGTGGTCATTGCCACCATCAGCATGCCGCCGATGACAACCCCCCAGTTACTGGCCAGTGTTGCCACCACCTGCTTCATGGTCGGACGATGGGTGCGATTGGCGAACTCTTCGGTTTCCTGCAGGCTGCGCCGCAGCAGGAAGATGAACGGGATGATCATGCAACCCACGGCAAATGGTACGCGCCAGCCCCATTCGCTGATCTGCTCAGGCGCCAACCACTGGTTCAAGCCGTAGCCCAGTGCTGCGGCAACGATGATCGCCACTTGCTGGCTGCCGGACTGCCAGCTGGTGTAGAAGCCCTTGCGCCCAGGCGTGGCCATTTCCGACAGGTATACCGACACCCCGCCCAATTCGGCGCCAGCCGAGAAGCCCTGCAGCAGCCGTCCGAGCAAGACCAGGGCCGGTGCCCACAGGCCAATGCTGGCGTATCCGGGCACCAGCACGATCAACAGCGTACCGCTGGCCATGATCGACAGGGTCACGATCAAACCTTTGCGCCGGCCCACGTCATCGATGTAGGCACCGAGCACAATCGCGCCCAGCGGGCGCATGAGGAAGCCTGCGCCGAACACCGCAAAGGTCATCATCAGGGAAGCGAATTCACTCGCCGCAGGAAAGAATGCGGTGGCAATCTGAGTGGCGTAGAAGCCGAACAGGAAGAAGTCGAACTGCTCGAGAAAATTACCCGAGGTGACGCGGAACACGGCTGCTGCGCGGGAACGGGCAGTGCCCGCAGCGGGGGATGAAGCATGCATGACGGATCTCCAGCGATATTCTTAAAATGCTTGTTACGCTCTAAACTAGAGTATGCGGGACACATTTTGAAACAGTTAGTGTTTAATTTTCATGGATTGATGCATCTTTGTTATCAATCGCTATATCACAGCCCAGTTGCGGGGCCCAAACTGCGTCCATCTCAACGCTACCGGCGGGATCGAATTCGGTGGGTGAAATCTGACGGCGTGTTGACTCTGCTTTCACCTAATTTTCACGGCAAGGGGCGCAATCTATAGCCATCCCTACGTGTGATTGAACTTGCCCGCCTAGCAGCGGGCTTTCTTTTGCCCGCGATTTATCACCCCGCAAGCCAGTGCCCGATGCCGCAGCGTCTGCACTGCTGTACCGATGTAGGCAATAGTCGTTCACGCCGCTTGCTCAGAACATGAAACATCCTTCACGGCCCGTTAACTGAACCGGGGGCTGCGCCTCAGTAATCTGGATTCTTTTGTTCCGGAGAACACTCCCATGCTTCGAACGATGTCCTGCGCGGCACTGTTGCTGGCCACCTTTGCCTGCTCGGCAGCTGAAGCCGTACCTGGCGACGCGAACATCCTTACCGTGCTCAGCTCGGGCGGCATCATGGGTGCGATTCGCGAAGTGGCGCCGGCTTACCAGAAAAAGTTCGGGGTCAAACTGAATGTTCTGGCGGCGCCGTCGATGGGCGACACCCCGCAGGCGATCCCCAACAGGCTGGCCAAGGGTGAGGATGCTGACGTGGTCCTGATGGTCGGCTCGGCGCTGGACACGCTGGTCGCTGACGGCCAGGCAGACAAGGCCAGCCGCGTCGACCTGGGCAAGTCCTTCATCGCCATGGCCGTGCGCCAGGGCGAGCCGAAGCCGGACATCAGCACGATGCAGAACCTGCGCAAGGTGCTGGTGGAGAGCAAATCGGTCGCCTATTCGGACAGCGCCAGCGGTGTTTATCTGTCCAGGACGTTGTTCCCACGTATGCAGCTGGGGTCGGAGTTCGATGCCAAAGCCCACATGATCCCGGCCGAACCGGTCGGTGCAGTGGTCGCTCGCGGGCAGGCGCAGATCGGCTTTCAGCAGCTCAGCGAACTCAAGCCGGTACCGGGCATCGACATCGTTGGCTTGATCCCGGCCGAGGCACAGAAGATGACCATGTATTCCGGCGCGATGGTCAGCAAGAGCCAGCATCAGGCGGCGGCCAAGGCACTGCTTGAATACCTGGCTTCGCCTCAGGCAGATGCGGCGATCAAGAGCAGTGGCTTGTCACCGCTGCCGCACCACGCCAGCTGATCGCCGAGAAATTGACCGCAAGGTTTGCGCAGCCGCGCAAGCCTTGCTCAGTCTGCAGCAAGCGCAGCAAGCAGCTCCGCCCGGCACGCTTGCAGTATTTCGTCTGCCAGCGCTGAGTCAGCCGGGCACGTTCGCGACAACATGACGGCACCCACGGCATGAGTAAACAGGCTCATGACTTTGGCGCGCGCCTGCTCGGGCGTCGCCCCTGCCCCCGCCCGGTACTTCTCTTCAAGGGCTGCAAGGGTCTTTTCGATGCCGCTGGCGAAGGTCGCCTTGACCTCATCGGACTGGCGAGCAGCATCGCCACCCAAGGCTGCAACGGTGCAGCCTGTGTCTCTGCCATCTCGGTGGGCGCGGGAGACGTAGCGATTGACGAACTCCTCCAGGCCAATAGTGCACGCACCGGCGGCAGACCTCTCCAGGCTGAGCGCTGCCGCTTCGGCCATCAGGTCGGCCTTTGAGCCAAAGTGCTTGTAGAACCCCCCTTGAGTGAACCCGGCAGTGGCCATCAGCTCGGCCACACCCACACCGTCGTAGCCGCGTTCACGAAACAGCTGCGAAGCCGTCTCGACGATATGCGCTCGATTGGCGAGTGATTGCGTCTTGGTGATCTTCATGGGGCGCCTCGGGGACTTCGTAACGATGGCTCAGCATACTCTGATGTCGACCATAATCAAAACCGTTGACAGTTTTGATTATGATCGACATCATAAAAACGCTTCCCATCTGACCGTCCCAACAGCCACTCACCTTGAGTACTCGTCCATGAACAATGCTGAAACCGTACTGATCACCGGCGCTTCTTCCGGCATCGGCGCAACCTACGCCGAGCGCTTCGCCCAGCGCGGCCATGATCTGGTGCTGGTAGCCCGGGACAAGACCCGCCTGGATGCACTCGCCGCACAGCTGCGCGAGCAATACGCGGTGGCCATCGATGTTATTCAGGCTGACCTGACGCAAAGCAGCGACCTGGCGACCGTCGAAGCCCGCTTGCGCGATGACAGCAGCATCACCCTGCTCGTCAACAACGCCGGCGCCGCGCAGTCCGGCAGCTTTATCGAGCAATCAACGGACAGCGTGGCCAACCTGGTCGGGCTGAACACCACCGCCCTGGTTCGACTGGCCAGCGCGATCGCACCACGTCTGGCGCAGGCCGGCAGCGGCGCGATCATCAATATCGGTTCTGTGGTGGGCCTGGCGCCGGAATTCGGCATGAGCGTGTACGGCGCGACCAAAGCCTTCGTGTTGTTCCTGTCACAGGGTCTGAGCCTTGAGCTGGCGCCCAAGGGCGTTTATATCCAGGCCGTGCTGCCTGCGGCAACCCGCACCGAGATCTGGGATCGTGCGGGTATCGATATCAATACCCTGACTGAAGTGATGGCCGTGGGCGAGCTGGTCGATGCTGCGCTGGTCGGTTTCGACCGCCGCGAGCCGGTGACCATACCGCCCCTGCAGGACGCTGCACGCTGGGATGCGCTGCAGCTTGCCCGGCAAGGCTTGCTGGCAGAGATTCGCCAGTCCGTCGTCGCCGAGCGCTATCAAGGTCAGGCTATCGCCTGACCCCGCCAACGGCTGGCGCAGCGTGATTGCTGCCCAGCCGGCTGAGCCAGACCGAGGCCAGAATGATCAAGCCACCAATCAGCAAGCGCCCAAGCGGCTCGTGCTGGTTCCAGATCAGCAGGTTGAGCAGCAAGCCCACTGGCACATGCAGGTTGTTCATCACCGCAAGCGTTGCGCCAGAAACCAGACAGGCGCCCTTGTTCCACCAGTACAGCCCCAGCGCCGTCGGCACCAGCCCCAGGAACAACAGCACCAGCCACTGCACATCGGTGCTCGGCAGGCGCTGGGCATTGCCGAACAGCAGAAACGCCGGCAGCACCACCAGCAGCGCACCGAGGTAGAAGTAGCCGAAGCGTTTGTAGTGAGGTAAGTCGCTAGGGTTGCGGGCGATCAGGTGGCGATACAGCACCTGACCTGCGGCATAGGTGAAGTTGGCCAGTTGCAGCAGCAGGAAGCCGATGAAGAACTCGCCACTGATGCTGTCCATGCGGATCACCGCCGCACCTGCCACTGCCACCAGTGCAGCCACCAGCGCCCAAGGGTTGAAGCGTCGGTTCAGGGCGTCTTCGATCAAGGTCACGTGCAACGGCGTGAGGATGGTGAACAGCAGCACCTCGGGCACAGTCAGCACGCGGAAGCTCAGGTACAGGCAGACGTAGGTGACGCCGTATTGCAGGGCACCGATCAGCAGCATCGAGCGCAAAAAGCGCGGTTCGACCTGGCGCCAGCGCGTCAGCGGCAGAAACACCAGCCCGGCCAACAGCACCCGCGCCAGTACGGCGAAGTAGCTGTCGACGTTGCCGGCCAGGTACTCGCCGATCAGGCTGAAGGAAAACGCCTGGATCAGCGCGACGATAATCAGGTAGCCCATGGTGCTCTCTCGCAAATCAAGGCGGCGACCTTAGCCGGTTGCGCCACCCTGGGCAACAGATCTGCAGCGGACAACATCAAGCCTCGGTGGCTCACGCCAGCGCGGCCAGCCTGGCCTTGGCCTGGTTGACGCCCTTCTCGTGAAAATCACCACTCATGTTCAGCCCTTCGGCGTGGATGAACTCCACGTCGTGAATGCCGGTGAAGGCCATGGCCTGACGCAGGTACGGTTCCTGATGATCGCTGCCGGCACCGGCATGAATGCCGCCACGGGCAGTCAGAACGATGGCGCGCTTGCCTTGCAGCAAGCCCTGCGGTCCGGTCGGGGTGTACTTGAAAGTGATACCTGCGCGCAGCACATGGTCCAGCCAGGCCTTGAGGGTGCTGGGAATGGTGAAGTTGTACATCGGCGCCGCCATCACCAGCACGTCGGCGGCGAGCAGTTCGTCAGTCAGCTGGTTGGAGCGCTCGAAAGCCTCCTGCTCAGGCATGGACCGTTGCTCAGCAGGCTTCATCCAGCCGCCGAGCAGGTCGGTGTCAAGGTGCGGCAGCGGGTTGGCGGCAACGTCGCGCACATTGATCTGGTCGCCAGGATGCGCCGCTTGCCACTGCTGGATGAAGTCGCGGGTCAGCTGGCGCGACACGGAATCTTGCTGGCGGGCGCTGCTTTCGATGATCAATACGTGGGACATGGTGCCTCCATTGGCATAAACGGGGTGCGATTCAATGGAGGCGAGATTAGAGGTTGACCTATCGATAAAAAAGCGTAAAAAGTAGAGCCAATCTATCGATTTAACCGTTTTATTGCGGCTGACAGCTCAGCGCGATGCGCAGCTTGATGATCTGCCGGTTGAACTTCGCGGTCACGTCCACGCTTTTGTTTGCCGGCACCACTACGCGCCGCACACGAGGCGCTTCCGGGCCGTTGCGAAAGCTGACCTTGCACGCCGCGGCTACTTCGCCGTAGTTGTTCACGGTAATGCTGCCGATGTCCTGATCAGTGTCATAGGCGGTGTAGTCGATCTTCACCCCGCTGATGTCCTTGGCCACATCGATCGGGTAAGCCATTGCGCTCAATGGCAGGCACAGCAATACAGCCAGACAATATTTCTTCACAGGGCGCTCTCCTTGAAAGAGCGCAGCTTAGGACAACAGGAGCCGAACATGAAAGCGCCGCGCGTAACCCTTGATCAGTGGCGAACCCTGCAGGCAGTGGTCGACCACGGCGGGTTTGCCCAGGCAGCCGACGCCCTGCACCGTTCGCAATCGTCGGTCAGCTACACCGTGGCGCGCATGCAGGAACAACTCGGCGTGCCGCTGCTGCGCATCGACGGGCGCAAGGCCGTGCTGACCGAAGCCGGCAACGTGCTGCTGCGCCGCTCGCGGCACCTGGTCAAGCAGGCCAGTCAGCTGGAAGACCTGGCCCACCATATGGAACAAGGCTGGGAAGCCGAGGTGCGCCTGGTAGTCGATGCAGCGTACCCCAGCGCCCGCCTGGTGCGCGCACTGAGCGCGTTCATGCCGCAAAGCCGCGGCTGCCGCGTGCGCCTGCGCGAAGAGGTGTTGTCCGGGGTCGAAGAAGTGCTCCACGAAGGCATCGCCGACCTTGCCATCAGCAGCTTCAGCATCGGCGGTTACCTGGGCACCGAGCTGAGTTCGGTCGAGTTCATTGCCGTCGCCCATCCGGAACACAGCCTGCACCGACTGGGCCGCGAGATCACCTTCCAGGATCTGGAAAGCCAGTTGCAGGTGGTGATCCGCGACTCCGGCCGCGCTCAACCGAAAGATGTCGGCTGGCTCGGCGCCGAGCAGCGCTGGACGGTCGGTAGCCTGGGCACCGCCGCGACCTTTGTCGGCAGCGGTCTGGGCTTTGCCTGGCTGCCGCGGCACATGATCGAGCGCGAGCTGCGCGAGGGGCTGCTCAAGCCATTGCAGCTGGATCAAGGTGGCAGTCGCCACCCACTGTTCTACCTTTACTCGAGCAAAGAGAAAGCCCTCGGCCCAGCCACGCAGATCCTCATCGATCTGCTGCGCAGCTTCGACACCGCGCCGCTGGACGTGCCTTTCGCCGCCCCTCCACAAGCCTGAGAAACCCGCGCCCATGGCCTATTTCGAACATGAAGGCTGCACCCTGCACTACCAGCAATACGGTCAGGGCGAACCGCTGGTGCTACTGCATGGCCTCGGTTCGAGCAGCCTCGACTGGGAGCTGCAGGTGCCGCTGCTGAGTCAGCACTACCGGGTGATCCTGCTCGACAGCCGCGGCCATGGCCGGTCGGACAAACCCACCGACGGCTACCAGATCGCAACCTTCAGCGAAGACCTGCTGGCCCTGCTCGAACACCTGCAGACCGGCCCGGTGCACCTGGTTGGCTTGTCGATGGGGGGCATGATCGGCTTTCAGTTCGCCGTCGATCACCCGCGCTGGTTGCGCAGCCTGTGCATCGTCAACAGCGCCCCCGAGGTCAAGCGGCGCACCCGCAGCGATTGGGTCTGGTGGGCCAAGCGCTGGGCCCTGGCCCGCGCCCTGAGTGTCGAGACGGTGGGCAAGGGCCTGGCCGCGCGCCTGTTCCCCAAACCCGAGCAGGCTGACCTGCGGGAGAAGATGATCCAGCGCTGGGCGCGCAACGACAAGCGCGCCTACCTGAAGAGCTTCGACGCCATCGTCGACTGGGGCGTGGCGGAACGCATCGGCCAGATCCAGTGTCCGACACTGGTGATCGCCGCCGACCACGATTACACCCCGGTACAACTAAAACAGCGTTACGTCGAGCGGATCCCGCACGCCAGGCTGGCGGTAATCGAAGATTCGCGGCACGCTACGCCGCTTGATCAAGCCGAGGTCTTCAACCAGACCCTGCTGCAGTTCCTCACTAGCGTTTCCACCTCTCAAGGATCTTTGAGCCCATGCTGAAAAAAATTCTGCTCGCTGCCTGTTCGGTTGCTTTTGCCACTAGCGTCCTGGCCTCGGACAAGACCCCGCACGTGGTGCTCGACACCAGCTTCGGTCCGGTCGAAATCGAGCTGAACGCCGAAAAAGCACCGATCAGCACCAAGAACTTCCTGCAGTACGTGGACAGCGGCTTCTACAACAACACCATCTTCCACCGGGTCATTCCGGGCTTCATGGTACAGGGCGGTGGCTTCACCGAGCAGATGGTGCAGAAAGACACCAAAGACCCGATCAAGAACGAAGCCAGCAATGGCCTGCGCAACACCCGCGGCACTTTGTCGATGGCGCGCACGTCCAACCCTAACTCGGCCACAAGCCAGTTCTTCATCAACGTGAATGACAACGCCTTCCTCGACCCGGGCCGTGACGCTGGCTATGCAGTGTTCGGCAAGGTCACCAAGGGTATGGAAGTGGTCGATCAGATCGTCAATAGGCAGACCACCGTGAAAAAAGGCATGCGTGATGTCCCGGCTGACCCGGTGTTCATCAAGTCCGCCAAACGCATCGACTGACCGCTGGTTTCACAGGGATGTGATACTGCCTGCGGTCGGGTAGAACAGGAGTTGCAATGCCCATGCTGTACCGCCGTTTCGAAAAGCTCATCGATATCTTCCGTGACGCCCCGAGCGAGGCTCCACCAAGTACGGTGTGGGCCTTCTACCTTTACTACCTGCGTCAGGTCTGGCCGAGCTTCGTTGCCCTGCTGATCGTCGGCCTGGTCGCAGCGCTGATCGAAGTGGCGATGTTCGGCTACCTGAGCCGGATCATCGACCTCGCCCAGGGCACCCCGGACCCGAACTTCTTCAGCCTGCACGGCGCCGAGCTGCTGTGGATGCTGGTTGTGGTGCTGCTGATCAGGCCGCTGTTTTTCGGCCTGCATGACCTGCTGGTGCACCAGACCATCAGCCCGGGCATGACCAGCATGATCCGCTGGCAAAACCACAACTACGTGCTCAAGCAGAGCATGAACTTCTTCCAGAACGACTTCGCCGGGCGCATCGCCCAGCGCATCATGCAGACCGGCAACTCGCTGCGCGACTCGGCGGTGCAGGCGGTGGATGCACTGTGGCACGTGCTGATCTACGCGATCAGTGCGCTGGTGCTGTTCGCCGAAGCCGACTGGCGCCTGATGGTACCGCTGCTGGTGTGGATCGCCTGCTACATCGGCGCACTCTGCTACTTCGTGCCACGGGTCAAGGCGCGAGCGGTGGTGTCTTCGGATGCCCGCTCCAAGCTGATGGGTCGGATCGTCGACGGCTACACCAACATCACTACCCTCAAGCTGTTTGCCCATACCGACTACGAGCAGCAGTACGCCCGTGAAGCGATCAGCGAGCAGACCGAGAAAACCCAGCTGGCCTCGCGCGTGATCACCAGCATGGATGTGGTCATCACCACGCTCAACGGTTTGCTGTTAGTGACCACCACCGGCCTGGCGCTGTGGCTGTGGAGCAACTCGCTGATTACCGTGGGTGCCATTGCCCTAGCGACCGGCCTGGCGATCCGCATCGTCAACATGTCGGGCTGGATCATGTGGGTGGTCAACGGCATCTTCGAGAACATCGGCATGGTTCAGGACGGCCTGCAGACCATTGCCCAGCCGGTCACGGTCACCGATCAGGCGCAGGCACCAGCGCTTGAAGTGACGCGCGGCGCGGTGCGCTTCGACAACGTCGGCTTTAACTATGGCAAGGGTCGAAGGGTCATCGATGGCCTGAACCTGGATATTCGTCCGGGTGAGAAGATCGGTCTGATCGGCCCGTCCGGCGCCGGCAAGTCGACTCTGGTCAACCTGCTGCTGCGTCTGTACGACGTTGAAAGCGGGCGCATCCTGATCGACGGGCAGAACATCGCCGAGGTCAACCAGGCCAGCTTGCGCGCACAGATCGGCATGATCACCCAGGACACCTCCTTGCTGCACCGCTCGATCCGCGACAACCTGCTGTATGGCAGGCCCGACGCGACCGACGAGGAAGTCTGGGCCGCCGTGCGCGGGGCCAGGGCCGATGACTTCATCGGCCAGTTGTCCGACTCGCAGGGCCGCACTGGCTTCGATGCGCATGTGGGCGAGCGCGGGGTCAAGCTGTCGGGTGGTCAGCGCCAGCGCATCGCGATTGCCCGGGTACTGCTGAAGAACGCGCCGATCCTGATCATGGACGAAGCCACCTCGGCACTCGACTCAGAGGTGGAAGCGGCTATTCAGGAGAGCCTGGAGACGCTGATGCAGGGCAAGACGGTGATCGCCATTGCTCACCGACTGTCGACCATCGCGCGCATGGATCGACTGGTCGTGCTTGACCAGGGCCATGTGGTCGAGACCGGCACCCACGCCGAACTGCTCGCCCATCAGGGCTTGTATGCACGCTTGTGGCACCACCAGACGGGCGGCTTCGTCGGGGTCGACTGACAGCCTTGTCGCGCCGGGCCTGCACAGGCTCGGCGTACACCTTGCTGACCCTTACTCCTGACGATAAGGCAGCATGCTCCGCGCCTCTTCGGCGTAGGCTCTGACGCCCTCCCCCTCCTGCTGCAAAAACTCCGCAACCGCCTCCCGCAAGCCTGGATGCAGCAGGTAATGCCACGAGCGAGTGATGACTGGCTCGAAGCCGCGAATCAGCTTGTGCTCGCCCTGCGCGCCAGCATCAAAACGTTGCAGCCCTTCAGCGATAGCGAAGTCCATGCCCTGGTAAAAACAGGTCTCGAAGTGCAGCCGGTCGAACTCATCCAAGCAGCCCCAGTACCGCCCGAACAGGCTGTCGCCGCCGACCAGGCTCAAGGCCATGGCCACATCGCGGCCGGCCTGACGCGCGATCACCACGCGGATGGCCTCGGGCATGCGCTCGGCCAGCAGGCTGAAGAACTCACGGGTCAGATACGGCGCCCGCCCGCGGATGGTGTAGGTGTTGGCGTAGCACAGGTAGACAAAGTCCCACTGCAGCTCGCTTAGCTGATCACTGCGGTACCACTGGAAGTCGATACCGTGGCCAACCACCTGCTCACGCTCCTTGCGCATCTGCTTGCGCTTGCGCGAGCTGAGGGTGTCGAGAAAGTCCTGGAAATCTCGATAGCCGCGGTTGCGCCAGTGAAACTGACAACCGAGGCGCTCCAGCCATCCCGGCAAGCCGGCGATGGTCTGGTCCAGCACGGTGTCGGTGAAGTTGATATGCGCGCCGGACAACCCGCCCTTGTTCAGGTATTCAGGCAACGCCTGCAACAACAGCAAGCCGTCGGCTGCGTCCTGCATCAGCACGCGTGGGCCACTGACCGGGCTGAACGGCACCGCCCCGAGCAGCTTGGGGTAGTAGGCGATACCGGCGCGGGCACAGGCATCCGCCCAGCCGTGATCGAACACATACTCGCCAAACGAATGCCACTTGCGATAGGCCGGCAACAGCGCGCGCACCTCGCCGTCGCGCTCCAGCACCAGGTGCTCGGCGGCCCAGCCGGTGGCCCGTATCACACTGCCGCTGTCTTCCATGGCACTGAGAAAGGCATGCCGCAAAAACGGCTGGCCGGCGGGCACCAGTGCATCCCAGCTAGCGGCTGGCAGGTCGCGGATGTGGGCAAGGCTGTACAAGCTGATCACGATATAAGCGCTCGTCGAGGTGGCCGCCAGTATCCGGCAAGGATGGCGCCACTGACAAATCCAGGCGGACTGTTTAACCGCAGTGCCACTAAATAGACATTATTCTGTCATTGCCCCCCGCAATACTTGCGCCTGTTTTCGAAACCGCGGCGACCTGTCTATTCAGGCGCTTTGCGCAGAATTGCCAACTCGGGGGTGGGCGTCCAAGCCTCCCCATATTGCTCAACACGGGAGAACTTTATGCGTCTTGTTTCTACACTAACTGGAGTGAGCCTGACCGGTCTGATGCTGGCTCTGAGTACTCCAGCCAGTGCTGCAGTCGACGCCAAGCTGCTCGAGATGCTCCGCGCCAATGGTTCGATCAACCAGGCACAGTACAACGAGCTGCAGGCCGACCTGTCTCAGGAAACCAAGGAAAAAGCCACGCAGAAAGCCCAGGCCGAACGCATGAGCTCCTTCGAACAAAAAGTCGCCTGGGCGGCCAAGACCCAGATCAAAGGTGATGTGCGCCTGCGTTACGAAGACGTCAATGTCGACGACCCGAACACCTCCAGCGGCAACCAGGACCGTCAGCGCGTGCGTGCTCGCGTCGGCTTCTACAGCGAGATCAACCCACAGGTCGATGCAGGCGTGCGTATCGCCACCGGCAGCAGCGCCGACCGCCGTTCGACCAACCAGAGCCTGGACAACTACTTCGACAAGAAGTCGCTGTGGGTCGACCTGGCTTACCTCGACTGGCACCCGACTGCCCTGCCTGGCCTGCATTTGATCGGCGGCAAGATGGCTCAGCCATGGGTGAGCATGGGCGACATCATCTGGGACAGCGACATCAACCCCGAAGGCGTGGCGGCTACCTACAAGACCGACCTGGGCGGCGCCGAAGTGTTTGCCAGCGCCGGTCAGTACACCCTCAAGGACAACGTCGACGGCGACGGTGTGCAGTACAAGCATGACGCGCAGGTATACCACGGCCAGCTGGGTGCACGCTTCGCTCCGGCAGACACGCTCAAGGTCACCGTTGGCGCCAGCATCTACGGTTACGATAACGACAAGGAAGCGACCATCCTGCGCTCGTTCGGCAACACCACCAACGAGTTCAACCTCGTTGAGGGCTTTGGCCAGATCGACCTGACCGGCCTCGCGCTGCCACTCTCGGCCTATGGTCAGTACGTGAAGAACACCGACAGCACCGATGGCGAAGATCAGGCCTGGTTGGCGGGTCTGAAGACCAAGCTGGGCGCCTGGAGCCTGGATTACAACTACCGCGACGTGCAACGCAACGCTGTGGTCAGCCTGTTCACCGACTCTGACTTCGGCAACGGCTACACCGGTTCGCGTGGGCACAAGTTCAAGGTCGGTTACGAAATCGACAAGAACTTCTCGGTGGGCGCTGCTTACCTGATGGCCAAGACCGACCTGTCGCAGCTGCCGAACAGCAATGCCGATGTCGACACCCTGCAGGTGGATCTGGAAGCCAAGTTCTAACCGAGTAATCTGGGGCTGCTGCGCAGCCCTTCGCGGGCAAGCCCGCTCCCACAGGGATCTGCAGCGCCGCCGAAACCTGTGGGAGCGGGTTCACCCGCGAAGGGCTGCAAAGCAGCCCCGCTTTTTACATCACAGCTTGCGCAAGATCACGCTGCCAATCGAATACCCCGCTCCAAACGAACTCAGTACGCCCAACGCGCCCTTGGGCAGATCATCCTGATACAAATGCAGGGCAATCACCGAGCCCGCCGAGCTGGTATTGGCATACCGATCAAGAATCACCGGCGCATCCTCTTCAGCCACCTCGTGGCCGACCAGCTTCTTCACGATCAGATGGTTCATGCTCAGGTTGGCCTGATGCAGCCAGAACCTGCGCACATCACTGGCCTGCAGATTGTTCTCGGCCAAATGCTGAGCAATCAGCTCGGCCACCATCGGGCACACTTCGCGGAACACCTTGCGGCCTTCCTGCACGAACAGCTTGTCGGCAGCACCCTCACCGTCTTCGGCAGTGCGGTTGAGGAAGCCAAAGTTGTTGCGGATGTTGTTGGAGAACTGGGTCAGCAACTTGCTGCTGACGATCTCGAACTGATGCGCCGAGGTCGCCAGGTCGGCACGCTCGATCAGCACAGCCGTGGCGCCGTCACCAAAGATGAAATGGCTGTCGCGATCACGGAAGTTCAGGTGCGCGGTGCACACCTCCGGGTTCACCATCAGCACCGCCCGCGCCTGCCCCAGCTGCACGCTGTTGGCGGCGGTCTGGATGCCGAAAGTCGCCGAGGAGCAGGCCACGTTCATGTCGAAGGCAAAGCCCTGGATGCCCAACGCAGCTTGCACTTCGATGGCGATGGCCGGGTATGGCCGCTGCAGGTTGGAGCAGGCGACGATCACGCCATCGACATCGGCCGCAGTGCGGCCAGCGCGTTGCAATGCCATCAGCGCCGCGCTCACGGCCATCTCGCAGAGGATCGACTGTTCTTCGTTGCTGCGCTCAGGCAGCAGCGGCTTCATCCGCTGTGGGTCGAGGATGCCGGCCTTGTCCATGACGAAGCGGCTCTTGATGCCCGAAGCCTTTTCGATAAAGGCCGCATTGGATTCGGCCTGAGCCTCGACCTCGCCACGCTCGATGGCGTCGGCGTTATCGGCATTGAATTGCTGCACCCAGGTGTTGAACGACTCCACCAGTTCTTCATTGGAAATGCTCTGGGCCGGAGTAAACAGGCCGGTGCCGCTGATCACGACGTTATGCACGATCGTTCCTCTGGTCGAAGGCCATCACGCTGGGGCGTTGGCCGAAATAGGGTTTGGCTAATGGCACCTTGGTACCAAATTGAACTTGTAATTGTCTGCCTTGAAACGGCCGAAGGCTGTGCCTTCGAACGTTGCGCCTGGCCACACCTGCATCGGCGTATTGCTGCCCATGCCGGCATGGCCAGGTCTCGCTGAAACCTGCAGCGAGTTTGCCACAACTTCAGCAATTTAGCCTTCTACCTGGCTCCACTGCTTGCTCAGGCGCTTGTCCGAAACCGCAACCTTGGTCCCCAACTGCTGGGCGAACAACGACACCCGGTACTCTTCCAGCAACCAGCGATACAGCACCAACTGCTCATCGCGCTTGCCTTCCTGGGCGTGCTTGTCGGCGCGGGTTGTGTACTGCGCCCAGAGGTTGGCCAGTTCGCCACTCCAGACCCGGTCCTTCTGCACCTGGCTGCCCAGCTTTTCCAGGCGCAGCTCGATCGCCTTCAGGTAACGCGGCAGCTCCTTGAGCCACTGCGCCGGCGTCTCTCGAATAAACCCTGGATAGACCAGGTTGGCCAACTGCTGCTTGATGTCGTTCAGCGAAACCGCCTGACTCAGGTCGATCTTGCCCTTGAAGCGCTTTTGCAGGCCATGCCATAGCTTGAGGATCTCCAGGCTCAGGCGCGCCAGCCGCTCGGCATGCTCCGCCCAGCTGCCACGCTTGCGCTCGGCCAGCGACGCCAGTCCGGCGCCATCGCGCGGCAACTGCGCCTCGCCGTCGAGGATGCAGCTGTCGAGGCTGGCCAGGAGAATATCCTCGACCAGTGCCTCGACCCGGCCCATGTCGCGGTACAGCAAGCCCAGCTCGGTCAGCCCCGGCAACTTGCTGCGCAGGAACTTGGCCGGCTCTGCCAACTGCTGCAGGAGCAACCGCTGCAACGCCCGGCGGTGCTGGAACTCGGCCTCGGCTTGGGTCGAAAAACGCCCTTCACGGACCGCGCCCTTGTCCTCGACCAGCGCCGGATACACCGTCATCGACAACCCGGCGATCTTCTGCTGGGCGGTCTCGGCTACCGGGGTAAAGGCCTTGGCCTGTACCGGCTGGTCGGATTTTTCGGTACGCGGCATGGCCAACGCCGCCTGGCTGGCGGCAACAAAGCGTGCAGTCAGCTCGGCCAGATCGCGGCCCTCGCCGAGGAACTTGCCCTCGCCGTCGACCACTTCGATGTTCATCCGCAGATGGCTCTCGACCAGCTCGACGGCTTCGGCCCAGGCTTCGTCCGAGACGCGCGCACCGGTCATGCGCAGCAACTCCTGGCCAAGGGCCTGAGGCAGGCTGCCCTGGCCAAAGGTCATGCGCGAAAGCGCTGCCTTGACGAAGTCCGGCACCGGCACGAAGTTCTTGCGCAGCGCCTTGGGCAGGCTGCGCACCAGGGCAATGCACTTGGCTTCGAGCAGGCCTGGCACCAGCCACTCCAGACGCTCGCCCGGCAGGCTCGGCAACAGCGGCGCCGGCACCCGCACGGTGACGCCGTCGCGCGGATGATTGGGCTCGAAGTGATAGCTCAGCGACAGGCTCAGATCACCGATCTTCAAGGTGTCCGGATACTGCGCGGCAGTGACTTCGCTGGCCTCGCGAGCGAGCACATCCTCTTCGCGCATGATCAGCAGGTTGGCGTCCTTCTGGCTGGTCATGCGGTACCAGGCATCGAAGGTCGCGGTCTGGTGAATCTCTGCCGGCAGGCGTGCTTCGTAGAAACCGTAGAGGGTTTCTTCGTCGGCCAGAATATCCCGGCGGCGGGCCTTGGCCTCGAGCTCGTCGAGCTGCTCGAGCAGGCGCTTGTTGGCCGTCAGGCACTTGGCCCGCGACTGGATTTCGCCGCCAACCAGTCCTTCGCGGATAAACAGCTCACGCGAAACCACCGGATCGATCGGGCCGTAATGCACCGGGCGGCGACCGACCAGAATCAGCCCATAGAGGGTGATCTGCTCGAAGGCGACCACCTGGCCACGCTTCTTCTCCCAGTGCGGCTCGAAGTGGTTCTTCTTGATCAGGTGGCCGGCCAACGGCTCGATCCAGTCCGGTTCGATCTTGGCAACCATGCGCGCATACAGCTTGGTGGTTTCGACCAGCTCGGCGGCCATCACCCACTGCGGGCGCTTGCGACCGATGCCGGACGATGGATGAATCCAGAAGCGCCGCTGCCGCGCACCGAGGTAATCACCCTCTTCGGTCTTCTGCCCGATCTGGCTGAGCAGGCCGCTGAGGATTGCCTTGTGCATGCGCTGATAATCGACCGGCTCTTTGTTCACGGTCAGTTGCAGGTCACGGCAGATCAACGCCAGCTGCCGATGAGCATCACGCCACTCGCGCAGGCGCAGGTAGTTGAGGAAGTTCTTGCGGCACCAGTTGCGCAGCGGGTTGGCGGTCAGGGCCAGGCGCTGCTCTTCGAAACCGCGCCACAAATTCACCAGCCCGGCGAAGTCGGAGTCGACGTCCTTCCATTGCGCATGGGCCTGATCGGCCGCCTGCTGACGCTCGGGTGGACGTTCACGCGGGTCCTGCACCGACAGCGCACTGGTGACGATCAGTACTTCCTGCAGGCTGCCCAGGCGCGCGCCTTCAAGCAACATGCGCCCCAGCCGTGGGTCGATCGGCAGGCGTGCCAGCTGCCGTCCGAGCGGGGTCAGCTGGTTCTCGCGGTTGACCGCCGACAGCTCTTGCAAGAGGTTGAAGCCGTCGCTGATGGCCTTGCCATCCGGTGGTTCGATGAACGGGAAGGCATCGATATCGCCCAGGCGCAGATGCAACATCTGCAGGATCACTGCGGCGAGGTTGGTACGCAGGATCTCCGGGTCGGTAAACGCCGGCCGGCCATTGAAGTCATCTTCGCTGTACAAGCGAATGCAGATGCCCGGCTCGACCCGGCCGCAGCGGCCCTTGCGCTGGTTGGCACTGGCCTGCGACACCGCCTCGATCGGCAGACGCTGGACCTTTGCCCGGTAGCTGTAGCGGCTGATGCGCGCGGTGCCGCTGTCGATCACGTAGCGGATGCCCGGCACGGTGAGCGAGGTCTCGGCGACGTTGGTCGCCAGTACCACGCGACGGCCCGGGTGCGACTGGAAGATCTTCTGCTGCTCAGCCGGCGACAGCCGCGCATACAGCGGCAGGATTTCGGTGTGGCGCAATTGCGCCTTGCGCAGCATTTCGGCGGCATCGCGGATCTCTCGCTCGCCCGGCAGAAACACCAGCACGTCTCCCGGCCCCTTGCCGGCACTGCGCTCGTGCGCAGCGATCTCGTCGAGGGTGGCCAGAATCGCCTGATCGACGCTGAGGTCTTCTTCGACCTGGTTGCCTTCCTCGTCATGCTCACTGGTCAGCGGCCGGTACCAGGTGTCGACCGGATAGGTACGGCCAGACACCTCGATGATCGGCGCATCGTCGAAATGCTTGGAGAAGCGCTCCAGGTCGATGGTCGCCGAGGTGATGATCAGCTTCAGCTCGGGCCGACGGTGCAGCAAGGTTTTCAGGTAGCCGAGCAGGAAGTCGATGTTCAGGCTACGTTCGTGGGCTTCGTCGACGATGATCGTGTCGTAGCGCTCAAGAAAGCGGTCATGCTGGGTTTCAGCCAGCAAGATGCCGTCGGTCATCAGCTTGACCAAGGTGTTGGCATCGCTCTGATCTTCAAAGCGCACCTGATAGCCAACCAATGCTCCCAGCGGCGTGCCGAGCTCTTCGGCAACCCGCGCGGCCACGCTGCGTGCAGCGATCCGCCGCGGCTGAGTGTGGGCGATCTGGCCGTGGCTGCCGCGGCCCAGTTCCAGGCAGATTTTCGGCAGCTGGGTGGTTTTGCCAGAGCCGGTTTCGCCGGCGATGATCAGCACCTGGTGTTCGCTCAGGGCTTTTTTGATCTCGTCACGCTTGGCCGCAATCGGCAGGCTGTCGTCGTAGCGGATACTCGGCACACTCGCCTGGCGCGCGCTGACTTTGTCGAACGAGGCTTGCACCTTGTCTGCCCACAAGGCCAGCTTGGCCTCGTCCGGGCGCTTGCGCAGCTCGTGCAGTTGCCGGCGCAGACGATGACGGTCGGCGATCATGGCGTGGTCGAGATTGTTCAGCAGCTGGTCGATGGCGTTATCAGTCATGGGGCTTTTTAATGATGCAGGTGAGCCTGCTGGTACATGATTGGCATTCGAAGAGGGGCGATTGTCGCAGATTTGCCGAATCTTTGCTTTCAGCGCCGGGCGCGGGTTGCGTCAACCTCAGCGAGCATGGCTGGGGCGAATGTTTAGCCAGCAGCTAACTTAAGGTAGCCATTCGCTGATTTAATCAACCTTACAGCCCATGGGAGTATCAATCCATGAGCGTCCCCACCCGCACCGCACGCCCGCCGTCCCGCCCTTCGCTGCCGAAGGCCCGGCCCTGTGTCGGCGAAAATCCGCTGGTGCACATCATCCTCGCCTTCTGGGCCCTGTGGCACTGCCGCCACGCCCGCCCGCCCGATCTTTCGCCCGCGTTGCACTGACCAGACCCGGCGTCTCTGCGCCGGTTTAACCAGTCCGGCCTGACGCCTATTGCGCGCAGGTCCGTGCGCCTCAGCAATGAGCCGCGAGCGAATCCACCATGCACTTTGCTCCCCTTGAGCAGGCCGAACAGTTTCTGGCCAATAACCCTGATATCGACCTGATCGAGCTGTTCATCCTCGATGCCAACGGTGTGCCCCGCGGCAAGCTGCTGCACCGTGACGAACTGCTGGCGGTTTACCAAAGCGGCAGGCCGCTGCCGAGCACCATTCTTGGCTTGACCATCAATGGCGACGACGTGGAAAACTCAGGCCTCGTGTGGGACGTCGGCGATATCGACTGCCGCGCTTATCCCCTGCAGGGCAGTCTGGTGCGCCTGCCGTGGCGGCGGGTGCCTACCGCGGCGGTGCAAGTCAGCATGCATCCGCGTGAAGGCCTGCCAGCCAGTGTTGCCGACCCACGTCACGTCCTGCTGCGCACCATCGAAGCGCTCAAGGCCGACGGCTACCACCCGGTGATGGCCTGCGAACTGGAGTTCTACCTGCTCGACCAGCAGCGCGACGCGCACGGCCGGCCGCAGCCCGCGCTGGACAACGACGGCGGCCGCCCGCGTGCCACCCAGGTGTATGGCCTGCGCGAACTGGAGCAGATCGAGCCGTTTCTGGCTGACCTGTACGCCGCCTGCAAAGCCCAGGGCATCCCTGCGCGCACGGCGATTTCCGAGTACGCCGCAGGCCAGGTCGAGATCACTCTGGAACACGGCGACGCCCTGGCGGCGATGGACCAGGCCGTGCGCTACAAGCGCCTGGTCAAGGGCATTGCCCAAGCCCACGGCATGCAGGCGTGCTTCATGGCCAAGCCGTTCGCCGAACTGGCCGGCACCGGCATGCACATGCACCTGAGCCTGGCCGACGCCGAGGGTCGCAATCTGTTTGCCAGTGAAGATCCGGCCGGCACGCCGCTGCTGCGCCAGGCAGTCGCCGGTATGCTCCGCCATCTGCATGAATCACTGTTGCTGTTTTGCCCCAACGCCAACTCGTTCCGCCGCTTCCAGGCCAACAGCTACGCGCCGCTGGCGCCGACCTGGGGCGTCGACAACCGCACCGTGAGCCTGCGCGTGCCCGGCGGCCCGGCCAACAGCCGGCACATCGAACACCGCATCTGCGGCGCCGACGCCAACCCGTATCTGGCGGCTGCGGCGATTCTCGCCGCCACCCATCAGGGCCTGCGCGAACAGCTCGACCCCGGCGCGCCGGTGACGGGCAACGGTTATGCCCAGGCCACCGAACACCTGCCCACTGACTGGCTGACCGTGCTCGCTGCACTGGAGCAGTCGACCTGGGCCAAAGAGGCTCTCGGCGAGGATTTTCTCGGGGTATACCTCAAGGTCAAGCGCGCCGAGTACCGCCAGTTCATGGCCGAAGTCGGCGAGCAGGACTGGCGCTGGTACCTGCATCAGGCCTGAGCCCTACCCTTTTCATCTCAAGGAATTCGCATGAACGCAGCACTGAACAAGGGTTCGGCCCAGCGCGCGCCGTCCTACTACAGCGCCACTGTCAACGATCACAGCCAGTACCCCACTTTGCAGGGTACGCACCAGGTCGATGTGGCGATCATCGGCGGCGGTTTCACCGGCGTAGCCACGGCGGTCGAGCTGGCCGAACGTGGGCTCAAGGTGGCCATTGTCGAAACCAATCGCATCGGTTGGGGCGCCAGTGGGCGCAACGGCGGCCAGGTGACGGGCAGCCTGTCCGGCGACGAGGCGATGCGCCAGCAGATGAGCGCGCGCCTCGGCAGCGAGGTCGATGACTTCATCTGGCAACTGCGCTGGCGCGGCCACGAGATCATCGAGCAACGGGTGCAACGCTACGGCATCGAGTGCGACCTCAAGCGCGGCCACCTGCACACCGCGATGAAGCCATCGCACATGGCCGAGCTGCAGAGTTTTCAGGCCGAGGCCCAACGCCGTGGCATGGGTGATCAGCTCGAGTTGCTCGATCGCAACGGGGTTGCCCGCCACCTGCAGAGCCCGCTGTACCTGGGCGGCCTGAAGAACATGCGCAATCTGCACCTGCACCCGCTCAACCTGTGCCTGGGCGAAGCGCGCGCGGCACACGCGATGGGTGCCCTGATTTTCGAGAATTCCGAGGTACTCGACATCGTTCACGGCCCTCGCCCGGCGGTGGTCACCGCCCAGGGCCGGATCGAGGCGCGTCAGGTGATGCTCGCCGGCGATGTCTATCACAAGCTGGAAAAGCGCCAGCTAAAGGGCAAGATCTTCCCGGCGATGGGCGGCATCGTCACCACCGCGCCACTGGGCGAACTGGCCGAGCAGATCAACCCGGAGGATCTGGCGGTGTACGACTGCCGCTTCGTCCTCGACTACTACCGCCTGACCGCCGACAAGCGCTTGCTGTTCGGCGGTGGCGCCAACTACTCCGGCAAGGATTCACGGGATATCGCCGGCGAGCTGCGGCCGTGCATCGAGCGCACCTTCCCCGCTCTCAAAGGCGTGCCGATCGAGTTCCAGTGGAACTGCGCGATGGGCATCGTGGTCAACCGCATTCCGCAGTTGGGCAAACTCTCGGACAACGTCTGGTACTGCCAGGGTTATTCCGGGCACGGCGTTGCCACCAGCCACATCATGGGTGAAATCATGGCTGAGGCGGTGACCGGAACGTTGGAGAAGTTCGATACCTTTGCCGGCTGCAAGCACGTCAAGGTGCCAATGGGCGACCTGCTCGGCAATCCGCTGCTGGCGGCGGGGATGTGGTACTACCAGATGCTGGAAAAGCTGCGCTGACAGCTGCAGCGGCGACTGCGCGGGCATCAGCTGCCCCGCAGTCGCCACCTGATCAGGCGGTCTTTTTCAGGCCTTGCTTCTTCAGCTCTTCGTCACGCAGCTCGCGGCGCAGGATCTTGCCGACGTTGGTGGTCGGCAAGGCATCACGGAACTCGATATAACGCGGCACCTTGTAGCCGGTGACGTTGGCGCGCATATGCTCCATGACCTGCTCCTTGGTCAGGGTCATGCCCGGCTTGACCACGATGAACACCTTGATCAGCTCGCCCGACTTCTCGTCCGGTACACCGATCGCAGCGCACTGCAGCACACCCGGCAAGCCGGCGAGCACGTCTTCGAGTTCATTGGGGTAGACGTTGAAGCCGGACACCAGAATCATGTCCTTCTTGCGGTCGACGATACGCATGTAGCCATCGGTCTGGATCAAGGCGATGTCGCCAGTCTTCAACCAGCCATCGGCATCGAGAATCTCCGCGGTAGCATCTTCGCGCTGCCAGTAGCCTTTCATCACCTGCGGGCCTTTGACGCACAGCTCGCCGACCTCGCCCAGGGCAAGCTCCTGGCCGCTGTCATCGATGATCTTGCACAGCGTCGACGGCACCGGGATGCCGATGGTGCCGACCTGGTTGGCCTCAGCCGGATTGACCGCAGCAACCGGGCTGGTTTCGGTCATGCCGTAGCCTTCGCAGATGGCGCAGCCGGTTACGGCTTTCCAGCGCTCGGCAACGCTCAACTGCAAGGCCATGCCACCGGACAGGGTGATCTTCAGTGCCGAGAAGTCCAGAGCGCGGAAGCCTTCGTTGTTGCACAGGGCAACGAACAGCGTGTTGAGGCCGACAAAGCCGCTGAACTTCCACTTGCCGAGCTCCTTGACCATCGCCGGCAGGTCGCGCGGGTTGCTGATCAGCACGTTGTGGTTGCCGATCAGCATCATTGCCATGCAATGGAAGGTAAAGGCATAGATGTGGTAAAGCGGCAGCGGCGTGATCAGGATCTCGCAGCCTTCTTGCAGATTGGCGCCCATCAACGCACGGCACTGGAGCATGTTGGCGACCAGGTTGCGGTGGGTGAGCATGGCGCCCTTGGCCACCCCGGTGGTGCCGCCGGTGTACTGCAGCACGGCAACATCATCGGCCTGCGGGTTGGCTTCGTTGACCGGCTGGCCGGCGCCCTTGGCCAAGGCATCGTTGAAACGTACGGCCATGGGCAGGTGATAGGCCGGGACCATCTTCTTCACGTATTTGATGACGCTGTTGATCAGCAGCCGTTTCAGCGGCGGCAGCAGGTCGGCCACTTCGGTGACGATGACGTGTTTGACCTGGGTCTTGGGCACCACCTTTTCAGCCAGGTGGGCCATGTTGGCCAGGCACACCAGCGCCTTGGCGCCAGAGTCATTGAACTGGTGTTCCATCTCCCGCGTGGTGTACAGCGGGTTGGTGTTGACCACAATCAGGCCAGCGCGCATGGCACCGAATACCGCCACCGGGTACTGCAGCACGTTCGGCAGCTGCACGGCGATGCGGTCGCCCGGCTTGAGGTCCGTGTGCTGCTGCAGCCACGCGGCAAACGCGCCGGACAGCGTGTACAGCTCGCCATAGGTCAGGGTCTTGCCCAGGTTGCTGAAGGCCGGCTTGTCGGCAAAACGCTGGCAGGATTGCTTGAGCACCGCCTGGATATTGGGGAATTCATCAGGATTGATTTGCGCCGCTACCCCGGCTGGGTACTTATCCTTCCAAAAATTTTCGATCATGGAAGCCAACTCCTTGAGCAACAGCGAATTCTTTATACGCGTTTATGCGTTTATTATTGATAGAAGGCGCCGGTTCATTGCAAACCGTATCCTCTGAAAGCGGGCCGAGAGTATCAGCTTTGCCAAGGGTCGCCTAGAGGCCAAAACAGGCCAAACGGTCACAAATATGACTCAATGAATTATATAAGTCATATTTAGAGTAATTAGCCAAAATGTCGCAAACCGGTTGCTGCGGGTTGATCTACTGGCTATGCATATAAAGAGAGGCAAGCGCGTCGCCGCTGCTTGCCTCTGCAGTGCCTAGGCCAGACCGGTCAGGCGATGTCGCGCAGCTCGCGCCGCAGGATCTTGCCGACCGGCGTCATTGGCAGCGAATCGCGCAGGACGATGTGCTTGGGCACTTTGTAACCGGTGAAGTTGGCCTTGCAGTAGGCCTTCAGCTCTTCAACGCTGACGCCCCCTTCACGGGCCACCACAAACAGCTTCACCGCCTCGCCGGAACGCTCGTCCGGCACCCCGATTGCGGCGCAGTTGGCGACCTGCGGGTGGGCCATCACCACATCCTCGATCTCGTTCGGGTACACATTGAAGCCCGAGACGATGATCATGTCTTTCTTGCGGTCGACAATCCGCGTGTAGCCATCGGGATCGATGACGGCGATGTCACCCGTCTTGAACCAGCCTTCACTGTCGAGCGCCTGCGCCGTTGCCTCGGGCTGCTGCCAGTAGCCTTTCATCACTTGCGGGCCCTGGATACACAGCTCGCCGCGCTCGCCCAAGGGCAACTCGTTGCCATCGTCATCGATGACCTTGAACGCCGTGGCCACTACCGGGATGCCTACTGTGCCCAGCCGCGCCAGCTGCCCATAAGGGTTGGTACTGGCCACAGGCGAGGTTTCGGTCAGGCCGTAGCCTTCGACGATGCGGCAGTTGGTCAGGCTCTCCCAACGCTCCGCGGTGGCCTTGACCAAAGCGGTACCACCGGAGTTGGTGACCTTCAACGCCGAGAAATCCAGCGACTTGAAACCGGGGTGGTCCATCAGCGCGACGAACAGCGTATTCAGGCCAATCAAGCCCGAGAAACGCCACTTGCCCAGCTCCTTGATAAAGCCTGGGATATCACGTGGGTTGGTAATCAGCACGTTGTGGTTGCCGGTGACCATCATGCACATGCAGTTCGCCGTAAAAGCATAGATGTGGTACAGCGGCAGCGGCGCGATCATCACCTCCTGGCCGTCCTTGATCATCTTCTGGCCGTCGGCGCCGTGCTGGGAGAAGCACGCCAGTACCTGCAGCATGTTGGCGACCAGATTGGCATGGGTCAGCATGGCGCCCTTGGCCAAGCCGGTGGTGCCGCCGGTGTACTGCAGCACGGCGACATCATCAAGGCTGCGCGGCACCGGTGTGTGGCTTAACGCCCTGCCCTCGCGCAGCACCTGCTTGAACGACTTTGCCTGCGGCAGATCGAAGGCCGGGACCATCTTCTTGACCTTGTCGACCAGGGTATTGACCAGCCAGCCTTTGGCGGTAGGCAGCAGATCCCCCATCTTCGCTTCGATCAGGTATTCAAGGCCGGTATCGGGCAGCACCTCCTGCACCCTTCTGCCAAACATGTTCAGGTACACCAGCGCACGCGCGCCCGAATCCTTGAACTGGTGGCGCATTTCCCGTTCGGTGTACAGCGGGTTGGTGTTGACCACGATCAGCCCGGCCCGCAGCGCACCAAACACCGCAATCGGGTACTGCAGCACGTTGGGCATCTGCACGGCAATACGATCGCCGGGTGCCAGGTCGGTATTGGCCTGCAGCCATGCGGCGAAGGCCGCCGAGTGGCGTTCGAGCTCGCCATAACTCAAGGTCACGCCGAGGTTGCTGAAGGCCGGGCGGTCGGCGAAGCGCTTGCAGGAGCGCTCGAACACATCGACCACGCTGCGGTAGGCATTGATATCGATGGAGGAAGGCACGCCCGCCGGGCGTTTGTCATTCCAGAAGTCGGCATGCATTTATTATTGTTCCTCTTGGCCTGGAGCGTCCTTGACCTGCTGCACGGGGCGACAGGCGTTGAGCCGACGTTAGCAGGTAAGTGGAAGGTGGCAAACACGCCAAGGGCCGCCATTAACATTGTGAATCTTATTTGTGCCTGCCCTGCAATTTCAGTGGTAGTGCGTACACTGTCGGGGAACATGCACAGAAAAGGACGCGGTCATGGCTTACGATGCGCTCTGGGTTGCCGCCAGTGAGCACAGCAACCTGTACCTGCACCAATGGCTGCCGGCCACACCGGTCAAGGCCGTGGTGCTGCTGGCGCATGGCATGGCCGAGCATGGCGGGCGCTATCAGCGCTTGGGCCAGGCGCTGAGCGCCGCCGGCTTTGCCCTGCTCGCGCCTGATCAGCGTGGCCATGGCCGGACCGCCGAGAACGGTCGTCTGGGCCTGTTTGCCGGCAAGGATGGCTGGAATGCCGTGGTCAACGATCTCGGCCTACTCAGCCAGCACATCGGCCAGCGCTTTCCTGGCACGCCACTGTTCTTGTTCGGCCACAGCATGGGCAGTTACATCGTCCAGGCTTACCTGCTGCACCACAGCGCCAGCGTGCACGGAGCTATTCTCAGCGGCTCAAACCTGCAGCCGCCCAGGCTGTATCGCGCCGCGGCCCTGATCGTCCGCGCCGAAGCCTGGCGCCAGGGCGCCGGCGCCAGCAGTGCGCTGATCGACAAGCTTTCGTTCGGCAGCTTCAACAATGCCTTCAAGCCCACCCGGACGCCATTCGACTGGCTAAGCCGCGACGCAGCCGAAGTAGACAAGTACATCGCCGACCCGCTGTGCGGGTTTCGCTGCAGCAATCAGTTGTGGCTCGATCTGCTCCGGGGCCTGGCGCAAATCAGCCGGCCGAGCAACCTTGCCCAGGTCGATCCGAACCTGCCGATACTGATAATTGGCGGTGAATGTGATCCGGTGAGTGCCGGCAAGCGTCTCAGTGATCTGGCCGTCGCTTTGAGCGCGACCGGCAACCGGCATGTGCAGTTGCGCCTGTACCCGCAGGCGCGCCACGAACTGCTCAATGAAACCAATCGCGACGAGGTTACCGCCGACATTCTCGGCTGGCTCGAGCAGGCGCTGGCCCTTGGCCGCCCCGCTCGCAGTGAATGATAGCCAGGCCCCGTCCGCCAATAAGGAAGCCCTGATGACCCAGGTCACCAACACCCCCTACGAAGCCCTCGAAGTGGGTCAGAAAAATGAAGAGTTCGTAAAGCGCGTTGAAGAGCGCGACATCCAGCTCTTCGCCGCCATGTCCGGTGACCACAACCCCGTCCACCTCGATGCCGAGTACGCTGCCAAGACCATCTTCCGCGAGCGGATTGCCCACGGCATGTTCACTGGCGCCCTGATCAGCGCGGCAGTGGCCTGCAACCTGCCCGGCCCAGGCACGGTGTATCTGGGCCAGCAGATGAGTTTCCAGAAGCCGGTAAAAATCGGCGACACACTGACCGTGCGCCTGGAAATCCTCGAAAAGCTGCCCAAGTTCAAGGTGCGTATCGCCACCAATGTCTACAACCAGAACAATGAGCTGGTGATTGCCGGCGAAGCCGAGATTCTCGCGCCGCGCAAGCAGCAGACCGTGCAGCTGGTGACGCCGCCGACCTTCGAGCCGAGCGTTGCCGAAGCCTGACTTCTAGCGGCCCTGCAAGTCGCGCAGGCGCTGCTCGATGTAGCGCCGCTCCGGCCCTTGTTGAGTCAGTATCAGGGCTCGCTGCCACGCTGCGCGAGCCTGCTCGGTCTGACCCAGTTGGCCGTGCAGTTCTGCGCAGGCGGCGTGCGCCAGGTGATAGTCGAGCAGTTCGCCGCGCTGCAACAGCGCTTCGATCAGCACCAAGCCCGCCTGCGGGCCATCGCGTCTGGCAAGGGCTGCGGCGCGATTGAGTTCGATCACCGGTGATGGCCAGTGGCGCTGCAATACATCGTACAAACCAATGATCTGCGCCCAGTCGGTATCCTCCGGGCGTAGCGCTTCTGCATGCAGCGCCGCGATCGCCGCTTGCAGGCTGTAGATACCGGCCGGGCCAGCGCGCAGCGCCTGTTCGGCCAACTGGCAGCCTTCGGCGATCTGCTGGTGATTCCACAGGCGGCGATCCTGTTGATCGAGCAGTACCAGGTTACCGTCAAGGTCACTGCGCGCTGCTTGCCGGGAAGCTTGCAGCAGCATCAGTGCCAACAGGCCTGTTACCTGCGGGGCCGGCAGCAGTTGCAGCAGCAGTCGACCAAGCCGAATCGCCTCATCACACAGCTCACGGCGCACCACCGCTTCACCCGAGCTGGCTGAATAGCCTTCGTTGAAGACCAGGTAAATCACCCGCAGGACACTATCCAGACGCTCTGCCAGCTCGGCCTGCTCGGGGACCTGATAGGCGATACCGGCATCGCGGATCTTCGCCTTGGCGCGGACGATGCGCTGGGCAATGGTTGCTGGACGCTGGACAAAGGCATTGGCAATCTGCTCGGTGCTGAGGCCAAAGACTTCACGCAGGGTCAGCGGCACCTGGACATCCGCAGCTAGCGCGGGGTGGCAGCAGGTGAAGATCAGGCGCAAGCGGTCATCGCCGAGTAGCGCTTCATCACCGGGGTCGTCATCGCTGGGCACAAGCATGATCAGATCCGCCTGGGCATGATCGAAACGGGCATGTCTGCGCAACAGATCGATGGCCTTGAAGCGCCCGGTCGACACCAGCCAGGCCCGTGGATTGCTGGGGATGCCATCACGCTGCCAGCGCTCGACCGCGATGAAAAACGCCTCGTGCATGGCCTCCTCGGCCAGGTCGAAATCCCCCAGCAGGCGAATCAACGTGGCCAGAATGCGCCGCGAGTCTCGTCGGTAGAGCTCATCTACCACCTCACGCAGCTGCTCGCCGAGCATCAGTCAGGCATCTGCTGAGTGACTACCTCCACCAAGCGGTCCAGGCTTTGTCCCCAACCCTGGTGAAAGCCCATTTCTTCATGGGCGCGGCAATCCTCGGCATTCCAGTGCAGCGCGCGGGCGGTATAGCGGGTCTTGCCGTGTTCATCATCGAAGGTCACCACTGCGGTCATGAAGGCCTTGGCGGCGGGGACCCAGCCCGGCGGAAACGCATCGGTGAAGACCAGCCGACGTGGCGCCACGATTTCCAGGAAGACACCCTGGTTATCGTATTCGGTGCCGTCCGCGGTGCGCATCAAGGTCCGGAACAAGCCGCCAACCCACAGTTGCATCTCGCATTCCGGGGTGGTCATGCCGTGCGGGCCCCACCACTTCATCAGCCATTGCGGTTCGCTCCAGGCGCGTTTGGCGATAACAGCAGGCGTGCTCAGCTCAAGGTTGCAGGTTGAACAGCGCCTTCTGGGTTTGCATGTCGAACGGCGCCGACCAGTGCTCGTGGATGACCTGCCACTGCGCGCCACTGCGACGATAGCCGACCGTAACGCGCATGAAGCCGCATTGGCTGTCGTCATCTGCCGGCCCGCAGCGATTGAGCCAGTGAGCCAGGGCGAGGTTGTCATCGACATGCAGGGTCAGTTGATGGATCTCGAACACCATCTCGCCCGAGCACATGCCCATGCACATTTCCCAGTGCGCACGGTAGGCGGCCTTGCCCTTGAAGTGCAGGGCCTGAATGGCGTCAAAGGCGACGACGTCTTCGGCGTAGGGAGCAACGATTGCATCGATGTCACGCTCGCGCACGGCCTGCATCCAGCTGTCGATCTGTTGACGCAGTTGCGATTCGGTTGAGGTAGTCATTATTGGGCTCTCGACCAGGGCAGCGCAGGATCATCCAGCGCCTTCATGACTAGTCGAATTGCGAGAGGCGAAATCGACAGGCACTGAAAAATATTTTTTTGAGCCTGGTCGACGGGTACCATTGGCCGCTGCACTCCTGCTGCCGCCTACGGGTATTGCCATGCCGTTGACCAGCGAAACCCTGCCTGCCAGCCCGCATTTCGAGCTGAGCTGGGTGCGCGCGCAAGGCGGTGCCAGCTTCCCGCGGCATACCCATGACGAGTACGTGATCGGCGCCAATCTCAGTGGCCACGAGCGGATTTGGCTCGATGGCCGCGAGCTGGAGGTGGCGCCAGGCCAGATCACCTTGTACAACCCGCTGGCCGTGCAGGGTTCGGAATTTGCCACGACAGGTGTGGAATACATCAGCCTGCACCTGGCGCCAGCGGCGATCACGCAACTGATCAGCGCCGACAATCTGCGCTCGACCGCTACTGCGCCACGTTTGCAGCAAGGCGTGCTGCAGCGGCCGCAGCTGTTTGCTGCGTTGCTGGAGCTGGCCCGGGCCAGTGACGAGCAACGCGAACAGGCCGAGCTGTTGTTGCTCGCGCAATTGCTGGAGCAACCCGCCAGCGCCGCCCATGAGCAGTCAGCAGCCGTCGCTACCAGCCAGGCATTCATGCGTGAGCATCTGCAGCAACGGCTGCCTCTCGAGCAGCTGGCGCAGGTCGCCGGCTTGAGCAAATATCACTTCGTACGCTGCTTCAAAAAGGCCACCGGCCTGGGCCCGTTGCAGTACCACATGCAACTGCGCCTGATCGAAGCGCGGCGCCGGTTACGTCTTGGCCAACACGCACAGGACGTGGCGCTGGACCTGGGTTTCTACGACCAGAGCCACTTCATCACAGCGTTTCGCCGGGTACATGGCGTGACGCCGCAACATTACGCGGCGGCAAGAATGAATTCGCGGTAGCCTGAAACGATCACATACACCGCGAAGTAGCAGAAAATCGCTGCCGACAGCAGGTAAGACCAGGTCAGCAAGCGGTCACCGAGCAAGCGACCGCCGTGGCTGGCAATACCGCACAAGCTTACGCACCAGAGCAGGCCGGCCGCGAAGAAACCGCCGAGAAACACAACCGCGTCGAGCAAGCTGCCAGCGCCTGAGCGGGAGATCAGCACACCGCCGACCGCAGCGAACCAGAGGATCGCGCTCGGCGACGACATCGCCAGAAACACCCCTCGCGCAAACTCGCGCCAGCCCGACTCGACCACCACCTCGGCGCGCGCATCCAGATGCCCACCGCGCCAGGCGGCCAGCAGCATCTTCAGCGCAAACCAGATCAACAACGCCGAACCACCAAGCCACAGCACCCAGCGCACACTCTCGAACTGCAGCAGCACGGTCATCCCGGCCAATGCTGCGATGGCGTAGATCAGGTCACCTACGCAGGTGCCCAGGCCCAACCAGAATCCCTGAAGGAAACCACGCTGCATGGCCAGGGTGATCATGGCGATATTGGCGATGCCGATGTCCAGACACAGCGACAGGCTTAGCAGAAATCCGTTGGAAAAAGGCATGGGTAATAGCTACGCGACAGATCAGGAGGCGCTGATTAAGCCACAGGCCAACGGCGCAGGTATTGGAAGAAATTGCCTGCTTCCCGGTTGCGCCGATCTTCACTTACCCGTTCAAGAGTACGCCAGCGCCGTCTGGGTATTCAGCCGCTCAAGACCTGCGCATAACGTTGACGATCAATATTCGCGCCACTGAGCACCACCGCAACGCGCTTGCCCTTCTGCCGCTCACGTTCCTGCAACAGCGCAGCCAAACCTGCGGCGCCAGCACCCTCAGCGGTGTTGTGAGTGGTTTCGTGGTAAATGCGCATGGCCTCGGCGATCTCGTCATCGGTCACCCGTACGATCCGCGAGGCATGCTGATGAATCAAGGCAAAGGCATCCGGGTGCGGCATCCGACAGGCCATGCCATCGGCAAAGGTGTTGGCCGTGGCGGTGGTGATGATGCGGCCCTGTTCAAAGCTCTGCGCGTAGGCGTCGGCGGCAGTCGAGACCACGCCGACGATTTCGGTCTCGAGCCCAAGCAGGTTGCGCGCCTGAATCAACCCGCAGATGCCCGAGCCCATGCCGATCGGCACGTACACGCAGTCCAGCGCGGCGACCGCATCGAACAGCTCCAGGGCATAGGTCGCCACGCCGCGCACCAGCTCCTGGTGAAACGACGGCACCATCTGGTAGCCCAGCTCGTTGGCCAACCGCGCGGCTTCTTCGCGGGCCAGATCGAAGTCGGCACCATGCTCGATCAGCTCGGCGCCCAAGGCCCGCATGGCCGCGTTTTTCTCCCGCGAGTTGCCTTGCGGCACGACGATCACCAGCGGGATACCCGCCTGGCGCGCGGCCAACGCCATGCTCTGGCCATGGTTGCCGCGTGTGGCCGTGACCAGCCCTATCGGCGGCTGCCCGTGCGCCAACAACGAACGCACGTAGACCAGGCCACCGCGCACCTTGAACGCGCCGGTCGGGGCGTGATTTTCGTGTTTGACCCACACTTCGCAGCCGGCCCGCTCGGCCAGCAGCGGCCAGACATGCTGCGGCGTTGCGGGCAGGTGTTGGTGGACGAAATCAGCAGCTTCGCGCAGTGCGGCCAGGTCGAACATGACGATCTTCCTTCATCGTGTGAGTTGCCCTGATCCTAGGCGCGGGGCATTGTATGGGTAAATCGATATATTGCATGGGTGGCAATTTCATGTGGATCCCGACGCTGACTGCCAGCGATCAGCCGCGTTATCTGGCGCTGGTCGATGCCATTGCCGACGCCATCGAGCGCGGTGAGCTCAAGGTTGGCCAGCGCCTGCCGCCGCAGCGGCGCCTGGCCTGGGCGCTCGGGCTCAACCCAAGCACCACCCAGCAAGCCTACCGCGAAGCCGCTGCCCGTCATCTGGTCGCTGGCGCGGTGGGGCGTGGTACCTATGTGCTGGCGGGCAGCAAGGAAGCCACCCTGTTCCGGCTCAAGCGCCACGATGCAGAACAAGCGGTGATCGACCTGTCGACCAACGTGCCAGTGGTCGAACCCGACAACCGAGATCTGCAGGCCAGCCTGCACAGGCTGCTAGAACTCGAGCAGTCTGGCTTGCTCGAGCATTACCTGGGGTCTGAGCAACTGCTGGCCGGGCGCGTACACGGGGCACGCTGGCTGGCCGAACGCGGCTTGACTCTCGCGACCGACGAGCTGCTGCTGTGTGCCGGCGCGCAATACGCGCTGAACTGCGTGTTGCAGTCAGTGTGCGAGGACGGTGAAGCGGTGATGGTCGAGGCGCTGACGGCGCCTGGGATCAAGGCGGCGTGCCGGCAATTGCGTTTGCCAGTCCACGGCGTGGCGCTGGATGAGCACGGCCTGCGTCCGGATGAGCTGGACCGCGTCACGCGTGCCAGCGGCGCCCGCGTGCTGGTGATCACCCCGACCCTGCACAACCCGACCTCAACCTGCATGGACGCGCCGCGCCGCCAGGCCATCGCCGAGGTGGTCAAACGTCATCAGCTGTTGGTGATCGAAGATGATGTGTACGGCGCACTGAGCGAGCAGCCACCGCTGTACCCCCTGCTTGAGGGGCGCGGGATTCTGGTAAGCAGCCTGTCGAAAACGGTTGCCGCCGGCTTGCGCGTGGGTTGGATCGTGGCCCAGCCGTCCGTGCTTGCGCAGATCGAGCCGCACAGCCAGGCAAGTCACTGGTCGGTCTCGCCGCTGGATCTGCATATCGCCTGCCAGTGGATCGCCGACGGTACTGCCGCCCACCGCTTGGCCTGGAACCGCCAGGAGACCGCCGAGCGCTGGCGACTGGCCCGCAGTGTATTGGGCGCGGCGTTGCTCGACGACCGGCAGGCCTCACCGCACGTATGGGTAGCGGCACCGGCCGGCGCCGAGGCGCTGGCCGCTGATTGCCGCAGGCGCGGGGTCGAGGTCGTTCCCGGCAACGTTTTCGCGATTGGTGTGGATGAGGTCAAGGCCGTGCGGATCAGCCTGTCGGCAGCCACCAGCCGAGCACAGCTCAAGCAAGGCCTGGAGGCCGTCCGTCAGGCACTGGCCGAGGCCTGATCAGCCCTGGCTGCAACCCTCACCCATCGCCCGGTACTGCAGAGTATGGACCTGGCCCTGATGGTCCTCGTAGGTCATGGTGGCAGGCACCACATCGCAGACATTCGGCAGGGTCGACAGGCTGATCACGCGTTTGATGTCGAGGTTGGTGCCGTATTCATATTGCACCGCCACAGGTGGGCTGGACACCGGTTGAGCCTCTTTTGCGAAGGCGTACGAGGACACACCGAAGAGTGCAAGAATCAGTAGAGCTTTCATGAGAGTTGGCCTTTGAGGCGATCAAGCTGAGCGATTGACTTCAGTCCGCCGTCATTGGCGCGGAGAAGTTGTCATCGAGTGCACCGATGGCACGAAGTACCGGTCCCGCTTTGTCGTACTGCTGAGGGGATGAGACAATTTTACGCCTGTTACGCAATACTTGAACCCCACGGTAGGACATACAGCCTTGCGCAATGTGCAACAGTCTGCCCCCGGGCGCCCGCTACCGCTGAACTGGAACACACGATGACTGCCCTGACCTACGCGCCCCTCTGCGGACTGGAGCAACGCCTGCTTGATCACTTCTATCGCCAGCAAGGCTCGCGCATGCGCTCGGCAGCCGGCGGCGCGCAGTGGGTAGCGCGTGCGGGCGCAATCGTTGCGGGGATGAGCTTGAGCCCGGTGGGCCACGGTCAATGGCTGACCGGGCTGCTGGTCGACCCACAGTGGCGTGGGCGTGGCATCGCTGGGCAGTTGATCGAGGCCTCGCTGGCAACTGCATCGGGCCCCGTGTGGCTGTTCTGCCACCCGGAGCTACTGCCGTTCTATCAGCGATTGGGCTTTGGCCCCGCGCATGATCTGCCCGAGGCGCTGAGCATGCGTCTGGCGCGCTATCAGCGCAGCAAAAACCTGGTCGCGCTCGGTCGTGATCAGTCGTCGCCGATGTCCAGCCCAGGGAACAACACCTCGGTGTAGCCAAACCGGGAGAAGTCCTGGATCCGCGATGGATACAGGCGACCGATCAGATGATCACACTCATGCTGCACGACCCGCGCATGGAAGCCTTCAGCGACGCGCTCGATCAAGTTGCCCTCAGGGTCGATGCCGCTGTAGCTGATGCGCGTGAACCGCGGCACCACACCGCGCAAGCCCGGCACCGACAGACAGCCCTCCCAGCCCTCCTCGGTCTCACTCGACAGCGGTGTAATGACCGGGTTGAGCAGAATGGTCTGCGGCACTGCCTCGGCGTCCGGGTAGCGCTCGCTGTGCTCGAAGCCGAAGATCACCAGTTGCAGGTCGACGCCGATCTGCGGCGCGGCCAGGCCAACGCCACCGACGTGGTGCATGGTCTCGAACATATCGGTGATCAACTTCTGTAGTTCAGCGCTGCCAAGCAGGTGTTCGGGAACAGGCGGGGCGATGCGCAGCAGGCGCTCATCGCCCATTTTCAGGATGTCACGAATCATCAGCGGTTCGGCTCTGGGCTCGGGGGTTCGGTCGCCACCGGACGCTCATGACCCAGCACAGACACGGTCTCCTTCGGCTTGTGGCCGTCAAAGTCCTTCTCGCCTGGGTCTTTACCCTCGGCGGACATGTGCTCGATCACCGCGTTCATCTCGGCGCCAAGCAAGAGTACGGCGGCTGAAATATAGAAGTACAGCAGCAGCACGATAATTGCCCCAATGCTGCCGTACATGGCGTTGTAGTCGGCGAAGGTCTTGACGTAATAACCAAAGCCCAGCGAGGCGATGATCCACACCACCACCGCCAGCACCGAGCCTGGGGTAATGAACTTGAATTTCTGTTTCACGTCCGGCATGACGTAGTAGATCAACGCCACCGCGACCATCATCAGCACGACGATTGCCGGCCAGCGCACGATCGTCCACAGCGTAACGATGAACTCCTGCATGCCCACCTGCGCCGCAATCCACTCCATTACCTGTGGGCCCAATACCATCAACGCCGCCGCTGCCAGGAGCATGCCGGCGATGCCGATGGTGTAGAAGATCGACAGCGGGATGCGCTTCCACACCGGGCGCCCTTCCGGAACGTCGTAAGCGGCGTTCATCGCACTCATCATCAAACGCACACCGGCCGAGGCGGTCCACAGGGCAATCACGATACCCACTGAGAGCAGGCCACCCTTGGACTGCTGCAATTGGTCGATCACCGGATTGACCTGTTCCAGTGCCTGCGGCGGCAGCACCAACTCGGACTGCAAGCGCAGCCAGGAGAAGAAGTCAGGCAGGTGCAGGAAACCGATCAGGGCAATCAGGAACAGCAGGAACGGGAACAGCGAAAACAGCATCTGGTAGGCCAGAGCCGACGCGTAGGTGGACATCTCGTCATCGAGAAACTCACTGACGGTGCGCACCAGCACACGGTGCAGGGGGAGGCCCTGCAAGGCGTTAAAAATCATAGCGTCTCCTTTCGCCGCTCGATCATCTTAGCTGCCGGCCGACGATGCGACAGGCCTTATGGTATGCATGCAAGTCTAATAGACCACGCCAGGCGCGTTGCTGCTCAATGCCTCATTAAAGAAAACGGCCACCCTTGGGCAGCCGTTTTCCTACGTAATCAGCGCTTATGGCTTTTTAACCGCGTCTTTGACATCGCCGACTTTCTGCTGTGCTTCGCCTTTGACTTCCTGCGCCTTGCCTTCTGCACGCAGCTTGTCATTGTCGGTGACCTTGCCGACACCTTGCTTGATGTTACCTACCGCTTCGTTGGCCAAGCCTTTCGCTTTGTCTTTGGTGCCACTCATGGGGAAGTTCCTTTTAGGCAAAGACGCGAGATAACCGCGTCGACATACGAATCGACCGGTGGCCTTTGCCGAGAGTTTCATTTTTTTCTCGATCATTGCCTTGCGCGCAAAACCATCAGGCGCTGAGACATCGGCAAACAGCCGCCCATTGTAGGCAGCCGGGTAAAGCGACATCAGCGTGTGCAAGCCTTGCTCGCCCGCGCGCCACCCCGCACAATGTCAGGTCATCTCAAGCGTCAACCCGCAGGAACCTGCATGAAACTCGACAAACCCGCCGCCATCGCCCGGCGCAACCAAGCGCTGGCCCGGCCGGTGCTGACCAGCGACAACTGCCTGTTCGCCACCCTCGACCCCAAGCGCAACCTGTGGTGGTTCGACATCCCGATGCGGCTGCTGGTCAAAGGCCAGCCTGATTGGGTCAACCTGCTGCTGCACAGCCCGGAGTCAGACGAGCTGCAGCACTTGAAAGTGCCGATCAACTACCTGCGTGCGCACCAGGAGCAACTGGAAGTGCGCAACGCCGGCAAGCGCCGCTCGACCATCAGTCTGGCCCTCAGCGCTGACCGCGATTCGCTGCTGCGCGACACCCGGCCGGGCGGCGAGCAGCTGGACTTCCGCACCTTCGTCCAGGACTGATCAGACCCGCTCGATGCGATCGTCAAGGATGACGATACGGCCGGCCTTGAACAACGCGCCAATGGCTTTCTTGAAGTTGCCCTTGCTGACGTTGAAGAGGCCGCTGATCACCTGCGGATCACTCTTGTCACACACTGCCAGAGTGCCGCCAGCAGCTTCCAGCTTGGCCATGATCTGCTCTTGCAGGCCATCGGCCAGGGCCTGACCAACCGGCTGCAGGCTCAGGGCGATCTTGCCGTCCTGGCGCACTTCCTTGATAAAGCCCTTCTCGTGCATGCCCGAACGCAGGAACTTGAATATTTCGTTCTTGTGAATCAATCCCCAATGGCGGTTGTTGATGATCGCCTTGAAGCCGAGATCGGTTTCATCGGCCACCAGCAGCTCAACCGGCTGGCCTGCAGTGTACGCGGCCGGGGTCAGATCGAGGTAGCGGTCCAGCCGCGCGGTGGCGGTGATGCGGCGGGTGCGTTTGTCCAGGTAGACGTGGACAACACAGTAATCGCCGATCTTCAGCGAGCGCTTCTCTTCCGAGTAGGGCATCAGCAAGTCTTTGCTCAGGCCCCAGTCGAGGAAGATACCAGCCCCATTGATATCTTTTACCTTCAGGCTGGCGAACTCGCCGACCTGCACCTTGGGCTTCTCGGTGGTGGCGATCAGCTGGTCTTCGCTGTCCAGATAGATGAACACGTTGAGCCAGTCATCGAGCTCGGTGGGCGTATCCTTGGGGATGTAACGCCGCGGCAGGAGGATTTCGCCGTCGGCGCCGCCATCCAGGTACAGGCCGAATTCGACGTGCTTGACGATTTGCAAACTGTTGTAACGCCCAAGTAGAGCCATTTCCGATGTTCCTCAAGACAAGGCGGCTATTCTACACCTGAACCCGCCACCTCGCCCGACCGCTGGTTCGACTGAACTGCAAACCCGCCGCTGCGTCTATTGCTGGCACGCTCTTGCAAGGATTCGCTCATGCCTGTCTGCCTGACCAACGCCCTGCGCTTCAGCCTTGTCGCCCTGCTCTGCGCCGCCACCCTGCTCGGCTGTAGCCGCATCGACCTTGCCTATCGCAACCTCGACACGCTGGTGCCGTGGTCGCTGGGCGATTATCTGGACATGAACCGCGAGCAGAAAAACTGGCTCGACCAGCGCTTGCAGGCACATCTGGCGTGGCACTGCACCACACAGCTGCCCGGCTACCTCGACTGGCTCGACCGCATGCGTGCGATGGTCGCCGAGGATCAAGTCACCGATCAGGCCTTGCAGCAGCGCACAGCAGAGGCCCGCGAGGCGATTGCCCGGGTCACCGAAGCAATCACCCCGTCCGCCGTCGAACTGCTGCGCGGCATGGATGATCAGCAGGTCGAAGAGATGCGCCAGGCATTCGCGGATGACATCCGCGAGCGCCAGCGCACCTACGTCGACACGCCGCTGGCCAAGCAGATCAGCAAACGCGCCGAACGTATGGAAAAACGCATCAAGCCCTGGCTCGGCGAGCTCAACGCCGCCCAGCGCCTGCGCGTGCAGAACTGGTCGCAAGCCTTGGGCGACCAGAATCGTCAGTGGATCGCCAACCGCGCGCACTGGCAGCAACAGTTGCTGCTGGCCATGCAGCAACGCGCCACGCCCAGCCTCGAACCGCGCGTCGCACAGCTGCTGCAGCACAAAGAGAGCCTGTGGACGCAGGACTATCGCAAGGCGTTCAACAACACCGAACTCCAGGCGCGCGGCCTGCTGGTCGACCTGATCAAGGACAGCACACCCGCCCAGCGTCAGTTTCTGCAAGAGCGCCTGAGCAAGGTGCGCACCAGCTTCAGTGAACTGAAATGCCTCAAGGGCTGACGGTCATTCGCGCGGCTGACGTCGATAAGGGAACACATCGATGACCTTGCCGCCGGCAATGGCCGCCTGCAGCCCTTTCCAGTAATCGGCGTCGTATAGCTCCCCGTGTAGCTTGCTGAACAGGCGGCGCTGGCCGATATCGGCGAACAGAAACGGTGGGAATTCTTCCGGAAACACATCATGGATGCCGATCGAATACCACGGCTCGCCTGACATCTCGTCTTCGGGATAGCGCGGCGGCGGGATATGGCGAAAGTTGACCTCATCGAGAAAGCAGATTTCGTCGTAATCGTAAAACACCACCCGCCCATGGCGGGTTACGCCGAAGTTCTTCAACAGCATGTCACCAGGGAAGATATTGGCCGCCGCCAGCTGCTTGATCGCCAGGCCGTAATCTTCCAGCGCCTCCAGCACCTGGGCGTCGCTGGCCTGTTCCAGATACAGATTCAGTGGCGTCATCCGCCGTTCGGTCCAGCAGTGGCGGATCAGCACCGTGTCGCCCTCCAGCACCACGGTGGACGGGGCCACTTCCAGCAACTCGGCCAGGCACGCGGCCTCGAACTTTTCCTGCGGGAAGCGAAAGTCGGCGAACTCCTGGGTGTCGGCCATGCGCCCGACCCGATCGACGCTTTTTACCAGGCGGTATTTGTCGATCACGGTAGCGCGGTCGACTGTTTTTGATGGTGCGAAACGGTCCTTGATGATCTTGAACACCGTGCTGAAGCCCGGCAGGGTAAACACGCTCATGACCATGCCGCGCACACCCGGCGCCATGACGAAGCGGTCGTCGCTGCTGGTCAGATGATTGATCAGCGCCCGATAGAACTCCGACTTGCCATGCTTGTAGAAGCCAATCGAGGTATACAGCTCGGCCACATGTTTGCCGGGCAGGATACGTTTGAGAAAGCTGACGAACTCCGCCGGCGCCGGCACATCGACCATGAAATAGGAGCGGGTGAAAGAGAAAATGATCGACACCTCGGCTTCGTCGGTGATCACCGCGTCCGCCTCGATACCATGACCTTCGCGGTGCAGCAGTGGGATCACCAGTGGCCACTGCTCATCCCGGGTATACAAACGGCCTACCAGATACGCACCTTTGTTGCGGTACAGCACCGGCGCAAACAGCTCCAGTGCCAGGCTCGGGTCCTTGCACACCCAGTCGGGCAAGCTGCTGCGCAGTTGCTGTTCAAGGCGGCTGACGTCGCTGGGCAAGTCCGCATAGTCGACACTGAACGGATAATCGGCAAACACCCGGTGCAACAACCCGCTCAAGCTACCGTCGGCCTGATAAATGCGCGTCTGCGCAGCGCGCTGATGGTCGCGCAGGGCCGGCCGGGTGGTGTGGATAAACATGCAGCTGTCGCTGATCAGGTCATGGCTGAACAGACTGCAAAACAGCGAGTTGTACCAGGTTTCGGCCAGCTCATCGTCCAGCCGCAGGTCAATCAGCCCAACGTAGGCGCTTTTGACCAACGGCCATTGTGCGACATCGAGCAATAGCGCCTCGGCAAATCCCTTGTGCAGCCAGCCGTTGACCTCGACGACCTTCTCCTCATACAAGCTGATCCGCGCTGCTGCCGCCCGCTGGCTGTCGTGCCAGTCAGCGTGCTCGAATCGCTCGCGCGCACCCAGGGTTATCTGCCGGAAGTGCTCGCGGTAGTTATCGAAGCTATCGAGTACCCTGCGGGCGATTTCGCTGGCGGGCCAGTGCTGGGACATACCGATGCCTCTGCAGGGTTCAAGCGCTCAGCTTAGTAGTGCAGCAAGAAAGGACAAGAACCTGCCCAGCGCACTCACGTACACTCCCACCCTGCCCTGATTCTGGAGACCCCCGTGAGCCCCATCGCCCTCGCCCGCCTGCTGACCCTTGCCGCTGTCTGGGGGGCCAGTTTCCTGTTCATGCGCATCATCGCCCCGGAGCTCGGCACGGTGCCGACGGCGTTTTTCCGAGTTTCGATCGCGTGCCTGGGCTTGATCGCGATCCTGGCCGTGGCGCGGGTGCCATGGCAGTTCAACGGCAAGCTCGGCGCCTGCCTGCTGCTGGGCATGATCAACTCGGGCATTCCGGCGACGTTCTACTCGGTGGCCGCGCAGGTGCTGCCTGCGGGTTACTCGGCGATCTTCAACGCCACCACGCCGCTGATGGGCGTGCTGATCGGCGCGTTGTTCTTCCACGAGCCAATGACGGTCAGCAAGCTGGCGGGGATTTTTCTTGGCCTGCTCGGCGTCGGCATCCTCAGTGGCGCCGGCCCGGTGGCACTGGACCTGGCCCTGGTGCAAGGCGCGCTGGCGTGCCTGGCCGCGACCACCTGCTACGGCTTTGCCGGTTACCTCGCGCGGCGCTGGATCAGCGGCCTGGACAGCCGCCTGTCGGCCCTGGGCAGCATGCTCGGCGCAACCTTGCTGTTGAGCCCACTGTTCGCCTGGAGCGCCCTCAGCCAGCCACCTGCCAGTTGGGGCGGCTGGCAGGTGTGGTTGTCGTTGCTCGGGCTGGGCCTACTGTGCACGGCTTTTGCCTACATCCTGTACTTCCGCCTGCTGGCCGAGATCGGCCCGGTCAAGGCCAGTACCGTGACCTTCCTGATCCCGGTCTTCGGCGTGCTGTGGGGCGCCTGGTTACTGGATGAGTCGCTGTCGATGGGCCACCTGTACGGCGGGCTGCTGATCGGCGTCGCGCTGTGGCTGGTACTCAGGCCTGCGCCGCGCGCGCTGGCGCAGGCGCGCTCATGAGCACGGAGCACTCGCCGGTGTTCAAAAAGATCCTGTTCCGCCTGGAGCAGGATGCGCAAGGCTACCCTCCGGCTTCGGTGGAAGGCCTGTGGGCGCAGCAGACAGAGGCTGGCTACCTGATCGACAGCATCCCGTTCTACGCCTACGGCATCGCCCCCGGCGACCTGATCAGCGTCAGCGAAGCCGATGGCGAGGTGTGGTTTGCGGCGTTGAGCAACAGTGGCGGCGCCAGCGTGTTTCGCGTGCTGGTCAAGTTAGCCGGGGCGTTGGAGCCGGTGCGCGCAGCGCTGAGCGAGTTCGGTTGCTCCAGCGAAGTGGAGCAGGCGGTGAAGATGCTGGCCGTGCAGGTGCCGCCGACGCAGTCGCTCGACACCTTGCTCTATTACTTGCTGACCCAGCGCGAAGCTGGAACGCTGGAGTTCGAGGAAGGCGTGTTACGCCACGCCATCCCCGCAGAGTTTCGCTGATTCAGAACAACCAGCGATACAGCAGGTAAGCCACCAGTACGGCCAGGATCGGCCGCAGAATGCGGTAGGCCTTCGGGTTGGCGCGCTTGAACTGTTTGACCCGGGTGCTGAGCTTGTTGCTGAAGCGCTTGCTCCAGGCATAGGCCTGGTTGATCCCGCCGACGCGCTCGTCATCGGTGTTCTGCGGTGCAGTAGCACGGCCGAGGAAGGCACTGACCTTACGGTTGATGCGGGTCATCAACGGGCTGGTCAGCGGCCGCTCGATGTCACAGAACAGGATCACCCGAGTGACGTCGGTCTCGTTCTTGACCCAGTGCACGAAGGTCTCGTCGAACATCACGTCTTCTCCGTCACGCCAGGCATACGGCTCGCCGTCGACGTAGATGCGGCAGTTGTCGGAGTTGGGTGTGGACAGCCCGAGGTGATAGCGCAACGAACCGGCGAACGGATCGCGGTGTGGGTTCAGGTGGCTACCACCTGGCAGCAGGGCAAACATCGCGCCCTTGACGCTGGGGATGCTGCTGACCAGCTCGACGGTCTTCGGGCACAACGCCTCGGCGGACGGCAGCGGTTTGTCGTACCACTTCAGGTAAAAGCGCTTCCAGCCCTTCTTGAAGAACGAGCCAAAGCCTGCGTCGTTGTCTTTTTCGGCGGCGCGGATGTAGCCCTCGTCGAACAGGCGCATGGCCTCTTCACGGATCACCGGCCAGTTGTCCTTGAGCACATCCAGCTCAGGGAAGCGCTGGCGGTCCAGATAAGGCTTGGACGGCACGCCGGAGAACAGGTACATCAGGCTGTTGTAGGGGGCGAACAGCGCCGAATGGTTGACGAACTGGCGCAGCACCGGCAAGCGCGCCTTGCCGCGCAAATGGACGTACAGCACGCTGCCGAAGAACACCAGCAGGACACCCGCCTTGGCGACAAAGGAAAAGCTCATGCAACACTCCTTGGAGTAGGAAATCAGGCCATCATTTGCAGATAGCCGAACATCATAAACCCATCCGCCCGCAGTAAAAACAGCTTGCGCCGGATAGCAATGTTGAAGATTTTGTAATAAAGGCTTTCGCGGGGTATTGCGCGGGGTCAGCGAAACGCGCGTAAGGCTAGAGTTAGCCGGGGCCGCTGCGCGACCCTTTCGCGACACGAGGCCGCTCCTACAGGGACCGCGCAGGCAGGTGATACGCGGTCTGGGTAGGAGCGGCCTTGTGTCGCGATGGGGCGCAAAGCGCCCCCAGCAATCTTGCAGAAGCCAGAATAGGCCCAGGCTCTACTGCTGGTTTTCCTGCTCGGTGAACAGGTCAGAGAAGAGCATGCTCGACAGATAGCGCTCGCCCGAGTCGGGCAGGATCACCACGATGGTCTTGCCGGTCATCTCTGGCTTTTCGGCCAGGCGCACGGCCGCAGCCATCGCTGCACCACAGGAGATACCGCAGAGAATGCCCTCCTCCTGCATCAAGCGCAGGGCCATGGCCTTGGCTTCGTCATCGCTGACCGTCTCGACCTGGTCGACAATCGACAGATCAAGGTTTTTTGGGATGAACCCGGCGCCAATGCCCTGGATCTTGTGCGGGCTGGGCTTGAGCTCCTGGCCGGCCAGCGCTTGGGTGATCAGGGGCGAGGCCACCGGCTCGACCGCAACTGACAGGATCGGCTTGCCCTGGGTGTGCTTGATGTAGCGGGAAATACCAGTGATGGTGCCGCCCGTGCCGACGCCTGCAACCAGCACGTCAACCGCGCCGTCGGTGTCGTTCCAGATTTCCGGGCCGGTGGTTTTTTCATGGATAGCCGGGTTGGCCGGGTTGTCGAACTGGCCAGGCTGGAAATACATCTGCGGGTCCGAAGCAACGATTTCGTTGGCCTTGTCGATGGCGCCTTTCATGCCCAGCGCAGGCTCGGTCAGCACCAGCTCGGCGCCCAGCGCCTTGAGCACCTTGTGCCGCTCCAGGCTCATTGAAGCGGGCATGGTCAGCAGCAGCTTGTAGCCACGGGCGGCGGCAACGAAGGCCAGGCCGATACCGGTGTTGCCCGAAGTCGGCTCGACCAGGGTCATGCCCGGCTTGAGTTTGCCACTGCCTTCGGCGTCCCAGACCATGTTCGCGCCGATCCGGCATTTGACCGAGTAGCCGGGGTTACGCCCCTCGATCTTGGCCAGGATGGTCACCCCGCGCGGGGCGATGCGGTTGATCTGCACCAGCGGCGTGTTGCCGATGGAATGGGCGTTGTCTGCGTAGATACGGCTCATTGGCAGGGTCCTTAACCGAGCGGGGAAAGCCTCAAGGGTAAGCCTGCCCGCAAGCAGCGTAAAGCCCGGTCGAACTCCCCGGCGATGCCTGCGGTCAACCGCTCAACCTGCTTTGGAGAGCCCTCATGACAGCCCGCTATCGCCGGCCACTGGTCGCCCTGGTCAGCCTGCTTGTGATACTGCTTGCCGTGCACCTGGCCCTGCCCTACCTGATCCGCGACTATTTGAACGAAAAACTGGCCGACATGGGCGACTACCGCGGCCAGGTCAGCGACGTCGACCTGGCGTGGTGGCGCGGCGCCTACCAGATCAACGGCCTGAAGATCGTCAAGACCACTGGCAAGGTGCCAGTGCCTTTCGTTGATGCGCCGAAAATCGACTTTTCGGTGAGCTGGCATTCCTTGTGGTACGACCACGCAGTGGTGGCCGAGGTGACCTTCCTGCGCCCGGAGCTTAACTTCGTCGACGGTGGCAACAAGCAGAACTCGCAGACCGGTCAAGGCACCGACTGGCGCCAACAGCTGGAAAAACTGCTGCCAATCACCCTCAATGAAGTGCGCATCGATGACGGTACGCTGACCTTCCGCAACTTCAACTCCAAGCCGCCGGTAACGCTCAAGGCCACGCAGTTGCAGGCGAGCATCCGCAACCTGACCAATGTGCGTGATGCCGAGGGCCGCCGCGACGCCAGCTTCGAAGGCACCGCGCGCCTGCTCGGCGATGCCCAGGTCGAGAGCAAGGCGACCTTTGACCCGTTCAGCGACTTCGATGATTTCGAGTTCCGCCTGCGCGCCACTGGCATTGAACTGCGCAAGATGAATGACTTCGCCAGTGCCTATGGCAAGTTCGACTTCAATGCCGGCAACGGCGACGTGGTGATCGAGGCTCAGGCCGAAAAAGGCCGACTCAAGGGCTACATCAAACCGCTGCTGCGCAATGTGGAAGTATTCAACTGGCAGCAAGACGTCGAGAACAAAGACAAAAGCTTTTTCCGTTCGATCTGGGAGGCGGTGGTCGGCACTACCGAAACCGTGCTGAAGAACCAGCCGGAAAACCAGTTCGCCACCCGCGTCGAGCTCAGCGGCAGTGTGCATCAGCAGAACATCAACGGCTTCGAGGCGTTTCTGCAGATCCTGCGCAATGGCTTCATCCAGGCGTTCAGTGCGCGCTATGAAAGGCCCGCGCCTGACACTGAATGAAACGCAGCGCGACGCACCATTCAGAGACTGAATACCCGGTCTGCGTTTGCAGCTGCCCAGGTGCGGCGTATAGTCCAGTACACATTTAGATAGCCTTGCCTGGGCCGGCCCAGACACTTGCAGAGGATTGGTTGATGAAGTTCGAAGGCACCCGCGACTACGTCGCCACCGATGATCTGAAACTGGCGGTCAATGCGGCAGTTACCCTCGAACGCCCGCTACTGATCAAAGGCGAGCCCGGCACCGGCAAGACCATGCTCGCCGAGCAACTGGCGGCATCGTTTGGCGCGAAGCTGATCACCTGGCACATCAAATCCACCACCAAAGCCCATCAAGGCCTCTACGAGTACGATGCGGTCAGCCGCCTGCGCGACTCGCAACTGGGTGTGGACAAGGTCCACGATGTGCGCAACTACCTTAAAAAGGGCAAGTTGTGGGAAGCCTTCGAGGCAGAAGAGCGGGTCATTCTGCTGATCGACGAGATCGACAAGGCCGACATCGAGTTTCCCAATGACCTGCTGCAAGAACTCGACAAGATGGAGTTCTACGTCTACGAAATCGACGAGACCATCAAGGCCAAGCAGCGCCCGATCATCATCATTACCTCCAACAACGAAAAAGAGCTGCCGGATGCGTTTCTGCGCCGCTGCTTCTTCCACTACATCGCCTTCCCTGATCGCGACACCTTGCAGAAGATCGTCGATGTGCACTACCCGAACATCAAGCAGTCGCTGGTCAGCGAGGCGCTGGATGTGTTCTTCGATGTGCGCAAGGTACCGGGCCTGAAGAAAAAACCCTCGACCTCCGAGCTGGTCGATTGGCTCAAGCTGCTGATGGCCGACAACATCGGCGAAGCGGTCCTGCGCGAGCGTGATCCGACCAAGGCCATCCCGCCGCTGGCCGGCGCCTTGGTCAAGAACGAGCAGGACGTGCAGTTGCTCGATCGCCTGGCGTTCATGAGCCGGCGCGGTAATCGCTGACAGGAGCCAGTCATGCTGCTCAACCTGTTCAACGAAATGCGCGCGGCCAAGGTGCCGGTGTCGGTGCGTGAACTGCTCGACCTGCTCAATGCCCTGCAGCAGCGGGTGGTATTCGCCGACATGGACGAGTTCTACTTTCTGGCGCGGACCATTCTGGTCAAGGATGAACGCCACTTCGACAAGTTCGACCGGGCTTTTTCAGCGTACTTCCAAGGCCTGGAAAACCTCGACCGGCACCTTGAGGCGCTGATCCCTGAAGACTGGCTACGCAAGGAGTTCGAGCGTTCGCTGACCGATGAGGAACGCGCGCAGATCCAGTCGTTGGGCGGTTTGGACAAGCTCATCGAAGAATTCAAGAAACGCCTCGAAGAACAGAAAAAACGCCATGCCGGTGGCAACAAGTGGATCGGCACCGGCGGCACCAGCCCGTTCGGCTCAGGCGGCTACAACCCTGAAGGCATTCGCGTTGGCGACGCCGGCGAGCGCCGCGGCAAGGCGGTCAAGGTCTGGGAGCAGCGCGAGTACAGGAACCTCGATGATCAGGTCGAGTTGGGCACGCGCAACATCAAGCTGGCCCTGCGCCGCCTGCGCAAGTTCGCTCGCCAGGGCGCGGCCGAAGAGCTCGACATCGACGGCACCATCGACCACACCGCCCGCGATGCCGGCCTGCTCAATATCCAGATGCGCCCGGAGCGGCGCAATACGGTGAAGCTGCTATTGCTGTTCGACATAGGCGGCTCGATGGATGCCCACGTGCGCATTTGCGAGGAGTTGTTTTCAGCGTGCAAGACCGAGTTCAAGCATCTGGAGTATTACTACTTCCATAACTGCGTGTATGAGTCGGTGTGGAAGAACAACCTGCGGCGCAACGCCGAGCGCTTCGCCACCTTCGACCTGCTGCACAAGTACGGCGATGATTACAAGGTGGTGTTCGTCGGCGACGCGGCTATGGCGCCGTATGAAATTACCCAGCCTGGCGGCAGTGTCGAGCACTGGAACGAGGAAGCCGGGTATGTCTGGGTGCGGCGGATCAAGGAAAAATTCAAGAAGGTGGTGTGGATCAATCCGTACCCCAAACAGGCCTGGGAGCACACCACGTCGACTCACCTGATCCGCGAGCTGATCGAAGACAAGATGTACCCGCTGACCTTGCAGGGTTTGGAAGACGCCATGAAGTACCTGGCCAAGTAGCCCCGGCCGTTCAGATCAGCTCCAGCGTTGCAGGTAAGCCTGCTGCTCCTGCCAGGCGAACTCCTGCAGCACCGCCCTGAAACGCACCTGCCCCCCCGGCAGGCACTGGGCCAACTGGGCCAGCGCCAAGGGCGTCAATGCACCTAGCCGCGGGTAGCCGCCAATGGTCTGCCGGTCGTTCAACAACACGATTGGCTGGCCATCCGGTGGCACCTGCACGGCGCCCAACGGGATACCCTCCGAGATCATTGGCTCGCCTTGGTACACCAGTTGCGGCCCGAGCAGGCGCATGCCCATGCGGTCAGCGCGGCTGTCCAGGGTCCAGTCCCGGTTGAACGCCTCGAACAGGCTGGTGCCGCTGAACTGCCCCAGTTGTGCGCCCATTACCAGATCCAGCGCAGGCTTGGCGGCGTACACCGGCCTTGATTGTGCTGGCACCTCGCGCTCGGCCGGCAGGCCCTCGGCGCATGCCAGCAACTGCCCCTTGATCAGCGCCGAACCTTGGCCATCAAGCCCGCCCAGCTGTTCGCGTACAACCGTGGCGCAACTGCCCATTACCGCCTCGGCCTGAAAACCACCAAGCGCGGCCAGATAAGCACGAGCACCGTGCAGAGGCTGGGTAAAGCTCAGCCGCTGCCCCGCACGCAGATGAAAACTGCGCCAGGGCTTGAGCGGCTGGTCATCGATTCGTGCATCCAGATCAGCGCCCGCCAAGGCCAGGCAGCAGTCGCGCTGGGCGAGCACGCTGAAACCACCCAATGGGATTTCCACCACCGGCGCCTGCAAGGCGTTATTCAGCAGCCAATTGGCCCAGTGCAGCGCCACCCAATCCAGCGCCCCGCCCTGGGTCACGCCGAGATGGCGCACGCCAAAGCGCCCGCCATCCTGCAGCTGACACAGCGGCGTGCTGGCCTCGATCAACAGACTCATGCCTGGCCCCCCAGCGGGCTGTCGTCGCCACCCAGGCTGATGAATTCGGCGTGGTCCACCGCGACGAAACGCACACGGTCACCCGGCTGCAACAAGCTGTAGCCCTCGCGCTCGCGGTCAAACAAACGTACTGGCGTGCGCCCGATCAGGTTCCAGCCGCCCGGCGACACTGCTGGGTAGGCCGCCGTCTGGCGCTCGGCAATGCCGACGCTGCCAGCGGCCACGCGCTTGCGCGGGGTGCTCAGCCGTGGCGTGGCCAGGCGTTCATCGACCAGCCCCATAAAGCCGAACCCTGGGGCAAAGCCGAGGGCAAATACCGGGTATTCGCGTTCACTGTGCAGGCGCACCACCTCGGCCTTGGACAGCCCACTGCGCGCTGCCAGCAATGGCAATTCGGGGCCGACACTGGGGTCATACCACACGGCAATTTCGTGCCTGCGCCCCGCCGCGCCTGCATCCGGCTGCAGGTTTTGCAGCGCTTCGATAATCAGCCCTCGCGCCGCAGTCGGTGACTGCCGAAACTGCACCATCACGGTGGTATAGGACGGCACCAGGTCAACCAGATCGGCGCCCAAGGCACTGCTCAGGTGCTGGCTGGCAGCGAGGATCCATGGCATGTTGGCTTCATCTATGCGATCGAACAGACGCACCATCAGGCTGTCGATGGCCACCGCCTCGATGCGCAGGTTCATGGCTGCACCAGCGCATCCAAGGCCTGGCGAATCTGCCGTACCGCCGCCAGCGAGCTGTCGTTGTCGCCGTGCACGCACAAGGTGCTGGCGTTCAGTCGCAGCGCGCTGCCGTCGTCTGCCAGCAACGTCCCGCCACGGGCCAGGCGCAGCGCCTGCTCGATGATCAACGCCGGCTCATGGTGCACCGCCCCCGGCAGCCGCCGCGACAGCAGGTGGCCGCTGGCCGTGTAGCCACGATCGGCAAATGCCTCGAACCACAAGGTGACACCCAGCTCCTCGCCCAGCTGCTGCGCCGCACGGTTATCAGCAGTAGCCATCAGCATCAGCGGCAGGCTGCTGTCGTAGGCGGCTACGGCTTCGAGCACGGCGCGCAACTTCACTGGGTCGGCCATCATGTCGTTGTACAACGCGCCGTGCGGTTTGACGTAGGCCACACGCCCGCCCTGCACCTTGCAGATGCCGTCCAGTGCACCGATCTGGTAGTGCAACAGATCACGGATTTCTTCATTGCTGCAGGCTATCGAGCGGCGACCAAAGCCGACCAGATCCGGATAGGCCGGATGCGCGCCAATGGTCACACCATGCTGCAGGGCCAGGCCCACGGTCCGGCGCATGATGCTCGGGTCGCCCGCGTGATACCCACAGGCGATATTGGCGCAGTCGATGTAGGGCATGACCTCGGCATCCAGGCCCATGCGCCAGCTACCGTAACTTTCACCCATGTCGCAGTTGAGAAGCAGGGTTTGCATCTGGCGGACTCCCGAATCGACTAGAACAGAGTACGGCGGCGCCGAGGCGGTCAGCCGGCTTAGCGCCAGCTTTCCTTGACCACCTTGCGCCGCCCGCCAAGGATGACCCAGCCCAGCAGCACCAGCACGCTTTCGACCACGAACGCCAGCACAAAGCCTGCGCTCAGACCCCAGCCGATGGCTTCGGGCACCAGCAGAATCTGGTAGCTGTAGCTGTTCAAGGTCTCTTCGCGCAATTGCGGGTCAGCCTGCGCCAGCACGTGCCAGCTCTGGCTTAGCCACGAGCCCTGCATGGCCTGCCACTCGTTTTCCAGCAACTGGTTGCGGACCAGCAGGCTCTCGATGCTGTTGGCATCGCTGATGAATACCGGATCCTCGCTGGTGCGGTAATGCTGCAGCAGCGCTTGCAGGTCGCCTTTGAAGAAGCGCTGGGCGGTTTCCTGGAAGCCGGACAAGGCCTCGCGCGACTCGAGCACACGGGCCTCGACGCGCTGGCCGTAATCCTTGACCAGGCCAGGGACCTGAATGCCCGCCAGCAGGCCGCAGGTGAACAACAGCAACCGCAGATAACTTCTGAACATGCCGCGTCCTTAGCTTTGCCCGTGGGCGATACATTCGCCATGCCGCCACAACGCCCATTGGCCGGGCTCGTAGCGGTTCCAGGTTTCGTTCTCGGTCAGGGCCTCGGTGGCGATCACCGTGACCACATCATTGGGCGTGGTTTCGGCCTGGAAGTCGACGATCATGTCGACGTCCTTGAGCCGGGCCGGGCCAAACGGCGCGCGGCGGGTAATGTGCACCAGCTTGGTCGAGCAGAAGCAGAACAGCCAGTCGCCGTTGCTCAGCAGGCAGTTGAACACGCCCTTGCTGCGGTGCTCGGCGCAGGCCTCGACCAGCACCGGCAGCAGTTGCTCGACCTCGACCGGCTCGGGGAAGGCATCACGCACGCGGTTGAGCAGGTCGCAGAAGGCCGCTTCGCTGTCGGTATCACCGACCGGCCGGTAGAAGGTGCGCTGGCCGCTGAACTGCGGCAACTGGCCGTTGTGTGCGAAGCACCAGTTATGCCCCCACAACTCACGCACGAACGGGTGGGTGTTGCTCAGGCAGACCTTGCCGACGTTGGCCTGGCGGATGTGGCCGATCACCACTTCGCTCTTGATCGGGTAGCGCTGCACCAGCTTGGCGACTTCCGACTCGCTGCTCGCTGCCGGGTCCTGAAACACCCGCAGGCCGCGCCCTTCGTAAAAGCCGATGCCCCAGCCATCGCGGTGCGGCCCGGTGCGGCCGCCGCGCTGCATCAGCCCGGAAAAACTGAAAACGATATCAGTGGGGACGTTGGCACTCATGCCGAGCAGTTCGCACATGCCTTGCAGCTCCCCTCAGAGACGTGGCTCGACCCGGCCACGGCCAGGCGCGGCCGGTGCCGGCGGATCATTGCGGTAACGGTCGTGGCGATCGGCGGCAACCGGCGCCTCGACCAGCACTTCGCTGTCTTCTGCGGCTTGCCGCTTCGCAGCTGCATCAGCTTGCTCGCGGCGCTCACGGGCGCGTTTTTCCAGCGGCCAGCGCAACAGCACGAACAACAGATACAAAGCAAAGGCGATCATGCCGTACATGGCCAGATCGGACGCCGCGCGCCAGGCGTTGTTGCCAACCTTGAAGGCGATATCCAGCGCGCTGATGGCAATGGCCGGGGCGAAGCTTTCCTTGACCGGGTCGACAATCGTCGGCGTCAGCAGCAGCACCGCAACCAGCACCCGCAGCGGTTCGCGCAGCCAGCGCCACATCCAGCCAGTCAGCTTGAAGGTCACCAGCAGGCAGCCGATGGCGGCCACCGCATACAAGCCCCAGGCAAGGGTATAGTCGTTCTCGGTCATGGTGTTCGTGCAAGCCAGGCGAAGAGATGCCTATGATAAACACTTTTAGGCACAGGTGCCTGTCTGCCCGTGATCACCGGTGCCACTGTCGCCCGGCCCTATTCGCTTTCGCCAGAGACCATACATGCCCGCTATTACTGCCCCGATCGCCCAGCAAGCCCCCGGTAACGACCCTTACGCCTGGCTGCAGCAGCGCGACAGCGCCGAAGTGCTCGCCTACCTGCAGGCCGAAAACGCTTATCAGGAGGCCTGCCTGGCCGATCAGGCGCCGTTGCGCGAGCAGCTGTTCGAGGAAATCAAAGGGCGCATTCTGGAAACCGACCTGTCGCTGCCCTCGCCGTGGGGGCCATGGCTGTACTACACCCGCACCACTGCTGGCGATGAGTACCCGCGCCACTACCGCTGCCCACGCCCGGCAGATGATTCCAACACCGTCGACGCCAGCGCCGAACAGCTGTTGCTCGACCCGAACGAGCTGGCGGCCGGCGGCTTCCTCTCGCTTGGCGCGTTCAATGTAAGCCCCGACCACCAACTGCTGGCCTACAGCCTCGACACCAATGGCGAAGAAACCTACACGCTGTATGTCAAGGACCTGGCCACTGGCGCCATCACCACCCTGCCCTTCGAGGACTGCGACGGCAGCATGACCTGGGCCAACGACAGCCGCACGCTGTTCTTCGCCGAACTCGACGACACCCATCGCCCCTGCCGCCTGCGCCGGTTCAGCCTGGGCGAGGCTGAGGCGCATACGGTGTTCGAAGAAGACGACGGGCGCTTCTTTCTGCACTGCTACCGAGCCAGCTCCGAGCGCCAGCTGATCCTGCTGCTCAACAGCAAGACCACCAGCGAAGCCTGGGTGCTGGATGCCGAGACGCCGTTGGCCGAGTTCACCTGCCTGGCTGCACGCGAAGAAGGCCATGAATACTTCCCCGATCACGGCAAGCTCGATGGCGACTGGCGCTGGTTTATCCGCAGCAACCAGGACGGCATCAACTTCGCCCTGTACCAGGCGCCCTCTGCCGCAGTGCCCAGCCGTGCACAGTGGCAGGTGTTGGTAGCCCACCGCGACAACATCATGCTCGAAGGCCTCAGCCTGAATGCCAGTGCCTTGGCGCTGAGCCTGCGTGAAGGCGGCCTGCCCATCATTGAAGTACGCCCGCAAGGCCAGGCGCCTTACCGCGTCGAGCTGCCGGATGCGGCCTACAGCCTGTACGTGCAAGACAGCCTGGAATTTGCCAGCACGCGCATCCGCCTGCGCTACGAGGCACTCAATCGCCCGGCCCAGGTGCGCCAGCTGGAACTGGCCAACGGCGCGCAGTCAGTGCTCAAGCAGACCCCGGTGCTCGGTGCCTTTGACGCCGACGCCTACGTCAGCGAACGCCTGTGGGCCACCGCCAACGACGGCACCCAAGTCCCAATCAGCCTGGTACGCCGCCGCGACGACGTCGGCAAGACGGTGCCACTCTATCTGTATGGCTACGGCGCCTATGGCGAAAGCCTCGACCCGTGGTTCTCCCATGCGCGGCTGAGCCTGCTCGAGCGCGGCGTGGCCTTTGCCATTGCCCATGTGCGCGGCGGCGGCGAGCTGGGTGAGGCCTGGTACCGCGCTGGCAAGCAAGAACACAAGCAGAACACCTTTGACGACTTCATCGCCTGCGCCGAGCACCTGATCGCAACCGGTGTCAGCCGCCCGGAACAACTGGCGATCAGCGGCGGCAGCGCCGGTGGATTGCTGATCGGCGCGGTGCTCAACCTGCGCCCGCAGCTGTTCCGCTGCGCGATTGCCGAGGTGCCGTTCGTCGATGTGCTCAACACCATGCTCGACCCTGAACTGCCGCTGACCGTGACCGAGTACGACGAGTGGGGCAACCCTGAACAACCCGAGGTGCATGCAAGGATCAAGGCTTACGCGCCCTATGAAAACGTCAAGGCTCAGGCCTACCCGGCGATGCTGGTAGTGGCCGGCTACAACGACAGCCGTGTGCAGTATTGGGAAGCCGCCAAGTGGGTAGCACGCCTGCGCACGCTCAAGACCGATAACAACCTGCTGCTGCTCAAGACCGAGATGGATGCAGGCCATGGTGGCATGAGCGGCCGCTATCAGGGGCTGCGCGATGTGGCGCTGGAATATGCGTTCGTACTCAATGAGCTGGGCGTGGTGTAAACCGGCTCTGCTGTTGTCCTATGCACAACCGTGAACAATCTTGCGTGGCCGCGTGATCAACGCTGCCACGCCAAGCGCAGAAGACCAGACCATGTCCGACCATTCCCACCTCAATGCCGAAATCCGCGACATGCTCATGGACTGCGGCCTGTTCGACACCTTGCAGGCCAGCGAATTTGCTGGCGCTGCCGGCTATTTCAGCCTGAGCAACATGAGCGCCGGCGAGACTATCTTTGCCGAGGGCGACGCCGGCACGTTCATGTGCATTCTGCACCGCGGCCAGGTTTCGGTGCGCAAGACCGACAGCAGTGGCCAGGCCGTCGAAATCGCCGTATTGCGCCGTGGCGCCTTTGGCGAAATGGCGGTGCTCGACGGCGAGCGGCGCTCGGCCAGTTGCGTGGCCGCCAGCGAATGCCAGCTGCTGACGCTGGGCAAGGATTCGCTGGAGAAGATGCTCAACGAAGCGCCGCGCATCGCTGCGCGGATCATTCGCGCACTCGCCGTGGCGCTGTCCAAACGCCTGCGCATGCAAGACGGCCAGCGCCTGGCGCAGGTCTAGTCGTCTTTGCCCTGCGGCCTGGGCGCATCCTGCTGCAAGCCGGGCAGCGGCTCGTCCCGGCGCGGGCTAGGCAGCGGCATCGGTGGCAACAGCGGCCCACCGGGTTGATTGTCGTAGGCTTTGGGTGGCGCGCTCGGGGTGATCTGCGGATACGGCGTGGGCGTGGCGGTACCCGGAGCACCGGGCACCGGCGTACTAATGCGTGGCTGTTGCCCGGCAGCGTCGGCCAGCGGCGCGGCGAGCAGGATCAGTGCGCTGAGGATCGCGTGGAGCATCGGCAACCTCCTGTCGAAAATTCATCTACAGGCTACGCCCATCTGCGGGTTTTTGCCTGTCCGCCTGGCCTGTAACCACGCTAGACTCAACGCCATAACCGTCATCAGCCTGATTACAAGAAAGGTCACACCATGAGTTCCACCCTCTCCGCCACCGCCCGCCTGGACCGCATCATCGCCGACGCCAAGCGCGACAAGGAAATGGGCTACCGCGACAAGGCCCTGAAGATGTACCCGCACGTCTGCGGCCGCTGCGCCCGCGAGTTCGCCGGCAAGCGCCTGAGCGAACTGACCGTGCACCACCGCGACCACAACCACGACAACAACCCCCAGGACGGCTCCAACTGGGAGCTGTTGTGCCTGTACTGCCACGACAACGAGCACTCGCGCTACACCGATCAGCAGTACTTCAGCGAAGGCTCGACGGCCACCCCGAGCATCGCCAAGGCTACCCACAACCCGTTCGCCGGGCTGGCCGGTCTGCTCAAGAAAGACTGAGCCCACAGCGGCCGGGCAACCCCGTATAATCGCGTTTTTTTTGCGAAGGGCCCCGGCACGTGGCGAACAAACGGTACAGTTGCATCGGCCTGTTCAACCCCAAGTCTGCAGAGAACGTCGGTTCGGTGATGCGCGCTGCGGGTTGTTACGGCGTCAGTTCGGTGTTCTACACCGGCAAGCGGTATGAGCGCGCGCGTGATTTCGTCACCGACACCAAGCGGGTGCATTACGACATTCCGCTGATCGGCATCGACGACCTGCAACGCATCATCCCGCTGGGCTGCACGCCGGTGGCGGTGGAGCTGGTCGAGGGCGCCCGCCCCTTGCCTGAATACACCCATCCTGATCGCGCCATCTATATCTTCGGCCCGGAAGACGGCAGCCTCGACGAGAACGTGCGCGCCTGGTGCGAAGAAACCATCTATATCCCCACCGAAGGCTGCATGAACCTTGCGGCAACCGTCAACGTGGTGCTTTACGACCGCCTGGCCAAGGGCCTGAACACCCGCTCGGGGCCTAAATTCAAGTAACAGGCAGGCCGCTGGGCATATGAAATGAACGGCGCGACAACCGCCAGGGTCAGTTAATTACCAACCTACCTGGAGGCTCTGCTCATGCTTGATCTAGATTCCAATGCCCATACCGAGGAAAAGAACGTGCATGGCTGGGAACGCGCCAGTTCCTTGGCCGGTGGCGCCCTCATGATCAGCAAAGGTATGCGCCATGGCGGCGTGATCGGCCTGCTGCAGGTTGCCGTTGGCGGCCTGGCGCTGGCACGCGGGGTCAAGGGCCGTTGTGCGACCAAGGCCTGGTGGCTGCGTCATCGTCAGGAATACCAGCGTCTGAAGGGTGACATTGACCGTGGCGCCGCCGAGCTGGAAGTGCTTCGCGCCAGTGCCGACGCTGCTACCCGCGGCGTAACCGTAACCGGTGACGACCCCGTCCAAACCCCGAAGCTGTAACACCGCGCCCTTTGTAGGAGCGGCCTTGCCGGGCGCCGGACCGGTCGGAAAGGGCTGCGCAGCGGCCCCTCGATCTGTCGTTTGACGCTAGGTTGCCGGGGTCGCTATGCGACCCTTTCGCGACACCAGGCCGCTCCTACACCAACTGCGTGCAAGCAGGGTTAGCGTAGTAGCTTGCTCTGAAGCACATCGGAGCTGCGCCCAAGCACGCTCTCGCTGATCTGGATGAACTCTGCAGTATTCACACTCGACATGCGCATCAACGCCTGGGTGACGTCGTCCAGTGAGCGTTTATTCTGAGTGTGCAGGCGGATCTCCCGATCCAATGCCTGCAACACCTGCACGCCTCGCGCGATCTGCCCGGCGTTAGCCTGCCTGGCCACCAGCCGAGTGACCTTGGCGCCCTGTTTGTGCAGGCGTGCCTGCCAGGCATCATAGCGATCATCACTGATGCCGCCGGCCCGGCCCAGCAGTTCGGTGGCGTAGTAGTCAGTCAGGCTTTCACTGATCCAGTCGCTGTCATCGCGCACCTTGATCTGCGCAAACAGCTGGACCAGCTCACGCAGCAGTGGGCTGCTGCCGTTCTCGCTGATCACGGCGCGGTTGCTGTGGATGAACAATGAGTTGTGCTCGCCACGCACGCCCCGCCACATCTGATCGCGTGCGCCAACCAGCAACAACTTGGGCGGATTGCGCGGGAACACCGCTTGCAACTGAGGCCAGACGAACGTCAGCAACGTCAGCGTGTCCATCCGGCGCATGCCCTGCCCTTGCGGCGCCGCCACGGTGACGTCGGTTTCGCCCAGGCGCGCGCGGCGGCTGCCGAGGTTACCGGCGAGCATCCAGCCAGTCGGCCGATCGAACAGGCGCGAGACATCATCGATACGAAACTTGTGCTGGCCGATCCGCGGCCAGGCGGTTTCCACGCTCTTCCAGCCGGGCGGCAGCTCGACTGCCAGGCGCGCTACCAACTCGGTGCCGTCCTGTTGATCAAGACGTGCCGGCGGCACCAACTGATCGCCACGGAACACCGCCCAATGCGCGGTCATGCGGCTCTCGAAGGCACCCCCCGACGCAGCACTGTCGAGCCGGACGCGGTAACTGAGGCTGGTCTTGCCCGCAGCCGGGCGCCACACGCCACGCTCACCCTGCTGTGACCACTGGCCATCGGCCTGAAAACCGCTATAGGCATTGGCCTTGCCCAAGGCAAAATCCAGGCTACGCACCGCGCTGCCATCAGCCAGGGTCAGGCGTACTTCGGCCTGGCCACTGTTGGGCAGCAGGCGCACCTGGTAATCCAGATCGACCTTCTTGGCCCAGGCTGGCGAGCAAGCCGCCAGCGCCAGAACAAGCAGCAAAGGGCAACGCATAGACAAACTCCTTGTTCGGCACAGGCCAATCACCGCACGGCTCAGCCGGCGCGGTAAATCAAATGGTCTTCCCAGTCGTCCTCAGCCACATCGTTCTCGCTGAGCATGCGCCCGGACTGCGAAATACGTTGCTCATGCACCTGGCTGCGGTCGCCACAGACCAGATGATGCCAGGCGGGCAGGTCCTTGCCTTCGCTGACCAGCCGATAGCCACAGGTCGGCGGCAACCATTTGAACTGATCGGCCTTGCCCGGGGTGAGCTGGATGCAGTCGGGCACGTGTTTGAAGCGATTAGGGTAGTCGCTGCACTGGCAACTGTTCAGATCGAGCAGTTTGCAGGCAATGCGGGTGTAGTAGACGCTGTTGTCCTCCTCGTCCTCGAGTTTCTGCAGGCAGCACATGCCGCAGCCATCGCAGAGTGATTCCCACTCTTGCGGGTCGAGTTGATCGAGCGTCTTGCGCTGCCAGAAGGGCGCAGTCTGGGCCATCATCACACGGTTTCTCGCAGTTGTTCTTGGGCCGCAGCAGGCGGCGGCGCCAGTCTAGAGCCTGGCCTTGGGCAAAGCCAGACCGCTTGTCAGGGGTGTCCAGACGCAGTAGCGTGCCGGCTTCCCCTTGTGTCTTGCAGGAGCTGTCATGAGCGCCAACCCACGCGTTGCCGATTACGCCATCAACGAGCAGTTCATCAATCGCTGGTCGCCCCGCGCATTCAACCCCGAGACGATCAGCGAAGAAACCCTGCTGAGCTTCTTCGAAGCGGCGCGCTGGGCGCCTTCGGCCTATAACTCGCAGCCGTGGCGGTTCCTTTATGCCCGTCGCGACACACCAAACTGGCAGCGCTACCTGGAGCTGCTGGTGCCGTTCAACCGCAGCTGGGCCCAGCACGCCTCGGCGCTGGTGCTGGTGATTTCCAAGACCAGCTTTATCGCACCCGGTGCCAGCGAGGAGTCGCCAGCATTGTGGCACGCATTTGATACCGGTTCGGCCTGGGGCCACCTGGCGCTGCAAGCGAGCCTCAGCGGTTGGCACACCCACGGCATGGCCGGCTTTGACCAGGCGATGGCCCGCGAACAACTGAAGATCCCCGAAGGCTATGAGCTGCAGGCGATGGTCGCGATCGGCAAGCTGGGCGACAAGGCCACTCTCGCCGAAGGCCTGCAGGCCCGTGAAGTACCTAGCCCGCGCAAGCCACTGGCCGAGTTGGCTGCAGAAGGCGATTTCAGCCTCTGATCTACCGCAGCGCGAGGCGACGCTTGCTCCAGACGCCCCGCGCTACACATCAATAACCGCGCTGGAAATCCACCTCGCCGCGCAGTGCCTGCCCCGCTGAATAGTCCCGCAGATTCTCGACAAACAAACGCACCATCGCCGTAGGCGAGGTCGGCGCGGAGCTGTGCCCGGTCAGCAGTAAACCCCACGCCGTCCAGAACGGATGTTGTTGCGGCAGCGGCTCCTGCCGGCATACGTCGATCACGGCGCCGGCCAGATGACCTTCCTTCAACGCTGCGACCAGATCGGCGTCCACCACCGAAACACCGCGACCAGCGTTGATCAACAGTGCACTGGGCTTGAAGCGTTTGAACAGCGCGGCGTTATACAGGTCATGGGTGGCCGGGGTATCAGGCAACAGGTTGATTACGTAATCAGCCTGCTCGACTCGCTGTGGCAATTGATCGAGCCCAGCCACTTCAACAAACGGCGCCTGCTGACGCGCGTTGCTGGCAACGCCGTACAGGGTCACACCAAATGGTACGAGAAACTCCGCCACACGCTGGCCGATATCGCCCGTGCCAACGATCAGCACCTGGCGCCCTTGCAGGCTGTGCCCAGGGCGCTCATCCCAGCGCCGCTCGACCTGGCTGACCAGGCGCGACAACACCTCGCGCTCGTGGCCAAGCATGTAGGTCAGCATGTATTCGGCCATGACCTGGCCAAAGATGCCCACAGCGCGGGTCAGGCGGTAGTCACGCGTCAGGCCGTCGGCCAGCAGCGGGGTAATCCCCGCCCAGGTCGACTGCGCCCATTCTGGCTTATGGCCTTGGCGCAGCAGGGTCGCCAGCAGGTCTGGCTGACCCAGCCACACCGGGCACTGCGGCGCCAATCGCGCCAACTCGGCGGAGTTACCGCTGGTCAGCACTTCAAGGTCGGGGGCGGCAGCGGCCAGCAGGCCGGCATAGTTGGCATGATCCTGTTCAGCGATCAGAACGCGCATCTCAAAAGACAACCTTGGCAGATAACGGAAAACGGCCCGGGTAGCGGGCCGCTTGGGCGAACGATGGGCAGCGCGGGCCTATCAGACCGGGTCGTTGCGGCGCAGCAGCTCTTCAGGCAGGTGCTCGATGTACTCGTCTTCGAGCGGCGGCATCTGCAGGTGGTAGCCCTGGGCCTCGAGGTTGTTCAGCACCTGTTCGATGTCTTCCCGGGCCAGCTTGCGCTCCGGCGACAGCACCAGGTCGAAGGCGTGAATCGGCGTACCGAAGGCCGGCAGCAAACCTGCTGGGACCCGCTCCAGGCCGTCAGCCTTGAGCACGTAAAGGTACATTTCGTTCTTGCGCGGGCTCTTGTAGATCGAGCAGATGCGTTTCATGAGGATTCTCCGAGCGCGGCCAGATCATCCAGCAGCGCCTGGCCCATCCGCTCGCGACGCCAGCCGCGCAGCGAATCGGGCAGTTGATAGGGCCCATTGGGGTAGCCGCTCTTGAGCAGCGCCTCGAGGGTTTTCTTGCGCAGCATCAGCTCCGGGGCGATGCCCAGCCGCTCGCCTTCGGCCTGGCCGATGGCGCGCAGGCGCTTGAGGATGGCCGAGGCTTCGATCGGCAATGGTTCAGGCAGCGCGGGCGGATACTGCTCAGCCGGCACACTGCCGGCCTGCTTGATCAATTGCAGGAGGAACTCGCCGTCCTGACGCAGGGTGCGCGGGTGCATGTCATCGATCTTGGCCAGGGCCGAGAGGCTGTCTGGCTGGGTCTTGGCGATCGGCCACAGCGAATGCTCACGCAGCACGCGGTTGCGCGGCAGATCGCGGCGGCGCGCTTCAAGCTCGCGCCAGGCCGACAGCTCACGCAGGACTGCCAACTGCTGACGCGACAGCTTCCAGGCCAGCTTGACCTCACGGTAGAGCAGCTGCGGCTCGACTTCACGGCGCATCTGCGCAACCAGTTCGGCGCCGTCTTCCAGCACCCAGGCGTACTTGTCATCGGACAGCCGCGGGCGCAGCGCGGTGAACAGCTCGGCGAGGTGCACGGCGTCTTCGGCGGCGTAGCTGACCTGGGTTTCCGACAGAGGCCGCTGCAGCCAGTCAGAGCGGGTTTCGCCCTTGGGCAGATCGAGCCCGAGCACGTCCTGCACCAGGCGCGAGTAACCCATCGAGAAACCGATGTTGAGGTAACCTGCGGCCAACTGGGTGTCGAACAATGGCTGTGGCAGCTTGCCGGTCAGGCGCAGGAGAACTTCAAGGTCCTCACTGCAGGCATGCACCACTTTGACCACTTGCGGGTCTTCGAGCAGGTCAGCCAAAGGCTGCCAGTCACGAACCCGCAACGGGTCGATAAGAAAGGCTTTTTGACCGTCGCCAACCTGCAGCAGCCCGGCCTTGGGGTAGAAGGTGTCTACCCGCATGAATTCGGTGTCGAGCGCTACGTAGGGCAATTCGCGCCAGGTCCGGCAGTGCTCGGCCAGGCTCTGGTCGTCACAGATCCAGTGTATTTCGTTGGCCACGAGGCTCTCCCACAAACAGTGGCGCGCAGTATATACGCCGTGGGCCGCGCACGCGAAACATGGCGACCATCGCCCGGCGCTTCTGTCAGCGGCCAGCCGCCAGCCACGGCCGGCAGCCGGCGAACAGGTCCAGTGATTGCTGGTAGACCGCGCTGTGCACCTGCAGCAGGCCGAGCATCGAGTGGAACAGGTTGTCCTGGCTCAGCGGGGCATCACGCAGGCGCGCCAGGCAGTCGTTGTCGAGGCCAAAGTCCTGCCGGTAACTGTCGGAGAACCACGCCAGCATCGGCACATGGCGTTGCTGCTCGGGCGCCAACATGTACGGCGTGCCATGCAGATAGAGGTTGTACTCACCCAGCGATTCGCCGTGGTCGGACAGGTACAGCATGGCGGTGTCGACTTTGTTCTGACGGCTGCGCAGCAGGTCGATCAGCGAGGCCAGCACGTGGTCGGTGTAACCCAGGGTGTTGTCGTAGCTATTGATGATTGCCTGCTGATCGCACTGGTTCAGGGCATTGCTGCGGCACACCGGGCTGAATCGCTCGAACGCTTGCGGATAACGCTTGTAGTAATCAGGGCCGTGGCTACCCATCTGGTGCAGGACCAGCACGGTGTCCTGGTCGAGGCTGTCGAGCAGCTCGGCCAGGCCTTGCAGGAGGATTTCGTCGTGGCACTCGCCGCCGGCACACAGGGCGGGGTCCTTGAGGTTGCTGACGTCGACGAACTGCACGCGGTCGCAGGTACCCTTGCAGCCTGATTGATTGTCACGCCACTGCACCGTCAGGCCGGCGCGCTGGAGCATGTCCAGCAGCCCCTCCCGGTTACGGGCGACGCTGGCATCGTAGTCCTTGCGCGGCATGCCGGAGAACATGCACGGTACCGAAACAGCGGTTTCGGTGCCGCACGAATGCACATCGGTGAAGCCCAGCAGGCCGTCTTCCTTGCTCAGGCGCGGGGTGGTATCGCGGCCATAACCGAGCACGCCAAAGTTTTCCGCGCGGGCGCTTTCACCCACTACCAACACCGTCAACGACTTGCGCTTGTGCTGCTGCCAGGCAGCGGCATCGCGGCGGGCGTCTTCGCCGTAGCGCTGAAACGGCGCGGCCGCACTGCCCAACCGCTCGCTGGCATAGCCAAACGAGGCGCCAACAACGTTGCTTGGGGTGAGCATCAGGCGGATTTCGTGGTGGTTGCGAAACAGCGAAGACAGGCCCTGATAGTTGGCCAGGGCCACCGCGCCCAACGCCACCGCACAGGCACCCCCGACCAGCAGCTTGCCGAACACTTCGCGGTGCCAAGGGCGATAGGCGATCGGCGCCTTCCACACCAGTGCGGCCGGCAGCAAACCCAGCAGCACGATATAGCCGATGAACTTCAACGAGAGCAGATCACGCACTTCACTGATGTTGGTCTCGGCAACGTTGCGGAACATGCCTGCATCAATCAGCACACCATACTGATTCATGAAGTAAGCCACTGCCGCACCGCTGACAAACAGCACCATCAAGACCGGCTTCAACACATACTTGAAGGCAATCAAGGTCAACACCAGGTTGAACGCAAACAGCATCAGCAGGGCAAACGCCAGCGTCAGCCAAAGCCCCGTCAACCCTGGCGGCACGACCGCCTGGAGGTGACTCCAGAGCAGGCTGTTGAAGCCAATCAACAGGTACAGGCTGGCCAGTAACGTGACCCATTCGGTCCGCAGATTGTTGAGTTTCAGCATGGTCTTCGCTATCGAGTTTGATGTTGGCCCAGGCGCGATTCAGCGCGAGGCAATTCGAAGCGGATTGTGGGAAGCAGACCATCGTTATTTTGTGAAAAACCCGCCAACAAACTCTAACATCCAGCAACAATTACACTTGTTTACCTTTCATTCAGCCGACGTTCAGCCAACCGCTGCCGGACCACCCCCACCCACGTCTTTGGCAAACGCGGCTATCCTCAAGGTTCTGCACCAGTGTCCAACCCCTGACGGAGGTGAAGAAATGCCCGTACCGCATGATCTGTTCGCAGACCTCAGCATCCAGCCTGACGACTTTCACGCACTGAGCGCCAAGGACCCGGAGCTGCTCAAGCTACACAAGGCTTACCAGGCCAAGGACAAAGAGGTGGACGTCGCTGAACGCACCGCCGCCACCGATGACACCGTCACGCTATTGCGCAAGGAGCGGCTGCTGATCAAGGACAAGATCGAACGAATCATTCACCCAGCCAAGTCCTGACCCGGCTGCAATAACTGCAAAACCGCCATCGCGGGGCAAGCCTGCGATGGCGATCAACAAAGCCTCAGACTGCGGCGCTGGCCTGTAACGCGCCTTGCAGATCATCGATCAGATCGCGGCAGTCCTCGATCCCCAGCGACAGCCGCAACAGGCCCTCGGTAATCCCCATCACGCCTTTCTGCTCTGGGCTCAACGAGTTGTGCGACATGCTCCAGGAATGGTTGATCATGCTCTCGACGCCGCCCAGCGAATCGGCCAGGACAAAGATCGACAGCGCGTCGACAAAGCGCTTGAGCGCCTCGCGATCACCCTTCACCTGCAAGGTCACCACCGCGCCGCCGGTGCGCATCTGGCGCTTGCACAGCTCATGCTGCGGGTGGCTGGGCAGACCTGGATAGAACACCTTGTCGACCAGCGGATGGCTCTCTAGAAACTGCGCCACCCGCAGGGCATTGGCACTTTGGCGCTCCATGCGCACGTCCAGCGTCTTCAGTCCGCGCAGGGCCAGGTAGCAATCGAACGGCCCCTGCACGGCACCGACGGCCATGCTGATCTTGCGCAGGCGCGCCAGCAATTCGGCATTGGCCGCCACCACCACTCCGCCGGTGAGGTCGGAGTGGCCACCGATGTACTTGCTCGCCGAGTGCATTACCAGGTCCACGCCGAGGGTGATCGGCTGCTGATTCCACGGCGAGCAGAAGGTGTTGTCGATGCAGGTGAGGATATTGCGGGCACGGGCCAGGCTGCACACCGCTTCGATATCGACCAGGTGCAGCAGCGGATTGGTCGGCGACTCGATCCAGATCAGCTGCGTTTCCGGGCGAATCGCCGCTGCCAGTGCGTCCAGGTCATTCAGGTCGACATACGTGGTGGTCAGCCCGGAGGTGCGGCTGCGGTAGTCTTCGAGCAGGCGGAAGGTGCCGCCGTAGACGCCGTTCATCACCACCACGTGAGCGTTCTTGTCGAGCAACTCGAGCACTGTCGAAGTGGCGCTGACGCCGGAAGCACAGGCGACCGCACCAAGCCCTTGTTCCAACGCCGCAACGCAGCTCTCGTAGGCATGCCGGGTCGGATTGGCAACGCGGCTGTAGGCGTACTCGGGGTTATCGTCGAGGCCGCGCTTGATGTACGAGCTGGCGGTGTAGATCGGCGGGAAGATGGCGTTGTCGGCAACGCTGAATTGCTCGCCAGCGTGAATGGTACGCGTGGCGAAGTTGCGCGGTTTGTCGGACATGATCGGGCCCAGTGACTGGTAGAAGGCGGGGTTGATGGCCGTCACTATCGCATATCCGCCGCGATTGGCCGAGCGCAGGCGGATGCGCGCGCCACCCCGGCACAAGCATTCTATTCGTGCTCGTTAACGGCTAGTCTGGAGCATATTTTTCTCGGCAAGGCGACGCACCGGCATGGACAGTTTCGACCAGCACATCCTCACCCTGCTCCAACGCGACGCCTCCACCTCGCTCAAGGAGCTGGCCGAAGCGGTCAACCTCACCACTACCCCATGCTGGAAGCGGGTCAAGCGCCTGCAGGATGATGGCTACATTCTCGGCCGCGTCGCACTGCTTGATCCGCAACGCCTGGGCCTGGGTCTGACCGTGTTCGTCCAGCTCAAGACCCAGCGCCACGACAATGCCTGGCTCGAGCAATTTGCCGCCACCGTCAGCGGCTTCGAGGAGGTCATGGAGTTCTACCGTATGTCTGGCGATTGGGATTACATGCTGCGGGTGGTGGTCAGTGACATCGCCGCTTACGACCGCTTCTACAAGAAGCTGATCACCCGCACCGATGGCCTGTCTAACATCACCTCCAGCTTTGCCATGGAACAGATGAAGTACACCACGGCCTATCCGGTGCATCGCTGATGCGTCGATCAATTGGTTTGAACGGCTGATAGAGCGCGCCGATCAACCGAGTGGACAAAGCAATTTGACGGCGTCGGGTACAGGTTATAGCTTGGACTCACTGCCCTGCGGCCAACCGGCCGACCCTCCTTAGACGCGAGCGCGATTGTGGAACCCAACGGCCAGGCCCTGATTGACGGCTACAACCGAAAAATCGACTACCTGCGGATGTCGGTCACCGACCGCTGTGATTTTCGTTGTGTCTATTGCATGGCCGAAGACATGCAGTTCTTGCCGCGCCAACAGATTCTCAGCCTTGAAGAGCTGTATCAGGTGGCCGAACGCTTCGTCGCCCTCGGCACGCGCAAGATCCGCCTGACCGGCGGCGAGCCGCTGGTGCGCCAGGGCATCGTCGACCTATGTCGGCGCATTGCCGCCCTGCCCGGCCTGCGTGAACTGTGCATGACCAGTAACGGCTCGCAGCTCGACCGGCTGGCGCAGCCGCTGTTCGACGCCGGCCTCAGCCGCCTCAATATCAGCCTCGACAGCCTCGACCCGGAGCGCTTTCGCCAGCTGACCCGCACCGGCGATCTGGCCCAGGTCATCGCCGGCATCGACGCCGCGCGCCGCGCCGGCTTCAAGCGGATCAAGCTCAACTGCGTGGTGCTCAAGGGTCGCAACGATGACGAACTGGTCGATCTGGTGCGCTTTGCCATCGACCGTGAGCTGGACATCACCTTCATCGAAGAGATGCCGCTGGGCGTGATCAGCGAGCATCAGCGCGGCGAGTCGTTCTATTCCAGCGATGATGTGCGCGACCGCCTCGCGGCGCACTTCAGCCTGATCGAATCTGCCGAATCATCGCAGGGCCCGGCGCGCTATTGGCGCTTGGCCGAGGCAGCGCAGACGCGGGTCGGCTTCATCTCGCCGCACAGCCACAACTTCTGCGCCACCTGCAACCGTGTCCGCCTGACCGTCGAGGGCCGCTTGCTGCTGTGCTTGGGCAACGAGCATTCGCTGGACCTGAAACAGGTGCTGCGTGCGCACCCAGGCGACGCCGAGCGCCTCGAGCATGCCATCCGCGAAGCGGTGCAGCTCAAGCCTTACCGCCACCACTTCGAAGTAGGCGGCGAGGTGCAGATCCTGCGCTTCATGAACATGACTGGCGGCTGACCCAACCGCCTCTGGATCCCCATGATCGTCCATTCCCGGCCCGATGTGCTGCGTGTGCTGTTCACCCTGAAAGGCTCGATCGTCAAGCGCATTGCCTGGCGCTGCCTGCTGGTTACCTTGCTGGCGGCGTTGATCGTGCTGGTCGAGCGGCATTATCCAGAGATGTTCTCGCCGGTCAGCGCCACGCCCTTCACCTTGCTCGGCCTGTCGCTGTCGATCTTCATGAGTTTTCGCAACACGGCCTGTTATGACCGCTGGTGGGAGGGCCGCAAGGCCTGGGGGCGGATGCTCATCGAGGTGCGCTCGTTCGTGCGCGAGAGCGTGGCGATTGCCAACCCCGAGCTGCGCCGCGAGTTACTGCGCAGCCTGTGCGGCTTTGCCCATGCCTTGAACGCTGGATTGCGCGGTGAGGATGCCCTCGGCGCGGCGCAGCCGTGGCTGAACCCGGCGCATTCACTCAGCCCGCACAACGTCTGCGACGGCATCCTGCGTAACATCGGCCAGCGCTGCTCGGAGCTGGCGCAGACGCAACAGATCAGCGAATGGCGCTACACCCTGCTCGAACAGCGTCTGGTTGGCCTGGCCGAAGTGCAGGCGACCTGTGAACGGATCAAGGGCACGCCGCTACCCTTCCCTTACACCCTGCTGTTGCACCGGACCATCTATATCTTCTGCCTGCTGCTACCGTTCGCCCTGGCAGAACCTTTGGGCTGGCTGGCGCCGCTGTTCACCACCATCGTCAGCTACACGTTCTTTGGCCTGGATGCGATCGGCAACGAGCTGGAAGATCCGTTCGGCCGCGACGAAAACGACCTGCCCACCGACTCACTGGTGCGCACCCTGGAGCGCGACGTGCTTGCGGCGCTTGGCCACGAGCCGTTGCCGCCGGCGCTGATGCCGGTCGATCACGTGCTCAGCTGAACCGGGCGGCGGCGACTAAACAATGGCTAGCCCCGCTCAACTTGGTTAAGGTCAACGCATTCCGATTGCGCAGGCCGCCCCATGGACATCAAGCAGCTCAAGTTTCTTATCGCCCTGGACCAGACCCGGCACTTCGGTCAGGCCGCTGCGCTGTGCCATATCACCCAGCCGACCTTGTCGATGCGCCTGCGTAATCTGGAAGAAGAACTTGACCTGGTGCTGGTCGAACGTGGCCAGCGCTTCGAGGGTTTCACCGAGGCCGGCGAACGCATTCTGGCTTGGGCGCGGACACTGCTGGCCGCACATGACGGCCTCCAGGCCGAAGCGGCCAGCTGCCGCGGCCAAGTGGTCGGTAGCCTGCGCCTGGGCAGCGTGCCGTTGGCCAGTTTCAATCCAATGGCGCTGCTGGTGCCGCTGCGGGAGAAGTTTCCCGAGCTGCAGTTTCAGCTCAGCTCGAGTACCTCCGAGCAGATTGTCGATGGCCTCAGCCGCAATCAGCTCGACCTGGGGATCTGCTATCTGGATCAGGTCAACTCAAGCTTTTTCGACGTGATCGAACTGGGTACCACCACCATGGGCCTGCTGCACGACACCCGCCATTATCAGTTCGAGCAAAGCGAGCTGGCCTGGGATGAGCTGGGGGATCTGCCGTTGGGGCTGCTCAGCAAGGGCATGCACTACCGCCAGTCGCTGGACCTGAGCTTTCGCAGCCGCGGCCTTGCGCCACTGGCAGTGCTGGAAAGCGACTCGACCTTCCAGCTGATCCAGGCCATCACCAGCGGCATGTGCTGCGCAGTGATGCCGCTCAACTGCGGGCTGGAGGATTTGAGCGAACACATGCGCATCACCCCCATCACCGAGGCCAGCGTGCTCAGCCCGGTCGGCCTGCTGCTGCGCCGCAGCGAGCCGAGGTCGGCGATTGCCGAGCAGTGCTTTGAACAGGCGCGGATAGTATTTGGCCAGTAACCGCTAGCCACAAAAAAAACGCGGGGCCGGTCTTAGCAGCGCTGTGCTGCTTGGACTGGCCCCGCGTGGTTAACGGCGCTGGCTAGCTTGAGGTCAAACCTTAACGGTAGCGCTCCAGCCAATGCGCATACGGCGCTGGCAGGGTCCACGAGGCTTTGTCCACGCCCAACTCTTTGGCGGCGAAGTAGGCCCAGTGCGGGTCAGCCAGGTGCGCACGGCCTACCGAAACCAGATCCAGCTGACCCGCTTGCAGCGCGCCTTCAGCCAGCTGCGGCGTGCCGAAGCCCCATGCCGAAGTCACCGGCAGGCCTGCTTCGCGGCGCACGCGCTCGGCAATCGGGCCCATGAAGGCCGGGCCCCACGGGATGTTGGTGTCGGGGATGGTGAAACCAACGCTGACGCTCAACAGGTCGAGGCCACCGGCCTTGAACTGACGGGCCAGTTCGATCGACTCGACCAGGGTCTGCTCGTCGCGGCCATCATATTCCAGCACACCGAAGCGGGCGGTCAGCGGCAGATGCTCAGGCCAGACTTCACGCACGGCCGCCAGCGTTTCGAGGAGGAAGCGGCTGCGGTTTTCGAAGCTGCCGCCGTAAGCATCGGTACGCTGGTTGGAGTGCTCGGAGAAAAAGCTCTGACCGAGGTAGCCGTGGGCGAAGTGCAGCTCGATCCACTCGAAACCGGCGTCACGGGCGCGGCGCGCAGCGTCGACAAAGTCTTGTCTGACCCGAGCGATGTCGTCCAGGGTCATTGCCTTTGGCACTTTCGGCAGGTTGGCGCCAAAGGCAATTGCCGACGGTGCCAGGGTGTCCCAGCCGCGGACGTCGTCAGCGGCGATATGGTCGTCACCTTCCCACGGGCGATTGGCGCTGGCCTTGCGCCCGGCGTGGGCGATCTGGATGCCAGGTACGGAACCAGCCGCCTTGATCGCCTTCACCACCGGAACGAATGCTTCGGCGTGGGCGTCGCTCCAGATCCCGGCGCAGCCTGGGGTAATGCGCCCTTCTGGCGATACAGCAGTGGCTTCGACCACCAGCAAGCCGGCGCCGCCGCGGGCCATACCCGCCAGATGCACGTGGTGCCAGTCGTTGATCATGCCGTCTTCGGCCATGTACTGGCACATCGGTGGAATGGCAATGCGGTTGCGCAAGGTGACGTCTTTGAGGGTGTAGGGTTCGAACAATGCAGACATGAGCCAGCTCCAGCAGGTTGGGCATACGATAGTTCGATCATAATCGAACTATGGCAATTAATGAAAGCCCCGCTATCATGTCGACCATGCGAGCCTACAAACATCCAAGCTGTGAAGACCTCATCCTCGAACGCGTGCTGTACGCCTTGAGCGACCCCGTGCGCATGGCCATCGTGCGCCATCTGGCGGGTGTCACCGAAGCCACTTGCGGCGAGCTGGATGGCGGCCGGCCCAAGTCGAGCATGTCCCATCATTTTCGCGTGCTGCGTGATGCGGGGCTGGTGCAGACGCGCAATGTCGGCACCACGCACATGAATTCGCTGCGCAGCGAAATGCTCGACAGCCGCTTCCCCGGCCTGCTCGAGTGCATCCTGCGCCAGCGCTGAGTAACCGCCGCAGCCCCTCCGCCTGCACAGCCTTATGCACCCTTCATCGGCTCGCGCAGCAGGCGTAATGAACGCCGTTCGAAGCACCCTCCTCTACTGATCACAAGGCACCGCATGCGCCGTCCAGCGGGGCCTTGGTGGCAAGCCGCAGATCTGCCGATCGCGCAGGTTTGAATTCAGACACCAGACAAGGTACTTCGCATGACTCAAATTCAGCTCGAGCCTGATCTGCAGCCGCATTCCAGCCAATTGTCGGCAGTCCCGCTGCAGACCATCGGCCTGCGCCCGACCTTGCTGTGCCTGTCGCATCTGCGCTGGGGGTTTGTCTACCAACGGCCGCAACATGTGATGTCGCGCCTGGCCAAGGATTACGATGTGCTGTTTCTCGAAGAGCCGATCTTCGAGCCACAGCAAACGCCGCTGCTGCAACCACACGCGGTCAGCGACGGCGTGACAGTGCTGGTACCGCTGCTGCCGACCGGACTGGATGAGCAACAGGTCATCGCTGCCCAGCGCCAACTGCTCGACACCTGGCTGGCGGCCCACAACGGCGTCGAGCTGCTGCTGTGGTACTGGACGCCGATGAGCCTGGCGTTTACCGACCATCTGCAAGGCCAGGTAGTGATCTACGACTGCATGGACGAGCTGTCCGCGTTCAAGTTCGCACCGCCGGCCATGCTGGAGATGGAGCAACGCCTGCTCAGCCGCGCCGACGTGGTGTTTACCGGCGGCCACAGTCTGTGGGAGGCCAAGCGCGAGCATCACGCCAATGCCCACGCCATGCCCAGCAGCGTAGACATAGCGCACTTCGGTCAGGCCCGCACAGCGCTGGCAGAACCTGCTGATCAGGCTGCGATTGGCCATCCACGCCTGGGCTTTTTCGGCGTGATCGACGAACGCTTCGATGTCCAGCTGGTGACCGACATCGCTGAGCAGCGGCCCGACTGGCAGATCGTGCTGATCGGCCCGGTGGTCAAGATCGACCCCGCACTGCTGCCGCGGCTGGCCAATATCCACTACCTCGGCGCCAGGCAGTACGAGCAGTTGCCTGCTTACCTGGCCGGCTGGGATGTCGCCCTGATGCCCTTCGCCATCAATGAGTCGACGCGCTTCATCAGCCCCACCAAAACCCCGGAATACCTCGCCGGCGGCTGCCCGGTGGTGTCGACGCCGGTGCGTGATGTGGTCAATGGCTATGCGCACAGCGGCGTGGTCAGCATTGCCAGTAACGCGGCGGACTTTATCAGCGCCGTCGACGCTGCCCTGGCCCTGCGCAAGCAGAGCGCAGTGATCACCAAACGCGCGGATCGAGCGCTGGATGGCATGTCGTGGGACAAGACCTGCGCCGACATGAAGGAGTTGATCGAATGCCAACGATAACCCTGCAGACGGCACTGGCGGCACAGCCCTATGACTACCTGATCGTCGGCGCAGGGTTCGCCGGCAGCGTGCTCGCCGAGCGCCTGAGTGCCGGCTTGGGCAAACGGATATTGCTGATCGACCGCCGCGAGCACATCGGCGGTAACGCCTATGACCACCTTAATGCTGCCGGGGTGCTGGTGCACCGTTACGGTCCGCATATCTTTCACACCAACGCCCAGCGTATCGTCGATTACCTCTCTCGCTTCACCGAATGGCGCCCATACGAGCACCGCGTGCTGGCGCAGGTCGATGGGCACCTGCTGCCGATTCCGATCAACCTGACCACATTGAATATCCTCTACGCGCAGTCGATGAACGAGGCCCAGGCCGAAGCGTTTCTGGCCAGCCGTGCCGAGCCGGTGGCGACGATCCACACCTCCGAAGATGTGGTGATCAACCAGGTCGGCCGCGAGCTGTACGAGAAGTTCTTCCGTGGCTACACCCGCAAGCAATGGGGCCTTGACCCGAGCGAGCTGGATAAATCAGTGACCGCGCGGGTGCCGACCCGCACCACCACCGACGACCGCTACTTCACCGATGCCTTCCAGATCATGCCGTTGCATGGCTATACCCAGATGTTCGAGCGCATGCTCGAACACCCGGCCATCGACGTGCTGCTGGCAACTGACTTCAGCACAGTGCGCGAGCTGCTGCGTTATCGCGAGCTGGTGTACTGCGGCCCTATCGATGAGTATTTCGGCCATTGTTACGGCAAGCTGCCGTATCGCTCGTTGCGCTTCCAGCACGAGACGCACGATCATGAGTGTTTCCAGCCCGTAGCCGTCGTCAATTATCCGCACCCCGCCGTGCCCTACACGCGGATCACCGAATACAAGCACCTGACCGGCCAGACGCATCCGCTGACCAGCATCAGCTATGAATTCCCGTGCGCCGACGGCGACCCGTATTACCCCATTCCACGCCCGGAAAACGCCGAGCTGTACAAGCGTTACAAAGCCCTCGCCGATCAGACTCCTGGGGTCACCTTCCTCGGCCGGCTCGGTACCTACAAGTACTACAACATGGATCAGGTGGTCGGTCAGGCACTGGCCTTGTACCAGCGCATCGCCCGCGAAGCCGGGGTCGAGGTGGAGCAGCACGTCGCTGAGCCCGGATGAGCGGCACGGGGCTGTTCAACAGCTTCGTCATGGCCGGTTATGAATGCGCCTCGCAGCGCCGTTGCGATGGCCGTCGCCTGGATATGCAGGAGTGCACCGGCCATGCCCGCTGGGCTGAGCAGGACTACCAGCAACTCGCGGCATTGGGCATTCGCAGCGCCCGCGACGGCCTGCGCTGGCACTTGATCGAGCGCCAGCCCTATCGCTACGACTGGTCGAGCGTGGTGCCGCTGATCGACGCTGCGCGGCGGCAGGACGTGCAGGTGATCTGGGATTTGTGCCATTACGGCTATCCGGACGATCTGGATATCTGGCGGCCGGTGTTCGTCGAGCGCTTCGCCCGCTTTGCCGCAGCTTTCGCGCGGTTACTGGTAGAGCGCGGCATCGACGTGCCGCTGATCTCGCCCATCAACGAGATTTCCTTCTGGAGCTGGGCCGGTGGCGACGTAGCCTATTTCAATCCCTGTGCCCGCAATCGCGGCCTGGAGCTCAAGCATCAGCTGGTCCGCGCCAGTATCGCCGCCATCGAGGCAATCCGCGAAGTTGCGCCGGCTGCGCGGTTTATTCAGGGCGACCCGCTGATCAATGTCTTGCCGCCGAGCAAACGTGCGGATGATGTCGATGCCGCCGAAGCCTATCGCCAGTCGCAGTTCGAAGCCTGGGACCTGCTCACCGGCCGCAGCTGGCCGGGACTCGGTGGGCGTGAAGAGTACCTGGATATCATCGGTGCCAACTTCTATCCGCAGAACCAGTGGTATCACCACGGCAGCAAGATCCCGTTCGGCGACCCGCACTTTCGGCCCTTGGCAGGCATGCTGCGCGAGCTGCACCAACGCTATCAACGGCCGATTCTATTGTCTGAAACCGGCGCCGAAGACTGCGACCGAGTGCCCTGGCTGCGCTACATCGCCGAGCAATTGCAACTGGCACAAGAGCGTGGCGTAGCAGTTGAAGGCCTGTGCTGGTATCCGTTTCTCGACTACCCCGGCTGGGACGACGACCGCTACTGCCCCAGCGGTGTATTCGGCTATGCCGACAACCAAGGTTCCCGCGCGCCGTTTCATCCGCTGCACAGCGAACTCCAGGCCGTCGCCGCACGCTTCGCTGGGCAGCCCTGACAATCCGCAAACCGCAGGCATAAAAAAAACCACGAGGCAGCACCTCGTGGTTTTTTATGGCCTGGTTGCCGAAGCGGTACATGGTTACCGCGCGGCTGAAGCCTGATTACAGCGCCATGTCGCTCGCAGGGTTGCTTTCAACTGGCTTGCTCACGGTTGTATCAGTGCCAACGCTCTGATCGATAACCGGTGGTTTTTCCAGTTGCAGCACTTCAGCGGTGTAGTTCCACTCTTTCTGCACAGCAGCAGCCGAATCGTTCAGCTTGGTGCCGTAGCTTGGCACGATTTCGTGCAGCTTGGCTTGCCACTCAGGCTTTGCGACCTTTTCCTTGAACACGGTTTCGAGCACGGTCAGCATGATCGGTGCCGCGGTCGAAGCGCCTGGCGAAGCGCCCAGCAGACCGGCAATGCTGCGGTCCTGCGAGGTCACGACTTCAGTACCCAGCTTGAGTACGCCGCCTTTTTCTTCGTCACGCTTGATGATCTGCACGCGCTGACCGGCCTGCCACAGGCGCCAGTCTTCTTTCTTGGCGTTCGGGAAGTAGGTCTGCAGCGCCGCGAAACGATCATCGTCAGACAGCATCAGCTGGCCAGCGAGGTATTCGACCAGCGGATACTGATCAACACCTACCTTGGTCATCGGCCAGACGTTATGCAGCGTGGTGCTGCTCAGCAGGTCGAGGTACGAACCGTTCTTGAGGAACTTGGTCGAGAAGGTGGCGAATGGGCCAAACAGAATCACACGCTTGCCATCCAGCACGCGGGTATCCAGGTGCGGCACCGACATGGGTGGCGCGCCGGTGGAGGCGATGCCGTAGGCCTTGGCCATATGCTGCATGGCCACGGTAGGGTTCTCGGTCACCAGGAACGAGCCGCCTACCGGGAAGCCTGCGTATTCCTTGGCTTCCGGGATGCCCGACTTCTGCAGCAGCTTCAGCGCGCCGCCACCAGCACCGATGAACAGGAACTTGGCGTCGGTGGCCGACTTGCTGCCGTCCTTGAGGTTCTTGTACTCAACGTGCCACGAGCCATCTTCGTTACGCGTGATGTCCTGCACTTCGGTGGACAACTTCAGGTCGAAGTTTTCCCGGGTTTGCAGGTGCTTGACGAACTGACGGGTGATCTCGCCGAAGTTGACGTCGGTGCCGATCGGCGTCCAGGTCACGGCCAGCTTCTGCGAAGGATCACGCCCTTCCATCATCAGCGGGACCCACTTGGCGATCTGCGCGTTGTCTTCCGAGTACTGCATCGGACGGAACAGCGGGCTGGCCTGCAGCGCGTCGTAACGCTTCTTGAGGAACTTGATGTTGTCGTCGCCCCACACGAAGCTCATGTGCGGCGTGGTGTTGATGAACGAACGCGGGTTGTTCAACACGCCCTGACGGACCTGCCACGACCAGAACTGGCGGGAGATCTGGAACGATTCGTTGATCTCGATGGCCTTGGAGATATTGACGGTGCCGTCTTTATCCATTGGCGTGTAGTTCAGCTCGGCCAGCGCAGAGTGACCGGTACCGGCGTTGTTCCAGCCGTTGGAGCTTTCTTCAGCGACGCCATCCAGGCGCTCGACCATCTCCATCGACCAGCTCGGCTCCAGCTCATTGAGCCAGACCGCCAAGGTCGAACTCATGATGCCGCCGCCAACCAGCAGCACGTCTACTTTCTTCGCTTCATCGGCGTGCGCCTGCATCAGGCTCGCCGCGACAGCCAGACCCAGCAGGGTCTTGCCAGCTTTCTTGAACATTGATCAATTCCAATCGATAGCACGTAAGGAAGGCCTAGGCAGGGCCTCGTTTATCCATGTCCTTCAGCGCGCGCTTTTTATTGATCATTGGAGTCAGCAGCTTGAGAAACAGGGACGCCAGCCTAAGGTCGAATTGACCAGTCAGGGCTGAAACGTTTTTCCGATTGTAACCGAAATGCCAGCACAAACAAATTCGCAAGTGGCAGGCAAGGTGACGGGATGTCTCAGTGGCCGAATGTCGCGGGGTGGCCGTGGCCCGAGTATACGCCAGACAACAAAAACCCCCGGCCACGTGGATGGCCGAGGGTCTTGGACGGGGCCGCGAACGGCCCCATCAACGATCTGGAATTACTGCTGCTGTGGCAGCTTGTCGATCGGGCCGCAACCGCCAATGATCTTGGAGACCGAAACCGAAGGGTGGAACAGGTAGTCGTAAGAGCAATTCTTTTGCTGGTTGTAGACCTGGCCGGTGCAACCCGACAGCAGGGCAACACCCGATACGACGGCTACAGCGACGGTAGCTTTGAACAGCTTTTTCATACTAAGTCCTTTAAATGATCATGCGCCATCGTACTGACGGCGGCGGGATCATACAGTTTCTGGGCATTGAATCCAAGTCAAATACCGTGTTAGTGAACTTAGTAATGCTTGAGCGATAGATCTGTCGAGCAAACGAAAAAATGTAAGGCTTCTGACGCTACTCTTCACGCCAACAAAACCTCTCAACATGTCGAAGTCACAGAGCTTGCATTTCTTGTAATCCCTTTCCGAACCGGAATCTTGAACCTGCCCAGCCGTTGACGGCGCAGCGGCCGGTGCCGACCAGCATCAGCAGAGATGACCGCGGTCTTTTATGCAACGGGGTAAAGCCAATACTTCAAACGTCGATTTTCATGCAAGTAAAAAAGCAACTAAATTTACTGATTCAAGTCACGCATACGCGGCATATTATTTTGGTGCATGAGAGCAAGAAGGGCTCATTAGTGAAGTTCTTCTCATACCGCTTATGAAAATTAAATCAGCAAAGACGGTAACACCATACCTGCACACATTTCAGACAACGCGAATAAAAAAAAACCCCGCAGACTTTCATCTGCGGGGCTTTTCGATGTATGGCGGAGAGATAGGGATTTGAACCCTAGGTACTGTTGCCAGTACAACGGATTTCGAATCCGTCCCGTTCGACCACTCCGGCATCTCTCCAATGGCGCGCATCATACCAGCGATTTCGTAAAAGGCAAACCTTTATCTGAAAAAAATTCGCGTGGTATCAAACGCTTGCGTCACAGCGGGCCTTACAGCGGCACGCCCAGACGCTTGGCAACTTCTTCGTAGGCTTCGATGACGTCGCCCAGACCCTGGCGGAAGCGGTCCTTGTCCATTTTCTTGCGGGTTTCTTTGTCCCACAGGCGGCAGCCGTCCGGGCTGAACTCGTCGCCGAGGACGATCTGGCCGTGGAATACGCCGAACTCGAGCTTGAAGTCGACCAGCAGCAGGCCGGCGTCATCGAACAGCTTGCTCAGCACTTCATTGACCTTGAGCGACAGCTTCTTCATCTCGACCAGCTGCTCGGCGGTGCCCCAGCCGAAAGCCACAACGTGGGATTCGTTGATGAACGGGTCGCCCTTCTCGTCGTTCTTGAGGAACAGTTCGAAGGTCGATGGTTCGAGCTTGATGCCCTCTTCCACACCCAGACGCTTGACCAGGCTGCCGGCGGCGTAGTTACGCACGACGCATTCGACCGGGATCATGTCGAGCTTCTTCACCAGGCACTCGTTGTCGCCCAGCAGCTTGTCGAACTGAGTCGGGATGCCGGCTTCTTCAAGCTTTTGCATGATGAAGGCGTTGAACTTGTTGTTCACCGTGCCTTTGCGGTCGAGCTGTTCGATGCGCTTGCCGTCGAACGCCGAGGTATCGTTGCGAAACAGCAGGATCAAGCGGTCGGCGTCGTCGGTCTTGTAAACCGATTTGGCCTTGCCGCGGTAGAGTTCGTCGCGTTTTTCCATGATGGGCTCCGCTTGCTTGAGTTGGTGGGCTAGGCGATTTCGCGCCAGTCGAGCCCATGTTCCTGATTCGCCACTTGCAGCCAGTCCGGGTCGCACCCTAGGGCGTCGACAAAGCACTGACGGGCCAGCTGTGGCAGGTTGTTCTTGCTGCTGAGATGCGCCAGCACCAGGTGTTGCAGGTGCTGCCAGCCCAGCTCGGCCACCAGGTTGGCGGCCTGGTGGTTGTTCAAATGTCCTTGGCTGCCGCCTACGCGCAACTTCAAAAAGTGCGGGTAATGACCGCGGGCAAGCAAGTCGCGGCAATGGTTGGCTTCGATCAGCAGGGCATCCAGACCCTGATAGCGCTCCAGCAGCCGAGCGTCGTAGCAGCCCAGGTCGGTGAGCATGCCGAAGCGCCGGCGACCATCGCTAAGCACGTACTGCAGCGGCTCATGGGCGTCGTGCTCGACCCGCGCCGCGCTGACCTGCAGCGCGCCGATGCTGATGCTGTCACCACAACCGAGAAAACCGGCGACCTCGACCGGCTTGCGCAAGCCGCGCAAGGTGCCCTGGCTGAGGTAGACCGGTACATTGTAGCGCCGCGACAGCAAACCCACGCCATGCACGTGGTCGGCATGTTCGTGGGTGACCAGCACCGCGCTCAGCTGTGCTGGCGAGACCCCGAGCAGCGCCAGGCGCCGCTCGGTTTCCCGCAGGGAAAACCCGCAATCGACCAGGATGTACGTATCACCACTGGCGATCAGCGTGCCGTTGCCCTGGCTGCCGCTTCCAAGTACTGCGAAGCGCACTTAACCCAAACGGTCCTGAATGGCGCTCAGCACGCGGCGGGCGACATCGGCCGGGGCCACGGTGTTGATGTTTTTCTCGACCGTTACCTGCACGCTCTCGCCAACCTTGCTCAGGCGTACCTGATAACGCTCGGCGCGCTCTTCACGCTCTTCCTGGGTCGGCTCGCTGCCGAACAGGCGGCTGAAGAAGCCGGGCTGGTTGTTCTTGTCTTCGGGTTTCTCGGACAAGTTGATGTAGTACAGGCCCAGGCTGCGGTTGATGTCTTCAACGCGCCATTCGCCCTGCTCCAGCGCACGGCCGACCCCAGACCAGGCGCGGTCGAGGTCGGAACCGACGTTGAGCACCGGGTTGCCGCTGCCGTCTTCGCTCAGGCTGACCCGGCTTGGGGCATCGAAGTCGCGCTCAGCCAGCAGCGAAACCGAACCGCCCTTTTCGGCGCTGCGGTTCATGCTGGCGAGCATCTCATCCACCAGCAGCGCATCGACGCCGGTGTTGGTCGAGTTGCTCGGGAAATCGGTCTGGGCAGTGCTGCCAGCCGGACGCTCGACGCTGACCACGAACACCTCGGAGGTGTTGCGCTGCACGCCGGGTTCCATGCGTACGCGAACACGTACTTCACTCTCGGCGCTGCTGGCCGAGCTGGCCAGGCGCTGGCCAAGCGAAGCCGACAGTTCGTCGAAGCGCTGCCAGGTGGTGGTGAATTCGCCGGTCTGCGGGCGCTCTTCAGCGATGCGGAAGCCGTTGTCTTCAAAGAACTGATGCGCCACCGGCCAGACTTCGGCAGGCGAACGCTGGGCCAGCACCCAACGGCTGTTACCGCTGCGCTGCAGGGTAAAGTCGCTGATGTCGGCAGCAGCCGACAGCGGCTGCGGACGCGGCACTTCGTATTCGCCAGTGGCGGTGTCGTCGGCAACGTTACGCGGGATCGGCAACAGCGGATCGAGGCGTTTGACGTTGGCCACGTCTGCCGGCAGCTGCATCGGCGCGGTCGGTTGCGCCTGCAGGTAATCGCTACCGCGGTCGCGGAAATAACCCTCGTCGCCCCACAGCCAGCCGCAGCCGCTGGTGCTGGAAATGATCAGGGCAAGGGCGGATAGACCAGCCAATCGCTTCATGCGGTGTACTTCCTCGATTAAACCAGTACGCCGGACTTGCTCAAGGCAGTACGGACTTTTTCGTGACAGTTCTCGCTCAGCCAGGTCAGTGGCAGGCGAATGCCTTTGTGCATCAGGCCCATTTCCACGAGCGCCCACTTCACCGGAATCGGGTTGGCTTCGCAGAACAGGTCCTTGTGCAGCGGCATCAGTTGTTCGTTGATTGCGCGGGCCTTGTCGGCATCGCCGGCCAGTGCGGCCTCGCACAGATCGGCCATTTCGCGCGGGGCGACGTTGGCGGTAACGGAGATATTGCCCTTGCCGCCGAGCAGGATCAGCTCGACCGCGGTCGGATCATCACCCGACAGCACGATGAAGTCGCTGCTGACGCCATCGAGGATGGCCTTGGCCCGGACCAGGTCGCCGGTGGCTTCCTTGATACCGATGATGTTCGGCACGGTGGACAGGCGGATCACGGTCTCGGCCTGCATGTCGCAGGAGGTGCGGCCGGGCACGTTGTACAGAATCTGGGGGATGTCGACCGACTCGGCGATCAGCTTGAAGTGCTGATACAGGCCTTCCTGGGTCGGCTTGTTGTAGTACGGCACCACCAGCAGGCAGGCGTCGGCACCGGCGTTCTTGGCGTTCTGGGTCAGGTGCACGGCTTCGGAGGTGGAGTTGGCACCGGTGCCGGCGATGACCGGAATACGGCCGTTAACACGCTTGACTACAAATTCGATGACCTGGATGTGCTCTTCGACATCGAGGGTGGCCGACTCGCCGGTGGTACCGACGGCGACGATCGCATGAGTGCCTTTTTCCAGGTGGAAGTCTACAAGCTTGCCGAGGCTGTCCCAGTCCAGACGCCCTTGTGCATCCATGGGAGTGACCAGTGCCACCATACTGCCCGCAATCATGTAACTGCTCCTGCCGGAAAAAGAGAGCGGTAATGGTACTGGCGCCATCGGCCTTGCACAAGCAAAGCTGGCGGGCGGAGCATTCCCCTCGGCGCTGCTTTTCGCTACCCTTGATCCTTTGATCAGTGCAGAGCGGCCCGCCGGGCCGTCGACAGTGCCTCCCGCGGGTGTCTACAGCCGCTGCAATCGGCTCAGAACCTTGCTGTAATGGAGGCTGTCCCAGGTCCTGCACCGACCGCTCATCGTTTTAGGAATGCTGCATGTCCACCCCCACAGTCCGCGAACAATTCCTTGTCATCAGTGCCCTGGGCCCCAATCCCATGGAGCTGGCCAACGTTCTCAGCCGCGCCGCCGTCGACAATCGTTGCGCGGTAGTCACCTCGCGCCTGTCGCGCCACGGCGAAACCAGCGCCCTGGTGTTACAAGTCGGTGGCAGCTGGGATGCCCTTGCCCGCCTTGAAGCCACCCTGCCGGGCCTGGGCAAGAAGCACGGCCTGACCCTTGATGTGGTGCGCAGCGCCGATCAGGAAGTGCGCCCGCAGGCCCTGCCTTATGTGGCCTATGTCAGCGCCGCCTATCGCCCGGACATCATCAACGAGCTGTGCCAGTTCTTCCTCGACCACAACGTCGAGCTCGAAGCCATGACCTGCGATACCTACCTGGCGCCGCAGACCGGCAGCAGCATGCTCAACGCCCAGTTCACCGTGGTGTTGCCGGCTGGCACCCAGATCAGTTGGCTGCGCGATCAGTTCCTGGACTTTGCCGATGCGCTGAATCTGGATGCCCTGATCGAACCATGGCGCCCTCAAAACCCAGTGTAAGGAGCCTCACATGGCGGTAACCCTCGATCAACCTGTCGCCGACTTCCAGGCCCAGGCCACCAGCGGCCAGAGCGTCAGCCTGGCTGAGCTCAAGGGCAAGCAGGTGGTGCTGTATTTCTACCCCAAGGACAGCACCCCCGGCTGCACCACTCAGGGCCAGGGCTTTCGCGATCAGCTCGACGCGTTCAGCGCGGCCAACACCGTGGTGTTCGGCGTCTCGCGTGACGGCCTGAAGTCGCACGAGAACTTCAAGGCCAAGCAAGGCTTCACCTTCGAGCTGATCAGCGACAAGGACGAGGCGCTCTGCCAACTGTTCGACGTGATCAAGCTGAAGAAGCTCTACGGCAAGGAATACATGGGTGTTGACCGCAGCACCTTCCTGATCGACAAGGACGGTGTTCTGCGTCAGGAATGGCGCGGCGTGAAAGTGCCAGGCCATGTCGATGCCGTGCTTGCAGCGGCGCAGGCCCTGAACAAGGGCTGAAACGATCGGGGCCGCATTGCGCGGCCCCGATTTCGTTACAGCAGCGGCGCCACCGGCGGCTCCTGGCGTGGCCAGGCATCCAGCACGGCCTTGAACAGGGTCGCCAGCGGGATGGCGAAGAAGATTCCCCAGAAGCCCCACAGCCCGCCAAACAGCAGCACCGCGCAGATGATCGCGACTGGATGCAGGCTGACCGCCTCAGAGAACAGCAGCGGCACCAGCACATTGCCGTCCAGCGCCTGAATGATCGCGTATACCGCCATCAGGTAGATGAACTGATCGCCCCAGCCCCACTGGAACAGCGCGATCAAGGTGACCGGCACGGTGACCACCACCGCCCCCACATACGGCACCACCACCGACAGCCCAACCAACAGCGCCAGCAGCGCGGCGTAGTTGAGCCCCAGGCTGATGAAGGCGATGTAGGTGGCGATCCCGCAGATCAGAATCTCGATGCCCTTGCCGCGAATGTAATTGGCGATCTGCCGGTTCATCTCGTCACCGACCCGGGTCAACAGCCTGCGTTCACGCGGCAAGTAGCCGCTGACCCAGCGCCCGATCAACTCGCGGTCCTTGAGAAAGAAGAACACCAGAATCGGCACCAGCACCAGGTAGATCATGGCGCTGACCAGCAGCGGCAGGCTCGACAGCGAGAAGGTCAGCGCCCATTGGCCAAACTTGCCGATCTCACCGCGAACCGATTCGATCGCGCGCAGCACCTGCTCGTCAGAGACCAGATGCGGATAGCGCTCAGGCAGCAGCAACAGCAGCGACTGCCATTTACCGAGCATTCCCGGCAGCTCGTTGAACAGGGTGATCAACTGGTGCCAGAGCAGCGGCACCAGCACCAGCAGAAATACCCCCAGCGCGCCGATGAACAAGGCGAACACCAGGCCCACGGCAACACCACTGGGCACCCGCATCCGCTCCAGGGCGTTGACCAGGCCCTGCATCAGATACGCCAGGACCATCCCCGCCAGCACCGGCGCGAGCATGCCGCCGAGGGTGAGCACGGCAGTAAAGGCCAGAACCAGCAGGACTGTCAGGACTACGGCTTCTTCATCGGAGAAGTAGCGCTGCATCCAGTCACGAAGCACTTTGAACATTGACGATCCTTGGGCGGAGTACTCAGGCCTTGCGCAGCCAGTAGGTATACACGCCGGCTTCGGCGTTTTGTTGCAGCAGCCTATGACCGGACAAACGGGCGAAAGTGCTGAAGTCGCGCTGCGAGCCGGCGTCGGTGGAAATCACTTTGAGCACTGCGCCCGCTGCCATCTGGTTAAGCTGCATTTTTGCCTTGAGCAGCGGCAATGGGCAGTTCAGCCCGCTGGCGTCGAGTTCGGCGTCGCAGGTCAGGGTATCGATCATCCAAGGGGCTCCTGGCGGTGGCAACGGTGCATGGCAGACAAGCCTGGTAGGATACCGCCACTGGTCGCCAAGGTGTGAGCGGGCTACAGTACGGGTCTTTGATCCGACGCGAGCTTCGTGCATGAATCTACTGCGCCCTACCCTGCTGACGCTGGCCTGCCTGATGGCCCTGCCCGGGCATGCCGATGACCTGCCGTCGCTGGGCGATGCCAGTTCTGCAATCGTTTCCCCGCAGCAAGAACATGAACTCGGCCGCGCCTGGCTCAGCCTGCTGCGCGGGCAAGTGCGCCAACTGAATGATCCGCAGCTCAAGGACTACGTCGAAACCAGCGTCTATCGCCTGGCCGAGACCAGCCAGCTGCAGGACCGCCGGTTGGAATTCGTGCTTATCGACAGCCGCGAGCTGAACGCCTTCGCGGCTCCCGGGGGGATTGTCGGGGTCAACGGCGGGCTGTTCCTCAATGCCCAGACTGAAGGTGAATACGCCTCGGTACTGGCCCACGAACTGGCCCACTTGTCGCAACGCCACTTTGCCCGAGGGATAGAAGCTCAGCAGCGCATGCAGGTGCCGATGATGGCCGCACTGCTGGCCGGCATCGTGCTGGCAGCCGGTGGCGGCGGCGATGCTGGTATTGGCCTGATTGCCGGCACCCAGGCAGCGGCGATTCAGGAGCAGCGGCGCTTTTCGCGGCAGAACGAGCAGGAAGCCGACCGCATCGGCATCCAGAACCTGGAAAAAGCCGGCTTCGACCCACGCACCATGCCGAGCATGTTCGAGCGCCTCGCCCGGCAGTACCGCTACGGCGCCAAGCCGCCGGAGTTTCTTTTGACTCACCCGGTGACCGAATCGCGTATCGCCGACACCCGCAACCGCGCCGAACAGATGCCCAAGGGCGGCGTCGAGGACAGCCTGCGCTATCAGCTGATTCGCGCCCGCGTCGCCTTGACCTACGAAGGTACGCCGGGGCTTGCGGCCAAGCGCTTCCGCGATCAACTCGCGGATGACCCCAAGCTGGATGCTGCCCGCTACGGCCTTGCCTTGGCGCAGATCAAGGGCGGCAGCCTCAACGAAGCTCGGGACAACCTCAAGCAACTGCTGGCCAAGGCGCCCAACGACATCACCTACAACCTGGCGCAGATTGACCTGGAGATCACCAACAATCGCTTGGCCGACGCGCAGCAGCGGGTCGAGCGGCTACGCAGCCTGTATCCGAACAATTATCCGCTGCAGCAGGCGCGCGCCGACTTGTTGATCAAGCAGGGCAAGCCGGCTGAGGCAGAGAAAGTGCTGGATGACCTGGTCAAGAAGCGCCCGGACGACCCGGACGTCTGGTACGAAGTGGCTGAAGTGCGCGGGCTGTCGGGCAATACCATTGGCCTGCATCGGGCACGCGCCGAGTACTTCACGCTGGTTGGGGATTTTGACCAGGCACTGCAGCAGCTCGACTTCGCCAAACGCCGCGCGGGCAGCAACTTCCCGCTGGCGTCGCAGATCGACGCCCGTCAGCGGCAGATTCTCGAGCAGCAGCGGATGGTCAAGGACATGATGCGTTAAGCAGCGTTCAGGCGCCGCCGGTTTGCCCGGCGTCGCCCCCTGCGGATCAGGCGTTGCCGGACAACTTCAGGCGGGCCGCCTGAGTGAAGTCGAGCATGCGGTTGAGCGGTTTGATCGCGCGCGGGATCAAGGCGGGGTCGACCAGGATCTCGTTGCTGCTGGTGCGCAGGCAGTCGAGGGTGCGCTCGAGGGTATTCATAGCCATCCACGGGCAGTGCGCACAGCTGCGGCAGGCAGCGCCATTGCCCGCGGTAGGCGCGGCCACGAAGACCTTGTCCGGGCACAGCTGCTGCATCTTGTAGAAGATGCCGCTGTCGGTGGCGACGATGAAGGTCTTGTTCGGCAGTGTCTGCGCCGCCTTGATCAGCTGGCTGGTCGAGCCTACCGCATCGGCCAGGTCGATCACCGACTCAGGCGACTCCGGGTGGACCAGAATCGCCGCATCCGGATGCAGCGCTTTCATGTCGGCGAGCTGGCGCGACTTGAACTCCTCATGGACGATGCAGGCACCGTCCCACAGCAGCATGTCGGCGCCGGTCTTCTTCTGGATATAGCGGCCCAGGTGCTGGTCCGGCCCCCAGATGATTTTTTCGCCGTTATCCATCAGGGTTTCGACGATTTCCAGCGCGCAACTGGAGGTCACCACCCAGTCGGCACGCGCCTTGACCGCAGCCGACGTGTTGGCATACACCACCACGGTTCGTTCGGGGTGCTTGTCACAAAACGCCGAAAACTCTTCTACCGGACAACCCAGGTCGAGCGAGCAGGTCGCTTCCAGGGTTGGCATCAGGATGCGTTTTTCCGGGGTGAGGATTTTTGCCGTTTCGCCCATGAAGCGTACGCCGGCGACAATCACAGTGTCGGCCGGGTGGTTCTTGCCGAAGCGGGCCATTTCCAGCGAGTCGGAAACACAGCCGCCGGTTTCTTCGGCCAAGGCCTGGATTACCGGGTCACAGTAGAAGTGCGCAACCAGCACAGCATTCTGGGCCTTGAGCTCGGCAGCGATGGCCGCACGGTATTCGGCCTCCTGCGCGGGCGTCAGGGGATGGGGTTGCTTGGCGTCAAGGTGAGCTTGAACCAACAGCCGTTCGGAAATCTGGGTCATGATCGCTGGACCTGCGGGCGCGCGTGCGCGTCAGTCAAGAGTATCACCGAGCCCTGGCAGTCAGGCTAATGACGCCGGACGGCCAGGCAGGCCATCACGGCCTTCTGCGGGCGCGGATTATTATCGCGCCGAAGGCTACAGACAATCAGGTCATTGCAAAAGCGATTTCTGCGCGTGCCAATCAGGCCAGCGTAACTGGCCCGATGGCGCGCAAGCACTGCCACCTACGGGACCGAGCGAGCACGGGCTTGCCCCGCCATCACTACAGCCCCGCCAGCAAAACGTCAGCCCTGCGGCGACAGCGCCGCCAGGTGCGCAGCGAAGATCATGGCGAACTCTTCGACGGTCATTTTCTTGCCGTTGAAGTCGACCATGCCATCGGCGTAGTGCAGGTTCGACACCACGTCGTCACCCTTGACCGTGGCCATGCCGCTTTGCAGCGCCATCATGCCGAGCATTTCACCGGCCTGGCTGGACTGCTGGGCAATCGCCTGAGGGTCGGTCTGACCTTCGAGCAGGGCCTGCAAGGCGGTCAGGTCGCCGACCATCGGCTTGGACACCAGCAGCTCGCCCTTGAGCTGGCTGATCAGTTGCTTGGCCAGTTGATCAGGCGGCAGGTCGAACGAGCTCGGCGCGGCGAAGTCCAGCGCCAGCTTGAAGTGGCTCTGGCCGTTGGCAGTTTTGAACGACAGCTCTTCCACGGCCAGTTTTGGTTTGGCGGCAAGCATCTTCTGCAGGTCTGCCTGAACTCTGACCTTCTCTTCCTCGCTCATGTTGAACGACGGCATTGGCTCGCCAGCAGCAGTGGCCGCTTGCATGGCCTGCACCTCAGGCAGCTTGGTCTGGTACCACTCGGCCAGTGACTGCAGGGCCGACACGTCGACCGAGTTCATGGTCACGACCATCTTGCCGCTGCCCACGGCGCGGTTGGCGTAGTTGATGTCACCGACCTTGTACGCGATTCGCGCACCGATCTTGTCAGTTCCTTCGGCGGTGTACAGGTTGGTTTGCTCCAGGTCCTTGAGCAGCATCACTTCCTGCTTTGGCCCAAGCACAGCCTCCAGTTGGCCAAGGAGGACATCGACGTTGCCGACATAGACCATGTCGTGGTCGGTGCTGGCCAGGTTGCCGCCTACCTTGAACTTGTCCAGGGTGAAGGTCGCTGGCGGATGGTCTGCACCCACCAGTTTCATCTGCAGACGATCAGCGTTGGCGTGAATCTTCACAGCCTTGCCTTCACGGTCGCCGCTGAGCAGCACCTGCATGCCGGAGAAGTCGACGCTGTTGCCGTCTACCTCATTGAGCTTGATCGGCGCCAGGCGAACATCGCTGTCGATGTGACCGCCATAACCGACATCGACATTGGCGGTGATCGGCGATTGCTCGCCCGCAGCGCTGTACCACTTGGCTGTGGCTTCGTCCTTGTCGAGCACGCTGTTGCTCGAAACCATCACCGGCATCAGTTTCAGCGCCTTGACCCGCGACCACGGGAATGGCCCGTGCTCAAGCTGATCAGTGATGCCGACATCGAAGTTCAGCGCCTGGCCTTCGCCCAACCACACGTCCTTGGCCTTGAGCCGGTAGTGCGCGGTGCTGCTGAACAGGTGCTGCTCCAGCGAGGTCAATTCCAGGCTCATGCTGCCGCCGGTACCAGCAGTGGCCTTGAGCAGTTCTTCGTTGGCACGGGTGACCGAAGCCTGCAACTCGGCGGGTAGTTGCTTGCCGGTGTACCAGGCGCCAGCGGTGGCTGCGATGGCGATGGCGACGGCCAGGCCGGAGAGGATGCCTACTGATTTCTTCATGAATTGAACCGATTGCTTTCCATAAGGTGGGAGTGGGTGCGACACCGTCGCGCTGGGCACGAAGGGTAACACTGACGCCTGTCGGATGCGCCGGGCTCAGTGGGCAAAAATTTGCTGAGGATGTGTTTGGCATTCAGTGATCGTAAATTTTTACGGACATTAAAATCTGTCTTTGAATGAAAATTCGCACACACCTTGGGGTATAAGCGGCAAAACCCCGATAAAAGCTGGATTTTCCGTTACACCCTGTCATGTTTAACTTGACACCCCACCCCGCATCGTTTTTTATTTTAACCACCTTGCTTCAGCGCCTCACAACGAAGAAAAACCGCAGCGCGCTTACTCGCCCCAAAAGGGACTCTGCGCGCCTTGAACTTCGCTGCGGCACTGTCAGCCATGCCACCGGCGCCTCGCATGCGCCCGCCCTCGCTCCGACATAAAAGGTGAACAACATGGAGCTCATCCGCACGACCTGGCTGTGCCCGCCCGCCCACTCGCCCACCGTTCAGGCTCAGGAGCATCGCGCGCATGCAGCCTGAACCAAGCACCGGCGGCCAGTTCCGCAAGTCCCTGCGCCTGTGGCACGTGGTGATCATCGGTCTGGCTTACCTGACGCCGATGACCGTCTTCGACACCTTTGGCATCGTTTCCGGGATTACTGCCGGGCATGTGCCCAGTGCCTACATCCTGGCGCTGCTGGGCGTGCTGTTCACCGCGGTGAGCTACGGCACGCTGGTACGGCGTTTTCCGCAGTCGGGCTCGGCCTACACCTACACCCAGCGGGCGATCAATCCGCACGTGGGCTTTCTGGTCGGCTGGTCGTCGCTGCTGGATTACCTGCTGCTGCCGATGGTCAACGCCCTGCTGGCCAAGCTGTACCTGTCGGCGATGTTCCCGGAGGTGCCACAGTGGATCTGGGTGGCCGGCTTCGTCACCCTGATCAGCCTGGTCAACATGCGTAGCGTCAACCTGGTGGCCCACTTCAATGCCCTGTTCGTGGCCGTGCAGGTGGCGATCATCAGTGTGTTCATCTATCTCTGCGCACGCGGCCTTGAGAATGGCGAGGGCCTGGGCACGGCTTGGAGCCTGATCCCGTTTGTCGACCCACAGGTGCAGTTCAGCGCACTGGCCGCCGGCGCGACCATTCTGTGCTTCTCGTTCCTGGGTTTCGATGCGGTGACCTGCCTGTCAGAAGAAACTCGCGATCCGGGCAAGACCATTCCGCGGGCGATCTTCCTCACCGCCTTGATCGGCGGCGTGGTGTTCATTCTTGTGTCCTACTTTATCCAGGCCTATTTCCCGACCATGCAGCGCTTCCATGACCAGGAAGCGGCGCTGCCGGAAATCGCCCTGTATGTCGGTGGCAAGTTGTTCCAGTCGGTGTTCATCGCCTGCACGGTGATCAACACCATCGCCTCTGGCCTGGCCTCGCAGACCAGTGTGTCACGGCTGCTGTATGTGATGGGCCGCGACGGGATGATCCCGAACCGGGTGTTCGCTCGCCTGCACCCCCGCTACAAGACGCCGGTGCTGAACATTGCCATAGTCGGCCTGGTGGCATTGTCGGCGATCTTCTTTGATCTGGTCACAGCTACCTCGGTAATCAACTTTGGCGCATTGGTTGCCTTCAGCTTCGTCAATCTGGCGGTGATCAACCACTGCTACCTGCGCGAGAAGGGTCGCAAGAGCCTGGCCCAGACCTTCAAGTACCTGGTGCTGCCGACCATTGGCTTTTGCATAATCGTCTCGCTGTGGCTGGACCTCAACCAGCACTCGCTGCTGTTTGGCGGCGCCTGGGCGCTGGCCGGGCTGATCTACCTCGGCTGGCTGACCAAGGCGTTTCGCATCGCACCGCCCAACTGTATCGCTGACTGAGCCTCCCCCTCCGACGCCCGCTTAATGCGGGCGTCGCTCTGCTCGAGAAGGAAAACCCATGCTCCTGCGCCGCCTTTCCATCCAGTGGAAGATCACCCTGCTCGCCGGCCTGTGCCTGCTGGTCATCGTCGCCCTGCTGGTGGCCACCTCGCTGACCCAGGCGCGCCGCAGCGCAGCACAGGTGTTCAGCGCCAACAGCGAACTGCTCGACCACAGCGCGCGCCTGCGCCTGCAGGCTCAGGCCGAAACCCAGGCACTGCGTATTCAGCGCTACTTCATGGATGCCTACCAATACGGCAGCGGTTTCAGCCGTCTGGTGCAGGTGCTCAGGCAGCGCGGCGACAACGACCTGCGCGCAGCGCTGGCTGCGCAGGCACGGTCGGCGCTGGCGGGTAACCCTGGCCTGATCGGCCTGTACCTGGTGTTCCAGCCCAACGCCCTCGACCAACAGGATGCGCGCTTCATCAACCAGCCCGAGCATGGCAGCAACGACAGCGGGCGCTTCTCGCTGTACTGGTCGCAAGCACAGTCCGGCAAGCTGACCGCCGAAGCCATGCCCGAGGCGATGCTTGCCGACAGCAGCATTGGCGCCAACGGCTCGCCCTACAACCGCTGGCTGACCTGCCCGGAGCAAACCGCCAAGGCTTGCGTGGTCGAACCTTACTTCGACGAGATCAACGGCCAGCAGATCCTGATGACCAGCATCGCCCTGCCGATCATGGATAACGGCAAGGTCATCGCCGTAGTTGGCCTGGACATCAGCCTGGACAACCTCCAGCAACTGAGCCTCAGTGGCCGCCAGGAACTGTTCGGCGGCCAGGGCCAGGTCAGCATCGTCAGCCCGGCGGGCTTGCTCGCCGGCAACAGCGCTGATGCCACGCAACTGAGCAAGCCGCTCGAGCACCTCCTCAGCGGCCCGGCCCGCGAGCTGTTGCCGAGTTTGCTTGCCGGGCAGCCAGTGCGCCGCCTGGATCACGGCCAGATGCGCGTCTCGCAGCCATTTGCGCCTATCCCTGACGCCGCCCCGTGGCAAGTTCTGCTGGAGCTGCCCGAGGCCGTGTTGCAGGCGCCGGCAGTAGCGCTGAACCAACGTCTGGCCGGGCATAACCAGGACGCCAACCTGATCAGCCTGGCCATCGGCCTGTTTGCAGCGGTGCTGGGTTTGCTGCTGGTCTGGCTGACCGCGCGTGGCGTTACCCGGCCAATCCTGATGGTAGCCTGGCGTCTGCAGGATATCGCCAGCGGCGAAGGCGACCTGACCCGCCGGCTGGACTACGCCCGCGATGATGAACTGGGCCAGTTGACCGGCTGGTTCAACCGTTTTCTCGACAAGCTGCAACCGGTGATTGCCCAGGTCAAAGCCTCGCTACAGGACGCGCGCACCACGGCGGACCAGTCCGCCGCCATCGCCAGCCAGACCAGCAATGGCATGCAGCAACAGCAACGCGAGATCGAGCAGGTGGCGACCGCCGCCAATGAAATGAGCGCCACCGCGCAGGACGTTGCCCATAACGCCGCGCAGGCAGCGCAGGCGGCACGCGGCGCCGATCAGGCCAGCCGCGAAGGCCTGCAGCGGGTAGCCGACACACGTCGGGCAATTTCCCAACTGGCCAGCGACATGGATGCGGCGATGGGCCAGGCGAAAGCGCTCGAGAGCCGCAGCGAGCAGATCGGCTCGGTGCTGGAGGTGATCCGCGCCATTGCCGAGCAGACCAACCTGCTTGCACTCAACGCCGCTATCGAAGCAGCCCGCGCCGGCGAGGCTGGGCGCGGGTTCGCGGTGGTGGCCGATGAGGTGCGCAGCCTGGCCCAGCGTACCCAGGTGTCGGTCGAGGAGATCCGCCAGGTGATCGAAGGCCTGCAGCAAGGCAGCGAAGCCGTGGTCGGCACCATGCAGGCCGGCCAGCGCCAGGCGCAGGACAGCGCGCAGCAGATGGAGCAGGCGATGCCCGCGCTGCAGCGCATTGGCGAGGCCGTCGCAGTGATCACCAACATGAACCTGCAGATCGCCTCGGCTGCCGAAGAGCAAAGCGCCGTCGCCGAAGAAGTTAACCGCAACGTGGCCGGCATTCGCGATGTAACCGACTCGCTCGCCGGCCAAGCAGACGAATCGGCGCGCATCAGCCAGGCGCTGAACCACCTGGCCAATCAGCAACAAACATTGATGGCGCAGTTTCGCGTCTAGTCTGTACTGGCCTCGGTAATTCCGGGGCCGCTATCCCCGGCATTAACGCCGTACAAGAGTTTCAGTTATGCAAATCTCATCCAAACCAGCATTTTTTGACCTGACCTGCGAGCAGGGCCTACTGCGCACCTCGATCGCAGTCACGCTATTCATCGCCACCATCGGTATCGCCTTCGGCCTGGCTTCGGGCTCGTTCTCGATTGTGTTCGACGGCGTCTATTCGCTGGTCGACGCCAGCATGAGCGGCTTGTCGCTGGTGGTGGTCAAGCTGATCACCGCCCACATCAGCAGCGCGCAGATGTCGCGCAAGTTGCGCGAGCGGTTCAGCATGGGCTTCTGGCACCTTGAACCGATGGTGCTGGCACTCAACGGTATTCTGCTCAGCGGCGTGGCCATCTACGCCCTGATCAACGCGGTCAGCAGCCTGCTTGAAGGCGGCCGCGACCTCGAATTCGGCCTCGCCCTGATCTACGCCGTACTGACCGTGATTGCCTGCGTCACCATCGCCGTGGTCGAGGCCCGCGCCAACCGCACGCTCAACTCCGACTTCGTGCGCATGGACGTCAAGGGCTGGGTCATGTCGGCGAGCATTACCGCCGCGCTGTTGATTGCCTTCTGCGTTGGCCTGGCGATTCAGGGCACGCAGTGGCAGTGGATATCACCGTACATCGACCCGGCGGTGCTCGGGCTGGTGTGTCTTGTGATCATTCCGCTGCCGTTGTCGGTGGTACGCCAGGCCCTGGCCGATATCTTCCTGGTGACGCCGAGCGACCTCAAGCAACACGTCGACAAAGTCGCCCGGGCCTTCGTGCACAAGCATGGCCTGCAGTCGTTTCGGGCGTATGTGGCCAAGGTCGGGCGCTCGCGCGAGATCGAACTGTACTTCATCGTGCCTGCCGGCATGGCTGCGCGGACCATCGCCGAATGGGACGCACTGCGCAACGAGATCGGTGATGCAGTGGGTGGCGAAGGGCCGGATCGGTGGATCACGGTGGTCTTTACCGGGGATCCGGAATGGGCTGAGTAAGTGCCTGTGAGCAGGCCAGGCCGCTATCGGCTGCAGTTTCATCTTTGATCCATCCGACGAATGCCTGCACTCCGACATCATTGATGAACTGGCCAGCGATGTACTGCCGCTGTTCCCTTCGCTGCAAGGCCCGGCACCACTGTCTCAGCTCTGGTGAAGCCAACGCCCTCAAGGCCATGCCACGCTGCGCGCATGGAACTCTAGAAACGAAAAAGCCCGCCATGAAAGGCGGGCTTTTTCATCTTGATTTGATACTGAAACAAGCCAGAGGCTTGCTCCGCACAGCTGTAAGAATGGTGGGTCGTGTAGGATTCGAACCTACGACCAATTGGTTAAAAGCCAACTGCTCTACCAACTGAGCTAACGACCCTTTTGATGGCGCGTATAATACTGATTTCTAACGAAAAATCAACACCCCATCAGTAAAAAGGCTTAAAAGTAACGGGTCGGATCTTCCACACCTGCGGCCTTGAAGCCGTCCGCGCGCAAGCGGCAGCTGTCGCACTTGCGGCAGGCGCGGCCCTGATCATCGGCCTGGTAGCAGGACACTGTCAGGCTGTAATCGACGCCGCGGGCAACACCGGCCTGGACGATCTGTGCCTTGCTCATGTTCTGCAGCGGCGCCTGAATGCGGAAGCCCTGCCCTTCAACACCGGCCTTGGTCGCGAGGTTGGCCATGCGCTCGAATGCTTCGACGAACTCAGGGCGGCAGTCCGGGTAGCCGGAGTAATCCACCGCGTTGACGCCGATGAAGATATCGCGTGCCTGCAGTACTTCGGCCCAACCCAGGGCGAGCGACAGGAACACGGTGTTGCGCGCCGGCACGTAGGTGACCGGGATGCCTTCGCCAGGTGCCTCAGGCACGTCGATGCTGCTGTCGGTCAACGCCGAGCCGCCGATGCCATCAAGGTTGAGACCGATCACCTTGTGCTCGACTACTCCCATGTCGCGGGCCACCCGGGCGGCTGCGTCGAGCTCGGCGCGATGACGCTGGCCGTAGTCAAAACTCATGGTGTAGCAGCTGTACCCATCGGCCTGGGCCATGGCGACCACGGTGGCCGAGTCGAGGCCACCGGAAAGCAGGATTACCGCGTGTTTGTCAGTCATGTCTTGGTCCTTGGGTTTCAGCGGCCGGGTTCGTCGTTCCACAGCAGCTTGTGCAGCTGCAACTGGAAGCGCACGGGCAGGTTGTCGGCAACGATCCAGTCAGCCAGATCACTGGCACTGACCTGATGATGGCTAGGCGAGAACAGCACTTCGCCTGCGCGCTGATCGAGGTTGTACTGGATCAGCTTGGAGACAGCCCAGTCGTAGTCTTCGCGCGAACAGATGACGAACTTGACCTGGTCATTACTGGTCAGCAGCTCGATGTTCTCGTAGCGGTTGCGGTGCGATTCTTCCGAGGCCGGGGTCTTCAGATCGACCACGCGGCTGACGCGGCTGTCGACTTTGGAAATATCCAGCGCGCCGCTGGTTTCCAGCGACACCTCGTAGCCTGCATCGCACAAACGCTCAAGCAGCGGCAACGCGTTGGGCTGAGCCAATGGCTCGCCACCGGTAACGCAGATATACCGCGGGCGAAAGCCCGCCACCTGCTCCATGATCGAATCCAGGCTGCGAATCGTACCGCCGGTGAAGGCATAGGCGCTGTCGCAGTACTGGCAGCGCAACGGGCAGCCAGTCAGGCGGACGAACACGGTGGGCAGGCCAGCCGTGCGCGTTTCACCCTGCAACGAGTAAAAGACTTCGGTGATGCGTAAGGTATCTTGCATGATCGCCACGGGCGTGACAGCTAAACAGGCTGTCCGCCTCCGTCAGGCACTGTCGCGGACTCGACAAAGCGTTATCCGCAGCAGCGTGTTTACGTAAAAGGGCCAAGAGTCTAACGAAAAACCCGCGCCAAGCGCGGGTTTTCTCACAAACGGGCTGCTTAGAGCTTTTGCAGGTCGCGTTGCGCCAGTTGCGCGGCGGAAGTGCCGGGGTACTGGGTAACTACTTGCTGCAGAATGCCTTTGACCTTGTCGGTACGGCCCAGGCGACGTTCGACGTCGGCCAGCTTGTACAAGGAATCAGGCACTTTGCTGTGCTTGGGATACGACTGGCTGACCTTGGCAAAAGCCTGAGCTGCACCTTGCAGGTCGCCCTTGGCCAGGTTCACCTCACCCAGCCAGTATTGCGCGTTGCCGGCATACTGGCTGTTAGGGTATTTGCGCAGGAAGGCAGTAAACGCCTGGCTGGCCTTGTCGAAGTCCTTCTGCTTGATCAGGTCGAAAGCAGCATCGTAGTAGAGCTTTTCTTTCGCCGGATCAGCCGGCTCGCTACCCGCGGCCGGTTGTTGCGCAGCAGCGCCAGCGGCGCCGGCTGCTGCATCGGCAGCGGCATCGGATGCGCCACCGGTTGAAGAATTATCGGGAGTCGCGGCAGGCGCGGCACCACTTGAAATGCGACGGTCCAGATCCTGGTATCGCTCCAGGTTTTCCTGCTTCATGCGCGACACATCGTTCTGCAACTCTTCGATGATGCCTTGCTGGCGGGAAATCTGATCCTGCATCTGTTGCAGCTGCATGAACAACTGACCCTGTGCAGAAGCAGGGGTTGAAGCCCCTGCTCCGGCATAGGCGCCGCTCGTGCCATAACCCGCGGGCGGATAACTGCTCGCGTTGTCATCTACTACAGGGACTGCAGCCCACGCCGTGAAGGGCAGGCTGAGTACGAGGACGGTCAAAGCACGGCGGCACGTACGCATAGGACTTACTTACGCAGTTCTACGCGACGGTTCTGAGCCCAGGATTGCTCGTCGTTGCCGGTGGCAACTGGACGCTCTTCACCGTAGGAAACCAGTTCCAGCTGTGCAGGGGAAACGCCCTGCAGAACCAGGTAACGCTGTACGGCTTTGGCGCGACGCTCACCCAGAGCCATGTTGTACTCGCGAGTACCACGCTCGTCGGTGTTGCCTTCCAGAACAACACGGCTGCCGTTGGACTTCAGGTCCTTGGCGTGAACATCCAGAGCGCGCATGGCTTCTGGCTTCAGGTCCGAGCTGTCGTATTCGAAGTAGAAGGTGGTGATTGCGCGCAGGGCGGCTTCTTCGCTCAGGCTGCCGTCAACAGCGCCAGTGTTGGCACCGTAACCAGCGTTAGGATCTACAGCAGCGCCTTCGCCGGCGTTGTCGCCACCTTTGGAAGAGCAACCTACAGCTACAGCCATGGCCAGAGCCAGCGCAGCGAATTTACCAAACTTCAGCATTTCCATCGTGAAACTCCTAATGAAACCCCAGTGTGTTAAGCAAAACGGTGTAACGCCGCATCAGTTCAGGTAAGGGGACCAGGACGGTTCTCTGACTTCGCCTTGCGCGGTAGGAAGCGGGAGCCTCACGCGTCCGTTGAGAGAGACGAGCATCAAGACTCCCCGGCCCTGCTGGCGGGTGGCGTAGATTAGCATGGTGCCGTTGGGCGCAACAGTGGGGGACTCGTCAAGACTGGTCTCTGAGAGAATCTTTACACTTCCACGCTGCAAGTCCTGGGCCGCCACTTTGAAGTTGGTGAAGCCTTGTTGACGATGAATCATCACCAGGGTCTTCTCGTCCGCCGAAAGTTTCGGGTTGGCATTGTAGTTACCCACGAACGTTACACGCTCGGCGGAACCGCCACTGACCGAAGTTTTGTAGATCTGCGGCTTGCCACCACGGTCGGAAGTGAAGTAAAGCGTGTTGCCGTCTTTACCCCAGAACGGTTCGGTGTTGATACCAGGGCCGGCAGTTACGCGACTGATCGCGCGCGAACCCATGTTCATCACATAGATGTCCGGGTTGCCGTCCTTGGACAGTACAAACGCCAGGCGCGAACCATCCGGCGACCAGGCTGGCGCGCCGTTGAGGCCTTCGAAGTTGGTGATCTGCTCACGGCGACCGGTGTCGATGTGCTGGACAAAGATACGTGGGCGACGCTGCTCGAACGACACATAGGCGATGCGCTTGCCATCCGGTGCGAAGCGTGGCGACAGAATCGGCTCACGCGACTGCAGCAGGGTCACTGCACGGGCACCGTCGTAATCCGAACGCTGCAGGGTGTAGCGGGTGTTGTTGGCAGAGAAGCGCTCGGCAGTCACGTACAGCATACGAGTGGAGAACGCACCCTTGATGCCGGTGAGCTTCTCGAACGACTGGTCGGCGATGTAGTGCGACATGTCGCGCAACTGGTCGACAGTACCGGCAACGCTGCCAGTCAGCACTTGCTGCTCGGTGGCCACGTTGAACAGCGCGTACTGTACCTGCAGACGGCCACCGGACGGCACGATGCTACCGACCATGACGTACTGGGCACCCAGGGCTTTCCAGTCCCGGAAGATAACTTCGCTGGCCTGGCTTGGCTGGCTGATCATGTTCTGCTTTGGAATCGGCGAGTAGTAGCCAGAGTTGCGCAGGTCATTGCCGATAATGTCGGCCATGTCTTCTGGCAGCACGCTGCCACCCTGCAGGCCGAACGGTACTACCGCGATGGGCGTGGCCCGATCGCTACCGCTGGTGACCAGGATGTTCTTTTCCTCTGCTACGGCCATACCTGCCACGCAGCAGAGCATGACCAGCAGCCCTCGAAAGAGTTTAATCACAGCGCTAGATCCTCAGGTGTAAATGTCATCTTGAACGAGCGATACGCATTGAAATCACTCGGCTTCAAGCCCTGCATTTCGGTCAGTCGACCAATGTTCTTCACCGCGGCCACCGCCGAAGCATCAAACGGACCGTCGCCACTGGCGCGGGCCACACTGACGCTGGTGATGGTGCCATCGGGCAGCATGTTGATCTGCAGCACGACCGTCATGCCTTTGCGTGCCGAAGGCGGACGGGCCCAACCTTCTGCAGCGCGCATGCGGATCAGGTCGTCGAAATCACCGGCTACCTGGTCGCCCTGCTCGTCAGCCAGAGCCTGCTGGCGCTCGGTGGTATCAGACAACAGCTCGGCCAGGGCCTGGGCTTTCTTGTCTTCTGCCGCCTTGCGGGCTGCATCCTGGGCTTTTTTCTTCTGGGCATCTGCAGCGGCCTTCTTCTTGGCCTCTTCAGCTGCTTTCTTCTTCGCTTCCTCGGCTGCCGTTTTCTTCTTGGCATCCTCGGCGGCTTTTTTCTTGGCTTCTTCGGCGGCTTTCTTCTTCGCCTCTTCAGCTGCGTCTTTCTTGGCTTCTTCGTCGGCCTTTTTCTTGGCCTCTTCTTCCGCCTTCTTCTTGGCGATATCAGCCTGCTGTTTTTCGCTGGCTTTCTTCGCCTCTTCGGCTTTCTTGGCCTCGGCGGCCTTCTTGGCTTCAGCAGTCTTGGCAGCTTCTTCGGCTTTTTTGGCTTCTGCCGCTTCGCGAGCAGCTTCGGCCTTTTGATCCGCGTCGGCTTTCTTTTGTTCCGCGGCCTTCACGGCCTCCTGTTCGACCTTCCTCTGTTCCAGCTGTTCGACTTCAGTCTGGCGCGAAGCAGTTTTCTTCGCCTCCCCGGCAATCTTCTGGTTGGTCTGGGTCGTGGCCTGACTCTTGGACTTGAGCTGGTACAGCGTAGCCTGAACGATCGGCTTGGACGGCGGCAGCTCAGGGGTCATGGCGAAGCTGACGAACAGCATCGCAAACACCACGACATGCAAGCCGATGGCCCAGACACTGGGCCAGAAGTAGCTTTCCGAGGCAGATGGCTCTCGCTGTTGCATCAGGGCGCCTCGGTAATCAGGCCAACGTTACCGACACCGGCCTTCTGCAACCCGCCCATGGCGCCCATGACCGAGCCGTAATCGACGGACTTGTCGCCACGGATAAAGACCTGGGTCTGCTTGCCCTGGTCGCGACCGGCGGCAATGATCTTGGTCACGGCGTTGGTCATGTCCGGCAAGGTCATGGCCTTGTCCATCTGTTTGTCGGTATCGACCTCGCTGCCAAGGTTCCAGTAGTAGGTCTTGTCGGCCTTGATCGAGATGGTAAGGATCTGGACGTTGTTGTCCTGCGGCAAGGCTTCGCTGGAAACCTTGGGCAGGTCGACCTTGACCCCCTGGTTGAGCATCGGGGCCGTCACCATGAAGATGACCAGCAGCACCAGCATCACGTCGATGTAGGGCACCACGTTCATCTCGGCGACGGGCTTGCGTTTGTGGCGAACTCGGGCCATGGGTTTCTACCTGATTACTCTTCGCTGGTGTGCACTTTACGGTGCAGGATCGCCTGGAACTCGTCGGCGAAGGTGTAGTAACGGCTGATCAACGTTTCGCTGCGTGCGGCAAAACGGTTGTAGGCGATAACCGCAGGGATCGCAGCAAACAGGCCGATCGCAGTGGCAATCAATGCCTCGGCGATGCCCGGCGCAACGGTAGCCAGGGTAGCCTGCTGGGCAGAAGCCAAACCACGGAACGAGTTCATGATGCCCCATACGGTACCGAACAGGCCGATGTATGGGCTGGTCGAACCGACGGTGGCGAGGAACGGCAGGCTCTGTTCGAGCTTTTCTTCTTCACGCGAGATGGCTACTCGCATGGCCCGACCAACGCCTTCCATGACCGCGTCAGGGTCTACACCCGGCTGCTGACGCAGACGCGAGAATTCCTTGAAGCCGGCACGGAACACCTGCTCGACACCCGAGTCCGGGTCCGGGTTGCTGCCTGCCTGACGGTACAGCTTGGACAAATCAATGCCCGACCAGAAGCGCTCCTCGAAGGCATCCAGCGCACGACGACCGGCGCGCAGCATGCTGCTGCGCTGAAAGATCATGATCCATGAAGTGACCGAGGCGGCCACCAGAATCAGCATTACCAGCTGCACCACGATGCTGGCATTGCTGACCAGACTCCACATGGAGGTATGGTCGACGACGTTAGCTTCCACGCTTATTCTCCTGCATTCGATTGAGTACCCGGGCCGCCCGCCAGGAAGGCGTCGCGCAGCGCTGGGGGGATGGCTCGGGGTTTGAAAGTGTCGGCGCGCACAGCGGCCACCAGAAACTGCCCCTCACAGAGCAGCTTTGCATCTTGTTCTCGCCACACCTGCTGCACGAAGCGCAGGCTGGCGCGGTTCACCTCGACGACTTCTGCGGTTACCCGCAACTCGTCATCCAGGCGCGCCGGCGCGTGGTAGCGCGCCTCGGTGGAGTGAACCACGAACAGCAGATTCTCCCCGGCCAGTTGATGCTGGGAGAAACCCAGGTGACGCAACCGCTCGGTGCGCGCACGCTCCATGAATTTCAGGTAGTTGACGTAATACACCACGCCGCCTGCGTCGGTATCTTCGTAATAGACGCGACAGCGGTGTGCGAACGATTCAAGCCCATTTTGCGCGCGCATACTCTAGTGCTTACTCCTCGGCTTGCCAATCCGCCCGGCCAGTGTTTTTGCATTCGGTAATGCCTTAGTGCCAGCGCGCCATGGGCATGCCAGCGGTAGGACCACGGAAACCGCCTTTTGATCTGTCATTCATCGACAACATCGGAAAAATCCGCCGGGTCGGCCAAACGCCCGGGCAGGTTCAAGCCAAAGTGCAGGTAGGCGTGCCGCGTCACCACGCGGCCACGCGGCGTACGCATGATGTAGCCCTGCTGGATCAGGTACGGCTCGAGCACGTCCTCGATGGTATGGCGCTCCTCGCTGATGGCAGCGGCAAGGTTGTCCACCCCGACCGGACCGCCATCGAACTTCTCGATCATGGTCAGCAGCAAACGCCGGTCGGAGTGATCGAAGCCGCGCTCGTCGACATCCAGCAGATTCAGCGCCAGGTCCGCCACCGCCTTGGTGATCTCGCCCTTGCCGCGTACCTGGGCGTAGTCGCGCACCCGGCGCAGCAGGCGGTTGGCAATCCGCGGCGTACCGCGTGCACGCCGGGCAATCTCGAAGGCGCCCAAATCATCGATGACCAGGCCCAGAATGCCCGCCGAACGGGTAACGATGGTGGCCAGGTCCTTGTCGCTGTAGAACTCCAGGCGCTGGACGATGCCGAAGCGGTCGCGCAAGGGGTTGGTCAGCATGCCCGCTCGGGTGGTCGCGCCGACCAGGGTGAACGGCGGCAGATCGAGCTTGATCGAACGCGCGGCTGGGCCCTCACCGATCATGATGTCGAGCTGAAAGTCTTCCATTGCCGGGTACAGCACTTCTTCGACAATCGGCGAGAGCCGGTGAATTTCGTCGATGAACAGCACATCGTGCGGCTCGAGATTGGTCAGCATTGCCGCCAGATCACCGGGCCGCTCCAGAATTGGCCCTGACGTGCTCTTCACCGAAACGCCCATCTCATGGGCGATGATGTTGGCCAGGGTGGTCTTGCCCAGGCCCGGCGGGCCGAAGATCAGGGTATGGTCGAGCGACTCGTTGCGGCCACGGGCAGCCTGGATGAACAGGCCCATCTGGTCGCGCACCACCGGCTGGCCGATGTACTCATCAAGGCTCAGCGGGCGAATCGCGCGGTCCTGGACTTCTTCGCGGTCGCGTCCGGAAGCGGCGATCAGGCGGTCGGCTTCGATCACTTGCTAATCATCCCTTGCAGGCTGCGGCGGATCAGGTCTTCGCTGCTCAGGCCGGTTTTGTCCTTGATCAGCGAGAGAGCCTTGCTGGCTTCCTGAGGCTTGTAGCCCAGCGACACCAGCGCACTGACCGCGTCGGCTTCGGCGGTGGACGCACCACCGACCGGCGCCGGGCCGTCGGATACCAAGGTGAACATCGACGAGGACGTCTCCCAAGCTTTGAAGCGGTCCTTGAGCTCGACCAGCAGGCGCTCGGCAGTCTTCTTGCCAACCCCGGGTACGCGCACCAGCACCGAGGCATCCTGCGCCTGCACGCAGCGCACCAACTCGTCGATTTCAAGCCCGGACATCAGCGCCAGCGCCAGCTTGGGTCCGACGCCGTTGAGACGGATCAGCTCACGGAACAGCTCGCGCTCGCGCTTTTCGCCAAAGCCGTAGAGCAGGTGGGCGTCTTCACGCACCACCAGGTGGGTATGCAGGGTAACCGGCTCGCCAACCTTGGGCAGGCGATACAGGGTGGTCATCGGCACTTCGAGCTCATAGCCCAGGCCGTTGACGTCGATAATCAGGTGCGGCGGTTGTTTTTCCGCCAGGGTGCCGCGCAAACGTCCAATCACGTTTCGATCCTTCCTTTCGAGCGCCGGCCACAGACCGGTCAACCCTATCAGCAAATGCGTCGAGTGAACGTTTCACCCGGCCAAAATGTGTATCAGCGCATGAAGCGGTTACAGACGCAAGCGTCCGCCGCGCTTGCGCGCAGTGGTCAAGCCGTGAGGGATCAGGCTGGAGCGGGTATGCGCATGGCAGAGGGCGATAGCCAAGGCGTCAGAGGCGTCGATCTGCGGCTTTTGCGTCAGCTTGAGCAGGTGCATGACCATCAGCATCACCTGGTCTTTGTTGGCCGCGCCGGTGCCTGCCACCGCCTGTTTGACCTGGGTGGCGCTATATTCGGCGATCTCCAGGCCAGCTTCGGCACCGGCCACGATGGCTGCACCACGGGCCTGGCCGAGCTTGAGCGCCGAATCCGGATTGCGCGCCATGAACACCCGTTCGATGCCCATGGTAACCGGGCCGTGCTGGCGAATGATCTCGCTGACGCCACGAAAGATGATCTGCAGGCGCTCGGACAACTCGCCGGCGCCCGTACGAATACACCCCGATGCCACATATTCGCAGCCCCGGGCGGTCTGGCGGACCACGCCAAAACCGGTGATGCGCGAACCGGGGTCGATACCAAGAATCAGAGTCATAGGGCCTGCAAGTTGAAAATGAAAACACGCTTGGAGCAGTCAGGCCCTGATGGCTTGAAGCGCCGGCATCAGCCTAGCTGCTCAAGGACCTCATCGGAGATCTGCGCATTGGAATAGACGTTCTGCACGTCGTCCAGGTCTTCGAGCATGTCGATCAGCTTGAGGACTTTTTCAGCGCCATCGCGATCAAGCTCGGCACTGGTGGTCGGCTGCATCACGATTTCGGCGTCGGCGGCCTTGAACCCAGCTTCTTCCAGCGCGTTGCGCACGGCATAAAAGCTGTTGAACGAGGTGAACACTTCGAACGAGCCGTCGTCATTGCTGACCACGTCATCGGCATCGGCCTCCATGGCCGCTTCCATCAAGGCGTCTTCGTCAACGCCAGGGGCAAAGCTGATCTGGCCCTTGCGCTCGAACAGATAAGCAACTGAACCGTCGGTGCCAAGGTTGCCGCCGCATTTGGTGAAGGCATGGCGCACAGCCGCTGCGGTACGGTTGCGGTTGTCGGTCATGGTTTCGACCATGATCGCCACGCCGCCGGGGCCGTAACCCTCATAGCTGAGCTCTTCGACGTTGTCGCTTTCGTTGGTACCGGCGCCGCGGGCAACTGCCCGATCAATGATGTCGCGGCTCATGTTGGCGCCAAGTGCCTTGTCCAGCGCCAGTCGCAAGCGCGGGTTCGACGCTGGATCGGCGCCGCCCTGCTTGGCCGCGACCGTCAGCTCGCGGATCCACTTGGTGAAGACCTTGCCTCTCTTGGCATCCTGGCGCTCTTTGCGGTGCTTGATGTTCGCCCACTTGGAATGACCAGCCATATCGACTCCGAATCCTTGATCCACAAACAGGTTCCGCCCCGAAGGGCGGAACGCGATAAATTCGAGGGCGCGACCTCACGGGCGCGCCCGGGTCGGTGTTACTCGACCTTGGTCTGCTCGCGCAGACGGATGTGCAGCTCACGCAGTGCCTTGGCATCGACCAGGCCCGGAGCCTGGGTCATGACGCAGGCAGCGCTCTGGGTTTTCGGGAAGGCGATCACTTCACGAATCGACTGGGCGCCGGTCATCAGCATTACCAGACGGTCCAGACCAAAGGCCAGGCCGCCGTGCGGCGGTGCACCGAACTTCAGCGCGTCGAGCAGGAAGCCAAACTTCTCTTCCTGTTCCGCCGCTTCGATACCGAGCAGGCGGAACACCGCCTGTTGCATCTCTTTACGGTGAATACGGATCGAACCGCCACCCAGCTCGGTGCCGTTGAGCACCATGTCATAGGCACGCGACAGCGCCGTGGCCGGATTGGCCTCGAGCTCTTCCGGGGTGCACTTGGGTGCAGTGAACGGGTGATGCAAGGCGCTGAAGCTGCCGTCTTCGTTCTCGTCGAACATCGGGAAGTCGACAACCCACATCGGTGCCCATTCGCAAGTAAGCAGGTTGAAGTCGTTGCCGACCTTGATCCGCAGCGCACCCAGGGCTTCGCTGACCACCTTGAACTTGTCGGCACCGAAGAACACGATGTCGCCATCAACCGCACCGACGCGATCGAGGATCACGTTGAGGTTGGCCTCAGGGATGTTCTTGACGATCGGCGACTGCAGGCCTTCGACGCCCTTGGCGCGCTCGTTGACCTTGATGTAGGCCAGGCCCTTGGCACCATAGATGCCAACGAACTTGGTGTACTCGTCGATCTTGCTACGCGGCATGCTTGCGCCGCCTGGCAGGCGCAGGGCGGTGACGCGGCACTTCGGATCGTTGGCCGGGCCGGCAAAGACCTTGAAGTCGACATCTTTCAGCTGGTCGGCAACGTCAACCAGTTCCAGCGGGTTACGCAGGTCTGGCTTGTCGGAACCGTAGCGGCGCATGGCCTCTTCGAAGGTCATGTGCGGGAATTCACCGAACTCCAGATCCAGCACTTCCTTGAACAGCTTGCGGATCATGCTCTCGGTGAGGCCCATGATCTCGGACTCGTCGAGGAAGCTGGTCTCGATGTCGATCTGGGTGAATTCCGGCTGGCGGTCGGCACGCAGGTCTTCGTCGCGGAAGCATTTGGCGATCTGGTAGTAACGGTCGAAGCCGGCCACCATCAGCAACTGCTTGAACAGCTGCGGCGATTGCGGCAGGGCGAAGAAGCTGCCGGCGTGGGTACGGCTTGGCACCAGATAGTCACGTGCACCTTCTGGGGTGGCACGGGTCAGGATCGGTGTTTCGACGTCGAGGAAGCCGTTTTCGTCGAGGAAGCGGCGGATGCTGGTGGTGATGCGCGAACGCAGACGCAGCTTCTCGGCCATTTCCGGACGACGCAGGTCGATGAAGCGATAACGCAGGCGGGTTTCTTCGCCGACGTCGGAGTATTCGTTCAACGGGAACGGCGGGGTTTCGGCTTCGTTGAGTACGGTCAGCTCGTAACCCAGGACTTCGATGCCGCCCGACGCCATGTTGGCGTTGACTGCACCTTCGGGACGCTTGCGCACTTTACCGGTGACCTGCACGACGTATTCGCTGCGCACGCGGTCGGCGGCGGCGAAGGTTTCGGCGCGATCCGGGTCGAACACGACCTGGGCCATGCCTTCGCGGTCACGGATATCGAGGAAAATCACCCCGCCGTGGTCGCGGCGACGATGGACCCAGCCGCAAAGGGTGACTTCCTGGCCGTCCAGGCTCTCGTTCAGTTGGCCGCAATATTGGCTGCGCATCATGATGGTGGTTCGCTTCTCGTGATTCGTGTATTCGATGGAGGCCTTGGCCGCCCAGAGGGCTAATACTGCAAGACCCGGACATTGCAATTCAACTCAGTCGGCCTTGTCGCCGCCTGCCAGATTCTTTTTTGCCCCGGTCTTGAAGTCGGTTTCGTACCAGCCAGTGCCACTGAGGCGAAAACCTGGAACGGACAATTGCTTCTTCAATTCCGGCGCCTGGCAGGCCGGACAATCAGTCAACGGCGCGGCGCTGATTTTCTGCAACGCCTCAAGCTGATGGTTGCAGGCTGCACATTGATAGTCGTAAAGGGGCACGGGGATCTCTCGCAAACCATAACGCTGGCTGCCGGGGCAGCAAAAACCGGCATTATATATGGTTAGAGAGGTCAGTGCAGCCCGCCCGGCACTCAACGCGCGCTTGGCGGATCGCGTAGCCAGGCAACGCAGATCACCCGGACCAGGCCGCTGAAGTTGCGCACCCCGCCGTGGCGCAGGTGAACTTCGCGGTCAATGTAGGACAACACCGCACTGACCGAGCACTGATTGACCTCGGCAATACGCTGCAATATCTGCCAATACACATCCTCCAGGCGCAGGCAAGTGGCAAAGCCATTAAGCCTGACCGACCGCGACACCGGCTGCACCTGCAGCATGTCGAAGTCCGCTGCGAAGGGATCGACACAGGCCTTGCCTGGCCAATGTCCCTGACACACATTGCGTTTGCTGCTCCGCACCCTGATGTCCACTGCTGCCACTCCATCGCCAAGGGGATCCATTCATGTGCTGGAGACATGAATCATGGCGTGTAATGAAGCGCCGCGAGGCGGGGCATGAGCAGCGGCAAAATTTTCCGCCTGCGCGTGCAGTTCACCACCGCCCTGCGCTTCACAGCGCAGGGCGGCTTGGACAGTTTATTTGCCTTCGAGCAACGAGCGCAGCATCCACGCGGTCTTCTCGTGCACCTGCATACGCTGGGTCAGCAGATCCGCCGTTGGCTCGTCACTGACCTTGTCGACCACCGGGAAAATACTGCGCGCGGTACGCGTGACCGCCTCCTGCCCATCGACCAACTGGCGGATCATCTCATCAGCAGGCGGCACACCCTCCTCTTCCTTGATCGATGAGTGGCGGGCATAGAACGCGTAGGAACCAGGCGCCGGGAAGCCCAGCGCGCGGATCCGTTCGGCGATCGAGTCAACCGCCAGGGCCAGCTCGTTGTACTGCTCTTCGAACATCAGGTGCAGGGTACGGAACGCCGGACCGGTAACGTTCCAATGAAAGTTATGGGTTTTCAGATACAACACATAGGTATCCGACAACAAACGGGACAGCCCATCGACGATGGACTTGCGATCTTCTTCACTGATACCGATATCGATTGCCATGAAGCTCCCCTTTTTCATGTGGCTTGGGTAGTCAAGCGGATGATGGGGCACTGTAACAAGACTTACCTGCGCCTGCATGTGACGCAGGGCAATCGATCCCCCCCATCATCCGCCCGGTTTGAGCTCACCGGGCCTTTGCTGTTAAATAGGCAGGGTGCCATTCGTGCGGATCGTTAATGCCGGATGCATAGGCAGGCCAGCTGCGTGACCGCGCTTTCTCTCTCATGCGCACCGTGCTGCCCGCTCTTCCTGTGATTGACCTTATAAACGTGAGCCAACCCAAATGTTCAAGATCGTCCATCTGGTGACGGGCGTAGCAGCCTTGCTGCTGTCGCTCATACCAAGCCTTCGCACCGAGGCAATTCCCTTCCTGCAGCAACCGGAGGCCGTGTACCTGGCCTTGCTCGGCCTGCTCAACCTACTGCTGGCGCCGGTCGTGCCGCTTTATTACCGCGGCGCGCGCCTGCAACTGCAATACCTGGCCAGCGCTTTGCTGGTGCTGGCGGTTGTCCTGCAAACAGTAACCGTGCTGGTCCGGCCTGAGCTGGGCAACCTGCCTGCACTGCTCTGCGCTGCTCTGGCAGTTCTGGCACACCTGGTTGCCGGCGTCAGCCGCAGCAGCGGCCGCTCGCGCAATACTGGCGGCGCTGCCCAGGAAGGCAGCAAGCGCGATACCGGCACCGTCAAGTGGTTCAACACCTCGAAAGGCTTCGGCTTTATCTCGCGCGACTCCGGCGACGATATCTTCGTGCACTTTCGCGCCATCCGTGGCGACGGCCACCGCGTACTGGTCGAAGGCCAACGCGTGGAGTTCTCGGTCATGCACCGCGACAAGGGCCTGCAGGCCGAAGACGTGATCGCGGTCTCGCGCCGCTGACAGCAAAGGCCTTGCGGGCGCTATGCACCCGCAAGGTACCCATCCTCAGTAATGAGGCGGCGGCGCTTCTTCACCTTCGCTGCCGTACTGCCCGACCATCTCCTCGTAACGCTTGATCAGCTCGGCCATCTGCAGTTGCAGACGATTGATCACCCGCCCCTGCTCGACCACCACATCATTGAGCGCCTGCAGCGAGTCATCCTGAAACGCCTGACGGGTTTCCAGGTCGATGATTTGCGATTCCAGAGACATGAGCTCACGCCTCCTTGAAGTCATTGTTGTTCAACGCCGAGCGCAGGCGCTGGCGAAGCTGTGCGATTTGCTCCTCGCTGTACTCGGCAGCCGCCACCTTGCCCCACACTGGCGCAGGCCAGGCAGCATCGTTGCGGTGGCGCACGATCACGTGCATGTGCAGTTGGCTGACCACGTTGCCCAAGGTCGCCACGTTCATCTTGTCGGCAGCAAATTCCTGTTTGAGCGAATTGGCCAGGCAGGTGGTTTCTTGCCACAGCTGCTGCTGGTCGGCTGCCGTGAGGTCAAACAGCTCACTGACGTCGGCTTGCCGCGGCACCAGAATGAACCACGGATAATTGGCGTCTTTGCTCAACAGCAGCCGACACAGCGGGAAATCTCCCAGCACCAGGCAATCCTGCTGCAAACGCGGATCCAGGACGAACACGGCAAATCTCCTTCAATCAGATCGCCTGCGCAATGCAGGCATGGTGCGCGGAGGATACCCTGCCTGGCCGCACCAGGCATGAAATCGGGCGCTCCAGCTACACTTTAGCTGGCTTGCACAGCTGCCCTGCACCGCCGCGGTAACAAAGCGCTACTTTTCGCACCAAAATAGAGCCGTCCGTCGCGGTACTGACGGCGGTTCCCAGTAAAACTACTCAAGATGAACAATCGGCGGTAACACATTGGTTTAGTTAGCAACCTTACAGTTGCATCGACCGTTGAATTTTGGCACACCATCAGACAGACCCAACCCTTTATTTTCGGAGGTTTGCCAGCAAGCGATCAGGCAGATGTGAAAAATTCATCAACTCAATGTGAAAATGAGCACGCTTGTTGCATTCCCTCAACGCCAAGTCGGCACGACACCTGCAGTGAGCAGGGGCTGCCGACAGACCACGGCGCCGAGGCACTACCAAGGGTAGCGGCCCTGTGTTAACAGATGACGGAGCAAAACGCTGGGATATATGTCCGTTGTTCGGCGCGAAATTTCCGACATCGAATCAGTTATAAGCGACACGCCATAAAGTTTGTGAAAAGTTACTTTATGCATATCGCCAAATAAAGAGTCAGCGTGATATACCTTCGCGCCGACACAACAAGAAAGAGCTGCCCCATATAATTAAAACCCGGGCGCAGCGGTACTCTTCCTAAAAACCAAAGGAGCAAATCACGATGCGCGTGATGAAGTGGAGCATGATCGCCCTGGCCGTTGCGGCAAGCACCTCGCAACTGGCCATCGCCTCTTCGCAAGATGAGTCCAAGGGTTTCGTTGAAGACAGCCAACTCGGCGTCAAACTGCGTAACCTGTACTTCAGCCGTGACTTCCGTAACAACGAAGGCGGCCAGAGCCGTGCAGCCGAGTGGGGCCAAGGCTTCATCGGTACCTTCGAGTCGGGCTTCACCCAAGGCACTGTAGGCGTCGGTTTCGATGCCATCGGCCTGCTGGGCTTGAAACTGGACGGCGGTAAAGGCACTTCCGGTACCGGCCTGTTCCCAACCGGCTCCGACGGCGCCTCTCAGGACAGCTTCTCCGAGGGTCACGGTGCGGTCAAAGCGCGTATCTCCAACACTACACTCAAATACGGTGGCCAATTCACTTCGCTGCCAGTATTCGCTACCGACGACAGCCGTCTGCTGCCTGAGGTCGCCGAAGGCTTCATGCTGACCAGCAAGGAAATCAACGGCCTCGAGCTGAACGCCGGTCACTTCACCCGCCTCAACGCCCAGGCCCAGTCCTATAAGGACAGCATCGGCGGACGCAACAGTGACACTGGCCGCAAGAACCCAGGCCTGACCGAAGCCAACGTGTTTGGTGGTACTTACTCAATCACCGAAGGCCTCAGCACCAGCCTGTACTACTCGCGCGTCGAAGATCACTTCCGCAAGTTCTACGGCAACGTCAACTGGGCACTGCCGATCAGTGACAACCAAGGCCTGGTGTTCGACTTCAACATCTATGACACCAAGTCGATCGGTGAAAACCGCACTGGCGCCTACGTCACCAAAGCGGACGGCACCAGCAAACTGGACAACATCGCAGCCAGCCTGTCCGGTGCGTACAACATTGGCGCTCACACCTTCACCCTGGCCTACCAGAAAGTCACCGGCGACGGTGACTACGCTTACGGTATCGACGGCGGCGGCACCGTGTTCCTCGCCAACTCCATCGCCCGTTCCGACTTCAACGCCGAAGACGAGAAGTCCTGGCAGGCTCGCTACGACCTGAACTTCGCCGAATTCGGTATCCCCGGCCTGACCTTCATGACCCGTTATGCCCGCGGTACCGGCGCGACCACTCGCACCACCGACAACGGCAAGGAATGGGAACGCGACATCGACGTCAAATACGTCATGCAGGAAGGTCCGGCCAAAGACCTGAGCTTCCGCGTACGTCAAGCGACCTACCGCTCTTCGGATGGCGTGTACTACGGTTCGAGCTCGATCGACGAACTGCGTCTGATCGTCGAGTACCCGCTGAGCATCCTGTAAGCCTGGCTTGCAGTGCCCCGCACTTGAAAGCCCGGCGACCACGCCGGGCTTTTTCTTGGCTGACAACTGGCCTGCGCTGCGGCATCCTGTACGCTTTCGTTTCGCCCCCGTAGAATGCGGGGTCATTTCAACGTCTTAGGCAATCGACACGGCCCCCCATGCGCACCAGTCAATATTTGCTCGCCACCCAAAAAGAAACCCCTGCCGATGCAGTGGTCATCAGCCATCAGCTCATGCTGCGCGCCGGCATGATCCGCAAGCTGGCCTCCGGCCTGTACACCTGGCTGCCGATGGGCCTGCGGGTAATGCGCAAGGTCGAAGCCGTGGTCCGCGAAGAAATGAACGCCGCCGGCGCGCTTGAAGTGCTGATGCCGAGCATCCAGCCAGCCGAGCTGTGGCAGGAATCTGGCCGCTGGGAACAGTACGGCCCAGAGCTGCTGCGCCTGAAAGACCGCCACAACCGCGATTTCTGTGTTGGCCCGACTCACGAAGAAGTGATCACCGACATGGTCCGCAACGAGCTGTCCAGCTATAAACAGCTGCCGCTCAATCTGTACCAGATCCAGACCAAATTCCGCGATGAGATCCGCCCACGCTTCGGTTTGATGCGCGGCCGCGAGTTCATCATGAAGGACGCCTACTCGTTCCATGCCGATCAGGCTTCCCTGCAGGAAACCTACGACCGCATGCATCAGGCGTACAGCAACATCTTTACCCGCCTGGGCTTGAACTTCCGCCCAGTGCAGGCTGATACCGGCTCGATCGGTGGCAACTATTCGCACGAATTCCACGTCCTGGCCGCTACCGGTGAAGACGACGTGATCTTCAGCGACAGCTCGGACTACGCCGCCAACATCGAAAAAGCCGAAGCCATCCCACGCGAAAGCGTGCGCCCGGCGCCAACCGAAGAGTTGCGCCTGGTCGATACTCCGCACGCCAAGACCATCGCCCAACTGGTCGAAAACCATGGCCTGCCAATCGAGAAGACGGTCAAGACCCTGATCGTGCGCGGCGCTGAAGAAGGCAAGCTGATTGCCCTGATCGTGCGCGGCGATCACGAACTCAACGAAATCAAGGCCGCCAAGCTCCCTCAGGTTGCCGAACCGCTGGTCATGGCCAGCGACGCCGAGCTGCGTGACGCAATTGGCGCCGGTGCAGGCTCGCTGGGCCCGCTGAACCTGCCGCTGGAGATCATCATCGACCGCTCGGTGGCCCTGATGAGCGACTTTGGCATCGGCGCCAACATCGACGACAAGCACTACTTCGGCGTCAACTGGGAGCGTGACCTGCCAGTGCCTGAAGTAGCTGACCTGCGCAACGTGGTTGCCGGTGACCCAAGCCCAGATGGCCAGGGCACCCTGGTGATCAAGCGCGGCATCGAAGTCGGGCATATCTTCCAGCTCAGCACCAAGTACAGCGAGGCGCTCAAGTGCCAGGTACTCGGCGAGAACGGCAAGCCAGTAGTACTGTCGATGGGTTGCTACGGCATCGGCGTTTCGCGCGTGGTTGCTGCTGCCATCGAGCAGAGCTACGACGACAAAGGGATCATCTGGAATGATGCCCTGGCGCCGTTCCAGATCGCTCTGGTACCGCTGCGCTACGAAACCGAGGTGGTGCGTGAGGCGACCGACAAGCTGTACGCCGAACTGACCGCTGCAGGCTTCGAAGTGCTGCTCGATGACCGTGACAAGAAGACCAGCCCAGGCAACAAGTTTGCCGATATGGAACTGATCGGCATCCCGCACCGGATCGTGGTCAGTGACCGCGGCCTGGCCGATGGCAATCTGGAATACAAGCACCGCACCGAGCAGGACGCCCAGGCGCTGCCGGTCAATGAAGTGCTGACCTTCCTGCAAGCCCGCATCCGTCGCTGATAGCTCAATGCGCGAGTGAACATGTACAAGCGAAGTACCTTTACCCTGGGGGGCGCCGCACTCTGCGGCGCCCTGTTCGTCAGCGGCTGCGCCAATCAGATGTCCCAGCGCAGCGAGCAGGAAGAACGCGTCGAGCGCAAGTTGCTCGAGCACAGTCTGCAGATCGACGTTGGCGAGCCCAAGGTAATGGAGCTTCCGCAACGGCGCGTGCGCGTCCACGAGCAGCAGCGCTTCGAAGTCACCGAGTTCGAAGTGACCCGCCGCTACGACCGCTACACCCCTTACCAGCCCTGGCGGGAGATCTACGAGATCCCGCTGGGCGCGGTCGCGGTGGTGGCTGGAGTCGGTGCCAATGTGGTCAATGTGTTCGCCTTGGGCAACCTGCCGCAGAGCATCACTCATGACTGGCTGAGCTATGGCGTTGCCGGGCTCAATCCATTCATGAACGTGCAATCCAACGGCCGTGCCCAGCAGAACCTGGCGGGCATCAGCGAGGTGGAGAAAGCCAAGCGGGAAGAATCCACCAACCTACCCTGGAGCGAGCGCCTGGTCGAGGTCAAGGCTGGCAAGCTCAACCATGAGCTGACCACCGACCGTAACGGTGTGCTGCGGCTGAACCTGCTGGATGCGCCGTTTTCCGAACAGAATCTCGGCCGCGTAGGCACCCTGCACCTGCAGGTGGTCGACGAGGACAACGGCATTCGCGGCGACGCCAGCCTGCTGGTCAGCGGCACGCTGCGCAACAAACTGGTCGAAGCACGGCACCTGATCTTCGATGACCTTGAAGACGACGATGTCAGCCAGTGGGTTCACCGGGTCAAGCGGCTGTCCGAGCTGGGGCTGGAAGAAGAAGCCAGTGAGCTTGAGCAGAGCCTGATTGAACTGACCCGCAATGATCCTGAATTGCAGCAGGAATTCTTGCAGGCACTGACCAAGCAGACCGGGCGACTGGTAGCAGATCCAGGCGGACAATAACCGCCTTCGTCACAGGCCGCCTGGCGGCCTTGCTGACGCACCGTCACGTTGGCGCAAACAACTCCAGCTGCTCATGCGCCCCGCGCAGATCGCGCAAGCGCACCCCCACCCCAAGCAAGCGCACCGGCTTGCCGCCACGGGCAAACGCCTGACTCAGCAACTGTCGGTAACTCTCCAGATCGCGCCCGGCACCCGCCTGCTCCATGGTCGTCTGCGTGAAGTCATGGAACTTGACCTTGACGAATGGCTTGTCGGCTTTATAGCTGCTGTCCATCCGCGCGACCCGCTCATTAAGGCTATCAAGCAACTCAGGCAATTTGGCCAGGCAACTGTTCAGGTCAGGCAGATCGGTATCGTAGGTGTTTTCGACACTGACTGACTGACGCCGGCTGTCATTCTGTACAGCCCGCTCATCCACGCCACGAGCCAGCCCCCACAAACGCTCGCCAAAACTGCCAAACTCGCGCACCAGCGCCAGCTTTGACCATTCGCGCATGTCCATGCAGGTCTCGATACCCAGCCGGGTCAGCTTGTCGGCTGTGACCTTGCCCACGCCATGCAGGCGAGCCACCGGCAGCGCGGCAACAAACGCCTCCACCTCGCCCGGGGTAATCACAAACAATCCATTGGGTTTGCGCCAGTCGCTGGCGATCTTGGCCAGGAACTTGTTTGGCGCAACCCCTGCTGAAACCGTGATGTGCAAGGACTTGGCGACGCGCTGGCGGATATCCTCAGCAATCCGCGTGGCGCTACCGCCGTACCAGGAGCTGTCGCTGACATCCAGATAGGCTTCATCCAGTGACAGCGGCTCGATCAGCTCGGTGTAGTCGCGAAAGATCGCCTGGATCTCGCGCGAGGCTTCGCGGTAGGCCTCGAAACGCGGCTTGACGATCAACAGGTCAGGGCAAAGTTTAAGCGCGTGGCGCGAGGACATTGCCGAGCGTACCCCATAGGCGCGCGCTTCATAGTTGCAGGTGGCAATCACCCCGCGCCGCTCCGCCGAGCCACCCACCGCCATCGGCCGGCCAGCCAGGCTCGGGTCGTCACGCATTTCGATCGCAGCGTAGAAGCAGTCGCAGTCGACATGGATGATCTTGCGCAAGGACATGGATGACCGTCAGTACTGTAAATTCATACAGATATTACCGTAACCGCCACGCGCTGACACCGTGCACACCGCGCTATTCGATAATTGGCCTGGAATGCCCGCCGTTGCTGAGCCCGGCACTTAAATGACACGCTAACAGATTGAACAGAAAAGGATTTCCCTGAGAAATAGCTTGACTGCGCAGCGCCAGGGAGTAGAATCCACCCCACAGACGCGGGATGGAGCAGTCTGGTAGCTCGTCGGGCTCATAACCCGAAGGTCGTCGGTTCAAATCCGGCTCCCGCAACCAAATATAGAAAAGGCCACTGTGCAAACAGTGGCCTTTTTCTTTGCTTCAAATAAAGCTGTCCTGAAATAATTTGTTCTAAATCAAAGGGTAAGCTTGACATCAGCGCGAATCAGGGTATAGTCCACCCCACAGACGCGGGATGGAGCAGTCTGGTAGCTCGTCGGGCTCATAACCCGAAGGTCGTCGGTTCAAATCCGGCTCCCGCAACCAAACAGAAAAAATGGCCACTGTGAAAACAGCGGCCATTTTTTTCGTCTGCGCATTGTGCTTTTTAAGTTATTTACGCTGCATCAGCGTTGAAGACTTGACCTCGTGCCAGTAATGCGTAGAATGCGCCCCACTGACGCGGGATGGAGCAGTCTGGTAGCTCGTCGGGCTCATAACCCGAAGGTCGTCGGTTCAAATCCGGCTCCCGCAACCAAATCGTCAGAACAAACCCCGCACTGTTTTAAACAGTGCGGGGTTTGTTGTTTCTGGGGTTCTGAAAATCCCCGATCAGCCTGCCCTCGCCTTTTGCCACACCCTCGCCAGCCCTAATGGATGAACTATCTTTAACCCCGTCGGACCGCTGCAAGCGCCTCCGGCAGGAGTAATATCTGGATACGTTTTCCTAAGGGACTTCCTCTTGGCCGCACCTTTCTCCCACCTCGCGCTGTTGGCCCGAGGTAACTCATGACCGCCCATACCCCTGATCCCCAGACGCCACTCACCGCGGCGCTGCCGGTGGCTGCCCAACGCCTGCCCTGGCTCGAGCGGCTGAGCCGCTATCGGCAACCGATCGTTCTGGTACTGACCCTGCTGTTGTTCGGCATGGCCTTGATTGCGTGTCGTCACCTGCTCAGTGAGCTGGATATCTATGCGCTGCACGACGCCATTCTCAGCGTGCCTAAGCAGGCCATGCTCGCTGCACTGCTAGCGACCGTGGTCGGCTTCGTGATCCTGCTTGGTTATGAATGGTCTGCCAGCCGCTACGCCGCCGTTAAGCTGCCAGCCGCAACCCTGGTGCTGGGCGGTTTCAGTGCGTTCGCCATTGGTAATGCCATTGGCCTGTCGATACTGTCGGGTGGCTCGGTGCGTTATCGGCTGTATGCCCGCCATGGTCTGGGTGCCGGTGAAGTGGCACGGATGACGGTATTCGCCAGCCTGTCGCTGGGCTGCGCCCTGCCCCCTTTGGCAGCATTGGCAACGCTGAGCAACTTGCCTGCGGCAGCAACCGCCTTGCGCATGCCGGCCGGCGTATTGGCGGTTATCGCCATTGCGGTACTGATGCTGAGTGCACTGCTGGTCGCCGGCCTCTATCGGCGCCGGTTGGCCGAGCAGCCGCTGGCTGACAGCCTGCTGGTCAAGCTCGGTCGGCGCACGCTGCGCCTGCCCGGCGCGCGCCTGACCGGCCTGCAACTGCTGATCACCGCACTTGATGTTGCGGCTGCCGCCACTGTTTTGTATCTACTGCTGCCTGAGGCGCCGCCGTTTGGTGCGTTTGTGCTGGTGTACCTGCTGGCACTGGCAGCGGGCGTGCTCAGCCATGTGCCGGGTGGCGTTGGTGTGTTTGAAGCGATCTTGCTGGCCGCTTTTGCCGACCAGCTTGGCGCGGCCCCACTGGCCGCAGCCTTATTGTTATACCGCTTGATCTATGTGGTGTTGCCGCTGCTGCTGGCCTGCGTTCTGCTGCTGGCCAACGAAGCCCGCCGCTTGCTGTTCGCCCAGCAGGCACTGAAGGCCGCTTCCGGGCTGGCTGCACCAGTGCTGGCGATTCTGGTGTTTCTGTCCGGCGTGGTGCTGCTGTTTTCCGGTGCCACACCGGAGATCGACACGCGCCTCGAACACATGGGCTTTCTGGTACCGCACCGGCTGATCGACGCCTCGCACTTCGGCGCCAGCCTGATCGGCGTGCTTTGCCTGCTGCTGGCCCAGGGCCTGCGCCGACGTCTGTCCGCTGCCTGGTTGCTGACCACGGTATTGCTGTTGGTGGGCGCGCTGCTGTCGCTGCTGAAAGGCTTCGACTGGGAAGAAGCCTGCGTGCTGACGCTCACCGCAGTCCTGCTGGCGGTGTTCCGACGCTCGTTCTACCGGCCGAGCCGCCTGCTTGAGCTGCCGTTTTCGCCGGTGTATCTGGTCGCCAGTGCTTGCGTTATCGGCGCATCGGTCTGGCTGCTGCTATTCGCCTATCAGGACGTGCCCTATAGCCATCAGCTGTGGTGGCAGTTCACCCTCGATGCCGACGCCCCACGCGGCCTGCGCGCCGCCATGGGCAGCGCGGTGCTGCTGGTGTTCGTCGCCCTGACCTGGTTGTTGCGCACGGCGCGGCCGGTGATCCATCTGCCGACCGCCGATGAGCTGAAACGGGCTCGGCAGATCCTGCTGGCGTCCGATCAACCAGACGGCGGCCTGGCCCTGACCGGCGACAAGGCGCTGCTGTTCCACCCCAACGACAACGCCTTCATCATGTATGCCCGCCGTGGCCGTAGCCTGGTCGCACTGTACGACCCGATTGGCCCTGCCCAGGAGCGCGCCGAGATGATCTGGCAGTTCCGTGACCTGTGCGACGTGCACCATGCCCGCCCGGTGTTCTACCAGGTACGCGCCGAGAACTTGCCTTTCTACATGGACATCGGCCTGACCGCGCTCAAGCTTGGCGAAGAAGCGCGGGTTGATCTGCGCCGCTTCGATCTGGAAGCCAAAGGCAAGGAGATGAAAGACCTGCGCTACACCTGGAACCGCGGTGGCCGCGACGGCCTGAGCCTGGAAGTACACGAACCTGGCCAAGCACCACTGGACGAGCTCAAGGAAATCTCGGACGCCTGGCTCAGCGGCAAGAACGTGCGCGAGAAAGGCTTTTCGCTGGGCCGTTTCAGCCCGGACTACCTGCAGCACTTCCGCATCGCCCTGATCCGCTTCCAAGGTCGCCCGGTGGCGTTCGCCAACCTGCTCGAGACACACAGCCTGGAGCTGGCCAGCCTCGACTTGATGCGCGCGCACCCTGAAGCGCCGAAGCTGACCATGGAGTTCATGATGATCGGCTTGATCCTGCACTACAAAAACCATGGCTACGGGCGTTTCAGCCTGGGCATGGTCCCGCTCTCCGGCCTGCAGCCGCGACGTGGCGCACCGCTGACCCAGCGCCTGGGTTCGCTGGTGTTCCAGCGCGGCGAGCAGCTGTACAACTTCCAGGGTCTGCGCCGTTTCAAGGACAAGTTCCAGCCAGACTGGGAACCTCGTTACATGTCCGTGCCAGCCGGGCTGGACCCGCTGGTGGCATTGGCTGACACTGCCGCCCTGATCGCTGGCGGCCTGACTGGATTGGTGAAACGCTGATGATTCGACGCTATTGGCACTACCTGTTGATCGCTTTGTTGCTTGCCCTGGCGGGTGCCGCCGTGTGGTTCTGGTTGTGGACCCGGCCGGCGCCGGAGGCTCAGGTCGAGCACCTGACCCTGACCGATGGCAGCAGCCTGGTTCTAGCCACACCTGCAGTCACCGCCAAAACCCGCGTGGCGATTGGCGTGCCTGAAGATCAGGCGCTCAGCGACAAGCAACTGCTCGACCTGAGCCAGGCCGGCGAAGCGCAGCTGGTGCAGGTGACCCTGCCACCCGCCGATTGCGCCAAGCAGCAACAGGCGCTGGATCAGGCCATCAGCCATCTGGGCGGCGCACCGACCGTGGTTGCCGGCATCGGCCCTGGCGCAGCGCAAGCCTGGCGCTGGCTGTCCAGCCAGACCGATGACAAGGCCCGCGCCATCTCGGTCGACTTCAAGCTTGAGCAACCCGGCTGCCCGGCATTACCGAAAAGCGCTGCCCATGGCCACTGGAATGTCGCCTGGAACGACAACCCGGATGACGCCAGCGCCGCCTTCGTCCGTGATCAAAGCAACGCCGAAACCAGCATCAGCGACTACGACATCCATCTGCCGCAGGTGCTCAAGGGTCAGCTGACCCAGGTTCTGGTCGGCCACGACGGCAACGCGCTGAGCATCCCGGTGGTGGAAGTGCCTGCCGGGCAAACCACTGATACCGTGACCCTGTTCCTTTCCGGAGATGGTGGCTGGCGCGACCTTGACCGCGATGTAGCAGGCGAAATGGCCAAACTCGGCTATCCGGTGGTCGGCATCGACACGCTGCGCTATTACTGGCAGCACAAGACCCCGGAACAGAGCGCCATCGACTTGTCCGAACTGATGCAGCACTACCGGCAAAAGTGGGGCACCAAGCGCTTTGTCCTGACCGGCTATTCGTTCGGCGCCGACGTACTGCCGGCGATCTACAACCGCCTGCCAGCAGAAGATCAGCAGCGCGTGGATGCGGTGATCCTGCTGGCGTTTGCCCGCAGCGGCAGTTTCGAGATCGAAGTCGAAGGCTGGCTTGGCAAGGAAGGTCAGGAAGCACCGACCGGCCCGGAAATGGCCCGTATGCCTGCGGCCAAGGTTGTATGCATCTATGGTGTCGAAGAGGCCGACGAGAGCGGCTGCACCGAGCACACCGCAGTTGGCGAGCGCCTGAAACTGCCGGGTGGCCACCACTTCGATGAGAACTACCCGGCACTGGCCAAGCGCCTGATCGGCGAGATCGAGACGCGCCAGGGCAAAACCAACGTAGCTGAACAGAACTGAGTAGTAATCGGGGCCGCATTGCGGCCCCGGTTACTTCAAATCTCGACCTGAGTGCCCAGTTCGATCACCCGGTTCAACGGCAGGTTGAAGAAGCGCAGGTTGCCGTTGGCGTTCTTCAGCAAGAATGCGAACAACGCCCCGCGCCAGCGCGCCATGCCTTCCAGACGTGAGGCGATAACCGTCTCGCGACTCAGGAAGTAAGTCGTGCGCATCGGGCTAAAGTCGAGCTCGTCCAGATGGCACATGCGTAGTGCCTGCGGCACGTCCGGCTCGTCCATGAAGCCAAAGTGCAGGAGCACCCGGAAGAACCCATCGCCATAGGCTTCGACCTCGAAGCGCTCTTGCTCCGGCACCCGCGGCCGGTCTTCGCTGACTACCGTCAACAACACCACCTGACGATGCAGAACCTGGTTATGCAGCATGTTGTGCAACAGCGCATGAGGCACGGCGTCTGGCCGCGCGGTCAAAAACACCGCAGTGCCCTCGACCCGATGCGGCGGCTGCACGCGGATGCTGCTGATGAAGATCGGCAGCGGCAGCGCGGCTTCGTCAATGCGCTCCACGAGGATCTGCTTGCCGCGCTTCCAGGTCGTCATCAACAACAGCAAGGCAATCGCTGCCAATACCGGGAAGGCGCCGCCCTGGACTACCTTGGGCAGGTTGGCAGCAAAGAACAGCCCATCGACCAACAGGAAGCCGATCAGGATCGGCACTGCCAGCAGTGGCGGCCATTTCCACAACAGCAGCATCACCGTCGCCACCAGCAGTGTGGTCATCAGCATGGTACCGGTCACCGCTACGCCGTAGGCCGCAGCCAACGCGCCGGATGATTCAAAGCCGATCACCAGCAGCACAACGCCGATCATCAGCGCCCAGTTCACCGCACCAATGTAGATCTGCCCCTGCTCGTCGCTGGAGGTGTGCTGGATCTGCATGCGCGGGATGTAACCGAGCTGAATCGCCTGGCGCGTCAACGAGAAGGCTCCAGAAATAACGGCTTGGGAAGCGATCACCGTGGCCAGGGTGGACAAGCCGACCAACGGCAACAGCGCCCAGCTCGGCGCCAGCAGATAGAACGGATTGCGCGCCGCTTCAGGGTCTTGCAGCAGCAACGCGCCCTGCCCGAAGTAGTTCAGCACCAGGGCCGGCAGCACCAGGATGAACCAGGCGCGGGCAATCGGTTTGCGGCCAAAGTGGCCCATGTCGGCATACAGCGCCTCGGCGCCAGTCAGCGCCAGCACCACCGCGCCGAGAATGGCCACACCCATGCCCGGATGCACCACGAAGAAGTTGACCGCCCAGGCCGGGTTCAGCGCCTTGATCACCTCCGGGCTCTGCACGATGCCATGCAGGCCGAGCAGCGCCAGCACCGCGAACCAGAGCACCATCACCGGCCCGAACAGGATGCCGATCTTGGCCGTACCGTGCTTTTGCACCAGAAACAGCGCCACCAGCACCACCACGGCAATCGGTACCACCCAGTGGTCGATGCCGTCGAACGCCAGCCCCATGCCCTCGACCGCCGACAACACCGATACCGCCGGGGTGATCAAGCTGTCGCCATAGAACAGCGACGCACCGACCAGGCCGCAGCCGATCATGACGATGCGCAGTTTCGGGTAAGGCGCTGATGCCCGCGTGGCCAACGCGGTGAGGGCCATGATGCCGCCCTCGCCCTGGTTGTCGGCACGCAGAATGAACGTCACATACTTGAATGACACCACCCAGATCAGCGACCAGAAGATCAACGACAGGATGCCTAGCACACCATCATGGTTGACCGGCACCCCGTAGCCGTCGGAAAACACTTCCTTGAGCGTATACAACGGGCTGGTGCCGATATCGCCATAGACCACCCCAACAGCTGCCACCAGCAGGCCAATCGGGCGCGCTACCCCTTGCCCCGCTTGGCCGTGACTGCTTGCCTGAACCATCGACCACTCCCGCAGACGGCCACATCGGACCGATAGAATTCGAACCCGCAACCAGGCCCAACATGGACCTCGCTGCAATGGCGCGAAGCATAGCGCAGCGTTCGTCGTATTTCTGCTGGTCAAGCGACCTTGTGCTGTCTGGAACTGCACGCTTTCGATCCGATGCCCTACAAGCGAGAGGACAAATGGCGACTTGTGCAAAGCCCAGGCAATCCCTATCATCCAAACTACGCCAATGACGCACACCAAGGGATTGCATGATCTTCATCGAAACCCCAGTTTTCACCTCCGACCTGAAGGAGCATCTGGAAGATGAAGAATACCGAACGTTGCAGAGCTATCTAGCCGAATATCCGGAAGCTGGTGCTCTCATGGAGGAGACCAGAGGGCTCAGGAAAATTCGCTGGGCTGCCAAGGGCAAAGGCAAGCGTGGAGGCGTGCGTGTCATCTATTACCATGTCACTGCGGCGCATCAGATAAGGATGATCCTGATCTATCGCAAGGGCATCCTGGATACCTTGACCAGCAGCCAGAAAGCACAGCTTCGCGCACTTAACAAAGGGTGGAAATAATGGAAAAAAATCTCTTCGATCGTCTTGTAGAAAGCATGACTCAGATGGATGAGATCGATCGCGGTGAGCGTCAGCCATCGCGTGAATTCCATGTGGATGCGGTTCAAGTCAAAAAAATACGTCAGGCCACTGGCCTTTCTCAGGCTGCGTTCGCCAAACGTATCGACGTCGCCATAGGAACCCTGAGGAATTGGGAGCAAGGTCGTCGCGAGCCTGAAGGCCCCGCTCGCGCCTTGCTTCGAGCAATTCACAACGATCCAGAGCATGTACTTGCCGCGCTGAGCTAATCAAAAGCCGCAGTACCTGCGACGCTGCCGGGCGCGGAAATTTGGCCATCACGTTCCTTAGCGAAACATAGCGCAGCGTTCGTCGTATTTCTGCTGGTCAAGCGACCTTGTGCTCGCTAGAATTGCGCACTTTTTGATCAGAGGCGCCGCTAGCGCCCGTCACGATTGCTGCGCCACCGGCGCTGCAGCCGCATTCAATACCGAGGTTAGCTATGTCCACCACCCCTGCTTCTACCGTGCCCAAGGTAGGATTCGTTTCGCTCGGCTGCCCCAAGGCTCTGGTCGACTCTGAACGCATCCTCACCCAGCTGCGCATGGAAGGCTATGAAGTCGTGCCGACCTACGAGGACGCCGACGTCGTGGTGGTCAACACCTGCGGCTTCATCGACAGCGCCAAGGCCGAGTCGCTGGAAGTGATCGGCGAAGCGATCAAAGCCAATGGCAAGGTCATCGTCACCGGCTGCATGGGCGTCGCCGAGGGCAACATTCGTGACGTGCACCCAAGCGTGCTGTCGGTTACCGGTCCGCAGCAGTACGAGCAGGTGGTCAACGCCGTGCACGAAGTGGTGCCGCCGCGCCAGGACCACAATCCGCTGATCGACCTGGTGCCACCGCAAGGCGTCAAGCTGACCCCGCGTCATTACGCTTACCTGAAGATCTCCGAAGGCTGTAACCACAGCTGCAGCTTCTGCATCATCCCGTCGATGCGCGGCAAGCTGGTCAGCCGCCCGGTAGGTGACGTGCTGAGCGAGGCCGAGCGCCTGGTCAAGGCCGGGGTCAAGGAGCTGCTGGTGATCTCCCAGGACACCAGCGCCTACGGCGTCGACGTCAAGTACAAGACCGATTTCTGGAACGGCCGCCCGGTCAAGACCCGCATGCTCGAGCTGTGCGAAGCGCTGAGCAGCCTGGGCGTCTGGGTGCGTCTGCACTACGTGTATCCATACCCGAACGTCGACGACGTGATTCCGCTGATGGCCGCTGGCAAGCTCCTGCCTTACCTGGACATCCCGTTCCAGCACGCCAGCCCGAAAGTGCTCAAGTCGATGAAGCGCCCGGCGTTCGAAGACCGCACCCTGGCGCGGATCAAGAACTGGCGCGAGCAGTGCCCTGAGCTGGTGATCCGCTCAACGTTCATTGTCGGCTTCCCGGGCGAGACCGAAGAAGACTTCCAGTACCTGCTCGACTGGCTGACCGAAGCCCAGCTCGACCGCGTCGGCTGCTTCCAGTACTCGCCGGTCGAAGGCGCGCCGGCCAACGATCTGGGCCTGGATGAAGTCCCGGACGACGTCAAACAGGACCGCTGGGACCGCTTCATGGCCCATCAGCAAGCCATCAGCGCCGCCCGCCTGCAACTGCGCATAGGTCGTGAGATCGAAGTGCTGATCGACGAAGTCGAAGAACAAGGCTCGGTTGGCCGCAGCTTCTTCGATGCCCCAGAGATCGACGGTAGCGTGTTCATCGATGGTGACCATGGCTTCAAGCCGGGCGACAAGGTCCGTTGCCGGATCGTGGATGCCGACGAATACGACATGTGGGCCGAGCCGGTCTGACGATTGCTTGGGGCCGTATTGCGGCCCCAACCAGCAAAGCCTGCACTAAGCATCTATGGTTCTGCAATCAGCACCAGAGACTGCCGCGATGCCAGCCCTGTTCACCCTGCAAACCCCTCGCGCCAGCGACTACCCGGAACTGATCCACGTCTGGGAAGCTTCGGTCCGCGCCACCCACGACTTTCTCCCGGATGCCTACATCCTGCTGCTGCGCGATCACATCCTGGCCAAGTACCTCGATGCGGTCATGCTGATCTGCTGCAAGGACGCGCGTCAGCGCATTCTCGGCTTCGCCGGGGTCGCCAATGGTCAGGTCGCCATGCTCTTCGTCGGCCCCGAGCACCGCGGCAAAGGTGTCGGCAAGCGCCTGCTGCGCAACGCCATCAGCGAACTGAACGCCGACCATCTGGACGTCAACGAGCAAAACCCGCAGGCGCTGGGCTTCTATCTGCATGAGGGTTTCGAGATCATCGGACGCTCGGAGCAGGACGGCCTCGGCCAGCCGTATCCCTTGCTGCACCTTCGTTTGCGGAACCACAGTAACCGTCAAGGTGCCGACAAACACCGTTAAAGCAGCAGATTCCCGGCCCTCAACAACGCGCGGGCAGGTACAATGGCAGGTCTTAATCTGCCTTTAGCGAATCGTCTCCATGTCTGAACCCGTACGCCTGTCCAAACGCCTCATCGAGCAACTCGGCTGCTCCCGCCGCGAGGCCGAGCAGTACATCGAAGGCGGCTGGGTGACGGTGGATGGCGTGGTCGTCGAGCAGCCCCAGTTCAAGGTCGAGGGCCAGCAGGTCGCCCTGCTGCCAGGGGCCCGCGCCGAGGCGCCGGCACTGGTGACCTTGCTGCTCAATCAACCCGCCGGGATGGACCCGGAAAGCGCCCGCGCGAGCATGGTCATGGCTACCCTCAGCGAAGCCCACAGCCAGGATGTGCGCCCGTTGCACAGCCACTTCACCCGCCTGACCTGCATGGCGCCGCTGGAGCGCGGCGTCAGCGGCTTGCAGTTGTTCACCCAGGACTGGAAGGTCAGCGGCAAGATCGAACGCGACCTGCGCAAGCTCGAGCAGGAATTCATCATCGAGGTGCGCGGTGAAGCCACCCCGCAAGCCTTTGAGCGGCTTGCCCGTGGCGTGTCACGCAATGATCGCGAACTGCCCAAGGCCAAGGCCAGCTGGCAGAACGAAACCCACCTGCGCATGGTTGTGAAGAACCCGCAGCGTGGCGATATCAGCGACCTGTGCGCCAGCCTGAAGCTGGAGATCGTCAGCATGCGCCGCATCCGCGTCGGCGGTGTGTCGATGGGCAAGCTGCCGCTGGGCCAATGGCGCTACGTAGCAGCAACCGAACGTTTCTAAGGAATACCGCCGCGCCAGCTCGGCGCGGCTTTGAACAGGATTTGCAACAATGAACCACAATGACGTCCTGCGCAGCATGCGCTACATGCTCAAGGTCAATGACGCCAAGATCATCGAGATCGTCGGCCTGTCCGGCCTTACCGTGTCCGCCGACGAAGTCGCAAGCTACATGAAGAAAGAAGAAGAGGAAGGCTATGTGCGTTGCCCGGACGCAGTCATGGCGCACTTCCTCGATGGCCTGGTGATCCATCGCCGCGGCCGCGACGAGTCGCGCCCACCGCAGCCGATCGAAGTACCGGTGACCAACAACGCCGTCCTGAAAAAACTACGGGTCGCCTTCGAGCTTAAAGAAGACGACATGCACGCGATTCTGAAGTCGGTCGACTTCCCGGTGACCAAGCCAGAGCTGAGCGCCCTGTTCCGCAAGGCTGGCCATGACAATTACCGCCCGTGCGGCGACCAACTGCTGCGCAATTTCCTCAAGGGCCTGACCCAGCGCGTGCACGGCTGAGTGAGCATGCAGCATAGCGTTGCGCCGGTTGGCATTGTCCGCTCCTGCTTCAAGGAGAAGTTCGCCATCCCCCGCCAGCCTCAGCTGGCACCGGCGGCGCGTGGCGTGCTCGAGCTGTTGCCGCCGTTCGATCAGGGTGACGCGGTGGCAGGCCTGGAGCAGGTCAGCCATGTCTGGCTGCTGTTTCTGTTTCACCAGGCGCTGGAAGACAAGCCACGGCTCAAGGTCCGCCCTCCCCGCCTGGGCGGCAACAAGAGCATGGGCGTGTTCGCCACCCGCGCCACGCATCGGCCCAACGGTATCGGCCAGTCAGTGGTGCGCCTGGAAGGGGTAGAGCCTGAGCGCTTGTTGCTGTCCGGCATCGACCTGCTCGACGGTACGCCAGTGCTGGATATCAAGCCGTACGTGCCCTATGCAGATTGCGTCAGCGATGCAATCAACCTGATGGCCAGCGCGGCGCCTGCACCGATCAGCGTGGCCTGGGCTGACGCGGCGTTGCGGCAAGCCCGTGAGCACGCGCTGCGCCTGGGTGAGCCGCTGGTTGAGCTGATTGAGCAGTGTCTGGCCCAGGACCCGCGTCCGGCCTACCAGGTACCGCCACCGGAGCGCGTCTACGGGGTCAAGTTCTGGGATGTACAGGTACGCTGGCACTACCCGCAACTGGACCGGATCCAGGTGCTGGAAGTCACCCTCGACAGCTGACCGCAGGCGGCCACCGGGCAAAATCTCAGGCACAAAAAAACGCAGACCTCGGTCTGCGTTTTTTGTCGCGCTCGCCTTACTTCTCGACGAAGGCGCGCTCGATCAGGTAGTCACCCGGCTCGCGCATCCGCGCCGACACCTTCAGCCCGAAGCTGTCGAGCACTTCGCTGGTTTCGTCGAGCATGCTTGGGCTACCGCAGATCATCGCACGGTCGTCCTGCGGGTTGATCGGTGGCAGACCGATGTCGCTGAACAGCTTGCCGCTGCGCATCAGGTCGGTCAGGCGGCCTTCGTTTTCAAACGGCTCGCGGGTAACGGTTGGGTAGTAGATCAGCTTGTCACGTACCGCCTCACCGAAGAACTCGTTCTGCGGCAGGTGCTCGGTGATGAACTCGCGGTAGGCGACTTCATTCACGTAGCGCACACCGTGAACCAGGATCACTTTTTCAAAGCGCTCGTAGGTTTCCGGGTCCTGAATGACGCTCATGAACGGCGCCAGGCCAGTGCCGGTGCTGAGCAGGTACAGGTGCTTGCCCGGGTTCAGGTCATCCAGTACCAGGGTGCCGGTAGGCTTTTTGCTGATGATGATCTCATCGCCTTCCTTGAGGTGCTGCAGCTGCGAGGTCAGCGGGCCATCCGGCACCTTGATGCTGAAGAACTCCAGATGCTCTTCCCAGTTCGGCGAAGCAATCGAATAGGCGCGCATGAGCGGACGGCCGGTTTCTTGCTGCAGACCGATCATCACGAACTGACCGTTCTCGAAGCGCAGGCCCGGATCGCGGGTGCACTTGAAGCTGAACAGGGTGTCATTCCAGTGGTGAACACTGAGGACACGTTCGTGGTTCATGTTGCTCATCTAAGGTGGCTCCTGAAGAAAGACGCAGCGCGGACCAAGCGCACAGTTACGCAATAGTTTAGGGGCAGCGACGATATCTGTTAAGTTGATTATCAAGATATGTCTTATCGGTTATATAGATATGCGTTTTACACTTCGTCAACTGCAGGTTTTTGTCGCGGTAGCCCAGCACCAGAGCGTGTCCAAAGCCGCCGGCGTACTGGCCTTGTCGCAATCGGCGGCCAGTACTTCGGTGACCGAACTGGAGCGCCAGTCCAGCTGCCAGTTGTTCGACCGCGCCGGCAAACGCCTGAGCCTCAATGCACTGGGTCACCAATTGCTGCCCCAGGCAGTGGCCCTGCTCGACCAGGCCAAGGAAATCGAAGACCTGCTCAACGGCAAGTCCGGTTTCGGCTCACTGTCGGTGGGGGCAACCCTGACCATCGGCAATTACCTGGCAACCTTGCTGATCGGCAGCTTCATGCAGATGCATCCGGAGAGCCAGGTCAAACTGCATGTACAGAACACTGCGCACATTGTGCAACAGGTTGCCCACTACGAAATTGATCTGGGTCTGATCGAAGGTGACTGCAACCACCCAGACCTTGAGGTGCAGCCGTGGGTCGAGGACGAGCTGGTGGTGTTCTGCGCACCGCAGCATCCACTGGCCAAGGCTGGCCGGGCAGACATTGCCACACTGTCCCAGGAGGCATGGATCCTGCGCGAGCAGGGCTCGGGCACGCGGCTGACGTTCGATCAGGAAATGCGCCACCACCGCGCCAACCTGAACATCCGCCTTGAGCTTGAACACACCGAAGCGATCAAGCGCGCGGTCGAGTCCGGCCTGGGTATTGGTTGTATCTCGCGACTGGCCCTGCGCGATGCATTTCGCCGTGGCAGCCTGGTCGCCGTGGAAACACCGGAGCTGGATCTGTCGCGGCAGTTCTACTTCATCTGGCACAAGCAGAAGTACCAGACCTCAGCCATGCGCGAGTTTCTTGAACTGTGCCGCAACTTCACCGCCGGTGTGCGTCGCAGCGACGAGATCGTCCTGCCGCCGATTGCCTAGAGCAGGATCACGCCCCAGACCAGCGCCACCATCAACAGCGACACGAACTGGGCAGCGCTACCCATGTCCTTGGCGTTTTTCGACAGCGGGTGGCGGTCCAGCGAGATACGGTCGATGGCCGCTTCGATCGCCGAATTGAACAGCTCGACGATCAGCCCGAGCATGCACACGGCAATCATGATGGCCCGCTCGGCGCGGCTGACCGGCAGCCAGAAGGCAATTGGCACCAGCACCACATTGAGCAGCACCAGTTGGCGAAAGGCCGCTTCGCCTTTGAATGCCGCGCGCAGCCCATCCAGCGAATAGCCGGCGGCGTTGAAGATACGTTTAAGGCCGGTCTGGCCTTTGAATGGCGACATGGGTGTCACTTCACGAGAAAAAGGCCAGAAGGCTAGCCGGAGCCGGGTCAAAAAAGCGTGAAGCCGCAAGTTTTAATTGCTGGCAACTGATTCAAGCTGTTGCAGCAGCAGCGCGGCCTGGGTCCGGGTACGCACCCCGAGCTTGCGGAAGATCGCCGTGACGTGGGCCTTGATGGTGGCCTCGGAGACGCTCAGCTCGTAGGCAATCTGCTTGTTCAGCAAACCTTCGCAAACCATGGTAAGCACCCTGAACTGCTGCGGCGTGAGGCTTGCCAGGCCTTCACTGGCGGCTTTGGCTTCGGCCGAAACATCGACTTTCTCGAATGCCTGTGGCGGCCACCACACCTCACCATCAAGAACTTTTTGCACGGCGTCCTGGATCTGCTCGAGGGTGCTCGACTTGGGAATGAAGCCACTGGCGCCAAACTCGCGCGACTTGACCACCACCGCCGCTTCTTCCTGGGCCGAGACCATCACTACCGGAATCTGCGGATACTGCCCGCGCAGCAGAACCAGGCCGGAGAAGCCATAAGCGCCTGGCATGTTCAGGTCGAGCAGGACCAGATCCCAGTCGGACTTGTCGCTGAGGTGGGTTTCCAGCTCGGCGATGCTCGCCACCTCGACCAGCCGCACGTCAGGGCCCAGGCCCAGCGTGACCGCCTGGCGCAAGGCGCTGCGAAACAGCGGGTGGTCATCAGCGATGAGGATTTCGTAAGTGGCCATCAATCGATCCTGTTCTGTGCCGGGGCACGGTGCTCGTCATTATGACGCAAACCCGGCCGGCTGCCCCTTGGACTATAGGAAGGTATGCAAGCGCTGATGCGGTTCATCCTGCAGGTCCAGCGGCAAATGCCGCTTGGCGCTCAGGTAATGCAGGCTGAACACGTCCAGATAGGCATCCAGTGCTTGCGCCGCACGCACGTCACCAGCCAGTTCCAGGCACATCGCCGCCACTTCGGCAGTGCAGAAGTGATCATCGCGCTTGGAGCGGCGCAGGCGGTAGCGCGACATCTGTTCGGCTTCCAGGCTGAGCACCGGGAAGCGGTCCAGATACGGGCTTTTACGGAACATCTTGCGCGCTTCGGTCCAGGTCGCGTCGAGCAGGATGAACAGCGGACGCTTGCCGGGCGGCAGGCTGACTTCATTGACCACCCGCTGCTCGGCGACGAACTCGCCGGGGAAGACGATGTACGGTTGCCACTGCGGCTGTTCCAGCAGCGCCAACAAGGCAGGATCGACCGCCGTGCGCTGCCAGCCAAAGGCCGAGGTGTCTTCGATCAAATCAGCGATCAACCAACCGGTATTGGTCGGTTTCAACGGCTCGGTGTCATGCATCAGCAGGCACACGCCCGCTTCAGCCGTGACGGTAGGCTTCAGCGCACACAGGCAGTGACTGGCAATGACCCGGCAGTGGGCGCAGCGCACCGCGCGCGAACCACGGGCGACAAAGGGTTTGACGCTACGGGCCAGGCGCTCGGCGCGCAGCCGCGCCACCGCGTGGCTCACGAGGCCACGCCGCAGGACAGGTTAACGATGATCACTTCAACAACTCGGCACAAATCGAAGGCGCCAGTCTATCAGAGCAGCGCTGTTTTGCCGTGCAGCGCCTGCGCGCTTTATAATCGATCACCCGGCGCCAACGGAACGCCAGCCGCAGGTGCCGGTCAAAGCGCCAGTCATTGAATCAGGAGAGATCCATGCTGCGTGTTATCGTCCCGACCTTGAGCCTGCTGCTCATGTTGCCCATCGCAGCCCAGGCCGCGTCCAAGCAAGAGTATGAGTTGACTCAGTTGTTGCAGAAGGTCGCCAAGGAAAGCAGCGTCGGCACCCCTCGCGCTATCAACGAAGACATCCTCGATCAGGGTTACACCGTTGAAGGTAAAGCGCTGATCAACCACCTGAGCGTACGCCAGGAGCATGCCGAGCGCATGCAGAGCAACCCGCAGCAGGTGCGCAGCCAACTGGGCGACAGCGTTTGCCGCAACAATGGCTACCGTCAGTTGCTGTCCAAAGGCGCGGTGCTGGTTTACCGCTTCACGGTGTACAAGAGCAACAGCCCGGTCATGGACCAGGCCTTTGATGCTGCCAGCTGCACGGCCGGCAACAAGAAGAAGTGATCGTCTGCCGCTGACGGCCTCACTTGGCGCGCCGCTGCTCGTCTTCGGCGCGCAACTCTGCCAGCAAAGCCTGCAGATACCTTGAGTGCCCTTCTGCGCCGCCCAACCGGCGCCGGCACTCGACTTCCAGACTCCAGTGATGCGCGCGCGCAGCGTTTTCCAGCAGCCGGTATAGCTGTTGGTCGACTTCGATAACCAAACGATGCATCTGGCCACCTCCCGCGCCTGGCGCTGTGCTGCTGGTTGCAAGCGACTGCCCCGCACTTCAAGTGAACAGCATCGCACTGGCAGTGGCTCGCGTCCCGACCAGCGGACTGCTCCAGCACGATCACGCCACAACGTCTAAATTGTTATTCAGCCCTTGTGCCTTTTTGCCAAGCCCGGCCCATGCGCCGCCTGGCAGAAACCGGCACTGAAGGTCCTGCTGCACAAGGAGGAGTTGTATGCCCTACCAAGCCAACGAGCTTCTGTTGACCCACTTCAAGAACACCGGCATCGATCTGAGCAACATCGACCTACAGCTACAACAGGTGGCTCCCAACAGCGCCAACCTGCCGCTCTACCGCGACATGATGCTGACCGTACTGCGCATGGCACAGGACGACAGCAACCGCTGGAACGCCAAGATCACCCTGCAGGCCCTGCGCGAACTCGACCACGCCTTCCGCACCCTCGAGCGCTACCGTGGTCGGCGTAAAGTCACCGTATTCGGCTCCGCGCGCACGCCGCTGGAGCACCCGATGTACGCACTCGCCCGCGAGCTGGGTGTCTGCCTGACGCGCAATGAGCTGATGGTGATCACTGGTGCCGGCGGCGGCATCATGGCTGCGGCACACGAGGGTGCCGGCACCGAGAACAGCCTGGGATTCAATATCACCCTGCCCTTCGAGCAACACGCCAATGCCACCGTCGATGGCACCGACAAACTGCTGCCGTTCCACTTCTTCTTCATCCGCAAGCTGTTCTTCGTCAAGGAAGCGGACGGCTTGGTTCTCTGCCCCGGCGGCTTCGGCACGCTCGATGAGGCACTGGAGGTCCTGACCCTGATCCAGACCGGCAAAAGCCCATTGGTGCCGGTGGTGCTGCTGGACTCTCCCGGAGGGACGTTCTGGCGAGATTGCCTGGCGTTTATCAGCCGGCAACTTGAAGAGAACCACTACATTCTGCCCCGTGACCTGAAGTTGGTGCGGCTGGTGCACAGCGCTGACGAGGCGGTGGAAGAGATCACCCAGTTCTACAACAACTACCACTCCAGCCGCTGGCTGAAGAATCAATTCGTCATTCGCATGCATCACCCGCTCAGCGAGGCCGCGCTGTTCGACGCCCAGGAGGCATTTGCCGATCTACGCCTGGGCGGCACATTCCAGCAGCAAGCCGATGCCAGCGCAGAACACGAAGTGGATAGCTTTGATCATCTAACCCGGCTCACCTTCGCCTTTACCGGGCGTGACCAGGGACGCTTGCGGGAGTTGATCGACTTTATCAACCTTAACGAAAACTGGGCCAGGCCAGAGCCGATCCAAACCACTCAACGAGCCCGCCAAGCACTGAAAGCCAGTTGATCAGGGAGATTCAGTAGTCGTCCAGGTCTCGGCCGTTCAACAGGCGGCCGACCATGTCCATGGCAAAGCCACGGTAGACCAGAAAGCGGGTTTGCTGTGCGCGAGTGCGCGGATCATGAGGGAGCTGCCCGGCAAACTTGCGCTGCCAGACATCCTGCAACCGTGAAGCCCAGTTCACCCCGCTGTCACGCAGGGCCTGCTCGACATCAGCACGGTTGAGGCCACGCTGGGTCAGCTCTTCACGAATACGTGCAGGGCCATAACCGGCGTTGGAACGATAGGCAATGAAACTCTCGAGATAACGGGCTTCACTGAGTAAGCCGTCTTCGGTGAGCCGATCGAGCGCAGGCTCGATCAGGTCATCTGTAGCACCGCGCTGACGCAACTTGCGCGTCAGCTCCACGCGACCATGCTCGCGGCGCGCGAGCAGGTCCATGGCTGTCCGCCGAACCGCAACCGGGGTGTCGAGTACGGCGGGCATGGGTCAAGCTTCTGCGTCGGCGTCGGCACCCGCTGGCTCGGCAGCAGCGGCTGCTTTGCCGGCTGCGGCAACAGCACCCAAGTTGAGCAGCTTGTCGCGGATCTGCTTCTCGAGGTCTGCACCAACGGCCGGGTTGTCTTGCAGGTACTTGGCGGCGTTGGCCTTGCCCTGACCGATCTTGTTGCCCTGGTAAGCGTACCAGGCACCGGATTTCTCGATCATGCCGTGGGCAACGCCCAGGTCGATGATCTCGCCGTTACGGTAGATACCCTTGCCGTACAGAATCTGGAATTCGGCCTGACGGAACGGCGGCGAAACCTTGTTTTTGACGATCTTGACGCGGGTTTCGCTGCCGACCACTTCGTCGCCTTCCTTGACCGCGCCGGTACGGCGAATGTCCAGACGTACCGAAGCGTAGAACTTCAGCGCGTTACCACCGGTGGTGGTTTCCGGGCTGCCGAACATCACGCCGATCTTCATCCGGATCTGGTTGATGAAGATGACCAGGCAGTTGGCGTTCTTGATGTTGCCGGTGATCTTGCGCAGCGCCTGAGACATCAGACGTGCCTGCAGACCCACGTGCATGTCGCCCATTTCGCCTTCGATTTCAGCCTTGGGTACCAGCGCTGCCACGGAGTCGATGATGATCACGTCTACTGCGTTGGAACGCACCAGCATGTCGGTGATTTCCAGCGCTTGCTCGCCGGTGTCCGGCTGCGAGACCAGCAGGTCTTCGACGTTGACACCCAGCTTGCCGGCGTACTCTGGATCCAGCGCGTGCTCGGCATCGACGAAGGCGCAGGTGGCACCGGCTTTTTGCGCTTCAGCGATGACCGACAGGGTCAGCGTGGTTTTACCCGAAGACTCTGGGCCGTAGATTTCGACGATACGGCCTTTCGGCAGACCGCCAATGCCCAGCGCGATGTCCAGGCCCAGCGAGCCGGTGGAAATAGCAGGCATGCCCTGGCGATCCTGATCGCCCATGCGCATGACCGCGCCTTTACCGAATTGACGTTCGATTTGACCCAGGGCCGCAGCCAAGGCGCGCTTCTTGTTGTCGTCCATTGAAATCCTCACGTGATCGACTGGCCCTGAACGGCCCGAATAACTGTATAAGTAGCCAGTATTATTCCACAGCAAGGCGCCTGAGCAAACCCCTGTTGGCAATTTACTCGGTGCCAAGCTGTAACAAGCCGTCTAGCGCGGCGATCACCGTTTGTCGGCGCACCGCTTCACGGTCGCCGGCAAAGTGCTTGCGCACACTGCTGACGCGGTCGCCATCAGCCCAGGCCAGCCAGACAGTGCCGACCGGTTTCTCTGCTGAACCGCCGCCTGGCCCGGCCACACCGCTGACGGCCACGGCAAAGCGCGCGCCACTGGCGGCTTGCGCGCCCCGCACCATGGCTTCGACAACCTCGCGGCTAACCGCGCCGACCTGCTCGAACAACTGCGCTGGCACGCCCAACTGGCGAGTCTTCTGGCTGTTGGAATAGGTCACGTAGCCGGCCTCGAACCACGCCGAACTGCCGGCAACCCGCGTGATGGCCTCGGCGATGCCGCCACCGGTGCAAGATTCGGCGGTGGTGACCTGCGCATTGAGCTGCTGCAGGTGCTCGCCCAGACTGCTTGAAAGAACGGTGATCGGGTCCATGGTCGGCTCCTGACGGGAATGCGTCCTACCCTATCACCCTGAGAGGGTCAGACAAGGGGTCAGCGTGTGAGTTCGCGGACGTAGTCCTGGCAGGCACGCAATGTAATCAATCCGCGGTCGCCGAAATCGGTGATGGCGATAATTCGTCGAGCATGCGCTGGCTCAAGTCGGGCGCGTACGGCGCCATGATCCACGCTGCCGGGGGCGCCGGCGGCGGGCACAGTGGCGCAAGCGCTGTCGCGCTCGACCAGGACCGACAACCGCAGATCAGCAGTGGCAAGCCGATCACGCAGGCGAGCCTGAGTTTGTTGGGCATTGGAAAGCTCCTGAAAGTATCGCGATTCGCTGGCCTGTAGACGCTGCTGCAGGTCTCGCCGTAAAGCCCGCTCGGCCAGCAGTTGGCCGGCAAGCGTCTCGGCTTGCTGACGCATCTGTTGTGCATGGCTGCCCGCCTGCTCGGCCAATTGCCGGCCATAGCGCCACCCCTGGACCTGCCAGGCCAGCAAAGCGGATGCAAGCATGAGCAGCAGGCAGAGCCCCAGCCAGCTGCGGCTCAACAGAGCACCTCGTGTGCTCGCGCCCACAGCGCCAGGCGATCGTCCAGGCCGTTCAGGCCGCCATTGATAAGACGGGTGATGCGGTTGAACTCGCCGCGATCCGCCAGCGCGTTGAGCCCGCGTGAATGCCAGAACCAGGCCGCCGACTCGCAGGCCCAGCGCGGTTGTTCGAGCAACTGCGGCTGCGCCAGCAAGCGCTCATCGCCAAACAGGGCCCGGCTACAGGCCTGATAACTGTTGCGGCCGGTTATCTGAATCAGGCCGCGACCGCAGTACAGCTGGCCATCACCGTCGGCCTGCGGCGTATTACCCAGACGCCGCGCAAGGCTGCCGGTGTCGTAACGGGAGAGGTAGCGATCGCCGCCCAGCTCCTTCACATAGCGCAGTTGGCCGGATTCATGGCCGATCTGTGCGAGAAACGCCGCGATGCGCCTCGGGTGATCGATTTGCCAACGCGGCAAAGCTTCGTTGAGCGCTGCGAGAAAGGTGCCGACCCGCTGGCCGGCGAGGGGAAATATCTGGCTGAGTTGGCCTTCGGTAAGCATGCTGCACCTCCTTGTTTAACAAAAAAAGCCCAGGACGAGGTCTTGGGCTTGAGCCGCAACGATGAGCCGCGCACACGTTGCTCAGACCTTGATAGCCGTGCCTCGCCGCGGCGCGACGCCCGTATTGTTGGATTTGCCCTGGCTGCCTCCATTGCAGTGCACCGTGGTCTGCCAACCGCTGTTGGTGAACAGCTGTTCAACCGAATCGATCAGGTACAGCCCGTCCAGCCCGGCGCAGAAGCCGCTGGTTTCGATGCTGCGCTCGGCAAACAGATCGGTTCGTCCGGCCATCTCCAGGCGCAGGCTGGCGGTGCCACGGTTGAAGCTGGCCAGCCGCGCCCTGGCGGCCTGTTCGGCAGCGGCGCGATTGGGGTAGACGTGGCGGTCGGTATGCACCGGCTGGTCGCCCGGCGTCACCGCGCTGTTGGCCAGCTCGACCACCTGCAGCGCGCCGCTGGCAGGGTCCTGGTGACGGGTACGCACGGCCTTGTGGGTCTGCTGGTCATCCAGGCGGAGCTGCCATTTGCTGACCATGCTGCGGTCAAGCGTGACCACGCCAAGCGGCTTGCCGCTGGCGCTCTTGCCAGCCTGGCGAGGCAGCACCAGCAACTGGCCGTTGGCAAGTTTGGCGGTGCAATCGTAGAGCCGCGCCAGACGCGTGATGAAGGCCAGATCAGACTCCGCGTACTGGTCGACCCGCGCGACCAGTACGGTCAGCGGGCACACCGCCTGCCAGCCGTTACGCGCAGCAATTTCACTGACGATCCTTTGCAGCGGCAGCGCTTCCCAACTGCCGCTGCGGGTGGTCTTGCCGCTGCCGCAGAGGTCGCTGGCCTTGCCGCGGATGACGAGCGTGTCAGGCGGGCCGGACAGCTCGACTTCATCGACCGTAAAGCGCCCAAGCCGGGTCAGCGGTTGCCCGCCATAGCCGAGATGAACCTCGATCGAGGCGCCTCGCGAAGGTAATGCAAGTGCGCCGTCGCGGGCGTCGATACGCAGTTCGAAATCATCTGACTGCATGCCCGGCTTGTCGCTGGTGCGCAGCAGTAGCAGGCGCTGGTTGATCAGCGTGGTGATGTCGTTACCGTCGGCAACGATACGAAACTGTGGTTGCATGGGGTGGCTCCGAAGCAGGGTCAGTCCCACAACTGGACCGTTGTGCCGGCAGCGGCGTGCTGGAGGTCGGGCAAACTGATCAGCACCCCGCCGGCAAACGGCTGGGTCTCATCTGCCAGGCCGTAGTTGGCCGCCAGGACTGCCTCGACGCTGCCGTTGAGGTGGCCGTAATAGTGCTGGCAGAGGCTGTCGAGCAGGTCCCCCTCAGACGTCATGCAGGTCTTGCCCATAGCTGATGAACTCCAGTGAGAAGGTTTGTTTACGCGGGATTCCGCCGGCCAGCAGGCTGCTCTGCTCTTCTTCAACGCTGGTCAGGCACCAGTTGCCAAGCACCTCGCCGTACCCGCTGATCAACGACAGCGGCAGCAATTGCCGACCAATGCTGCGCAGTGCCTGCAACTGGCCGAGCCCGCCTTTGAAAGTTGGGAAGATCGCCCCACGGATATTGATGGTCTCTTCGCCGAGGCCCACCGCCTGTTGCGCGCTGGCGCGGCTGAGGCGTTCCTGACCTGCCCAGCGAAAGCGAGTCTGACGCCGCAGTTGGTCGAAGGCGGCAGTATCCAGATTGAAGTAGTACGCTGCGGCGCCGGGCTTGAGCGGTTGCAGCACCAGCAGGTGCGCAAACGGCTTGACCGCCTCCGCTGCCGGGGTGCTGTCGGGGGCGAAGCCCAGGGTCGAGAGGGCGCCGGTAACTGCCGCGCGCACTCCCCCCACCACCCGACGAACCGCGGCCCCGGCTTTGTCCACTTGCTCGGCGAAGGTGCCGAGGCGAGCACGCACCTGGCGCACCACGGCAAGGGTCTGGTCGTACTTATCGATGACCTTGGCCACCTTGGCCTGGGCCGAAGTGATTGCCCGCATGCTGCGTTGCAGGCGCGCACCGATCGCCGGGCCAACCACCGGCAAACCCTCCAGGGTGGCGACGGCGCCCTGTACATGGCCGATGGCCTGATCCATCGGCTCGAGCATCGCGTCGGCCCGCCGACGCCCCGCTTCCCCCGCCTTGACCAGCGCGTGGAGGCCAGCCTGCAGCTGTTCCTGATAGTTCATGAGTGGTCCTCAACCAACGTGGGGTAGTTCAAACATCTGCACTGCGCGGGCCTGACGCATCAGCTCTTCCAGCTGACGACGGGCTATCGCCTCCAGCTGGAGCAGTGTGCTGGGGTCATTGAGGCTGTTGTTGAAGGTGACCGGCATGTTGGCGGTAAAGGTGAATTGCTGATTGATCATGGGGGTGGGTGCTGTTGGCGCGGTCTGTGCGGGATCGGTCGACAGCGTTGGCTGCTTGGTACACTCGGCCAACGATTGGCACGCGTCTCCAGGTGATGTCGCCGGGTCGGATTCGCGATGGGCCGCAGCCTGCTCTGCTGGGGGCGTGTCTGAGGTCACGAGCCTGGCCAACCAGCCGCCAACCTGCTCGCCACCCATGCTCCCAAGCACGCCGCCAACCAGCCCGCCGATGGCGGTACCAATCACTGGCACCACCGAGCCGATTGCAGCGCCCGCTGCAGCGCCGGCCAAGCCTCCGCCCAAGCCGCCCAGAGCGGTGCCATAGCCTTCGAGCTTCTGCACAGGCGTGACATCGCTGCTGTAGGTGTCGGCGAGTTGAAGGGTGGTGTCCAGCAGTGTCAGGCCTGGAATTCCTTTCCAGGCTTTGCGTGGCTGGAGGAGAGGTGAGCTGGAGCCGACCGTGGTAGAGCCAGTCCGCAAAAGACCTGGCGCAGCACTGAAAAAGCTTGCCCCTCCAGCCTGTACGTATGAAGGGGCCAATGAAGCGGCGGACCAGCCATTGACTGGCGTCAGAGGGGAAACTGTCGCTGCCGCTGGATTGAATGACCGACCTATACCGATAAATTCAACTGTCGATGACGGCGCGTCCGATTCAGTTCTCTTATCGCGTGCTTGTTGCTCCGGTTGCCCCGAACCTGCAGAGCTTGGCGCGGATCCCGCTTCACCTGCTTGCGCAACTGAGGACGCATTCGATGCGGTCGGCTTTGGCTCGTCCTGGAAAAAATCATGCAACTTGCCGCCTGCCAGCCCACCCAGGATGTCGCCGACGAAGCCGCCGATCACCGGCGCATACCGTTGAAGTCGCTTGTTTCTGGAAAAGGCGTTTGCGAGTGCTGTTGCGGTTAGCATCCCGCCTAATCCCCCCACTGCCGCAGCAACCCCCTCGACCTTCTCCTTGCCATCCTCACCTGTGACCAATGCCTTGCCACCAGTGAGCGTAGCGCCAACCACACCTGCACCGAAAACGTCACTCACAGCCTTGAACGCCCGCAATCGTCCAGATGCGGAAGCTTGTTGGCTCACTTTATAGCTTGCGCTGGCAAGAATGGTGGCAGCTGCCGCAAGCGTTGCGAGCATCCCAGCTTTGTTATTTGCGCCTGCCGCAGGCGCCGCCTGGCTCCCGGCTTTTTCAGCATCCTCTCCCTTGAGCGTCACCAGATGCTCCGTCCCCGCAGCGAAGCGCTGCTCTGGCACGGGTGAGGCACTTGTCCCAGGGGGATATTTCAAAGGCGAGCGCCACAGCGCTGGCTGATCCTGCCGCTTGACCCAGATCAGGCCGGATATCACCTGGTCCAGCCGGGTCAAGTTTTGATGCAGACGACCCAGCTGATCGTTCACAGGGATTAGCGTCAGACGCTGTGCCTCTGGCCCCTGCGAAGGGTCCGGCTCGGTCGAGCTGCCGATTCGGCGCCCCGGTTCAAGCACAGGCCCGACACCGGTCCACGCGCTGATGATCAGACCGAGCCGGGTGGTATTCATTTGCTTGCGTAACAGATCGATGCTGATGCGCAGCGCGTCAAGCGCAGCCCCCAACGGCGGGCTGAAGTTGACGCTGAGCCCCAGGTTGAATGGCCCTATTGTCTCTGCCATGGCTTACTCCTGCTCATTCCGAAAGCCACCAGACCATGTCGCTGTACGACATGGTCATGATTTCGCTCGCGGAAAAATTCAGCTCCTTGGCCAGCCGCTTGGCAGCGGCCTTGTGCCGGGCCGGGTCAAAGTTCGTCGTCCTGCACCAGGCGAAAATAGCCCGCCTGCAGACGGCTGTAGTCCTTCAGGGCCAGACCTTCGAGGTCCTTGATACCGACCTCGGCCAGCGAGGCGAACAGGTTCAGTTCACGCTGTTCGTCATCATTGGCGCCGCCCGCATGGGCGTTGCGGATATCGCGCACGGTGGGTGCGCGCAACGACAGGCTATCGACCTGGACGCCATTGGCCTGGCTGGGCCGGGACAGCTGCACGCTGACGCGTTCAGCGCTCAGAGTCAGCCATTGCGGCAGTTTTTTTGCTTGAGCCATGGGCTTCTCCTTAAAGGCCGAGCGCAATGCGCTGCGCGGTCAGTTGATCGACGCCATTGATCACGCGCTTCATGCCCAGCGCATCGATCTCGTAGACCAGTCGGCCATCGACTTCGAGCTTGTAGTAGGTCACGGCCACGCTGTGCTTGATTTCAGCTTTGTCACCGGCCTTCCAGTCGCCCATATCGACTTCCTTGAGGGCGCCGCGCAGGGTCACCACCACCGGATTGATCTTGCCCTTGAGGCCTTTGAAGGCGCCGCGGAAGGTGCCGTTGAAGCCACTGCCATCGGCCAGGCCGAAGAACTTGAGGGCGTCGCGGCGCACGCCGGTGGTGGTGAACGCCGCCTCCTGTTTCTCCATGCCTTGGTCCATTTCGACCGGCATGTCCATGCCGCCTGGGCGGTGCTCTTCCATTTTCAGGGTGAGCTTGGGCAGGGTCAGGCTGGGTACATCGCCCTGGAAGCTGACGCCATCGACGAACAGGTTCAGGTTGGCCAGGGTTTCGGGAATCATTGCCATGTTGATGCGCTCCTTAAGCGACGGAATCGAGGACTTCGGTCAGCCACTGGTTGGTGACTTCAACGCGGAAGTTGGGGTTTTCAGCAGGTGGGACGTCGGTGAAGCGGATGTTCCAGTACACCTTGCCCTGCTCGAGCTGGCTGGCCGTGTTCAGCTCAGGGTCGGCAAACACCTCGAAGTTGATGATCGCGCCCTGGTTCTTCAGGTCGCGCATAAAGGCCTGCAGGCCCTCGGTGACGTCCTTGACGTAGGTCGCGGTAATGGCGCGATCGACCGCCCATTTGTGGCCATACAGGATCGCGTCCATGACGATATCCATGGTCCGCACACGGGTGACGAAGGCCCACTTCGCGTCGGCCGACAAGGTGCGGTTGCCCCACAAACGGAAGCCGTCATCGCGAATGATGGTGGCGATATTGGCGTTGTTGAGCAGGTTGGCCCGGCAGGTTTCGTCACCGTCGAGGAATTCGATCGGGCGACCGGTGCCGGTGATACCGACGAATTCCTTGTTCGATGGCGAGGCCCAGAAGCCGTACTCCGCGTCGGTCCAGGCGAACAGCCCGGCCACATACGCCGAGCCTGGTGCATCGACCGTGGCGTTTTTGCTGGTGTCCCAGTACTGCACACCCGGATCGACCATATAGGCGCGCTTGGCGCCGAACTCGCCGGCATAGGCGATGACCGCTTCATCGGTGGTGTTGGGGCCGTCGATGATGGCAAGTGCGCGCAGCTTGTCAGCCAGCGCCACCAGGGCAGTAGCGACCGCCTGGGTCGCGCTGTGCTTGGGAGTAACCAGCAGACGCGGCTGGGCGTTGAAGCGGCTTTTGCCATCGAGCAGCGCCTGCAGGCCGGTCCGCTTGCCGTCCGCCAAGGTGCCGCCGATGATCGCCGAGGTCTGCTCGGCAGCGTCCTCGAGCTTGGCTACACCACAGGCGACAATGACCGCCTTGGCGCGGGTAAAGACAGCTTGGCAAGCCTTGGTGATTGCCGCGTCAGGGCCGAACGCGGCAATCGCCTCGCGCTCGCTGGTGATCAGCATCAGGTCATTGGGCTGCGCGGTAAGCACTGGCGCCGGGGTGAAGGTATCGACCAAACCAATGATCGAGGACGACGGCAGAGCGATGGTGCGCGCACCGGTGTCGACGTTTGTTACGGTAACGCCGTGAAAGAAGCCAGACATAGACTCTCCAGATATGAAAAGGCCCCGCGTCAGCGAGGCCATTAGGGGTACAGCAGAAAAGAAAACGCCCCGTCGGTGCGGGGCGTTATTGGGATTGGTCGGCGATCCAAGACGGTGCGGCCGGCCTGTGCTCGACGACGGGAAATTGATCTGACTGGGGCCAGTCGCGCAGATCCTGCAGGTAGCCCAGTAGTTCGGCGAACTGGTCGGCTGACAGGGTGGTTTCGCGCTCAAGGTCCTGCTCGTCGCGGTGACGGTCACGCAGCCACTGCCGCGTAGCCAGTTCAGCATCGCGCCATTGCCGCTCTTGCTCTGCCTGCTGTTCCTGTGTAAGCGGCGGCGGGTCAATCAGTATTGGCAGCCCCTGCTCATCATGGCTTCGGAGCTTGCCAGGCTCAGGGTTGCCTATCACCGAATCAAAGCAGTCATCGGAGATTTCCACAGCATCTTCAGGAATTGCCTTATGGATGCCTACGAGGTAGCACATACCCGTACTCATGCTGTAAAGCCGTTTCATAGATCAGTATCCGATTGCAAAGTAGGAATTAGTCTGGGCCGCCGAGTTGGCGCTGAAGAACGTTGATTCTGTGGCTCCCCAGAACTCTGCTGCCTCAAAGGCTGACGAAAGATTGCCCCAAGGCGAACCCACCATGCTCAGGCACTTGGTGGGAAACGGGATCACGAAGTTTTTCTGAGTACCCGCAACAGCAGAAGACGGCACCGTGCCCCATTGAAAAACAAAACCACCTAGCCAAGTTGGCAAAATCAGGTAACCGTTTGACGTCATGCTCGCGGCAAAGCCAAAACGCATTCGTTTGGGCGTTACTACCGCAATTTCAGTAGCCCCCTGGTTGACCTCGGTTTGAGTGGCGATCGTCCCTGTCAGTAGCGGGTTGCCGCTCCACTTCAAGACTCCGGCGGCGTCCATGATCAATCGACCCGCCTTGCGAGCCGCCCAGTAAAACCCAATCCCCGGCGCGTATTCGTCGGTAACCTGGGCCGCACCTACTTCCTGAGCTTCGCGCATCACAAGGCCCACATCCAACGAGCCTATCCCTGCGGTAGGTGACGCCAATTGCGGCTGCTGCCTGCTTGCGTAATTGTTCTTGACCACCAACGCATCGGCGATGCCGTAGCCTGCCAACGTGGTTGCTTTATCGGCTTTCGCATCGGGATCAAAGTTGCCAGAGTGAAAGACCTTGCGAACCGGCTTGTACTCGTTGCCGGTATGGCCTCGGAACAGCAAACTTTCGTCGCGTCCGTAGAGCTGAAATCCGGAGCCGTTCTCGACACTTATTGTCAGCACGCAGCCTGCCGCCACGCCCAAGGCATTCTGATGCCCATTTGACGGGTTCTGATAGATCACCGAACTTTTGACCACCGACGCGATATCCGTCGGGACGCTGGTAAACAGTGGCAGCGCATCGACAATGCCATATCCGCCCAACGTGGTGCCTTTGTTTGCTTTGCTTGCCAGTGCGCTTGTCGTCGTGGTGGCAAAGTTGGGGTCATTGGCCAACGATGCGGCTAGTTTCTTGAGCGTGTCGAGCGTACCCGGTGCTGAATCGACTACGGCGGCAATAGCAGTTTGGACGAATGCGGTGTTGGCGATCTGCAGCGTGTTTGAACCCTTGGCTGCAGTTGGCCCTGTCGGAATACCTGTAAACCCTGGGCTTTCCAGATTCGCCAGCTCGAACGGCTCCTGCCAGGTTCCATCGTTGTTACTTACCCGCCCTAAAATCCGCTTTTGGTAGGGATAGTTGGCAATCTCGAACCCACGATTAGTGGCGTACGCCATACGCTGTACGAATACGAGCAGAGGGTATGGAGATATCACTGAGGGATAGTAGTAGTTGCCAGACGGCAGGCTGTTTAATTCCTCTTTAGTCGCAGGTATGGCGCCGCTGGTGGTATGGCCAAGACCATATTGAGCGTTGAATTGCGCCACCATACGGCGCGCCCAGTAAGTGTTAACCGAACTGTAGTCATTGGACTCAGGCGCAACTGTGGGTACCCGTGGGTTCCCAGTGAAGAGCGGGCTGTCCAACGCAGCCTTGAGCGCGAGCGCGGCAGTGACCTCAGCTTTGGTGTACACGTCCGTCAGACCGTAGCCAGCCACCGTGGTTGGATTGGCTGCAGCCGTGACGTGACCGTTCTTGTCGACCGTAACGCTACGGTAAGTACCGGCAGCAACACCGGTGCGGCCAAACACCATCTCAAAACTCAAGCCCGAAACGCCGAGGGAAATCAGGGCATCAGTGACCAACTGCCAAATGCTATCGCCGTTGGCCGTACCTTTCTCCACGTGCACCAAAAGCCCCGGCGTCACCTTAGCGCTGGTATCCGTGTCTGCAGACCGGGTCCAGGCCCCGGCAGCCACGCTATACAGCCCGTTGTCCTTCGCCGCGGTCTGATTCTTGACCAACACACGGTTGCCGGGCAGCAACGCCACCCCGTCGACCGTCTGCAGGCCGCCGAGGACGATGTTTGCCGTGGTGGCCGCTACCACCGAATGCTTGAAATCCTGCCTCGCCAATTCCTCGGTGACCCACTCCCGAGTGGCAAGTACCACGCTAGGATCAATCTTCAACTGGACGTTGCTGGCACTACTCACCACTAGGTTCATCCGCACCACTTGGGTACGTCCCGAGCCTTGACTTAGGAGCGGCTTGTAGGTCGGTGCACAATTTGCCACAGCGACCATGTCGCCATCCGCATCGTATAGGGCAATTTCGCGAATCCAGTGCCCACCCACCTCGGCAGGAATCACCTGCTCGGCGACGATAACCGCACTGTTCTTGTCATCTACCTTGAGTTGATTCAACGGCGCACGTCGCCACTCGTTGATTAGGCTGACCTGGGTCGCGTTTGGAGTTGGATCGTTGCCGTTGGCATCTCCCACCCCCAGTTGAGTAATCTTCCAAGCGATGCCCAACGCATCGGCATTAGCCTGTTTCGCCGCGCCCACATTAGTGAGAATGGCGTAGAACTGTGAATTCTGATCAACCATGAGCAATGTCCAAGATATCAATTGAATGTTCGCGACCACCGCGACCGATGGTGCCGGTGACCGCAATGACCGATGAGGCGGGCGGAAAGACATCCAGCTCGTCGCCGTCCTGAATGGCGCAGCCCAAGTGCAGCGCGCCGCGGCTTTCAAGACTTATCACCAGACCTGTCAGGTGCCGGCTGACAGGCTTGGCGTCATCAATCAGCGCCGACAACTCGGCATACGTCTGCTCACTGATACCCGCATCGGAAACGCCAATCTTCAAAGCGAAGGTTCCAGGCACAGCAGCCGGCTTGGCCTGCCACCACTCCTCCACTTCAATCAGGTAGCCAAACGGCTCGACCACACGCCGAAGTGCGCCAAGGGTGCCTTTGTGGGCATGTACGAAGAACGACGAGCGAATCACCGAGCGTTTGATCGCGTCACTCCAACTGTCGTCCCAGCGGTCGACCGACCAGGCCCAGGCAAGTTGATAGAGCAAGTGCGGCGGGCAGTTTTCGGGGCTGTAGAGCAGGCGCAAGTCGACCTTGAGGTCTTCATCGCCTGCGGCTTCGATGGCGCATTCCAGCGCGGTGCGGTTGAGCGGCAGCAGGCTGTCCATATCAGCCGCCCCGCTTCAGATCGAAGCCCGTGCACCACGCAGCCTGGGACTTGCTCGGGCGGATGTCGGCCCAGCCGCTGAGCTCAACCCGACTGACCCCGCCAATGTGCAGCTGTGCATCGATCCCGGAGCGTGCAACTTCGACGCCCAGGCGTCGACGCGGGTTGATCCAGGCTTGCAGCCGACGACGGCACTCGGCGAGCACCGCCTCCGACTCAGGGCCGCTGTCAGCGATGTAAACGGTGGCATCAATGCGGTACGGCAAGACCTCGGCACTACGCACGCTGACGCGGTCGGCTACCGGGCGAATGTCATCGTCATTGAGGTACGCGGCCACCTGGGCCAGCAACTGCGCATCTGCTACACCGTTGCCCTCCAGGCTCAACACAGTGACATCGACGACCGCGGGCGACGGGCTCTCGGCGGTCGCGTCAGCGACCAGCCCCGAGGCGTTGCGAGCGTGCAGGATGTAACTGTTGCGCGGCCCGGCAGTGGTGAGCCCCTCGTAGACCAACTGCACCCGCTCGCGCAGTGCCGCGTCAGACTCGAACAGTGCCTCGAGCGGCGGTACCTGAGTCCGGTCTTCAGTCTGGATGAGCAAACGCTGCAGGCTGACATTGGCCGCTAATTGGTCGAGGTCGCTGCCTTGGGCGTAAGCCAACAGCAGTGCCTTGGCCGCGTCGTTGATGCGTGCCCGGTTGAGCAATTTGCGGTAGGCCCCGACCTCCAGCAGCTTGCAGACCGGGTCACTTTCAAGCTGTGCGGTCCAAGCGTCCCCCAGATGGGCGCGAAAGGTCTGCAGATCAGCCTGATATAAGGCCTCGTAATCGAGATCTTCGAGCAACTGAGGTGCTGGCAACCGGGCCAGGTCGACTTGGCTCATACCTGCACCTCGAGCGTGGCATCAGCGCCCAGGTAGCGGCCACGCAGGCTCATGCTGACCTGACCGCCGATTACCGCAATCACCTTGACTCGCTCCAATTGCAAACGCGGTTCCCAACGCCCCAGGGCACGGGCGACTTCAGCTTGGACTGCGCTTTTCCAACCTTCGTTGACCGGCAGGTCGACGTAGCGGCGCAATTGGCTGCCGTATTCCGGGCGCATGCGGCGGCTGCCGAGGGGGGTAGAAAGGATGTCTTCAATCGATTGACGCAGGTGGGCGATGCCGGCCAACGCCTGGCCGGTGCGCCGGTCCATACCGATCATGGCGCACCTCCAGGCGAGCACCGGACAGCGATGGCCGAGCCCCATGGGCAGGTTTGCATAGCAGTCTCCTGACAGAAAAAACCCGCATCGGCGGGTCTGTTAATGTTTGTGATTGGCCGTGTTGCCGGCCGTGTCGATGATCTGGCCGCCACCATTGATATCGCCGCTGACCACCAGCGGGCCCTTGATCGAGACGCTACCGGTGAGGGTGATCGCCGCAGCGTCAAGGCTGATGGCGCCGTCGCTGACCTGCAGCGTGCTGGCCCCGACCCGGATGCTGGCGTTGCCGGTTGGCAAGTGGATGTCGTAGCGCCGAGCTTGCCAGTCGTAGGCGAGTGAGCCGCCATCGGCGAAATGCCACACTTCAAGGTGGTCACGGTTATCTGGTGGGCTCCCGGCATTGCCATACAGTCCCGGGAAAAACGTGCCCTGAGCCGGCTCGCCGCTGGGACTCAACAGCACACCCTGCTCGCCAATACTTGGCGCGCGCCAGTGGCGGGCCTGGCCTGCCGCCAGTGCATGCCAGCGCAACCAGGCGCTGCTCCAGCCGCTGCCATCCGAGACCCGTACCCGCGCAGCGGCAGGATCCACCGCCACTACGCGGCAAGGGATGACCAGGCAGGCCAACATGCGGTCGTGCATTGAACTTGAGTAACTCATGACAGATCCTGTGCAGGGAAGTAATTGCCCTCGTTGCCAGGGCCGGTTTCCGGGCTGATACCAAGCATCAACTGCCCAGGCGGCTGGTCGGGCCAATCCCAGCGTGGCTCGCCGAGCAGCACCGGCTGGTCCCAACGCACCGTCCAGCCACTACCGTCGAACTGAGCCTCGACATTGCGGCTCGCTTCGACGAAATCCAACTCCCAGAACTGCTGGCGCAGCACGTCGATCAATTGCGCTGCCAGGAGGCTGCCTTGCAGGCGCGCCTCGGCCTGGGCGCTATCCGCGGCGGTAATGTCCGCCTCGAAACTGGCGAGCAGCACCGAGCGCCCGTCGCGGGGGGCAGGATCGGCCGTCATGCGCACCACGCCATGGCGCAGTGCGGGTAATGCCGTGCTGTTTCCTACAGCTGAATATGCATCGACTGACGCAAGTTCCGGGATCGCCTCACGAATGGTTGCGGTTACTGCCGCGTGTAAGGTTGTCAGTTCGCTCATGTTCAGGGCTCCTCTCGCACATCTGCCCGCGCGCCGTCGCGCAGCCCAAGCCGCTTGGCTGCCCAGCGCTCATAAAGGCCGATGGCAACATCTGCTCCCGCCATCGCCGTCAGGCAGCCAAAGGCGCTGGCGCTCCAGATCGACATGCCGCTGGCGTACAGCAGCATCACCGTCGACACGCCACAGATCATGCATGCCCCGGAACGCAGCGCCAGCCGGCGCACCAGCGACCAGCCTTTTGCTCCAGCCTTGTCGGCCCGCCACATTTCGCCGGAAACACCGCCCAGCAACGCCAGGACGATTACCAGCCAGAGCGGCATTTCCAGTAACGCTTGTTGCTCGTTCGTCACTGCCCTGTCTCCTGTGTAATGCCCGCCGACGACTGTCGACAGGTCGGTTTGGGTTTCAACTCGGCATTCCAAAAAGCCCGCCATCGCCGGCTTTTCAGTAATGCGTGGTCAACCGCAGGCCACTACTGGTGACACCTGCGGTCATGTCCAAAACTGTTGACTCCGACCGCGGCCGCCTGCCCGCCGGAAAACTGTTCGTGGTGCTTTAAGCTGCACACCCGGGCCAGTTGCCAACCCTCTGAACAGTTGAGGCCTGTTCATCGCTGCCTTTGCAACAACCGGTTTCTGCCCGGCTTAAGAAACACGTTATGCGCATATGCATATGCAGTCAATGCATTTATTCATAGAATTTCACGTGGGTATTTGCTGATATGCATGAAGGCCATGCATCGCGCTGGCTGTAGGACTTTTCTGCAGGCGAAAAAAAACCCGCCGAAGCGGGTTTGTGCTGACGATGTTCACTCAGCGGGCGTACATCCCCCACCAGAAGACGTGGCCCAGCAGGCTGATCTGCTCATCCTGCATCTGCTGGAAAGTGTAGTCCTCGTCGGGGTGCTCATCGCGGTTGAAGCTGCGCAGGCGGATGCCGGTTGGCAAGCGATACACCTGCTTCACACGCAACTGGCCGTTGTGATTGATGGCATAGAGGTCGCCATCGACGATATCGCCGATCGCACATTTACCGGTATTGACCCCTACCGTGGCGCCATCACGCAGCACCGGCAACATGCTGTTGCCGCGCACGGTCACGCACTTGGCGTTGTCGAACTGGACGCCATTGTGGCGCAGGCTGCGCTTGCCGAAACGCAGGCGCGCACGCTCGCTCTCTTCGATGACGAATCTTCCTGATCCTGCTGCCAACTCGACCTCGCGAAGAAAGGGCACGCTAACCTCGTCGTCCTCGACGGGGGTTTCGTCGTCCCACAGGCTGATATCGCTCATGTCGGCATGACCATGAGCCGGCTGCGCCGCTTCACGCGACTCGCCGAGTTCGGCGCGGCCACGTAACTGGTCGGTGCTGACGGCGAAATACTCGGCGATTTTGGAGACGTGTTTGTCTGACGGATCAACGATCTTTTCGCTGAGAATCCGCGAAAGCGTGGATTGAGGAACGCCCGTGCGCCGGTGCAGCTCCGTCGGAGACAGGCCGTGGCGGTCGAGCAAGGTCTTGAGTACGGAGGCTACGTTGCGTTTTTGCATAAGCCGCATAATGCAACGAGTTGTGCGCAAATGCAATTGATGCGGCAGCGCACGGGCCTGCGCTTGGCAGAGTGCTGCAATCCAATGGCGTATCGTCCCTGCATCGCCGGGCAAAAGTCTGTAACATTGCCGGTTTCAAAATCGCCCACCGAATTACGCTGTAAGGCCCCGAATGTCTGACCTCTCCGCGCACACTCCAATGATGCAACAGTACTGGCGGCTGAAAAATCAGCACCCGGACCAGTTGATGTTCTACCGCATGGGCGATTTCTACGAGATCTTCTACGAAGACGCGAAGAAAGCCGCCAAGCTGCTGGACATCACCCTGACCGCGCGCGGTCAGTCGGCCGGCCAGTCGATCCCGATGTGCGGGATACCGTTCCATTCGGCAGAGGGCTACCTGGCCAAGCTGGTCAAGCTCGGCGAGTCGGTGGTGATCTGCGAGCAGATCGGTGATCCGGCGACCAGCAAGGGCCCGGTCGAGCGTCAGGTGGTGCGTATCATCACGCCTGGCACGGTGAGCGACGAGGCGCTGCTCGATGAGCGCCGCGACAACCTGATTGCCGCCGTGCTCGGCGATGAGCGGCTGTTCGGCCTGGCCGTGCTGGACATTACCAGCGGCAACTTCAGCGTGCAGGAAATCAAAGGCTGGGAAAATCTGCTGGCCGAGCTTGAGCGGATCAACCCGGTCGAGCTGCTGATCCCGGATGACTGGCCACGCGACCTGCCGGCCGAGAAGCGCCGCGGTTGCCGGCGCCGCGCCCCGTGGGACTTCGACCGCGATTCGGCGCGCAAGGGCCTGTGCCAGCAGTTCGCGACCAAGGACCTCAAGGGCTTTGGTTGCGACAAGCTGACCCTGGCGATCGGTGCCGCAGGCTGCCTGCTGACCTACGCCAAGGAAACCCAGCGCACCACCCTGCCGCACTTGCGCAGCCTGCGCCACGAGCGCATGGACGACACGGTGATCCTCGATGGCGCCAGCCGGCGCAATCTTGAGCTGGACATCAACCTGGCCGGTGGCCGCGACAACACTCTGCAATCGGTCATCGACCGTTGCCAGACAGCCATGGCCAGCCGCCTGCTGAGCCGTTGGCTGAACCGCCCACTGCGCGACCAGAAGGTGCTGCAAGCGCGTCAGGAATCGATCCGTTGCCTGCTCGACGGCTATCGGTATGAAAAGCTGCAACCGCAACTCAAAGAGATTGGCGACCTGGAGCGGATCCTGGCCCGGATCGGCCTGCGTAACGCCCGTCCGCGCGACCTGGCGCGACTGCGCGACGCCCTCGCCGCCCTGCCTGAGCTGCAAAATGCCATGGCAGACCTGGAGGCGCCGCACCTGGCCCGCCTGGCGGCCATCACCGGCACTTACCCGGAGCTGGCCAGCCTGCTCGAGCGAGCCATTATCGACAACCCGCCCGCAGTTATCCGCGACGGTGGTGTGCTCAAGACCGGCTACGACAGCGAGCTCGACGAGTTGCTGGCCATGAGCGAAAACGCCGGCCAGTTCCTGATCGACCTGGAAGTGCGGGAAAAAGCCCGCACCGGCCTGCCCAACCTCAAGGTGGGCTACAACCGGGTGCATGGTTACTTCATCGAGCTGCCCAGCAAGCAGGCCGAACAAGCGCCTGCCGACTACATCCGTCGGCAGACCCTCAAGGGCGCCGAGCGCTTCATCACGCCAGAACTGAAAGCCTTCGAAGACAAGGCGCTGTCGGCCAAGAGCCGAGCCCTGGCGCGTGAGAAGATGCTCTACGATGCGCTGCTGGAAAACTTGATCGGTCACCTAGCGCCGCTGCAGGACAGCGCCGCAGCACTGGCCGAGCTGGATGTGCTGAGCAACCTCGCCGAGCGCGCTCTGACCCTCGACCTGAACTGCCCAAGCTTTGTTGACGAGCCTTGCCTGCGGATCGAGCAAGGTCGCCACCCCGTGGTCGAGCAGGTGTTGACCACGCCGTTCGTGGCCAACGACCTGGGCCTGGACGACAGCACGCGCATGCTGATCATCACCGGCCCGAACATGGGCGGTAAATCGACCTACATGCGCCAGACCGCACTGATCGTGCTGATGGCGCACATTGGCAGTTTCGTCCCGGCGGCGCGCTGCGAGCTGTCGCTGGTCGACCGCATCTTCACCCGTATCGGCTCCAGTGATGATCTGGCCGGCGGCCGTTCGACCTTCATGGTCGAGATGAGCGAGACTGCCAACATCCTGCATAACGCGACCGACCGCAGCCTGGTGCTGATGGATGAAGTCGGCCGTGGCACCAGCACCTTCGATGGCCTGTCGCTGGCCTGGGCCGCCGCCGAGCGCCTGGCGCAACTGCGCGCCTATACCCTGTTCGCCACGCATTACTTCGAATTGACGGTACTGCCCGAGAGCCAGCCGCTGGTGGCCAACGTGCATCTGAACGCCACCGAGCACAACGAACGCATTGTCTTCCTGCACCATGTCCTGCCAGGCCCTGCCAGCCAGAGTTACGGCCTGGCGGTGGCACAACTGGCCGGCGTACCCGGCCCGGTGATTCAACGTGCACGCGAGCACCTGAGCCGACTGGAAACTGCCAGCCTGCCTGGCGAGGCTGTAACCAGCCCAGGCAAAGCAGTGCATGACCCGCATGTCCCGCACCAGAGCGACCTGTTTGCCAGCCTGCCGCATCCTGCCATCGACAAGTTGGGCAAGCTCGACCTGGATGGCATGACCCCGCGCCAAGCTATCGAAATGCTATATCAACTGAAGAACCTGTTATAACGGCTGCCTGCGCAAGCTGGTAGAATCCCGCGCGGTTTGCTGGTGCTGCAGGTTATTAGCCTGGCCTGCAGCCACATACCTGTGAACCGTGCTGCCCTGCAAGGAAGGGCATGCAGCCGTTGCCTGAGGAGAAAATTAGAATGACCTTCGTCGTCACCGACAACTGCATCAAGTGCAAATACACCGACTGTGTGGAAGTGTGTCCGGTGGACTGCTTCTATGAAGGCCCGAACTTCCTGGTCATTCATCCGGATGAGTGCATTGACTGCGCGCTGTGCGAGCCAGAGTGCCCGGCACAGGCGATTTTCTCGGAAGACGAAGTGCCTGCCGGCATGGAGAACTTCATCGAGTTGAACGCCGAGCTGGCGGAGATCTGGCCGAACATCACCGAGCGCAAAGATGCCATGGCCGACGCTGAAGAGTGGGATGGCAAGCCTGGCAAGATTGCTGATCTGGAACGCTGATACGCTTGGCGCATCTGGTTCGAACAAAGCGGCCCTCGGGTCGCTTTTTTTGTGCCCGGCGAGAACCGCGAGCTCAAATCGCAGGCAAAAAAAGGGGCGGTATGAACCGCCCACATTTTTTTCCGTAGTCCCTGCTTGTCCCTGTACATCATCCTGATGAATCGCGTCCTGCGATGTCCTTGGCCTTCATCCTGAAAGCCTGTGCCTGTCCGTTGGCACAGTTCAGATACTAGCGATTTCAGCGGAACAGACAACGTGGAGATTTCTCTGATTGTTACAGCGGACATATTTCCACATGCCTAATAATTCTTTATTTATCAGCTATTTACGAATTCATAACTACTGAAAACGACAATGATTTACTTACCCATAGGCCAATCTCCTACGCTGGCCGTAAGCAATCTCGTACGCTAGCTGCAACAAGGGTGGCAACTACAACATTCTCAAGGCTAAAAAAAACGCCCCGAGAAATCGGGGCGTTGTTCGACGCAGTCAGCGCTACTGGAACAGCGACTCGCTGGACAGACCGTTCTTCTCGAGAATCTCGCGCAGACGCTTGAGCCCCTCGACCTGAATCTGCCGAACCCGCTCACGGGTCAGGCCAATCTCCAGGCCGACATCTTCAAGGGTGCTGCTTTCATGGCCGCGCAGACCAAAGCGGCGTACCACCACTTCACGCTGCTTGTCGGTCAGCTCACCCAGCCACTGATCGATGCTCTGCGACAGATCATCGTCCTGCAGCAGTTCGCAAGGGTCGGTGGGGCGATCATCGGTGAGGGTATCGAGCAGGGTCTTGTCGGAGTCAGGCCCCAGGGAAACGTCGACCGAAGACACCCGCTCGTTGAGCCCGAGCATGCGCTTGACCTCTGCAACCGGCTTCTCGAGCAGGTTGGCGATTTCTTCGGGGGACGGCTCGTGATCGAGCTTTTGCGTCAGCTCACGCGCAGCGCGCAGGTAGACGTTGAGTTCCTTGACCACATGGATCGGCAGGCGAATGGTGCGCGTCTGGTTCATGATGGCGCGTTCGATGGTCTGACGGATCCACCAAGTGGCGTAGGTGGAGAAACGGAAGCCACGCTCTGGGTCGAATTTCTCTACCGCGCGAATCAGGCCAAGGTTGCCTTCTTCGATCAAATCGAGCAGTGACAAGCCGCGATTGACGTAACGACGGGCGATTTTCACAACCAGGCGCAGGTTGCTTTCGATCATGCGCTTGCGACCTGCAGGGTCGCCTTTTTGCGAAAGCCGTGCAAAATGCACTTCTTCTTCGGGAGAGAGCAACGGCGAGAAGCCGATCTCATTGAGGTACAGCTGAGTCGCATCGAGTGCCCGAGTGTAGTCGATGTACTTGTGCTGTTTGAGCGATGAGGCCGATTTGGCCTTGGTCCGAACCGCAGATACAGCAGGTTCGTCTGACACCACATCCGTTTCCAAAACGATGCCGGTCTCCATCAGGAGAAGGTCATCGTCGATGTCAAACTCCGGCACTTCTTTGCTGAGAGCCATTGTTATAGTCCTTTGCTGAGTTCGAACTCAGACTCTAGCGGCACCTGATTCCGTGGCAGCGCTGGAGCCTGTCCCCTCTACATCCAAGGAACAGGCCGGGTGCAACATTCAACGACGTGGCAAGAACTGGAGCGGATCGACGGGTTTGCCCTGACGGCGGATTTCAAAATGCAGTTTCACCCGGTCAGTGCCCGTGGACCCCATTTCAGCAATAGCCTGCCCTGCCTTGACCTGCTGCCCTTCCCGTACCAACAGCCTGCGGTTGTGACCGTAGGCACTGACGTAGGTATCGCTGTGTTTGATGATGATCAGTTCGCCGTAGCCCCTTAATCCACTCCCGGCGTATACCACTGCACCACCAGACGCAGCAAAAACAGGCTGTCCCAAATCACCGGCGATATCAATGCCTTTATTCAAACTACCGTTTGAAGCAAATTTTCCAATTAATACGCCGTTGGCGGGCCATGTCCAGCCGCCAGCCGTACGCTCTGCGGCGGGGACTGTGGTAACGGTCGTGGTGGTGCTCGATGGGGCGCTGGTTATCACCTTGCCACCACTGACGGACGGTACAGGTGTGCCCACCGGACGCCGGGTAACGGTGGTCTTGCTCGAGGACGAAGGGCTGGAAACCACGGTGGTACTACCGGTCGAACCACTGTTGAAGCGGATCGGCTGACCTGGGCGAATGGTGTAAGGCGCCGGAATGTTGTTGCGCGCTGCCAGCTCCTTGTAGTCCCAGCCGTAACGGAAGGCGATCGAGAACATCGTGTCGCCCGGTTTGACGATGTATTGACCAGTGGTCACGATCGGCCGCTTGGGCGCTGCGTTGTTGCGGTCCACCACCCGGGCGCTGCTCGAGCCGGTACTGGAACAGCCCGTCAGCAGCGTGCCCATGGCCAGTGCCACCACCAGGAGCTTGAAAAACGACCGATCCTTGCGCTGCAGACTGATTGTGTGACCCACCCGCGCTCCCCTCATGGTGCCGAAAACCGACTAAACAAAATGCAATAATGTTGCAATTATAACCGAGCCCACTGAAGTGTGGGCGCGCAGGCAAAACATCAAAAGTCTTTCAGGACGTGCCCGGTTTTTTCAGCACTTGCCCGCCACATAGACAGGTACACGCCACAGGAATTCGTTGCAGCTGCAAATATTCCCTGTGACTCAGGCCAGCGGGCCATTGAGCAGCGGCACAAAGCGCACCGTACCCATGACTCGTCGAGAGAAGCCGTGCTCTTCACGGACGATCATCAACAGCTGCTGTTGCTCGCCAGCGAGGCCAACCGGGATCACCAGGCGCCCGCCAGGTGCCAGTTGATCGAGCAGCGCTTGCGGCACCTCAGGCGCCACGGCGGTCACGATAATGCCGTTGTAAGGCGCCAGCGCCTGCCAGCCATCGCAGCCGTCGCCCCAGCGGAACACGACATTGCGCAGGTTGAGTTCGAGCAGCCGCTCCTTGGCCCGGTCCTGCAGGACCTTGATCCGCTCTACCGAGAACACTCGCTCGACCAACTGCGCCAGCACCGCCGTCTGGTATCCCGAGCCTGTGCCGATTTCCAGCACCTTGTCCAAGGGGCCGGCCTCGAGCAGCAGCTCGCTCATGTGCGCAACCATGAACGGCTGGGAGATGGTCTGGTTGTGCCCGATCGGCAGCGCCGTGTCTTCGTAGGCGCGGTGCGCCAGTGCTTCATCGACGAACAGATGACGCGGCGTACGGCGGATCACGTCAAGCACCTTGGGGTTGGATACGCCCTCTTCGGTCAGACGCTGGATCAGCCGTTCGCGGGTACGTTGCGAGGTCATGCCAATTCCGCGGCGTTGCAGATCGTCCTGTTCGCGCATCAGAGCACGCCCTCCAGCCAGCCGCTGAGCTGGTCGAAGGCATCGTTGAAGGTGCGGTCGAGCTGCAGCGGGGTGATCGACACATAGCCCTGCATAACGGCATGGAAGTCGGTACCCGGGCCGCCATCCTCGGCGTCCCCGGCCACGGCGATCCAGTAGCCTTCCTTGCCGCGCGGGTTGACCACCTTGGTGGGCGCCGCCGCAAGTGCACGATGGCCCAGCCGGGTGACCTGAATACCGCGGATATGCTCCAGCGGCAGGTTGGGGATATTGATGTTGAGCACGGTGCGCGGCGGCAGCTGCAGGCGCGACTGCGCCTCGACCAGGCGCCGGGCAATATGGGCGGCAGCGGGCAGGTTGTCGGGCTGGCGCGACACCAGCGAGAACGCCAGCGAGGTGCCACCGAGAAAACGCCCTTCCAGCGCAGCGGCGACGGTGCCGGAATACAGCACGTCATCGCCCAGATTGGCGCCCAGGTTGATCCCCGAGACGACCATCTCCGGCGTTTGCGGCAACAGCCCATTGAGCCCCAGGTGGACACAATCGGTGGGCGTGCCATTGAGGCTGATGAAGCCATTGGCCAGAACCTGCGGATGCAGTGGCCGGTCCAGCGTCAGCGAACTGCCGGCGCCGCTCTTGTCTTGGTCCGGGGCGATCACCGCGCACTCGGCATAGTCCGCCAGCGCTGCATGCAGCGCGGCGAGGCCCGGGGCGGTAACACCGTCGTCGTTGGAAATCAGAATACGCATGGGCTGTCCGTCTGCCCTACCGGCACCAGATCGACTAGCTCGCGCACCACGACGGTGGCGAAGCATCCGGCCGGCAGGACGAATTCCAGTTGCAGGATATCAAGCTCGGGATAATGCCACGTCAGGCCGCCAATAGGGAGCCGCAGGATGCGCCGTTCGTGACTCATGCCCGCCCGCGCCAGCCAATGTCCCAATGCAGCATGTTGTGCACCGACAGCGGACTCCAGTTCAGCGGTGGCGCCGGTGGTTGGTGTAGGCCCCTCCCCCCACAGCGGACCGGTCGGGTGCAGGTCGAGAATGGCCAGACGCGGATCGGCGCACTCGGCCTCGCCCGCCGGGAAGAAGCTGCGGCTATCGGTGAACGCCAGCAGGTCGCCGACCTGTGCCCGCTGCCAGCTGCCGTCGGCGACCCGCGCTGCCAGCACCTGGTTGAACAGGTAGCTGCGTCCGGCCGAGAGCAGCCGCGAACGCACATTGCGCTGCTCGGGCAGGGCGGCACGCTCGGCCCAGCTCTGCGCATCCTGGACATTGCCGCCGCCATGGCCGAAGCGCTGGCTACCGAAGTAGTTGGGCACGCCCTGGGCCTTGAGCTGGTGCAAGCGCGCATCCAGCGCGGCATGGTCAGCCGTCAACGCTGTCAGGCGCAGAGTGAAACCGTTGGCCGAATGCGCGCCGCGCTGCAGTTTGCGCAGGTGCCGGTCGCGCTTGAGGATGCGCAGGGTGTCGTCTTCGGCGCGGCTCAGGTCAGGGTCGGCCTTGCCCGGCAGGTGCAGGCTGAACCACTGGCGGGTCAAGGCCTGACGGTCCTTGAGGCCGGCATAGCTGATCGCGCGCAGCGGCACACCGGCGGCGCGGGCCAAGCGGCGGGCGGCTTCTTCGGTGTTGAGGTCGCGTTTCTCGACCCACAGCCAGAGGTGTTCACCCTGCCCGGTCAGCGGAATGTCGAGCACTTCATCGACCTGGAAGTCTTCCGCGACTGCCTTGAGCACAGCGCTGCCCAGCGCTTCACCCGAAGCGCGTGACCCGAGCAGTTCCAATTCGGTCATAGCGCCAGCAGCAGGGCTACCGCATGCACGGCGATCCCTTCCTCACGGCCAGTGAAACCGAGCTTCTCGGTGGTGGTGGCCTTGACGTTGACCTGGTCGAGCTCGACTTGCAGGTCGGCGGCGATCAACTGGCGCATGGTTTCGATATGCGGGGCCATTTTCGGCGCCTGGGCAACAATGGTGGCGTCGACGTTGCCGACCTTCCAGCCTTTGGCATGGACCACAGCCAGCACGTGGCGCAACAGCACGCGGCTGTCGGCGCCCTTGAACTGCGGGTCGGTATCCGGAAAGTGCTTGCCGATGTCACCCAACGCAGCGGCGCCGAGCAAGGCGTCGCTCAGTGCATGCAGCACCACGTCGCCATCCGAATGGGCCAGCAGGCCGTATTTGTGAGGAATCTGCACCCCACCCAAGGTAATGAAATCACCGTCGGTAAACCGGTGCACATCGTAGCCATGGCCAATACGCATAGAAAAACGCCCTGATAAAGTCAGGGCGGGATTCTACCTGCTTTGCACAGGCTTGGGCGCAGTTGTTGGGCCGCAGTGCGGCCCTGACCACAGTTACAGGCGGCCCAGCGCAGCGGCGTGGTGGCGCAGGTGGTCATCGATGAAGCTGGCAATGAAGTAGTAGCTGTGATCGTAGCCAGGCTGCAGGCGCAAGGTCAGCGTATGGCCAGCCTTGCGGGCGGCCTGCTCGAGCGCCTCGGGTTTGAGCTGGGTGGCAAGAAAATCATCCCGATCACCCTGCTCGATCAGCAACGGCGGGCATTGCCCGGCCGGGGCTTCGGCCACCAGCACGCTGGCATCCCACTCGCGCCAGCGGGCGCGGTCTTCGCCCAGATAACGGGAGAACGCCTTCTCGCCCCACGGGCAGTCCATCGGGTTGCAGATCGGCGAAAACGCCGACACCGATTGATAGCGGCCAGGGTTGCGCAGGGCGCACACCAGCGCGCCGTGGCCGCCCATGGAGTGGCCGCTGATGCTGCGTTGATCCGACGCCGGGAAGTGCGCCTCGACCAGCGCGGGCAGTTCCTCGACCACGTAATCATGCATGCGGTAGTGCTGCGCCCAGGGCTGCTGAGTGGCATTCAGGTAGAAACCTGCGCCGAGGCCGAAATCCCATGCGCCATCGGGATCAGCCGGCACCTGCTCGCCCCGCGGGCTGGTGTCGGGTGCAACGATGATCAGCCCCAGCTCGGCAGCCAGGCGCTGGGCGCCAGCCTTCTGCATGAAGTTCTCGTCGTTGCACGTCAGGCCGCTCAGCCAGTACAGCACCGGCAGCTTGGCACCTTGTTCGGCCTGCGGCGGCAGGTACACGGCAAACACCATGTCGCAGCCGAGCACCTTGGACTGATGCCGGTAACGCTTGTGCCAGCCGCCGAAGCTTTTCTGGCAGGAGATGTTTTCCAGGCTCATGGCTGACCTCAGAAGTGGATCACGCTGCGGATGCTTTTACCTTCGTGCATCAGGTCGAAGGCTTTGTTGATGTCTTCCAGGCCCATGGTGTGGGTGATGAAGGTATCCAGCGGGATCTCGCCCTGCTGCGACATCTCGACGTAGCTTGGCAGTTCGCTGCGACCACGCACGCCACCGAACGCCGAACCGCGCCAGACGCGCCCGGTCACCAGTTGGAACGGACGGGTGGCGATTTCCTGGCCGGCACCGGCCACGCCGATGATCACCGACTCGCCCCAGCCCTTGTGGCAGCATTCCAGCGCCGCTCGCATCAGTTGCACGTTGCCGACGCACTCGAACGAGTAATCCACACCGCCATCGGTGAGGTCGACGATGACCTCCTGAATAGGCCGGTCATAGTCCTTCGGATTGATGCAATCGGTGGCACCCAACTGGCGGGCGATCTCGAATTTGCTCGGATTGATATCGACGGCGATGATGCGCCCGGCCTTGGCCTTGGCCGCACCGATGATCGCCGACAGGCCGATACCGCCCAGGCCGAAGATGGCCACGGTGTCGCTTTCTTTGACCTTGGCGGTATTGAGCACGGCGCCGATGCCGGTGGTCACGCCACAGCCGAGCAGGCAGACTTTTTCCAATGGCGCTTCTTTCTGGATCTTGGCCACGGATATTTCCGGCAACACGGTGTACTCGGAGAACGTCGAGGTGCCCATGTAGTGGAACAGTTGCTGGCCCTTGTAGGAGAAGCGCGTAGTGCCATCAGGCATCAGGCCTTTACCCTGGGTCGCACGGATTGCCTGGCACAGGTTGGTCTTGCCAGAACGGCAGAACTTGCACTGGCCACACTCGGGGGTGTACAGCGGGATCACATGATCGCCTACGGCAACCGAGGTCACGCCCTCGCCTACTGCCTCGACAATACCGCCACCTTCATGGCCGAGAATCGACGGAAAGATGCCTTCCGGGTCAGCGCCCGACAGGGTGTAGGCGTCGGTATGGCAGACACCGCTGGCAACGATGCGCACCAGCACTTCACCGGCCTTGGGCATGGCGACATCGACTTCAACGATTTCCAGCGGTTTGTTGGCCTCGAAGGCTACGGCGGCACGGGACTTGATCATCAGGGATCTCCAGCGAGTGGTGGGCAATCCATCCAGTGTAATTCAGCGCACTTTGATTAATAATCCTGACCAAGACAAAACATTATTGCCATACAGGGATAATCAATGATCAATCGCTGGGAAGGCATCGATGAATTCGTGGCAGTGGCCGAGCTTGGCCAGTTCACCGCCGCGGCGGAGCGCCTGGGCATATCGTCCTCGCATGTCAGCCGCCAAATCGCTCGCCTCGAAGAACGCTTGCAGACCCGCTTGCTCTACCGCAGCACCCGCCGGGTAACCTTGAGCGAGGCCGGGCAGACTTTCCTGCAGCACTGCCAGCGCTTGCAGGATGGCCACGAGGAGGCTCTGCGGGCGATGGGCGATCTTGCCAGCGAGCCCAAGGGGCTGTTGCGCATGACCTGCGCCGTGGCCTATGGCGAGCGTTTCATCGTGCCACTGGTGACGCGCTTCATGACCCAGTACCCGCAGCTGCGGGTCGAGGTCGAGTTGAGCAATCGCACTCTGGAACTGCTCCACGAGGGCATGGACCTGGCGATCCGCCTGGGCCGCCTGCAGGACTCACGTCTGGTCGCCACACGCCTGGCACCGCGACAGATGTACCTGTGCGCCTCGCCGGCTTATCTGGAGCGCTACGGCCGGCCGCACAGCCTATCGGAACTGGCTCGGCACAACTGCCTGATTGGCAGCAGTGATGTCTGGGCGTTGAAACAGGAAGGTCGTGAACTGAGCCAGCGGGTGCAGGGCAACTGGCGCTGTAACAGTGGTCAGGCAGTGCTGGATGCCGCACTGCAAGGGATTGGATTGTGTCAGTTGCCGGACTATTACGTGCAGGAGCATTTGCGTAGCGGCGCACTGGTATCGCTGCTCGAAGCGCATCAGCCGCCCAATACCGCGGTGTGGGCGCTGTATCCGCAGCAACGGCATCTCTCGCCCAAGGTCAGAAGGCTGGTGGATTACTTGAAGGCGGAGCTTGGACAGTTGCCGGAATACGCAGGCAATGCCTGAGGTGTCAGGCGCGTGCAGACCAGCGCTGGCGCAACCATTCCAGATCCTCAGGGCGGGTAACCTTGATGTTGTCGCTGCGCCCTTCCACCAGGCGCGGGGCCAATCCCGACCACTCCATCGCCGACGCCTCGTCGGTCACCGTCACATCGGACACCAGGCATTCGGCCAGTGCCCGGTGCAGGGCACCGAGGCGGAACATCTGCGGCGTGAAGGCTTGCCAGATGGTGCTGCGGTCAACCGTAGCGCTGACCCGGCCATTGCTGTCGGCGCGCTTGAGGGTGTCGCGGGCAGGCACTGCAAGCAAGCCGCCCACCGCATCGTCAGCCAGTTCCGCCAGCAACCGGTCGAGGTCACTGCGAGCCAGGTTCGGCCGTGCGGCGTCGTGTACCAGCACCCAGTCGCCATCTGCCGCGCCTTGAGCGTGCAGCAACAACAAGGCATTGAGCACGGAGTCGGCCCGCTCGCGCCCGCCGGCAGCACGCTGGATACGCGCATCGTTGGCGCAGGCCAGGCCTGGCCAGTACGGATCGTCGGCAGCAATGCTGACCACCACCCCTTTGAGCGAGGGATGGCCTAGAAAACAGTCGAGGCTGTGCTCGATAATCGTCCGCCCGCCCAACTGCAGGTACTGCTTGGGACGGTCGGCAGCCATTCGCGCACCGACCCCGGCAGCGGGGATCACGGCCCAGAAGGCCGGCAGTGGCGAGGTCATTTCTGTGGCAACTGGAAGAGGGTTTCGCCCTCTTTGACCATGCCCAATTCGTGACGGGCCCGTTCCTCGACGGTCTCCATACCTTTCTTCAATTCCATGACTTCTGCGTCGAGCACGCGATTACGCTCCAGCAGCCGTTCGTTTTCGGCGTGCTGTTCGTCGATCTGCTGCTTGAGCTCGGTCACTTGCGCCAGGCTGCCACTGCCCACCCAAAGGCGGTACTGCAGGCCACCCAGCAACAGGAGCAAGATGAGAAACAACCAATAAGGACTGCGCATCAAAGTATCCAGGATTAAAAGGCCGCCGCTGCGGGGCTTCCGATAGCACGAAGCCTGGCCGAGGCCAGGCTTCGTTGACAGAAACCGGTAGGAGGTGTCTGAAAGCTCAGTAAGAACGCTCAGACAGCCTCGGCAGCTGCCTTTTTACCATCTCTTGCTTAGCCGCGAAACTCGTCGCGACCACGGTACACCGCCTTGGCGCCCAGTTGCTCTTCGATGCGCAGCAGCTGGTTGTACTTGGAGACGCGGTCGGAACGGCACAGCGAGCCGGTCTTGATCTGGCCAGCGGCAGTGCCGACAGCCAGGTCAGCGATGGTCGAGTCTTCGGTTTCGCCGGAGCGATGCGAAATCACTGCGGTGTAGCCGGCAGCCTTGGCCATCTGGATGGCTTCGAGGGTTTCGGTCAGCGAGCCGATCTGGTTGAACTTGATCAGGATCGAGTTACCGATGCTCTTGTCGATGCCTTCCTTGAGGATCTTGGTGTTGGTGACGAACAGGTCATCGCCAACCAGCTGGATCTTCTCGCCGATCTTGTCGGTGAGGATCTTCCAGCCAGCCCAGTCGGACTCGTCCAGACCGTCTTCGATGGAGATGATCGGGAAGCGCTCGGTCAGGCCTTTGAGGTACTCGGCAAAGCCTTCGGAGTCGAACGACTTGCCTTCACCGGACAAGTTGTACTTGCCGTCTTCGTAGAATTCGCTGGCAGCGCAGTCCAGGGCCAGAGTGACATCGGTGCCCAGCTTGTAGCCAGCGTTGGCAACGGCTTCGGCGATGGCTGCCAGAGCGTCTTCGTTGGAGGCCAGGTTTGGTGCGAAACCACCTTCGTCACCGACCGCGGTGTTCAGGCCACGGGCCTTGAGCACTGCTTTGAGGTGATGGAAGATTTCGGTGCCCATGCGCAGGCCGTCGGAGAAAGTCTTGGCGCCAACCGGCTGGACCATGAACTCTTGAATGTCGACGTTGTTGTCGGCGTGCTCGCCGCCGTTGATGATGTTCATCATCGGTACCGGCATCGAATACTGGCCTGGAGTGCCATTGAGGTTGGCAATGTGCGCGTACAGCGGCAGGTCCTGGTCCTGTGCGGCGGCTTTGGCAGCTGCCAGCGACACGGCGAGGATAGCGTTGGCGCCCAGCTTGGCCTTGTTCTCGGTGCCGTCCAGTTCGATCATGGCGCGGTCGAGGGCTTTCTGGTCAACCGGGTCCTTGCCCAGTAGCAGGTCGCGGATCGGGCCGTTGATGTTGGCAACGGCTTTGAGTACGCCCTTGCCCATGTAACGGCTCTTGTCGCCATCACGCAGCTCCAGCGCTTCGCGCGAGCCGGTGGAAGCACCGGACGGCGCGCACGCGCTGCCGATGATGCCGTTGTCGAGCAGTACATCGGCTTCCACGGTGGGGTTGCCACGCGAATCGAGAACTTCACGACCTTTGATGTCGACGATCTTTGCCATTGTTGTAAGCACTCCAGAATTGACGAAAACAACGCAGCTTAGGGAATTCGAGCCTTTCACCAGGCGATTATGCAGAGGGCAGACCTGGCGAAGGGAAGCCCCTGACCCGAGGGTCAGGGGTAGAACGGGCGGTACTTTACCCGAGAAATGAGTGTTACGCGGTTTCTACCGTCGGAAAACTTTTCACCAGGTCGTCCAATTGCTTGAGCTGGGCCAGGAATGGCTCCAGTTTGTCCAGGCGCAGCGCGCATGGACCATCGCACTTGGCGTTGTCCGGGTCCGGGTGTGCTTCCAGGAACAACCCGGCCAGGCCCTGGCTCATGCCAGCCTTGGCCAGGTCGGTGACCTGGCCGCGGCGGCCGCCGGCAGAGTCCGAGCGACCACCCGGCATCTGCAGGGCATGGGTTACGTCGAAGAACACCGGGTACTCGAACTGCTTCATCAGGCCAAAGCCGAGCATGTCCACAACCAGGTTGTTGTAGCCGAAGCTCGAGCCACGCTCGCACAGGATCAACTGATCGTTACCCGCCTCGACGCACTTGGCCAGGATGTGTTTCATCTCCTGAGGTGCAAGGAACTGGGCTTTCTTGATGTTGATCACTGCGCCGGTCTTGGCCATCGCCACGACCAGATCGGTCTGACGCGAGAGGAAGGCCGGCAACTGGATGATGTCGCAGACTTCGGCAACCGGTGCAGCCTGATACGGCTCGTGCACGTCGGTGATGACCGGCACGTTGAAGGTCTGTTTGATCTCTTCGAAGATCTTCAACCCTGCTTCCATGCCCGGGCCGCGGTAGGAGCTGACCGAAGAGCGGTTGGCCTTGTCGAAACTGGCCTTGAACACGTAAGGGATACCGAGCTTTTCGGTAACCCGCACGTACTCTTCGCAAACCTTCATGGCCAGATCACGCGACTCCAGCACGTTCATGCCACCGAACAGAACGAACGGCTTGTCGTTGGCGATCTCGATGTTACCGACGCGAATGATCTTCTGGGTCATGGATCAGGCCTTGTTCTTCTGGACCAGTGCCGCCTTGACGAAGCCGCTGAACAGCGGATGACCGTCACGCGGGGTGGAAGTGAACTCGGGGTGGAACTGGCAAGCAACGAACCACGGATGGTCCTTCGACTCGACCACTTCGACCAACGCGCCGTCACCGGAACGCCCGGAAATCTGCAGGCCAGCTTCAATCATCTGCGGCAGCAGGTTGTTGTTGACCTCGTAGCGGTGGCGGTGACGCTCGACGATCACGTCCTTGCCATAGCAATCGTGGACCTTGGAGTTGCCGATCAGCTGGCATTCCTGGGCGCCCAGACGCATGGTGCCGCCCAGATCGGATGCTTCGGTACGGGTTTCGACGGAACCGGTGTTGTCGGCCCACTCGGTGATCAGACCCACCACCGGGTGCTCGCTGTTGCGGTCGAACTCGGTGGAGTTGGCGTCAGCCCAGCCCATTACGTTACGGGCGAACTCGATCACGGCAACCTGCATGCCCAGGCAGATACCCAGGTACGGGACCTTGTTCTCGCGAGCGAACTGGACGGCCTTGATCTTGCCTTCGACGCCGCGCAGACCGAAGCCGCCCGGGACCAGAATGGCATCAGCACCTTCGAGCAGGCTGGTGCCCTGGTTCTCGATGTCTTCGGAGTCGATGTAACGCAGGTTGACCTTGGTGCGGTTCTGGATACCGGCGTGACTCATCGCTTCGATCAGCGACTTGTACGCATCCAGCAGCTCCATGTACTTGCCGACCATGGCGATGGTGACTTCATGCTCAGGGTTGAGCTTGGCGTCGACCACCTTGTCCCACTCGGACAGGTCAGCGCTGTCGCACTGCAGGCCAAAGCGCTCGGTGACGAAGTCGTCCAGACCCTGTGCATGCAGGATGCCCGGGATCTTGTAGATGGTGTCGGCATCTTCCAGCGCGATCACCGCACGTTCTTCAACGTTGGTGAACTGGGCGATCTTGCGGCGCGACGAGTTGTCGATCGGGTGATCGGAGCGACACACCAGGACGTCAGGCTGCAGGCCGATCGAGCGCAGTTCCTTGACCGAGTGCTGGGTCGGCTTGGTCTTGGTCTCGCCAGCAGTGGCGATGTACGGCACCAGCGTCAGGTGCATCAGCATCGCGCGCTTGGCACCGACTTCGAAGCGCAACTGGCGGATCGCCTCGAGGAACGGCTGCGACTCAATGTCGCCGACCGTGCCGCCGATTTCGACCAAGGCAACGTCAGCGTCGCCAGCACCCTTGATGATGCGGCGCTTGATTTCGTCGGTGATGTGCGGGATGACCTGAATGGTCGCGCCCAGGTAATCACCACGGCGCTCTTTGCGCAGCACGTGCTCGTAGACACGGCCAGTGGTGAAGTTGTTGTTCTGGGTCATCGTGGTGCGGATGAACCGCTCATAGTGGCCCAGGTCAAGATCGGTCTCGGCGCCGTCATGGGTGACGAACACCTCACCATGCTGGAACGGGCTCATGGTGCCTGGATCGACGTTGATGTACGGATCCAGTTTGAGCATGGTGACCTTAAGCCCCCGCGCTTCCAGGATGGCCGCCAGGGAAGCCGAGGCAATGCCTTTCCCCAATGAAGAAACAACACCGCCCGTGACGAATATGTAGCGCGTCATGAAAAACCCTAGAAGTCTGCGTTAAAGCGGCTAGCGCCGCCGGAGAAAGCGAAGGAAGGCCGAAGCCCCCGATCACCTGCGTCAATCACAGTGCATCTCAAAAAACTGCCGCGTCTGTACAGACCAGGTGCATACCCGGCATGGAGCTCGCTCGTCATTTTAGGAAATCAGCCCAGCAAAAAACTGCTTGGTAATCGGCAACTGCTGTGTTTTCGATGAAGCCACAGAAGTTGTATCAAGAAGGGAGGGTAGTCTACCGGAATCTAATCCTCAGCTCAAACCTTGCGCGTTGCTCGGCATTTGCCACTCCAAGGTACAGTCGCCCTGGGCCAGTTGCGGCAGGTTGGCCACCGCCAGCAGGCGCTCGCCCTGCCACAGCAGCGGCAGCCTTGGCCGAATGAAGTGTGGCACCTGATGTTCGTTGAGAGAGCGCTTGAGGTCGCGGTGGCCGCGGCCGGGCAGCGCCAGCCGTTCGCCGCCCTGACGATAGGCAATCCGCAGCGCTGCCTGCGGCAACGTACCGCACAGGCGCACGCGGCCGTTGCCCGGCAACTCTAGTGGCCGGCCATGATCCGGCCAGGCAAGCTCTCCTGAAGGGGCGGCCAGCCAATCGCCGCTGAGCCACCAGATGCGGCCGTGGCTGCGTTGCAACTGACCGTCTGCCAGGCGCCAGATGGGTTGCGCGTCATCGGCGGCGTCGCGCAACGCTTCCCAACCGACCCAATGGCGGCTATCCGGCAACCGCGTGCGAGTGCTTAACCAATACTGCAAAGCATTGCGCTGACGGGCGGGCGAAAGTGCCTTGAGCGCTTCCAGAGCGAGTGAGTCCAGCCCAGGCCATGCGCTCGGAGCGCCCTGCCCTGCCAGCGCCAGGTCGTCAGCGGCCAGTTCGTTGAGCAGGCTCAGCGCCTCGCCCAGATGATCGGCACTGCGCGCCAGGCTCTGGCTGGCTTGCGGCCAGCGCTGGTGCAGCAGCGGCAAAACCTCACCGCGCAGAAAATTACGGGCGTAGTGGGTGTCGGCATTGCTCGGGTCTTCGATCCAGGACAGCTGCGACTGCTCGGCGTAGCGCCGCAGCTGTTCACGCGGCAGCGCCAGCAACGGCCTGACCAGTTGGCCCCCGCCCAGCGGCCTAGCGACAGGCATTGCAGCCAGGCCACGCAAGCCGGCGCCGCGCAATAGCCTGAACAGCAGGGTTTCAGCCTGATCGTCGCGGTGCTGGCCGGTGAACAGGACTTCACCGGGGCGCAGAATGTCGGCAAAGGCGTGATAGCGAGCATTGCGCGCGGCTTGCTCGAGGCTGGCGCCGGGCGCGACCGTGACGTGGATGACCTGCAGTTCGATGGCGAGCTTGTCGCACAGGGATTGGCAATGGGCTGGCCAGCTGTCGGCGGCGGCTTGCAGGCCGTGGTGGATGTGGATGGCACGCAGGGGGGGCGCGTGGTGGTGGCGGGTGTAGTCAGCGAGAAGGTGCAGGAGGACGCTGGAGTCGAGGCCGCCGGAGAGGGCGACATACCAGGCGGGAGCGTGCTGCCAGGGGGAAAGGCTGTGGGTGAGGTCGATCATGTGTGCCTCACTGAGAAGCTGGGGTCGCTGCGCGACCCCGACGGCGTCAACTCAGATCAGAGACCGTAGCTCATCAGGCGGTCATAGCGACGCTTGAGCAGCGTGTCATGGTCCAGTCCACTGAGCATATCCAGCTGCTGAATCAGCTCGCCACGAATGGTTTGCGAAACTTTGACTGGATCACGATGGGCGCCGCCCAGCGGCTCCTCGATCACTTGGTCGACGATATTCAGGCTCTTCAGGCGCTCGGCAGTGATGCCCATCGCTTCGGCTGCATCGGCAGCCTTGTCGGCGGTCTTCCACAGGATCGAAGCGCAACCTTCCGGCGAGATCACCGCATAGGTCGAGTACTGCAGCATGTTCAACTGGTCACAGACACCAATGGCCAGCGCACCGCCCGAACCACCTTCGCCAATCACGGTGGCGATAATCGGAGTTTTCAGCCGCGCCATGACACGCAGGTTCCAGGCAATAGCCTCGCTCTGGTTGCGCTCTTCGGCGTCGATGCCTGGGTAGGCACCCGGAGTATCGATGAAGGTCAGGATCGGCATCTTGAAGCGCTCGGCCATTTCCATCAGGCGGCAGGCCTTGCGGTAGCCTTCCGGACGCGGCATACCGAAGTTGCGACGCACCTTCTCGCGCACTTCACGGCCTTTCTGGTGACCGATGACCATCACTGGCTTGCCGTCCAGACGCGCAGTACCACCAACAATGGCAGCGTCGTCGGAGAAGTGGCGGTCGCCGTGCAGCTCTTCGAACTCGGTGAAGATGTGCTGCAGGTAGTCCAGTGTGTACGGCCGGCGCGGGTGACGTGCCAGGCGGGCAATCTGCCAGCTGGTCAGATTGCTGAAGATGCTTTCGGTGAGGGTGCTGCTCTTGTCTTGCAGACGGGCAATCTCATCGCTGATGTTCAGCGAGTTGTCATTGCCAACCAGACGCAGCTCTTCAATCTTGGCTTGCAGGTCGGCAATCGGCTGTTCGAAATCGAGGAAATTCGGGTTCATAGGCATCCGTCTTGGGTCTACGGCCAGGCGGCCGGCCGGTTGATCCGTTTGGCGCCCTACCTTAAAGGATCAGGCGCATTCAGGTCGAGATTAAAAATTCATCGTATTAGCGGTATTGCAGGAAGACGTTCTCACGCCCGAACTGGTCACGCAGGGCTTGAATCAGCCCGTCCGCCGGGTCGATCGCCCAGTCATTACCAAACTGCAGCATGGCCTTGGCGTCGTTACCGGTGTATTCAAGGGTGATCGGGCACCCGCCACGGTGGCGGGTGATCAGCTCACCCAGCCAGCGCAGGCGGTCACCCTTGAGTGCATCATGGGCGACCTTCAGGCGCAGGCTCTCGGCCAGCCGCGTGCGCGCGTCTTCCATGGTCATCACCTGCTTGACGCGCAGGCGCAGACCGCCAGAGAAATCATCGTTACTGACCTCGCCCTCGACCACGACCATGGCATCGTTCTGCAACAGTGCCTGGGCGGCCATGAACGAGTCTGCGAACAGCGAAGCTTCGATGCGTCCGGAGCGGTCATCGAGGGTGACGAAGCCCATCTTGTCACCCTTCTTGTTCTTCATCACGCGCAAGGCAATGATCATCCCGGCCACCGTCTGCACTTCGCGCGACGGTTTCAGGTCGATGATCCGCTGGCGGGCGAAGCGGCGGATTTCGCCTTCGTACTCGTCGATCGGGTGGCCGGTCAGGTACAGCCCCAGCGTGTCCTTTTCACCTTTCAAGCGCTCTTTGAGGGTCAGCTCGCGCGCCTTGCGGTGGTTGGCATAAACGTCGACATCCGCTTCGACGAACAGCCCGCCAAACAGGTCGATGTGGCCGCTATCGGCGGTCCGCGCGGTCTGCTCGGCCGACTTCACTGCCTCTTCGAGCGCCGACATCAGCGCTGCCCGGTTGCGGTCGATGTTGGCCTGGTAGGCCTTGATCTCGTCGTGAAAGTGCGGCCCGAGGCGATCCAGCGCACCGCTGCGGATCAGTGCATCGAGAGTACGCTTGTTGACCCGCTTGAGGTCGATGCGCTCACAGAAGTCGAACAGATCCTTGAACGGCCCACCGGCACTGCGCGCCTCGACAATGGCCTCCACCGGCCCTTCACCTACACCTTTGATCGCGCCCAGGCCATAAATGATGCGGCCATCGTCGTCGACTGTGAACTTGAACTCGGAGGCGTTCACATCCGGGGCGTCAAGGCGCAGTTTCATGGTGCGCACTTCTTCGATCAGCACCACCACCTTGTCGGTGTTGTGCATATCCGCAGAAAGCACCGCCGCCATGAACGGCGCCGGGTAGTGCGTCTTGAGCCAGGCGGTCTGATAAGAAACCAGGCCGTAGGCGGCCGAGTGCGACTTGTTGAAGCCGTAGCCGGCGAATTTTTCTACCAGGTCGAAGATGTTACCGGCCAGATCCGCACTGATGCCGTTGTTGGCACACCCCTCGATGAAGCCGCCACGCTGCTTGGCCATCTCTTCGGGCTTTTTCTTACCCATCGCCCGGCGCAGCATGTCAGCACCGCCGAGGGTGTAGCCGGCCATGACCTGGGCGATCTGCATCACCTGTTCCTGATACAGGATGATGCCGTAGGTCGGTGCCAATACAGGCTGCAGGCCTTCGTACTGGTAGTCCGGGTGTGGGTAGGCCAGCTCGGCGCGACCGTGTTTACGGTTGATGAAGTCATCAACCATGCCCGACTGCAGTGGGCCTGGGCGGAACAACGCCACCAATGCGATAAGGTCTTCCAGGCAGTCGGGCTTGAGCTTTTTGATCAGCTCTTTCATACCGCGCGACTCGAGCTGGAATACCGCAGTGGTCTCGGCCTTCTGCAGCAGCTCGTAGGTTTTCTTGTCGTCCAGCGGGATGAAGTCGATGTTCAGATCGGGCAAGCCTTCCTTGGCCTGCTCGCGGTTGATCGTCTCCATCGCCCACTTGATGATGGTCAGGGTGCGCAGGCCGAGGAAGTCGAACTTGACCAGCCCCGCCGCCTCGACGTCGTCCTTGTCGAACTGGGTTACCAGGCCGCCGCCCTCTTCGTCACAGGCGATCGGCGAAAAGTCGGTGAGCTTGGTCGGTGCGATAACCACACCACCCGCGTGCTTGCCGGTACCGCGACAGACGCCCTCGAGCTTGAGGGCCATGTCCCAGATCTCGCGGCCATCCTCGTCGCTCTTGAGGAAGTCGCGCAGCACCTCCTCCTGCTCGTAGGCCTTTTCCAGGGTCATGCCGACTTCGAACGGGATCATCTTCGACAGACGATCAGCCAGCCCGTAGGACTTGCCCTGCACCCGCGCCACATCGCGCACCACCGCTTTCGCAGCCATGGTGCCAAAGGTGATGATCTGGCTTACCGCGTTACGCCCGTAGGCGTCGGCGACGTATTCGATGACTCGGTCGCGGCCATCCATGCAGAAGTCGACGTCGAAGTCGGGCATCGATACCCGCTCAGGGTTGAGGAAGCGCTCGAACAGCAGGTCGTAGGCCAGCGGGTCCAGGTCGGTGATCTTCAACACGTAGGCGACCAGCGAACCGGCACCCGAACCGCGGCCAGGGCCGACCGGTACGCCGTTGTTCTTGGCCCACTTGATGAAGTCCATAACGATCAGGAAGTAACCGGGGAAGCCCATTTGGATGATGATATCCAGCTCGAACTTGAGCCGGTCCAGATAGACCTGACGCTTGGCCTCGTAGTCCTCGGTAGTGTCCTTGGGCAGGATCACCGTCAGGCGTTCTTCCAGGCCCTCGTGGGAAACGTGGCGCAGGTAGTCATCGATGCCCATGCCATTGGGCGTCGGGAAGTCGGGCAGGAAGTGCTTGCCCAGTTGCACCTCGATGTTGCAGCGCTTGGCGATTTCCACCGTGTTGGCCACGGCGTCGGGCAGGTCGCTGAACAGCTCGACCATCTCTTCCTGGCTTTTCAGGTATTGCTGATCGCTGTACAGGCGCGGTCGGCGCGGGTCGTCGAGGGTCCAGCCCTCACCGATGCAGACGCGGGTTTCGTGGGCGTCAAAATCGGTCTGCTTGATGAAGCGCACATCGTTGGTCGCGACCAGCGGCGCGCCAACCCGGTCAGCCAGGGCTACAGCGGCGTGCAGGTGGTCTTCATCGCCAGGGCGATTGGTGCGCTGCAGCTCGACGTAGAAGCGCCCGGGGAACATGCCCAGCCAGTCGCGCAGCAGGGCTTCGGCCTCTGCGCTGCGGCCGCTGAGCAGGGCCATGCCGATATCCCCTTCGCGGGCGGCAGACAGCGCGATCAAGCCTTCGCTGGCCGGGGCTATCCAGTCGCGCTGGATCACCACCAAGCCATTGCGCTGGCCGTCGACCCAGCCGCGCGAAATCAATTCGGTGAGGTTGCGATAACCCTTGGGGTTCATCGCCAGGAAGCAGATACGCGACAATGGCGCTTCCGGATCAGCCCCGGCCAGCCACAAATCGGCGCCGCAAATCGGCTTGATGCCGTTGCCCATCGCGTTCTTGTAGAACTTCACCAACGAGCACATGTTGCTCTGGTCGGTAATCGCCACTGCCGGCATGTTCAGTCCGGCCAAAGCCTTGGCCAGCGGCTTGATCCGCACCAGACCATCGACCAGGGAGAATTCGGAGTGCACACGAAGGTGAACGAAAGAAACCGACATGTAAGGGCCTATAGCAGAGCAGCGGACAAGCGCGGGATTGTACCGCAAATGTGAACGGCTGCGGCGCCACGTGACGGCCTGCAGGGTCGCAGCGCGACCCGCGCAGACGATCAGATCAGTGAGGTAGGCACGCCCGCGCGGGCTTCCCAGGCCACCCGCACCGGCGCGAAGGAGCGCCGGTGGATCGGCGTAGGCCCAAGCCGGGCAAGTGCCTCAAGGTGCACGGGGGTCGGATAGCCTTTGTGACCACCCATGCCGTAGCCGGGGTAGATCAACTCGAAGGCGCTCATCTCGCGGTCACGGGTGACCTTGGCCAGGATCGACGCGGCAGCGATCGCAGGCACCTTGGCGTCGCCCTGCACCACTGGGTCGGATGGCACAGTCAGCACCGGGCAGCGATTGCCGTCGATCAAGGCAAGCTTGGGAGTGATGCTCAAGCCCTCGACCGCGCGCTGCATGGCCAGCATTGTGGCATGGAGAATGTTCAACCGGTCGATTTCATCAACCTCAGCCCGCGCAATGCAAAAGCTCAGGGCTTTTTCGCAGATTTCGTCGAACAACGCTTCGCGCCTGGCTTCGGTGAGCTTCTTGGAGTCGTTCAAGCCGAGGATCGGCCGCCGTGGATCGAGGATCACCGCTGCCGTGACCACCGCACCGCAGAGTGGCCCGCGGCCAACTTCGTCGACGCCTGCGACGAGTTCTTCGACCAGGTTGAAATCCAGTCCCAGCTGCATCTAGCGTTGCTCCAACAGGGCCAGCACTGCGTCCGCCGCCTGGTTCGAGGCGTCACGGCGGAGGGTGCGGTGAATCTGATCAAAGCTGTCAGTCTGATGCTGACCATCGGCAAGTAACGGTGCCAGGGTCTGCGCCAGGGCCTCGCTGGTGGCGGCGTCCTGCAGCAGTTCCGGCACCAACATGCGCTGCGCCAACAGATTAGGCAGCGACACATAGGGGCTTTTGACCATGCGTTTGAGAATCCAGTAGGTCAGCGGCGCCAGGCGATAGGCGACAACCATTGGCCGCTTGTACAGCATCGCTTCCAGCGTAGCGGTACCCGACGCAATCAGCACGGCATCGCAGGCGGCCAGTGCCTGATGTGACTGACCATCGAGCAGAGTCAGCGGCAGGTCGCGACCTGCCAGCATCTGCTCGATCTGCTCACGGCGGGTCTGGTTGGCGCAGGGCAAGACAAACCGCACACCCGGGATCAACTGCTGCAAACGCTCGGCGGCCTCCAGGAACAGCGCACCCAGCCGGCCGACTTCGCCGCCGCGGCTGCCGGGCATCAATGCCACCAGCGGCCCGGCGGGCAGGCCCAGCTCGGCACGAGCGGCTTGACGGTCTGCCTCCAGCGGAATTGTATCGGCCAGCGGATGGCCGACAAAGCGCACCGGTACACCCTGCTCTTCATAGAAGCGCGCCTCGAATGGCAGCAGGGTCAGCATCAGATCGCAGCCTTCGCGGATCTTCAGCACCCGCTTCTGCCGCCAGGCCCAGACCGACGGGCTGACGTAGTGCACGGTCTTGATGCCGTGCTGGCGCAGTTTCAGTTCAATATTGAGGGTGAAGTCGGGTGCATCGATGCCGATGAACACATCGGGCTTCGCGTCAAGCAGGGTCTCGATCAGCAGTTTGCGTCGCTTGAGCAGCTCACGCAGACGCCCGAGCACCTCAACCAGACCCATCACTGCCAGGCGCTCCATGGGGAAGTAGGACTGCATGCCCTCGGTCTCCATCAACGGGCCGCCGACACCGATAAAGCGCACACCGGGATGGCGCGCCTTGAGTGCGCGCATCAGACCGGAGCCAAGGATATCGCCGCTGGCCTCACCTGCGACCAACGCTACACAAAGCTCGCTCATATCAGCGGGTGATGCCGCGAGCAGAGCTCTGGATGGAGGCACGGAACAGCTCGACCTCAGGGTGCAATGCAGCCAACTCCTGCAACTCGTTAATAGCCTCGTCAGCCGTCAGGCCCTGGCGAAAGACCATTTTGTAGGCCTTGCGCAGCGCGAGGATGACTTCATCGCTGAATCCACGCCGACGCATGCCTTCGAAGTTCATGCTGCGGGCTTCGGCCGGGCTGCCAAATACAGTGACGAACGCGGGTACGTCCTTGCCGATCGCGGTGCCCATTCCGGAAAACGCGTGAGCGCCGATATGGCAGTACTGATGAACCAGGGTGTAACCAGACAGAATTGCCCAGTCGCCCACATGCACATGGCCAGCCAGCGCAGTGTTGTTGACCAGAATGCAATTGTTGCCGATCACGCTGTCATGGCCGATGTGGGCATAGGCCATGATCAAATTGTGATCGCCGAGGGTGGTTTCAGCACGGTCCTGAACGGTTCCGCGGTGAATGGTCACGCCTTCGCGGATCACGTTGTGGTCGCCGATCACCAGACGCGTTGCTTCACCCTTGTACTTGAGGTCAGGGGTGTCTTCGCCAATCGAGGAAAACTGGTAGATACGGTTGTTCTTGCCGATCCGGGTCGGCCCTTTGAGTACCACATGTGGGCCGATTACTGTGCCCTCCCCGATTTCGACATCGGGACCAATGATCGACCAGGGGCCCACCTCGACACCGTCCGCCAGCCTGGCAGAAGGATCGACGATAGCCCGCGGATCAATTGAATTCATAGGGAGCGTTCCGCACAGGTAATCTGCGCCGAGCATACCGGCTTGCCGTCAACCAGGGCACGGCACTCAAACTTCCAGATCATGCTCTTGCGGCTGAGGAACTTGGCTTCCAGGACCAACTGGTCGCCTGGCAACACTGGCTGACGGAAGCGTAGCTTGTCGGAGCCAACGAAGTAGTACAGCGTGCCGTCTGCCGGCTTGGCATCGAGCATCTTGAACCCGAGAATCCCGGCTGCCTGGGCCATGGCTTCGATGATCAGCACGCCTGGCATGATCGGGTGGGCCGGGAAGTGGCCGTTGAAGAACGGCTCGTTGATGCTGACATTCTTGTAGGCACGAATGCTCTGGGCCTCGAAGTCCAGCTCCGTGACCCGGTCCACCAGCAGGAACGGGTAACGGTGAGGCAGGTATTCGCGAATCTCGTTGATGTCCATCATTTCGGGGGAAGCCTGTAGTAAGAATAGGGAGCGCAGGTGCTGACCACACGCTCCTTTAGCAATCCAATAGAGGAGCCAGCTAGCAACGGATCACTCTTGGCTCAGGAAATGGTATCAGCCTTCTGATGTCGGCTGGCCACCTGAGGTCACGGTCTCGAAGCGTTTTTCCATCTGCTGCAGGCGTTTGGCCATATCGTCGAGCTGGCGAATCCGCGCCGCACTCTTGCGCCAATCGCCCAGCGGCTGCATGGCCGTGCCGGAAGAATAGGCACCCGGCTCGGTGATCGAACGGGTAACCATGGTCATGCCGGAGACGAACACGTTGTCGCAGACATCGATATGGCCAACCATGCCGACACCGCCAGCAATGGTGCAATGCTTGCCAATGCGGGTGCTGCCAGAGATGCCGACACACGCGGCCATAGCCGTGTGATCGCCAATGTGCACGTTGTGCGCGATCTGGATCTGGTTGTCGAGCTTGACCCCGTTGCCGATCTGGGTATCCGCCAATGCACCGCGGTCTACCGCAGTATTGACGCCGATCTCGACATCATCACCGATGCTTACACCGCCGATCTGGGCAATCTTGCGCCAGACGCCCTTCTCGTTGGCAAAGCCGAAGCCCTCGCCGCCGATCACCGCACCGGACTGAATCGTCACCCGCGCACCAATGGTCACGTCGTGATACAGCGTGACCCGCGGGGCCAGCCAGCCGCCTTCGCCGATCACACAGCGCGCACCAATGAAGCAGTGCGCACCCACGGTGACATTGGCAGCGATGCGCGCACCGCTCTCGATCACCGCAAACGGCCCAATGCTGGCACTGCCATCGACCTGAGCGTCATCAGCAACCACGGCGCTGGGGTGAATCCCCGCTACAGCCTTGGGCTTTGGATCAAACAGGTGAGAGATGCGCGCGTAAGCCAGATACGGGTCGGCGACGATCAGGGCGTTGCCGGCGAAGCCTTCGGCGTCTGCTGCCTTGAGCAGAACCGCAGAAGCCTGGGAATTGTCCAGGTACTTGCGATACTGCGGGTTGGCGAGAAAGCTCAATTGCCCGGGACCGGCCTCGTGCAAGGTGGCCAGCCCGGTAATCTGCAGCGTCTCGGGCCCCTTGAGGGTAGCGCCGAGCGCCTCGGCCAATTGGCCGAGCGTCATGGTCACGGTCATATCAACGGGCTTGGTTCATGCGCTCGATGACTTGGCGAGTGATGTCGTACTGCGGTTTGACATCGATCACTGCGCCGCGCTCGAGTACCAGGTCAAAGCCGCCTTTCTTGATCACTTCTTCAACAGCACCGTCCAGCTTCGGTTTGAGCTGCTTGAGCATGTCACGGTCGGCAACGGCCTTGGCTTCGTTGAGTTCCTTGGACTGGAACTGGAAGTCACGGGCTTTTTGCTTGAACTCGAGCTCAAGACGCTCACGCTCTTGCTGCTGCATCTTGTCGCCGCCTTTGAGCAGACGGTCCTGGATGCCTTTGGCGCTGCTTTCCAGGCCCTTGAGCTTGGTCAGTTGCGGGCCGAACTTCTTCTCGGCATCGACGGCGTAACGCTTGGCGGCGTCCGACTCGAGCAGTGCCATCTGATAGTTCAGCACAGCCACTTTCATTTCGGCGAAAGCGGGGGTGGCGACCAGCGCCGCAGCCACGAAGGCCAGTTGGGTCAACTTACGCACGATGCACTCCTGGAGAATCCGTTGTCGTTTAGCACGGGGCCAACCTTAGAAGGTCTGCCCCAGAGAGAATTGGAACACCTGGGTTTCGGCTTCTGCCGGCTTCTTGATCGGCATTGCCAAACTGAAGCTCAACGGGCCCAGCGCAGTGATCCAGGTTACGCCGAGGCCAACCGAACTGGCCATGTCCGAGAAGCCGACCTTGGTGCAATCAGGCTTGGAACCGCAGTTGGTGTCGAACACGTTACCCACGTCCCAGAACACGGAGGTGCGCAGCGAGCGCTGGTCCTTGACGAACGGCAGCGGGAACAGCAACTCGACACCACCCTGCACCAGCACGTTGCCACCGAAGGCCAACGGATCCTGATCGGGGTCAGCCGCAGTACCCGGACGGTTACCCTTGCTCGGCGTACTGCGCGGGCCGAGGGTGTTGTCCTTGAAGCCACGTACCGAGTTGAAACCACCGGCGTAGTAGTTCTCGTAGAACGGCAGACCAGAGGTACTGCCATAACCGTCACCGTAACCCAGCTCAGTGTGCAGACGCAGGGTGTAATCGTTGGACAGCGGCTTGAACAGCTGGCCACGGTAGTCCAGTTTGTAGAACGACAGGTCGCTGCCCGGCACGGTGCTTTCCAGGGTCAGGCTCTGGGAGTGACCACGGGTAGCCAGTACACCTTTGTTCAGGGTCGATTCGGACCAGCCGACAGACGCCTTGAAGTTGAGGAAGTTGTCGCCCTCTTTGTCGACGAAGTCGAAGATCTCGTCAACGGTGTAGCGACCGGTCTTCAGCTTGTCCTGCTGCACGCTCAGGCCGTAGGTCAGACGCGATGTCTCGCTGATCGGGTAACCGACGCTGACACCGGCACCCAGGCTGTCTACTGCGTAGCTGGCCACGTCGACGTCGAGGTCGTCGTAGTCGGTGCTGCGGTAGAAGGCGTTGTAACCCAGGCTTACGCCATCGGCAGTCCAGTAGGGGTCAACGAAGCCAAAGTTGTAGCGGGTCTGGTATTCGCTGCGGGTCAGGCCGATCGAAACCTTGTTACCGGTACCGAGGAAGTTGGTCTGGCTGATCGAACCACCGAGGATCAAACCGGCGCTCTGGGCGAAACCGACGCTGGCGGTGATCGAACCGGAGGCCTGCTCTTCAACGCTGTAGTTGACGTCGACCTGGTCATCGGTACCCGGCACAGGCGGGGTCTCAACGTTGACTTCCTTGAAGAAGCCCAGACGCTCGAGGCGAGTCTTGGACTGGTCGATCAGGTAGGTCGAAGCCCAGCCGCCTTCCATCTGGCGCATTTCGCGACGCAGCACTTCATCTTCGGTCTTGGTGTTGCCGCGGTAGTTGATGCGGTTGACGTAGGCACGCTTGCCCGGGTCGACCACGAACATGATGTCGACGGTGTGGTCTTCATCGTGCGCCTGCGGCACGCCGTTGACGTTGGCGAAGGTATAGCCTTCGTTACCCAGACGACGGGTGATCAGGTCAGACGTGGTGGTCATCACCTTGCGCGAGAAGACCTGGCCTGGCTGCACCAGCAGCAGCGACTGGACCTGGTCTTCCGGAACCTTGAGGTCACCGGACAGCTTCACGTCACGAACGGTGTACTTCTCACCTTCGTTGATGTTGACGGTGATGTAGACGTGCTTCTTGTCCGGGGTGATCGACACCTGGGTAGAAGCGATGTCCATGTTGATGTAGCCGCGGTCCAGGTAGTAGGAGCGCAGACGCTCGAGGTCACCGGAGAGTTTTTCGCGGGCATACTTGTCGTCGTTCTTGAAGAACGACAACCAGTTGGTGGTTTTCAGCTCGAACAGCTGGCCGAGTTCGTCATCATCGAACACGGTGTTGCCCACCACATTGATGTGCTGAATCGCGGCAACCGTGCCTTCGTTGATGTTGATCTTCAGGCCAACCCGGTTGCGCGGCTGTGGCACGACTTCCGCTTCGACCTCGGCCGAGTAGCGGCCCTGGGCCACGTACTGACGTTGCAGTTCGTTACGCACACCCTCGAGGGTGGCGCGCTGGAAGATCTCGCCTTCGGCCAGACCAGACTGCTTCAGACCTTTCATCAGGTCCTCAGTGCTGATCGCCTTGTTGCCTTCGATCTCGATGCTGGCTACCGACGGACGTTCGACCACATTGATGATCAAGACGTTGCCGTCGCGGCTCAGCTGGATATCCTGGAAGAAGCCAGTCTTGAACAGCGAGCGGGTGGAATCGACCAGGCGACGGTCGTCAGCCTGATCGCCCACGTTCAGAGGCAGTGCGCCGAACACGCTGCCGGCGGAAACCCGCTGCAGGCCGTTGACGCGGATATCGGAGATGGTGAAGGACTCAGCGTGAACTTCAGCGATCATCAGTGCGGAGAGGACCGCAGTTAGCAGCAGACGTTTCATGAAGTCCTTTTATTCCAACTGGCAATAAACAACCCGCCGCAAAAAGGCGGCAGGTTTGCAATTGAGCGAAGCTTTATAGTCGACCCAGATCGTTGATCAGGGCGAGCAACATCACCCCTATGACCAAACTTATACCGATCTGGACCCCCCAACCTTGCACCCGATCCGACAGCGGACGGCCGCGTGCCAACTCGATCAGGTAGAACAACAGATGCCCCCCATCCAGTACTGGAATGGGCAGCAGGTTCAGAACCCCCAGGCTTATGCTCAGGTAGGCCAGGAAATTCAGGAAATCCCCAACGCCCGACTGGGCTGAAGCGCCCGCCACTTTAGCAATGGTTATCGGTCCGCTCAAGTTTTTTACCGAGAGCTCGCCGAACAGCATTTTCTTCAACGACTCAAGGGTCAGAATGCTCATATTCCAGGTCCGCGTCAGGCCTTCGCCCATCGCGGCCAGCGGCCCATAGCTGACTTCGCGCAGCATCGTCGCCGGCCATTCGCCACCTTTGACCCCTGCCCCGAGGTAACCACCGGAGGCCTGGCCTTCGCCTTTGCGCGCCAGGGTTACCGCGACATCCAGCACCGCGGCATCGCGCTCGATCCGCAGCTGCACCTTGGCCTCTGGCCGGGCACGCACGCTGTCGACCACTTGTTGCCATTCGTTGAGGGCAATGCCATCCAGGCTCAGCAGCTTGTCACCGGTTTTCAGCCCCGCTGCCGCCGCCGGCCCGTTCGGGTCGATTTCGGCCAGTACCGGGGCAATCACCGGGCGCCACGGGCGCAGACCCAGCGACTGGATCGGATCGGGTTCATCCGCCCCGCGCAGCCACTGGTTCAAGTTGATCTCGTGTTGCTTCTCGGCAGTGCTGCCCTCGTCCAGCACACCCACGCGCAGGGTGCCGCTCTCGCCAAGGCGGCGCACCAGTTGCAGGTTGACCGCAGACCAGCCATTGGTCGCCTTGCCGTCCACCGAGACGATTTCCTGGCCAGCAGCGAGGCCGGCACTGGCGGCCAGGCTACCCGCCTCGACCGCACCGATGACCGGCCGTACCTGCTGGGTGCCAAGCATGGCCAGCAGCCAGAAGAACACGATTGCCAGGAGGAAGTTGGCGATCGGCCCCGCGGCGACAATGGCGATGCGCTGGCCGACCGGCTTGCGATTGAACGACTGCTCGATCAGCGCCGGCGGCACTTCGCCCTCGCGCTCGTCGAGCATCTTCACGTAACCGCCCAGCGGAATGGCCGCAACCACGAACTCCGTGCCATGCCGGTCGTGCCAGCGCAGCAGCGGGGTGCCAAAGCCTACCGAGAAACGCAGCACCTTGACCCCGCAACGGCGCGCAACCCAGAAATGACCAAATTCATGGAAGGTGACCAGCACGCCCAACGCAACCAGGGTACCGATGATCATGTAGAGCGCAGTCATATCCATCTCCGAAAGACGTTCAGGACAACCCTGGAGCGAGCACGCATCAGCGGCCGTTCCGCCGCAGCCATTCCCGGGACAGCTCCCGCGCGCGCTGGTCGGCAGCAAACACCGCATCCAGCGACGTCAGTGGCACAACTGGCTCCTGTTCGAGCACCTGCTCGATCATACCCGCGATCTCCGGGAAGCGGATACGCCGCTGCAAAAATGCCTCGACTGCCACTTCATTGGCCGCATTCAGTACCGCAGGTGCACTGTGGCCGGCTTCTGCCGCCTGACGCGCCAGGCGCAGGCAGGGGAAGCGTTGCGGATCGGGCGCCTGAAAATCCAGCCGGGCGATGGCAAACAGGTCAAGCGGGGCAACGCCGGAGTCGATCCGCTCTGGCCAGGCCAGCGCATTGGCAATCGGCGTGCGCATGTCCGGATTACCCAATTGGGCGAGCACCGAACCATCGACGTAATCCACCAATGAGTGGATCACGCTTTGCGGATGCACCACGACTTCGACCTGAGCTGGAGCAGCATCGAACAGCCAGCAAGCCTCGATCAGCTCGAGGCCCTTGTTCATCATGCTCGCCGAGTCGACCGAAATCTTGCGCCCCATCGACCAGTTGGGATGGGCACAGGCCTGCTCGGGCGTGACTGCTTCAAGCTGCGCCGATGGCGTTTCGCGGAACGGCCCGCCGGAGGCCGTCAGCAAGATGCGGCGCACGCCAACTGCACCCAGACCACGCGCATAATCGCCGGGCAAGCATTGGAAAATGGCATTGTGCTCGCTGTCGATCGGCAGCAACACCGCGCCACTGCGCCGTACTGCGTCCATGAACAACGCGCCGGACATAACCAGCGCTTCCTTGTTGGCGAGCAGAACCTTCTTGCCGGCCTCAACCGCCGCCAGGGTTGGACGCAAGCCAGCAGCACCGACGATCGCAGCCATTACCGCGTCGACTTCGCTGGCTGCAGCCACCTGACAAAGGCCGGCCTCGCCTTCGAGCACCTCGGTAGCACTGCCCGCCGCCGCCAGATCCGCACGCAGGCGCAGCGCAGCGTCAGCGCTTGGTACCACAGCAAACGCTGGGCTATGGCGCAAACACAGCGCCAGCAGCTGCTCGACCTGGGAATAGCCGCTGAGCGCAAATACCTGGTAGCGCTCTGGGTGACGGCCAATCACGTCAAGCGTGCTCAGACCAATCGAACCGGTAGCGCCAAGCACCGTGATCCGTTGCCTACGGCTCACATGACACCCCATTCAGCGGCCCACAGCAGCACGGCGAACATCGGGATGGCAGCGGTCAGGCTGTCGATGCGGTCAAGCACACCACCATGGCCTGGCAGCAGGTTGCTGCTGTCCTTGATGCCTTCGCGGCGCTTGAACATGCTTTCAGTGAGATCACCCACCACCGAAGCCATCACCACCACTACCGCACCCAGCAGCCCCAACAGCAGCTGGCCGATGCTCCAGTCACGCACCAGGCCTACGCCCAAGGTGATCAGCAGGCTGACGGCAAGGCCGCCATACACGCCTTCCCAGCTCTTGCCGGGGCTGACGTGAGGGGCCAGCTTGCGCTTGCCGAACGCGCGACCGGAGAAGTACGCACCGATGTCGGCAGACCACACCAGCACCATCACCGAGAGAATCAGAAAGTTACCCAGCGGCCAGTGCTTGAGCAACACCAGGCCTTGCCAGGCCGGCAGCAGCACCAGCAAGCCGATCAGCAGGCGGCAGGCGGCACTCGACCACAGTTCGCTACTGCGCGGGTAGGTCAGCACCAGCCAGGTCGCCAACCCCCACCAGATCACCGCTGCGCCGAGCACCCAAGGCGCCAGTTCGGGCAACAGGTACAGCAGCATCAACGCCGCAGCCACCACAGCGGCATAAGCAATGCGCATTGGTTGAGCCATCAAGCCGGCCAGACGCGCCCATTCCCAGGCGCCCAAGGTGACCACACAGCCGATGAACAGGGCGAAGTCGCCGCCCTGCAGAAGAAAGAATCCAGCCAGTGCAATCGGCAGCAGGATCAGCGCAGTAATGATGCGTTGTTTAAGCATTAAGCACGAGCTCCAGCCTCGACCTGCTCGCTGGTTTTCCCAAAGCGGCGTTGGCGCGAAGCGAAATCGGCCAGCGCGGTACGCATGGCCTCGTGTTTGAAGTCCGGCCAGAACAGGTCGGAGAAATACAGCTCGGCGTAGGCCAGCTGCCACAGCAAGAAGTTACTGATGCGATGCTCGCCGCCGGTACGAATACACAAGTCAGGCAGCGGCAGGTCGCCGGTCGACAGACAGGCCTGCAACAACCCCGGAGTGATGTCATCCGGGCGCAGATGCCCAGCCTGAACCTCACGGGCCAGCCGTTGCGCCGCCTGGGCGATATCCCACTGACCACCATAATTGGCAGCGACCTGCAGGATGAAGCGATTGCTGCCGGCGGTTGCCGCTTCGGCCTCGCGCATGGCGGCCTGCAGCTCCGGATGAAAGCGGCTGCGATCACCGATGATGCGCAGGCTGATGTTGTTGTCATTGAGGCGCCGGGCCTCGCGGCGCAAGGCTGTGAAAAACAACTCCATCAACGCGCCGACCTCATCGGCCGGGCGCTGCCAGTTTTCACTGGAGAATGCGAACAGGGTCAGGACTTCGACACCCGCCTCGGCACATACCTCAATCACCGCGCGCACAGCATCCACGCCAGCTTTATGCCCGGCAACACCGGGCAGCAGACGCTTCTTCGCCCAGCGATTGTTGCCGTCCATGATGATCGCGACGTGGCGCGGCACCCCTGACGGCGCCGCTTGCTTGGTCTTTTCCATGAAGAGAACCCTGGCCTCAGACGGCCATCAGGTCCTTTTCCTTCGCCTTCACGGCAATCTCGATATCCGCGACGAACTTGTCGGTCAGCTTCTGGATTTCATCAGCCGCACGACGCTCTTCGTCTTCGCTGATTTCCTTTTCCTTGACCAGGTCCTTGAGCTGGCTGAGCGCATCACGACGGATGTTGCGCACGGCGACACGGCCATCTTCGGCAGCTTGACGGGCCTGCTTGGTGAAGCCCTTGCGGGTTTCTTGGGTAAGCGCTGGCATGGTGATCAGCAGCAGCTCGCCCAGGTTGGTCGGGTTCAGGTTGAGGCCTGCGCTACCGATAGCCTTGTCGACCGCGCTGAGCATGTTGCGCTCGAAAGCAACAACCTGCAGGGTGCGCGAATCCTTGACGGTGATGCTGGCCACTTGCTTGATCGGCGTATACGCGCCGTAGTACGGCACCATCACGCCTTCGAGAATGCTTGGGTGAGCAACACCGGTGCGGATGCGGCTGAACGCATCCTGGAGCGATTCCAGCGACTTGGTCATACGTTCCTGAGCATCTTTCTTGATTTCGTTGATCATGCTTGGCCTTCCTCGATCAAAGTACCTTCAGCGCCACCCACCACGATATTCAGCAGGGCGCCAGGCTTGTTCATGTTGAATACACGCAATGGCATCTTGTGGTCGCGGCACAGACAGATTGCGGTCAGGTCCATCACACCCAGCTTGCGATCCAGAACCTCATCATAGGTGAGGCGATCGAACTTCTCGGCGTGCGGGTCCTTGAATGGATCGGCAGTGTACACACCGTCGACCTTGGTCGCCTTCAGCACCACATCTGCATCGATTTCGATGCCGCGCAGGCAGGCTGCGGAGTCGGTGGTGAAGAACGGGTTGCCGGTACCGGCGGAGAAAATTACCACATCCCCGGAGTTGAGGTGGCGAATAGCTTTGCGACGATCGTAATGGTCGGTGACGCCGACCATGGAAATGGCCGACATGACCAGTGCCGGGATGTTCGAACGCTCAAGGGCGTCGCGCATGGCCAGGCCATTCATCACCGTGGCGAGCATGCCCATGTGGTCGCCGGTAACCCGATCCATGCCGGCGGCGCTGAGCGCTGCACCGCGGAACAGGTTGCCGCCGCCGATGACCAGACCCACCTGGACACCGATGCCGACCAGCTGACCCACTTCGAGGGCCATGCGGTCCAACACTTTCGGGTCGATCCCGAACTCTTCCGAGCCCATCAGGGCCTCGCCGCTAAGTTTGAGCAAAATGCGTTTATAGCGAGGTTGGCGACCACTCACCTGCTGAGCCATTGCGAGTCTCTCCTGCGGCGTTTTTAAGAAAATTCTGCGCGGGCTGGGTTACAGCCAGCTAACTGTAGCGTGGCGCTGCTTCAGCGCCAGCGGTACCAGGCCGGATAAACCTGGTGCCGGTTTGACAAAGAGGCTGCGCGCGTGAGCGGGCAGCCTCTTTGGGGCGACAGACGAGGCTGTCTTACTGCTTGGCAGCAGCCAGCTGGGCGGCAACTTCTTCAGCGAAGTTGTCGACCGGCTTCTCGATGCCTTCGCCTACTTTGAAGTAGGTGAAGGAAACGATTTCAGCACCGGCCTTCTTGGCCAGTTCGCCGACTTTGATCTCCGGGTTCATGACGAAAGCTTGCTCTTTCAGCGAGGCTTCGGCTTTGAACTTGGTGATACGACCGTTGATCATGTTCTCAACGATGTTTTCCGGCTTGCCGGCGATCTTGTCAGCGTTCAGCTGCAGGAACACAGCCTTCTCGCGCTCGATGGCCTCGGCGGAGATTTCCGACGAATCGAGGAACTCAGGGTTCGACGCAGCAACGTGCATGGCGATTTCTTTGGCCAGCTGAACATCGCCGCCCTTCAGAACAACCGCAACACCGATCTTGTTGCCGTGCAGGTAGGCACCAACAACGTCACCCTCAACGCGCACCAGGCGACGGATGTTGACGTTCTCACCAACCTTGGCGACCAGTGCTTCACGCGCCGATTCGCGCGCAGCGATCAGCGGGGCAGCGTCGGTCAGCTTGTCGTTGAAAGCCTGTTCCACGCTTTCAGCAACGAAGTTTTTGAAGTCGTCTTGCAGAGCCAGGAAGTCGGTCTGCGAGTTCACTTCCAGCAGGACGGCGGACTTGTCGTCGGCCTTGATGGCGATAGCGCCTTCAGCGGCAACGTTGCCAGCCTTTTTGGCGGCCTTGATGGCGCCAGAGGCACGCATGTCGTCAATGGCTTTTTCGATATCGCCGTCAGCCTTTTCCAGGGCTTTCTTGCAATCCATCATGCCTTCGCCGGTACGCTCGCGCAGTTCTTTGACCAGCGCTGCAGTAATTGCTGCCATTTCAAAATCCTCTTGGAAAGTTTTTCAACCATTCCACCCGCTCGTCACGGGCGTTCAATTCTGCTAATCCACTGTCTTGTTGCCAGCAGGAGGTCATCATGCGGCGGTATCGCTGACAGGAGGATTTCAGGTGGCAAAAAGGGGGCCAAGCCCCCTTTTCGCGTGCCAAGTAGACGCCAGGCGTCAATTACTCAGCAGCTGGTGCCGCTGCTTCTTCAACATAGACTTCGGTGCCGCCAGCAACATGGTTGCGGCCGCGGATGATAGCGTCAGCCATCGAAGCCATGTACAGCTCGATTGCGCGGATGGCGTCATCGTTGCCTGGGATGATGTAATCAACACCTTCCGGGCTGCTGTTGGTATCGACAACGCCGATAACCGGGATGCCCAGCTTGTTGGCTTCGGTAATCGCGATGCGCTCGTGATCAACGTCGATGACGAACAGTGCGTCAGGCAGACCGCCCATGTCCTTGATACCACCCAGGCTGCGGTCCAGTTTCTCCAGATCGCGCGAACGCATCAGAGCTTCTTTCTTGGTCAGCTTGGCGAAGGTACCGTCTTCAGCCTGGACTTCAAGATCACGCAGACGCTTGATCGAAGCGCGGATGGTCTTGTAGTTGGTCAGCATGCCGCCCAACCAGCGGTGGTCGACGTATGGCGAACCACTGCGAGCAGCGTGCTCGGCGACCAGTTTGCCGGCGGAACGCTTGGTGCCGACGAACAGGATCTTGTTTTTGCCCTGGGCCAGGCGCTCGACGAACGACAGAGCGTCGTTGAACATCGGCAGGGTTTTTTCCAGGTTGATGATGTGAATCTTGTTACGCGCGCCGAAAATGTATTTACCCATTTTCGGGTTCCAGTAACGGGTCTGGTGACCGAAGTGCACACCGGCCTTCAGCATATCGCGCATATTGACTTGGGACATGATTGTTCCTTGATAAGTCGGGTTGGGCCTCCACGTATCCCAATGACCAACCCACGTCGCCGAAGCGGTCGGGGCACCCAGGTCATCGTGTCGACACGTGTGTGGGTTAAGGCAGTCGAGGTCGTCCCCGAAAGCGGCGCACTTTATACCACAGACTCGGCGCTGACGGAACTGCAATCCTGTCGCGTCCGTCAGTGCTTTTTGCAGCGGGCCCGCAATCGCGCCAAAATGCCTCATATAGAGAGCCGCCAGCGGGCCTTTCTGCCGACAGATGGGCGCCTCGCTCTGGTAGAATCTGGCCTTTCCCGTTTGTTCGCGCCCTGCACGGCGCCGTAGAGAGCCTGTCAATGACCGTTACCATCAAGACTGCAGAAGACATCGAAAAGATGCGCATCGCCGGCCGCCTGGCCGCTGAAGTACTGGAGATGATCGAGCCACACGTCAAGCCCGGCGTTACCACCGAAGCGCTCGACCGCCTGTGCCACGACTACATCGTCAACATTCAGCAGGCCATCCCGGCCCCGCTCAACTATAAAGGCTACCCGAAGTCGATCTGCACCTCGATCAACCACGTGGTCTGCCATGGCATCCCCAACGACAAGCCATTGAAGGATGGCGACACGCTGAACATCGACGTGACCGTGATCAAGGACGGCTACCACGGCGATACCAGCCGCATGTTCCATGTCGGCACCGTGCCGGTGTGGGCCGAGCGCCTGTCCAAGGTCACCCAGGAATGCATGTACAAGGCGATCGAGCTGGTCAAGCCGGGCTGCCGTCTGGGCGACATCGGCGAAGTGATCCAGAAGCACGCCGAGAAGAACGGTTTTTCGGTGGTGCGCGAGTTCTGCGGTCACGGCATCGGCAAGGTTTTCCATGAAGAACCGCAGATCCTGCACTACGGCCGTGCCGGCACTGGCATGGAGCTCAAGGAAGGCATGACCTTCACCATCGAGCCGATGATCAACCAGGGCAAGGCCGACACCAAGGTACTGGGCGACGGCTGGACGGCCATCACCAAGGACCGCAAGCTGTCGGCGCAGTGGGAGCACACCCTGGTGGTTACCGCGACCGGTTACGAGATCTTCACCCTGCGCAAAGACGACACCATCGCCCGCACGTCGGCCTAACACTTTCAGGAAAGCGACTCGATGCCCCAGGTGGATCCCGAGCTGTTCGACCGCGGCCAGTTCCAGGCGGAACTGGCGCTCAAGGCAAGCCCCATCGCAGCCTTCAAGAAGGCTATCCGCCTGGCCCGCGAGGTACTCGATCGGCGCTTTCGCGAAGGCCGTGACATCCGCCGGCTGATCGAAGATCGCGCCTGGTTCGTCGACAACATCCTGCAACAGGCCTGGAGCCAGTTCGACTGGCAACCACCCGAAGCGATCGCCCTGATCGCCGTGGGCGGCTATGGCCGCGGCGAACTGCACCCGTACTCGGACATCGACCTGCTGATTCTGCTCGACGGCGCCCAGCACGAGCAGTATCGCGACGCCATCGAACAGCTGCTGACCCTGCTCTGGGACATCGGCCTTGAAGTCGGCCAGAGCGTACGCAGTGTCGACGAGTGCGTCGAGCAGGCCCGCGCCGACCTGACGGTGATCACCAACCTGATGGAAAGCCGCACCATTTGCGGCCCCGAAGCCCTGCGCCAGCGCATGCTCGAGGCCACCAGTACCTCGCACTTGTGGCCGAGCAAGGAGTTCTTCCTGGCCAAGCGCGCCGAACTCAAGGCCCGCCACCACAAGTACAACGACACCGAATACAACCTCGAACCCAACGTCAAGGGATCGCCCGGCGGCCTGCGTGATATCCAGACCGTGCTTTGGGTCGCGCGCCGCCAGTACGGCACCTTGAACCTGCACGCCCTGGCCGGCGAAGGCTTTTTGCTGGAGAGCGAAAACGAACTGTTGGCATCGTCCCAGGCCTTTGTCTGGCGGGTGCGCTATGCCCTGCACATGCTCGCCGGCCGCGCCGAAGACCGCCTGCTGTTCGATCACCAGCGCAGCATCGCCGCCTTGCTCGGCTTCAGCGACGAAAATCCCAAGCGTGCCATCGAGCAGTTCATGCAGCAGTACTATCGGGTGGTGATGAGCATCAGCCAGCTCTGCGACCTGATCATCCAGCATTTCGAAGAAGTGATTCTGGCGGACGAAGACAGCGGCACCACCCAGCCGCTCAACGCCCGCTTCCGGCTGCATGATGGCTACATCGAGGCCGCCCATCAGAACGTGTTCAAGCGCACCCCGTTTGCCATGCTCGAGATGTTCGTGCTGATGGCCCAGCACCCCGAAATCAAGGGCGTGCGCGCCGATACCGTGCGCATGCTGCGCGCCCATCGGCACTTGATCGACGATGACTTTCGCAACGATATCCGCAACACCAGCCTGTTCATCGAGCTGTTCAAGTGCGAGATCGGCATCCACAGAAACCTGCGCCGGATGAACCGCTACGGCATTCTTGGCCGTTACCTGCCCGAGTTCGGCCTGATCGTCGGGCAGATGCAGCATGACCTGTTCCACATCTATACGGTCGATGCGCATACGCTCAACCTAATCAAGCACCTGCGCAAATTGCAGTACACCCCGGTATCAGAGAAATTCCCGCTGGCCAGCAAGCTCATGGGCCGTCTGCCCAAACCCGAGCTGATCTACCTGGCCGGGCTCTATCACGACATCGGCAAGGGCCGTCAGGGCGACCACTCCGAGCTCGGCGCAGTCGATGCGCAGGCGTTCGGCGAACGCCACCAGCTGCCAACCTGGGACACTCGGCTGATCGTCTGGCTGGTGCGCAACCACCTGATGATGTCGACCACGGCCCAGCGCAAGGACCTCTCCGACCCGCAGGTGATCAATGATTTTGCCCTGCACGTCGGCGATGAAACGCGCCTCGACTATCTCTACGTACTGACCGTTGCCGACATCAACGCGACCAACCCGACGCTGTGGAACTCCTGGCGCGCCAGCCTGCTGCGCCAGCTTTACAGCGAGACCAAGCGTGCCCTGCGCCGCGGCCTGGAAAACCCGCTAGACCGCGAAGAGCAGATCCGCCAGACACAAAGCGCTGCGCTGGACATCCTGATCCGCGAAGGCACCGACCCGGACGACGTCGAGCAGCTCTGGTCGCAACTGGGTGACGACTACTTCCTCAAGCACACCGCCGCCGACGTCGCCTGGCACAGCGATGCAATCCTTCAGCAGCCGGCTGACGGCGGCCCGCTGGTGCTGATCAAGGAAACCACCCAGCGCGAATTCGAAGGTGGCACGCAGATCTTCATCTATGCGCCCGACCAGCACGACTTCTTTGCCGTGACAGTTGCGGCGATGTCGCAGCTGAACCTGAACATCCACGACGCGCGCATCATCACTTCGAGCAGCCAGTTCACCCTCGACACCTACATCGTGCTGGACAACGACGGCGGCTCGATCGGCGACAATCCGCAGCGGGTCAAGCAGATTCGCGACGGTTTGACCGAAGCCTTGCGCAACCCGGAAGACTACCCGACCATCATCCAGCGGCGAGTCCCGCGTCAGCTCAAGCACTTCACCTTTGCGCCGCAGGTGACCATCCTCAATGATGCCCAGCGCGCGGTGACCATTCTCGAGATCACGGCTCCCGACCGGCCTGGCCTGCTGGCACGGATCGGGCGGATCTTCCTCGAGTTCGACCTGTCGCTGCAAAACGCCAAGATTGCCACTCTCGGCGAGCGGGTCGAAGACGTGTTCTTCATTACCGACGCCAACAACCAGCCGCTGTCCGACCCGCAACTGTGCAGCCGCCTGCAAGAAGCGCTGGTCCAGCAGTTGCAGCCCAGCCAAGGCAGCGACAACAGCCCTGCCCGCCTGACTATCTAGATGATTGACGAGACCTCGTGCCGATGAACCAAGCCATGACCCAGCTGCAGCCCTACCCGTTCGAGAAGCTGCGCGCCCTGCTCGGCAGCGTGCAGCCCGCCGCTGACAAACGTGCCATTGCCCTGTCGATCGGCGAACCCAAGCACGAGTCGCCGGCCTTTGTAGCCAAGGCCCTGGCAGACAACCTTGACAAGCTGGCGGTGTATCCAAGCACGCTGGGCTTGCCGGCCCTGCGTCAGGCGATTGGCCAGTGGTGCGAGCGCCGCTTCAATGTGCCCGGCGGCTGGCTTGACGCTGATCGTCACATCCTGCCGGTCAACGGTACCCGCGAGGCCCTGTTTGCATTCACCCAGGCGGTGGTCAACCGCGCCGACGATGGCCTGGTGATCAGCCCCAACCCGTTCTACCAGATCTACGAAGGTGCAGCGCTGCTGGCCGGTGCCACCCCGCACTACCTGCCGTGCCTGGAAGACAACGGTTTCAACCCTGACTTCGACGCAGTGTCGGCCGAGACCTGGCAACGCTGCCAGATCCTGTTCCTGTGCTCGCCAGGCAACCCGACCGGCGCGCTGGTGCCGCTGGACACGCTGAAAAAGCTGATCGCCCTGGCCGACGAGCACGACTTCGTGATTGCCTCCGACGAATGCTACAGCGAGCTGTACTTCGACGAAGAAAACCCGCCGCCGGGCCTGCTCACCGCTTGCGCCGAGCTGGGTCGCAGCGACTTCAAGCGCTGCGTGGTGTTCCACAGCCTGTCCAAGCGCTCCAACCTGCCCGGCCTGCGCTCAGGCTTTGTCGCGGGCGATGCGCAGATCATCAAGCCGTTTTTGCTGTACCGCACCTATCACGGCTGCGCCATGCCCGTACAAACCCAGCTGGCCAGCGTGGCCGCCTGGCAGGACGAAACCCACGTGCGGGCCAACCGCGACCAGTACCGGGCCAAGTACGACGCCGTGCTGGAGATTCTCCAGCCCGTTATGAACGTGCAGCGGCCCGACGGCAGCTTCTACCTGTGGGCCAAGGTGCCGGGTTGCGATGCCGACTTCACCCGCGATCTGTTCGAAGCTGAACATGTCACCGTCGTGCCGGGTTCATACCTGTCCCGCGAAGTCGACGGCGTCAACCCAGGCGCAGGCCGTGTGCGCATGGCCTTGGTCGCACCATTGGATGAGTGCATCGAGGCGGCGTCGCGTATCCAGCGCTTCCTTGAACGCCGCTGAGCCAGTTACAAGCTGATATATGTAAGGCACAGCTGCATAGCCGATCGGCGAAGCTCGTGGTCCATCGATTGACCAGGAGCTTTCCCGATGATCATCGATTCCCGGCCTTGTTGTCGCAACCGCATCCCAGAGCAGCTCTCCTACGACCTGGCGATCGCCGAAAACCCACGCAACAGAGGCGTAAGTAGTGGCGGGCGACACAAACGCGGCCTCGTCAAACACACGCACTTGTGGGAGCCGGGCCGCACGCTGTGGATCTCGTTCATGGGCTCACCTGATCGAAGCCTGAAAATGGCAATTTTCGAACTGGCGAGCCAGTGGACTGACCTGTCCGAGGCGAATCTGGAATTGGATCTGGCCGAAGACAACGATGCCAATGCCCAGATCAGGGTTCTGACCGGCAAGGATGTCCTGCACAATGAATCAGACTTCGGCACCGATGCGCTGGCCCATACCGATGAGACCATGTGCCTGAACGTCGCTCCCGGCGAAGAGTGGTTTGAATGTACAGTGCTGCATGAGTTCGGCCACGCCCTCGGACTACAGCACGAACACACCCACCCTGATGCCAATATCCCGTGGAATGAACAGGCGCTTATCGCCACGCTCCAAGCCGCTGGCTGGACTGAACAGGATGTGCAGCAGCAGTATCTGGACGTGCAGGCTGATACAGCCATGATAAAAACCGCTTACGACCCGTTGTCGATCATGCATTATGCCGTCGCGCAATGGCAGACCATCGGCGATTTTGAAATCGCACGCAACCACCAGCTCAGCGAAAAGGACCTTGAGCTGATGCGCCTGGCCTACCCGCACGACTGAACCTAGCGAACCTGTCCAAGGTTGGCCTCGCTCATGTCCAGATCGCCCAGCACCTGGCGCACGACCTCATCACCTACCAGGTGCTGGCGATGCAGGCTATAGAGCTCCAGGCGCTGGGCACGCAGCGCACGCAAACGCAGGCGGCGCTCGAGCAAGTCCATCTGGTGCGCCAGCTCACGGGCTTCCGCGCTGTCGTTGTAGCTGGCCAGTTCATCGCGATACTCGGCCATCAGCCGCGCCTTGAGCTCGACCGCCAAGGTTGCCTGAGCCGCATCCTGAGCAGCGTTGGCATCGACCACATTCTCGGCTTCGAGGGCATGGATCGCTGCCTCTGCGGTCAGCCGCCACGCCTCCCGCACTTCCTGCTGCAAGCGCTCGTCCGGGCTCTGGGTAATGCCGCGCAAGAGCAGCGGCAAGGCAATGCATGCACTGAGCAACGACAACAGAATCACCCCGGCGGCAATAAAGATCAGCAAGTCGCGTTGCGGGAACGCCTCCCCGGCACTGATCAACAACGGCACCGACATCACGCCCGCCAAGGTCACCGCCCCGCGCACGCCGCCCAGGGTCAACAGCCAGCAGGAACGTGCAGTCGGCACCAATACCAGTTCAGGCTTGCCGCGCCAGCGGCGTACCACGCCAATCGCCCGCCAGATGCTCTGCACCCAGATGAACCGGAGCACGATCAGCGCCGCAAAGATCGCCAGCACTTCCAGGCAGCGGAAGGCGAGCGCCGGCCACAGCGAGGTTTCGTGGCTGACCACTGCCTTGATGATGTCCGGCAACTGCAGGCCCAGCAGCAAGAAGATCAAACCGTTGAAGGCGAACTCAAGCAACGACCAGACGCTGCGATTGAGTAGCCGGGTGCTGGTCTGGCGCGGCAGCAGATCCAGCCAGCTCTGCATCATGCCTGCGGCTACCGCCGAAAGGATGCCCGACACACCAAGACGCTCGGCCAGCACATAGGCCGCGAACGGCAGCAACAGCATGAACACCACATGGGTGGCCGGATCATCCCAGCCGCGGGTGATCATCCACGCGCGTAGCCGCCCTACCAGCCAGCTCAACGCCACGCCGACGGCCAGCCCTCCCAAGGCCACCAGTACGAACGACAAGCTCGCGTCGGTGAGCGAAAACACCCCGGTAATCGCCGCAGCCAGGGCGAACTTGAAGGTCACCAGGCCCGAGGCATCATTGAGCAAAGCTTCGCCCTGAAGCATGTGCATCAACGGCGTCGGCAGTCGGTCCTGGGCAATGGCCGAGACGGCCACTGCATCGGTCGGCGACAGCACGGCGGCGAGGGCAAACGCCACCGGCAGCGGAATGCTCGGCAGCAGCCAATGAATGAAGTAACCCGCGCCGACCACGGTAAACAGCACCAGCCCAACGGCCAGGGCGATGACCGGGCCGCGCATGCGCCACAGCGCCCGCTTGGGGATACGCCAGCCATCGGCGAAAAGCAGCGGCGGCAGGAACAGAAACAGGAACAGCTCCGGCTCCAATGCCACATGCAAGCCCAGGCTGGGCCACGCCAATAGTGCGCCTGCCGCGATCTGTACCAACGGCAACGGCAGCGGGATCAAGCGCCCGACCAGCTTGGACACGCTTACCAGCGTCAGCAGGATGAGGACGGTATAGGCTGACTGCATCGGTGTAAATCCTGTCAAATTGGAGAAACGCTCACAGCGCTAGGACCGCAATTGAAACAATATGTTAGCGGGGAGCTAAGGGCATCTGCCGCTGCACGATAGTCGCAGGCTGCCGCAGAATGTGTAACAGCGTGCTACTCAACGCGCTTAACCGCGGGCATTCGGCAGCCAGCCGTGGCGCCAGCCCCAGCGATGTCGCATAATCCGCCGACTAAACAACGGGAGATATTGGGGAGGTTTTGGGTGAACCCGCCGGACCCTTTGAATTCAATGGCTTACACTATCTACGGCATCAAGGCCTGCGACACCATGAAAAAGGCCCGTAGCTGGCTTGAAGAACACGCCATCGACTACGCCTTTCATGACTATAAAAGCCAAGGCATCGACCGTGACAGCCTGATCCGCTGGTGCAACGAGCACGGCTGGCAGGTTGTGCTCAACCGCGCCGGCACCACGTTCCGCAAACTCGACGATGCCAGCAAAGCCGACATTGACCAGGCCAAGGCCGTCGAATTGATGCTGGCCCAGCCGTCGATGATCAAGCGCCCGGTGCTCGACCTTGGCGAACGCACCCTGGTCGGCTTCAAGCCGGATCTGTACGCCGCTGCGCTGGGCTGAGCCCAACAGCGCTGCCACCCCCCTATTCGCAAGAGGTAATCGCATGTCCACTACTCTGTTCAGCCTGGCCTTCGGTGTCGGCACCCAAAACCGTCAGGGCACTTGGCTGGAAGTGTTCTACGCACAACCACTGCTCAACCCGAGCGCCGAACTGATCGCTGCCATCGCCCCGGTGCTGGGCTATGAAGGCGGCAACCAGGCCATCGCGTTCAGCAATGCCCAGGCCGGCCAGCTGGCCGATGCGGTCAAGTCGGTCGACGCTACCCAGTACGCGCTGCTGACCCGCCTGGCAGAAAGCCACAAGCCGCTGGTCGCCACCCTGCTGGCCGAAGACAGCGCACTGACCTCGACGCCTGAGGCCTACCTCAAGCTGCACCTGCTCTCGCACCGCCTGGTCAAGCCGCACGGCCTGAGCCTGGCCGGCATTTTCCCGCTGCTGCCGAACGTAGCCTGGACCAACCGTGGCGCGGTCGACCTGGCTGAGCTTGCCGAACTGCAACTGGAAGCACGTCTGAAGGGCGAGCTGCTGGAAGTGTTCTCGGTCGACAAGTTCCCGAAAATGACCGACTACGTGGTCCCGGCCGGCGTGCGTATCGCCGATGCGGCGCGCGTGCGTCTGGGCGCCTATGTTGGCGAAAGCACCACCATCATGCACGAAGGCTTCGTCAACTTTAACGCCGGCACCGAAGGCCCAGGCATGATCGAGGGCCGCGTCTCGGCGGGCGTCTTCGTCGGCAAGGGTTCGGACCTGGGCGGCGGTTGTTCGACCATGGGCACCTTGTCCGGTGGCGGCAACATCGTCATCAAGGTCGGCGAAGGCTGCCTGATCGGCGCCAACGCCGGTATCGGTATCCCGCTGGGCGACCGCAACACCGTTGAAGCTGGCCTGTACATCACGGCCGGCACCAAGGTGAACCTGCTCGACGAGAACAACGAACTGGTCAAGGTGGTCAAGGCCCGTGATCTGGCCGGCCAGACCGACCTGCTGTTCCGTCGCAACTCGCTTAACGGCGCAGTCGAGTGCAAGACGCACAAGTCGGCAATCGAGCTGAACGAGGCGCTGCACGCGCACAACTGAGAACCATCAGGTTCGAAGTGATAAGATCGGGTCTGGCGTAAAGCCAGGCCCGATTTTCATTGCAGGTCCCGCAAACATGTTTCAGCCCTCCCCCTGGCGCGCCGACTTCCCCGCGATCGCCGCGTTGCAACGCCAGCACCAGACCTACCTGGACAGCGCCGCCACTACCCAGAAGCCACAGGCCCTGCTGGATGCACTGAGCCATTACTACAGCCATGGCGCCGCCAATGTGCACCGCGCGCAACACCTGCCGGGAGCACTGGCCACTCAAGCGTTCGAGGCCAGCCGCGACAAAGTGGCTGCCTGGCTGAATGCCGCTGATGCGCAACAGATCATCTTCACCCACGGCGCGACCTCAGCGCTGAACCTGCTCGCCTATGGCCTTGAGCACGGCTTCAATGCCGGCGACGAGATCGCCATCAGTGCGCTGGAGCACCACGCCAACCTGTTGCCCTGGCAGCAACTGGCGCAGCGACGCAATCTGCGCCTGGTGATATTGCCGGTGAACTCGCAAGGCCAGATTGACCTTGACCAGGCACTGCAGCTGATCGGCCCACGGACACGCTTGCTGGCGGTCAGCCAGCTATCGAATGTGCTCGGCACCTGGCAACCGCTGCCAGCCCTGCTCGCCCACGCCCGCGCCCAAGGCGCGTTGACCGTGGTCGATGGCGCTCAGGGCGTGGTGCATGGACGCCACGACGTGCAACAACTGGGCTGCGACTTCTACGTGTTCTCCAGCCACAAGCTGTACGGCCCGGAAGGCGTCGGCGTGCTCTACGGCCGGCATCGCGCGCTGCAGCAGTTGCGCCATTGGCAGTTTGGCGGCGAGATGGTCCAACTGGCGGATTACCACAGCGCCAGTTTTCGTCCTGCGCCGCTCGGCTTCGAAGCCGGCACGCCACCGATTGCCGGCGTAATTGGCCTGGGCGCCACGCTGGACTATCTGGCCAGCCTTGATGCCAACGCGGTCGAGCGCCACGAAGCAAGCCTGCACCAGCACCTGCTGCGCGGTCTGGCCGATCGCGAGGGCGTTCGCGTACTGGGCGCACCACAGACCGCGCTGGTCAGCTTTGTCGTCGACGGCGTACACAACGCCGACATCGCCCATGTACTGACCGAGCAAGGCATCGCCGTGCGCGCCGGTCATCACTGTGCAATGCCCCTGCTCAAAGGCCTCGGCCTTGAGGGCGCGATCCGCGTGTCGCTGGGGCTGTATAACGACAGTGACGATCTGGCGCGCCTTTTCGAAGCGCTGGATCAAGGCCTGGAGCTGCTGCGATGAGCCTGCCCGAACAAGCCCGCGAGGCATTGGCGTGCTTCACCGAAGCCCGTGGCTGGGAACAGCGCGCACGCTTGCTGATGCAGTGGGGCGAGCGCCTGGCGCCACTGGATGACACCGAGAAAACCGAAAGCAACCGTGTCCACGGCTGTGAAAGCCTGGTCTGGTTGGTGGCCGTAGTCGATGATGGCCAATGGCGTTTCAAGGCCACCAGCAATGCGCGTCTGTTACGCGGTTTGCTGGCGTTGCTGCTGGCGCGGGTACAAGGGCTGGCCAGCGCCGAGCTGGCCCAGCTCGACCTGCGCGGCTGGTTCAGCGAGCTGGGGCTTGAACGCCAATTGTCGCCGTCGCGCAGCAACGGCCTGCATGCGGTACTGCAGGGTATGGCGCAGCTCGCCAGCGAAGCCTGAAGCGCTGACCGCTGCTTACAGATCAGCCGCCGGCGCGACCACCCGCTCCGACGGCCGGCGCGCACCGGCCACCAGTTTTTCGATGGCTTTGCTCGCCGCCACCATGCCGAACGTGGCGGTGACCATCATCACCGCGCCAAAGCCGCCGGAGCAATCCAGGCGCACGCCCTCACCGACAAAGCTCTTTTGCAGGCAAACGCTGCCGTCACCCTTGGGATAACGCAGCTGCTCGCTGGAGAACACGCACGGCACGCCGTAATTGCGCGAGGTGTTGCGCGAGAAGTTGTAGTCGCGGCGCAGGGTCGAGCGCACGCGTGAGGCCAACGGGTCGTTGAAGGTCTTGTTCAGGTCGCCAATCTGAATCTGCGTGGGGTCGATCTGGCCGCCGGCGCCACCGGTGGTGACCACGGCGATCTTGCGCCGCCGGCACCAGGCAATCAACGCCGCCTTGGCCATCACGCTGTCGATGCAATCGATGACGCAGTCCATCTGCTCGGTGATGTGCTCGGCCATGCTGTCACGGGTGACGAAGTCTGCCACTGCATGGACTGTGCAGGCCGGGTTGATTGCCCGCAGACGCTCGGCCATGACCTCGACTTTAGCCCGCCCTACCTGGCCTTCCAGCGCATGCGCCTGGCGGTTGGTGTTGCTCACGCAGACATCATCAAGGTCAAACAGGCTGATTTCGCCAACACCGCTGCGCGCCAGCGCCTCGGCCACCCATGAGCCGACCCCGCCGATGCCGACCACCGCCACATGGGCGTCGCGCAGGCGTTGCAGGCCTTGGTCGCCGTACAAACGGGCAACCCCGGCGAAGCGTGGATCTTCTGTGCTCATGCTCGCTATCCGCAAAAAACCGGCGCGCATTATATGCCAGCTGGCGGGTTGCCGGGCCGCACGGCGCTGTTAGTTGGTAAAAAACCTACCAATCCTGCTTTAATATCCGATCAGAGAGTCAGGCTTGGACGACAACCGAGTGGGAGCAGAGCTTCACCCTCTGCGCCGAATGGCACTTCTGCTTTCTTGTCCAAGCGTAGAACGCAGCCCCAGCTGGCACCCGCCCACTCCCCTCTTCGGAACCTACAATCGCTTATGTCATCACGCAAATTCGGCCTCAACCTGGTAGTGGTGCTGGTCATCGCCGCGCTGTTCACCGGGTTCTGGGCGCTGATCAACCGCCCGGTGTCCGCGCCGGCCTGGCCGGAGCAGATTTCCGGCTTCTCCTACTCGCCGTTTCGTCTGGGTGAAAGCCCGCAAAAGGGCCAGTACCCGAGCGAGGAGGAGATGCGCCAGGACCTCGAGCAGTTGAGCAAACTGACCGACAGTGTCCGTATCTATACCGTCGAAGGCACCCAGGCCGAAGTCCCGCGGCTGGCTGAGGAATTCGGCCTGCGCGTCACCCTGGGTATCTGGATCAGCCCGGACCTTGAGCGCAACGAGCGCGAGATCAGCAAGGCCATCGAGCTGGCCAACAGCTCGCGCAGCGTGGTGCGGGTGGTGGTTGGCAACGAGGCGTTGTTCCGCAAGGAGGTCACCCCCGAGGCGCTGATCCAGTACCTGGATCGGGTCCGCGCGGCGGTCAAGGTGCCGGTGACCACCAGTGAACAGTGGCATATCTGGAAAGAAAACCCGGAGCTTGCACCCCACGTCGACCTGATCGCCGCGCACATCCTGCCGTACTGGGAGTTTGTGCCGATGCAGGATTCGGTCGAATTCGTGCTTGATCGCGCCCGTGAGCTCAAGCAGCAGTTCCCGCGCAAACCGCTGCTGCTGTCGGAGGTTGGCTGGCCGAGCAACGGCCGCATGCGCGGCGGCGCCGATGCCACCCAGGCCGACCAGGCCATCTACCTGCGCACGCTGGTCAACACCCTCAACCGACGCGGCTACAACTACTTCGTCATCGAGGCCTACGACCAACCGTGGAAGGCCAGCGACGAAGGTTCGGTGGGCGCCTACTGGGGCGTGTTCAACGCCGAGCGCCAGCAGAAATTCAACTTCGAAGGGCCGGTGGTGGCGATCCCGCAGTGGCGCGCCCTTGCGGTCGCTTCGGTGGTGCTGGCGATGCTTGCCCTGACCATCCTGCTGATCGATGGCTCGGCGCTACGCCAACGCGGGCGCACCTTCCTCACCTTCATTACCTTCCTCTGTGGCTCGGTGCTGGTGTGGATCGCCTACGACTACAGCCAGCAATACAGCACCTGGTTCAGCCTGATCGTCGGTTTCCTGCTGGCGCTGGGGGCGATTGGTGTGTTCATCGTGTTGATGACCGAAGCCCATGAACTGGCCGAAACGGTGTGGACGGCCAAGCGCCGTCGCGAATTCCTGCCGGTGCAGGGCGACAGCGCCTACCGGCCGAAAGTGTCGGTGCACGTGCCCTGCTACAACGAGCCACCGGAGATGGTCAAACAGACCCTCGACGCCCTCGCCGCGCTCGACTACCCCGACTATGAAGTGCTGGTGATCGACAACAACACCAAGGACCCGGCCGTGTGGGAGCCGCTCAAGGCCCACTGCGAACTGCTCGGTGAGCGCTTCAAGTTCTTCCACGTTGCGCCGCTGGCCGGCTTCAAGGGTGGCGCACTCAACTACCTGTTGCCGCACACGGCCAAGGACGCCGAAGTGATCGCCGTGATCGACTCGGACTACTGCGTCGACCGCAACTGGCTCAAGCACATGGTGCCGCACTTCGCCGACCCGAAGATCGCTGTGGTGCAGTCGCCGCAGGACTACCGCGACCAGCACGAAAGCGCCTTCAAGAAGCTCTGCTACAGCGAATACAAAGGCTTCTTCCACATCGGCATGGTCACCCGCAACGACCGTGACGCGATCATCCAGCACGGCACCATGACCATGACCCGGCGCTCGGTGCTGGAAGAACTCGGCTGGGCCGACTGGTGCATCTGCGAAGACGCCGAGCTGGGCTTGCGCGTGTTCGAAAAAGGCTTGTCTGCCGCCTACGCGCACAACAGCTACGGCAAGGGCCTGATGCCCGACACCTTCATCGACTTCAAGAAGCAGCGCTTCCGCTGGGCCTACGGCGCGATCCAGATCATCAAGCACCACGCCCGCGCCCTGCTGCAGGGCAAGGGCAGTGAACTGACCCGCGGCCAGCGCTATCACTTCCTCGCCGGCTGGTTGCCGTGGGTCGCCGATGGCATGAACATCTTCTTCACCGTCGGTGCGCTGCTGTGGTCGGCGGCGATGATCATCGTGCCACACCGGGTCGATCCACCGCTGATGATCTTTGCCATCCCGCCGTTGGCGCTGTTCTTCTTCAAAGTCGGCAAGATCCTGTTCCTCTACCGTCGTGCGGTCGGCGTCAACCTCAAGGACGCCTTCGCTGCCGCCCTGGCCGGGCTGGCGCTGTCGCATACGATTGCCAAGGCCGTGCTGTACGGTTTCTTCACCAGCAGCATGCCGTTCTTCCGCACGCCGAAGAACGCCGACAGCCATGGTTTGCTGGTGGCGATTTCCGAAGCGCGCGAAGAGCTGTTCATCATGCTCTTGCTGTGGGGCGCTGCCGGTGGCATCTACCTGGTGCAGGGCTTGCCGAGTTCGGACATGCGCTTCTGGGTAGCCATGCTGCTGGTGCAATCGCTGCCGTACCTGGCCGCGCTGATCATGGCCTTCCTGTCGTCGCTGCCCAAACCGGCAAGCGATGCAGCACAAGCCTCGACTGCCTGACCATAAAGGCCACCCGCTGGCACCAAGGTGCCCGGCGGGCGCATTTGATATAAGATAACGCGCCTGTTTTTTCGTCCTTGCCTTGCCCCCGGAGTTCCCCATGACGGCCCCCGCCGAGCTCTCGCCTACCCTTCAACTGGCCTGCGACCTGATCCGTCGTCCCTCGGTGACCCCGGTCGATGCCGACTGCCAGACCCAGATGATGAACCGCCTGGGCGCTGTCGGCTTCCAGCTTGAACCGATGCGCATCGAAGACGTCGACAACTTCTGGGCCAGCCATGGCAGTAAGGACGGCCCGGTGTTGTGTTTTGCCGGCCACACCGACGTGGTCCCGACCGGCCCGGTGCAGCAGTGGCAACATGAGCCGTTCCAGGCACTGATCGATGCCGACGGCATGCTCTGCGGCCGCGGCGCTGCCGACATGAAGGGCAGCCTGGCATCGATGGTGGTGGCCAGCGAGCGCTTTGTGCACGACTACCCCAACCACCGCGGCAAGGTCGCCTTCCTCATCACCAGCGACGAAGAAGGCCCCGCCCATCACGGCACCAAAGCCGTCGTCGAGCGCCTGGTCGCACGCAACGAGCGCCTCGACTGGTGCATCGTCGGCGAGCCATCGAGCACCAATTTGCTCGGTGACGTGGTCAAGAACGGCCGCCGCGGTTCGCTCGGTGCCAAGCTGACCGTACGCGGCAAGCAGGGCCATGTTGCTTATCCGCACCTGGCGCGCAACCCGATCCACCTGGCGGCGCCAGCGCTGGCCGAACTGGCAGCAGAGCATTGGGACGAAGGCAATGCGTTCTTCCCGCCAACCAGCTTCCAGATCTCCAACCTCAATTCCGGCACCGGCGCGACCAACGTCGTGCCTGGCGACCTGACTGCGCTGTTCAACTTCCGCTTCTCCACCGAGTCGACCGTCGAAGGCCTGCAGGCGCGGGTGGCGGCGATTCTCGACAAGCATCAGCTGGACTGGTCGATCGATTGGGCGCTGTCGGGCCTGCCGTTCCTCACCGAGCCAGGTGAACTGCTCGACGCGGTAGCGGCCAGCATCAAGGCCGTCACCGACCGCGACACCCAGCCATCGACCAGCGGCGGCACCTCCGACGGCCGCTTCATCGCCACCATGGGTACTCAGGTGGTCGAGCTCGGCCCGGTCAACGCCACTATCCACCAGGTCGACGAGCGCATCCTGGCCAGCGATCTCGACCTGCTGACCGAGATCTACTACCAGACCCTGGTGCGGTTGCTCGCCTGATGCTCATCTGCCCTCTTTGCCAGGCGGCCTTGGCAGCGCTGGACAACGGTGTTGCGTGCAGCGCCGGCCATCGCTTCGACCGTGCTCGCCAGGGTTATCTGAACCTGTTGCCGGTGCAGCACAAGAACAGCCGTGATCCAGGTGACAATCAGGCGATGGTCGAGGCCCGCCGTGACTTTCTCGACGGTGGCCACTATGCCCCGGTCGCCGAGCGCCTGGCGCGGCTGGCTGCTGAGCGCCAGCCCGGCGCCTGGCTGGATATCGGCTGCGGCGAAGGCTATTACACCGCGCAGCTCGCCAATGCCCTGCCGGCGGCCCAGGGTTACGCCCTGGATATTTCCCGTGAAGCGGTTAAGCGCGCCTGCAAGCGCGCGCCGCAGGTGACCTGGATGGTCGCCAGCATGGCCCGCGTGCCCCTGGCCGATGCCAGCTGCCAGTTCGTCGCCAGCGTTTTCAGCCCGCTCGACTGGCAGGAGGCCTTGCGCCTGCTCAGCCCCGGCGGCGGCCTGATGCGGGTCGGCCCGACCAGCGGTCACCTGATGGAGCTGCGCGAGGTGCTTTACGATGAAGTGCGTCCGTATGCTGACGACAAGCACCTGGCACTGGTGCCAGCGGGAATGGTCCATGCTCACAGCGAAACCCTCGAGTTTCGCCTCAGCCTGGCCGCACCCAAGGCTCGCGCCGACCTGCTGGCGATGACCCCGCACGGCTGGCGAGCAAGCGCTGAAAAACGCGCGCTGGTGATCGACCAGGCCGCGCCGTTCGAGGTAACCGTTTCCATGCGTTATGACTATTTCCTGCGCCAATCCTGAGCACACCGGAGCCCTTTATGCGTCAACCTGATATCGAGATTTACCTGAAGGACACCGACGTCGACCACAAGCAGATTGCCCAGTGGTTGGTCGAGGCCTTGGGCCCGTGCACCGAATGGACCCAGAAAGGCCTGACCTGGAAATGCCAGGCCGGTAACATCCCGGTGACCTGGTTACCGAAGGCTGTAGGGAAATGGAACAGCCTCTATCTGGAAAGCGACCAGACCCCGTGGGAGGACGACATTGCCTGCGCACGCGCAGCCTTTGCCGCACTCAACGTCGAAGTGCGTTGTGCACCGGGCAGCTGGAGCGAAGAACACGGGGAAGAGGATGCCGACCGTTGGGTCCGCATCAGCGCCGACGGTGAAGAGGAAATCACCTGGCGCACGCAGTAATACTGCGAGAGGCATGTAACACGAGCAATCGCATCAGGCTGCAAGTTCCACGGACAACTTGCAGCTTGAGGCTTGCCAACCAGCGCTTACAGGCCCACTACATCCTCGGCCTGGAGACCTTTCTGGCCTTGGGTGAGGTTGTATTCAACCTGCTGCCCTTCAACCAGCGAGCGATGCCCTTCACCACGAATCGCCCGATAGTGGACGAATACATCGGCCCCATCTTCGCGCTGAATGAAGCCATAACCCTTGGCATCGTTGAACCACTTTACATTCCCAGTCTCACGAGACGACATCTGAACTACTCCAGTTTTTTTATTGTGAAGATCGCCTTGCAGGCACTGGGTTTCCCCGTGCCGACGCCGCTTGCTGAAATATCCTGCAAGGGGCGGACCGAGTATATGACAGAGAACAAAGAAAATTCATGACAGGCCTGTTCAATGCAGTTTTTTGCTGAACTTGCGCAGATACGGCAGACTCACTGACTGCAAATCGATCCGAAATTCTTCCCAGGGCCCACACATCACATGACCCGTTCCCCCCTGCGCCGCTTGATCTTCGGCGCCCTGCGCCGCGTGCTTTACCTGTGGGTACGCTCCGAGACCATCAATCAGTCATCGCTGACCCTAAAGCTCGACCGCAGCCGCCCGGTTTTCTATGCCCTGCCCTCGCCGTCGCTGACCGACCTCGCGGTGCTCGACCGCGAATGCACCAAAGCGGGGCTGCCGCGGCCAGTGTTGCCCGTTGTGGTTGGCCCGCTGCACGAGCCTGCGGCGTTTTTCTATCTGACCCCTGAACCGGACTGGCTCGGCCGCCACGACAAACGCGGCGCGCCGCCGACCCTGGAGCGGCTGGTCGAAGCAGTCAGCCAGCATGCCGAAGAAGACGCACAGATCATCCCGGTCAGCGTGTTCTGGGGGCAGACCCCGGCCAGTGAATCGAGCCCATGGAAGCTGCTGTTTGCCGACAGCTGGGCGGTAACCGGACGCCTGCGTCGCTTGCTCACCATCATCATGCTCGGGCGCAAGACCCGCGTGCAGTTCTCGGCGCCGATCCACCTGCGCGAGTTGGTCGAGCACAACAAGGGCCATGCGCGTACCGTGCGCATGGCCCAGCGCCTGATGCGCGTGCACTTTCGCAACCTCAAGAGCGCGGTCATCGGCCCGGACATTTCGCACCGGCGCAACCTGGTCAAAGGCCTGATCCACGACCAGCAGGTGCGTCAGGCCATCGCCGAGGAGGCAGAACGCGAGCAGATTCCACTGGCGAAAGCCGAGGCGCGAGCGCTGCGCTACGGCAACGAAATTGCCTCGGACTACACCTACACCGCGATCCGCTTTCTTGAAGTGGTGCTGAGCTGGTTCTGGAACAAGATCTACGACGGCATCAAGGTCAACAACATCGAGCAGGTGCAAGGCATCGCTCCCGGTCACGAGGTGATCTATGTGCCCTGCCACCGCAGCCACATCGACTACCTGCTGCTGTCCTACCTGCTGTTTCGCAACGGCCTGACGCCACCGCACGTAGCCGCGGGCATCAACCTCAACATGCCGGTCATCGGCAGCCTGCTGCGCCGTGGCGGGGCGTTCTTCATGCGCCGTACGTTCAAGGGCAACCCGCTGTACACCGCGGTGTTCAACGAATACTTGCACACGCTGTTCACCAAGGGCTTCCCGGTCGAATACTTCGTCGAAGGCGGCCGCTCGCGCACCGGGCGCATGCTGCAGCCACGCACCGGCATGCTGGCGATTACCCTGCGCAGTTTCCTGCGCTCGTCGCGCACACCGATCGTGTTCGTGCCGGTGTACATCGGCTATGAGCGGGTGCTCGAAGGCCGCACCTACCTGGGCGAGCTGCGTGGAGCGAGCAAGAAAAAAGAATCCATCTTCGACATCTTCAAGGTCATCGGCGCGCTCAAACAGCGCTACGGCCAGGTGTCGGTCAACTTCGGCGAGCCGATCCGGCTGGCCAGCTTCCTCGATGAGCAGCGCCCAGGCTGGCGTGAAGAGGATCACGGCGAGCAGTTTCGTCCGGCCTGGTTGAACGACACCACCCACCGCCTGGGCGAAACCGTGGCCCGCCACCTCAACGAAGCCGCGGCGGTCAATCCGGTCAACCTGGTCGCACTGGCATTGCTCTCGACCAGCCGTCACGCGCTCGACGAAAGCGCCCTGGTGCGGGTGCTCGACCTATACCTGAGCTTGCTGCGTGAAGTGCCCTATTCGGCGCATACCACCCTGCCTGAGGGCGATGGCATGGCCTTGATCAGCCACGTCAAAGGCATGAACCTGCTGTCCGAGCAGAACGATGCCATGGGCCGCATCCTCTATCTGGATGAAGCCAACGCGGTGCTGATGACCTATTACCGCAACAACGTACTGCACATCTTTGCCCTGCCGGCGCTGCTGGCGAGCTTCTTCCAGAGCAGCTCACGGATCAGCCGCGAGCTGATCGGCCAGTACGTCAAGGCGCTGTATCCGTACCTGCAAGCCGAGCTGTTCCTGCGCTGGACGCCTGAGCAACTCGACGAAACCATCGATCACTGGCTCGACGCGCTGGTTGCCCAAGGCCTGCTGCGGGTGGAAAACGGCGTCTACCTGCGCCCGGCACCGAGTTCGCGTGCGTTCGTATTGCTGACGCTGCTCTCGCGGACCATCACCCAGGCCCTGCAGCGCTATTACATGGCGACCTCACTGTTGGTCAACAACGGCCAGCAGACCCTGACCGCCGAAGAACTGGAAGACCTCTGCGTGATGATGGCCCAGCGGCTGTCGATCCTGCATGGCCTGAATGCACCGGAGTTCTTCGACAAGAGCCTGTTCCGCCACTTCATCCAGACCTTGCTCCAGCAAGGCGTGCTGCGGCCCGCCGGCAACGGCAAGCTCAGCCATCACGACAAGCTCGGCGAGCTGGCCGAGGGTGTGGCCAAGCGCGTGCTGTCGGCCGAGCTGCGCCTGTCGATTCGCCAGGTGGCGCTGCACCGCGAAATAGAAGGTGTGGAGCAAATCCCCACCTGAGTGCAAACCCTTGGCCGCGACTGCCGCGACCTTGGCAGGAAAATCCGCTACAGTCCCCGGGGTTGGTCACAAGCCGACCCCAGGACTACGGAGAATCCATGAAAAAGCTCTTTATGCTGTGCTGCGCCTCTCTGCTTGCAGCCTGCTCCAGCAACAGCCCGGCACCACAGGCCAGCCTTGATGGCGAAGTGTTCTACCTGCAGCGCATTGCCCTGCCGCCAGCCGCTACCCTCAGCGTCAGCTTGCAGGATGTATCGCTGATGGATGCCCCAGCCGTGACCCTGGCCAGCCAGGCCGGCCCGATCCAAGGCAACGTGCCGCTGCCGTTCCACCTGAGCTATGACCCTGCTCAGGTCAAACCGGGACACCGCTACGCGGTCAGTGCCCGCATCGAGTATCAAGGCCAACTATTGTTCATCAGCACCGAGCAGCACAGCGTCGCGCTCGACGGCAGCGACCAGCAGCCGCTGCGGATCAAAGTCGACCCGGCTCGCTGAGCCCTGCACCTATTCACTGTCATAAGGAATAATCCATGATTCGCTCCTCCCTGCGCTTAGGCGGCCTCTGCGCTGGCCTGCTGTTGTCCGCCAGTGCGCTGGCCCTGTCGCTCGGCGACCTCAGCCAGCAGGACGCTACCGGTGGCCTGAAAGACGCCCTCACCCAAGGCGCCCAAGTGGCGATCAAGCAACTCGGCACCCCCGGTGGCTTCAGTAACAATCCCGACGTGCGCATCGAGCTGCCAGGCAACCTCGGCAAAGCCGCCAAGGCGATGAAGATGTTTGGCAAGGGCGACCAGGTGCAAGCGCTGGAAGACAGCATGAACAAGGCCGCCGAAGCCGCCGTGCCGCAGGCTCAGGCGATCCTGGTCGATGCGGTGAAGAAGATGACCGTGACCGATGCCAAGGGCATCCTCAGCGGCGGTGAAGACTCCGCCACGCAGTACCTGAACAAGAGCAGCCGCGAGCAGATCCGCGCCAAGTTCCTGCCGATCGTCAAGGCCGCCACCGACAAGGTCGGCGTCGTCCAGCAGTACAACAGCTTCGCCGGTCAAGCCTCGGCACTGGGCCTTGGCAGCAGCAAGAGCGCCAACGTCGAAAGCTACGTCACCGAGAAGGCCCTCGATGGCCTGTTCGAAATGATTGCCAAGCAAGAGCAGAGCATTCGCCAGAACCCGGCGCAGGCCGCTACCAGCCTGGCCAAGAAAGTCTTCGGCGCCCTCTGAGGCCCTTCGCTGGCGCGCCTGCTGCAGATTGGCAGCAGGTGCGCCCAGCGCCTCTTACGCTTCCTTCCTGACCTTGAACCATGCCGCATACAGCGCCGGCAGGAACAGCAGCGTCAGCACCGTGGCGACGATCAGGCCGCCCATGATCGCCACCGCCATCGGCCCGTAGAACACGCTGCGTGACAGCGGAATCATCGCCAGCACGGCGGCCAGTGCAGTCAGCACGATTGGCCGGAAGCGCCGCACCGTGGCTTCGATGATGGCTTGCCAGCGCTGCATGCCCGCGGCGATGTCCTGCTCGATCTGATCGATCAGAATCACCGAATTGCGCATGATCATCCCGGCCAGGGCAATGGTGCCGAGCATGGCCACGAAGCCGAACGGCTGGCGGAAGATCAGCAGGAACAGCGTCACCCCGATCAACCCCAGCGGTGCGGTGAGGAACACCATCACCGTACGCGAAAAGCTGCGCAGCTGGATCATCAACAGGCTCAACACCACCACGATAAACAGCGGCATGCCGGCATTGACCGACTTCTGCCCGCGCTCGGAGTCCTCGACAGTGCCGCCGACCTCAAGCAGATAGCCGTCCGGCAAGCTGGCACGCACCTGTTGCAACGATGGCTCGATCTGCTTGACCAGCGTCGCTGGCTGCTGCTTGTCGTAGATATCGGCGCGCACGGTCACCGTTGGCAGGCGATTGCGATGCCAGATAATGCCTTCCTCGAAGCCGTACTCAAGAGTCGCCACCTGCGACAGCGCCACGCTCTGGCCGTTATCAGTCGGCACTGCGAGGCTTGCCAGGTTACCCAGGTCGCCACGCGCCTCGGCCGTGCCCCGCACCAGGATCTCGATCAGCTCGTTGTCTTCGCGAAACTGGCTGACCGAGCTGCCGGTCAACGAGCTGCGCAGGAAGCTCGCCAGCTGGGCAGTACTCACCCCCAGCGCGCGCGCACGCTCCTGGTCGATTTGCAGGAACACCGCCTTGCTCGGCTCTTCCCAGTCCAGGTGCACGTTGACTACATGCGGGTTCTCCAGCACTTTGCTCGCCACTTCCCGGGCCAGCGCGCGGACCTTCTCGATGTGCTCGCCGGTGACCCGGAACTGCACCGGGTAACCTACCGGCGGGCCGTTTTCCAGGCGCGTGACGCGGGAGCGCAATTGCGGGAACTGCTCATCCAGGGTCGCGATCAACCAGCTACGCAGCGCCTCGCGATCTTCCAGGGATTTGGCCAGCACCACGAACTGGGCAAAACTGGCCGCCGGCAACTGCTGGTCCAGCGGCAGGTAGAAGCGCGGCGAGCCAGTGCCGATGTAGGCCACATAGTTGTCGATGCCGTCGTGGTTCTTGAGCAGGCCTTCGAGGCGCTTGACCTGTTCGGCGGAATTACTCAGCGAGGCGCCTTCGGCCAGCTTGAGGTCAATCATCAGCTCCGGCCGACCCGAGGCTGGGAAAAACTGCTGCGGCACGAAACGGAACAGCAGGATGCTGCCGACGAACGCGGCGATGGTCAGCAGGATCACCGTCTTGCGCCGGCGCACGCACCACTCCACCACTCGCCGCACACGTTGGTAAAACGGCGTCGCATAGGGGTCAGTGTGGCCGCGAGCGGCATGCAGCTTGGCCAGATCCGGCAGCAAGCGCTCGCCCAGGTACGGCACGAACAGCACCGCCGCTACCCAGGAGGTCAGTAGGGCAATGGTCACCACCTGGAAAATCGAGCGAGTGTATTCGCCGGTACTGGAGGCCGCGGTGGCGATTGGCAAAAAGCCCGCCGCGGTAATCAGGGTGCCGGTGAGCATCGGGAACGCCGTGCTGGTCCAGGCGTAACTGGCCGCCTTGAGCCGGTCGTAGCCCTGCTCCATCTTGATCGCCATCATCTCCACGGCAATGATCGCGTCGTCGACCAACAGACCCAGGGCCAATACCAGCGCACCGAGGGAAATCTTGTGCAAGCCGATGCCGAAGTAGTGCATGGCGGCAAAGGTCATCGCCAGCACCAGCGGAATCGCCAGCGCCACCACCAGCCCGGTACGCAGCCCGAGCGAGAAGAAGCTCACCAGCAGCACGATCACCAACGCTTCGACCAGCACTTGCACGAACTCGCCGACCCCGGCCTTGACCGCCGCCGGCTGGTCGGACACCTTGCGCAGCTCCATGCCGGCCGGCAGGTTGTGCGCCAGCCGAGCGAACTCGACCTCCAGCGCCTTGCCCAGCACCAGGATATCGCCGCCGTCCTTCATCGCCACGGCCAGGCCGATGGCGTCTTCACCCATGAAGCGCATGCGCGGCGCCGGTGGGTCATTGAAGCCACGGTGCACCTCGGCGACATCGCCGATACGGAAGGTGCGCTCGCCGACCCGGATCGGGAATTGGCGGATCTGCTCGACACTGTCGAAGCGGCCACTGACGCGCAGTTGCAGGCGCTCGCTCGGGGTCTCGAAGAAGCCCGCGCTGCTCACCGCATTCTGCTCTTGCAGCGCCTGCTGCACGGCGGCCAGCGGCACGCCAAGGGTAGCCAGCTTGAGATTGGACAGCTCGATCCAGATCTTTTCATCCTGTAGGCCGATCAGCTCGACCTTGCCCACATCCTTGACCCGTTGCAGCTGGATCTGGATGCGGTCGGCGTAATCCTTGAGCACGGCGTAGTCAAAGCCTTCGCCAGACAACGCATAGATATTGCCGAAGGTGGTGCCGAACTCGTCATTGAAGAACGGCCCCTGGATCTCCGGCGGCAAGGTATGGCGGATATCCGCGACCTTCTTGCGGATCTGGTACCACAGCTCGGGGATGTCCTTGGAGTGCAACGAGTCGCGCGCCATGAAGGTGACCTGCGACTCGCCTGGGCGCGAGAACGAAACGATCTTTTCGTACTCGCCGGTTTCCATCAGCTTCTTTTCGATGCGCTCGGTAACCTGGCGCGACACCTCTTCGGCGCTCGCACCCGGCCAGATGGTACGGATGACCATGGCCTTGAAAGTAAACGGCGGATCCTCGCTCTGCCCCAGCTTGGTGTAGGACATCGCACCAATCGCGGCCAGCAGGATCATCAGGAACAGTACGATCTGGCGGTTGCGCAGCGCCCAGGCAGAAAGGTTGAAACCCATCGGGACTTACTCCTTGGCCGTCAGCTTCACTACACGGTTGCTGCGGTCCACAGGGCGTATTTCCTGGCCCTCACGCAGTACATGGCCACCGGCGGCGACCACCCAGTCGCCGGCGGCGAGGCCTTCGAGCACTGACACACTGTCGCTGCCATAAGCCCCCAGACGCACCTCGGCCCGTTCCAGGCGGCTGTCCTTGTTGACGCGCCAAACATAGGCCTGGCCGTTTTCCGCTGTAACCGCTGACAGCGGCACTGCCAACGGGATCAGCCCCTCATGGGCGATGAACACCCGGGCACTCTGGCCCAGCTCCGCCGGCGTGGCGGCCGAAGTAAAGGCGATGCGCGCAGCGAAGGTGCGCGAGCGTGGGTCGGCGGCCGGTGACAGCTCGCGGATACGCCCCTGGAAGCGCGCTTGCGGGTGTGACCACAGTTCCACACTGACCGGTTGCCCCACGGCAAAGCGGGCAAACTGCTGCTCCGGCAGGCTGATGAGCACTTCTCGCTCACCATCGGCGGCCAGGGTGAACACGGTTTGCCCGGCGGCAACCACCTGGCCCACTTCAACCTGACGCTTGGCCACCACGCCGGCCTGCGGCGCGCGCAACACGGCATATTCGGCCTGGTTGCCAGCCACATCGAACTCGGCTTTGGCCTGCTTCAGCCGGGCAAGGCCGGCGCGGTACAGGTTTTCGGCATTGTCGAACTGGGAATGGCTGACCATCTGCCGGTCCAGCAGCTTCTGGTAGCGGTCACGCTCGGCGCGCACCAGCGCCAGGTTGGCCTCGGCAGCCGCCATCTGAGCGCGGTTGGCTTCAAGTTGCAGGCGCACGTCCTGCGGGTCCAGCTCAGCAAGCGGCTGGTCGGCCTTGACCCGCTGCCCCTCCTCCACCAGGCGCTTGGTGACCTTGCCGCCAATGCGGAAGGCCAGCTCCGGCTCCAGGCGCGCACGCACTTCACCGGGGTAACTGTCGGCAGCGGCTTCGGCCGGCTGCGGCTGCACCACCAGCGCCGGGCGCGGCGCGGCAGGCGGGGTGGCTTCCTGACCGCAGGCCGTCAGTAACAACGCAGCAACGGCGGGCAAGGCGATGGACAAGGCATGGCGCAACATGATGAATCCTTTCGCGGAGGGCACTTCGAATATCTGTACTGGAAAGTATATTAAATCAGACCGCCGGTGCCGGGAAGGGTTTGCGGTGGTTTTTCCAGGGGTACGGCTGAAGTCTATTGGCGGCAGTGAGATTGAGCGCCGCCCGCACGGCGCATCGCGAGCTGCGCTCGCTCCTACGTTTATTTCGGGCCAGTTAGTCCTGTTGGATTTATGCGCGGACGCTTTGGATGATGGGGTGCCAAGCAGTCCTGAGGCCAGTGTTGCGCGGGTGGTCATGAAACAGTGATCGCAAGCGCAGCGCGTACATTGTGGGTTCACCCGCGAACACCGGCGAAGCCGGTGCCATGCACCGCGTCGTATTCTTCGCGGGTGAACCCGCACACAGGGATTTGCGTCGGTGTCGAGGACAGCGTTATACCTGTGGTGTCCGGTTTGTTGGTGGTGGTTTCGACTGGATGCCATCGAGTATCGCCTCGATCACACCCTCTGCCGTTTCAATCGCATGTAGGTTCGACCAAAACATGCCCCGGCCTTCTTCGCGCATGTAGTCCAGGGCTTTGTATCCGGGTTCGTAGGTGCTGCGCAGGTACAGGGCCACATGGACCAAAGCGTCTTCGGCGGAAATGTTCGGGTTGACGGTGAAAAGGGGATCATGGCCGGCATCGCAGCGGGTCGAGGACTATTTTCTTCATCATGGAAAATGCTCCTCAAAGCCGCCACCCATCACTACCACCTGAATGGGTGGCGACTGTACGCGAGGTGGTAGACCCGGGCATTTTCCAATCCAGGCAGGCTCGAAAGCCTCCCACGCACAGCCGCCATAGGCTGTCATGGAAAAAGTGCATCCGGGCTACCACACCCGATCGCCAAGTTGTTCGGCGACGGATAGAGCCTAGAGACACTGGTTCCAACTGGACAGGTGATGGCAGAGGACGCGGGTCGTAGGATATTTCCGAAGTGCCTAACTGGACAGCCCCTTTGGCAAAAATCAGAAATATCTTCGGAGGACTTGGCTCTAACCTGTGGGGCGAGTCGGTGCGCCGAACCGCCGCGAAGGGCCGTAAAGCGGCCCTGACATTTCAGACCGGTTCGGCGATGCTGGCCGGCTTGGTTTGGCGGCTGAGGTCGCGATAACCGGCTGCCGGGTGGCTGGCCGGCAGCCGCGGGCCGTCGCCGAACAGCTTCTCGCGCAGGGTGCCGGCGCGGTATTCGGTCTTGTAGGCGCCGCGTTGCTGCAGCTCGGGGACCAGCAGCTCGACCACTTCGCGGAAGGTTTCGTGGGCCAGGGCATAGGTCAGGTTGAAGCCGTCGACATCGGTTTCTTCAACCCAGGCCTGCAGTTCGTCCGCCACGGTTTGCGCACTGCCAACGATCAGCGGGCCAAAGCCGCCAATCCCTACCCAGTCGGCCAGCTCCTGCACCGTCCACCGTTTGTTCGGGTCGGCGGTGGAAAAAGCTTCCACGGCCGACTGGATGGCATTGGTGTGGATATGCTCCAGGACTTGGTCGGGCTGGTACTGGCTGAAGTCGATGCCGGTCCAGCCGGAAATCAGCGCAAGGGCGCCTTCGTAGCTGGCGTAGCTTTTCAACTCCTGCCACTTGGCCTGGGCCTTGGCGTCGGTTTCGTCGACGATCACCGTCTGCATGTTGAAGATCAGCACCTTGCGTGGGTCGTCGTGCCCGGCCTCGGCGGCGCGGCGGCGAACACGCATTCGGCATAGCCGGCGGCAAAGTACTTGCCGCGGCTGGACGCCCCTGCCTGGTACAGCACGGGGGTGCGTTGCGGCGAAGGTTCGCACAGGTGGATACCCGGGACCTGGAAATGCTTGCCTTGGTGGCGGAACTCATGGACCTTGCGCGGGTCGGTGGACAGCCCGGCTTGGCGGTCGCGCACCACCGCGCCGTCTTCCCAACTGCCCTCGAACAGCTTGTACAGCACCTCCAGCTATTCTCCGGCGTAGTCGTAGCGGGCATCATGGTCGCTCAGTGCCTTCTGCCCCAGGTTACGCGCACCGCTGTCCAGATAGGACGTGACAATATTTCGGCCGATGCGGCCCTTGGTCAGGTGATCCAGGGTCGACAGGCGACGGGCAAACGGGTACGGGTGCTCGAACGTCAGCGAGGCAGTCAGGCCGAAACCGAGGTGTTCGGTGACCAGCGCCATGGGCGTGATCACTACCAGTGGGTCGTTCACCGGCACCTGGGCCGCCTGGCGGATGGCCGCGTCACCATTGCCGCCCAGCACATCGTAGATACCGATCACGTCGGCAATGAAGATGCCGTCGAACTTGCCGCGCTCCAGCAGCTTGGCCAGGTCGGTCCGTTAGTCCAGGTCCTTGTATTGCCAGGCGCGGTCCCTGAGGTGCCGCCACAGGCCGGGCGACTGGTGGCCGACACAGTTCATCTCGAAGGCATTCAAACGGATTTCACGTGGCATGGGGACTCCTGTTCGATAGGCTCGGCACCCTTGTCAGGTGCCCTTGCAGCTTTATCAACACGATTCACGCCAACAGAATTTTCCTAATTAATCATTAGGTTAACTAGAAACAGAAACAGCACTGATGCCTGATCGACGACATCACTGTCGATCAACTGTCCGCTGGCAGACAGCAGGCAAATGTGAGCTGGTTTTAGCCGGATCGCGCCTGACCCGTTAAGATGGTGATTCTTCAACCAGATGCAGACCACAATGCCCAACGACGCACCCATCGGCCCAGGCCGGCCAAAGGACCTGGTCAAGCGCGAGGCGATTCTCGAAGCGGCCAAGGCCCTGTTCCTCAGCCTTGGTTACGCCAACACCAGCATGGATGCGGTCGCTGCGGCGGCAGGTGTTTCAAAACTCACGGTGTACAGCCACTTCATCGACAAGCAGACCCTGTTCTGCTCAGCGGTCATGGCCACCTGCCAGATCCAGCTGCCGGACCTGCTGTTCGAGTACCCCGAGGGGGCACCGGTGGAGGAGGTACTGCTGACCATTGCCCGTGGCTTCCAGGCACTGATCAGCAGCGACGAAGCGGTCAAGCTCAGCCGCCTGATCATGGCCCAAGGCAGCCTGGACCCAAGCTTTGGCGAATACTTCTACGACGCCGGGCCCAAGCGCGTGCTGGCAGGGATGGAAGCGCTGCTGCGCGGCGCGGACGAGTGTGGGCTGTTGCGCATCGACAACCCGCTGCGTGCGGCGGAGCACTTCTTCTGCCTGGTCAAGGGGGCACCGGATTACCGGTTGCTGCTGGGGTGCGCGGGGCCGCTGGAAGGTGACGAGGCCGAGGCGCATGTGCGCGAGGTGGTGGGGGTGTTCTTGCGAGCGTACCAACCCTGAAAGCATCTTCTGGCATACGCGGTCACTTTGTAGGAGCGCGTATGCCAGTAACCGCGCCCCAACCGCCGTACTACCTGACATTTTTGCCAGTATCCGACCCGCCGCCCTCTTGACAGACTCTCATGTAGCCCCCCCCCACATGAGCGCACCACCATGTCCACGCAAACACTTAAACTCTTTTATAAGGGCAGAAAACTCTCGACAGTGCACTCAGGCAGTGCTCATTTCACAATAGTCGGCGCCAACCAACTGAACCTGTGCGAAACGAACAGCCAAACCACGCAAACACAGCTTTTGGCCACCGATGCCCAAACGTCAACAGTTACCGCCCATGCAGGAAGCCAAACGCCCATTGCCTACAGCCCTTATGGCGATGATAGTTTACCGGCTGCTCACCCGATACTGTCCCGCTTTACCGGGCAAACTTGTCTACCCTCAGCCATCGGTTACCTGCTGGGTAATGGCCATCGCTTGTATAATGCGGGATTGATGCGTTTTCACAGTGCGGACCGTTTATCGCCGTTTGGCAAAGGCGGGCTCAATGCCTACGCCTACTGCGGTAATGATCCCATCAACCGAGCCGACCCGAGCGGCAGGAGTTTCATAAAACGGTTCACACGCAAATACTCATATGACGTGCTGGCTCCGAGACTGAAAAATGCAAATCCGGCATTTTCGGCCAATGAATACAAGGCGTTGGGCAAGTCGCTTATAAAAAGAAACAGACGGACAGCAGATCAACTTAAAACCAAAGTATCCGGGTTGTCCGCATGGGGACGAGGTGTCTTAGATAACCGATACAAGTACAACAATGAGTACACAGAATACCTGCAGCTAACAGAAAATCCCCAAACCGGCCGTTACACCTACCCGGACGAAAATCTTAGAGAAATACAACGCTCACAAGGGATTATTATTCCCTCCTCAAACCCAGCCCCCGCCACGCAGAGCCAGAGTCGGCGTGCCTCGCTAGAGTCCAGACAGATAGAGGAAGAACTAGACGGTCTACAGGCCAGACTCATGTTATTACGGGATGATTCAGCTACGACGGCCTTAAATCGAGGTTTGGGCTTTGACTTGGGCCTAGACTAGCCCGGTCACGGCTTTAAAGCCTTTTTCGGGTAAATGTCATACCGGCTCGATTTACCCTCCAGGCTATGGCTCGGCTTCGGCCCGTCGATGATCGGCGCCTTGCGCGGGCGCTTCACCACCACCCGGTGGCTGGCCAGCGCCAGGGCCGCTTCGAGCAGCGCCGGGGCATCCAGGTCGTCACCCACCAAGGGCCGGAACACGCGCATTTCCTTTTTCACCAGGGCGCTCTTGTCGCGGTGCGGGAACATCGGGTCGAGGTAGATCACCTGCGGTGCCTCGCCCGCCCAGGCGCGCATGCGCTCGATGGCGTTGCCGGTCAGCAGTCGCATGCGCCCGACAATCGGGCCCACCTCGTCATCCGACCGCGCCCGCACCAGGCCATCCTCCAGCAGCGCGGCAATCAGCGGCTGGCGTTCGATCAGGGTCATCTGGCAGCCCAGGCTGGCCAGCACGAATGCATCTTTGCCAAGGCCTGCCGTAGCATCCAGCACGTGTGGTCGCACGCCCTGGGCAATGCCCACGGCCTTGGCGATCATCTGCCCGTTGCCACCGCCAAACTGGCGCCGATGCGCGGCCTGGCCTTCGACGAAGTCCACCCGCACCGGCCCCGGTGCCTGCGGCCCCAGCTGCTGGATCTGCAAACCCTCGGCGCCCACCTGCACGGCGAAGCCGGCACTCTCGTCCTGTAGCGGCAGGCTTAGGCGTTCAGCCCACACCTTGGCCTGCTCCGCATACTCAGCCGACATCGCCTCGACCCTGATACCCGTGCCTTGCTCTTCCATCGTCCACACCTAAAAAATCAAACCAAGCCTTAATGAATCAGCAGCCACGGCCGATATAGGCAATATCCCGCTATTCTGCCAGAGCACAACGCGCGCGACTGCCATGTCAGATACTCTTCCTATCGGCTTGACCTATTTGTCGTCTGTCGGCAACTACAGTCAGCACAATACCCAGGCACTCGGGGGCGTCAGCCACCTGTGGCAGGATTTCTTCGCCCGGGCCATGGCCGAGCAGCAGGAAGAGCCCGTAGACAGCGTCAGCCAGTCGTTCGTGCAGTACGACCACGACAGCGGCGAACCTACCGGTGGCGCCCGTGCGCTGGCCCTGATCGACGCCCAGCGCGCCTGCCCGGTGCAGGACACCGAGGTAGCACCGCCCGAGCCGCTGTTCCTGCCCAAGGCAGAGCTTGAAGCCAACCTGCTGCCGCCTGCGCCCGAGCCGTTCGGCGCCATGGAGCTGATCGAGCAACAGCGCCAACTCGACACCAGCAACAGCTGGATGCGCCCGGTGGTGATGAGCCAGGGCCATCCGATTGCCGAGCCCGGCCCGGGCCCTGCCCCGCGGTCGTTGTTCCTGCCCATTGCCGAGTTCGAGACCAACCTGCTGGACCCGGCACCCGAACCGTTCGACGATGCCACCCTGGCCAAACAGCAAAACGATCTGGAGTTCGACATCCACTGGGCACGCCCGGTGGTGCTGAACAACGTGCGCGTACATGCCTAACGGCAGACCTGCCAGACGCCCATGTCCAGGTGAAAATGATTGTGATGAGCAGCGTTGTAGTCCGGGCCTAGCACCGTACTGAAGCTGGCACATGCAGCCTTGCGCACCTCGCGCAGAAACTCAGCCTTTTGCCCGCCAACCTGCCAGTCCTGCGCCAGCACGATGCGCTGGCCATCCTTGAGCCGAAAAGCGCTGATATCGAGGGCGTTGGCCGTCGCATGCTGGCTCAGGCGCCCTTCCTTGCGGTTGTACACATTGCGACAGGCAAAGCTGCCAAGGTGCTCAACCCTTGTCACCGGCTGGCCAAACACGCGCTGCGCGGCCGGCTGCAAGCCATGGGTCTCGAACAAGGCATAGGCCACCGCCAGCGGGCAGCTGGCGAGGAAACTGCTACTCAGGCTGGCCTGGCCTGCCTCGACCCGCCACACATTGCTCAACGGGCAGCGCGCGCTGGCCGGGCTGTCGGCCTGGGCGCGATAACGCAGGCCGGAGCTTTGCAGGGCTTGTTCGCACAGGGCTGGATCCTGACGCAGCCGCGACAGCTTGTACGCGGTCAACCAGTTCGGCGGCTGGCGTACGTCGAGCGCTGCCCATGGGTTCCAGGCGGCAGGCGGGCGCCAGCCCAGGTACCAGGCTTGCGCCGCCGCCAGAGAGAGGATGAACAGCAGCCAACCGAGCCAGCGCATCAAGGCTTAGCGACGGAACAGATCGTTGAGCTGAGCAAACGGCATGCTCTGCTCGGCATAGCTGAAGGTGCCCTGCTCGCGGATTTCCAGCGCTGCCCGCTGCAGCGCGCCAAAGGCCGCGCGGGCCAGTGACGAGCCGACGCTGATGCGGCGCACGCCAAGGTCCTGCAGCTGGTTGACGTTCAATGGCACGCCAGCCAGGCCCATCAGCACGTTGACCGGCTTGGGTGCCAGCGCCTGCACCACCGCGCGCACTTCGTCGGCGCTGCGCAGGCCTGGCGCGTAGAGCACATCTGCCCCCGCTTCGGCGTAGGCCTGCAAGCGCAGGATGGTGTCGTCGAGGTCCATCCGCTCATGCAGCAGGTTCTCCGCGCGGGCGCACAGGGTGAAGGTGAACGGCAGGCTACGCGCGGCCTGGGCGGCGGCACGGATCCGCTCCACGCCCAGGCCCATGTCATAGATGGGGGCATCGCTGCGGGTAGTGGCGTCCTCTATCGAGCCGCCCACCAGGCCCGCCTCGGCCGCGCGCAGGATCGTCTGGGCGCAGTCTTCAGGCAAGTCGCTAAAGCCGTTTTCCAGGTCGGCGGCGACTGGCAAGGCGGTCGCATCGACGATGGCGCGGGCGTTATCCAAGGTATCGTCCAGGCTCAGCGCACCCTCGGCATCGGCGCGGCCGAGGCTGAAGGCAAGGCCGGCACTGGTGGTCGCCAGCGCTTCGAAGCCCATGCTGGCCAGGAGTTTGGCCGAGCCGGCGTCCCAGGGATTGGCCATGACAAAGGCACCGTCACGCTCATGCAGCGCCTTGAAGGCCTCAGCTCGCAGGGTTTGTACATCCATGATCACTGGCTCCGGCAGATTGAAGAAGGTCAGAGTAGACCCAGCTGTTCGACCTCAGGCGCTCGCGGCAATTCCGCAAGTGCTGGCAACCCCGGCAGACGCTCGCTCAAGCGCTGGTGAAAGTGCTGAGCCAGGGCCGCCGCCTGCTGGTTATCGGAAGTATGAAGAAACACATAAGGGTTCAGGCCGGCTTCGATCCACTCGGCGACCTTGCTCACCCATGGCGTCAGGAACGGCTCGTTGCCAATCACTTCAGGCTGGCCGATGAAGCGCACCTGTGGGTGCTGGCTGAAAGCAGCCGGACGCGCCGGTACGCGAGGCTTCTTGCTCTGCGCATGCAACACGGCAGGCGCGCGTGAGGTGCAGCTGAACAACGCACGCGAGTCCAGACAGATGCGCTCGACACCCATGCCATGCAGCAGACGATTGAGCGACCGCTCTTCTTCGCCGCGAGCGAAAAAAGCGTCGTTACGAACCTCGACTGCAACCGGCACGCCGATCTCTTGCAGAAAGTACGCAAGCTCGGGCAACCGCGAAGGGCCAAACGTGGCCGGCAACTGCAGCCAGTACGGCGCGACCCGCCCACCCAGCGGCGCCATCAGCCGAGTAAAGGCCAACGCTGCCTCAAGTTGCTCACGCAGATCACCGCCATGGCTGACTTCACGCGGGAATTTGGCGGTGAAGCGAAAGCCGGGCGGCATGATCTGCGCCCAGCGTTCTACCGTGGACAGTGCCGGGCTGGCATAAAAGGTGGTATTGCCTTCGACGGCGTTGAAGACCTGGCTGTACAGCGCGAGGTAATCAGTAACGCGGGCATCGGCGGGGTAGAGATAGTCGCGCCAGGCGCTTTCGCTCCAGGATGGGCAACCAAGAAAGTACGGTAGGGGCGATCGCTTCATCCATCAAATGTACAGATCAAGCCCCAACACTTCCATATCCCAATCGGTGAATCCTGCAGTCGCCATGTAGCTGGCCAGAGCGGTTGCAGTGCGCCGGTCGCGGGCGCGGGGGAAGACCATGTCCTGCTGGCGGGCGGGCAAGCCACCCGCGCTGCGGCGAGTGCGGGTTTCCTGCGCGACCTCGGACTCTTCGATCAGCTCGGCATCTTCGACTGCTTCGTCACGCACCGGTGCCTTGCGCGGTGCGCGCTTGATCGGATAGGACTGCGGTGAAAAGCCGTCGATACGCATGAAATGAACACTCAGGATCAATGATGGCAATTTAGCAGCATCAGAGATCCATCGCTAATGCCGTTGTGATAACTGGACCACAGTTCTCACCAAAGGTTTAGCGCAAAAGTAAGCAGCCGACGAACAGCCACTTAAACCGCCTTGGGCGTGGCCACGTTATCGCGCAGATAAACCGGTTGCGCCTGGTCGGCGGCGACCGCTTCACCGCGGGCCCAGGCAAACCCGGCCAGGCTCAGCACATCGAGCGCGCTGGGCAGCAAGCTGATGTCCATGGCGCTGACCGGTACCGCCAGGCGCTCGTGGTAAACCCAGCCAGTGCCGGCGCCGAACCAGTCGCCGCTGCTACCATCCGGCAGCGCTACCCGCTCCGGCGGCAGCACCGCTTCGCGGCCAACCAGGCGCATCTCGCCAGCAGTGGCCTGATAGCAGCCCCAGTAGACTTCATCCATGCGCGCATCGATGGCTGCGGCAACCTGAGCGATGCCACGCTCACGCAACACGCCTTGGGCCAGCGCGGCGAGGTTGGAAACCGGCAGCACCGGCCGCTCCAGGGCGAAGGCCAGGCCCTGGACCACGCCAATGGCAATGCGCACGCCGGTGAAGGCGCCAGGGCCGCGACCGAAGGCGATGGCGTCGACAGCGCTCAGCGCCACGCCCGCGTCGGCCAGCAACTGCTTGATCATCGGCAGCAGCTTTTGCGCGTGCAGACGCGGGATGACCTCATAGTGGCTGGTGACCTTGCCGTCATGCAGCAATGCAACGGAACAGGCTTCGGTGGCGGTATCCAGGGCCAGCAAGGTGGTCATCGAACGGGTTTCCAGACGCAAGAAAAAGAGCGCCAGTATAAACGACAACGGCCCGCAAGCGGGCCGTTGTCTTATGCAAGGTAACGATCAGCTCAGGGCTGCGAGGACCTTGGCAGTGATTGCTTCAACCGAGCCGACACCTTCGATGTGGCTGTACTTCGGCTTGCCATTGGCAGCACCAAGCTTCTGGTAGAAGTTGACCAATGGCTTGGTCTGGTCGTGGTAGACCGACAGGCGATGACGCACGGTTTCTTCGGTGTCGTCTTTACGCTGGACCAGATCTTCGCCAGTCACGTCGTCTTTGCCGGCAACCTTCGGCGGGTTGTAGACCACGTGGTAGACGCGACCCGAGCCCTCATGGACGCGACGGCCAGCAATGCGCTGAACGATCTCTTCGTCTTCCACGGCGATCTCGACCACAGCGTCCAGCTCGACGCCGGCAGTGACCAGCGCTTCAGCCTGCGGGATGGTGCGAGGGAAGCCGTCGAAGAGGAAACCGTTGGCGCAGTCTGGCTGGGCGATACGGTCCTTGACCAGGTTGATGATCAGCTCGTCGGAGACCAGCTTGCCAGCGTCCATGATCGCCTTGGCTTCGATGCCCAGAGGGGTGCCAGCCTTCACTGCGGCACGCAACATGTCGCCGGTGGAGATCTGTGGGATCGAGAACTTTTCGGTGATGAATTTTGCCTGAGTACCTTTACCGGCCCCGGGAGCTCCCAGCAGAATTACGCGCATCTTGTGCTCCTCATATTTTTTTATGCAAATCAACGGAGTCGGCGTCAGGGCCAAGTCCGGAAAATCAGGTGTCGACCAGAAAATCGGTCAAAAGGCTGATCAAGATACACAGCGCCCGGCGACCAGACAAGCGTCCCAAAGTTGCGATAAACCGCCACTTGCGACCTGCCGTGGCAAGGGTTGCCCTCGGTGCAACCCTGTTCTGCCGTGCACTATCATCGCCCGCCCCCGCCCACCTGAGCATCATTTGGTGGCGCCCTAACCAGTGTTGCGCAGGCCGGCGGCAATCCCTGCCACAGTGACCAGCAGCGCCTGCTCCAGCGGGCTGTCCAGAGCGGCTTCACGGCTGCGCGAGCGCGCCAGCAGCTCGGCCTGAAGGCGATGCAGCGGGTCCAGATAGGTGTTGCGCAGGCTAATGAACTCGAGGGTCTCAGGGCTGTGTGCGAGTAGCACCGGCTGCCCGGTCAGGCCCAATACCACCTGGCATGACTGCGACAATAGGTCGCGCAGGTGCGCACCCAATGGCAGCAGCTCGGGTTGCACTAGACGTTGGTCGTAGGCCTCGGCAATTTGCGCGTCGGCCTTGGCCAGGACCATCTCGAGCATGTCGATACGGGTGCGGAAGAACGGCCACTGCTCGCGCATCTGCGCCAACAGCTCACCCTGGCCGCGCGCCAAAGCGTTGTTCAGGGCGCTTTCCCAACCGAGCCAGGCCGGCAGCATCAGCCGTGTCTGCGTCCAACCGAAGATCCATGGGATTGCCCGTAGACTTTCGATACCGCCCGCGCGGCGCTTGGCCGGGCGACTGCCCAGCGGCAGACGGCCCAGCTCCTGCTCGGGAGTCGACTGGCGAAAGTACTCGACGAAGTCAGGGTTCTCGCGCACCACCCCGCGGTAGGCCTTGACGCCATCGGCGGCGAGTTGGTCCATCACCTCGCGCCAGGCCGGCTCAGGCGGCGGTGGCGGCAGCAGGGTGGCTTCGAGCACGGCGGCCAGGTACAGGTTGAGGTTCTGCTCGGCGATGCCCGGCAAGCCGAACTTGAAGCGGATCATCTCGCCCTGCTCGGTGGTACGGAAGCGCCCGGCGACCGAGCCGGGTGGCTGCGACAGGATCGCCGCATGGGCCGGGCCACCGCCGCGGCCGACGGTGCCGCCACGGCCGTGGAACAGCAGCAGTTCGACCTGATGCTCGCGGCAGATCTGCACCAGGGTTTCCTGGGCGCGATACTGCGCCCAGGCCGCGGCCGTGGTGCCTGCGTCCTTGGCCGAGTCGGAGTAACCGATCATCACTTCCTGAGGGCCGCGCAGGCCGCTGCGGTAACCCGGCAGGCCGAGCAGGCGCTGCATGACCGGCCCGGCGTTGTCCAGGTCGGCCAGGGTCTCGAACAACGGCACCACGCGCATTGGCCGGGTCAGGCCGGCTTCCTTGAGCAGCAGTTGCACGGCCAGCACATCAGACGCCGCGCCGGCCATGGAAATGACGTAAGAGCCAAGTGACGCCGCCGGCGCGGCGGCCACCTCGCGGCAGGTATCGAGGACCTCGGCGGTCTCGGCCTGGGGCTTGAAATGGGCCGGGAGCAACGGCCGGCGATTTTTCAGTTCAGCCTGGAGGAATTCGATGCGCTGCTCTTCATCCCAGTCGGCATAACGGCCAAGGCCGAGGTAGTCGGTGATCTCGCTCATCGCATCGCGATGGCGAGCGGCGTCCTGGCGCACGTCCAGGCGCACCAGGAACAAGCCAAAGGTGACGGCGCGGCGCAGGCAGTCGAGCAGCGGGCCATCGGCAATCACACCCATGCCGCACTCGTGCAGCGAGCGGTAGCACAGCTCGAGCGGGTCGAGCAGTTGGCGGTTGTCGCTGAGCACCTGGGCACCAGGTGGTTGGTTGCTGGTCAGTGCGGCCTGGGCCCAGCTGCGAGTCGCACGCAGGCGCTCGCGTAGCTGCTTGAGAACACTGCGATAGGGTTCAGCGCCCTCGCCTGCCTGTTCGAGCAGTTCAGCACTGGCCTGCTGCATCGACAGTTCAGCGGCCAGGCTGTCGATATCACGCAGGAACAGGTCCGCTGCCATCCAGCGCGCCAGCAGCAGCACCTCGCGGGTCACGGCGGCGGTGACGTTGGGGTTGCCATCACGATCACCGCCCATCCACGAGGCGAAACGGACCGGCGCCGACTCCAGCGGCAGGCGCAGGCCGGTTGCCTCAAACAGCGCCTTGTCGACTTTGCGCAGATGGCTGGGCACGGCCTGCCACAGTGAATGTTCGATGACTGCGAAGCCCCATTTGGCTTCGTCCACCGGGGTCGGCCGGGTGCGGCGGATTTCCTCGGTGTGCCAGGCCTCGGCGATCAATCGGCGCAGCTTGTCGCGCACCTGCTCGCGCTCGGCGGGGGTCAGGTCGCGGTGATCCTGCACGGCCAATTGCGCGGCGATGGCGTCGTATTTCTGGATCAGGGTGCGCCGCGCGACCTCGGTTGGGTGCGCGGTCAGCACCAGTTGGATATCGAGCTTGGCCAACTGCCGAGCGAGGGCATCGTCGCTGTGCCCTTCCTGCTTCAGGCGGGCCAGCAGCTCGGGCAAAACCCGGCTCTCGAACGGCTCGGGCTGATCGGCAGCGCGGCGGTGGATGAGCTGATACTGCTCGGCGATGTTGGCCAGATTGAGAAACTGGTTGAAGGCCCGCGCCACCGGCAACAGCTCGTCATCGGCGAGGTCGTCGAGGGTCGAGCTGAGCTGCTCGGCCGCGCCGCGGCGGTCGGCCTTGGCGCTGTGGCGGATGGCTTCGATCTTCTGCAAAAACGCATCGCCATGCTGCTGGCGAATGGTTTCACCCAGCAGTTCCCCCAACAGATGGACATCCTCACGCAAGCGTACATCGATATCGGTCATCAGGCCTTTCTCCAGCGCGGCTCGTCCGCGCATCCATTCAGGAACCAGCAGCCCCAAGAGTGCCCACAGCAGCGCGCTCAAGGCAAGCCTGACACAGCCAAAGCAACTAAAGTTAAACAGAGCCACTCCCAATCAGTGCATGGCATCACGCCCTATCCAAGCTGCACAGAGGTCATCATGAAAATCCGCGAACTCGCCCAACACTGGGAACAGAACGCCGCAGGCAGCCTGAGCCCGACCAGCCACATCCTGCATCTGGACCTGGAATCGGAGGCGCGCCTGGCCGCGCTGATCGATATGTTCCCCAAACGCACCGCCGAAGAACTGCTCGGCGAACTGGTCGCCTCGGCCCTCGAAGAGCTGGAAGCGAGCTTCCCCTATGTGCAGGGCCGGCAGGTCATTGCCACCGATGAGCAAGGCGACCCCATTTATGAAGACGTAGGCTCTACGCCGCGCTTTCTGGCTCTGTCGCGGCAGCATCTGCAGACGCTCGCAAGCACCGATCAAGACCCTGCCAAATAACGTGCTGACGACCGCGGGGGGGCCCGTGCGCCCCGCCGCAGTTACCCTGCCCTACCCCTGCGCGAGCTGAAAGTTCCGCAGTTTCTCGCTGACCGTTCAGTCAGAAAATACTTGTAACGGCTTGCTATTTTTTTCGGAACTATTCGAAAAACGCTCCAGTCCGAGCCAATAGCCATCACGCTAAAACCCTGCACACAGTGGTAGTGCACAGTTCAGCTGAAGCGCGCACTGTCAGGGAACGAGCGATGGACTGCCACGGACATTGTCATCAGGAGTGATCCAATGGAGCTGACCAACATGAAGAGCCGCACTATGCCAACATCCTCCACCCGCATGCATGGCCTGAAACTGGCCGCCCTGGCCCTGGGCAGCACGTTTGTCCTCGCTGGTTGCGCCGGCAAGCCGCCAACCGAGCAGTATGCCGTGACCCAATCTGCCGTCAACGCGGCGGTGAGCTCCGGCGGTACCGAGTTCGCTGCAGTGGAAATGAAAGCGGCGCAGGACAAGTTCAAGAAAGCTGAAATTGCCATGCACGATAAAAAGTACGAAGAAGCCAAGGTGCTCGCCGAGCAGGCTGAGTGGGACGCCCGCGTAGCAGAGCGCAAGGCACAGGCTGCCAAAGCGCAAAAAGCCGTGCAGGACTCCCGCCAAGGCGTCCAGGAACTGCGTGAGGAAGGCCTGCGCAGCGCTGAATAAGCCTGCCCACCTCCCCCAGCCTTCGTTACTGATTAAAGGAAGAACACTATGCGCAACTACGTCATGATCCCCGCTCTGCTGGCCCTGAGTGTTGGCCTTGCTGCTTGCTCGCATGATCCAAACGCCAACCTCGAGTCTGCACGCACCAGCTTCTCGGCGCTGCAGAGCGATCCACAGTCGACCAAACTGGCCGCCCTTGAGACCAAGGACGCGCAGGATTGGCTGAACAAGGCCGACAAGGCCTACATGGATCGCGAAGACACCAAGAAAGTCGACCAGTTGGCCTACCTGACCAGCCAGCGCGTTGAAGTCGCCAAGCAGACCATCGCCCTGCGCGCTGCTGAAGGCGAACTGAAAAACGCTTCGGCGCAACGTGCCCAGGCTCGCCTGGATGCCCGTGACGCCCAGATCAAGAAGCTGCAGGACAGCCTCAACGCCAAACAGACCGACCGTGGCACCCTGGTGACCTTCGGCGACGTGCTGTTTGACTTCAACAAGGCTGAACTGAAGAGCAGCGCCCTGCCGAACGTGACCAAGCTGGCGCAGTTCCTGGCTGAAAACCCAGAGCGTAAAGTGATTGTCGAGGGCTACACCGACAGCGTCGGTTCGGCCAGCTACAACCAGAGCCTGTCCGAGCGTCGTGCTGGTGCTGTGCGCATGGCCCTGGTACGTGCCGGTGTAGATCCAGCGCGTATCGTCTCGCAGGGCTATGGCAAGGAATACCCGGTTGCTGACAACAGCAGCAACTCCGGCCGTGCCCAGAACCGTCGTGTCGAAGTAACCATTTCCAACGACAACCAGCCGGTTGCACCGCGTACTGCTGCCAACCAGTAAGGGTTGCCAGCGGGGCTGCCTGGCAGCCCCGTCGCGACAAACAAAAACCGCGTGAAGCCTTTGGGCTCGCGCGGTTTTTTTGTGCTGCCTTGGAGGGCTGATTCGGCGGGGAATTTTGGGGCCGCTTTGCGGCCCTTGCGCGAAACAAGGCCGCTCCTACAGAAAGCGGGACCGCGTTCCGACGCGGTCCCTGTAGCGGCCTCGTGTCGCGAAAGGGCTGCGCAGCAGCCCCCAATACCGGTCACTGAATTTGTTGCGGCGTATCCTGCCCGATACAACGCACCGCACGCTTGCGGTCGTCGACCAGCACACCGGTCAGGTCCTTCTGCTGCATATCGATCAATACCAACACCCCATCCATGCACTGCGCCACCTGCGCCGCAGGCTCCAGCGAGACCTTGTAATCCTCGCCCGGCACCGTCTTGAGCATGGTGAAGTCCTGCAGCAACAGGGCATCCTCAGGCTTGGCAAAATGCAGGTAGCCGTAATACCAGAGGGCCCCTACCGTCACGATGATGCTACCGACGCCGGTCAGAATCAGCGGGATGGCGTTGCGTTCTTCACTCATTGCTTGTTCTTCTCATCAGGGAAATTAGGCACTTCGGCCAAGCGCCGCAGGCCGTTGAAATGGGTCGGATCATCCAGGAAGCGGATCATCACCTGGCGCCAGGTCGGGTCGGCAAAGGTCTGCACGTGGCCGCCGCGGGTCAGTTGCAGCACCCGTGGTGGTGGCGCATGACGGTACAAGTCCAGACCGTTTTCCAGCGGCACCAGGGCATCGTCGATGCTGTGGAAAAACAACTTCGGCGGGCTGTCCAGGTGCTCGATCGAGCGGATCGCGCTGTCGCCGTCGGGCACCAGCCATGACAGCGGCACCTGCAGCGGCCAGGTCAGCCAACCGGTACCCAGCGCGTATCGCCCGACCGAGCGATAACTGGCCGGCACGCCATCGAACACCAGCGCACTGAAGCGCTGACGCTGCTCAGGGTGGCCCGCCAGGTAATGAATCGCCATCGCTCCGCCCAGGCTCTGCCCCAGCAGCACCAGTGGCTTGCCCTGCACCTCAGGCGCCCGTTCAAGCCAGCCCATGGCCGCAGCTATGTCTTCGTACACCTCAGGCAGGCTTGGCTTGCCTTCGGACAGGCCATAACCGCGATAGTCGATCATCAACACCTGGAAGCCCTGCTCCGGCAGCCAGTAGCTGCCGCCGAGGTGCCCAGGCAGGTTGCCGCCGTTGCCGTGCAGGTGCAGCACCGTACCCTTGACCTCGACGCCATCCTTGGCCGGCAGCCACCAACCGTGCAGGCGCATGCCATCGCTGGTGGTCAGGGTCACATCGCGATAGGCCAGCTTGGCCCGCTCGGGGGTGAATGCCTGGCCCGGCTCGGGATAGAACAGCAGGCTGCTGCAGCCGCCGAGGGTCAGCGCCAGGATCAGCGCCAAGCCTTTACAGAATGTTCGCGTAGTCGGCTTCAATGCGATCAAGGCTCAGGTGGTTGAGGAAGTTGGAGAAGCACATCCAGGCAGACAGCGCATTCAGGTCGCGGAACTGCTCGGGCAGGTACTTGGGCGGTTCGACCAGGCCTTCCTCGACCAGCTGGCGCAACGTACGCATGTCCTCCAGAGTGGTCTTGCCGCAGAACAACAACGGGATCTGCTCAAGCTTGCCCTTCTTCACGGCCAACTGAATGTAGTTGTAAACCATGATGAAGCCCTTGAGGTAGGACAAGTCCTTGGTGAATGGCAAGCCGTTCGGCACCGAGCCGCGGAACACTCGGCTGGCGTTGCTGTAACTCTGGCCGATCTCGAAGCCCTGGCCACGGAAGAACTCATACACCTGCATGAAGTCGGCGCCCTGCTCGACCATGTGAATGGCACGAGTGCGGTTGGTCAGCTTGCGCAGGCGACTCGGGTACGAGGCAAAGGCGATCACTTCCATAAGGATGGCCAGGCCTTCCTGAGTCACAGTCGACGACGGCGGTCCCTTGGCGAGGAAGGTGCAGATCGGCTGGTTAAGCCCGTTGAGCGTGGTACCAACATGCACCAGTCCTTCATGAACCTCCAGCGCACGCACATCACGGCTGTTGAACATGGCATCGGCACGCACCTTGATGTAGTCGGCGCCCGCCGCTGCATCGGCGACGATACCGTCGGACTCGAACACGCGGATGGTGCCTTCGGCCTCACCGAACACCGTATTCAGCCGGCGCTGGAGGATATCCACCGCTTGCTTGGCCGTAAGGTTCTTCGGCTCGTCCTTGAGATCGCCGCGGCCATCGATGTTGTTCAGGTAATCAGAAAGCATCAAGCCAAGGTCGGCCAGGGTCGGGTCGCCGGCATGAAACGCATCGGAAGCCGCACCATACAGCTCCTGCGAAATCAGGCCGAAGTCCTCGGTGCCGCGCGCTTCCAGCATGCGCACCACCATGCGGTACTCGCGGCACATGCGCCGCATGATCTGCCCGACCGGGTTGAACTGGCCCAGCTGGCGAGTGATGTCGCGCTCGATGCTCTGAAACTCGGCCTTCAATGCACTCGAATCGAAGCCCAGGGGGCGCGACTGGTAATAGGCGCGGTCCACGGCAGGCGGCTCTTTGCCCTTGCCTTTGATGAAGGCCTGACGGATGTTGTCGTCCCACTTCACCGCATCGAGCACGCGGATCGGCGTCTGCGCCACGACAATGCGGTCGGACAACGCGCGAATGGTCTGCTGATACTCGTCCACGGCTAATTCCTTGTAGCGGCTATTACTTGCCGACGCGCTGGAAGCGCGCCACTTCGACGAACAGGTCAGAGTTGGCCGGGTCATCCAGGTAGGCCAGCACTCGCTCGGTCGGGCTGTCGATCAATACGCCCGGACCGTTGTCTTCCGGCACCTCGATACTGCGCCCGCTGAGTTCCTTGCGCGTGAGCGCCTCGTGCACCTGATCGACGTCCAGGTTGTACACCACCAGTTCCTTGCCGTCGGCGCTGACCTCGAAGCCGCCAATCAGGAAGTTGCCGCCCAGGCGCTTGGGCACCCCGGCCGACAGGTACCAGCGGCTGCCATGACGGGCCACGGTAAACACGTAGTCTTCAGCCGGCTTGCCTTTGGCTGTGGCCAGCGCCTTGTAGCTGTTGCCAGCCGCGCGGCTGATGCTCAGCTTGAGCGGCTCACCCCAGGCATCCTTGCTGCTCCACTTGCCCAGTAACGCCTTGGGTGCGGTCTGGTTGGCCGGCAGCGGGTCGCCAAAGGTCACCAGACAACCGCCCAGCATCAGGAATGACAACGTCAACAACACCATACGCCAGGCTTTCATCAGGCTCTCCTAGATAGATCGGTGACAGCGCAAACCGCTCGCAGCTCAGACCGATGCCAGCACCAGGTGCAGGTAGCGGGTAAGAATAGCGAGCATCTGCCCATCGGCCTGCCCGTTCGTTTGTTCAAGCAGGCCTTGATATTCCATCTGCTCGATAATCGCCGTCAACATCTGTGCGTCCTGCTCGGGATGATGCGAGCCGATTACCTGGAGCATCTGCCGCGCGCCTTGCGCGAGGATCCGTTCGTGCGCGCGCACAAGCTCGGCCAGCCGCGGGCAGAGCAAGGCCTCCTGGCGGAAGGCCTGCTCGGCCATGAGAAAGTCACGCCGATTGCTCAGTTGCCGGCTGACGTAGTCGGCGGTCATCCGCGCGATTTCATCGACCAGCCGCGTCCGTGATGCGGCGCTGCCATCGTCCTGCGCGAGCAACTGGCGCAACACCCCTTCGCTGGTCGCCCACAGCTTGGCCATGTAGTCGGCGCTGCGCTCGACGTACTGGGCAAAGGTGTCGGTGAGCAGGTCTTCGATGTCCTTGAAGTAGTAGGTGGTGGCCGACAGCGGCACACCGGCCTCGGCGGCTACGGCGCGGTGGCGCACGCCGCGCACGCCGTCGCGGACGACGATGCGCATCGCTGCGTCGAGAATCAGCTGGCGGCGTTGTTCACTGCCCTGGCGGCTGGTCTTGCGCCCTTGGTACTGCACGCTTTCAGCAACGGCGCTGGCTACGCCGGCTGCGCCTTGTTCGGCAATTGCTGGGTTCACGCTGAATACCTCGTGGAATTGATCGTCGTACAGCACTGCTGTCACCCAGCGGCCGAGCCGCGGATGAGAGCCAAGAAAAAGCCGCCTCGAAAGGCGGCTTGTTCACAGCACTCAGGCCTGTGGGCGCATATGCGGGAACAGGATCACATCACGGATAGACGGCGAGTTGGTCAGCAACATCACCAGGCGGTCGATACCGATGCCTTCACCGGCAGTCGGCGGCATGCCGTATTCCAGCGCACGGACGAAGTCGGCGTCGTAGTGCATGGCTTCGTCATCACCGGCGTCCTTTTCCGCCACTTGGGCCAGGAAGCGCTCGGCCTGGTCTTCGGCATCATTGAGCTCGGAGTAGGCGTTGGCGATTTCGCGGCCACCGATGAACAGCTCGAAGCGGTCGGTGACGTTCGGGTTGGCGTCGTTGCGGCGGGCCAGCGGCGACACTTCGAACGGGTACTCGGTAATGAAATGCGGCTGCTCCAGCTTGTGCTCGACCAGCTCTTCGAAAATCATCACCTGCAGCTTGCCCAGGCCTTCGTGGCCGAGCACCTTGGCACCTGCCTGCTTGGCAATCGCGCGGGCCTTGTCGACGTCCTGCAGGTCGGCGGCGGTCAGCTCGGGGTTGTACTTGAGGATCGAGTCGAACACCGACAGGCGAACGAACGGCTCGCCGAAGTGGAACACCTTGTCGCCGTAAGGCACGTCGGTGCTGCCCAGCACCAGCTGCGCCAGCTCGCGGAACAGCTCTTCGGTAAGGTCCATGTTGTCTTCGTAGTCGGCGTAGGCCTGGTAGAACTCGAGCATGGTGAACTCGGGGTTGTGCCGGGTCGAAACACCTTCGTTACGGAAGTTGCGGTTGATCTCGAAGACCTTCTCGAAGCCACCCACGACCAGACGTTTGAGGTACAGCTCAGGCGCGATCCGCAGGAACATCTGCATGTCCAGTGCGTTGTGGTGGGTTTCGAAGGGCTTGGCCGCCGCGCCGCCTGGGATGGTCTGCAGCATCGGCGTTTCCACTTCGAGGAAGTCGCGCTTGGCAAGGAAGCTGCGGATGTGCGAGATCACCTGCGAACGCACACGGAAGGTGTGGCGGGTCTCTTCGTTGACCATCAGGTCGACGTAGCGCTGGCGATAGCGCTGCTCGGTGTCGGTCAGGCCGTGGTGCTTGTCCGGCAACGGACGCAGCGATTTGGTCAGCAGACGCACGCTGGTCATCTCGACGTACAGGTCGCCCTTGCCGGAACGCGCCAGGGTGCCTTCGGCGGCAATGATGTCGCCCAGGTCCCAGGTCTTGACCGCAGCCAGGGTCTCTTCCGGCAGGGTCTTGCGGTTGACGTAGACCTGGATGCGCCCGGTCATGTCCTGGATAACCATGAACGAGCCACGGTTGAGCATGATACGACCGGCAACCTTGACCGGGATCGCTGCAGCTTCCAGCTCTTCCTTGGTCTTGTCGACATATTGCTTCTGCAGGTCGCTGCAGTAGCTGTCGCGGCGGAAGTCGTTGGGGAAGGCCTGGCCCTTGGCACGCTCGGCGGCAAGTTTTTCCTTGCGCAGCGCGATCAGGGTGTTTTCTTCCTGTTGCAGGTCTTGCGGGTCGAGTTTGAGATCGCTCATGTCGTCAGATTTTCCATCAAGGATTCATTGCCCTCGCCCGCAGGCGAGGGTCTTGCAGCTCAGCAGCCGAGAAGTTACAGGCCTTGCTTGAGGCTCGCTTCGAGGTATTCGTCGATATCGCCGTCCAGCACCTTGTCACAGTCGCTGCGTTCGATGTTGGTGCGCAGGTCTTTGATTCGCGACGCGTCGAGCACGTACGAGCGAATCTGGTGACCCCAGCCGATGTCCGACTTGCTGTCTTCCAGAGCCTGCGAGGCTGCGCTGCGCTTTTGCATTTCCAGCTCGTACAACTTGGCCCGCAGCATTTTCATGGCGGTGTCCTTGTTGGCGTGCTGAGAACGTTCGTTCTGGCAGCTGACCACGGTGTTGGTCGGCACGTGAGTGATCCGGACCGCCGAGTCGGTGGTGTTGACGTGCTGACCACCGGCACCGGAGGAGCGGTAGGTGTCGATACGCAGGTCGGACGGGTTGATGTCGATCTCGACCTTGTCGTCGATCTCGGGCGAGACGAACACTGCCGAGAACGAGGTATGACGACGCGCGCCGGAGTCGAACGGGCTCTTGCGCACCAGGCGATGAACGCCAATCTCGGTACGCAACCAGCCAAACGCGTACTCGCCCTTGATGTGCACGGTGGCGCCTTTGATGCCGGCGACTTCACCTTCGGACAGCTCCATGATGGTGGCGTCGAAGCCACGCTTGGAGGCCCAGCGCAGGTACATGCGCAGGAGGATGTTGGCCCAGTCCTGTGCTTCGGTACCGCCGGAACCGGCCTGGATATCCAGGTAGGCGTTGTTCATGTCCATCTCGCCGCTGAACATGCGACGGAATTCCAGCTTGGCCAGGGACTCTTCGAGACCTTCGAGCACTTCGACAACGTCGTTGACCGCCGCTTCGTCGTTTTCTTCGACGGCCATGTCGAGCAGCTCGCGCGAATCGGCCAGGCCACTGGACATCTCGTCCAGGGTGCCGACGATCTGCGCCAGCATGGCGCGCTCGCGGCCCAGCTCCTGGGCGTACTCGGGTTTGTTCCACACGGCCGGGTCTTCCAGCTCGCGGTTGACTTCGATCAGGCGCTCAGCTTTCAGATCGTAGTCAAAGATACCCCCGAATCGATTCGGAACGTTCGGTGAGGTCTTTGATGGTGTTGAGGATCGGTTGGATTTCCATTGGGCAGGCTACTCGCGCGAATTCGGTGAAAAGCCGGTGAGTATAAACCAGTCCGAGCCACGACGGCAGACCCGCCGGGCAGGCGCAAGGCGCTTATCAGGCAATACCGGCCTGATTGCGCCCATTGTTCTTGGCCAGGTACAGCCCTTTGTCGGCGGCCGAGATCAGTTGCCGGCAATGACTACCGATAGCCGGGGTCAGGGTGGCGATGCCCTGGCTCACGGTCAGCCGCGCATCGGCCTCGGGTGCGGTGTGGGCGATGCCTAGGCCGTAGACCGTCTGGCGCAGTTTTTCGGCAATCAGGCGGGCGCCGCCCGGCGAGGTGTTAGGCAGCACCAGGGCGAACTCTTCGCCGCCGTAGCGCGCCGGCAGGTCGCTTGGCCGTGAGCATGAATTGCGAATCGCTGCAGCCACCTGGCGCAGCGCCTCGTCACCGGCCAGGTGGCCGAAGCTGTCGTTGAAGGCCTTGAAGTAGTCGACGTCGATCATCAACAGCGACAGCTGCTGCTGCTCACGCATGGCCCGGCGCCACTCCAGTTCCAGGTACTCGTCGAAGTGGCGGCGGTTGGACAAGCCGGTCAAGCCATCGGAGTTCATCAGGCTCTGCAGCATCAAATTGGTGTCGAGCAGTTGCTGCTGGCTGACGCGCAGTGCGCGATACGCCTCGTCGCGCTGCAACAGGGTCATGTAGGAGCGCGAGTGGTAACGAATTCGCGCCACCAGTTCGATGGTGTCCGGCAGCTTGACCAGGTAATCATTGGCCCCGGCGGCAAACGCGGCGCTCTTGACCAACGGGTCTTCCTTGGTCGAAAGGACGATGATCGGGATGTCCTGGGTGGCCGGGTGGTTGCGGTATTCGCGCACCAGGGTGAGGCCATCCAGGCCCGGCATGATCAGGTCCTGGAGGATCACCGTCGGCTTGATGCGCATGGCCTGGGCGATGGCCTGATGCGGATCGGCACAGAAGTGGAAGTCGATATTCTCTTCATGGGCCAGGCCACGCCGCACCGCTTCGCCGATCATTGCCTGATCGTCCACCAGCAGCACCATCGCCGAGTTTTCGTTGGCGGTCACAAAACCTGCGCTTGGTAGATCAATCATGCCTGTTCACCTGATCACGACCGTCCAGGCGGTGTGACTCAATTGCTGATGTCATTTGGTAAAAAACTCCGTCAATCGCCCGGCAATGCGCTCGAGCGGGCGGATCTCCATCGCTGCATCAATCGCCGCAGCGGCCTTGGGCATGCCATATACAGCACTGCTTTGCTGGTCCTGGGCAAGGGTCAAAAAGCCCTGCTGGCGCATCATCTTCAAACCCTGGGCGCCATCGCGGCCCATCCCGGTGAGCAGAACGCCCACGCCGGGCGCATTCCAATGGCGTGCCACGCTCTCGAAAAACACATCGATCGAGGGTCGGTAGATTTCATTGACCGGCTCGGCGGTGTAGGCGAGCTGGCCGTTTTTCAGCAAGCGGATATGGTGGTTGGTGCCTGCCAGCAATACCTGCCCGGCCTGCGGCGGCTCGCCTTCGCGGGCAAGCCGTACGACCTGGCCGCAGGTACTGCTGAGCCAGTCGGCCATACCTGCAGCAAACACTTGGTCAACATGCTGCACCAGCACGATGGCCGCCGGAAACTGCTTGGGCAGGCCCTTGAGCAAAACTTCAAGCGCGGCCGGGCCGCCAGCAGACGAACCAATCGCCACCAGGCCGGTACGCTGCGAGACTTCGCGCACAGCGGTGGGCACGCTGCTTGGCGCCGAAGTGCGCTGCTGGCCGATCAGCCAGCCGATATTGAGGATCTTGCGCAACAATGGCGCGGCCGCTTCGCGCGGATCACCCGCGCCCAGCGCCGGCGTATCGACCACGTCCAGCGCGCCGTGGCCCATGGCCTCGAACACGCGGTGCACGTTCTGCTTGCGGTCGACCGTGACGATGACGATAGCGCAGGGCGTTACCGCCATGATTCGCCGGGTTGCCTCGACGCCGTCCATCACCGGCATGATCAGGTCCATGAGGATCAGGTCCGGTATCTGTGCGGCGCAGCGCTCGACCGCCTCCTGGCCATTGCCGGCGACCCAGATCAGCTCATGCGCCGGCTCCAGCGCAAGCGCCCGGCGCAGCGCCTCGACGGCCAGGGGCATGTCGTTGACGATGGCAATTTTCATCCTTGTGCACCTCCGATCAACTCAACCACTGCATCCAGCAACGCGTCATCGTGGAAGCTGGCCTTTGCCAAATAGTAGTCGGCGCCGGCATCCAGGCCACGCCGGCGGTCTTCTTCACGGTCCTTGTACGACACCACCATCACCGGCAAGCCTTGCAGGCGCTGGTCGCGGCGCACCAGGGTGACCAGCTCGATGCCATCCATGCGCGGCATGTCGATGTCGGTGATCAGCAGGTCGAAGTCATCGCCGCGCAGGGCGTTCCAGCCGTCCATACCATCCACCGCAACGGCCACGTCGTAGCCGCGATTGCTTAGTAGCTTGCGTTGCAGCTCACGCACCGTCAGCGAGTCGTCCACCACCAGCACGCGCTTGCGGCTGACGCCCTTGGCACTGGCGCCGTTGCGTTCGATGCGCTCCAGGCGGCCGGTAGTCAGCAGCTTTTCCACCGAGCGCAGCAGGTCTTCGACGTCGACGATCAGTACCACCGAGCCATCGTCGAGCAACGCTCCGGCAGAAATATCCTGAACCTTGCCCAGGCGCGCATCGAGCGGCATGACCACCAGCACGCGCTCGCCGATCAGGCGCTCGACGGCAATCCCGTATAGCTGCTCGCGCTCGCGAATGACCACAACCCGCAGGCTGCGCTCATCGCCCTGCCCTTGCGGGCGATTGAGCAACTGATTGGCCGAAACCAGGCCGATATGGCGCTGCTCGTGCCAGAAGTGTTGACGCCCTTCGATCTGGACGATGGCCTCGGCGGGCACGTCAAGGGTGCGCTCGATATGCGCCAGCGGAAAGGCATACGCCTCGCCGCCGACCTCGACCACCAGGCTGCGCACCACCGACAAGGTCAGCGGCACCTGCAGATGGAAGCAACAGCCTTGGCCAGCAACCTGGGTCAGCTCGATCGAGCCGCGCAGCTCGCGCACCATATGCTGCACTGCGTCCAACCCCACCCCGCGACCGGACACCTCGGTGACCCGATCGCGCATGCTGAAACCGGGCAGGAACAGGAACGTCAGCAGCTCGGCTTCGCTCATCTGCGCCACGGTCTCGGCCGGTGACAAGGCCCGTTCGGCAATGCTGCAGCGCAGCTGCTCAAGGTCGATGCCGGCGCCATCGTCACTCAGCTCGACAATCAGCATCCCAGCCTGGTGGCATGCACGCAGGCGGATCACGCCATCGCTGGGCTTGCCCGCCAACAGGCGTCGTTCGGGCAGTTCGATGCCATGGTCGACGGCGTTGCGCAGCAGGTGAATCAGCGGGGCTTCGAGTTTTTCCAGGACATCGCGATCAACCTGGGTTTTCTCGCCCTCGATCTGCAACTGCACCTGTTTGCCCAACGAGCGGCCCAGATCGCGGACCATCCGGCTCTGCCCGGTGAGCACGTCGGCGAATGGCCGCATGCGGCAGGCCAGCGCCGTGTCATACAAGTTTTGCGCGCGCTGGCTGGCTTGCCAGCCGAACTCGTCGAGCTCGGCTGCTTGCTGTTGCAGGATGGCCTGGGTTTCGCCGAGCAGGCGTTGGGTCTGGGCCAGCGCTTCGAGTACTTCAGGGCTCTGGCCGCTGCTCTCAAGCTGGCTCTTCAGCCCGTCGAGGGCACGCATGCCCTGCCCGTGCATGCGCTTGAGCCGCTGCAGGCTGGCCAGGTAGGGCTTGAGCCGCTGGGTTTCCACCAGCGACTTGCTGGACAGGTCGAGCAGGCTGTTCAAGCGATCCGCCGTCACCCGCAATACTCGCTCGCCGGTCTGGCTGCTGCGTTTGCCTGGCCGCGGTGCAGGCTCGACATCGGCTTGCACCTGGGCGGCCAGCGCGGGTACTTCGGCGCTGGCCACCGACGGCGCGGCCAGCAACGCCTCACTCACTGCTGCAGCAACCACCTGCGGCGCCGCACTGAAAGCGGCAGCGGGGTCGAGCAACGCCGTCATCTGCGCGACAAAGCCCGGCGCTGCCAGCTCACCGGCGGCATCGCCCGGCGTGGCGATGCGCATCAGCAGGTCGGTGCCTTGCAGCAAGGCATCAATGTGTTCGCCACGCAAACGTAGCCGACCTTCCTGGGCCGCGACCAGGCAGTCCTCCATGACGTGGGCGACGCTCACCCCGGCGTCGACGCCGACGATCCGCGCCGCGCCTTTGAGCGAGTGCGCGGCACGCATGCAGGCTTCGAGCTGATCGGCCTGGGTCGGGTTGCGCTCGAGCGCAATCAGGCCAGTGTTGAGCACCTGGGTCTGGGCTTCGGCCTCCAGGCTGAACAGCTCCAGCAAAGACGCATCACGCATTTGCTCAGGGGTCATGACAGGCTCCGCTTGACAGCCGACAGCAAGTGGGTCGAATCCAGTACGCGCACGCTGCGCCCGCGCCACTGCAGCACGGCGGCAGTGAAGCGCGCAGTGTCCTGGCCGTCTTCACAGGCATCGATATCAAGCCGATGAATGCCATCGACTTCATCCACTGGAGCAACTACCGGCCCGCCTTCGGCGGCCAGAATCAGCATGCGCGGCATTACCCGACCATTGATGGGGCTGGCCGGCAGGCTGTCGGCCCCCAGCAGCGCGGCCAGTGACAGGCACGGCACCAGGGCGCCGCGCACATTGGCCACACCTTGCAGTACCCGCGAGCGCTGATGCGGCAGGGAATGCACGGATTGCACTGGAGCGATCTCGGCGAGGCTGGCAGTCGCCAGCGCCAGCCATTCTTCACCCAGGCGGAACACCAGCATCGAACGCCCGGTGCATTCGGTCAGCGGCGCGGCGGCGACAGGCTCTTGGTCCTGCTGCAGGGCGTAGCGATCGAGCAGGCGCGTGGCGGCTGCGGCATGCACTTCGCAGTTGCGGCAGTGAATATGCTGTTCAAGCAAAGGGCATTGTTTGTTGCCATGCACGCCGATGCGATTCCAGCAGTCGTCGATCGGCGCGTGGTCTTCGCTGACCAGCAGCAGCTCATGAATCTCGCTCATCGTTGCGGCTCCCGACCGGCACGCGCGGCGCGTTCCTGCAGACGCCGCGCACCGGCCTCATCGCCTTGTGCGGCGAGCAGCGTGGCCAGTTGCAGCAGCGCCTCGGGGTGTTGCGGCTCAAGGTACACGGCCTTGCGGTAATGAATAATGGCGTTGTGGCTGTCGCCTGCGGTGTCGCTGAGCAGGCCCAGCCAGTAGTACAGCTGCGCCTTGGGTTCGAACTGGCGCAGGTAGCGCTCGCAACTGGCCAGCGCGGCCTGACTGTCGCCGGCGTTGGCTTGGCGGGCGATTTGCGCCAGCAGCTCGCTCTCGCCGGCCTGCCCGGCAGTGGCCACTATCGACGGGGCGGGCGCTGGGCGCACGTGCCGCGGCGCTGGCGGCACGCTACGCGGCACAGGCGGCTGGCTCCATGGCGCAGATGCCAAGGCCGGCCGTGCAGGCGTCGGGGTAACTATGGGCACGGCTTGTTCCGGCTGGCGCACATAGGCGAACGACTGCGGGATGCCCAATGGCCGCATGCCCAGGCGCGCCAACAGGCTGCCTTCGGCGGGGCCAATGAACAGCACACCCTGGGCATGCAGCAATTGCTTGAGCACCGCAAACACCCGGTGCTGGGTGGGCACGTCGAAGTAGATCAGCAGGTTGCGACAGAACACGAAGTCATAGTGCCCGTTGCGACTAGCCAGGGCTGGATCAAGCACGTTGCCGACCTGCAGATCGACCTGGTGGCAGACTCGCTCATGCAACTGATGGCCCTCACCGGTAGCGCTGAAGTGCCGCTCGCGAAAGGCCACATCACTGCCACGAAACGAATTGCGCCCGTACAGCGCCTGGCGCCCACGGGCGACCGAGTCGGGGCTGATGTCCAGCCCATCGACACTGAACGCGGCGGCGCTCATGCCGCTGTCGAGCAGCGCCATGGCAATCGAATACGGCTCTTCGCCGGTCGAGCACGGCAGGCTGAGGATGCGCAGCGGCCGCACACCGGCCAGTCCGGCCAAGCGCTTGTGCGCGAGGCTGGCCAACGCGGCAAACGACTCTGGATAACGGAAAAACCAGGTTTCCGGGACGATCACCGCCTCGATCAGCGCTTGCTGTTCAGCCGTCGATTGCTGCAGCAGCAGCCAGTAATCGTTCAAGTCGTGGGCTGCCAGCGCAGCACTGCGCTGACGCAGGGCACGCTCGACCATGGGCGCTCCGACCGACTCGACATCCAGGCCGATGCGCTCTTGCAAGAATCGAAAAAACTGCTGTTCGATCATGCCGGCACCTGCGCTGGCGCATCCGGGAACAGCAAGCGACGGACCTCGTCACTGAGCAACTGGTCGATCTCGATGCGCTGCAACATGCCCTGGGCATCCTGGCGCACCGGGCCCAGATAGGGCGCCTCGCCGTTGTCCAGCCCATACGGCTGGAACTCGTCTGGCTGGCAGCGCAGGGTCTCGGTGGCCTGCTCGAGGATCAAACCCAGGTGCAGCGTGATAGCGCTGGCAGCCGGGTGATAACGCACCACCACCAGCCGCGTGCTGGTGCGTGCTGCGGCCGGCCTGGCAAAGCTCAGCGCGGCCAGGTCGATCACCGGGATCAGCGCACCACGATGGCTGAGAATCCCGCGCACCCACCCTGGGGCCTGAGCGATAGGCTTGAGCGTACGCAGCGCCAGCACTTCCACCACCTCACGCACATGCAGGGCGAAGCGCTGGTCGTTGAGGCGAAACTGCAGGTACAGCACGCCTTTGCCGGAGCCGGCTGTGGGTTCGCGCTGAGGCAGATCCTTGATTGTCATCAGACTTTGAAACGCGATACACCGCCACGCAGGCCAGCCGCGACCTGGCTCAGCTCATCGATGGCGAAACTGGCCTGGCGCAGCGATTCGACGGTCTGGGTGCTGGCGTCGCTGAGCTGAGAGAGCGCCTGGTTGATCTGCTCGGCACCGGTGGCCTGGGCCTGCATGCCGTCGTTGACCATCAATACCCGCGGCGCCAGCGCCTGGACCTGATGGATGATCTGGCTGAGTTGCTCGCCAACCTGCTGCACTTCGAACATGCCGCGGCGGACTTCTTCGGAAAACTTGTCCATGCCCATTACCCCGGCCGAAACCGACGACTGGATCTCGCGCACCATCTGCTCGATGTCGTAGGTCGCCACGGCGGTCTGGTCGGCCAGGCGGCGCACTTCAGTGGCCACCACGGCGAAGCCGCGGCCGTATTCGCCGGCCTTCTCGGCCTCGATCGCAGCGTTCAGCGACAGCAGGTTGGTCTGGTCGGCAACCTTGACGATGGTCACCACCACCTGATTGATGTTGCTGGCCTTCTCGTTGAGGATGCTCAGCTTGGCGTTGACCAGATCGGCCGCGCCCATCACCTGGTGCATGGTTTCTTCCATGCGTGCCAGGCCTTGCTGGCCGGAGCCGGCGAGGATCGAGGCCTGGTCAGCAGCCGAGGTGACCTCGGTCATGGTCCGCACCAGATCACGCGACGTGGCGGCGATCTCACGCGAGGTGGCGCCGATTTCGGTGGTAGTGGCTGCGGTTTCGGTGGCCGTGGCTTGCTGCTGCTTGGAGGTGGCGGCGATTTCGGTAACCGAGGTGGTCACCTGCACCGACGAGCGCTGGGCCTGGGCGACCAGGCTGGCGAGGGATTCGGCCATTTCGTTGAAGCCGGTTTCGATGGCGCCAAACTCGTCCTTACGGTCCAGGTCCAGGCGCATGCTCAAGTCACCCGAGCGCAGCTTATCGAGGGCATGTACGATGCTTTGCATGGGCGTGGTGATCGCACGCATCAACAGCAGCCCGCAAATGCCGGCAGCGATGATGGCCAGAATCAGCGAAACGATCATGCTGCCCTTGGCGGTGGCCACGGCGCTGACGATGTCTTTGGTGGCTATGTCGGCCGCTTCCCGATTGCGTTCGATCACGCTGTTGAGGTGCTTGCGCCCTTCGACCCAGGCGGGCGTCAGCACGTCGGTGATCAAGCGCTCGGATTCGGCGTAGTTCTTCTGCCGGTAGGCCTCGAGTACCAGTTCGATGTCGGCGATGTAACGTTTTTCCATATCGACGAAGGCGTCGAAGCTGGTCTGGTCTTCCGTATTACGAATGGTTGCCTGATAACTAGCCATGTGCTGGCGCAGGCGCTCTTCAAAGCTCTTGAACAGTTCGATATCCGCAGAGGCGATATCGCGATGCTTGCTCAGGCCGACTAACTGCTGGCTGGTGACGTAGCTGTCGACCCAGGCGCTGCGGATCATCGAGCTGTAGTAGACGCCGGGGATGGCATCGGAACCGACCGCTTCCTCGCTCGCGGAAATGGCGACCAACCTTGAGTAGGCTGCAACGATCATCAACAACATGATGGCGATGATCACGGCAAAACTTGCCAGGATCCGTTGGCGCATGGTCCAGTTTTTCAAAATCAGCCCTCAAGAATTCAGTACGAGCGGGGAAATCGCTCGAGTATAGCCCAGGCATGAGCCGGGTTTCCCAGCTGAATGAGCGGCGTTTGCGGCATCCCTGCCGGCAAAGGTGGCAAATAGCCAGATTACTGACCGGCGGCAAGCCTGGCCTGGGCTTCGAGCTCCTGGCGCAGCGCCGGATCCAGGCGCAGCTGGCGCGACAGCTCATCGAGGTAGGCGCGCTCCATGAAGTTTTCCTGATCGACCATCATCAGGCTCGCCAGGTACATCTCGCCGGCCATTTCCGGGGTTTGCGCGGCGCGGGCGACTTCTGCCGGGTCGAGCGGTTTGTTCAGCTCGGCGTGCAGCCATTGCTGCAGTTCGCGGTCGCTGTCCAGACGGGTAAATTCACCTTCGATCAGTTCACGCTCACGCTCATCGATATGGCCATCGGACTTGGCTGCGGCGACCAGCGCACGCAGCACGGCCTGGCTGTGCAGCTCGGCTTCAGCCGGTGGCAGCCGATCGAGCGTCTGCGGCTCGCGCACCTGGCCAGTGGCCTGCTGCGCCTGCCAGTTATTGAAGGCCTTGTAGGCGATCACCCCAAGCGCTGCCAGGCCGCCGTAGGTCAGCGCCTTGCCGCCGAACTTGCGCGCGCTCTTGTTACCGAGCAACAAGCCCATGGCGCCACTTGCCAGGGCGCCGCCGCCCATCCCGGAGAGCAGCCCACCGAGACCGCCTGCACCGAGTGACGGCTTGCCGCCAGCGCTTTTACCGGTTTGTTTGCTGAGCATTTCCTGGCCGGTCTTGAACAGTTGATCGAGCAAACCTCGGGTGTTCATGCGCACGTCTCCACGCTACAGAAAGGAAAACCCAGAGTAAGGCTTGGCCTGTCGTTCGCCATGGAAGTATTTGCTTCGGGATGTTGCACAAGCCGACCAAGTGCGCTGGCAAGGCGGCACGCTCGGCCTGATCATCGAATAGCCGCCAAGGGTCCAGCTCCATCGACCATGCATGGCCAAACCTTGCCCGGCGGTCAACCTTGCAACATTTTTGGGGCCATCCTGAATTTGCGCTGCGAGACCGCATAATCGGTGCTGAAACGATGATGGCCATGTGCGGCCATTGATATTAGGTGATGTTGCTAGACATGAAACGAGCCGAACTGCTGGACTACCTGCATCTGACGATCAGCAACTTCTACCGGCTTGATTCCGATGCCGCGCTGGACCACCACCTGCAGTTGATGCTTGAGCAATACCGGCGCAAACCGTTCTTCTTCAAGAGCTTGCTCAAATACGACCGCCTGATGGTCGTGCTGTCGCTGTTGGCCTTTCATTTCCACGACCCTATGACACCTTTATCGCGGGTCAAGGCATTTTGCGAGCGGCGTGGCTACCTGACGCGCAACACCCTAGAGTCGTACTTCTCGTTCTTCCTGATATCGGGCTATATGCACGTATCGCCCCACCCGGATGATGCTCGGCAACGCATCTACAGACCCAGCAAAACCGCTATCGATCTGGCCACACAACTGATCAGCGCACACCTCATACCGGCCCAGAAGCTCATACCCGATGCCCAGCCTTGGCAGCGCACCGAGCCAACGACGTTCCTGCGTCAATACTTCAGCGGATTCGCTCACCTGCTGGATGCCGACGTGCTGCTGGACGGGCTGCTGCCGGGGGCCAAGTGGATCATGAACCGCGACGCTGGTCATCTGCCGATGCTGAGCTTGTACCTTGATACCCGGGGCTTTTGCTCAAACGACGGCGGCTACAAGGTCTCCAGCTATGCCGAGCTGTCCTCCCGGCTCGGGGTATCCACCATGCACGTGGCACGGCTGGTCAAGGAAGGCGAAAGCAAAGGCTACTTCCGCACCCAGGGATCACTGGTCGAGATGCGCCCGGCGTTCGCCGAACTGGTCAGGCACACCATGGCGATCTACTTCGCCGTCACGCGGGTCAGCATGGAGCTTGGTAGTTATGCCCTTGAATCGGAAATACTCCAGCCTGGAGCTGGATGTCTAGGCTGATCATCGCCCGCGCATCAGGCTGCTGCTGCGCGAGGGCATCATCGCCGTGCAACTGTTGGTTATCGCCAGCTGGCTTGCCGTTCACCTGGTGCTTGACGAACGCATCGCCACCCTCGGCGCCTGGGGACCGCTATTGATGATGATGGCTCTGTTCATCATCCAGACACGGACAAACTCAGACAACGTATGGCGGTATTCAGGCTTGCTGTTCATGCTGACGGTGGTGCTCGGCTTCAAGCTGATCTTTCTCGACTACCCGCCATTGCATCGCCAGTTCTCTCTGGCCATGACCGTTCTGGCGGTGGTCGGCGCATCGCTGCTGATCCGTGGGCCAATGGATTATCTGCTGGTCGCCGTGTTGAGCTGGGTGCTGGTGATGCCCCACATCGGTCACGATGAGGTGAGCGACTACCGCTGGTATCTGGCTATTTTTTTTGCCTTCTCGATCAGCCTGGGCTGGATCAACAGCCGCACCTACCTGCGCGCACTAAGCATCACACTGCAGATCGAGCAGCACTATCGCACCCTGTCGGAGACCGACTACCTGACTTCGCTGTACAACCGACGTGCACTGATGGACCGCTTCGAGCGCGTCATCGAAAGCCACGGTGGCGGTTTCTTCATGATGATCGATATCGACGACTTCAAGCGGATCAACGACCAACTTGGCCACGCCGCGGGCGATCAGGTGCTGCGCGTGCTCGCCGCACGCCTGCGCAACATGGCCGGCAGCCACTGTGCCGGGCGGCTGGGTGGTGAGGAATTCGGCGTCATCATCGACACCCTGAGCCCAGCCATCGCCCTGGCCATCGCCCAGCGCCTGCTGGAGGCGGTACGCAACAGCCGCGAAGCTCCCGCCCGCTTCACCTTCAGCGCTGGGCTGGTGCCCTTCAGCCACGATCAAGCCCTAGCCGACATCCTTATCCACGCCGATCGCTGCCTGTACAAGGCCAAACGCGCCGGCAAGGACCGGGCGCATTTCGGTGTAGGCGAGCATTTATCCTGACAATTACCGGAGTTCGCCGTGTTCAACCGCCGCTGCACGCAGGCACTGCTCGCTTGCCAACAACAACTGGACAGCCTGCAAGCTGTGCTCGCCCAACTGGAACAGCAACTGCTCGGCGCTCGCCTAGATGCCAACGGCTGCTTCACCGAGGTCAATGCGCCGTTCGCCAACGCGCTGGGCTTTTCCGCCGCGCAACTGCTCGGGGTCAAGCTCGAAGCCCTGCTTGAACCAGGCTGCAATTTGCCGGCACCACTGACAGGCTCGCCGTCGCTCGGGTGCCGGGGCGCCGACGGCCGCCCGGTGCTACTTCAGCTATGCTGGCTGCGCGACGCGCTGGGCCAACATCACGGCTACGGCTGCGCCAGCCCCGGCACCAGCCGCCGTGACCGGGACGGGCTGGAGTTGTACAACGCCCTTGACCATTCCACCGCCATCATCCAGTTCAACCTCAACGGCATGGTGCTCGACGCCAACAAAGCCTTTCTCAACGCCATGGGCTATGGCCTGACGCAGATTCTCGGCAAGCACCACCGCATGTTCTGCTCTGCCAATGACGCCGCCTGCGCCGACTACACCCAGTTCTGGCAAGCGCTCAATCGCGGGCAGTTCGTGGCGGGGCGCTTTCGTCGTATCGACGCCCGCGGCAATAGCGTATGGCTTGAAGCGACCTACAACCCGATCAAGGACCAGCACGGTCGCCTCTACAAGGTGGCCAAGTTCGCCAATGTGGTAACCGAACAGGTGGAAAAGGCCGACCTCGTGCGCCGCGCTGCCGACCTCGCCCATGATGTTTCGCTGACCACCGAGCACAGCGCACAGCAAGGCCTGACAGTAGTCATGCAGGCCGCGTCGGCCATGCAATCCATCGCCGGGGAAATGGCCAGCGTTGGCCAGGACATGCAAGCGCTGCAGGCGCAGTCGCTGAACATTGGTGCGATCGTCGAGACCATCGGCGGGATTGCGGCGCAGACCAACCTGCTGGCACTCAACGCGGCCATCGAGGCCGCCCGTGCCGGCGATCAGGGCCGTGGCTTTGCTGTGGTTGCCGATGAAGTCAGGCGCCTGGCCGCGCGCACTACCGAGGCCACCCGGGACATTTTCGAAGTAGTGCGTCTGAACCGAGAACTGGCCGATGGCGCCTTCAATGGCATTCAGAACAGCCGCGAGCATGCCTGCGCGGTGCAGGACTTGGCCAGCCAGGCCGGCAACGCGATGGACGAAATCAGCCGCGGCGCACGCCAGGTCGTCGAGGTCACCAGCCGGGTAGCCAATGAGCTGCAGTGAGTGGTCTACGCTATCGACCATCGCAAATGCCTCGGAGGATTGCCCCATGCACACTCAGATGCTGATCAACGGCAAACTGGTGGCCGGTGAAGGCCCAGCCTGGACCGTACTCGACCCAGCCGCAGGCACTGCCCTGGCGCAGATCAGCGAGGCCAGCGAGGCGCAGGTCGACAGCGCCGTGCGCGCCGCCGACAGCGCCTTTGCCAGTTGGTCGCAGACCAGCCCGAAAGACCGCTCGCTGGCCCTGCTGGCGCTGGCCGATGCCATTGAGCAACACGGCGAAGAACTGGCCAGCCTCGAATCGCAGAACTGCGGCAAGCCCCTCGCCGCCGCCCTCAATGACGAGATCCCGGCCATTGTCGACGTGTTTCGCTATTTCGCCGGGGCGGCGCGCTGCCTGGGCGGTTCGGCGGCAGGTGAGTATCTGCCGGGGCACACCTCGATGGTGCGGCGTGACCCTTTGGGCGTGGTCGCCTCGATTGCGCCGTGGAACTACCCGCTGATGATGCTCGCGTGGAAGATCGCGCCGGCACTGGCCGCAGGCAACACCGTGGTGCTCAAGCCCTCCGAGCTGACCCCGCTGACAGCGCTGCGCCTGGCCGAGCTGGCCCGCGAGATCTTCCCAGCCGGTGTGCTGAACATTCTGTTTGGCCGTGGCGCGACTGTGGGCACGCCGCTGGCCACTCATCCGCGCGTGCGCATGGTGTCGCTGACCGGCTCGATCCCGACCGGGGCGAACATCATCGGCGCCACTGCCGCCAGCGTGAAGCGCATGCACATGGAGTTGGGCGGCAAGGCGCCAGTGCTGATCTTCGATGACGCCGATCTCGATGCCGCCGTCGCTGGCATTCGCAGCTTTGGTTTCTACAATGCCGGACAGGACTGCACCGCCGCCTGCCGGCTGTATGTGCAGGACGCCATCTACGATGAATTGGTCGAGCGCCTGGGCCAGGCTGTCGCCAGCATCAAGCCGGGACCTCAGGATGCGGCCGACACCGAACTCGGCCCACTGATCAGTGCGCAACACCGCGACAAGGTAGCAGGCATGGTGCAACGCGCCCTCGAACAGCCGCATATCCGCCTGGTCACTGGCGGCAAGGTGTTGGAGGGTGCAGGCTTCTTCTACGCGCCGACCCTGCTGGCCGACGTGCTGCAGGACGATGAGATCGCCCGTCATGAAGTGTTCGGCCCGGTGGTCACCGTCACTCGCTTTGCCGACGAAGCCCAGGCGCTGGAGTGGGCCAACGACTCTGAGTACGGCCTGGCCTCATCGGTGTGGACCACTGACGTGGGCCGCGCGCACCGCCTTGCCGCACGCCTGCAATACGGCTGCACCTGGGTCAACACGCACTTCATGCTGATCAGCGAGATGCCCCACGGCGGGCAAAAGCAATCGGGCTACGGCAAGGATATGTCGATGTATGGGCTGGAGGACTACACCTGTGTCCGCCATGTGATGTTCAAGCACTAGCCGAGCTGGCTGCCTTGTCGCCGTCTTCTGTCGACGACAAGGCAGCCACATCAACGTCAGGCGTCGCGCAGGTCGGACTCGTGAATCGGGTTGGCGCGGTGGGTTGCCCGTTGGTATTGCGCTGGCCAAGTGGCCTTGTTGCCACCCAGATCGTCGTCGGCATGCAGCGGCCAGTACGGATCACGCAGCAGTTCACGGGCGAGGAAGATCAGGTCAGCCTGCCCCGTGCGCAGAATGTGCTCGGCCTGGGCGGGTTCGGTGATCATGCCGACGGTGCCGGTGGCGATCTCCGCCTCTTTGCGCACGCGCTCGGCAAAGCGCGTTTGATAGCCCGGGCCGGTGGGAATCTCGGCGTTGACCGAAGTGCCGCCCGACGACACGTCGATCAGGTCGACGCCCAACGCACGCAGGCGGCGCGCCAGCTCGACAGTTTCGTCAGGGTTCCAGCCGTCTTCGACCCAATCGGTGGCCGACACCCGGACCAACAGCGGCAGCTCTTTGGGCCATACCGCACGTACAGCCTCGGTAATCTGAAGGGTAAAGCGAATGCGGTTTTCGAAGCTGCTGCCGTATTCATCGCGGCGCTGGTTGCTCAGCGGCGAGAGAAACTGATGCAGCAGGTAGCCATGGGCAGCGTGCAGTTCGACCACCTTGAAACCCGTAGTGAGCGCGCGCTCGGCGGCTTTGACGAAGGCGTCGATGATCTCCTGGATCTCGCCGGTACTCAGCTCACGCGGTGCAGTGTGCTCCGGGTCGAAGGCGATTTTCGACGGACCGACCGGCTGCCAGCCGCCGTCCTCCGGCTTGACGCTGCCGTGCTTGCCCAGCCAGGGCCGATGAGTGCTGGCCTTGCGCCCGGCATGGGCCAACTGAATGGCGGGCACTGAACCCTGGGCAGTGATAAAGCGAGTGATGCGCTGCAGCGGCGCAATCTGCTGGTCGTCCCACAGACCGAGGTCTTCAGCGGTAATCCGACCATCGGCGGTGACCGCCACGGCTTCGGTGAAGACCAGCCCGGCCCCGCCTACGGCACGGCTGCCCAAGTGCACTAGATGCCAGTCATTGGCCAAGCCATCGGCGGCCGAATACTGGCACATCGGCGACACGGCGATGCGGTTGGGCAGGGTCAACTGGCGGAGGGTGTAGGGCTCTAACAGCAGGCTCATGGGGGATCTCCCTGGGACTCCAAATGGGTGACCGGCCCGGGCACTGATGTGCAGCCGTGGCCTGGTACCGGTTCTCTTGAGCCTAGACCAGTTTGTTGCGACCAGGGTTCAGCCCGGTCGCAGGAGTATCCCTGCAGCAGCCGGTTAGCGTGGTTCGATGTGCGCGATCATCAGTTGCACGCTTTCGTTGCCGCGAAACTCGTTGACGTCCAGCTTGTAGGCCAGCTCGACCCAACGCACGGTAGGGTTGGGCCAGACTTCGCGGTCGATACCGAAGGCAATACCGTCGAGCTTGACCGCACCGCACTCGCTCTTGAGCACCACCTTCAAATGCCGCTCGCCGACCACACGCTGCTCAACCAGCTGGAACACACCATGGAACAGCGGCTCGGGAAAATGCTGGCCCCACGGGCCGGCGTTGCGCAGGGCGCGGGCCAGGTCCAAGTGGAATTCTTCAACCGCCAGGGTGCCGTCGGTCAGCAACCGCCCGGTCAGGTCGTCTTCATTGAGCTGACGCCGGGTTTCTTCGTCGAACGCGGCGGCAAAGACCGGGAAGTTATCTGCCGGCAGCGACAAACCGGCGGCCATGGCGTGGCCACCGAACTTGCTGATCAGTTGCGGGTAGCGCGCAGCCACCGCGTCCAGCGCATCGCGGATATGAAAGCCCGGCACCGAACGCGCCGAGCCCTTGAGCACGCCCTCACCCGCATCGGCAAAGGCAATGGTCGGACGGTGGTAACGTTCTTTCAGGCGCGAGGCGAGGATACCGATAACGCCCTGGTGCCACTGGGCATCGAACAGGCACAGGCCATACGGCATCGACTCCAGCGGCAGGTCCTTGAGCTGGGCCAGCGCCTCGCGCTGCATGCCCTGCTCGATCGACTTGCGATCCTGGTTGAGGCCGTCCAACTGCTCGGCCATGTCACGGGCCAGCGCCGGGTCGTCACAGAGCAGGCATTCGATGCCCAGGCTCATGTCGTCCAGCCGTCCTGCGGCGTTCAGGCGCGGGCCGAGGATAAAGCCTAGGTCGATCGAGGTGATGCGCTGGTGGTCACGACGAGCGACTTCGAGGATCGCCTTCAAGCCGGCACGGGCGCGACCAGCGCGAATTCGCTCAAGGCCCTGATGGACCAGGATGCGGTTATTGGCATCCAGCGGCACCACGTCGGCGACACTGCCCAGCGCGACCAGGTCGAGCAGCTCGCCGATGTTCGGTTGCGCCTGGGTCTGGTAACGGCCAAGGCTGCGCAAACGCGCGCGCAAGGCCATCAGCACGTAGAAGATCACCCCTACCCCGGCCAGCGACTTGCTGGGGAACTCGCAGCCTGGCTGGTTCGGGTTGACGATGGCGTCGGCGTCCGGCAAGTGCTGGCCGGGCAAGTGGTGGTCGGTCACCAGCACCTTGAGCCCGGCCGCCTTGGCAGCGGCAACGCCCTCGACACTGGAAATACCGTTGTCGACGGTGACCAGCAGCTGCGGCTGGCGCTGCAGCGCGACTTCGACGATTTCCGGGGTCAGCCCATAGCCGTACTCGAAGCGGTTTGGCACCAGATAGTCGACATGCGCCGCGCCCAGCAGCCGCAGGCCCAGCACGCCAACGGTGCTGGCGGTGGCGCCATCGGCATCGAAGTCGCCGACGATGAGGATGCGCTGGCGCTGGTCCAGCGCCTCGACCAGCAGATCGACCGCCGCGTCGATGCCCTTGAGCTGCTGATACGGCAGCAGACGGGCCAGGCTCTTGTCCAGTTCAGCCTCCGATTGCACGCCGCGAGCGGCGTACAGGCGGGTCAGCAACGGCGGCAAGGCACCCAGAAAAGGCAGGGTGGGCGGCAACGGGCGGGGTTCGATACGCATGGGGTCTTCAGCAGTCTATAAAGGTTGAAATCAGCCGCGCTCGCCGAGCAGCCACTGCAGCTGCACTTCGTGCTGGCCGCGGTCGTCGGTGACGAACACCGTGCCTTCGCTGATCATCACATCCCACTTGATCACCCGCGGCATGTCCTTGGCGATGACTTCCAGCACATCTTGCGGGACGGCGGCGATGTTGACGTTTTTCAGGTTCTTGATCGCGCCGAGCACTTTGGTTTCCCACACGCGCAGGCTGCCATAGGCGAGCAGGCTGGTGCGCTCGGTGCGACGCGAGCACCAGGTCAGTCGATCAGCGTCGGGCTGGCCGACTTCGATCCAGTGCAGGACGCGATCATCCAGGCTCTTTTCCCACAGCGCAGGCTCGTCGACGTCCGACAGACCACGGCCGAACGACAGTTGCTCGTTGTACCAGAGCGCGTAGGCGAGCAGACGCACGGCCATGCGCTCTTCGGTTTCCGAAGGGTGGCGGGCGATGGTCTGTTTGACGCTTTCGTAGACGTTGCGGTCGAGGTCGGTCAGGTTCAGTTCGAACTTGTAGGTGGTGGACGGCTGGGCCATGGGTGACGGGCTTCTAGCTGGAGAAAGTCGGCTAGTCTAACTGATCCTGCCCTGCTTGCGTCGCGACAGTATCTGCCACAGGCGAGCTGTGATAAAACCAGCGCTTTGTTTCTGCCGCCACGGATGCCCCATGCCCACGCCCAGCAAACCCCTCGCCGGCCTTAAAGTCATCGAGCTCGGGACCCTGATCGCCGGCCCCTTTGCGTCGCGCATCTGCGCCGAATTCGGTGCCGAGGTGATCAAGGTCGAATCGCCCGACGGCGGTGATCCGCTGCGCAAATGGCGCAAGCTGTATGAAGGCACGTCGTTGTGGTGGTTCGTCCAGGCGCGCAACAAACAGTCGCTGACGCTGAACCTCAAGCACGAGGAAGGTCGCGAGATCCTCAAGCGGCTACTGGCCGAAGCCGACATTCTGATCGAGAACTTCCGCCCCGGCGTGCTGGAAAAACTCGGCCTGGGCTGGGACGTGCTGCATGCGCTGAACCCGCGCCTGGTCATGGTGCGCCTGTCGGGCTTCGGCCAGACCGGGCCGATGAAAGACCAGCCAGGCTTCGGTGCGGTCGGCGAATCGATGGGTGGCTTGCGTTACATCACCGGCTTCGATGATCGCCCGCCCGTGCGTACCGGTATCTCCATCGGCGACTCGATTGCCGCCCTGTGGGGCGTGATCGGTGCATTGATGGCGCTGCGTCACCGCGAGGTCAATGGCGGTGCCGGGCAAGTGGTCGATGTGGCGCTGTATGAAGCGATCTTCGCCATGATGGAAAGCATGGTGCCGGAATTCGACGTGTTCGGTTTTATCCGCGAGCGCACCGGCAACATCATGCCCGGCATCACTCCCTCATGCATCCACACCAGCGCCGACGGCAAGCATGTGCAGATCGGCGCCAACGGCGATGCGATCTTCAAGCGCTTCATGCAGGCAATCGGCCGCGACGACCTGGCCGATGACCCAACCCTGGCCAGCAACGACGGCCGCGACCTGCGCCGTGACGAGCTGTACGGCGTGATCGATCGCTGGGTCAATGGCTTGCCGCTGGAACAGGTACTGGAGGTTTTGAACACTGCGCAGGTGCCGGCCAGCCGGATCTATTCGGCAGAGGACATGTTCAGCGACCCGCAGTTTCTGGCCCGCGAGATGTTCCTGCAGGGCCGCTTGCCCGATGGCAAAGCGTTCAAAATGCCCGGCATCGTGCCGAAGCTGTCCGACACGCCAGGCTCGACTGAATGGGTTGGCCCGGCGCTGGGCGAACACACCACGGCGCTGCTCAGCGGGCTGGGCTACGATGCTGCAGCCATTGCCCGGCTGCGCAAGGACGGCGCGGTCTGAACCGCGCCGCCGTGGTGTTCAGGCTCAAGTTACGCTGGCTGCTGACGCTTGCAGTTATCTGCGCGCTGCTGCCCGGCGTAGCCACGGCCAAGGAAAAGCTGCTGTGGCTGATCCGCGATCTGCCGCCCTTCACGATCTTTGAAGGGCCTGAACAAGGCCAGGGCGTGCTCGACCGCATGCTGCCGCTGCTGATCGCGCAGATGCCCGAGTACGAACACAGCATCGTCCGGGTCAACCGCGCCCGCGGCATCCAGATGCTGCAAGAGCCCTCCTTCACCTGCGACCCTACCCTGCTGTGGACCCCGGAGCGGGCCAAGTACGCTTATTTCTCCAGCCCGACCATGGCCACGTTGAGCAGCGGCCTGTTGGTGCGCAACGAGGACCAGGCGCTGATCGAACCTTACCTGCAAGGCGGCAGCGTCGACCTCAAACGCCTACTGACCCAGAGCACGTTGAAGCTCGGGATTGTTGCCGAGCGCAGTTACAGCGCCTCGGTCGATAAGTTGCTCAGGCAACTGCCCGACAGCGCTTTCAACCGTCACTACGGCACCGAAGCGACCGCCAGCTTGCTGCAGATGCAGCAGTTGGGCCGTTTGCAACTGGTGCTGGGTTACTGGCCAGAGTTGCGCTACCTGCTCAATCAGCAAGGCGCGGATACGCACAGTTACCGTTTTTATCCGATCCAGAGCGTGCAGCCCTACCAGCTAATGCATGTCGCCTGCTCCGACACACCGCTCGGGCGTGAGGCGATCGGCCATATCGACAAACTGTTGCCGGCGCTGCGCCGTGACACCTTGCCGGATCTGTATGCCCGCTGGCTAGATCCAGAGCAGCGCGAAGCGTATATGCAGCGGGCCGCAGAGCTGGCCGACGATCAGGCCTACGCCACGCCCTGAGCCAGAAAAAAAGAAACCCCGGTCGCTGGGGAAGACGACCGGGGTCAAGCGAAAGTCATCTGGACTTTCCGTGGCAGCTCAACGTCACCGGAGCAAAGCGCCGCTGGGCTGCCATTAGCAAATAAGACGCAATCAGCTGGCAAAGGTTCCGTGAATCGGTTGGCGCTGCTGCACCGCAGCGATCACACAAGGCTGCAGGCGTCCTTCGGCAATCTGCACATCCCGATGCAGGCCATCGACCAGATCTATCAGCAGACTCTGTTCCTGCAATTGTCGCGAACTGACAGCCCGTTGCAGGGTGACATTGCCTTGAGGGTCACGCAGGATCAGTTGACGATTACCATCGGCATCGGCGGCGGCAAGGTGAGCTTGGTAAGGGGTCAGAGCATCATTGAGCAGTCTGCAAATTCTTTCCATCCGGCGCACTCACTTGTTTTTTGGCTATATGGGTACTGACCCTTGGCGGCCGCAGAAAGTTCGTTGCTGCGGGGTTCAGTGAGCATGCGCGCGCATCATGACAGTTTGAAAATCGCTCACAGCAGGCTTATGGCGGCTGCCACCCACTCGGTGCAGCGTTCGTTGCAGTGCTGGCATCGACAAAGGCCAGGCCAGTTCGTTGGCCACCCACAAGCCCTTTTGCCGGGCCTGCTGGGCGATATCAAGATGCGCGGGACGGGGCTGACCGATCAACAGCAACGCCGTAGATAGGCAGGTCAAGCTCAGGTGCTGCAGCAACGCCTTGCCGTCGGCACTGGGCATGGCGTGATCGATGATCAGCAGATCAGGTGCACGCCGGCGAGCCAGCAAGGTTGTGGCGTTGATCAGGTTGTCGGCGATGCGCACATTGAATATGCCCTGAGCATTGCAAGCCTGATGCAGGCTGATCTGCTGGGCGGGACGAGTGTGATAGATGACGACGTTGAGCCGGTACATAGGGCGCTCCTGAGCGCCGCGCGCCCGGGTTGAAGTAGCGCCAACTGTAGAAAGGGTCAAGTACGAGGGATATAGGAAAAGGCTGAAAGTGCGAACAGGACAATCCGTGAATGGGGTCTGCTTCGCAGACCTTCGCGGGTGAACCCGCTCCCACAGGATGCGATGCTCTCAGCAGACCTTTGGTTCGACGCTCCAGCAACCTCGCTTCCATACTGCACACCACTCCTGGCAACGCGGACTCTGTTGGAGCGGGTTCACCCGCGAAGCGGCCCCGCTGTTAATCTGCGCCAGCGCAGCGAGGCGTGCTTTTGATCTTGATCTGCTTTTGATGTTGATCCACCGGCGACTCAGGAGGCCGAGCGCAGGTCTTGCGAAGGGAGGTGACGGTCCATGGATGGCCGGCAAGCGCTGCGGGCCAGGATGGCCCGTACAGCGCGCCCCCCCCGGAGCAAGACCCGAGCGAGGGAACCGTCCCCCAGCTACCCCATCACAATGGCTTACCGCGATTGCCATGCTGGCTAACAAACTCCTGCACCACTTTCAGGTCATTGGCCAACACCGTACACCGCTCTTCCCGCTCAAACAGGTCAGTCAGGTGCGCCGGCAATTCCAACGCCTTGCCCACCCCAGCCTTCTCCACCGCCTCGGGGAACTTGACCGGATGCGCCGTCCCCAACACCACCATCGGCGTATCCAGACTGCGCCGACACTCACGCGCAGCATGCACGCCAATCGCCGTGTGCGGATCCAGCACCTCACCCGTGCTGGCGAACACCTCGGCAATCGTCGTGCAGGTCTGCTCGTCACTGACCGCCAGCGAATCGAACAGCTTGCGCGCCTCGGTCCAGCGGTCTTGCTCGACGCTGAAACCACCACCCTGCTTGAAGTTGGCCATCAACTCGGCAATCGCCGCACCGTTGCGCCCGTGCAGGTCGAACAGCAGCCGCTCGAAGTTGGACGAAACCATGATGTCCATCGACGGCGACAGGGTCGCGTGCAGGGTTTCTTTGACGTACTGATTGCCGCTCATGAAGCGGTGCAGAATGTCGTTACGGTTGGTCGCGACGATCAGCTGGCTGATCGGCAGGCCCATGTTGCGCGCCAGGTAACCGGCGAAGATGTCGCCGAAGTTGCCGGTCGGCACCGAGAACGCCACCGAACGCGCCGGCCCGCCCAACTGCAGGGCGGCGTGGAAGTAGTAGACGATCTGGGCCATGATCCGCGCCCAGTTGATCGAGTTGACTGCCACCAGGCGCGTGTCTTTGAGGAACGACTGGTCGGCGAAGCTGGCCTTGACCATCTCCTGGCAATCGTCGAAGTTGCCTTCGATGGCGATGTTGTGGATGTTTTCGCCAAAGATGGTGGTCATCTGCCGGCGCTGCACTTCCGATACGCGCTGATGCGGGTGCAGGATGAAGATGTCGACGTTGTCGCAACGGCGGCAGCCTTCGATAGCTGCCGAGCCGGTGTCGCCGCTGGTAGCACCGACGATCACCACGCGCTCGTTGCGCTTGGCCAATACGTGATCGAGCAGGCGGCCGAGCAGTTGCAGGGCAAAGTCCTTGAACGCCAGGGTCGGGCCGTGGAACAGCTCCAGTACCCATTCATTGGAGCCAAGCTGACGCAGCGGCGCCACTGCCGCATGGGCGAAAGCGCCGTAAGTTTCTTCGAGGATCTTCTTGAAGTCGGCGTCGGCAATGCTGCCGGCCACGAACGGGCGCATCACCCGGAAGGCCAGCTCGTGGTATGGCAGGCCGGCCCACGAGGCGATTTCTTCCTGGGTAAAACGCGGCAGGTTCTCCGGCACATACAGGCCGCCATCACTGGCGAGACCGGCAAGCAGGACGTCTTCGAAGTTCAGGGCCGGTGCCTGGCCGCGAGTGCTGATATAGCGCATGGTGCAAACCTTCAATGCTGGGGCCCGGGCCGCAGACGCGGCCCGACGGCGAAATTAGTTGAGCTGCTCGACGCGGATGCGCACGACCTTGCCGACTACATCCTGCAGGCTCTCCAGAGCGAGGATCGCGTCGTTGATGTGCTCCTCGACCACGCGATGAGTGACCAGGATCATCGGCACCAGGCCGTCCTGCTCCTCGGCTTCCTTCTGCATGATCGACTCGATGTTGATCCCGCGCTCGGAGAGGATGCTCGCGACCTGAGCCAGCACACCGGGGTGATCCTTGGCCTGGATGCGCAGGTAGTAGGCGCTCTGGCAGGCTTCGATCGGCAGGATCGGATGGGCCGACAGCGAATCCGGCTGGAAGGCCAGGTGCGGCACGCGGTTTTCCGGGTCGGAGGTCATCGCCCGTACCACGTCGACAAGGTCGGCGATCACCGACGAAGCTGTCGGCTCCATGCCGGCGCCAGCGCCGTAGTACAGCGTGGAACCCGCGGCATCGCCATTGACCATGACCGCGTTCATTACGCCATTGACGTTGGCGATCAGGCGGTCGCTCGGGATCAGCGTCGGGTGCACGCGCAGCTCGATACCGGCCTCGGTGCTACGGGCCACGCCCAGGTGCTTGATGCGATAGCCCAGTGCTTCGGCATAGTTGACGTCAGCAGTGGTCAGCTGAGTGATGCCTTCGGTGTAGGCCTTGTCGAACTGCAGCGGGATACCAAAGGCAATCGAGGCCAGGATGGTCAGCTTGTGCGCGGCATCGATGCCTTCGACGTCGAAAGTCGGATCGGCTTCGGCGTAACCCAACGCCTGCGCTTCGGCCAGCACATCGGGGAACGCCCGGCCTTTTTCGCGCATTTCGGTGAGGATGAAGTTACCGGTGCCGTTGATGATCCCGGCCAGCCAGTTGATGCGGTTGGCCGAAAGCCCTTCGCGGATCGCCTTGATCACCGGAATACCACCGGCAACGGCGGCTTCGAAAGCAACGATAACGCCCTTCTCGCGCGCCTTGGCAAAGATCTCGTTGCCATGCACGGCGATCAGCGCCTTGTTCGCGGTAACCACATGTTTACCGTTTTCGATGGCCTTGAGGACCAGGTCACGGGCAATGGTGTAGCCGCCGATCAGTTCGATGACGACATCGATTTCCGGGTTGCTGGCAACCTCGAATACGTCAGCGGTAATGGGGGTACCGGTAATCTGACAGTTCGGGTTCTGCGAGCGCATGGCAATCTGAGCAACTTCAATACCGCGCCCGGCACGACGGGCAATCTCCTCGGCGTTGCGTTGAAGTACATTGAAGGTACCGCCACCGACGGTCCCCAACCCACAGATGCCTACTTTGACCGGTTTCACTGTGAACTCCCCATAGAACGGCCGGCACTCGGCCGACCGTGAAAACTACCGCCGCCGCATTGCGACGGCGCACTGAATTGAATTACTTGCTGCCGGCAGCCAGGGCCAGCTTGGCCACTTGCGGGGCTGGCTGGTAACCAGGAATCACCTGCCCGCTTTCGAGCACGATGGCTGGCGTACCGTTGACACCGATCGACTGGCCCAACTGGAACTGTTTGCCCACCGGGTTGACGCACTTGGCCGCTTTGACGTCCTTGCCATCGGCCATCTTGTCCATCGCCGCGCGGCGGTCGCTGGAGCACCAGACGGCCTGCAACTGCTCGTCACCGGTCGAACCCAGGCCCTGGCGCGGGAAGGCGACATAGCGCACTTCGATACCGCGACGGTTGAGCTCGGGGACTTCGGCGTGCAGCTTGTGGCAGTACGGGCAGGTGGTGTCGGTGAACACGGTGATGTGCGACTTGGTCTCGCCCTTGGCAGGATAAACCACCATCTCGGCAGCTGGAATGCCGTTGATGAGCTTGGCGATACCCTGGCGCTCGGTCTTCTCGGTCAGGTTGACCGGCTTGCCGTCGGCGATCTGGAACAGATAACCCTGCATGACGAACTGGCCGTCGGCGCTGGCGTAGAGCACGCGGCCGCCCTGCAGCTTGACTTCATAGAGGCCATTGAGCGGGCTGCTGGCGACGCTCTCGATCGGCACTTCCAGCTCGAGGGTCTGCAGGCTCTTGCGGATTGCCTGCTCGGCGCCATTGTTGGTTTCGCTGGTTGCAGCCACAGCAAAGGTACTGGCCAGCGCCAAGGCGGCGGCGGCAATGATACGGGTCACGCGCATGGGGTACTCCTGAAGACGGACCGGGCCGAAGACGTCACCTGCGAGTAAAAAACCGCGGCGACCGTGCGGCCCTTGGTGCAAACCGACCAAGCCTACCACATCAGGCTGTGCTGAATGAGCCCTCAGCGACCGCTCAGCGCAACATGAATTTGCTTCATCCACGCGGATGGTGCTGTGCGTGCAGCTGCTGCAGCCGGGCCTTGGCTACATGGGTGTAGATCTGCGTGGTCGACAGGTCACTGTGGCCCAGCAGCATCTGCACCACGCGCAGGTCTGCACCGTGATTGAGCAGGTGCGTGGCAAAGGCATGACGCAGGGTGTGCGGCGACAGGGCCTTGTCGATTCCGGCAACCTTGGCCTGGTGCTTGATCCGGTGCCAGAAGGTCTGCCGGGTCATCTGCTCGCCGCGCAGGCTGGGGAACAGCACGTCGCTGGGGCGCTCGTTGAGCAGCTCAGGGCGGCCATGACGCACATAGCGCTCCAGCCACAGCACAGCTTCCTCACCCATTGGCACCAGCCGCTCCTTGCTACCCTTGCCCATTACCCGCACCACGCCCTGGCGCAGATTGACCTGATCAAGGGTCAGACTGATCAGTTCGGTAACGCGCAAACCACAGGCATACAACACCTCAAGCATGGCCCGATCACGCTGACCGATAGCCTCGCTGAGATCCGGCGCCTGCAGCAACGCCTCGACGTCAGCCTCCGACAGCGACTTGGGCAGTGGCTTGCCCAGTTGCGGCATGTCGATCTGCAGGGTGGGATCGACGGCGATCAGCTTCTCCCGCAGCAGGTAGCGAAAGAAGCCACGCAGGCCGGAGATGAAACGCGCCGTCGAGCGCGGCTTGTAACCCTGATCGAGGCGCCAGGCCAGGTGATCGAGAATCAACGTACGACCAGCATCTGGCAGCGCAACGCCATGCTCCTGCAGCCAGCCGTTGAACAGCGCAAGGTCACTGCGGTAGGACACGCGGGTGTTGTCGGACAGGCCTTTCTCAAGCCATAGCGCATCGAGAAACTGGTCGATCAAAGGGTGGTCAAGGGCGGGCATGCACAGTCGCTATCCAGGGAAGATGGGCTGAGTGTTTCACAGCCGCCGAGGGGCTGTCATCGGCGCTCGACCAGACAACAGTCAGAACCCGGCCAGCACCGGCACCGGGCGTTTGTCCTCGTCGATGGCGACAAAGCTGAAGACCCCATGAATGGCGCGCTCGCGGCCATCCAGATACATGTTCTCGACGAACACATCGACCTGCACCTGCAGACTGGTATTGCCCACCTTGATCACAGTGCCGACCAGCTCGACGATGGTTCCACCCGGGATCGGGTGCTTGAAGTCGATGCGGTCGGTCGACACGGTCACCAACGGCAAGCGGCAAAAGCGCGTTGCGGCGATGAACGACACTTCATCCATCCAGGCCAGCGCGGTGCCGCCAAACAAGGTGTTGTGGTGGTTGGTGGTGTTGGGGAACACCGCCTTGGTCACGCGGGTTACCGACAGTTCGGTGCGGCGCTGGATTTCCTGCTCGCGGGTATTGGTCATGGTTATGTCACATCACTAAGGCAAGGTTGCAGAAAGCAAAAAAGCAGCCCGAAGGCTGCTTTTTTTCTCGCATGGCGGCCGCAGCCGCCAGTCAAACTGTACTCAGGACAGTTTTTCTTTGATGCGAGCGGCTTTGCCGGACAGGTCACGCAGGTAGTACAGCTTGGCTTTACGCACGTCACCACGACGTTTCACGGCCAGGCTGTCGATCTGCGGGCTGTAGGTCTGGAAGGTACGCTCAACGCCAACGCCGCTGGAGATCTTGCGCACGGTGAAGGCGCTGTTCAGACCGCGGTTACGCTTGGCGATAACAACGCCTTCGAATGCCTGCAGACGGGAACGATCACCTTCCTTCACTTTAACCTGGACGACAATGGTGTCGCCTGGTGCGAAGGTAGGGATTTCCTTGCTCATCTGCTCTGCTTCGAGCTGCTGGATGATTTTGTTAGTCATGCTGTGCTCCTAAGGTGGAAAACGTGATCCACCATCGATACGTTAACTATCGTTCCGCTCGCGGAGGTATTCCTCGAGCAGCTTTTTCTCTTCTCCAGAAAGTGAGCGACTTTCCAGAAGATCAGCGCGACGTTCGAAGGTCCTACCAAGGGACTGCTTCATCCGCCATCGCCGGATATGTGCATGGTTGCCACTTAGCAACACGTCGGGTACACGCTGATCCGCATACACCTCAGGTCGGGTGTAGTGCGGGCAATCCAGCAAGCCATCGGTGAAAGAATCTTCCTCCGCCGAGCCTACATGCCCTAAAGCTCCGGGCAGCAGCCGCGTAACCGCATCGATCAGTACCATGGCCGGCAGCTCGCCACCGGAAAGTACATAGTCACCAATCGACCACTCTTCATCGACATGAGCCTCAATAAAGCGCTCGTCAATGCCTTCGTATCGGCCGGCGATCAGGATCAAAGATTCCTGTTCGGCCAAGCCTTGAACCGCCTGCTGATCCAGCTTGCGGCCCTGTGGCGAGAGGTAGATCACCTTCGCCGTTGCTCCGGTCGCTTGCCTGGCGCTAGCCAGTGCATCTTCCAAAGGCTTGATCTTCATTACCATCCCCGGACCACCGCCAAACGGCCGATCATCCACCGTATGGTGACGATCTGTGGTGTAGTCCCGCGGATTCCAGCAAGTGACTTGCAACAAGCCCTGCTTCACCGCGCGGCTGGTAATGCCGTACTCAGTAATGGCCGAGAACATCTCGGGGAACAACGTGATGACTTCTACGCGAAGGTTACCCATCAGTTAGAAATCCGCGTCCCATTCGACCCGCATCACGCCGGCTTCAAGGTCGACTGCAAGCACGCATTGCGCCGTATAGGGCAACAGACGCTCACGGTCATCCAGGCTGCCTGCACAAGGCTTGACCACCATTACATCGTTCGCGCCGGTCTCCAACAGGTGATCAACCGTGCCGAACAGATGCTCGTCCTGGTTAATGACTTTCAGACCTTGCAACTGGTACCAGTAGTACTCGTCGTCAGTCAGGTTGGGCAAAAGGCTTCGCGAGATGCAAATCTCGTAACCGCTCAGAAGACGTGCTTCGTCACGATCGTCGAGCCCCTTGAGCTTGGCGACCAGCTCCTTTTTATTGGAACGGCCACTGACCAGCTCGACCTGTTTGACCGTCCCTTCGCGCCTAAGCGTCCAGTTCTGGTAATCCAACAGGTTTTCAATCGGATCGGTAAAGGAATAAACCTTCACCTCGCCGCGAACGCCGTGTACCGAAAAAATCTTGCCAACGACGATGAGGTCGTCAGCCTTTTCTGGCGTCGCGCTCATACTGTTCAGGCAGCAGCCTTGGCAGCTTCCTTCAGCAGCTGAGCAACACGCTCAGACGGCTGTGCGCCAACGCTCAACCAGTGAGCAACGCGGTCTTGTTTAACGGACAGACGAACTTCCTGACCACGAGCGACTGGGTTGAAGAAACCAACCTGTTCGATGTGGGAGCCGTCACGCGGGTTACGCGAGTCGGTTACGGTCAGTTGGTAGAACGGGCGCTTTTTGGAGCCGCCACGGGCAAGACGAATGGTAAGCATTGAACATCGTTCCTGTAGTCGGTGCTGCAAATCATGATGCACAGCGGGCACACGGGTGCCCGAAAGGCCGCATATTCTCAAGGAATATCCGGACATTTGCAAATGCCTTTTTTCACCGGGTTGTTCACCCTGAAAAAAGACCCGCCTGCCGATCTGCGATAAAGCTGCCTCTCGCAAGGCAGCGGTGTCCCCGCCGAAGCGGGATCCCGGCCAGCCGCGCCTTCGCGCCACTGGCCTGAGTAGGGTTACATCTTGGGCATGCCGCCACCTGGCATCATGCCGCCAAGGCCGCGCATCATCTTCGACATGCCGCCCTTGGTGGAAAATTTCTTCATCATCTTCTGCATTTGCTTGTGCTGCTTGATCAACCGGCCGACGTCCTGCACCTGGGTGCCGGAGCCGAGGGCGATGCGGCGCTTGCGCGAACCGCTGATCAAATCGGGATCGCGGCGCTCGGCCGGGGTCATCGAGTTGATCATCGCTTCCATCTGCTTGAACTGCTTCTCGGCCGCGCCCTGGGCATTGCCCATCTGCGACAGGTTGACCCCGCCGATGCTCGGCAGCTTGTCCATCAGGCCGCCGAGGCCGCCCATGTTCTTCATCTGTTGCAGCTGGTCGCGGAAGTCTTCGAGGTCGAAGCCCTTGCCCTTCTTCAGCTTCTTGGCCAGCTTGTCGGCCTTGGCCTTGTCGATGGTCTGCTCGGCCTGCTCGATCAGGCTGAGCACGTCGCCCATGCCGAGGATGCGGGAGGCGATACGGTCAGGGTGGAACGGCTCGAGCGCGTCGCTCTTCTCGCCCATACCGATGAACTTGATCGGCTTGCCAGTGATCGAGCGTACCGACAGCGCGGCACCGCCACGAGCGTCACCGTCGACTTTGGTCAGCACTACGCCGGTCAGCGGCAGCGCATCACCAAACGCCTTGGCGGTATTGGCGGCATCCTGACCGGTCATGGCGTCGACCACGAACAGGGTCTCGACCGGCTTGACCGCGGCGTGCAGCGCCTTGATCTCGTCCATCATGTCGCTGTCGATGTGCAGACGACCGGCGGTGTCGAGGATGACCACGTCGATGAACTTGAGCTTGGCCTCGCGGATCGCCGCTTCAGCGATTGCCACAGGCTTCTGGCTGATATCGGACGGGAAGAAAGTCACGCCGACTTCGCCTGCCAGGGTTTCCAGCTGTTTGATCGCCGCCGGACGGTAGACGTCGGCAGACACCACCATTACCGACTTCTTCTTGCGCTCTTTAAGGAAGCGCGCCAGCTTGCCGGCGGTGGTGGTCTTGCCCGCACCCTGCAGGCCGGCCATCAGCACCACGGCGGGCGGGGCGGCGTTCAGGGCAAGGTCTTCGTTGGCTGCGCCCATCAGGCTTTCGAGTTCGGCCTGGACGATCTTCACGAACGCCTGGCCCGGGCTCAGGCTGCGCGACACCTCGGTGCCGATTGCGCGTTCCTTGATGCTGTTGACGAAATCCTTGACCACCGGCAGCGCAACGTCGGCTTCGAGCAACGCCATGCGCACTTCGCGCAGCGTGTCCTTGATGTTGTCTTCGGTCAGCTTGGCCTTGCCGGTGACATGGCGCAGCGTCTGTGACAGGCGGTCGGTCAGGTTTTCGAACATGGTGATCCTTTCAGGCTTGGCAAAGCCGCGATTTGTCAGGCGCCCCGGCGGTAATCGACACGCACGGGGAACAGCAAGCCGGCGATTATAGCGGAGACTTGACGCCGCGCACACCATGTACAGGACCATCGGCCCAATCACCCGCAGCGCGAGGCCTGCGCTGGATCAACGCCAGAGCCGTGCGTCGGCCTTCCTTGGCACCCGCGTTCTATGCCAAACTCGCGGTCTTCCCGGGCTTGCCTATCAGGACTTATGCTCTCTTCACCCAGCCTCATCCCCAATCTGCTCGCCGCCGGCCTTTATATTGCCGCTGCGATCTACCACAGCATGCGCCTGGCCCAGGGCACGCGTGCCGACAAGCGCCTGCTCGGTCTGCTCGGCACGATCGCGGTCATCGCCCAGGCCGGCGCGCTGTTCTTCCAGCTGATCACCCCGTTGGGGCTGAGCCTGGACTTCTTCAGTGCCTCGAGCCTGATCGCCGTCGCAGTGATCGCCCTGACCCTGCTGGCGTGCCTGCGCATTCCGGTGGAGAACCTGCTGGTCCTGCTGTTCCCGCTCGGCGCGATCACCGCCTTGCTGGCGCAGTTCGCCCCCGCAGGTACAGTGCCGCTGATCAACGAAGAACCGGGCATCCTTGCCCATATCCTGCTGTCGATCCTGGCATACGGGCTGTTCACCATCGCCGTGTTCCAGGCGCTGCTGTTGCTGCTGCAGGACTACCAGCTCAAGCACAAGCACCCCTCCGGGCTGATCCGCAACTTCCCGCCGCTGCAAACCATGGAAAGCCTGCTGTTCGGCTTCCTCTGGGCCGGCTGGGCATTGCTGTCGCTGTCACTGATCTCGGGCTGGCTGTTCCTCGACAACCTGTTTGCCCAGCACCTGGTGCACAAGACCTTGCTCGCCTGCGTGGCGTGGGTGGTGTTCAGCGTGCTGCTGTGGGGCCGCACCCGCCTGGGCTGGCGCGGGCACAAGGCGATCCGCTGGACCCTGGCCGGTTTCTGCCTGCTGATGCTGGCCTATTTCGGCAGCAAGCTGGTACGCGAATTCATCCTGCATATCTGACGGTGGTCCATGGATAGTCTGCCGCTGTTCGTCCAGTTGCATGCGCCACTGCTGGGTTGCCTGGCCCTGGCGCTGCTGTGGGCGGCATTGTTCACTGCGGTCGATAGCGCCCGCCAACAACTCAACGCGCAACCACGTGGCACAGAGCCTGCCGCACCTGCCTTGCCGGCTCAGGCGTTGGTGTTCGGCGCCAGCCTGGGCAAGCTACTGGTGTTTGGCCTGGGCTGCCTGCTGGGTCAGCGCTACAGCGGCGAGCACGGCTTCTGGCTGGGCGGTCTGATGGCTGCGGTATTGGTGCTGGTACTGGCCGAATACCTGCCGCGGCGAATGGTACGGCGTAATCCGGAAGCGTTCGTCAGCCTTGGCGCCAACCTGCTGAAGTTGCCGCTGACCCTGCTGCAACCGCTGGCGTGCCTGCTCGACGGCATCGCCAAGCTCATCCTGCGCCCGTTCCGCCCGGCGCCGACTGCGGTTGCGCTGCACCCACAGAATAACGACGATCATGATCAGGACGAGTTCGAAGCCCAGCGCCACGGCCTGCTCGATGGTTTGCGTTCACTTGACGAGATCACCGTTAACGACATTCTGGTGCCACGCAACGAAGTCGACGGGATCAATCTCGACGACCCTATCGAACGCATCATCGAACAACTGATCGTCAGCCGGCATACCCGCTTGCCGGTGTTTCACAACGACATCAACCAGGTCGAGGCAATCCTCAACACCAAGCTGATCAGCCATCTGCTGCCACACGCCGAGCTGACCCTGGAGGCGATTGCCGCCGCCTGCTATGAGCCGTACTTCGTGCCCGAAAGCACGCCACTGCAGATGCAGTTGCTGAACTTCCACAAGCAGCAACGGCGCCTTGGCGTGGTGGTCGATGAGTACGGCGAAGTGCTGGGCATCGTCACTCTGGAAGACATCCTCGAAGAAATCGTCGGCGAGTTCGAGGACGAGCAAAGCCCGCAGAACCCGCACATTCATCCGCAGGCCGACGGCCGCTTCGTCATCGAAGGCGCCGCCTCGCTGCGCGAGGTCAACCGCAGCCTGGGCTGGCATCTGCCCTGTGACGGCGGGCCGAAGACCCTCAACGGGTTGGTCACCGAGGCACTGGAAAGCATCCCGGCCAGTGCCGTGTGCCTGAAGATTGGCCGCTACCGGCTGGAAATCCTTGAAACCGAAGACAATTGTGCGAGCAAGGTACTGGTCTGGACCGTGACCCGCTAGCTATACTCGGGTCACGCTTACCCAGCCCTGCCGTCGCGCCCGCTATCCGCATTTGGCGCCACACGGCCAGTCCGCTCCACTGATGTACCCCGCGCGCCTGCCTCCCATCCTGAACAGTGCTCGCTCCCCTCGCCTACCCCCAGGGCTTTGATCAGTCGAGCGACCCACAACCATTCGCTCCAGCGCCTGTGCGCGCGCAGCTGCCTGTCTGGCCAGCGCCGGCCATGGAGCTTCGACTGTCAGGGATCTACACAGATGACCACCAGCAGCACCTATTCCGATTCGACCCCGGCAGCACCGGTCAACTCGCCAGCGAGGGTGGCTACCGCCAGCTTTATCGGCACCGCGATCGAGTTCTACGACTTCTATGTCTACGCCACCGCCGCCGCGCTGGTGATCGGCCCGGTGTTCTTCCCGTCCGGCTCGGGCACCGCGCAGATGCTCGCGGCGTTTCTGACCTTCGGCATCGCCTTCATGGCGCGGCCGTTGGGTTCCGCCCTGTTCGGCCATTTTGGCGACCGGATCGGCCGTAAATCGACTCTCGTTGCCTCGCTGCTGCTGATGGGCGTGTCGACCACGCTGATCGGTGTGCTGCCGGGCTACAACAGCATTGGCGTGTGGGCACCCATCATCCTCTGCATCCTGCGCTTTGGCCAAGGTCTGGGCCTGGGGGGCGAATGGGGCGGCGCAGCACTGCTGGCCACAGAGAACGCCCCGCCAGGCAAGCGCGCCTGGTTTGGCATGTTCCCGCAACTTGGCCCGTCGATTGGTTTTCTGGCGGCCAACGGGCTGTTCCTCGGCCTCGCTCTGGGCCTGAGTGACGAGCAGTTCCGCGCCTGGGGTTGGCGCATCCCATTCCTGCTCAGCGCCGCACTGGTGCTGGTCGGCCTGTATGTGCGCCTCAAGCTTGAAGAGAGCCCGGTGTTCGCCAAGGCCATTGCCGACAATCAGCGGGTGAAGATGCCGGTAGTGGATGTCTTTGCCAAACACTGGCGGCCAACCCTGCTCGGCGCTGCGGCCATGGTCGTGTGCTATGCGCTGTTCTACATCTCGACGGTATTCTCGCTCAGCTATGGCGTGAGCACCCTTGGCTACAGCCGCGAGACCTTCCTCGGCCTGCTGTGCTTTGCGGTGGTGTTCATGGCCCTGGCCACGCCGCTGTCGGCCTGGCTCAGCGACCGCTACGGGCGTAAACCGGTGCTGATCGTCGGCGCACTGCTGGCAATTGCGTCGGGCTTTACCATGGAGCCACTGCTGACCTCAGGTTCGACCGCGGGCGTCGCGCTGTTTCTGGCGATCGAACTGTTCTTGATGGGCGTGACCTTCGCGCCGATGGGCGCACTGCTGCCCGAGCTGTTCCCGACTCAGGTGCGTTATACCGGCGCGTCGGCGGCGTATAACCTGGGCGGTATTGTCGGCGCCTCGGCGGCACCGTTCTTTGCCCAGAAGCTGGTGAGCATGGGCGGTTTGAGCTGGGTAGGCGGGTATGTGTCGGCGGCAGCGCTGATCAGCCTGCTGGCTGTGCTGTGCCTGAAGGAGACGCGCAACGCGCGCCTCTGATAGAAGTTGGGGCTGCAAGGCAGCCCCATTGCTGAATCAGAACTCGACCTTGACCGCCTGCGCTGAACGGGTCGCCTTGGCCCGTGCGGCCTCGATCGACTCGTCACGCGCCAGGCACACGCCCATGCGGCGCTGGCCGTCGATTTCGGGCTTGCCGAACAGGCGGATCGCCGTGTCAGGCTCGCTCAGGGCAGCGCCAAGGTTGGCGAAGCTGGTCTGCTGCGACTTGCCTTGCGGCAGGATCACCGCCGACGCCGACGGACCAAACTGACGCACCAGTGGAATCGGCAGACCGAGGATCGCCCGTGCGTGCAGGGCAAACTGCGACAGGTCCTGGGAAATCAAGGTGACCAGGCCGGTATCGTGCGGGCGCGGCGAGACTTCGCTGAACCACACCTGATCGCCTTTGACGAACAGTTCGACACCAAACAGGCCACGCCCGCCGAGGGCATCGGTGACTGCCTGGGCGACGCGCTGCGACTCGGCCAAAGCCTTGGCGCTCATCGCCTGTGGCTGCCAAGACTCTTGATAGTCACCCTTCTCCTGACGATGGCCGACTGGCGCAAGGAAGGTGGTGCCACCGACGTGGCGCACGGTCAGCAGGGTGATCTCGTATTCAAAGTCGATAAAGCCTTCGACGATTACCCGACCCTTGCCGGCGCGGCCGCCTTCCTGGGCGTAGTCCCAGGCCTGTTGCAGGTCATCGGCGCTGCGCAGCAGGCTCTGGCCCTTGCCCGACGAACTCATCACCGGCTTGACCACACACGGGTAGCCGAGGTCGTTGACGGCGCTGGCGTAGTCTTCGAAGGTGTCGGCGAAGTGGTACGGCGAGGTCGGCAGGTCCAGCTCTTCAGCGGCCAGGCGACGAATGCCTTCGCGGTTCATGGTCAGCTGAGTCGCGCGTGCGGTTGGCACCACGTTGAAGCCTTCGTTTTCCAGCTCGACCAGGGTCGCGGTGGCGATGGCTTCGATTTCAGGGACGATGTAATGCGGTTTTTCTGCCTCGATCACTGCCCGCAGCGCAACCCCATCGAGCATGTTGATGACGTGGCTGCGGTGCGCGACCTGCATGGCCGGCGCGTTGGCGTAGCGGTCGACGGCGATCACTTCGACGCCCAGGCGCTGCAACTCGATCACCACTTCTTTGCCCAGCTCGCCGCAGCCGCACAGCAGTACACGGGTCGCGGTCGGCGACAGTGGAGTTCCGATACGGGTCATTTCAGGTCCTCGTGGGCGTGCGGGGCGGCGTCAGGCTGAGCGCTACCCGCTGAAAAAGGACCGGTATTCTACAACAGGCGCGGCGCTCAGCGCAGCAGCGCTGCCTTGCGTGCGCGCCAGGTCATCGCCAACCACACGGCGCTGACGCCAGCAAACTTCGAGGCCATGGCGGTGCCGACCACAAGTGGCGTCAACGCGCCGATCATGCCGAAGAAGATAAAGGTGTCCACCGGAATGCTCAGCGCCGAACTCAGCCACAGGCGATCGCGCAGCGGCCGCCTGGTGATGCTGAACACCAGCCAGTCGATCAGTTCGGAGACAAAGAACGCGGTGGCGCTGGCCAGGGCGATGGCCGGTTCCGAGGTGATGTACGACAGCACCAGCGCGGCCAGCATCGCCACCAGCGCGCCGTGGCCAAAGCGGGTTTGCACCATGTCACGCAGAATGAACACCAGCCCGCCCCAGGCGGACCAGATCACGTCCAGATGCGGAGCGCTGGAAAACGCGTAGTTGATCAGCACTACGCTGCTGATATAGGCGAGCAGATAGAACATGGTGAGCGACCTTCGGGCAAGCCGCACAGATTACTTGATTTTCAAGTCAACGCCAGCCTCACAGGCCAACAATCATCCCGGACGCCAGCGCCCGCTCATGGCACAGCCTGAGCACATGCCGGCGTTCGTCGTTATCCATCCGCCCCCAGCGGCTGATCTCGGCCACGCTGCGCTGGCAACCGGTGCAGATATCCTGCTCATCCAGCGCGCAGATGTTCACGCAGGGCGAGCTGACCGGACGTTCGACTTCGCTCATTTCAGTCTTCCTGCACAGCGAGGTCGCGGGCATAGCGCTCGGCGTTGTGCACGTAGTGAGCGGCGCTGGCTTCGAGCATGCTTTTCTGCGCATCGGTCAGCTCGCGCACGACCTTGCCCGGCGAGCCCATCACCAACGAGCCGTCAGGGATTTCCTTGCCTTCGGCAATCAGCGCATTGGCGCCGATGATGCAGTGTTTGCCGATACGCGCGCCGTTGAGCACCACCGCGTTGATGCCGATCAGGCTGTGGTCGCCAACCGTGCAGCCATGCAGCATGGCGTTGTGGCCAATGGTCACGCCCTTGCCGATGGTCAGCGGCGAGCCCATGTCGGTGTGCATTACGGTGCCGTCCTGGACATTACTGCCCTCGCCGATGTCGATCAGCTCGTTGTCGCCGCGCAGCACCGCGCCAAACCAGACGCTGGCCCCGGCCTGCAGGCGGACCTTGCCGATCAGCGTGGCAGTCGGTGCCGTCCAGCTGGTGGGATGGGTCTCTACGTGCATGTCACCCAGGCGGTACTTCATGGTTGGCTCCTCACGGTCGGCGGCTTGGTGGGGTCGACCCCACTCAGATATTGATGAAACGCTCAGGCGGCTGATGCAGGCTGATACCTGCGTCATACAACAGGTTGACCAGTTCGACGATCATGATCGCCGACAAACCCCAGATCTTGTAGCCCTCATAGCGATAGCTGGGCACATACCAACTGCGGCCTTGATAATCGATGCGGTGGGTGTGGTCGCGCGGGTCCTGACGGAAGAACTCCAGCGGCACGCTGAACACCGCGGCAATCTCGGCGTCGTTGGGCCGATATTCGACGTAGTCAGGGATCAAACCGACGAACGGCGTCACCTTCAGGCCATGCAGCGAAATCAGCGGGCTGAGCGGCCCGATCACTTCCACCAGGCCCGGCGGCAGGCCGATCTCTTCATGGGCTTCGCGCAGCGCGGTGAACACCAGATCCGGATCTTCCGGGTCACGCCGTCCACCAGGAAACGCCACTTCGCCGCCATGGGTCGACAGGCCCATCGCCCGCAGGGTCAAGACCAGCTCGGGCTCGTCGCTGCGGGTGATGGGCAGCAGCACCGCCGCTTCCGGAAAACGACGGTCACCCGCCATGGCCGCAGGGGTATGGTTGCTCATTCGGCGCAACAGCTCGTCCAGCATACGCACTCTCGATTGCAAGGCCTGCCGTGCATGATGCACCAAAAGCTGCGGGCCACCCAAGCCCTGGCCGACGGGCACTTGCTGACGGGCGGCAAGGCGCGCCAAGATAGGCGCATATAAAGGGAGCAAAGCATGAATTTCTGCAGCGCGTGCGGCAAGCCGGTCATCCAGCGCATCCCCGACGGCGACAGCCGCCTGCGCTACGTCTGCGATCATTGCCAGACTATCCATTACCAAAACCCCAACATCGTCGCCGGGGTGCTACCGACCCATAGCAGCCAGGTGCTGCTGTGCCGCCGCGCTATCGAGCCGCGCCGCGGCTTCTGGACTCTGCCCGCAGGCTTCATGGAGAACGGCGAGACCATCGATCAGGCCGCTCGTCGCGAAACCGTCGAAGAAGCCTGCGCCAGGGTCGGTGAAATGAGGCTGTATCAGCTGTTCGACCTGCCGCATATCAATCAGGTGCACCTGTTCTTCCGCGCCGAACTGGCCGATCTGGACTATGCCGTCGGCGTCGAAAGCCTGGAGGTGCGTTTGTTCGAGGAGCATGAGATCCCGTGGGACCATCTGGCTTTTCGCACAGTCGCACGCACACTAGAATGCTATTATCGCGACCGCATCGAGCAGCACTTCCCCATAGGCCATGAATTCGTGGCTCCGATGACCGTTGCGCCGCCCATTACCTAGTCTGCAGGGATACCGTTTCATGCGTTGGTTGCTAGCCCTTATCTGCTGTGGTGTCGCTTCGGTGTCGCAAGCGGCGTTTACCGAAGTCATCATTCGCAAGCCCCAGGGCCAGGTGCAAACCCAGGCGCCCGCGCAGCAGCAGACCCAGCAGCCACTGATCGACAAGGTGCTGGTGCTCAAGTCCGAACGCCGCCTGCAACTGATCAGCCGCGGCGAGCCGCTCAAGACCTACCGCATCTCGCTGGGCAAGCAGCCCAAGGGCGCCAAGGAGCGCGAAGGCGACAAACGCACCCCGGAAGGTTTCTACTGGCTCGATTGGCGCAAGGCCAGCGACCGCTACAACCTGGCCATGCACATCTCCTACCCAAACATCACCGACGCGGCCAAAGCCCGTCGCGCAGGCGTATCCGCCGGCAGCATGATCATGATCCACGGCACGCCGCTGGATGAGGAATACCCGGAGTGGTATTTCCATACCCTGGACTGGACCGAGGGCTGTATCGCCATGCGCAATGCCGATATGCGCGAGGTATGGAGCATGGTCAAGGATGGCACCATGATCGAGATCCGGCCCTGAAGCGGCCGGCTCCTGACAAGAAATTTCCTACGCGTTTCGCATACTTGTCTGACGCTCCGGTCGGCAAGGTACGGCATGTTTTCCAATAGCCAACTTCTTAGAATTTCCGCAAAGAAGCACGCAAACCGTGCCCTAGTTGCGGAAGTTCACCATGCCTACTTGCCTGCCCCGTGTAGGTCGACTAATCCTTTGCGCCTTCTTGCTGGGCCTGTTTGGCACAGTAGAGGCGCTCGCCAGCGACCCCGCCAGCCAGCAGATACGTGATCAACAACGCGCGCTGCAGCAAATCGAGCAGCATCAGCGTTTGCAGCAGTGGCAGCGCCGGGGGCGGGTCGACAGCACTGTCGAGTCCACCACGTCAGCCCCGCCTGATCAACAGTGCTGGGCGATCTCCGGTGTGCGCATCACCGGCAACAAACAGATCTCCAGCGCCGACCTTGAACAACACCTGCGGCCGCTGCTGCCATCCTGCACGGGCGTGGCCGATCTCAATCGCCTACTCAAGGCCATCACCGAACTCTATGTACGCGCCGGTTATCCGGCCAGTCGACCGTACCTGGCCCGGCAACCGGCGACTGGCAAGCCACTCGAGGTGGTCATCATCGAAGGCTTTGTCGAGTCGATCAGGCTTGCCGATCCCGACCTGCCATTGTCGTTACGCGGCGCCTTTCCCCATCTGCTGGGCCGGCCGTTGTACTTGCCTGATCTGGAGCAAGGCCTCGACCAACTCAATCGGCTGCGCGCCTACGACCTGACTGCCGCGCTGCTGCCGGGCACCCTGCAGGGCGGCACGCAGATACTCATCGAGCCGCGCGCAGTGGGTTCGCGCTGGCACCTGGACAGCCGCCTGGACAACCGCGGCAGCCCCCTTACCGGTCGCCACCGGTTGAGCCTCGGCCTCGGCGTCGACAGCCCGCTGCAGGTCAACGACGACCTGCGCCTGACCCTCAACGCCGCCGTATTCGACGCACCGGGGCAGAGCCAGGGCGCCAGCCTGTATTACAGCGTGCCCTACGGCCCGTGGACGTTCGCCGTCAACGCCAGCCAGCTGAGCTACCGAGTGCCGATCCCGGATACCCGTTACACCAGCAACGGCACTAGCCGCTTCCAGGGCGTGAGCGCCGAGCGCGTGCTCTGGCGCGGTCAGCACGGCATGCTCAGCGCCAGCGCGCGGCTTGACCACAAGCAACTGCAGAACCGCCTCGACGACAGCCTGTTGCAACTACAGAGCCCGACCCTGACCACGCTGGACTCCGGGGTCAATCTGCTGTGGCTGGACGCAGGCCTGTGGCACGGCTACCTCGGCATTGCCCGCGGCTTGGCCTGGTTTGGCGCAGACCCACCGGCTAGCGCAGCCGCGCATCCACAAGCGCAGTTTCTCAAGTACCGGGCAAATCTGCTGCATGTGCGTCAGGGGCCAGCGCAAAGCCCCTGGCGCTGGCAGAGCGAACTCAATCTGCAGTACAGCCGCGATGTGCTGCCGGCCATCGAACAGTTGCTGCTCAGCGACGACTCGGCGGTACGCGGTTTTCGCGCCTACAGCGTCGCCGGCGCCAGCGGCGCGGTCTGGCGCAACAGCGTTAGCCAACCCTTGGCCATACCCCTCCCCTTCAACTTGCAATTGCGCCCACAACTCAGCTTAGACCTGGGTTGGGCCCGCCTCACCAGCGACAGCACCTGGCAACGACTGGCCGGCGCCGCCGCTGGCGTCGAGGTCAGCCTGCCGGGCAGCCGCCTGCGCCTCGACTATCAATTTCCGCTGTACGCCAGTGACCGTTCTCGACAGGCCCTCGAGCCGGGATTCTGGGTGCTGGATTGGAGCCTGTCCCTGTGATTCACCCACCACCACGAGAACAACAATAATGAAAAACCTTACGCAACTCCCCCTGATCCAACCAGACACACTGCGCTGGGCGGTGTTTGTCGGCCTGTTCTGCACGGGCGCAGCCCTTGCCCAACCCGCATTGCAGCCCAGCAGCGGCCCCGGTGGAACGCCCGTGATCAACCCGGCCCATGGCGTGCCGGTGATCGAAATCGTCCCGCCAAATGCCAGTGGCCTGTCGCACAACCAGTTCATCGACTATAACGTCGGCAAGCCCGGGCTGGTGCTCAACAACTCGCTGCAGTCGGGCCAGTCGCAACTGGCCGGCGCCCTGGCGGCCAACCCGCAGTTTCACGGTCAGGCCGCTTCGACCATCCTCAATGAGGTGGTCAGCCGCAACGCCTCGCTGATCGAAGGCCCGCAGGAAATCTTCGGTCGCGCGGCCAACTACATCCTCGCCAACCCCAACGGCATCACCCTCAACGGCGGCAGCTTCATCAACACCACCCGGGCAGGCTTCGCGGTCGGTACTGCAGAGGTCCAGGACCAGCAGTTGAAGCTGCTCGATACCTTGCAGGCGAGCGGCTCGCTGCAGGTGCTGAGCGGCGGCCAGCGCAACGACGGCGGTGCGCTGGACCTGATCGCACCGCAGATTCACAGCACGGGCGAGCTCGGCGCCAAGGACGACCTCAACATCACCGTTGGTCGCAATCGTATCGATGCGGTGACCGGTAACGTCGTCGAACACCTGGCTGCGACGCCTTCGAGCATCGACGCCCAGCTGTTCGGTGCGATGCACGCAGGGCGTATTCGGTTAGTCAGTACTGGCGAAGGTGCCGGCGTGCGCGTTGGCGCGGTGCAGGTCAACGGCCGCGACGGCGTCAGCATCGGTTCGGCAGGCGATCTGTTCATCAGCGGTGAACCCGGCCAGGCCGCCACGTTACGCAGTGAGCAGGGGCTGTTGAGGCTACAGGCCAGGGACAACTTGACCCTGCGCGCTATTGATGGTCAGGCCAAGCGTATCGAAGCCAAGGCCGGGCAACAGCTGACCCTGGATACCACTACCCGCGAAACCATCGCCCGCGAGCAGGAGAACTGGGATAAAGGCTGGTGGTTCGTGACCACCGAAACTTACAACCGCGACCGCACTACCACCGAACGCACCGTGCAAGGCACCACGTTGAAGGCTGACGAAGCGGTCCAATTGCAGTCGGGCGGCGACCTGCGAATGGCTGCCGCAACGCTAACCAGCGAGGGCCAGATTAATCTCGCCAGCGGCGGCAAACTGGACATCGACGCAGCTGTCGACAGCACGCGGGTAAACCAAACCATCCGCCATCGCAAACACCTGTGGAATGGCGACAGTAACAGCGACGACTATCAGGAAACCGCCCGCGGCAGCCGCCTTCAGGCTGGCCAGGTCAGCGCCAGTGCCACCGGCGCGATCAGGGTCCGCGGCAGTGAAGTGCATAGCCAGAGCGATGCAGTCCTGCACAGTGACCAGAGCAGCCTCGAGGTCACCAGCGGGCAGACCCAGTCAAGCTCCAACTCGCACAGCCGCGACAGCAAGTTGTTCGGCCTCATAAGCAAGAGCAAGGACGACGCCGAGCAACATGAAAAAGCCCAGGCCAGCGAAGTGCAGGCCCAGAGCAACCTGCACCTGGCCAGCGCCGAGCAGATGCGCATTCACGGCTCCAGGCTCAAGGCTGGCCAGCAGCTGAAGGTCGACGCCAAGGGCGATCTGCTGATCGACAGTGCCCAGTCTCGATCCCAGCGGCAGGCTTCAACTCATCAACGCGGCCTCACCGCATCTGCCAAGCAGACCCAGGAGGCTGCGGACGGCAAGCCTGCTTCGCACCAGTACCAGGCGGGCCTGGGCTATCAGGTAGTCAACAGCCAGCATGAGCAGCAAGATACCACCCAGCTGGGCAGTGAGCTGCAAGCCGGCAACGTCGACCTGCGCAGCGATGCCCACCTGCAAGTCAACGGCTCACAGGTCAAGGCCACCCACGGCGACCTGAACATCAGCGCACAGCAATCCACCCTGAGCGCCACCCACAATCAGCACGAGTCTCTCGACAGCTCCAGCCACAGCGGCGGCGGCCTGCTGTTGAGCGGCGGCATCGACAAGCTCGGTGCGGCCTTCGAAGGCCACCACAACCGCGATACGCAACAGCAAAAGGACAGCAAGGTGCAGCGCAGCGAACTCTCGGCCACAGGCAACCTTCATATCAACAGCAAGCAACTGGTCACCGAAGCCGCACGGGTGACTGCCGGCGATACTCTGCAAATCGATGCCGAGCACATCGACAATCGGGCGGTGCATGACACTGAAGTGCGCGAGCACAACCGTAACGACTGGAGCGCCAGCCTGGGTGGCAGCCTGGAATACCGCGGGCTCACCCGGCCGATCGAGCAACTGATCGCAGGCGGTGAGGGTCAGCGCTTCCAGCAGGCCTCTGTGGAGGATGCGCTGGTCGCCCCGAGTGCCGGCGCCGACATGACTGTGGAGCACCTCAAACGCCTGGAAAACCAGCGCCGCGGCTATGCGCAGGTCAGCGAGCTGAGTGGTGGCTCGGTGGTGCTCAAGGCAGATCGCATCGATGATCAAGGTACGGCATGGCGAGCCAATACCGGCACCCTGCAGATCGATGCCGACCGTCATCACATGGCGGCGGCGGTTGATCAGCAGCAGAACAAGGTCGACCGCCTGGCCTATGGCGGCGACCTGCGGGTCGACACCAGCACTGGCGAAGACATCAATGTGCGTGCCTCGGCCAAGGGTGATTCACTGGCAAGTCTTGTCAGCAAGGACACGGCCCGCCCAGGCAACCTCTACGGCAAGCAAGGCATTCAGGTTCAGTTGGGCAGCGAAGGCCGCTATGAGGGCAGCCGCTTCGACGGTGGCGATGCGGGGGTAAGCCTGCACAGCGGCGGGCAACTGAGCCTGGTGCAGGCCACTGATCGGCACAGCGAGCAGATCAATGCCATCGAGGGCAACGCCTGGGCCAAAGGCGGCAACCGCCCCGGCAGCACGGGGGGTGAAGTGCGCGGCTATCTCAAGAGCGAGCAACGCTCGCTCGACGATACGACTGCGCAGGTGGCCCAGATCGACGCCAAGAGCGATGTCAGCCTGAGCAGTGCTGGCGACCTGTTGCTGGAAGGCACACGTATCGGCAGCCGTGCAGCCAAGGTCGCCAACGTCGATATGAACAGCGCCGGGCTGTTACAGGTCAAGGCCGCTACCTCAAGTCACGAGGCCCACGGCAACGCCCTCGGCGGCGGCCTGGAATTGGCCCTCAAGCAAGGCGATAGCCGCGGTGGCGCAGTCGGCGGCCACTTCAACAGTGGTCGTGTGGATGAGTCCTCGCGCCAGGCAGTGGATGCGCAGATCGATGCCACCGGCAAGCTGGCCCTGGCCAGCAGCGCACGCGAAGAAACTGCCATGCACCTGCAAGGGCTGCAGGCGACCGCGGGGCAGATCGCGATCACCGCAGACAACGGCGGCCTGCTGCTGGAAGGCTCATCGAACAGCGAGCGGCGCGACAACCTCGCCGTCACGGCCGGCGCCGGCTTTGCCCAATCCAGCGGCAGCCTCGACAGCCAAGGCCTGCACGGCCGGGTCAAGGTCAACCTCGACCAACGCGACAACCAGACCTGGAACACCAGCAACCTGCGCGCCGACCACATCGTCCTGACCAGCAGCGGCGACAGTCGCTTGCTGAGCGCGCGCCTGGATGCAGGACGCATCGACGCCGACATCGGTGGCGACCTACTGGTCGCCAGCCGCAAGGACCAAGTCAACAACCTCAGCGTCGATGTTGATGCGCGCTTAAGCCGCGAGCGCAATCCGCAGGGCTTCAACAATGCCCTGGCTGCGTTGGCAGGTCCCGCGGGCGACAAGCTCACCGGCAAGTTCGGCAAGCAGGTCAGCAAGGTCGACCCAAGCCTGTCGCCTACGCTGAAACTGGACGTGTCGCAGGTTCAGCGCGACACCGTCAGCGAGCAAGCGAGTTTGAGTGGACGCGATGGAGTCCAGCTCAAGGTCGGCGGCAATCTGAAACTGGAAGGTGCCAAGCTGCAGTCAGGCAAAGGCCAGGTGGAGGTGCAGGCTGCATCCGTCACCGAGCAGACCCTATATGGCCGCGACTACCGCCGCGATTTCGCAGTGGATGCTTCAAATTCGCCGGTCGACCTGGGCACGGCTTTGCTTGACGTGATCAAGAACAGCGCCCGCGCCGATGGCGAGAATGGCTTGGACCTGGGCCTGCTGCGTACCAGTGGGCATAGCCGCAGTGAAGAGTGGGTATCGAGTGTCGGGGGCAAGGGCGGGCGCCGATAGATGAATCAGGCGCGGGCCTGTCCCGCGCCAACCTCCAATAACGAAGCCAGTCAGGGCCCTAACCCTGAGGTCCCCACTAAAATCGCCAACAAATGAAACTGTAAGAGCCTGTTAAATTGGTGTTAACAGGCTTACGCGAGTGTGCGCTGCAACTACCACCTTACCTGCCGCTCGCCCTTGGCAGCCTGCGGCCCCAGCCATTGGGCGCCACGTAACAATGGCGTCAGCGCGGCTTCTGGCTGAACCTCAAAAGCGACCCGCGCGCGGCGGGCGAGCAGGTCAGCATCGAGATCAATCTGATGTTGATTCTGCTGGGCCAGCGCGCCCTGCAAGCGCCAGTCACCGGCACAGTGCATTGCAAGCCAGCCCTGCCCTAACTGCAGCGACCACGGCGATACCAGCGCCAGGTCGGTCACCTGCAAACGCCCCTCGGCACCGGCGCACTGTCGCCATGAGCCCGTCACACTGACACGCCCCTGCCATTGCCCCGCCAGGCGATAAGCCACCGCCACACTCGGCTCCGCTTCGAGCGCCTCGACCTCCACCCGCCAGCGCCAGGGCCAACCGCTCGACCGCGCCAGCCAAGCCTGCCCCTGATAAGCCAAGCGGACCTCAGCCTGCAATCGCCACGGTCGCCACTGCCAACGCAGCGGCCCGACATCGCCCACCTGCTCGGCCTGTCCCTGCCAGAGGCTGCCGCTGACGACCCTGCCTGGCAGCAACCAGCTCGCGGGCAACTCCACAAGCAGCGTTAGAGCGCACACCAGCGCCGGCCACAACAGCACGCGCACCCTCATGGTCGAAACTGCAAGTCGAAGCGCAACTGCTTGCCAGCCTGCTCCATGCCCCATTGCAGCGGCTGCACGCCCTCGGCCTGCAACGCTTGCAACCACGCCAGCAGCGCCTGCTCGTCGGCGACCGACCCGCGCACGTGCCAATCATCGTCCTGCAACTCGACCTCGGTCAGCTCGATATGCCGGGCCTGGGCGGATTGGCGCAAACGCTCCAGGCTCAATCCGGGGCCGCGCTCAAGGCTGACCGCCGCCTCGGCCAGCCCGCGCCACTGGCTTATCTGGGCCCAGCGTGCGTTGACCTCCCGTACCAGAATGACAACCAGCAACAACGCGATCAGCCCCAAGGCCAGGCGCATACGCAGGCGGGGCGAAAGTGCGCCGATCATGAACTGCTCCCCAGATCGAAAACCACGCCCGCTGCCTGCACCTGTACCGTCGCGCCGACCGCAGCGGCCAGTTCCTCCCACGGCGGCAGCGCGCCCTCGCCATCCAGGTGCAGATGCCAGCGCTGCCCATCGAAGCGCACCGCGCGCAGACGCCACTGCGGATGCGCGTGCAACCAGTCCTGCAACTGCCCCTGCAAGCCGTCGAGCCGGCGCAGGCGCAAGGCCCGCTCGCCGTCGGCAGCACGCAGCTGCTTGAGCTCCTGCGCCGCTTCACGCGGTGAGTCCTGCGGGCCAGTGACCGCCAATACCTGCTCACGATAGAGCTGGGCCTGACGCCATTGCTGGCTTAACCACAGGGCGCCCCAGACAGCGGCGAGCACCAGGCAGGCAGCGATCAAGCGTTTGTGCTGAGCCGTGACATTCAACGATTTGCGCGGGCGGCGCATTTCCCGCAGCCCCGGTGCTGCATCGAGATCCGCAACCCGCTTCGGCCAGGGTCCATCGACCTGCGCAAATACCTGTGTACCCCATGGCGCAGGCGCACCACCCAACCCCTGTGGCCAGGCCAGCCAGTGTTCGCTGCCGTCCTCGTCTACCCGCGCATACAAGGTCGCTTGCTCCTGTCGCCATTGCCATCCACAGCCCCGCTCGAGCGCCGGCAAGAGCTGAAACTGCGACCAGCAACGTTCCACCTCCAGGCCCCACTCCACGCACTGAGCCAACCAGCCATCGAGCCGATCACGTGCCACCACCACCAGCCGCAATTGCCCTGCCGCGCGACCGATGCAGGCACAGTCAACCTCATCGCTTCCTTGCAGCAGGCGATCCTCCAACAGCAGCGGCCATTCCTGAGGCTTGAGCCCGGGCGGCGCCGGCAGCTGAAAATGGCTGCATGCGTCCCCCGGTACCACCAAGCCAACCCGAGCGTTGAGGCCCTGCGGCGGGGGCCCCTGCCCTTCGTCACGGAGCACGCCGTTGTCCAGCAGGCACCAGTGCCAATGCCCATCAGCCACAGGCCGCACCAACAACCAAGGCCGCGCTGGCGAGCGCCACCGCCATTCACGCTTCATGAAAGCCCCCAGGGCAGGACGAACGTGCAGACATAAGGTGCTCCATCACGCTGCAGTTGCAGCCGCACACCGGCACCGGGGTGTGCCGGTTGATCGGAAGGCCAGGCCAGCCAGCGGCCGCCCTGGTAATAGACAACGCTCCAACTGCTGACCCGCTGCAACCGCTCGCGCACGACCCAATGCGGCATGCCGACGGCGTACAGGTCTGCCGAGCTTTCCAATAGCAACTGCTGCTCGCGCGGATCGAAACGCAGGCGCTGACGTTGCAGCCGCGAGCCGCCCTCGGCTTGCGGCCAGGCGGCGGCAGCCACCCAGAGCAACTGCTGCGCCTGCGGTTGCCAATCGAGCCAGCGCACGGCCAAGGGCAAGCGCTGCTCGTAGAGACGGCGCAGCACCGGGCTGTCGAAACGCCGCTCCAGGGCCAGGCAAAACTCCAGCACACCGCGTTCGTTGCTGGTGCTGTCGAGACGTTCGCGAACTTTGAGCCAGCCGTTGACCAGCGCGGCGAGCATGACCCCGAGCACGGCGGTCAGGGCCAGCGCGACCATCAGCTCGATCAGGGTCAAGCCTGCCTGGCGACGCTTCATGGCCGCTCCAGAAACACGCTGTACAAACCCAGCGGCAGGCGCTGCTCGCGGTCTGCGAACAACTGCAGCTCGCCACGGCGCAGGTCACGCACACCGGTGCTGCGCAATTGCAGTTGCCAATGGCAGGTCTGCCCACCCTGCTGCAATTCTCCGCTGCCCTGATTGGCCGCAGGCCAGTACTGCTCGACGACAAAGCGCGCCTGCAATTCACGCGCGCAGAGCAGCCCGAGGCGATGCTGCTGGACGGTCTCCTGCACCGCCAGGCGCTGGCGCAGGACCTGACTGGCGATCACCGCCAGCACCGAGGCGATGGCCAGCGCCACCACGACCTCAAGCAAGGTGAACCCCGCCTGGCGCGACTTCATGGCGCAGCCTGGGTCAGCAAGCGACCGTCGCGCCCCCACTGCCAGCGCTGGCTGCCTTGCGGCCAGCGCCACAGCAGCGTGCCGGGTTGTGCCCAGCCCTCGGGAGTGAACAGCAATTGCGGCGTAGCACTGGCGGGCCAGTCCGGGCGCAGCGTCTTTGGCCACTGGCCGAGGCGCACCGGTTCGACCACCCAGGCGTCGCCCTCGCGGCGGACAAACTCCGGCTGCTGGCCGTTCCAACGCAGCCCGCGCAATTGCCCGGCATGGCGCGCCAGCGCAGCTTGCTCGCGGGTCTGTGCAGCCAGCCGCTCGAGCGTCTGGCTGACGTTGCTGCTGCCACTGTCGAGCCAGGCCACACTGAGGCCGCTCATCAAGCCGGCAATCGCCAGCACCACGAGCAGTTCGATCAGGCTGAAGCCACGCTGGGCGAGCATCGGTCACAGCGCCCAGTTGCCCAGGTCGGCATCCAGGTCTTCACCGCCCGCTACGCCATCGGCACCCAGCGAATACACGTCGACCCGACCATGCTCGCCGGGCATGCGGTACTGGTACGGAGTACCCCAAGGGTCTTCTGGCAAGCGGCGGATATAACCGTCGCTGCGCCAGGCCCGCGGGACGGGTTCGGCGGCCGGTTTTGTAACCAGCGCCGCCAAGCCCTGCTCGCTGCTGGGAAAGCGCAGGTTGTCGAGCCGATACATGTCAAGCGCCTGCTCGAGCGTTGCCAGGTCGGCCATGACCTTCTGGCGCATGGCCTTGTCCTGATTGCCCAGCACGCTCGGTGCGACCACGGCGATGAGCAGGCCGATGATGAAAATCACCACCATGATTTCCATTAGGGTGAAGCCTTGTTGGCGCTTACGTCGATGCTGCATTGCCGGTTCTCCTTGTCACAGTTGCAGGCCCTGGTTGAGTTGCATGATCGGCAGCAAGACCGCCAGCACGATGAACAGCACCACGCCGCCCATCACCAGAATCATCAAAGGTTCAAACAGCGCCATCGCGGTATCGACCTGACGGGCAAAGCCACGCTCCTGATCGTCGGCCACGCGCTCGAGCATGTCGGCCAGGGTGCCGCTGGCCTCGCCGCTGCCGACCATGTTCACCAGCAGTGGCGGAAACTGTTGGCTGGCGTCCAGTGCCCGGTGCAGGCTGGTGCCGCCCTCGACCTGCTGGCGGACCTGTTCCATGGCCTGGCGAATGCGCCGGTTGCCAACCGTTTCGGTGGCCACCTGCAGCGCTTCGAGCAAGGCCACGCCACTGCTGCTGAGAATCGCCAGGCTGCGCGCCAGCCGCGCGCTTTCCAGCACTTGCAGCAGGCCGCCGATGCGCGGCAGGCGCAACAGCCATTGATCGCGGCGCAGGCACCAGTGCGCTTTGCGCAGCAGCCAGCGGCTGATCACGCTGAATAGCACGACCGCCGCCAACAGCCAGGGCCCGGCGCTGACCAGGCCCTGGCTGAGGCCGATGAGGATCGAGGTCACCAGCGGCAGGCTCTGTCCGGAATGGGCAAATTGTTCGGTGAGTTTTGGCACCACGAAGGTCATCAGGCCGACCACTACGGCCAGCGATACACCCATCAGCACCGCCGGATAGATCAACGCCGTACGCGCCTTGTGTTGCTGACGCTGAACTTGCTCAAGGTGATCTGCCAGCCGCGTCAGCACCTGCGCCAGCCGCCCGGAACGCTCACCGGCCTCGACCAGCGCACAGTACAAGCCAGTGAACGGCGCGCCCTGCCGGGCCAAACTCCGGGCCAGCCCAAGGCCCTCGGCCAACGCCCCGCGCACACCGACCAGTACCGCTTGCAGCGCCGGCTGGCGCAACTGCCGCTCCAGCGTGGCGAGGGCATCGACCAGAGGGATACCGGCGCCAGTCAGGGTTGCCAGTTGGCGGGTCAGCTCGCACAGCTGCGCCCGGCTGAGGCGCTGGTGACGGGAGCGACCGGTCGCGTTGTCGTGGCGCTTGAGGTCTTTGGCGAACAAGCCCTGCTCGCGCAACAACTGCCGTGCATGGCGCTCGCTGTCGGCCTGCAACGTGGCGGCGTGGCGTTTGCCGGCAAGGTCGACGGCCTGGTAGCGATAGGTCGGCATAGGTTAGCCCTGGACCACGCGCAACACTTCGGCAAGGCTGGTCTGGCCGCGCTGCAGGCAGTCACTGGCCATGCTCACCAGGCTGCGCCGACGTTCGCTCAGGTAGGCGTGCATGGCCACTTCGCTGGCGCCCTCGTACAGCAAGGCAATCAGCCCGGCATCCAGTTCAACGAATTCGTACAGGCCCATCCGCCCGGCATAGCCGCTGCCCTGGCAGGCTTCGCAGCCGACCGCGTGAAAGGTCTCACGCAACGCGCCTAGTTCGGGGAACAGTTGTTTCTCTGCGGCCTGCAGCGGCTGCGCGACAGCACAGCTGCACAGTTGCCGGACCAGCCGCTGGGCCAATACGCCGCGCAGGCACGAGGCAATCAGAAACGGCTCGATGCCCATGTCGCGCAGACGGGTAACGGCGCCCACGGCGCTGTTGGTGTGCAGGGTCGACAGCACCAGGTGGCCGGTGAGGCTGGCCTGCACGGCAATCTGTGCAGTCTCCTGGTCGCGGATTTCGCCGAGCATGATCACGTCCGGGTCCTGACGCAGAATCGCCCGCAGGCCGGCGGCAAAGGTCAGCCCGGCGCGTGGGTTGATCGCGGTCTGGCCAATGCCGGCGATGGCGTATTCGACCGGGTCTTCCACGGTGAGGATGTTGCGGCTGCCGTCGTTGAGGCTGTTGAGGCTGGCGTACAGGGTGGTGGTCTTGCCCGAGCCGGTCGGGCCGGTACTGAGGACAATGCCATTGGGCCGCGCCAGGCAATTGCGCAAGCCCTGCAACACGGCGGCGGGCATGCCCAGGTTGTCCAGCGCCAGCAGGCTGGCCTGCTTGTCGAGCACGCGCATCACCACCCGCTCACCGTGGATGCCGGGCAAGGTCGAGACCCGCACATCGATCTCGCGACCAGCTGCACGCAGGGTGATCCGGCCGTCCTGTGGCTGGCGTTTTTCGGCGATATCGAGGCGGGCCATAACCTTGATCCGCGACACCAGCATCGCCGACAGTGCCCGCGGCGGGCGCAGCACTTCGCGCAGGTGGCCGTCGACGCGCAGGCGCACCACCAGGCTTTGCTCGAAGGTTTCGATGTGGATGTCCGATGCACGCAGGCGCATGGCCTGGCCGAACAGGCCGTTGATCAGGCGGATCACCGGCGCTTCGTCATCGCTTTCGAGCAGGTCTTCGATGCGTGGCATTTCGCTCATCAGGCTGTCGAGATCGACCTGCTCGCCGATGCCTTCGATCAACGCCTGGTTGGCCGCGCTGCCGGCTTGATAAAGCTGGCCGAGGCGTTGATCGAAGTCTGCCGCCGGCAGGTACTCGACCGCTGCCGGCTGGCCGCGCACGCGCAGCAGTTCCTGCAACTGCGCGCTGTCGGCGTCGGCCCGCAGCCACAGCTGCCAACCTTCGGCGAGTGGCGCCAGGGCCAGGCCGGACTGGCGCGCCAGGCGATAGGGCAGTATCACCAGTTACCGCCTTCGAGCCGCGCGCGGCTGGCCGGAAACACCTGCAACAACTGCGAGCCTTCGGCCAACGCTGGCAATTGCAGCGGCGTGCTCTGCTGCAGGCTGCGATACTTGTCCTGGCTCAGACCGGCGAGGCTTGGGCCGTCACGCAGGATGCGCGGGCGGATGAACACCATCAGGTTCTGCTTGGTATTGCGGCTGGCATCGGAGCGGAACAAGCGGCCCAGCACCGGGACATCACCAAGCAGCGGCACACGCTGGTTGCTGGTGCTCAATTCATCGCTGATCAGGCCACCGAGAATCACCAGGCCGTTGTCCTCGACCATGACCTTGGTCTTGATCTCGCGCTTGTTGGTAATGACGTCACTGGCGCTGCTGCTGTCGGCAATCGACGAAACTTCCTGGACGATATCCAGGCGCACACTGTTGTCGACGTTGACCTGCGGTTTGATCCGCAGCTTGACCCCGACCTCCTTGCGCTCGATGGTCTGGTACGGGTTGGCGTTGTTCTGGGTTACCGAGCCGGTCACGAACGGCACCTCCTGACCGACCAGGATCGACGCCTCGGCGTTGTCCAGGGTCAACAGGGTTGGCGTCGACAGCAGATTGAAGCCGCTCTTGCCCTTGAGTGCATTGACCAACATGGCGAAGTTGAAGCCGCCGCCGAAGTTGCCGATGCCGGCAGTCACCCCAGTGGTGGCCGACAGCAGCTTGCCCAGCGCACTGGTATCGCCCTCGGCGGCCGCGCCGGCAATACCAGCGATGTTCACTCCGTTGCTGCCGAAGTTGACCACGCCAGCGCCAAACTTCTCGTCAGCAAACAGCCACTGCACACCCAACTCCTGGGCTTGAATGTCCGATACCTCGGCAATGATCGCCTCGACCACCACCTGCGCACGACGGATGTCCAGCTGCTCGACAATGTTGCGATAGGCCGCCAGCTCGCTGTCCGGGCCGACCATCACCACAGCGTTGGTGCCCTCCTCGTATTCCAGGCGAATACCGGAGTCACTGGCCATCGCCACTGGCTGATCCTTGCCCTCGCCCTGCCCTTCGGCCGGCACCGCGCCGGTCTGGCTCAGGCCGCGCAAGACCTTGACCACTTCGCTGGCATTGGCGTGGCGCAGGTAGATCACCTGGGTATTGCTGCTGTGCAGGTTGTCGCCGGGCCGATCCAGCTGCGCCAACAAGGCGCGCACGCGCTCACGGCTGTCGGCGCTGCCGCGCACCAGCAAGGCATTGCTGCGCGGGTCGGCCACCACCTGGGCACGGTCGGCGGCCTGTTCACTGGCCAGCAGCCGCGTGACCAACTGGGCGGTATCGGCAGCGCTGGCGTGCTGCAGTTTCATCACCTGCAGTGGCTCCTCGCTGACCTGGTCGAGTTCGCGCAGCAGGCTGTCGATGCGTTCGAGGTTGCTGCGCCAGTCGGTCACCACCAGCAGGTTGGCAGCAGGGTACGGCGTGATCACGCCCACCCGAGGATCGATCAGCGGCTTGATGATGCCAAGTATCTGCTCGCTGCCCGCATTGCGCACATTGAACACGCGGGTGGCGACACCATCGCTGCCGGCATTCTTGCTGGCGGCGTTCTCGACCGGCACCGGCTCGAGCCGCGCGGCTTGATCGGGGACGATCTTGACGCTGCCATTGGGCAGGTCGACGGCGGCGTAACCCTGCGCACGCAGCTGGGCAAGGAAGATATCGTAGATGGCGCCAGCGTCATGCCGGTCGACGGTGCGCACGGTGACCTTGCCTTTGACCCGCGGGTCGACGATGAACGTAGTGCCGGTGATCCGCGACACGCTGTCGATGAACTCGACCAGGTCAGTGTCGACGAAATTCACTTCGTACATCGGCGTGCCGCCTTCGTCGAGCACCTCGGGCTCTTCAGCCCAGGCCAATGACAAGCTCAGGCTCAGGCTCAGGCTCAATGCAGCCGCTGCGCAGTATCTAGCAAACATCAACTCATCCTTGCCGCTTGAAGCCGGTCACGGCGGGCCGTGGCGGCCAGGGCAGGCGTTCGCGCCGCCCCTGGTTGTCGATAATCAGGCCTGCGCCATCGATGTCCTGCAGCACGATCCCCGGCGCCAGCCGCTGGCCGCGGCCCAAGGTGCGAATCTGCTCGCCGAAACGCAGCACCACCACCGTCGCCGACAGCGGCTGGGCACGCAGCCCGCCGAGGTACTGCAAGGGCAGCCGGGTCAGAGGGATCTCGCCGGTGTCGAGCGGGGCTTGCCAGTGCCCCGCCATCAGCCCTGGAATGGCCGCGTGTTCAGGCTGCGCCGTCGTGGCCGGCAGCGGCTGACGGCTAAGCTGCAGCACACATTGCGCCGCCAGCCAGCCGGCGAGGGTCAACAGCAAAAAGGCGCCGAGGCGACTGCTCCAGCTCACGTCTTAGCCTGCCGTGGGTGCCAGCCGGGATGCCCCTGTACATAGCGCACCTCAGGCAACTGCAGCGGTACCAGGCGCCAGTCGCTGGGCTGACGACGCAACCAGGCTTCGAGGGTTTGCCACAGCGGCTCACCGGCATCGGCGGCGAACTGCAGGCCGAAGGTGCGGCACTGGCCCTGCACGGTCGCAAAGTCAGCGATACGCTTGCCTTGCGGGCTATAACTGACGCGCCAGGCCTGGTCTTGCCAGCGTGGTAGATCCTGGCTGTTGTCGAGCAGCAGCGGGTCGCCGAACAACTGCTCGGCGGCGTTTTCCAGCACCTGTTCAACCTGCCGTGCCGGCGCATCGACCACGGGCGCCGGGTAGCCACCGGTAAGGCTTATCAGGTGCTCGCGGGTGATCATTTCACCGCCTGCCAACGGATAGTCGTAGCGCAGCCCCGGCAACAACACCGGCATGGCGCTGCTGTCAGACAACGCTTGCTGGAGCAAGGCATCCCAACTGCCGCCGCGCGTATCGCGCCGCCACAGGGCTTGCGGCGCTCGCGCCAACGGTAGATCGAGCCAAGCGGCATGGCCGGCACGCTGCGCCCGCACCACACTGCGCAGTTGTGCGGCGCGCGCCTGGGCAGCGGGCGTCAACTGCTGCTCGAAGGCGGGAAAGAAACGCGCCTGAACCTGCCATTGACCCGCCACCTGCTGGCAACGCAAACGGAACGCGCCGCTGCCACGGCAACCGGCGAACAGCACCGGCACCTGCCGGCCGCTGGCCTGGCTGGCCAGCACTGGCGCCGGCCACAAGTCCTGGCCACGGGCGCATAGCAGCACGTCGATTTCAGCCACGCGCTCGGCCAGCCACAGGCCCGGGCCGGTGCCGACATCGGCCAGCGCAACGACCAGATCAGCCTCGCGCCGCGCCTGCTGAAAGACCGCTTGCAGTGACTGATACCACTGCTTAAGAGAGGCTTTTTGATCCTGCGCATAAGGGTCGGTCACCCCCACCACAGCAATCCGCACACCTGCGCGCTGGAACACCCGCAGGCTGTCGATGCCCAGCGCCTTGATCTGCTCGGCAGACAGGCCTGCACCCAGTGTCGCCGCGGCAGACTGCTGATACAGCGCCGCACAGCGCTGTGGCCAGAGCACACGTTCATCGCTGCTGACGCGGACATCGCTGCCCAGTAGCTGGCTGCCCTGCACGCCGCTTTCGCCCTGGCTTAGATAAGCCAGGCCGCTGCCATTCCAGCCCTGGCCGTTCTCCAGGGTCAGGCAGTTGTCTGCGCCGGCTTCGTTGCGCAGTTGCTCGAGCAACGCGGCCAGCACCGGGTACCCACCCAGCTGTGCGCGGCTGCTCTGGCTGGCATCCAGCAAAGGCGCAAGCTCCGGGGATGCGGCACTGGCGCTGGCGCCGGTCATCCACGGCGCGCGGCCGAGGTGGCTGACCGGCCCCAGGCGCGTCGCCGGCACCACCGCCTGGCCGGGTTGGCGGGCATCCAGGGTGTCGGCGAGATACAGCAGGTCCAGCGGCGCACCGCCGCCACGCTGGCCGGGCAGCGCCGAGCAGGCGCCAAGCAACGGCGTCAACGCCGCGACACCCATCCAGCTGATTACCTCGCGTCTGCCCACACTGCTAACCATCAGGCCCGCATCCTTTTCCGAGTTCACGTTGGGGTTCGGATATTGCGGCGCTCAGATGACAGTTTCATGGCAGATATCCGACAGTAATCGCCGATTGATCTGTAAAGACGTACTGGTAAGAACGGCTAGTTTTAAGCAGACCTTAATATTTCTGCCAAGGAATCATCACACTCGAGCACTACAGTCGCGGTTTCCTCCAACTCAGCCACTATAAGGACACCCTGATGAGTCGAGACACCGGCGACAACCTGGACCGCAACCAAAGCGGCAACCTGCCGATGGCTAGCGTCATGGACACTTACCTGAGCCGTCGCACCGTGATGCGCGGCAGCCTTGGCGCAGCCATCGCAATGATCGCCGGCACCGGTCTGACAGGCTGTTTCGACAGTGGCGGCGGTTCCGACAACGACTCGCCGTCTACCCCGGAGCCGGTCAAGCTCAAGCTCGGTTTCGACTCCATCGCCGGCTCGCGCACCGATGCCTGCGTCGTCGCTGCCGGTTACAGCGCCTACGTGCTGGCGCCCTGGGGCACTCCGCTGAACAGCAACGCCAATCCGTGGAAGTCCGATGGCAGCAACACCTCCACCGACCAGGCCAACGCGATGGGCATGCACCACGACGGCATGCACTTCTTCCCTATCAACGGCAGCTCGGATGACGGCCTGCTGGCGATCAACTTCGAGTACATCGATGCCGCCGCACTGCACCCGGCCGGCCCCACCACCGACGGTAGCGGCAAGCGCCCGGTGGAAGAAGCACGCAAGGAAATCAACGCCCACGGCGCCGGCGTGGTCCGCCTGAGCAAGGTCAGCGGGCGCTGGCAGGTGGTCGACAACGACCCGCTCAACCGCCGCTTCACCACGGTGTCGCTGATGGATATCGCCGGACCACTGCGCGGCAGCGACCACGTCAAGACCAAATTCTCCCCAGCCGGCACCCAATGCCGCGGCACCAACAACAACTGCGGCAATGGCTACACGCCGTGGGGCACCTACCTGACCTGCGAAGAAAACTGGCCAGGCATCTTCGTCAACACTGCGACCCGCCCGGCGGATCAGGTGCGCATCGGCGTCAGCGCCACCCGTGGCCAGTACCGCTGGGAAACCTGTGCCGGTGATGCCAGCGAAGTGGACGATGAATTCGGCCGTTTCAACATCACCCCAAGCGGCGCCAGCGCCACTGACGACTACCGCAACGAAGCCAGCACCTACGGCTACATCGTCGAGATCGACCCGTACAACGCCAGCACCCTGGCAGTGAAGCGCACCGCATTGGGCCGCTTCCGCCACGAGGGCTGCTGCCCGGGCCTGCCGGTCGCGGGCAAGCCGCTGGTCTGGTACACCGGCGACGACTCCAACAATGAATACCTGTACAAGTTCGTCTCCGACGCGGTCTGGGACCCGGCGGACGCCACCCCGGCCGATCGCCTGGCTACCGGTGCCAAGTACATGGACCAAGGCAAGCTGTACGTGGCCCGCTTCAATGCCGACGGCAGCGGCAACTGGCTGCTGCTCGACGTGGCCACCGCCACCACCGGCGGCAGCACCCTGGGTGCGCTGTTCGGTGACCTGCCGGGGATCATCATCAATACCCGCGGCGCCGCCGACGCTGTTGGTGCAACGCCGATGGACCGCCCTGAGTGGACCGCGGTACACCCGGTCAACGGTGATGTCTACCTGACCCTCACCAACAATAGCGCGCGCACTGCGGACAAGGTCGATGCCGCCAACCCACGCGGGCCGAACCGTCATGGCCACGTGATCCGCTGGCACGACAGCGACGACCAGTTGAGCTTCAACTGGGACATCTTCGTGTTTGGCGCCAACGCTGCCGGCACTGCCGATATCAACCGCTCCGGCTTGACCGAACTGAACCAGTTCGCCAGCCCCGATGGCATGAGCTTCGACAGCCGCGGCGTACTCTGGATCGAAACCGACAACGGCGAGTCGACCCTCACCGACTACACCAACGACCAGTTGCTGGCGGTGATCCCGACCGATCTGGTCGATGCTGCTGGCAAGCAGATCCCGGTGAACGCGCAGAACCAGTCAGCCCTGCGCCGTTTCTTCGTTGGCCCGAACGGCTGTGAAGTGACCGGGATTGCCTTTGCCCCAGACAACAAGTCGATGTTCGTCAACATCCAGCATCCGGGCAACTGGCCGTACAATGATGTCGCTACCGACGCCACTCCGGCAGGTGCCACGGTGCGCCCGCGAGCTTCGACGGTAGTCATTCAGCGTAATGATGGCGGCGAGATCGGCACTGCCTGATCGAACCTGAGCAACGCCCCGGTTGCAGCGCCGCCCTGGCACTGCGACCGGGGCGTTCTCGATTGTGGGCTCACAACAACGGTTCGCGCGCCTTGACGCGCACCTGCTGCGCCGGCACCCGCGCATGCCACTGCACTACACCCAGAGCCTCGATCTGCAACTGACTGCGCAAGCTCAACCCCTCTTCCTCGAACGACAGCTGCAACAGGTAATGGCCGCTGTTGAGCAGCAGGCCCTCGCTCAAGCGCTCGAACGTTTCATCATCGACCGCACCCAGCGCCTGGCGCAGATCCGCTGCATCGGCATAACCGGTCGCAGGCCGGCCACTGACAATGCGGCTGAGCAGTGAACGCGGATACTTGCCTTCGTACAACGCATCGAGCAGCTCCAGGTGTTCCAGGCCCAAGGCGTTGGCGTTCAAGCGCCAGCCGCTGGTCTGCGCGATCGCACACAACATCGGATAGCGGCGCTGGCGGGTCGCGTCCGGCTCCAGCAGCAGGTTCAGTTCGCTGCTGTCGAGCATCGGCTGATTGGCCGCCAGCCGCGGTGGCTGCTGGCGCAGATACTGGGCACTTTCGGCGCCTTGCAGGCGGGCATCGCTGTCACTGTCGAGCCAGTCCGCCAGGCCGTGCACCAGCCGTTCGGCCGCCATGTTGTCGCCCAGCAAGTAGCGCAGCTGGCGCTCGGCGCGCTCGGCGTCGTTGCCAAGCAGGGCATTGACGTTGAAGCAGGTGTGCTGATCGCGTACCCGCAACTGCGCCGTGCCGCCGGCAAAATCGTAATTCAGTGGTTGCCCGCGCAGGGCCTGCCAGAACAGCGGGCTGAGCCGCCAAGCGGGATCGCGCAGGGCTTGTTTGGCATAGGCCAGACCGGCTTGTTGCATCGCCCGCGCCTGCACCCGCTGCTGCAGCAGGCGCACTTCATCGACCTGACGACGGCCACCTTCGACCAGCCAGGTCAAGCCCGCAGCCAGCATCGCCAGCGCCACCATGACCATCAACAGTGCCGCGCCCTGCTGTTGCTTACCGCCCATTGCCGCCTGCCTTTTCATCACCGAAAGCCGCCAGTCAACACCGTGCGTGTTGCAGGCAGATGGCAGCCGTTCCACCGTCATCCAGGCGTCATCTAGGACAGGCAGGATTGCCTCTCTTTTCATGGCCTTACAGGAGTGCGCTGACATGGGTGGTATTGGAATCTGGCAACTGGTGATCGTGCTGTTGATCGTGTTTCTGCTGTTTGGCACCAAGCGCCTCAAGGGCCTGGGCAGCGATGTCGGCGAGGCGATTCAGGGCTTTCGCAAATCCATGGGCGGCGATACCGATGCCAACAACGCTGCCAATGTTCAGGCCGAGCAGGCGCCAACGCTGAACGGGCAGAGCGTGCCGCAGGCGCACACGGACCGTCAGGCCTGATGTTCGAGATCGGCTTCACCGAGCTGATGCTGGTCGGCATCGTCGCCCTGCTGGTGCTCGGCCCCGAGCGCCTGCCGGTGGCGGCGCGCGCGGTCGGCCGCGTGCTGGGCCAGGCCCGTCGCGCGATGCACACGCTGCGCACCCAGGTCGAACGCGAGATCGACCTGCCGGCACTGGACAGCGCGCCGCTGCAACGCCTGGAACAGGACCTGCGCCAGGGTATCCGCCTCGACACGCAGCCGGCCAATGACGCCGCTGCGCCGGTCATCGCCAAGGAGAATGCATCATGAGCATTGCTGTGCCTGAGCAGCCTCGCATGCCGATCACCGAGCATCTGCGCGAACTGCGCAAACGCCTGCTGCGCGCCCTGCTGATGATCGGCCTGCTGTTCGCCGCGCTGTTCCCGTTTGCGCAGACGCTGTACACGCTGATTTCCGAGCCGCTGCGTCGGTACCTGCCGGAAGGCACCAGCATGATTGCCACCAGCGTCACCTCGCCGTTTCTGACGCCGTTCAAGCTGACCGCGATGTGCGCGTTGTTCGTGGCCATGCCGTTGCTGCTGCATCAGGCATGGGGCTTCATAGCGCCCGGCATGTACCAGCGCGAGCGGCGCATCGCCCTGCCACTGCTGCTGTCGAGCATCGTCCTGTTCTACAGCGGCATGGCCTTCGCGTTCTTTCTGGTATTTCCGATGATGTTCGGTTTTTTCGCCAGCGTGACGCCTGATGGCGTGGCGATGATGACCGACATCAGCCTGTATCTGGATTTCATCATGGCGCTGTTCCTCGCGTTTGGCCTGGCGTTCGAGATCCCGGTGGCGACCTTCATCGTGGTCTGGGCCGGTTTGACCGATGTGGCGACGCTGCGCAAGAGTCGGCCCTACGTGATCGTCGGCTGCTTTGTGGTGGGGATGATCCTGACGCCGCCGGATGTGTTCTCACAGACGATGCTGGCGGTGCCGATGTGGATCCTGTTTGAAGTCGGGCTGTTGGCCTGCTCATCTCTACCCAAATCACGCAGCCGCGACTGAGGCGCTTACAGCAGGACAGGTTGCCTGCTCCCAGCACCCGGCGAGGGCTCACATGCTGGCGGCTCATCCCTCGCCGAGTGTCCATCATGACCGCCCCCGCCCTGACCTTGCAGACCAGCTTCGCCCAGGACCTGCTGAGCGATATCGCCGCGCCGCTCTCGGCGCAAGCCTTCTACCGGATGTTCGCGCCGGTATTCGGCAATGACCTGCCCAGGGCAAGCTACCGCCAGCTGCAAGAGGCCCTACGCAGCGGCACCCTGAGTACCCCCGTGCACCGCGTCAATGCCCAGGTGCAAGGCAAGGCCAGCTACGACAATGCCACTCGCGTCATAGACCTGCATCCACAGGTGATCGACGCTGCATTGCAGCGGCCAAACGCAGCGTGCGAGCTGGCGACCATCCTGTTGCATGAGTTCGGTCACCATCTGGACAACGTCCTGCGTCAGGACCTCGCCCACTGTGCCGACGAAGGCTGCTTGCTGGACGCCGAACACGAGGAAGGCGCACGCTTTGCCTATCTGTTCGGCTGCGTTGTGGCCGGTAGACGCGGCATGCATGAGGTTGCCCGAGTGCACCACGCAGGGCAGATCAGCTTGCTGCAGGTCTACCCGCCAATGCTGCGGCGCTTTATCCGCGACAACCAGGGCCAGGCAGCGCAATTTGCCGACACCAGTAACGGCAGCCGTGAAGGTTTTTCCGCAGGCTCTGGCGATCATCGGCATCCTGAGCGCTCATGGGGCCACCAATCGATTGGCGAGGATCTCAAACTCGCCGGCTTCACCGAGAAACAGCGGCAGGCCATCTACTTCGGCAACTGGCTGCGCGACTACTCACAAGTCATCGACCCCAAGCTGGTACGCGCTGCCGACGCGGCGAACGACTTCCCCGCCAAGCTCTCCAGAGAGGTCCTGACACAACTGGTCGACCTGCTAGCGCTGCGCCACTTTCCCGGCCTGCAAGGTACTCCGGAGGAGCGCGATCACTACCGGGTGACCCCGCAAATGCTCGGTGTGTACCGGCCCAGGGAGCACATCGACAACCCCTACAACCCAAACCCGAACGCGGCTGATCCGCGTAACATCGACAGCGACTTCGAAGCGCCGCTCCGCAAGGATGACCCGCTGCTGCAGGTCGACCCGCAGAGCTCGATGAAGCGCTACATCAGCACCTCGGTGGATTACATGTGCGCCCGCCTGAGCGATGCCAAGGTCATGGGGCCAAGTGCCGACGGCCTGCGCGAATTCGGCGCGGCCCTGCACGTGCTGGAAGACTACTTCGCCCACTCCAACTACGCCGAGCTGAGCCTGCGCAAGCAGGGCCATGCCGATGTGTTGACCTGGACCGCACAAGCGGATTGCAAGCACGAGTGGCCAATCGTCACCGGCATGTTCGCCGGCAGCGACGTGATCGCCAGCCTGGCCGAACCGATGGCCAAGGCGTTGTTCCCGACCTCCGCCGGCTTTGAAACCATCACCCCGGGGATACGCAGCGACAGCGAGCTGGCCCTGCTGATCCTGTTGCAGGATCACCCTGATCCAAAATGGCAGGAGTACCTCAAAACCTCGCTGGAAGTGCGTGACACCCTGGCCGACATTCCCGGCTTCAATGGCGTGCGGCTGGTGTCGTGGATGCTTGGCTCACCGCTGCGTGGCGCGACCGACCTGAGCAAACTCGGCTATCAGGCCATTCTCAACCTGATCGGCAACTCGGTGGATGACGTGCAGACGCTGATCGGTGGCAACCCCATGCTGACCGGCTCGACCAACCCGACCCACTCCCAGCTCGCCAAGGACCATGACGTGCACCCGCTGCACACTCTGGCGACGCTGATGGCGCGGGTGGCCGTACGCAACGTTGGCGTTGCTATGTACAAACACTGGCAAGGCAGTCGCTTGCTCGACCCGGTAAAGGTCGCGCACAGCTACTTCACCCACCCCAATGACAGCGACTGGCAGGACGAACTGGTCAGCATCTGGGCCGGCGAGCATCCAGACAACATCAAGGATGCGAGCGATGCGGCCATCTTCGAAGCACTCCATCACGAGCATGCCCCAAGCGTTGACCAGAGCGCCTGGGAGCGCCTGAAAAAGCTGTTTGATTGACGCCCTGAACGTGAAAAGCCCTGGCAGTCGCCTGCCAGGGCTTTTCAGCGGTGTAACGGTGCGACTACTACAACTCAGAAGTCAGCCAACGGCCAGACCTCATAAGCAGGCGTTTCGTACGGGTGGCTGTGCTTCAAGGCAGTGACAACCTGCTGAATCAGCTCATCGGCCACCACCAGCTCGACCTTCCACTCCTCGACCTGCTCGACCTCGCCAGCCTGCCCGAGAAACGGCTGGCTGCCGGCCATCGGCCGGAACTGGCCTTGGCCAAGGGTCTGCCAGGCGCAGTGCTCATAGCCACCGATACGGCCGCCACCGGCGGCAAACACGGCGGCCTTGACCACTTCGACATGGCTGGCCGGGACGAAGAAGGCGAGCTTGTACACCGCTTAGTTCACCCACACCCGAGCGTTGCGGAACATGCGCATCCACGCCGCATCTTCCTGCCAGTCGTCTGGACGCCACGAGTTCTGCACTGCGCGGAACACCCGCTCAGGGTGCGGCATCATGATCGTCACGCGGCCATCGCGGCTGGTGAGACCGGTGATGCCACGCGGTGAGCCGTTCGGGTTGGCCGGGTAGGCTTCGGTGACCTTGCCGTGGTTGTCGACAAAGCGCAGCGCCACGCAGCCAGACTGGTCGGCTGCAAGCAGCGCGGCCGGGTCGGCGAACTCGGCGTGGCCTTCACCGTGGGCGATGGCGATCGGCATATGCGAACCGGCCATGCCCTGCAGGAAGATCGAGTTGGACTTCTGCACCTCGACCATCGCCACACGGGCTTCGAACTGCTCGGAGCGGTTACGCACGAAGTGCGGCCACAGCTCGCTGCCCGGGATCAGCTCGTGCAGGTTGGACATCATCTGGCAACCGTTGCACACACCCAGGGTGAAGCTGTCGTCACGCTCGAAGAATGCCTGGAAGGCATCCCGCGCGCGGCTGTTGAACAGCGCCGACTTGGCCCAGCCCTCACCGGCACCGAGCACGTCACCGTAAGAGAAGCCGCCGCAGGCAACCAGGCCTTTGAACGCTTCCAGGTCAACACGACCGGCGAGGATATCGCTCATGTGCACGTCGACGGCGTTGAAGCCGGCACGGTCGAACGCCGCAGCCATCTCGACCTGGCCGTTGACGCCCTGCTCACGCAGGACTGCCACTTGCGGGCGGATGCCTTTTTTGATGTACGGCGCCGCGATGTCATGGTTGACGTCGAAACCAAGCTTGACGCTCAGGCCTGGGTTGTCTTCAACCAGCAGGCCGGCGTATTCCTGATCAGCGCAGTCGACGTTGTCACGCAGGCGCTGGATCTGATAGCTGGTCTTGGCCCACTCGCGCTGCAACTGGCCGCGATCACCGGTGAATAGCGCTTCGCCGGCGAGCTTGATCAGCACTTCGCTGTTGTTGATCGGCTGACCGATCACGGCCACGCAATCCTCGCCCAGGCCAGCAGCGCTGAACTGCGCGAGCACGTCCGGGGTGGCATCCTGGCGAACCTGGATGACCGCGCCGAGCTCTTCGTTGAAGAGAATCGCCGCGACTTTTTCGCGCTTGCTGGTCAGGGTGTCGAGTTCAAGGTCCAGACCGCAATGGCCGGCGAAGGCCATTTCCAGCACGGTGGTCAGCAGGCCGCCGTCGGAACGGTCGTGGTAGGCCAGCAGGTGACCATCGGCGTTGAGGCCCTGGATCACGGCGAAGAAGGCCTTGAGGTCTTCAGCGTCGTCGACGTCCGGCGCTTGCGCAGCCAGCTTGCCGTGGGTCTGCGCCAGGATCGACGCGCCCATGCGGTTTTTGCCGCGGCCCAGGTCGATCAGGATCAGGTCGGTTTCGCCCTTGTCCATGCGCAGTTGCGGGGTCAGGGTCTGGCGTACGTCGACCACCGGGGCGAAGCCGCTGATGATCAGCGACATCGGCGAAGTCACGCTTTTTTGCGCGCCCTGCTCGCTCCACTGGGTCTTCATCGACATGGAGTCCTTGCCCACTGGAATGGTCAGACCCAGCTCAGGGCACAGTTCCATGCCTACGGCACGGACGGCGTCGAACAGGCGGGCATCTTCACCCGGGTGGCCGGCAGCCGACATCCAGTTGGCCGACAGTTTGATGTCGGACAGCTTGTCGATGCGTGCGGCAGCCAGGTTGGTCAGCGCCTCACCGACCGCCATGCGGCCGGAGGCCGGGGCATCCAGCAGGGCCAGCGGCGTACGCTCACCCATCGCCATGGCTTCGCCGGTGTAGACATCGAAGCTGGTCGCGGTCACGGCGCAATCCGCTACCGGAACCTGCCATGGGCCGACCATCTGGTCGCGTGCAACCAGGCCGGTGATGGTGCGGTCGCCGATGGTGATCAGGAAGCTCTTGCTGGCCACCGCCGGGTGGTGCAGCACGCGCTCGACCGAATCGGCCAGGTCCAGCGTGCTCGGGTCGAACTCATCGCCAAGCTCTTCTTCGCGAGTGACCGAACGGTGCATGCGCGGCGGCTTGCCGAGCAGGACGTCGAGCGGCATGTCGACCGGGGTGTTGCCGAAGTGGCTGTCGGTAACGGTCAGGTGCGGTTCGGCAGTGGCTTCGCCGACCACCGCAAACGGGCAGCGCTCACGTTCGCAGATGGCCTTGAAACGCTCGAAGTTGGCCGCATCGACCGCCATCACGTAACGCTCTTGCGATTCGTTGCTCCAGATTTCGTGCGGGGCCATGCCCGGCTCGTCGTTGGGCACGTTGCGCAGTTCGAAGCGGCCACCACGGCCACCGTCGTTGACCAGTTCCGGGAAGGCGTTGGAAATGCCGCCCGCGCCGACGTCATGGATGAAGGCGATCGGGTTGTCGTCGCCCAACTGCCAGCAGCGGTCGATCACTTCCTGGCAGCGGCGCTCCATTTCCGGGTTTTCCCGTTGAACGGAAGCGAAGTCGAGGTCAGCAGAGCTGGCGCCGGTGGCAACCGACGACGCCGCGCCGCCACCGAGGCCGATCAGCATGGCTGGGCCGCCGAGCACGATCAGCTTGGCGCCCACGGTGATCTCGGCCTTTTGCACGTGATCTTCACGGATGTTGCCCAGGCCGCCGGCCAGCATGATCGGCTTGTGGTAGCCGCGCACTTCTTCGCCGTGCGGGGTCTGGATCGACTGCTCGAAGGTACGGAAATAGCCGGTCAGGGCCGGACGGCCGAATTCGTTGTTGAACGCGGCGCCGCCGAGCGGGCCTTCGACCATGATGTCGAGGGCGTTGACGATGCGCTCTGGCTTGCCGTATGGCTTCTCCCACGGCTGTTCGAAGCCTGGGATACGCAGGTTGGACACGGTAAAGCCGGTCAGGCCAGCCTTGGGCTTGGCGCCGCGACCGGTCGCACCTTCGTCACGGATCTCGCCACCAGAACCGGTGGAAGCGCCGGAGAATGGCGAAATGGCGGTCGGGTGGTTGTGCGTCTCGACCTTCATGAGGATGTGCACCGGCTCCTGCACCGCGCCGTACTGGCGGGTTTCGGGGTTCGGGAAGAAGCGCCCGGCCACGCTGCCGACGATCACCGAGGCGTTGTCCTTGTAAGCCGACAACACGCCTTCGCTGTGCATCTGGTAGGTGTTCTTGATCATGCCGAACAGGCTCTTGTCCTGCGCCTGGCCGTCGATGTCCCAGGTGGCATTGAAGATCTTGTGTCGGCAATGCTCGGAGTTGGCCTGGGCGAACATCATCAGTTCGATGTCGTTCGGGTTGCGCTTGAGGCCCTGGAAGGCGTTGACCAGGTAATCGATCTCGTCTTCGGCCAGGGCCAGACCGAGGTCGATGTTCGCCTGCGCCAGAGCTGCACGGCCACCACCGAGCACGTCGACCGAGGTCATCGGCTTGGGCTGGGCATGGCTGAACAGATCGCCTGCCTGCTCCAGTTGGGTCAGCACGCGCTGGGTCATGCGGTCATGCAGCGCGGCGGCAACTTCTTGCGCGTCGGCCTCGCTGAGGTCGCCGGCCACGTAGAAGGCAATGCCGCGCTCCAGGCGCTGAATGCTCTGCAGGCCGCAGTTGTGGGCGATGTCGCTGGCCTTGCTGGCCCAGGGCGAAATCGTGCCCAGGCGCGGAACTACCAGGAACAGGCGGCCAGTCGGCTCTTGTACCGGCACGCTCGGCCCGTACTTGAGCAGACGGGCCAACACTTGCTGCTGGTCTGCGGTCAATTCACCATCGACGTCGGCGAAGTGGGCGAATTCGGCATACAAGCCGGTAACAGCGGGGACTTTCTGGCTCAGTTGCTCGAGTAGCTTACCGTGGCGAAAGGCAGAAAGGGCAGGAGCGCCGCGCAGGATCAACATCGTCGGGACAGCCTCAGGAAGGGGTGTGCTTAGAGGCCGTGCATTCTAGCGTAATTCGCGCGATTGGGCACCCGCTGCAAGGCAATGCTGCCGGGCGGCTGAACCGGACTCCGGGGTCAGAAAAGTCGGGGCTTTTGGCCGGTTTTGCTCGGCCATCAACAAATCCCTGGCCAATCTGCTAGCAGACCTGCCCAGCGTTGTCGAGATATGGCAGTTGCGGCCCTTTGCGTATACTGCAAGCTATGTTCGCCCCCACTGCTTTGCGCAAGCGTTGCGCCCAATGGCTCTTCGCAACCGGCCTCTTCCTGATGCTCGGTGCCTGTGTTGAAAAACCCAGCACCCTCGAGCGCGTCAAGGAAGACGGCGTGCTGCGCGTGATTACCCGCAACAGCCCGGCCACTTACTTCCAGGACCGCAACGGGGAAACCGGCTTCGAATACGAGCTGGTCAAGCGTTTTGCCGATGACCTGGGGGTGAAGCTGGAGATCGAAACCGCCGACAATATCGACGAAATGTTCGATCAACTGGGCAAACCGTCCGGCCCGGTGCTGGCAGCGGCGGGCCTGGTCAGCAGCGAAAAGCGCAACATCCAGGCAAAATTCTCACATCCGTACCTCGAAGTCACCCCGCAGGTCATCTACCGCAATGGGCGTTCGCGGCCGACCCAGGAAAAGGGCCTGATCGGCAAGAAGATCATGGTGCTCAAGGGCAGCAGCCATGCAGAGCAACTGGCAGCGCTGAAAAAACAGTTCCCGACCCTGGAATACGAAGAATCCGACGCCGTTGAAGTAGTCGACCTCCTGCGCATGGTCGATGAAGGCCAGATCGACCTGACCCTGGTCGACTCCAACGAGCTGGCGATGAACCAGGTGTACTTCCCCAATGTACGGGTTGCCTTTGACCTGGGCGACAGTCGTGATCAGCGCTGGGCAGTCGCCGCGGGCGAAGACAACAGCCTGCTCAACGAGGTCAACGAGTTCCTCGACAAAGCGCAAAAGAACGGCACCCTGCAGCGTCTCAAGGATCGTTACTACGGCCACGTCGACGTCCTCGGTTACGTCGGCGCCTACACCTTCGCCCAGCATTTGCAGCAGCGCCTGCCCAAGTATGAAAAGCACTTCAAGGCCTCGGCCAAGGTCGAGCAGGTCGATTGGCGCCTGCTTGCGGCAATCGGCTATCAGGAGTCGATGTGGCAGCCTGAGGTGACCTCCAAGACCGGCGTGCGCGGGCTGATGATGCTGACCCAGCGCACCGCGCAGGCGATGGGCGTGTCCAACCGGCTGGATGCCAAGCAGAGCATCACCGGCGGCGCCAAGTACTTCATGCTGGTCAAGGAACAGCTCGACGACAGCATCAAGGAGCCGGACCGTACGTGGTTCGCCCTGGCCGGCTACAACGTCGGCAGCGGCCACCTGGAAGACGCCCGCACCCTGGCCAAGCGCGAAGGCCTGAACCCGAACAAATGGCTGGACGTGAAGAAGATGCTGCCGCGCCTGTCGCAGAAGCAGTGGTACAGCAAGACCCGATATGGCTACGCCCGCGGCGGCGAGCCGGTGCATTTTGTCGCCAACATCCGCCGCTACTACGACATCCTGACCTGGGTGACCCAGCCGCAGCTCGAAGGTCAGGTCGCCGAAGGCAACCTGCATGTGCCAGGGGTCAACAAGGACAAGCCAGCGGAACAGTCACCGCCGATGTAACCGGCTTAGCTCGAGGCTTTTGCCCGCCGCGCCTTGAAGAAATCGCTGAGTATCTGCCCGCATTCCTGCGCCAGCACCCCACCTTCGAACAGCACCCGATGGTTGAGAAAGCCCTGGGTAAAGAACTGCCCCTGGCTCTGCACGATCCCCGCTTTCGGTTCCAGCGCCCCGTACACCACCCGCGCCACCCGCGAATGAACGATCAAACCTGCGCACATACTGCACGGCTCCAGGGTCACGTACAGCGTGCTGCCGGGCAGCCGGTAGTTGCTGGCCGCCTGCGCTGCAGCGCGAATGGCGACCATCTCGGCGTGGGCGCTGGGGTCGCTGTCGGTGATCGGTCGGTTGAAGCCGCTGCCGATCACTTCGCCACCCTGCACCAGCACCGCGCCAACCGGCACTTCGCCCAACGCCGCACCTTGCGCAGCCAGCTCCAGGGCCATCTGCATAAAGGCCTGATCGCGGCTGCGATCGATAATCTGGGCGCGCATCAGACCACCGCAATCGCGGCCATCAGGCCGGTTTCCATATGGTCGATGACGTGGCAGTGGAACATCCACGTACCCGGGTTATCCGCCACCAGGGCTACTTGAGCGCGCTCGTTCTTGCCCAGCAGGTAGGTGTCGGTGAACCACGGCTCGGTGATTTTGTGCCGGTTGGAGCTGAGCACCTTGAAGCTCATGCCATGCAAGTGAATCGGGTGCTGGTACTGGGTCATGTTCTTCAGCTCGAAGATGTAGCTCTTGCCCTTTTCCAATGTGGCGATCGGGCGGTCGGCGCAGGTCTTGTCGGTAATGTCCCAGGCCTTGCCGTTGATCTGCCACAGGCTAGGCGGGCGGCCGCTGTCAGTATCGACCGAGACCTTGCCGACCCACTCGAAATTGAAGTTGATCTTCTCGGCGTTGGCCAGGTCTGGTTCGGCGATCGGGTTGGCCGGTAATGCCGGCGGCCATTCGCCGGGGGCGTCGCTGCTGGCAACCGAGCGCAGGGTACCGAGGCGCACAAAGCCGTCGCGCAGGGAGATCTCCTCGCCGGCTTCAGGGATGCGGATCGCCAGGCAGATGCGCATGCCAGGGCCCAGCCAATAGTCATCGTCCAATGGCCGCGGCGTGACCGGGTTGCCATCGAGGGCGTAGATCATCGCCTCGCAGTTGCCACGCAGGTTGATGCGGTAGGTCCAGGTATTGTCGAGGTTGAGCAGGCGCACGCGCACGACCTGCCCGGCCGGCAGCTCGGAGACCGAATCGGCCTGGCCGTTGATGGTGATCAAGCGCCCAGCGGTGCCATTGCGCGCAGCTTCACGGGGGATGCTGAACGGCAGCCACCCGCCCTGCTCGTCGACGTGCCAGTTCTTCAGGCTCAGCGTGCGCTCATGTTGGAACCCGGTGGGCTCGCGCTCTTCGACGATCAACGGGCCGACCAGGCCGCGGCCGAGTTCCTCGGAGCTGCTCACGTGCGGGTGATACCAGTAGCTGCCGGCGTCCGGCACGCGGAATTTGTAGTCGAAGTACTCGCCTGGCTTGACCGGCAGTTGCGAGACATAGGGCACGCCGTCCATTTCCAGCGGCAGGCGGATGCCGTGCCAATGAATGGTAGTTTCCACAGGCAGGTGGTTGATGAAGCGCACCCGCAACCAGGTGCCCTGGCGAACCCGCAGCTCGGTGCCCGGTGCCGACGGGCCGAATGCCCAGGCTTCGGTCTTGAAGCCCGGCACCAGTTCGACTTCCAGCGGCGCCGCGATCAGCTCGTAGTCATGCCCCGCATTGTCGTCCTCGACCTTGCCCAGCCAATAGCGCGCTGCGCCTCCCGCGCCCAGGCCAACCACGACCAGGCCAGTCAGGCCTTTGAGCATTTGTCGACGGGTAAAGGACATCGGTGCGGGTACCTCGTTGTGCGCGATCGGTCTGCCAGCACGGGCTGGCAATGGAGGGCGAATACGATACACCTGCAAATGGGAAAGATTAAGTGAAGCCTTGCCCCGCACACCCGCGCAACGCCGCCTCTCTCAGGAATATGTAACACCCTTTCAACTGTTGGCTCCTTCACAGTGCGGCCTTCCATCTACCTACGAGGCCGCTTATGTCACCGAATGAATCCCCACGCGATGCACTTGCCGAACTGACCAGCCTGGCCAGTTTAGTGGCCACTTCCTGCCCGGATATACGGCAGATGGCGCGTGAAGTGGCGCTGAACGTGCTCGCAGAGCATGGCCTGGCCGCGCTGGAACCCGACACCGTCTATTTCCATCGTTTCCATGGCACTTCCAGCAGCCCTCGCACATTCAATGGTTGGCAGCACCATCAGCCGCCCTACCAATCCTTGACGCTGCCGCAACTGGTCATTGCCCGCTTTCACACTGACGAACAAGAGGCATCAGACTTGCTCGATCAGTTCACCGGCTTTTATACCAGCGGGCCGGCTGGAGATTCTTTCGATGAGACCAACGAAGTCCGGCTTGCGCCCAAGGACGTCATGGACACGCTTTGGCGAACCGATATCAGCAGCGATTTCCACGCGCGGATGACTCGTTTCTGGGCGATCCATGCCGATGACTATCGGACATTGGCCAAGTCCGCGTTCATGAGCAAAGTCCTCGAGGTTTGCGCGCAGGCCCCCGCTACGCGCCTGGCCCAGCTCACCCGCCAGGCTGCTCTGGCCTTGACCGGCACGGCGCATTGGCCACCACCCATGGCCACTCTGCGCGAAGAGGTCATCCCGATCGGCCCCGCGCGGCTATGCACGTTCGACATCGGCGGCCACTGTGCCAGCGATATCCTCAGGCTGGTCATGGATGATGGCAGCCAACTGCTCTACCTGCCGGGTGAAGAGCATGCGTTGCAGGTGTTCAGCGATGACCGGGAGCTGTTTGCCTGGGTATTGGCCTGCACCGGCGATGAGCGAGACCGCGCCCGTTTCCTCAACCACTTTGCCTTGGCCAGCCACACCCAGGACGGTTCCCAGGCCGGCCTGGTGCACCTGCTGGAGATCATGCGCGGCCAATGGGATGCGAACACCCCTACAGGCCTCAACACGTCCGACACCAGCGTGCATCAGGACGCCTTCACCTGGCTGCGGGATGCCGCACAACGGCGCATGGCTGCCGATGCCGCATTCGCCCTTCGCTCCAACGCCGATTTACGCAAACAGCTATGGGTTGGCTACCTGCAAACTTTCAATCGCGTGTTCGGCCCAATGGGGCCGGCAGCCTGGCCCATTGCCCTTGCCGCTACCGGCGCGGGCCTGGCAGAAACCGCCATTGATATCGACCTGGCTATCCATGCCCCGACTACCGCGCAGCGACAAAGCGCGGTCATCGCCGCGATCGTCGCTGGCATCAATACCTTGTTCAACGCTGCGCTGCTGTATGCAGCCGGGGTGGATGCCGACGGCAGGATGCTGCCAGAAAGCTCCGAACCGGAGCCTCTTGAGGAGCCGGAGCTGGAACCGGCGACGGCCGCTGAAATCGCAGCATGGGTGCCCAAGGGCTTTCTTGCGGCAGATGGCGAGGATCTGCTGGAAACACTGGAGAGCAATGACATTCTCACCTCTGCGCCCGGTGATACCCATTTCAAAGGGGTGCTTTTCGAACACGGCAAGCACTATGCGATGGTTGGCGACCTGACCTATCAGGTTCGTTTTATTGGCGAACTCGACACCTGGGCTATCATCGACCCAGAGAACCCTTTCGCCCCCAGCAGCACGATACCGTTGCGACCGACTGCCGATGGCTCCTGGCAAACCGTCGAGCGCATGGGGCTGCGCGGGGGTACTCCGCGCTTTCTGCTCAAAGCCTGGGGAAGACTGAAGCCAAGACCAGCTGTAGCGCCTCTGCAACCTACGCCGTACGAAGTGCCACAAGAGCACCAAGCAAGTCTGCTGCGGGCATCCATGGGTGACGAAAACTACGCACTGGTCGAGAGCAATGCCGCCCCGTACACCCTGTACAGAGCCTTGCGCGACGAGCTCGAGGCAGACGCCCAGAGCTTCTACACTACGTTTCAGCCAGCGCCCCGCCCTGCAATCCCGGAACTCGCGCCTACCGCATCGGAAAAGGCCCTGGTGCGTGCGCTCTACGCCGACAGCAACGGCCTGGTGATTGGTGAGTCACATGTCGAGCGTGGGGCCAGACAGTTCTTGATCAACCACATGGGCCAGCTCAAACAGCAGGGTGTTCGGGTCATCTACCTTGAACATTTCATGACCGATTTTCAGCAGGCCGAACTCGACGTGTTCAACCAGACCGGAGCCTTGCCGCAAGCGCTGAAACGCTATGTGGAGACCTTCGACGCCAACTCCAGCCTGTTTCAAAGCACGCCCTATACCATGAAGAAGGTGCTGTACGCAGCACACGCGCAAAGCGTTCGCGTTCAAGGCATCGACTGCCTCGCCTCCTATCGTCAGGCCTGGTATGTAGAACCTTCACTGACTACCCGCCAGGAGATGATGAACTACTACGCCCATCGCATCATCGCGCTCGACCAGGCAACCCGTGGCGCCTCGAAATGGGTTGCGCTGGTGGGCAACTCTCACGCCAACACATTTATGGGCGTGCCTGGCATGGCCGAGCTGGAGGGGGTGATCGGCTTGCGCGTGCAGGATATCGAGATCGGCCAGCCAGGCATCATCAGCGCCGACACTGGCTTAACCGACGAAGTGCTGGGCGAGCCCGTGCTCGTCAAATCCGATCTGCTGCTGCAAGCCCCCCTTTCCCGCCCCTGGATGTAGCGACGACAAGGGCGCCTTGCGGCGCCCTTGGCAAGCTCACAGCTTCATATTGAGCGAGACATACGCCGATCGGCCCGGCGCTGGAGACAACATCGGCTGATCATCACCACCCCAGAAGAAGTTGTCATACCAGACGTACTCGTACTCTCGATCGGTAAGGTTCTTCAATTGCAGGTCGACGCTGGTGGCACTGGAAAGCTGATAGCGGACGCTGGCATCGAGTACGGCAAAGCCACCGTACTTGCCTTGCTGGTTTTCCGAGTCGATGTAGTAATCGCCTTGGGCGCGGGCCTGCAGGCCAAACCGCCAGTCATCGTTGTACTGATAATCGGCGCCCAGATTGCTGATGTAACGCGGGGTCGAAAACACCTCTTTGCCCGCCAGCGACTCGCCCGTCGCAGCGAAGGCCTTGACTACCTTGGCCTCCTGAATCGAGTGCGAACCCCATACCGTCCACTGCTCGCTCAATTGCGCGTTGAGCTGCAGGTCGATACCGCGCCGACGCGTTTCGCCCAGCCCGATCGAGGTGCCGGTGGCCGGCATATTGGCCACTTCATCGGTAGCATCCTGCTGCCACACGGAAACGCGCGCCTCAGCACCGTCGAACGGACGGAACTTGACCCCCAGTTCTTTGCCGGTATTGATCGACGGATCGTAGGACGCCTGACCGGCTCTAAGGTACGCCGGGAAATTGCTGCCGGTAAGAATCTGGAACGTCCTGCCCCAGTTGGCGTAAACGTCGACGCTTTCGCTGACGCTGTAGACCACGCTCAGCTTCGGCTGCTGGATCCAGCCGTAGTCCTGCAACGAGGCCTTCTGGCCGCCGAGGGTGGTGGTATTGCCGTCGAACTTGTCGACACGCATGGCCGGGATGATCTTCAGTGACTCGGTCGGCTGGATGATCGCCTGCACATAGCCACCGAGGTTGCGCAGGGTGTAGTGGTCGTCGTCCTGAATGCGCGCAGGAGCTGCATCGAAATCGGTCGGCACGCCAAAGCTGTAGCGTTGCCGGCGATAAGTGTTGTCCTGCTCTTCTACGTTAATACCGCCGTCCAGGGTCAACAGGTCGTTGGCGCGCCAGGTCAGCGTGCTCAGCAGGCCGGTCTGCTGCTCGTCCCACATGCGGCGCTGGCGCGGGGCGTTGCCCAGCGGGTAGTCGGTGAAGGTAATGGTGCGGTCATCGTTGTAGCTGTTGTAGTAGAGCTTGTTGCTCATGCTCAAGTGATCGCTGAGTTGCCAGTCCATGTGCAGGCTCAGCTGCTTCATGTCGCGGTCGTCGCCGTCGTTGGCGTTCTTGGCCGGAGATTGGGTGCGGCTGGCGCGCAGCTCATCGCGGGTGAGAAACCCGCTCTCCTCGGCCTGGTGGTGATACAGCCGGGCAATCAGGCCAACGCGCAGGGTCTGCGCGTCATCGGTGACGAACCACTTGCCGCCGAGGGCGTATTTGTTGGAGTTGCTGTTGTCGCGAAAGCCGTCCGAGTCCTGCTTGGCGAGGATGTAGTTCTGGGCGAAGTTGCCTTCTTCATGGCCGATCGCCAGCTGTACTTCACGGGTATCGAAACTGCCGTAAGTGACTCGGCTGTCGATGTAGTTGCCACCCTGGCGGGTGACGTAGTTGATGTTGCCGCCGATGTTGTGCAGGCCGTAGCGCGGGTCGTTGGTACCGCGGACCACTTCGATGTAGCTGATGTCGAGCGGGAACACCATGTCGACAAAGCGCTGGTTGCCGCTGTTGACGTTGCTCGGGATGCCATCGATGAGCATCTTGATGCCGTTGATGTAACCCTCACCGTTGAAGGCGCGGAAAGTCGCCTTGCCCGACTCGGCGCCCTGCCCTGTCTCAGTCAACTGGATGCCCGGCATCTGCCCGAGCAACTGCCAGCTGTTCATCACGTTCTTGTCTTCGACCTGATCGCCGCCCAGCACATCGACCGAGGTCAGCACATTCTCGGTGCGCAGCGCCGTGCCGGCTGCCTGCGAGACCTTGATCTCGCCCAGGGTGATGACCGAGCTACCGGTTTGATTGGCATGAAGGTCGGTCATGACCAGCGCGGTCAGCGCGGCAAGTGATAGCGGGGCGGTTCTCATTACAACTCCTGATCGAGCACAAGTGAGGCTAAAGACGAGGCGCGATTCTACGGTTGTTATAACGTAACAATCCACAATAAATTTTATGCCTGCACACCGTCCCCTGTAGCGGCCTTGTGTCGCGAAAGGCCCGCAAAGCGGGCCCGGCGATTTTGCGGTGCTGCACAAATCCTGAGGCCGCTACGCAGCCCCTTCCGACCGGTCCGGCGCCCCGGCAAGGCCGCTACACAGACCGCGTACCGCTGGCAAACGCGACCAACGCCTCCCCGCTCAAGCGATAGCCAATCCACTCATCCTGCGCCTTGGCGCCAATGGCTTCGTAGAATTCGATTGCAGGGGTATTCCAATCCAGCACCGACCATTCAAAGCGTCCGCACCCGCGTGCCACTGCCATCTTCGCCAGATGGCGCAGCAATGCTTTGCCCGCGCCTGCACCACGCTGTTGCGGCGACACGTAGAGGTCCTCCAGATACAAGCCGTGCTTGCCCAGCCAGGTCGAGTAATTGAAGAAATACACGGCAAACCCAATCGGCTCGCCGTCCAGCTCGCAGATCAGGCCATGGGTCGTACTGTGCTCGCCGAACAGGCTGCTCTCGATCCCGGCGACGTCGGTCTTGACCTCGTGTTCGGCCTTTTCATAGATCGCCAGTTCAGTGATAAAACGCAGGATCAGCGCAGCATCGGCGCGCTCGGCAGGGCGGATTGTCAGCGTCATTGCGAGGGTTCCGGTAGGGAGTGGCGGCTCAAGCTTAATTGAAAACGCTACCGACAAGCGCTTGCCAGTCACCGGCATGTCTCCATGCAAGTGACTGGCAAAGCTCAAGCCCTAGTGTTCGCGGCTTACAGCTTGAAGGTGCTGACCAGCTGATTGAACGATACCGCCAGGCGCGACAGCTCCTGGCTGGATGCGCTGGTCTGGTTGGCACCTGCTGCGGTCTGAGTGGAAAGATCCTGAATGTTGACCAGGTTACGATCCACTTCCCGCGCGACGTTGGCCTGCTCTTCGGACGCGGTAGCGATCAGCATGTTGCGGTCGTTGATGCCAGCGATGTTCTGAGCGATACGCTCAAGCGATTCGCCAGTGGCCTTGGCCAGTTCCTGAGTATTGCTGGCCAGGGCACGGCTGTTGCCCATGGCCTTGACCGCGTCGTCGGCGCGCGATTGCACACTGACGATCATCGCTTCGATCTCGCCGGTGGAGGCTTGGGTGCGCGCGGCCAGGGCTCTGACTTCGTCCGCCACCACAGCAAAACCGCGGCCCTGCTCACCTGCTCTCGCCGCCTCGATCGCCGCATTGAGCGCGAGCAGGTTGGTCTGCTCGGCGATACCACGGATGACGTCGAGGACTTTGGCGATATCGCGCACGCTGCCTGCCAACTCATCGACAATCACGGTCGACTGGCCGATCTCGGCATTCACACTGGTGATCGCCTTGACCGCCTCACGCGCCTGATCGCGGCCGCTGGCTGCTTCATTGCTGGTGTGGCGGGAAGCTTCGGAGGTCGATGTGGCGTTGCGCGCCACTTCGTCAACCGCAGCGCTCATTTCGGTGACGGCGGTAGCCGCCAGCTGGATTTCGTCATTTTGACGGACCAGGCCGCGGCTGCTCTCTTCGGTGACCGCGTTGAGCTCTTCGGCCGCCGAGGCCAGTTGATCTGCCGCACTGGCAATCTGCTGGATAGTGCCCTTGAGCCCGCTTTGCATCGTGCCTAACGCCGCGAGCAACTGGCCGCCTTCGTCGCGATGGCCGCTTTCAATGGTTTTGCTCAGATCGCCACCGGCAATTCGCTGCGCGTTGCCAACCGCCAATGCGATCGGCGCACTGATCACCCGGCTGATGAAAATACCCAGCAGCAGCGCAGTGATGAAGGAGGCACCGATGCCAAGGTAGAGATTGAGCTTGGCAGCAGTCTCGCTGTCGCGAGCATCCTGTGCACCTTCACCGATCTGCCGGTTGTTGGACTTGACCATGATCTCCATCTCGTCCATCACGGTGCGATACGCCTGGTGCATTTCTCCAGCCATCAGCTGCTTGGCTGCGGCCAGATCACCACGCTCGATGGTCGCCACCACACGCTCAATGATGGCCTGATACGCAGGCCAGTCCTTTTCCATGCGATCGCTCGCGGCACGCTCGTCATCCGCCAGCGGTGTGGTGCGGTAAACGGCGAAGGCGCGCTCGCTGGTTTGGCGGTTTTCATTCATGGAAGCAACAATGGCGCTGCGTTCAGCGGCGTCGCTGCCTGCGATGGAAGCAGCCAGCAGACGATACAAATCGCGGTTTTGGGCAATGGCATCGGACCGCGCCTCTCCGGTCTTGGCCACCGACACCAGGTTGTTGCTGAAGACCAACTGCAAGTTTGTAGACAACGAGCCAATTCCCTGGCTACCGATAATCCCAACGATCAACGTGATGGAAGCGCATAGCGCGAATGCAACATACAACTTGGTTGAAATCTTGGCGTCGTGGAACCAGTTCATATACGGACCTGCACGGGGGGAGAACGAGCTGCGATCGCCGCGGCGGGCGCATCGTCAGGCTATCGACCGTTCCCAGCAAGGCTGAAGCCCGTGGCGGGCTGTTCATTTCAAGCCTGAGCGGGGCGTGTTGGCGTGCCAGGGATCATCTGGCTCTGTAGTATCGGTAGACGTCGCGCAACTTGCACCAACCGAACCAGACTGCCACTCCAAGCAACCATAGAGTATCAAGATCTTGGCACTGCAGAGGCCACCTCGATCTGGAGGCCGGCGAGCTATCAAATATCAGCCATGGTAATCCACAACCGATGAGCAATAGATACGCCCCCTACTCTCAGACATTGGTCTACCTGGCTAAAGCCTGGCTGGTGGTCATAAGCGCGCTGCTTGTGGCCTGCCAATCGCCGCGAGAGGCGTTGCAGCACCTGGCTGACGCACAGGGTCGCCAGGTTGAGGTGCTGCCGGGACGCGCCTTCCCGCTGCTGATACTGACACCGCACGCTGCAGGCAACCAGACTCGCCTGCGCGTCTACCTCGAAGGCGACGGCCATGCCTGGGCCACGGCCAGCCAACCCAGCCTGGATCCGAGCCCGCACAATCTGTTGGTGGCCCGGCTGGCGCTGGCCGACCCGGCACCAAACGCCTACCTGGCACGCCCTTGCCAGTTCGTCATGAGCGCGGCGTGCCGCCCAGAACTGTGGACCAACAGACGGTTTTCTCAGGACGTGGTCACTCGCCTCAGCCAGGCGCTGGACCAATTGAAACAGCGCTATGGCAACCAGGAATTCGAACTGGTGGGGTATTCAGGTGGCGCCGCGCTTGCCTTGCTGTTGGCAGCCCAGCGGACTGATGTGACCCAGGTGCAGACACTGGCTGGCAATCTCAGCCCGCGCTTGTGGGCCGCAATGAAAAACCTGTCGCCACTCGACGGTTCGCTGGAGCCACTGGACTACCGGTCTCAGCTCGCCGCTGTTGCACAGCGGCATCTGGTTGGAACAGCGGACCAGATCATTCCAGCGACTCTTGCTGACAAATACCAACAAGCGCTTGATTCCCGCCTCTCCCACACAGTCCGCATTGACGGCGCCAGCCATGACCAGGGCTGGGAAGCGGCATGGTCTGAGTGGCTTGAAACTCCGCTGAAAAATGAGGCTTGGCAAAAAAAGACTACTGTTGACCCTCTCACGAACGGCAAAGTTCCGCTTATTGCTGATTAATCCTGTATTTCTCTAGAAAATAGCTAGCTGGTCGCATTTCTTGGATTTTTCCCCTTAAAAAACCCGATCAAGGATGAATCATTCTAATGGTTTGGTGTAAATTCGCTCGCGCTTGACTCAGCACTTCACTGACAAGCTGGCAGGGATGCCTGAAACAGACGCTGACGCGTAGGTCCTCCCATGTCAGTTTCCGCCCTGTAAGGATACTGCCTTGAACATTTCTCCTATGCGTCGCTCATTGCTCGCGCTCGCCATTGCGGCTACCACTACTACCGCAGCCAGTGCCGCTCCCATGGCCGATGTCAATTACGACCTGAGCACCGGCCAGTTCATCAGCATCGATGAGACCTTTGGCAACGCCACTTTCACCGGAACGTCGACGGGCGCGGGTGTCTACCTGCAAGACGTGACCCTGGGTGGCAATCTGGTCAATCAGGGCAATATCAACCTGACAACCAAGAGCCTGACCGACTACGCGGGCGGTATCTCCATGACCCTGAGTTCCACCGTCGCTGGTGACGTGGTAAACCAGGGCAACATCACGGTGGACGGTCCCGGCGCGATGGGCTTGGATCTGTACGGAGCGGTCATCGCCGGTGAAGTGAACAACAGCGGCAACATCAGCGTCACGGGTGAAAACGCAAACGGCATGATGATCACCTCGACTCAGGCACGCATCAACAATACCGGCATCATTACCGCGCGCGGACTCGACTCCGCCGGTATCGAGATCGACCACGCTCAGTTCACCGGTCAGATCACCGACGTCTTCAAGACCGACGTCAACAATAGCGGGACCATCTCGGGCGAAGGCTTTGGCATTCACTTCGTCGGCCTGGATCCCGCTGCCGGTTTCGACACCTTCGCCATCACCCAGACAGCTGGCCTGATCGAAGGCGGCGAGGCTGCAATCAAGGCCAATGACGATGCAGCTCCATCGTATTTTTACTGGCAAGGCGGCCAGGTAAAGGGTGATGTACTGGGCTTGAGTGGCGTGCTGGTGCAAGGCGAGGCGATGTTCGATGGCTCGACCATCCGCGCCGGCTTCGTCGATATCGACGGCGGCCGCCTGACCCTGCTGCGCCCGCAGACGACGATTGACGGCGACCTCGACATGGACAGCGACACCGCCCGCCTGCGCCTGCTGCTGGACAACGACACCCTGCCGAACAGGCCGATCCTGACTGTCACCGGCAATACCTTCTTCTCCGCCGGCAGCCAGATCGAACTGCAGGCGCGCTCCGACGACTTCCGCACTTCGGCCCAGGGCACCCGCTACACCCTGCTCAACTCCGGCACTTGGGAAGACCCAGAGAACCTCTCGGTGGTCTCCTCCTCGGCGCTGCTTGAAGTGAAGAACTTCGGCATCGAAGGCCAGGATGTGAAAGCTCTGGTTGCCACCCGCAGCGATGAGGTGATCACGGAAAACCTGCTGGAAGCGCGTGGTTCGCGCAACGCAGTGAACGCCATCAAGCCGTTCAAGAACACCGTCATGGGCCAACTGGACGAAAGCGACTCGGTGTTCCAGCGTTTCGCCAACGCCGCCACCAGTGAAGAGCTGGCCAAACTGGCCGAAACCCTGACCCCAGACGTTAGCGGTGGCGCAATCCACGCCGCCACCAACAGCCAGAACCTGGTCGCCGGTGCCATCAACCGCCGTGCCAGCAAGGCGCGTAGCGGCCTGTCCTCCGGTGACGTGCTGGCCGAGCAAGGCGTATGGCTGCAAGCGCTGACCAGCGATGCCAACCAGGACCGCCGCCACGGTATCGACGGCTACGACGCCAACACCAACGGCATCGCCGTGGGTGCCGACGGCAAGCTCAACGCCGACACCACCGTGGGCCTGGCCTACAGCTACCTGACCAGCGACGTCAAATCCGACCTGGGCAGCAAAACCGATGTCGAAGGCCATGCACTGACCTTGTACGGCAACTGGACCCACGACAACTTCTTCGTCGACACCTCGCTGATGTATGGCTGGAACGACAACGAGTCCAAACGCTACATTGCCGGCACCCGCGCCAAGGCCAGCTTCGACAGTGAGATCTTCGGCGTCAACGCCCTGGCTGGCTACACCTTCCAGCTCGACAAGCAATGGCTGCTGGAACCTCAGGTCGGTGCACGCTATGCCAACGTGTCGATTGATTCGTACCGTGAAAAAGGCAGCTCGGCCGCCCTCAACGTCGGCAGCCAACGCTACGAAATCGGCGAAATGGGCCTCGGCGCTCGCCTGGCAGCAGCCTTCGATGTAGGTGTGGGCACGCTGGAACCAGAAGCCAAGCTGATGGCCTGGCACGACTTCATCGGCGACAAGACCGCTACCACTTCCACCTTCGTCCTCGGCGGCACGCCGTTCACCACCACCGGTGCGACACCTGCGCGTGATAGCTACGAGCTGGGCCTGGGCGCCAACTACCGCGTCGGCGCGTGGAGCGTGGGCGGTAACTACAGCTACCTGACCAGCAGTGGGTTCGACGCGGATACCTTTACCGCGAACGTGCGTTACGACTTCTGATAGAGGTCTGTGCTACAGATAACAAGCCCGCGAATGCGGGCTTTGTCGTTTCAGGCTGTGGTTGACTTGAGGACGCCAGGGCTGCGTCGTAGCCCTCGCTTACCGCCCGCAGATAGAGAAAAACCGGCCTAAGCCGGTTTCTCAATCGCTGCGCTAGCAGATCATTCCCACTCTATTATCAACTGAGCCACCCAGGTCTTATAAAACGGCGCATACAGACCGCATCAGATAATAAGACCATGGAAAATGCCATGCTGAGTAAAAACCGATCAAGACACAGAGTGAGAGCCTCTCGCGGCAAAGGCAGCCGATAGCTGCCGCTCTAGGATCGCCAACTCTTCAGCATCCCTATCACGAATAACCTCGGCCAGGAGCTCAGCCGCGTACGGCGGATCAGCCCGGAAAAGCTCTGCCATTGCCTCATCGTTACTACGATCTTTCATTGCTACCTCCGCATGCAGCTCGGCGCATCACACGCTCAATGGTCAGATATCGAGAGCCGGTAAACCGTTCACGATGTCCTGGGTTTTGAGACTCACGGTCACCACTCGCTGGAAAAGCTCCAAGGGGTACTTGGGATTGCCCATGGTCTCGACAGCCCAATCATTCGCATCATTGACGATTCCACTGGCCTTGTCAGTACGCACCGCCTGACGCTCCATCACCCAATCCAGCGCAGCCTTGCCGTTCACCACATAATCCCAAGCCGCATTTGGGATACCCTTGAGGGTGATGCGGTGGTTATAGATGACGGTGCTCTTGTCTCCCTTCTTGGCGAGCTTCATCTTCTCCACACGGTAATCGGCACCGGTAAGCGTGCCCTTGGCCTCAATGATCAAAGGGTATGGCTCGACGGTTTCGTAGTTCAGATGAAGGTCAGCCAGGGCGCGGCCTGCCTTGCTGAAAGCCCAGAAGTCAGCAGCTTTCTTCACTGCTGGAATGCGCGGCAGCTCTTTGCTCAGATTGTCAGCAAAGCGCTCGCGGTAGTCCGGCGAATGGAGGATGCCGTAGACGTAATAGAACAGATCTTCCTTGTTAAGAGGCTCGCCGGGGTAGGCGCTCTGAAAGTGAGACAGTCCCGCGTCTGTGATGGCATCACGGCGGCGTAAACCACCTTCAGCCGACACGAAAAAGAGGTCGTCATTTGAGACTTGGGCCGCCTCATCATAAAGGTAGAGAGGGAAGCACTGACCTTTCTCGATGGTATCGAGGCCTGTGATGCTGTCTGCAATTAGCGCCGAGAAGCCAGCTCTTGCTCCAACCCCGGCAACCTGGATCATCAAGTTTTTCGCGCCAGACTCCGGGAAAATGCGCGGCATCTGATATACCCTCTCGTTCAAACGACGGTTGTAATACAACCATCGTTTGGTAAAGGGTCGGTACAGACCAGAAACGATGCAATTACGATCAAGTGTGTAGACACTCCCCCTGATAAGATCCTGTTTGACGTTATGCGACCAACTTATCCGCGCTGGATCGGTATTAATAAACCCATCGACTTTCACTAATCGAGCCTTGGTATCCAGCCCTAAATGCTCAGCATCAAAACGTTCTAGCTCAGCATTATAAAAACCGATCATACTACTCATATTGGACTTCAGCTCTTTTTTACTGGAGTTATAGGCCCAAGCATCACGATTAGTCACAACGCCTAGCGAGAAGTTATCAAAAAGCTTCAGCGCATCTCCCTTCTTATCGCCAAGCACGACATGTTCAGCAAAACTGTTATTTCGCTGCTTGAGCCAATCGCCATGATCATCGGGGATAATCTTCTGCCACTGCTCAATACCGGCAACGCTACCGGCATTGGCAATTCTCTCCAATTTTTTTTCTTCACTGAGGTCATCACCCACATCATGGTAATAGATTTGACCATGAGCCGTAGAGTCAATGTTCTTAACCAAGATAGAAATAGCAATACCGGCCATACTGCCGCCACCGAAGATATTTCCACCCTCTTTGGCCCTACCTTTACTCAACATATTTTTGCGTATATCGCCGCGCAAGTTAAATACATGAACACTGGAGAATTCATCGGCTAAGCATTTTCGAACACCATCCATGGCTGCTTTTTCTAGAAACCCCCCATTAGTAACATAACCAACCACCCCTGCATCTCCGATCCTGTCACTGGCCCAGCGGATCGCCCTGATATAGCTGTCATAAAGCCCCTTGGCGAGCGTTGCGTTTGAGCGTGCTGCATACGTTGAACGTATACGCATATCCAATATTGGGTAGGCAACACGCTTAGTGTCTTCGCTCTCTTCTTTCTGACCGATTGAATACGGTGGATTGCCCACAATCACCCGAATATCCAAGTCCTTCTGACGTTTGCGTCGGGCACTATTATCCTCCAGCAGCGCATCCACCAGATCCTCTCTCTCATACATCTGGAAGGTATCGGTCAAACAGATGCCTTCAAACGGGGTGTACTCGTCGATCACTTGGCCATGGTAGGCCGCTTCGATATTAATAGCTGCAATATAGTAGGCAAGCAGCACCAGCTCGTTGGCATGGATTTCATTCTTGTACTTGTGCGGCAGCTCTTCCGGCTTGATGAGACCGGACTGGATCAGGCGGGTAATAAAGGTGCCGGTCCCAGTAAAGGGGTCAATGATGTGAACACCCTTGCTCCCAAGGGTCTGCCCGAACTCCTGTTCCAGCAGGTGGTTGACGCTGTGGAGGATGAAGTCGACCACTTCGACCGGGGTATAAACGATACCCAAGCGCTCGGTCATTTTGGGGAAGGCATTGCGGAAGAATTTGTCGTACAGCTCGACGATGATTTTCTGTTTGCCTTGAGCGTTGTCTATTCCTGCTGCACGCTGACGCACGCTGGCATAGAATTTCTCTAGAGTGTCAGCTTCCTTGGCCAAGTGATGCTCGTGCAGCGCGTCCAACACGCCCTGCATGGCCTTGGAGATGGGGTTGTGGCTGGCAAAGCTGTACTCATCAAACAGCGCGTCAAACACTGGCTTGGTTACCAAGTGCTGGGCGAGCATTTCGACAATCTCGCCATCGGTGATGCTGTCGTTTAGATCGTCGCGTAGTTCGGCGGCGAATGCTTCGAAAGTGGCTTTCTCGTTGGTGTATTCCGGATTTTCCAGAATGCCTTTGATACGGTCGATGTGGGTACGGGCGATCTTGGCAATGTCGTTGGCCCAATCTTCCCAATGGTGGCGGTTGCCGCACTTGTCGACGATCTTGGCGTAGATGGCCTTCTCGATCTCACCGACCTCATAGGTCAGCTCAGCCTGCTGTGTCAGCTGACCGGGAGCGTCTTGGTTCTTACTCCCGATGCCATACTGACCTTTGCCGGCCTTACCGTTACTGGTTCCTGTTGATTTCTTGGCTTTCTTCTCGACCTTGTCAGTGATGGCGATGACTTCCATTTTGCGCGGGTCTGAGCCGATCAGGTCGAGCTTGTTGACCATGGCGTCAAAGCTGTCGTCGTGTGAGCGCAACGCCTGAAGCACCTGCCAGACCACCTTGTAGGTCTGGTTGTCGTTGAGCGCTTCGTGAGGTTCCATGCCGGCCGGAATCACAACCGGCAACACCACATAGCCGCGTTTCTTGCCCGGTGCATTACGCATCACGCGACCAACGGACTGGACCACATCCACTTGGGAGTTACGCGGGGTGAGGAACAGCACCGCGTCTAAAGCCGGCACATCCACGCCCTCAGACAGACAGCGCACGTTGCTGAGAATCCGGCAGGTATTAGCCGGAGCCTCAGCCTTTAGCCATTTCAGCTTGGCTTCCTTCTGGCTAGCATTCATAGCGCCATCGACGTGCTCGGCCTCGCAAGTCAGACGCGCAGCCTCGTCGATCTCCTCGGACTCCTGATAAGCCTCCACGACCGACTGGAACATTTCGGCAATGTTGACGGAACTGACCTTGTGCTTGGTGCCCTTGTAATTGGGCGAAATGACCTGGCAGAACGCGACAGCACGCTTCATCGGTTCATCATCACCAACTAGCTGCTCATGCAGGCCCTGCTTGGCTAATGCCTTCCAGCAACCAACGATCTTGGCCGCGTCATCCACTTTGAGCTGGTTGTTCTCGTCCTTCAGCATGTCCTGAAGGCGTCGACTGATGGTGCTCTCCTCAACGGTGAGTACCAGCACCTTGTAATCAGTGAGCAGTCCACGCTGGACAGCCTCGGAGAAGTTGATGACGAACAACTCCTTACCGTACAGGGCTTCGTCATCCATCGAGCAAAGCGTGACTTCGCCGGACTCTGCCTTAACCTTGGCACTGTCACCGTAGATGCGTGGCGTGGCTGTCATATACAAGCGCTTGGTAGCGCGAATATCGGTACCATCGTGAATTCGTACGAAATTGCTTTCGTCGTCATCACCGAAGGTCGCGCCTGTAGTGCGGTGTGCTTCGTCGCAGATCACCAAATCGAAGTCAGCCAAGCCATACTCATGCTGGGCACGGCTGATCACATCGATAGAGTGATAGGTCGAGAACACCACGCTCATATGCTCCGCGTCGTGACGCTTGAGCATTTCCGCTGCCATACGATCAGCCCTAGTCGTCGCAGGGTAACGCAGCTCATGTGTGAATACCTGAACCGCATCGTCCTCAGCTTTACGTTTCTTACCTACATCACTGTCGGAACAGACTGCAAAGCTGTGTAGCGGGGTTTGAGTTTCCTGCGTCCACTCTGTGAGCGTCTGCGATAGCAGGGACAAGCTAGGCACCAAAAACAGCACACGCTTGCCCTTACCGGCCAGGCGCTCGGCGATCTTCAAGCTGGTAAAAGTTTTGCCCGTGCCGCAAGCCATAATCAACTTGCCGCGCTCAGCATCCTTGAGGCCAATGGCGACAGCAGTCAATGCCGTCTGCTGATGCTCGCGCAGCTCCTTCTTGGATTTGAGCGCAACCGCCTTGCTGGACTGGTACTTGGCCCAGTCAATCTGGCTGTCTTCCAAGGCTTGCAGGTCGATCTTGTTGATCGACAGCTGTTGACCCTGCAATGCATCCTCGGCGTGCTCGCTCCAGTTGTTGGTGGTGGTAACGATGATGCGATGCGAAAACAGCGCTTTGCCCGAGGCGGTGAAAAAACTGTCGATATCCTTCTTCTGGACTTTGTAGTCCGCTGCGTACAGCTTGCATTGAATGGCGTGGTACTCACCAGTGCCCTGGGTACGCGCCACCAGATCAATGCCCGCATCCTTACCGCTCAAACCCTGCTCTTTGGCCCAATCGGCATAAGTCCAGACCTTGTCGTACAAATCTCTGTACTTTGCTTCGTTGCGTAGATAGACGCAGATCAGCTCCTCAAAGTAGGTGCCCTTCTCGCGCTCGGTGACAGAGGCAGAGCGATACGAATCCAGAAGCGCGGCAAGGGCCGACATATGCAATTCCTTTTAAAGCGGCTGACAGAAGAAAAAGACGCCATTCTAACAACTGCTGGCAGTGAATTGGATTGCACAATCCAGAGATTCAGCCATGAGCCCTTAAGATTTGCGAGAAAAAACGACAGCGCTCATTTTTTCCCGAATAGCCGCTTGCAACTCACGAAACTCGATCATCATTTGCTCGACCTCGACTGCGCTTGCTCCCTGGCCGTTTTTCTCCGCAAGCCAGAGCTTCAACAAGCCAGCGACCCGTCCTAAGTCGCCATTGATCCTGCCTAGATCAGCCACCGCCTTGAGATCGACGACCGAACGGATCGGATGGTGGAGAGCTCCCGCCCGCAGTAAAGCAGATAGGGAAAGCCCGGCGTTGCGGGCGCGGCTTTCTATTTCTGCCTCTTCAACAGCAGTCACGCGAAACCGAAGTGTGCGGTCGCGGTTCAATCCCTCCTTTTTGGTGTCGCTTTGTTTTGGCATGACTCCTCCTTTCTTGGATCGCGGCAGCGATTGATGGCCTCGCAGAGCAAGATCCCGTCGAACCGCAGGTGAGTAAGGTGGCGGTGTTTGTAGAGGAACGGCGAAGCCGTGTAGCTACAAACACATATCTTGCCGTCTGCCTGAGTGCAATTCAAAGAAATTTAGTGCTAATAGCCGTTTCAGCAAAGTGAGTTTCCTTAAATTTCCTTGAGTTGCGTTAACTCTCCCTAAGTTTCCTAGAGCTGCATTAATTTAGGCAAGGAATTGCCTAAAATTGCCTTGAGTTAACTCAATCGACTAAATTTAAATGAATGGATCAAACAGAGCGGATAAAGTATGAGTGCCGGCCAACTTGCCGTGGCCACGCTTAGCTCGTAGCGATGCCGTTCCTGATATGGTTAACAACTCCAGCGGTCGTTAGAATCTCCGCCACCCACAATAGGTCAAGGCCGAAATGGCACCAAAAAGGAGCATGAAAAATGGCTAGAAAAACCCTTTCTGAGCGTCGAGCTGACGCCTGTTCTGAACTAGAGATGGCTAAGACAAGGCTTGCAAAACTAGACAATGAGGCAGCAGAAAGAATTGCAAGAATTGCAATAAAATCAGGATTAGTTAATCTTGATCTCGCGGACGATCACATCCGGGAAGAATTCAACAGAATCGTGGAAAAGATAAGCAGGAGGAATTGATTATGAAGACAGCTCACCGCATCAGCGCTTTGGCCACTCAACTCAATGAACTGCAAGCCTGCCTCGGCCGAGCCAGTGGGCAATCTAGTAAGCGCATTGCGGAGGCCCAGCGCATCGCGGCCGAGCTAGCTTCTTCACTCGAAGAGTGGCACCTTGAGACGCTGCACATCCCTGAAACTGAACGTTGCCTCTATCGCACTCATAATCCTTATTACGCAGCCCACTGACGCCGCGCACCAACTTATAAAAAGCTCACTTCAGTGGGCTTTTTTCGTACGCAAAACGCATCAAACCGGACAGCCAATTCTCTTCCTTATAAAAGAAAAACCCTAGACAAGCCAGAGAGTTTCCATCATTAAAAGGGTTGATTACCGGACAGTTTCCGGACGCAACTCATTGCAACCTATGCGGATAGACTATTATCCGCATATTCAAAACAACGCCATATAGGAGAATAATCAAACCTCAAGCTAATACAAAATGAGGTATTCGGTATGGAAATAGAATCGCAGAAAACGTCAGTTTATGTCGCTCAGATATTCGGCCGAGGTGCGGCGCTAGCTGTGGCAATGGCAACCACAAGCCTTGGTGTAGTTCTCTACATGACACCTGCGCCGGCTTACGCCATCTACTGCTCTAATTGCTCGACGTTCTATCAACAGATGTTCGAGTACGCCGAGCAGGTCAACACGGCGCTGAACACCGCCGAGCAACTGCAAACGCAAATTCAGCAGTACCAAAACATGGTCACGCAGGGCACGGGCTTACCCGATTCGAAGTTCGGCAGCATCGCGGCTGACTTGAAAAGCGTGGTCAACATCTACAACCGCTCGCAGGTCTTGGGCCGCCAAATCCAGAACATGGATTCGCAATTCAACACGGTTTTTCCCGGATTCGAGTACTACCTGAATCAAGCAGCGAACTCGGCAGAGGTCCCGGCGCAGGATCGCTATCAAAAGTGGTCACAGCAGGGCCGCGACAACGTGAAAACGGCGATGAAAGCAGCGGATTTAAATACAGGAGCCTTCGAGTCTGAAGACGCTCAGCTAGCGCGCATGGTTTCACGTTCACAGTCAGCCGTGGGCCGAATGCAGGCGATTCAGGCAGGCAACGAAATCGCCTCACAAAATGTCCAGCAGTTGCAGAAGCTGCGCGATCTGGTCGCTACGCAAATCAACATGCAGGGCAACTATCTGGCTCAGCAGGGTGACCGTGCAGCAGCCAGCGAAGGTACCGAACAGCAGTTTGAAGCGCGCAAAAACACACGCGGTGGCGTGAAGGGGTACTGAGAATGACTATTTCGAAATGGCTCATCGCGTTGATCTGCTCCGGCTCTGCACTAATCGGTTCTATGGTCACCGTGGCGGTTCAAAGCGACAGCGAATGTATATCGGTGACTGAGCACCAACGGCAAGAGCGTGACGCTGATTTCTCGTTTGAAGGGCGCCCGAACACTCGCGGCGGCGTTAAGGGGTACTAGCTATGGATACTCGCCTACTATTGTTCCTCGTCTTGGCGAGTTCATTCGTGAGCGGAGATGCTATGGCCGCGACCGACCTTTCCCATGCCGACACATCGGTGCAGGGCCTACTCGACCTCGTTTTGCAGCAGTCGCACCAGTGGTCAGGAAAGCTGTATGACTATGCGATCAGATTATTCTGGCTGCTGGCCTCCATTCAATTCATTTGGACGTTCATACCTCTGATCATGAAACAAGCCGACTTCGGCGAGATTGTCGGCGAGCTGCTGCGCTTCGTCCTAGTGGTCGGCTTCTTCCTTGCTGTTATGAAGTACTCGGTGGAGTGGTCGTCTGCCATTGTCGATAGTTTCCGCGATGCGGCCGCGTCTGCGAGCGGCCTCGGGCGCGCATTAGAACCCGGCGATATGCTGGCGGTTGCACTGGATTTTGGCCGCACTATGGTAAAGGGCATATCAGTGTTTTCTCCGGCCAAAGGACTTCTGATCGCAGTATGCGCAATCCTTGTATTGGCGTGTTTCGCCTTCATCGCTGCATTCATGTTCGTAACGCTCGTAGAGTCTTACGTCATCATCAATGCTTCGGTGCTGTTCTTTGGCTTTGGCGGCTCACAATGGACGCGTGATTTTGCGATCGCCCCAATGCGCTTCACCGTGGCAATCGGAGCCAAGCTGTTCGTCTTAACGCTAATCGTCGGCTTGATCGTCCAGTCGGCCAAGCAGTGGTTGGCCGCCTACACCAATGACGAAGCGTCGTTGATGACGATGGTCGGTCTGGCCTTGGTGTGCTGCTATCTGACAAAGACTATTCCCGACCTGATCGGCGGCATGATTAGCGGCACGTCGATGGGTGGCGGGTCAGCCATCGGTGGTATGGCGGCCGCCGGTGCTGCCGGTGCAGCGGCGGCAATCGCAACCATCGCCACGGCCGGGGCGGCAGCTCCTGCTGCTGCCGGTGCTGCGGGTGCCGGAGGCATCAGCGGCGGCGGTCTGGCAGGGGCGATTAACTCCAGTTTTACCGGTGCAAGCTCCGCTGGTGCTGCCTCGCCAGTAGGTGGAGCTACGTCCCCCGGCGTAGGGTCTAGCACTGGCGGCGGCGCAGCGGCCAAGGCGGCGAGCTCCGCAGGTGCGAAGATTGGCGGTGGTGCAGCTACCCCATCGGCTGCGTCCAGCGACAGCGTCCAGCAGACCGCTAAGCAGGCCGGGAAGGCCGCACAGAGCGGCGGTGACAATGATCAGAAAGCAACACCGAAAGGGGGAGCTGTTAGTTCCGGTAGCGCACTGTCCCAAGCGGCCAATGGTGGTGCAAAAGCGCTTGGCGTAATTGCCTCGCTGACAGTGCCGGGCATGGAGAATGCGCACTCAGCGCCGCTTGGCGCTGATCTTCTACAGCCAGCTCCCATTGACTCCAGTTCGCCCACGTCCGCAGAGCCAACTGGGGAAGCCGCAGGCATGGAATCCAACCTCATTCGACCGGATACGAACACCAGCTCGAATTCAGGCCGCCTCGACGTTTCGAGCATAACCTCAAGCAACGACCAACCGGAGAAATAATCATGAATAGCATTCTAATGTTCGCTGGATTCGTAGTGCTCGCCTCCACCTTAGCCATTGGCATGTGGGCGTTCGGCCGTTGGCTGCGAAGCAAAGGCCACGGGCCATTGCTCGATAGACTGGATCGACAATGCACCGCGTTGCAGCTTCGAGTTAGCCCGCTGGCCCTTTCGGCTTCCTTTCACATGTTTTCTGGAGTGCAACATCTGAATCGCCTCCCTCTATTGGGTAGCAAGAGCAATGCTGCTCAATCCCAGCAAATTCTGACGGCGATCCGAGCGGCGCAGGAAGCCCAAAGGCTCGACTCCTCCGTCAACCGCTGACCCTACAACCCCCCGCCAGAGCGCGGGGGGTTGTTTCCCGGGGCCACCCAATCCAAGTAGTACGCACGGACTTGTCTCAGCTAACCCCTTCAGCCCCCCGCACGTAAGCGTAATCTCCCCCTGAGTTCGAAATCCAGGCCGCCTATTACTTCGGACCAGCACCCTACTGGCACTCCATCAGAACGACGACCCCAGACAGCCTTGATCCAACGCGCGGAAGGCTCTGCCATTAGTAATACGCACGGACTTTGAACACTTGGACCATCGGCCTGAACGGGCCGCCGTCAAAGCGCGGGGGCTTCGCCATTAGTAATACGGACGGACTCTGAACACTCTACGGCCGGAGCTTTGAGATAGCCCGAGACGGCTCCCACGGACACCGCCATTCGCTTAGCGATGGCTCGCACGCTCAGGCCTTCGTGTCTGAGGGCCTGCGCCTGCGCCTGCTTAGCGTTGGCAGCCTCAATGTAGGTTTCTCGGTCTACAGAACCGGCAGCTCGCCTCCGAAGCTCATGGCGCCTCCTATCGCGCTCTGCAGCCTCAACCCGACTGACAATAGTCTTGAGCTGGCGTTGTTCGTCGGCAGTGATCCCGAATAAGTTGATAAGGGTGTCGTTCTTCGGCGTGTACAGCGGCGCGTAGTCCTTGCCACCAAAGCTAACTTTCTCCCCGGCCTCATAGGCTTTGGCCTTGCTGAACAGGGTCATAAGCTCTTTCGAGCGGCTATTCCACTGCGGATCAAGTTCGCGGGCCAGCGCGGCCGCTTCGTGGTACATCTGCTTGCTGTTGGTCGCCCCGGACAGCAGCAGGAAATTCAATCGCCAAAACAGGTGCTGCATCCGGCGGCCTTCACCGACACCACCGCGCAGCTCGGCCAGCTTGCGCAGGTCTTCCAGCCGATCCCACGCGAGCTGTCGGCCGGAAAACCCGCGCAGATTGTCAGCTTTGCTGCCGGGCATCAAAAGGAAACGCTTTCCCGTTGTGCGCTGTTCGGCCTGTTTCTGTTGCTCCTGCCGTTGCTGCTCGATAGTCCATCGGGCTGCCGGTAGCAGGGCCTCGGCCAGATACTCGAAGTTGTAGCGGATCGGCTGACCATCAAGGCCGCTCTGGACGTGAACCACGCGGCAGACTTTGCCGCTCTTGCTGTTGACCGTCTCAACGGTACGCAGCACGCGGCTGGCGTCCTTGGCCATTGGGTCGGCCCCGACGTGCGCGAGGCGATCCACAAGGTAGCGTTGGCAGGCGTTCCAGCGGGGTAGGGCCTGTCGTGGAATGGTGCCTTCCAGCAACCACTTGGCCTGTATGCCCCGGCCGCTGTAGATCAGCACAGACGGCGGCGGCAAGCCCTCTTCGGCGCAGAAATATAGGACGGACGCGGCCAGTTGGTCAGGCGCTCGCCCAGCCAGCGCGGGCACGCGGTAGGTGTCGAGGTCGGCGAACAGCAGGCCAAGCCGCAGAAGATTAACGACTCGCCGATTGGGTCGGATGAACTCTGCCTGGGACATCCACGTGTCACGTTTTTTGTCCAACAAACTGAGCACTTTTGGCATATCAACCAAACGATGAGAGGACTGGCGCTTTTCACCCTGGGAGTCGACAAGCAACGAAAAAAAACCGGCTCTCGTCGTATCGTGGTACATCTGCGCTTCGTCCTGAGAACTGGAAAGCGCAAGCTGTAAACTTGCGCCTTTCAGCTCTACGAGGCCGTTTGCAGTGTCTGAGTAAGGACGCGATGTCGACCTTGTCTCAGGCCTGAACCCCACCGCTCAGACTGCCATTCCTGGCCTAGGGGCGGGGCCGAACTCCCTGCATGTATCAATCCACTCCTCTACCTCGGCTAAATCCCACACGACCTTGCGGCTACTCACCGCAATTCGACGTGGAAATTTACCCTTCTTTTCAAAGTTATAGATCGTGCGCTCACACAGCGGGATCATCGCCAAGAGTGTCTTTTTGTCGATTAGTTTTTTGCTCGATGAATGCATAGCTAGGCCCTATCAGTCACAGCGAATGTGTGCCTGATCGTGCCTTTAGGTGCCTATTGCTTCGACAGAATGATTGGCTAGAATGGTTGACATGAAAAAACAAACGACCATAGCTATTTGGGAGGGGTGTGATGCCTCCGTCGCAGAGGCCCTTCACCGATTCCTTGATCGCTGGGAGCCCTACTCCACAGCATCTAAACGCTATCCAATCGTTCGTCTGGTCGAAGAGCTTATCGACCCTGCCGTGGCGTCATATGCCGAAACGCTTCCATCGCGTTTTCAGGGCCATATACCCGGGGCAGGAACGAATGTAGCGTTCAGCGCGATTATCCAGCTTGTTGGCATTGCCGCTATGGTCCGCCTACAGCGTCAGCTGCTACGAGCTTTTGTTCTGACTCACGACAAGCAGTCGGGGGATGATCGCTGCTTCATTGCGACGCTTGAGACTTTGATAGAACTGGTGCTGGCATGTAAGCGCAAGCAGCCGTATACCAAGGATATGGACGGTTTGAACGGTCAACGCTTGAAGGGGTTTTGTAGATTCTGCGGCGCGCGAGCAGAGCTAGCATTGTTCGCAGAAGGTGAAGGTCAGCGTGACCTTGATGAACATCTACGCCTGAGCAACCTGTACTGCACCACCCACCGCCCAAAGACACCAGATGGACGCTGGAATCCGGCATACAGGCAAGCAATGAGATCTGTAGCGCAGTTCGACCTAGAGCTGGCCAGATTGAGCAGACAATGCGCGATACGAGCAGAGCCTAAGGCAAAGTCAGGTGACGAGCTCGTCGACGCTTATATCTTTCGATACATGCTTAGCCAAACCCTACACCTAGCGGACGAAGCGGAGCTAAGAAATCTCGCTCGACTAATGGTGGACATGAAGCTGACAGACCGAAGAAAGCAAATCCTCGTACTGCAAGAGTTCGGCTTCAACCAGTCAGAAATTGCTCGCAGATTGGAGATCGAGCGCCAAGCAGTATCCAAGGCTCTTCGCCATATTCCTGACTGCTTTCGATTTACGACAGCATGAGTGCGTCAAGATGAGTAATTGCTCCCCACATCTACACACGTTTGTATTCGACGAGTGCAGTTACTTGCATAGATCTGACCAGTGTTCGCATGGCCAACGGGCGAAAGCAGCCATCGACGACCGGTCGCTAGGACCTCAGAGCCACCCCTCACGGAGGACAGCTAACCGCCAAAAGCAGGCTGTCAGCTACATGTTGTCTTTGAAAGCAGTGTATAAGTCTGATTGCAAGGCGATTGAAAAAAGACTGAGAAATTTATACTGATTTTCATGGCGACAACACAACATTTGGTAATTAGCATTCTTAACCTTAGAGGAGGCACTATTTTTATATGAGCGATTTTGAAACCAAGGATAAAACTACGGGTAGTCCAGCCCAGCCTGGAATATCGAACTTTTTTGATATTCCTACAGATACCTTGAGGAAAGAATTTTCACTGCAGGAACTTTCAGAAAAAATTAACTCCCTAGTCCTTCCAGACTCAGGATTTAAGGAAATTTCCTCATGGGAGGAGTTCGAGTCTATTCGAGGGATACTTCGATTTCTTGCCAACTACAAAGAGCGAACAGAGAGCGAGTACTTTATTTCTCCCCAAGCGGAGCTAATCTACAACCTAGTTAACTTACAGGGTGAGGCTCAGCAAAAAGCTTTAGGCATCACCGTTGATCTGTATAAGTCAAACGCCAAGGCAAAAACTTGGCGGCGAAAATTGTCGTCGATTGTGCACCCTGACAAGTGTAAGCATTCAGGTGCCACGTCGGCTACAGAAGAGCTTAACCGATTGCATGAGGAGATGATTAAACATGGGCGATGAAGATAAGCAAATACGCCCACTTTTCAATAGTCGCCAAGGTATCGATTTCGACCTGAAGCAAAACTTGCCTGCCAATCTTAACCTCGGTGCCGCACGTCGCACATTTAATGCTTGGCAGTCAGGAACACTGACTGATTCAACGGGGCAGATTTGGTTAGATGAGCAGTGTCTAAGTGATATCTGGAGGACGGATCATGCAACTGCTGCATTTTTCGTAGGAGGCATAATACCTCGCGACAGAGCAAATTTTTCTGGTCGTCAGTGTGTGAGGTATTCAGCTGTGGTGTACAGACTTAACGAGATACTTCAAGGACCAATAACGAATAAGCGTCGCGAATACCTGCGCTTATCCGAAATCATCGGCCTGCACGCTCGGGACGCGAGTCAGGCCGAGGTGCTAAGACTGCAAAATTCAGAGTCTGTTAATGATGCCAAAAGGCGGTTGAAAGCGGATAGAATTCGAGCATACAACATTAAACTTGATGAACTTACTGGTCACACCTTGGAACTTAGCACTTGTGAATTTCACCATGTGCGACGACAGTCAGGACATTCCGATCTGATCGGTATGATTTGGAACGGACTGATAATAAATAAATCAACCCACAACGTCATCACCAGCAATAATATTTCTGACGAACATCAACTGTACACGCTCTGCATTTCAATGGCCTGGCTTACAGATTGGTACGAGCATTATAAAAGGGATGTGGCTGCGCACTATTTTGGAGGTGGACGGTACTGAGCGTTCACATCCTCGTATAAACTTGCGGAGACCTTTTCCAAGGAATACCTGAGCTTATTCCGAGCCCAGGGATTCCCGCGCGAAGGAGTATCTGGAATATAATCGTTCATCACCGAGAACTTTTACTTCATAACAGACTTTATTAAGATAGCTTTATCCAATTAGTGGCCAGTCGTGAATTACTGTTTTCTCCCTTCAGCTATGCGTACGATGGACTACATCGAATGCAAACGACTGGCAAATTGCAGAGCAATTTCCATCAAGCGATCCGCTGATATGAAGGGCGACTACGCAAGCTACCCATTGGTTTTCTGAGCTTTCTTAAGTGTCCATTCATCAATCATATCGGCCCAGTCCTGCAACATCGCACGACGCTGATCCCGGTACTCGGCCTTATTGTAGACTGCTCGAACACCTTTCTGCTCGTGCGCAAGACACTTCTCGATCCAATCGGAGTTGTAGCCCGCCTCATGCAACAGCGTGCTGGCCGTACGTCGCAGGTCGTGAGGACCGAACTTGCCTAGGGGCACCCCTTCCTTTTGGGCAAGGCGATAGGTCAGCGTCAGTACCTGGTTAATCGTGGCCGCACTCATTGGCAAATCAGAGTCGTAGCGTGACGGCAAAACGTAGTCTGAACCTCCTGCCAAGGTTTTCAACGCGATGAAGAAATCCAATGCCTGCTGGGAAAGAAACACCAAATGAGGGTTACGACGCTTCATCCGCTCTTTGGGGATCGTCCACAGCGCCTCGCTGAAATTGATCTCACTCCACGTCGCGTTGGTCAGCTCGCTCTTGCGCACCATCGTCAGCAGAAGGAGCTTTGCCGCAGCACGAACCGAAGTCGCTGTTCCGATCCGATCCATGTACTGGTACATCAGCGCAATTTCATCAGGCGTCAGCGCCCGATCACGTGGCTCAAATTTGGCGATGCTGGCAGACCTCACTAGATCCGCTGGGTTTTCAACCTTCTGGCCACGCTCAATGGCCCAGCGATAGACCTGTAGCACGATCTCACGGGAATGGACAGCAGTTGCAGGCGCCCCCCGCTCCACTATCGCATCAGTCAGCGCCCGCAGATCCTCATGAGTGATTTCAGCCAGCTTCTGATTGCCAAACTTCGGCTTCAATTCGCGCTCGTAGACTGATCGGCGCATGTCGCGTGTCGAATCCGCCATCTGATAGCCGCGCAGCCATTTTTCAGCCCAATCATCAAATGTCTCAGCACCCTTCGTGCGCGCCTTCGCACGCGCCTTCTCCTTAGCTGGCGACTTACCCGCGGCGATCATCTTCTTCGCCTCCCCTAGCCTCTCACGCGCCTCTGCCAGGGTGATCCCGCCCAAGCCATAACGACCGAAGGTGACGGTCTCCTGCCGGCCATTGATGGAGTAGTTGTAGCGAAAGGAGATTGAGCCGGCCGGTGTAACCGCCACGTACAAGCCATCGCGGTCAATCACCTTGTAGAGCTTGTCTTGCGGCTTGAGGTTTCGAAGCTTGGTATCAGTGAGCATGGCTTCCATTTATTCCATGAAAAAATACCATGCTCTGAAAGGCGCGGAAGAATGGGGCTTAACCCCAGTAAAACCGGGCCTCTTGGCTATCCCGATACCATGTCCATCCTGAAACAGGGGACATGGTATCAAGTGTCATGCATGGCATAGGATGCAGTTGGTACCCCGTACCATGCCATAAAAAAACTATGCTTGGCGATGCAAAACGCTGCCTGAACTTGCCAGACCCAAAAAGCCAAAAGCCCGCAATTACGCGGGCTCCAGGGCATTTCTTGCTAGATCGTGCCGGACAATGCCGGACGTCCGATCATTCCCACTCAATCGTCGCCGGCGGCTTGCTCGACACGTCATAAGTAACGCGCGAGATGCCTTCGATCTCGTTGATGATCCGCCCGCTGACCGTTTCCAGCAACTCGTAAGGCAGGTGTGCCCAACGTGCGGTCATGAAGTCCACGGTCTCGACGGCGCGCAGGGCCACGACCCAAGCGTAGCGACGGCCGTCACCGACCACACCAACCGACTTGACCGGCTGGAACACTACGAAGGCCTGGCTGGTCTTGTGATACCAGTCGGCTTTGCGCAGTTCTTCGATGAAGATGTGGTCAGCGCGACGGAGGATGTCGGCGTATTCCTTTTTCACTTCACCAAGGATACGTACGCCCAGGCCTGGGCCTGGGAACGGGTGGCGGTAGACCATGTCGTACGGCAGGCCGAGCTCCAGGCCGAGTTTGCGCACTTCGTCCTTGAACAGCTCACGCAGTGGCTCGACCAGCTTGAGGTTCATTTCCTCTGGCAGGCCGCCGACGTTGTGGTGCGACTTGATCACGTGGGCCTTGCCGCTCTTGGCGCCAGCCGACTCAATCACGTCGGGGTAGATGGTGCCTTGGGCGAGGAACTGGATGTTTTCCAGTTTGCTGGCTTCGGCATCGAATACGTCGATGAAGGTGCGACCGATGATTTTGCGCTTTTTCTCCGGGTCGGCTTCGCCTTCCAGGTTGCCCAGGAACTGAGCTTCGGCGTTAGCGCGGATCACCTTGACGCCCATGTTCTCGGCGAACATGGCCATCACTTGCTCACCTTCGTGCAGGCGCAGCAGACCGTTGTCGACGAATACGCAGGTCAACTGGTCGCCAATGGCGCGGTGCAGCAGCGCAGCAACCACCGACGAGTCGACGCCGCCGGACAGGCCGAGCAGAACGTTGGCAGTGCCGACCTGGGCGCGAACCTGAGCGATGGCATCTTCAACGATGTTGGACGAGGTCCACAGCGCTTCACAGCCGCAGATGTCAAGGATGAAGCGCGACAGGATGCGTCCGCCCTGCTTGGTATGGGTCACTTCAGGGTGGAACTGCACGCCGTAGTAGCCGCGGCTGTCGTCGAACATGCCGGCGATCGGGCAGCTTGGGGTGCTGGCCAGAACGTGGAAGTTCTCTGGCATGCGGGTGACCTTGTCACCGTGGCTCATCCATACATCGAGACCGAATACGCCGTCGGCGTCTACATGGTCTTCGATGCCGTCGAGCAGGCGGCTCTTGCCGACCACGTCAACGCGGGCGTAGCCGAATTCGCGCAGCTCGGAGCCTTCAACCTTGCCGCCCATCTGCTCGGCCATGGTCTGCATGCCGTAGCAGATGCCCAGCACTGGTACGTTGAGGTCGAACACCGCTTGCGGTGCACGCGGGCTGTTGGCTTCGTGGACCGACTCTGGGCCGCCAGCGAGGATGATGCCGCGCGGGTTGAATTCGCGGATCGCTTCATCGTCCATGTCGAACGGGTGCAGCTCGCAGTAGACACCGATCTCGCGCACGCGGCGGGCGATCAGCTGGGTGTACTGGGAACCGAAGTCGAGGATCAGGATGCGGTGAGCGTGAATGTCGAGGGCCATGACTCAATCTCGTCAGTGGAAATCGGAAACAACACGGGGCTGTCGTAACAGCCCCGCTTGCTAATGATGCTGGAAGCCTCAGCCTACGCGGTAGTTTGGCGCTTCCTTGGTGATCTGCACGTCATGCACGTGGGACTCGGCCATGCCGGCACCGGTGATGCGTACAAACTCAGGCTTGGTGCGCATCTCTTCGATGGTGGCACTGCCGGTGTAGCCCATGGACGAACGCAGGCCGCCCATCAGCTGGTGAATGATTGCAGCCAGTGCGCCCTTGTACGGTACGCGGCCTTCGATACCTTCCGGAACCAGCTTCTCGGCGCCGGCCGAGGAATCCTGGAAGTAACGGTCGGACGAACCTTGCGCCTGAGCCATTGCACCGAGCGAACCCATGCCGCGGTAAGCCTTGTAGGAACGACCCTGGAACAGCTCGACTTCGCCTGGTGCTTCTTCAGTACCGGCAAACATCGAACCCATCATCACGCACGAGGCGCCAGCGACGATGGCCTTGGACAGGTCACCGGAGAAGCGGATGCCGCCGTCGGCGATCAGTGGTACGCCGGTGCCTTCGAGGGCAGCGGCAACGTTGGCGATGGCGCTGATCTGCGGCACGCCGACACCCGCGACGATACGCGTGGTGCAGATCGAGCCTGGGCCGATACCGACCTTGACTGCGTCAGCGCCGGCGTCAGCCAGGGCCTTGGCGGCAGCACCGGTGGCGATGTTGCCGCCGATCACCTGCACGTGTGGATAGGTTTCCTTGACCCAGCGAACGCGGTCGATCACGCCTTTGGAGTGACCGTGGGCGGTGTCGACCACCACCACGTCAACCCCGGCAGCAACCAGCGCAGCAACGCGCTCGCCGGTGTCCTTGCCGGTGCCGACCGCAGCGCCGACGCGCAGACGACCCTGGTCGTCCTTGCTCGCCAGCGGGTAGGCCTTGGCCTTTTCGATGTCCTTGACGGTCATCATGCCCTTGAGGCTGAAGTTGCCGTCTACGATCAGAACTTTTTCCAGGCGGTGCTTGTGCAGCAGCTCGCGGACTTCGTTCTTGTCGGCGCCTTCGCGGACGGTGACCAAACGCTCTTTCGGCGTCATCACATCACGCACCTTGGCGTCCAGACGGGTCTCGAAGCGCACGTCACGGGAGGTGACGATACCGACCAGGTCGCCATTGGCCAGCACCGGAACACCAGAGATGTTGTTCAGGCGGGTCAGGTCGAACAGGTCACGCACGGTGGCGTCGGCTTCGATGGTGATCGGGTCCTTGACCACGCCAGCCTCGAACTTCTTGACCTTGCGCACTTCGCTGGCCTGTTGTTCGATGGTCATGTTCTTGTGGATGATGCCGATACCGCCTTCCTGCGCCATGGCGATGGCCAGGCGGGCTTCGGTAACGGTGTCCATGGCAGCGGATACCAGCGGAATGTTCAGCTCGATGCCACGGGTCAAACGGGTCTTGAGACTGACTTCATTGGGCAGTACCTCGGAATAACCAGGTACAAGGAGAATGTCGTCGAAGGTCAGTGCTTCTTGGCTGATACGCAGCATCGCGGGGGCTCCCGGGCGGGAAAATTGGAAGCGCGCCATTATACTCATCCACGGCGCGCCACTCAATGCAAAATAAGGGCCTTCGGTCAGGCCTGTGGCAGTTTTACCTGCACCACGGCTACCGGATGGTCGAGCCAGTCGGCAAACGCGGCGAGGAAGGTCGAGGTAAAACCGGCCTCGCCCCAGTTGTTGAAGATGAACCCCAGGTTGGAAAAGGCACATGGCTGCAGGAATAGAAAGCCATTGATATCGTCTTCGAAGGCGCACAGCGGGCAGGTGAAGTTGTCGCTCACCCCCGGCATCCACTCCTCCAGGCTGTCGAACAGCGGCTCGCCGACTTCGCGCCGGCACTCCGGGCAGCCGGCTTCTTCAAGAAAGCCTTCGGTCGGCGTATAGATGCAGCGCTTGAGCATCACTTCCAGGCCGTTGACCGGCTGATCGAACGGCAGCAGCTCAGGCCGCAGGGCGATCTTGCGCGCGCCTGGCGCCAGCGCGTAGGCCATGCGATTGCCGCTGCGCCCACAGGTGCTCAACTGCTCCTCGACGATTTTCTCCCTGACCAGCCAGCGCAGGATCGCCCGCGCGCGGGCCTCGTGCACCGGGACGGTGGACAGCTTGGGGACGATGATGCTCTGGGTGTTCATGAACAAGGCAGGCCTGGGACTTCAATAATCGGCCAATTCTACCCCCTGCTCAGCTCGTCAGGTAGCGAACAATCAAGGCCACACCGCTGGCCAGTACCAGCCAGGTCACCAGCCGCACGAAGGCTTCGCGGGAGAGTTTGAAGCTCAACCGACGGCCGATCCAGGTGCCCAGAAACATCACTGGCAGTAAGCACGCCGCCAGCAACAGCAGGCTTATGTCGGCATACACCCCGGCGATAACGAACAACGACAGGCGCACGATGGTGCTGCAGCTGATCAGCGCGCACTGGGTCGCGCGGGCCTCATCCTTGGAATCCAGCCGTGCATTCAGGTAGATCGCATAAAGGAAACCACCACTGCCGAACATGGCGCCGAACAGCCCGCCGACGGTTCCCATGGGCACCGCCCAGAGCGGATTCAGACGTGTCGGCCGGGTTTTGATCGCCAGGCCATAAATGGCATAGGCCGTAACAAACACGCCCATCAGCAGCAACAGCAGGTCTGATTTGAGCTGCAACAAAAACACCACGCCCAAAATGCAACCGATAGCCATGAACGGCAGCAGCCGCAGCAACTCGGTGCGGGCGACGTCCTTGCGCGACGGCAGCAGGTTGCCAAACGCCGCGATGAAGTCGAGCAGCACCAGCAGCGGCACCACCTTGGACAGCGGCATGAAATGAATCAACACCGGCGCTGCAATCAACGCCGTACCAAAGCCGGCAATGCCGAACACGATGTAAGCGGCGCTGACCGCGAGCAGCACGGGTAGCCAGTCGAGGCCGGTAAACGGCAATTGAGCGAGCATGCAAGTCCCTCCCTGGGCAATGCGCAAAGGTAGCATTCCAGCGCATGCTCGGTGCAGAGGGCGATGCACAAGCCGGCCTTGTCCTTTATGATGCCGAACATGATCAAAGACCCTTTCGAACGACTCGGCCTCGACCGCGAGGTCCTCACCGTCAGCCAACTCAACGGCCGCGCCCGCGTGCTGCTCGAGGACGTGTTCCGCAACGTCTGGGTTGAGGGCGAGATTTCCAACCTGGCCCGGCCCGCCTCTGGCCACATCTACTTCACCCTCAAGGACAGCGGCGCGCAGGTGCGCTGTGCGCTGTTCCGGCAGAACGCCACGCGCGTGCGTCAGGCACTGCGCGATGGCCTGGCAGTGCGCGTGCGCGGCAAGGTCTCGCTGTTCGAGGGGCGTGGCGACTATCAGCTGATCCTCGATACGGTCGAACCGGCTGGTGACGGCGCCCTGCGCCTGGCCTTCGAAGCGCTGAAAGAGAAACTCAGCGCCGAAGGCCTGTTCAGCACCGAGCGCAAGCAGCCACTACCGGCGCACCCACAACGGATCGGTATCATCACCTCGCCGACCGGCGCGGTGATCCGCGACATCATCAGCGTGTTTGGCCGGCGCGCGCCGCAGGTCGAGCTGAACCTGATCCCGACTGCCGTGCAGGGCCGCGAGGCGATCAACCAGATCGTGCGCGCCCTGCGCCTGGCCGACAGCCGTGGCTTTGATGCCCTGATCCTGGCCCGTGGCGGCGGTTCGCTGGAAGACCTCTGGTGCTTCAACGAAGAAGCGGTAGCGCGAGCGATTGCCACCTGCGTGACGCCCATCGTCAGTGCTGTAGGCCATGAAACCGACGTTTCGATCAGTGACTTCGTCGCCGACGTACGCGCACCCACGCCGTCCGCTGCCGCCGAGCTGCTGGCCCCGGACAGCAGCGGTTTGCAGCTGCGCCTTGAGAGCCTGCGACGGCGGCTGTTGCTACGGATGCAGAACCGCCTGAGCCATGACCGCCTGCGCGTCGAAGGCCTGGCCCGCCGCCTGCGCCATCCCGGCGAACGCCTGCGCCAACAGGCGCAGCGTCTGGACGATCTGGACATGCGCCTGCGCCGCGCCTTTGCGCTGAACATGCGCGCACGTCAGGAGCGCCTCGGCCGCCTCGACACGCGCCTGGCCGCGCAGCATCCGGGGCGCACGCTGAAGTTGCTCGGCCAGCGCCTGGACAGTCTCGCCGAGCGCCTGCCACGAGCCATGCGCGAAACCCTCAAGGACCGCCGCCAACGCTTCCAGGCCCAGTTGCAGACCTTGCAGGTGGTCAGCCCGCTGGCGACCCTGGCGCGTGGCTACAGCATCCTCCTGGATGAGCGCGGCCAGGCCATCCGCAGCGCGGCGCAGACGCGCAACGGTCAACGCCTGACCGCTCGCCTCAACGAAGGTGAGCTGCAGGTGCGGGTCGAAGACAACCACCAGACTCCGGTCACCCTTTCGCTATTGGATTGACACATGCCCCGTTTGCTCGCCCCGCTGCTTGCCCTGTCCTTGCTGCTGCTGACCACTGCGGCCCAGGCCAGCTACATCACCCGCACCCTCAACAAACCAGTGCCGGGCGGCGTCGCCGTGGTCGACCTGGGCCCTGCTGCCAACGCTCCACAAGCGCGCTTTGACGGCAAGCCGGTGCTGGTGGTCAAGGAGCAGGACAACTGGCTGGCGATCGTCGGCATCCCGCTGACGCAGAAGCCCGGCACTGCCACCCTCAGCCAGGGCAACCGCAGCCTGCCGTTCACCGTCGGCAGCAAGAAGTACCCCGAGCAGCACATCACCCTGAAGAACAAGCGCCAGGTCAACCCAGACCCGGCCGACCTCAAGCGCATCGACCGCGAGCTGGCCGAGCAGATCAAGGCCTACCGCAGCTTCAGCCCGGCCCTGCCGAGCAACCTGATCCTCGACAAACCGGTCAACGGGCCGCTGTCGAGCAAGTTTGGCGTGCGCCGCTTCTTCAACGGTGAAGAGCGCAATCCGCATGCCGGGCTGGACTTTGCCGTACCCGCCGGGACGCCGATCAAGACCCCAGCCAACGGTACGGTGATCCTGATCGGTAACTACTTCTTCAATGGCCAGACCGTGTTCGTCGACCACGGCCAGGGCTTTATCAGCATGTTCTGCCACATGTCGAAAATCGATGTGAAGAATGGCCAGCAGCTGCGCCGTGGCGACGTGGTTGGCCGGGTCGGCGCGACCGGTCGCGCCACCGGCCCGCACATGCACTGGAACGTCAGCCTGAACGATGCGCGGGTTGATCCGGCGATTTTCATCGGGGCGTTCCAACCCTGAGCGCAGGCCAGGCAAGAGCTTCCCTGCCACCGGGAAGCTCTTGCGCTGATGAAATGGACTGCGCAATTTAATCGGGTTCTGAATTTGATCGCAGCGATTCAATCTCGCCAACTGCACATTCTTGAACATTTATCTCAATTATTTTTCAAGGCTTGCCAACCCTCACCGCTGTGGTTAGGGTTGAAGCCATGAAAACCTCCAGCACCCTCATTTTGCTCCGCCAACACCGCAGCCTCTGCTTGGTCAGTGCCCGACTACCAGGGTGAATCGCGTCGCCTCGCCTATTCATCTCGTTATCGTCCGGCAGGCCCGATCTCGGCCGCACCCAAAAGGATTATTCGCATGACCATGCTTAAAGACCCGTCGAAGAAATATCGCGCCTTCCCCACCATCGATTTGCCCGATCGCACCTGGCCATCCAAGACCATCACCGAAGCGCCGATCTGGTGCAGCTCGGACCTGCGTGATGGCAACCAGTCGCTGATCGAGCCGATGGATGCGGAGAAGAAGCTGCGCTTCTGGAAGACGCTTGTGCAGGTTGGCGTGAAAGAAATCGAAGCGTCGTTCCCCTCTGCCTCGCAGACTGATTTCGACTTCGTGCGCACCTTGATCGAAGGCGGCCACATCCCGGATGACACCACCATCCAGGTACTGACCCAGGCCCGCGAAGACCTGATCGCACGCACCTTCGAGTCGCTGCGTGGGGCGAAAAAGGCCATTGTTCACCTGTACAACGCAACCAGCCCGTCGTTCCGCCGCATTGTCTTCAACCAGGACAAGCAAGGCGTCAAGGACATCGCCGTCAACGCCGCCAAGCTGTTCGTCAAATACGCAGCGCAGCAGCCCGAGACGCACTGGACCTTCCAGTACTCGCCAGAGACCTTCAGCGCCACCGAACTGGAGTTCGCCAAGGAAGTCTGCGACGCCGTGACCGAGGTGTGGAACCCGACGCCTGAACACAAGATCATCTTCAACCTGCCAGCTACCGTTGAAGTGGCCACGCCGAATATCTACGCCGACCAGATCGAGTGGTTCTGCCGCAACGTCAATCGCCGCGACAGCGTGATCATCAGCCTGCACTGCCACAACGACCGTGGCACTGGCATTGCTGCCACCGAACTGGGCCTGATGGCCGGTGCCGACCGCGCCGAAGGCTGCCTGTTCGGCAACGGCGAGCGCACCGGCAACGTCGACCTGGTGACCCTGGCGCTGAACCTCTACACCCAGGGCATCGACCCACAGCTGGACTTCTCCGACATCGACGGCGTGCGCAAGGTCGTCGAGGAATGCAACCAGCTGCCAGTGCACCCGCGTCACCCGTACGTCGGCGACCTGGTTCACACTGCGTTCTCCGGCTCGCACCAGGACGCCATTCGCAAAGGTTTCAGCAAGCAGCAGGAAGGCGAGCTGTGGGAAGTACCGTACTTGCCGATCGACCCGGCCGACATTGGCCGCAGCTACGAGGCGGTGATCCGCGTCAACAGCCAGTCGGGCAAAGGCGGCATCACCTACTTGCTTGAACAGGAATACGGCATCAGCCTGCCGCGCCGCATGCAGATCGAGTTCAGCCAGGTCGTACAGGGTGAAACCGATCGCCTGGGCCTGGAAATGACCGCCCAGCAGATCTACAAGCTGCTGCACAAGGAGTACCTCCAGGCCAACGCCCCGTACGCCCTGGTCAGCCACCGCCTGCAGGAAGAAAACGGCAGCAGCAAGGTCGAAGTGGAAGTAGCCGGTGAAGGTGAAACCAACCTGCACTGGCACGGCAAGGGCAATGGCGCGCTGGAAGCACTGGCGGCCTGCATGCCGGTTGCGGTAGAAATCATGGACTACAACGAGCATGCCATCGGTGCCGGCACCAACGCCAAGGCTGCCGCCTACATCGAGCTGCGCGTTGCCGGTGGCCGCCCGGTGCATGGTGTGGGTATCGATGAAAACATCACTACCGCAAGCTTCAAGGCGCTGTTCAGTGCCCTGAACCGCTCACTGAGCCAGGAACAGGCGCAAGCCGCCTAAGGCCACGGCCTGTGCAAAAGCCCGCAGCGATGCGGGCTTTTTTGTGCGCGTGGGTTTATTGCCGGGGCCATCATTTTGCCGCGAAGACTGGATATACTGCTGCAGCCCTTTCCCACTCATGCAAGGACCCCCATGAGCCAGCTGCAGGACTGCTACCGATGAGTGTCTCGCTAAGCGAGCAGATGGCGGCAATGGCACTTGTCGATCAGCTTCGCCATCGCGAGATGGAAATCCAGGAGTACCTCGACCTGCCGCAACGCCGCGCCGATGTGGCCGAGCGCATCCGTACCTACTACAAGAACAACGGCATCCGCTTTAACGACGCCCAGATCGAACAAGGTGTGCACCAGTTTTTCTCGAGCAGGCTGATGTTTGAAGCACCGCCCCTGAGTCGCAAGCAACGCCTGCTGGTGCGCCTGATCATGGCACGGCGGTTGTTGCTAACCTGGGCCTTCACCCTACTACTGTTTGGCCTGCTGATCCTCGGCGGCAACGCCCTGATGGAGCAGCGCGAGAATCTCAGTGCGCTCAATGTCAGCGAAAGCCAGGACTATCAGCAGCGACTGCTCGCCCGCCTCAACGCCATGCCGTTACCTGCCGACGATCCTAGAGTGGTAATTCCATGACTCCGATCGCACTCAGTCGCGCCCTCGAAGACAATTCGCATCAGGCCGAACAGCAACTGCGCGAGGCCGAACAGGCGTTGTATGCAGGGTCCGATTACGAGGCCCAGCTCGAACACCAGATAGCCTCGAAGCTGGGCGATATCGCCAGCCTGCAACTGCAAGACACCTCCGGGCTGGATGCACGCGCCCGCCAGCAGTTGGAACAACGCGAGCAGGCCCAAGCCGCACTGTTGAGGGCCCTGCAGCAGGCCGAGCAGATCATCGCCAATACGCTGGCCAAACACTATGCACTGTGCGAGGACATCGCTAAGCTCGAGGCCCAAATGCATGAGCAGCTTGAACAGGACCCTGAGTCGCGCCAGTTGCTCAGAGAGCTTGAGGCAGCCCAGCAGGCCGAACGTGGCGGCAACAGCAGCTACGAAGAGATTCGCAATGAGTGTACGAGCAAGTTGCAGGACTACGCCGGCAGCCGACTGTACAGTTTCCTCAAAGCGCGCAACTACGGCACCGAACGCTATCGCCCCAAGCCACTGCAGCGCCCGCTCGACAACTACCTGGCCAGGTGCGTCGACTTTCACCGCAACCAGGCCAACGAGCAGATTCTGCTGACCATGCAAGCGCGCAACGAAACCGTGCGCCAGGCCCGCGGCGCCCTGCTCGAACAACTGCAGACGCAATACCAACGGCAACTGGAGCAAGCTCGCGAAGTGCTCGGCATGCAAAACCTGCTGGCTGAGGAGCAGATGCTGAGCGCTCTGCTGAGCGAATCAAAAGCCCGCGCCACTTCGCTGCAGGTGCAGTTGCACGAGTTCGCCGAACAGCGCGACCCGTACTTGGCGAGCATCCGCCAGACCATCACCGAGTGGCTCAAGGCCCGCCCCCTGGCCGAGCTGATCGCAGCCGCCGCGCAAACCCCGGACACCTGTGACGACATGCTCGTGGCCGAGTTGCAGCTGCTGCACGGGCGCCTGAACGCGTTCCGGCAAGGCCAGAAAACCCTGCAGGACCGAATAGCGGATAAGCGCCGGTATTACGAGCGAGCAAAGGCCATCGAGCACGGCCTGCGTACCGAGCACTTCAAGGACGCTTACCACGAATACACGCTGCGTCACCCCATCGAGCAGATTCTCGGCGAGTACATGCGCGGTGCCGCCGACCAGCGGGCCATTGAAGACACGCTCAACGAGGGTCGCATGTACATGCCGCCGAGCCATCGTGATCTTACGTACATCTGGGATTCGTACAGCTCCGGCGACGCTGCCGGCAGGTCCAGCGGCGACAGCGGTTCCTGGACTTCCAAAAGCTCCAATGTTGGCGGGACCCGCACTAAACACATTCGTTGAGCTATCCCATTCAGCCCCCTACTCATGCAAGGACTCCCATGAGCCAATACCTCGAACGCGCCCTCGAAGGCCTGCGCAAACTTGGCATTTCCTTTGGCCAGCCAGCGCCACCTGCACCGGTACTGATGCTGCTGAACAAGGTCGCGCACTATGACAACCAGCGCATCACCGGCATCGCCGCGGTGTTGCAGCAGGCCACCCTGTTCAACCAGACCGTGCGTGAACAGATCGCCGGCATGGACATCTCCGACCGCTACATGAACGTCACCGACAGCTTCACCTCGATTCGTGAAGATGCCGCCGCCATGGCGTCGTGGATGGACGACGGTCGCCTCGATACCCTCGAGCGGCTGAAGATGGGCTGGATGCACATGGTCCGTGGCTCGATCCCGAGCCGCTTCGAGGACATCCGCAAGCACTACCTGGACGTCAGCGCAGCCGCCAGCGACCAGATCAGCCGCGAAAGCCAGATTCTGGAGTCGTACACGGACTTCCGCCTGGCGATGAAAACCGCCGAAGTGGACGCACAGGAAGTGCTCACCCTGGCCGCCAAGGCACTGCAGCAGCGCACCGAGGCACTGGACGCAGCCAACGTCAGCGTAACGGCCGCCGAAGGTGCAGAACCTGCCCGCCGCGCCGCGCTGGAACTGAGCCGCGACGAGGCAGTTCGGGCGTTGCAGGACGAAGACAAGCGCTACCAGATCATCAAGGACATCGCCGATGATCTGCGCGTGGGCTACAACACCGCCGAGATGGTGTTTGCCCGCATCAGCCAGGTGCATGTGGTCAAGGAGCGCCAGTACCAGCGCATGGTGTCGTTCTTTGCCACCAACGAAGTGGTGCTCACCAGCCTGGCGGTGTCGTTCACTGCCAACAAGGGCATGGCCGAAGCCACCCACACCCTGAACGCCACCACCGACGGCATCAACAAGGGCCTGGAAACCTTGGGCGAGTCGGGCAGCAAGCAACTGGAAGCAGCAGTCAAAGCCAGCTATGGCTCGACCCTGAGGGTGGAATCGGTGCGCGCCCTGGCCCAGGCTACACTGGACTTCCAGAGCGAAATGAAAGGCCTGACCGCCACCTACCGCGCCGAGTCGACCAAAGCCGCGCAGGAAATCGCCGACGCCGTCGAAGATGCCAAGCGCGCGTTCTCTGCGCTGCTGACCAAAGCAGCGCAGTAACACCCCGCCACCTGGCGGCCCCGTCCGGGGCCGCTTCTGGATTTGTCTGGATACACCGCCCGCGCGCATACCCTGACAGCGCTAAACGTCCAGCTATTTACTGTGACGCGACAACTAATTAAACATGCACTGACATGGATCAACACTTTGTTTATTGCACTAAAGTTGGGCAGCAAATTCTCCGACGAAATACGTCGCTTCTTACCTTCGCTTTATTTGATTAAACATTTAACATAGTGGCTGCGTGCCACCAATGACAACAACAGCTTTGGCACTCGCCATATTTACTTCTGCTCACAAGTATATCGAGGCCAAAGCCAATGTTGACCAACGCACCGCTACGCCAGAAACTGTTGTTGATATTGCTGTTCCCCCTGCTCGGCTTTCTGGTGCTAGCCGGCCTGTTTCTGAACGACAACCTGCGCACCCTGCGGGACATGCAGGCCACCGTCAGCGCCAGCGGCACTGCCCAGTCGATCAGCCAGCTGATCACCCGCCTGCAACGCGAGCGTGGCGCCAGCGGCGTGTTCATCGGTAGCCTGGGCAAGAACATGGGCGATCGCCTTGGGCAGTTTCGCCAGGACAGCAGCGCTGCACTGGAAACACTGCGCAACCTGCCGGAAAAATCCGCTGAGTTGAGCCAGACACTAAGCAGCCTCGAGCAACTTTCGGCGCTGCGTGGCCAGGTCGACGGTTTGAGCATCGACAGCACGCAATCCAGTCTACGTTATACCGAACTTATTCAACAGCTGATCGGCTATACCCATTCATTGGAAAACCGCGTCACCGATACTGCCGTGGTACAAGCGCTCAGCGCGCTCAATCAATTTATCGAACTCAAGGAGCGCGCGGGCCGTGAGCGCGTTATCCTCGGCCTGGCATTCAATCAGGATCACTTCGATGCGGCACTGTTATCGCGCTTTAGCCGTAACCTGGGTGAATTCACCGCTTATAGCGAAGGTTTTTTGCGCAAGGCACCCGCCGGCGTATTGAGCCAATACCAGAACGCTCTGCAAAGCTCGGCAGCGCTGGAAGTGGCAAAACTGCAGAAACTGGGTTTCGACGTACCGCTGGGCCAGCCTCTGAATACCAAGCCTGAAGCCTGGTTTGAACTTGCGACCCAACGCATCGACCAAATGAGCGAAGTCGAAACCAGCCTGGCGCAGACCGTCGGCCAACTTGCCGACCAGGCCCGCAGCGGCGCCGCCCGCGCGCTCTGGCTGACCGCTATTGGTGCAGCGCTGGCGCTGCTCTGCGTGGCCCTGCTGGCATCACTGATCATCCGCAGCATGGGCCGGGCGGTGCATGACATCAACGCCACCCTGAATGCCCTGGCCGGCCGCGATCTGACCGCACGCACCCACTATCGCAGCCAGGACGAATTCGGCCAGATCGCCGCCAACCTCAACCGCATGGCCCAGGAGATCACCGAGATCGTCCAGGAGATCGGCAGCGCGACTGCTCAGGTGGCCACGGCTGCCGAAGAGTCGTCGACCGTCACCCTGCAAACCAGCCGCAGCGTCGAACAGCAACGCCAGAGCACCGAACTGGTTGCCACCGCGATCAATGAAATGAGCGCCACCGTGCGCGACGTGGCCCAGAGCACCAGCGATGCAGCCAACCTCTCCCAGCAGATCCATGGCAGCACCGTGGTGGGCCGCGAGGAGATCGAAACCACCATCACGCTGATCCGCGAGTTGTCCAGCCAGGCCCAGCAGACCGCCACCATCATCGATGAGCTTAAGGACGAAAGCGACGCCATCACCTCGGTGCTGGACGTGATTCGCGGCATCGCCGAGCAAACCAACCTGCTCGCCCTCAACGCCGCCATCGAGGCCGCCCGCGCCGGCGACCATGGCCGTGGCTTTGCTGTCGTCGCCTCGGAAGTGCGCACGCTGGCTCAGCGCACTCAGGAGTCGACCGGCAATATCCAGCAGATGATCAGCAACCTGCAGGCAGGCTCGGACCGCGCCAACGCCTCGATGCTGGAGACCCTGAGCAAGGCGCAGTCAGGCGCCGAGCGGATCGGTAGGGCCGGCGAATTGCTCGGCAATATCGCCGAAGGCGTGGCCACCATCAACGACCGTACTATCCAGATCGCCTCGGCCGCTGAAGAGCAGAGTGCGGTCTCGGAAGACATCAGCCGCAACGTCAACGAGATCAACGACCTGGTCATCCAGGTCAGCGCCGGCGCCCAGCAGACCGCCGTCACCAGCCAGGAACTGGCGCGCCTGGCCGAGCATCAGCAGCAACTGGTCAGCCGCTTCCGCCTGGCCTGACTGCCAGCAGCTTTATCCAAGGCAAAAAAAAGGGGCGCTGACCAAGCGCCCCATAAGCCGTGCAGCACACAACGAATTCAATCAGTCGAACAATGCCAGCGCCTCGGCGCTGCATTCGGTAATGCGGTTCCAGTCGCCGGTCTTGATCCAGCTGCTGTCAAGCATCCAGGTGCCACCCACGCACATCACGTTGTTCAGCGCCATGTAGTTGCGCACATTGCCTGGATTGACGCCGCCGGTTGGGCAGAAGCGGATATCGCCAAACGGCCCGCCAAAGGCCTTGATCGCTGCCACGCCACCGCTGATTTCGGCTGGGAACAGCTTGAAGCGGCGGTAACCGAGGGCGTAGCCCTGCATGATCTCCGACGGTGTGCTGATGCCTGGCAACAGCGGAATGTCACTCTCTACACCGGCAGCGAGAATGTCGGCAGTGATCCCCGGGGTCACCACAAACTGCGCGCCTGCGGCCTGGACAGCAGTGAACATGCTGCGATCAAGCACAGTGCCGGCGCCGATGCACAGTTCCGGGCGCTGCTCGCGCAGCACTTCAATGGCCTTCAAGCCATGCTGCGAGCGCAGGGTTACTTCCAGCGTGCGAATGCCGCCAGCGGCCAGCGCATCGGCCAGCGGCAGGATGTCCTGCTCACGGGCGATGGTAATCACCGGCAGGATCCGTGCAGCGGCGCAGATCTTATCGATCCGCGCGGTTTTTTCGGCCATCGACAGCAAAGGCTGGGGGCGTTCAAGGGTGGTCATGACAGTGGATCCTTGGCTCATGGGCACCAGTAGATGCTCAGGGGGTCGTGAAGAAAGGCGCGAATCGGCATTTCGCTGGGGTCATCGCCCGCCAGCGCGGCGCGCAGGGTCGCCAGCTTGCCGGCCCCCTGCACAGACAAAGCAGTAAAGGCAGCGCTGGCCAGCAAGGCGCGGGTCATGCTCAGACGCTGATGCGGCACGCTGGGCGCAAGCATCGGCAACACTCGCTGCTCGCCAACCTTGGCCAGACCCTGGCGCAACAACGGGCTGGCCGGGAACAGCGAGGCGGTATGGCCATCGTCACCCATGCCCAGCACCAGTACGTCGATCGGCGGCAACTCGGCGAGGGCTTGATCGGCCTGCTCGGCGGCGGCCTCAAGGTTGCCGGCGTTTTGATACAGGCCGATGAAACGGGCCTTGGCCGCCGGGCCTTTGAACAGGTGCCGGGCCAACAGGCCAGCATTGCTGTCGGCATGCTCGACCGGCACCCAGCGCTCGTCGGCGAGGCTGACGGTGACCTTGGTCCAGTCCAGCTCGGCGCTGGCCAGCTGTTCGAGAAACGGCACCGGGCTACGCCCGCCAGACAACACCAGGCAGGCCTGGTCTTTACTGGCAATGGCCTGGCGCAGACGCTCGGCGACATCCGCCGCCAGGCGTGCAGCCAACGCCTCGGCATCAGCCAGTTGGTGCGTCGTGACGACGCTAGGCAGTTGCAGTTCAGATATCGCCATACCATGACCTCCCATCACGTGTAATCAGTGCAATCGAGCTCATCGGCCCCCAGGAACCGGCCGCGTAGGGCTTGGGCGCGTCACCGGCGTTTTTCCAGCCAGCGATCAGCTGATCGCACCACTTCCAGGCATATTCGATTTCATCCTTGCGCACGAACAGGTTCTGGTTGCCGCGCATCACTTCCAGCAGCAAGCGCTCGTAGGCATCCGGAATCCGCGCACTGCGCCAGGTGTCGGAAAAATTCAGTTGCAGCGGGCCGCTGCGCAGTTGCATGCCCTTGTCCAGGCCCTGCTCCTTGGTCATCACCCGCAGCGAAATACCTTCGTCCGGCTGCAGGCGGATGATCAGCTTGTTGCCGATCTGCAAGCGCTGTTCCGGAGCGAAGATATAGTGCGGGGTTTCCTTGAAGTGGATGACGATCTGCGACAGCTTGCCGGGCATGCGCTTGCCGGTGCGCAGGTAGAACGGCACCCCCGACCAGCGCCAGTTGCGGATATCGGCACGCAGGGCGACGAAGGTTTCGGTGTCGCTCTGGGCGTTGGCATTGTCTTCTTCGAGGTAGCCCGGCACTGGCTTGCCATCGCTGTAACCGGCGATGTACTGGCCGCGGACCACGGCGGTGCTGAGGGCCTCGCCAGTGATCGGCGCCAGAGCCTTGAGCACCTTGACCTTCTCGTCGCGGATACTGTCGGCCGAGAGGTCGCTGGGCGGGTCCATGGCAATCAGGCAGAGCAGCTGCAGCAAATGGTTCTGGATCATGTCGCGCAGCTGGCCGGCCTTGTCGAAGTAGCCCCAACGGCCTTCGATACCGACCTTTTCGGCCACGGTGATCTCCACATGAGAGATCGAATTCTGGTTCCACTGAGTCTCGAACAGGCTGTTGGCGAAGCGCAGGGCGATCAGGTTCTGCACCGTCTCTTTGCCCAGATAGTGGTCGATGCGATAGACCCGGCTCTCGGGGAAGAACCGCGCCACCGCATCGTTGACCCGCCGCGATGACTCAAGATCGTGCCCAATGGGCTTTTCCAGCACCACCCGGGTGCGCTCGACCAGGCCGGCGTTGTCGAGGTTCTCGCAAATCGCGCCGTACACCGCCGCCGGGGTGGCAAAGTAGGCGATCAGCGGCACGCCTGGGGCGGCCTGTTCAGCCAGGGTCTGATAGCCCTCGGGTTGGAGGAAATCCAGATGCAGGTAGCTCAGCCGGGCCAGAAAGCGCCCAAGCGTAGCCGCTTCAATATCGGCATCGGGGACAAACCGGCGCAGGTGCGCTTCGATGTTGGCCAGGTGCTGCTGGCTGTCACCGGCCTCGCGGGCCAGCGCCAGCAAGCGGGAATCGGCGTGCAGGAGGCCGGCACGGTCGAGCTGATAAAGCGCGGGGAACAGCTTGCGCAGTGCCAGGTCGCCCAAGGCGCCAAACAAGGCAAAGGTGCAAGGTTCAACACTGATTGCAGCCATGATGTTGGTTCTTTCCTAAAGTTGACCTAGGAATATCGTTTTCAACCGCACTTTTCAAGAGGTAATGTAGTAAAAACCACAACATTACCGACAAGTGTTACAGACAAGTGGTAGATCAACCCCTACCGACAGTACGATACACAACCCTGCAAAAAGCCTGCTGTAACGCCAGCCGGCTGTCTTCTCGACCCAAGGACATACCATGGACCGCGTGCGCAACCTCCTGGAACAGATCCAGGGACGCCTCGATGAGCTGAACAAGGCCGAACGCAAAGTCGCCGAAGTCATCCTGCTCAACCCGCAACAGGCCACCCGTTTCAGCATCGCCGCACTGGCCCAGGCGGCCAAGGTCAGCGAGCCGACCGTCAACCGCTTCTGCCGCTCGTTCGGCGTCAGCGGCTACCCGGAACTCAAGCTGCAACTGGCGCAGAGCCTGGCCAGCGGCGCCGCCTACGTCAGCCGTGCGGTCGAGGCTGATGATGATCCGGCCGCCTACACCCAGAAGATCTTCGGCAGCGCCATCGCCTCGCTCGACAGTGCCTGCCAGCAACTCGACCCGCAGCAGGTCAGCCGCGCCGTCGACATGATGATCCAGGCCCGCCAGATCCACTTCTTCGGCCTCGGCGCCTCGGCCCCGGTGGCACTGGACGCCCAGCACAAGTTCTTCCGCTTCAACCTGGCCGTGTCGGCCCACGCCGACGTGCTGATGCAGCGCATGCTCGCCTCGGTAGCACACACCGGCGACCTGTTCGTGCTCATCTCCTACACCGGGCGCACCCGTGAGCTGGTCGAGGTTGCCCGCGTCGCTCGCGAAAACGGCGCCTCGGTGCTCGGCCTGACCGCCGCCGGCTCGCCGCTGGCCAACGCCTGCAGCATGAGCCTGCATATTCCGCTGCCGGAAGACACCGACATCTACATGCCGATGACTTCGCGGATCATCCAACTGACCGTGCTCGACGTCCTGGCCACCGGCATGACCCTGCGCCGCGGCGTCGACTTCCAGCCGCACCTGCGCAAGATCAAAGAAAGCCTCAACGCCAGCCGCTACCCGATCGAGGACGACGAGCTCAATTGAGCCGGTGCGCCTGCAGGCTCAGGTGCGCCTGCTCGCCCGGCGCCAGGCTCAGGCCAGCGGTGCTGCCGCTGGCGGCTTCGACACAGACGAAGCGCTGACTCTCGCGGCCACTGACGCCCATCAGCGGACGGCTGCCGGGGTGCCAGACCACGGTGTCGTCGCTGTCGCCGGTATCGATGCACAGCTCGCGGTCCCAGGTCGGGTCGTGCAACTGCACCGATGAGGTGCCTGGATACACTCGCTGGCACCCGCCACCGACCTTCAAGGCGCCCTTCTGCCGGCAGCTCTGCCGGCTCAGCTGGTCATAACCTTCAATGTTTTCGAGCCCAGACAGCGCTATCTTGGCAACGTCACTAATACGCCAGTAAGCCAGCAGAGCATGACTCAATTGGCAGGTTTCGCTGTCCTGATGCACGGTGCTGAGCTTGAGCTCCATGTTCTTGCCGAGCCGCGCGTGCAGGTCGACCTGCCACTCACACAGCTGCAACTGCCACACCAGGGTCACACCGTCATCGTCGGATGTGCTGCTCAGCAGCTTCCAGTCCAGTAGCCGGGCCCAACCATGGGTAGGCCACAGGTCTTCACTGGGGTGGCGCCCGTACCAGGGCCAGCACACCGGCACTCCCCCGCGGATCGCGCCAACTTGCGGCCATTGCTCGGCGCACCACAACCACGGTCGTTCGCCGCTCGGCTGAAAGTGCAGCAGTTGCGCACCCTGACGGCTGAACACCGCCTGGCAGTGCGGGTGATCGATGATAAGGACATCGCGCTGTTGATGACGCTCCCACTCGAAGACGGGTCTTGGCCGCTGCGGGGTGAACAAGCAGTGGAGCGGATGTTCGGGCATGGCTGGTAACTCTTGTTGTCATTAGGGCCATCGGGTTGAAGGCGGCTTGATTCGGTAGTAGCCGGCAATGCTGGGGGCGCTGCGCGCCCCTTTCCGACCGGTCCGGCGCCCCGGCAAGGCCGCTCCTACAGAGATCGCGCCGTCCTTGTAAGAGCGGCCTTGCCGGGGCGCCGGACCGGTCGGAAAGGGCTGTAAAGCAGCCCCCCGGCGCACTACGATGGCGTAAATTTACAACATTTAGCCTCAGAATGACGACTGAATCTTCAGCCCTGCGACCAGCGCGTTGTCGACTTCATCAACCCCACCTGGGCTTTTGATGTACTGCAGGTTGGGCCGCACGGTCAGCCAGTTGGTGACGTGGAAACCGTAGTACAGCTCGGCGTTGTACTCGGTGCGCTGCAGCGGCACAAAGCCCATGTCGTTGTAATCACTGATACCGCTCTGTGCGTTGAGCTGCTCGGCGCGCTTTTTCACGTCATCGTTGACGTGGATCCGGGCGATGCCGAAGCCGATGTCATCCTTGGGCCGTGAATCGAAAGCGCCTTTGTAGACCATGCCGACTTGCTGGTAGTTGTCGACCACGTTGGTGGCCTTGTCGTGCACGGTGAAGTTGGCGAACAGGCTCAGGCCGCGATTGACGTCACCGGCATGTGCGGTGACTTGCTGCTGGGCCACCACCCACCAGCCGTGCTTGCTCGAGTGCGACTTGAAGCCGACGCCGCTGATGCCCTGGGCGTTGCCGTTGACATCCTTGTAGACGTCATCGGCCGAGGCCGTGCTGTAGTAATAACCCAGGCGGTATTCACCCGGCAGGCCATTGACCTTGGGCTGCCATACCGCCTCGACCGGAATGATCGCGCCTTTGGTGCCACTGCCGCTGAGCTTGAAGCCGTTGCCGGTTTCGAGGTTGGACGGGTTCTGCTCGAACGCACCGACCTGCACGAAGACTTCCGGGGTGATGTTGTACTTGACCCGCAATGCCCACTGGCTGACCGGCCAGTTGTACCAGATGCCGCCGACCCAGTTACCCACCTGCGAGCCGCAGAACGCCAGGTTCTGGAAGTCGCAAGGGAAGCTGTTGAAGTCCTCGCCCGGGCCATAGCGGCCGAATTTGACGTCCAGCGCGCCATCGAAATACTTCTGCTTGATCCACATCTGGGTCAGCCGCCAGGTCTGGCCGCGGCCCCAGACTTCCTGCACCGAACTGAACTGACCGGCGCGCGGGTCGCTGATGCGGTCGTTGGACAGGTTGCGGCCGCTGCGCTCGGTGACCGCCAGCTTGAACTCGGTGTCGTGCCAGCCGAGGATTTTCTCCAGGTCCAGGTGCATGCCGAGGGCGAACTGGTCGCTGTAGCGCGCAGTCTTGTCGTCGTTGTAACCGCCATTGAGGTTGCCGGCGACCTCACCGACGTAGTCGAGGGTGAAGTCGTAGCCCTTGTCGAGCAGCTCGGTGCGGGTGCCGCCCCAGTCGCCACTCATCCATTTCGATTCGCTGGAGAAGGCCTCGGCGGCCTGTACGCTGCTGCTGCCGACCACGGCCAGCAAGGCCAGCGAACCCAACGTGCTGATGCGATTGCGATGTTCCATCCCTGTGCGTCCTCTTTTCTTGTTATGAAGGGTCCAATCAACGGCCCGCGATGTGGGCAACGTTGTCTTGCAAGGGTGCGGCGTGGCGAGCCAGGTGCAGGCGCTCACCGGTTTGCGCGTCGAACAGCAGCACCCGTGCCGGGTCCAGCTGCAGGTTGAGAGTGTCGCCGACCTGGCAGCTGATATCCGGCGCCAGCCGGCAGCACAGCTTGGTCTGGTTGACGGTGACGAAGACCAGCAGGTCCGGCCCGGTCGGCTCGGTGATCTGGACTTCGGCGCGCAACAGCGACACGCCGTCGCCCTCCCCTGCACCGAGGCTGATCTGCTCGGGACGAATGCCGAGAATCACTTCACGGCCATCGAAGCCTTGGCTGGCCGCGCCAAGCACCAGCTCGCAGCGCGCCTGGCCACTGTCGAGCAGCGCCAGCACACGGCCGCCCTGCTCGCGCAGGTGCACCGGCAGGAAGTTCATCGGCGGCGAGCCGATGAAGCTGGCGACAAACTGGTTGGCCGGGTCGTTGTAGATCTGCTGCGGGGTGCCGAACTGCTGGATGATGCCGTCCTTCATCACCGCCACCTTGTCGCCCAGGGTCATCGCCTCGATCTGGTCATGGGTGACGTACACCGTGGTGGTTTTCAGCCGTTGGTGCATCAGCTTGATTTCGGTGCGCATCTCGACCCGCAGCTTGGCGTCAAGGTTGGACAGCGGCTCGTCGAACAGGTAGATCTTCGGCCGCCGCGCCAGCGCCCGGCCCATCGCCACGCGCTGCTGCTGGCCGCCGGAGAGCTGGCCCGGCTTGCGCGTGAGCAGGTGTTCGATCTGCAGCAGCTTGGCTACCCGAGCCACTTCTTCGTCGATGGCTGCCTGGGGCAGCTTGCGGATCTTCAGACCGAAGGCGATGTTGTCGCGCACGCTCATGGTCGGGTACAGCGCATACGACTGGAACACCATGGCGATGTCGCGATCCTTCGGGCTCATGCCGCTGACGTCGTCGCCATCGATCAGGATCGCCCCGCCGCTGATGCTCTCCAGGCCAGCGATGCAGTTCATCAAGGTCGACTTGCCGCAGCCGGAAGGGCCGACCAGGATCAGAAACTCACCATCCTTGATCGCCAGCTGGATGTCTTTGAGTGTGTCTGGCACACCAGTGCCGTAGGTCTTGTTGACGTTGCGAAGTTCGAGTGTGGCCATGACTTACCCCTTGACTGCGCCGGCGCTCAGGCCGCGCACGAAATACTTGCCTGCGACCACATAGACCAGCAGGGTTGGCAGGCCGGCGATCATTGCCGCGGCCATGTCGACGTTGTATTCCTTGGCCCCGGTGCTGGTGTTGACCAGGTTGTTGAGGGCCACGGTGATCGGTTGCGAATCGCCGCTGGAGAACACCACGCCGAACAGAAAATCGTTCCAGATCTGGGTGAACTGCCAGATCAGGCAGACCATGATGATCGGCGTCGACATCGGCAGAATGATCCGCCCGAAGATGGTGAAAAACCCGGCACCATCCAGCCGCGCCGCCTTCACCAACGCATCGGGGATGGTCACGTAGTAGTTGCGGAAAAACAGCGTGGTGAACGCCAGGCCATACACCACATGCACCAGCACCAGGCCAGCGGTGGTGTTGGCCAGGCCGAGCTTGCCGAGGGTGAACGAGGCTGGCAGCAGCACGGTCTGGAACGGCAGGAAGCAGCCAAACAGCAGCAGGCCGAAGAACACCTGCGAGCCACGGAAACGCCACATCGCCAGGACGTAGCCATTGAGTGCGCCGAGCGCGGTAGAGATCAGCACCGCCGGTACGGTGATCATGATCGAGTTCCAGAAATAGCCACTGACCGTGGCCCAGGCCTTGGCCCAGCCGATGCTGGTGACCACCGCCGGCCAACTGAGCAGGTTGCCGCTGCCGATGTCTTCCGGGGTCTTGAAGCTGGTCAGCAGCATCACCACCAGCGGCACCAGGTACAGCAGCACGGCAAACAGCAATACCGCATGAATGGCCAGCCGACTGAGGCTGATGGCCGGTTTGTCGAGGCGGCTAGTCATGGCGTTTGTTCCTCAGCTCCGAGTACAAGTAAGGCACCAGAATCGCCAGGATCGCGCCCAGCATAAGAATCGCGCTGGCCGAACCCATGCCCATCTGGCCACGGCTGAAGGTGAACGAGTACATGAACATGGCCGGCAGGTCGGACGAGTAACCCGGGCCGCCAGCGGTCATCGCCGCCACCAGGTCAAAGCTCTTGATGGCGATGTGCGAGAGGATCATCACCGCACTGAAAAATACCGGGCGCAGGCTGGGCAGTACCACCTGCCAATAGATCCGCGGCAAGCTCGCACCGTCGATCTGCGCCGCGCGGATGATCGACTGATCGACCCCGCGCAGGCCGGCCAGAAACATTGCCATGATGAACCCGGAGGCTTGCCAAACGGCAGCGATCACCAGGCAGTACACGACCCGGTCGGGGTCGATCAGCCAGTCCAGGCGAAAGCCTTCCCAGCCCCAGTCGCGCATCAGCTTGTCCAGGCCCATGCCCGGGTTGAGCAGCCACTTCCAGGCGGTGCCGGTGACGATCATCGACAGCGCCATCGGGTACAGGTAGATGGTGCGGATAAACCCTTCGCGGCGGATCCGCTGGTCCAGCAGGATCGCCAGCAGCACACCGATGACCAGGCTGATGCCGATGAACAGGCTGCCGAACACCAGCAGGTTCTTGCTCGCCACCCACCAGCGGTCGTTGTCGAGCAGGCGTGCGTATTGCGCCAGCCCTGCCCATTTGTAATTGGGCAAAAAGGTCGAGGTGGTGAACGAGAGGACAAAGGTCCACAGGATATAACCGTAGAAGCCCACCAGGATGATGACCATGGTCGGCGCCAGTACCAGTTTAGGTAACCAGCGCTGCACGGCGTCCAGGGGTGAGGCCCGCAGTTGCGCGGTCGCAGTAGTCATGGCAGCGATACCTGTCAGTACAGAACGTTAACTGAGGGTGGCGTACAGCCGCCGCGAGGACGGCTGCGCCGGACCAGCCGTTACTGGGCGGACTTGATCGCCGCGCCGAGCTTTTTCGCGGCATCGGCCGGGTCGGCCTTGGGGTCGTTGATGTAGTTGGTAACCACATCGAAGAACGCGCCCTGCACTGCCAGGTTGGTCGCCATGTTGTGCGCCATGCTTGGTTGCAGGCCGCCGGTCTGGGCGTCGGCAAGGAAGTCCTTGGCCGAGGTCTGCGCGCAGGCATCGAAGCCATGCTTGGCCATGTCGACGAGCATGTCCTTACGTACCGGGATCGAGCCTTTGTTGCTGCTGAACAGCTTCTGGAAGTCCTGGCTCATCACCACTTTGGCGATGTCCTGCTGGCCAGCCGAAGTGCCGGCGTCCTTCTGCTTGAACACCACCAGCGAGTCGATGTTGTAGGTGAAGGCCTTGTCGGTACCCGGGAACGGCACGCACTGGTAATCCTTGCCGGCGACCTTGTTGGCCAGGGTCCACTCGCTCTTGGCCCAGTCGCCCATGACCTGCATGCCGGCCTTGCCGTTGATGACCTTGGCGGCTTCCAGGTTCCAGTCCTGGCCTTTGCCGTCAGCGTCCATGTAGGTAGCGACGCGCTTGAGTTCGGTCAGCGCCTTGACCATGCCTGGTCCGGTCAGCACCTTTTGGTCAAGATCAACCAGCGCCTGCTTGTAACCGTCCGCGCCCATTACCGACAGCACCACCGCTTCGAATACGGTGCTGTCCTGCCATGGCTGGCCGCCGTGGGCGAGCGGGATGAAGCCGGCTGCCTTGAGTTTTTCGGCTGCGGCGTAGAACTCGTCGAGGGTGGTTGGCGCCTTCTCGATGCCGGCCTTGTTGAATACTTCGGGGTTGATCCACAGCCAGTTGACGCGGTGGATGTTGACCGGCACAGCGACATAGTCGCCCTCGTACTTGACGGTGTCGGCGACTTTCTGCTCCAGCAGGCCGTCCCAGTTCTGCTCTTTGGCCACGTCTTTGAGTACGTCACTGTCGAGCAGGCCGGTGGAGGCCCACTCCTGGATGTCCGGGCCCTTGATCTGGGCCACGCCTGGTGGATTGCCGGCCACGGCTCGGCTCTTCAGTACGGTCATTGCGGTGGCACCGCCGCCGCCGGCAACCGCGCCATCTTTCCAGATGAAGCCGTCTTTTTCGATTTGAGCCTTGAGTACATCGACAGCAGCCTTTTCGCCACCAGAGGTCCACCAGTGCACCACTTCGACCGAGCCTTTGGCATCGGCGGCAGACGCGCTCAGGGGCAGCAGGGAGGCGAGGGAAATCGCGGCGGCGAGACGCAGAGTGGAGTTCATCGCAATACCTTTCTTGTTGTTATGCAGGGCAAGACTGTCGCTTGCATTGCACAGGAGTGTAATAACCCGGCAAGGCGCCTCAGGTAACGAAGCGCTGTGCGATTGTCATCAGTTGGTTACATTCGCCGCGCGAGGCCCGTGGCAAGGCTTGGCGCCAGAGCCAGGGTGGGCAACAGCACGGCCTGATAAGCGTGATAGAGGTCCGGTTTGCCCGCCCATATCGTCGCACTGGGGAGGTTGTCCGGGCTCAATTCGTGGTGCCAGCCGCCGGCGTCGTTATCGATCAGATGGGCCTGGATGAACGCCCAGAAACGCACGTACCAGCACTGGTATTGCGCCTCCCCCGTGCGCTGCCACAACGCAGCGGCAGCGGCGCTGGCCTCGGCATGCACCCAGTGCAGGCGCTGGCGTACTACCGGGCGTTGTTGCCAGTCGAGGGTGTAGACGATTCCGGGGGCGCCGTCGGCGTGCCAGGCGTGCTGACAGGCGCTGGCAAACAGGCCGCGTGCGTCGGCCAGTAGCCACTCGGGTGTCGCTAGATCGGCCAATTGCAGCGCAGCTTCAAGGTGCAGCAGCAGCCGCGCCCACTCGAAGCCGTGGCCGGGAGTAACGCCGTAGGGTCGATAGCCATCGGCGCGGTTGTCGCTGTTGTAATCGGTGAGCGGCTGCCAGTGCAGGTCGAAGTGCTCGATCACATTGAAGCCATTGGCACGCGCATGGCCGTGGATCACCCGCTCGACGATGCGCAGCGCACGCTGCAACCAGATCGGCTCGCCAGTCACATCGGCAAGGGCCAAAAACGCTTCGGTGCCATGCATGTTGCTGTTGGCCCCGCGATAGGCCTCCTGCTGCTGCCAATCGCGACTGAAGCTTTCGCGCAGGGCACCCTCGCTTTCACTCCAGAAATGCGCCTCGATGATCTCGATGGCTTGCGCCAGCAAGGCCGGCGCAGCAGCGCTGCCGGCCACCTGCGCAGAACTCGCAGCGAGGGCAACGAAGGCGTGCAGGTAAGCGGCTTTGATGCTGTCGCCAGCGGCAGCGGCGTTGGCGTGCCAGCCGCCGTGCTCGACATCGCGCAGCGTGCCGGCCAAGGCGGCGATGCCGAGCTCAACCAGTTCCAGACAACCGGGCCTGCCTTGTAGATGAGCCAAGGCGAAGCTGTGGGTCATCCGCGCGGTGGTAATGGTGTCGGCAATTGCGTCGGCGGCGAGGTGGCCGTAGCTGTCGAGGTTGCCGAAGCCGAGTTCCAGCTGTGAGGCTCTGGCGAAGGCCAGCAAACGCTGCCCTTCGGTATCCAGCCAGGCACTATGCGGCCCGTCGATCAACGGCGATTGAGCATGATTCATCGGCCTGCTGCGTCCTTGTCGAGAACAGGCACGGCGCCTGTCGTGGCGGCCAAGTCTAGCCAGAGTGCTACGGCCAATAGGTCACAAAGGCCGCCAATGCTGTCACTGGCTGGTGACCAAGCGTTGCTCACTCGGCGCTGCGCGGCAGGCACAGGGTCACCCGCAGGCCGCCCTCGCGCAGGTTGAGCAAACTGACTTCACCGCCATGACTGTGGGCAATATTGCGCGCGATGCCCAGGCCCAGGCCATAGCCTTGCTGCTGCCCGGCCAAACGAAAATGCGGCTCGAACACCTGCTCCATTTGCTGCTGCGGCACACCCGGGCCGTGGTCATCGACCTGTAGCACAAAGCCCTCCGGGCCATCGATGATGCGCAGGTGCGCGCGCTCGCCGTACTTGATCGCGTTGTCGACCAGGTTGCCGATGCAGCGGCGCAGGGCCAACGCCTTGCCCGGATACGGCGCCAACGCCCGCCCCTCGACGGTGATACGGCCGTCACGCAGGTACGGTTCAGCGAGAATTTCCAGCAGCTGGTTGAGATCGATCGGCTCGATGTTCTCGTGGATATCCGTGTCTTTGACGCACTGCAGTGCGCCTTTGACCAACAGCTCCAACTCGTCCAAATCACGGCTGAACTGCGCTTGCAGGCGTTCGTCTTCAAGCAGCTCGACGCGCAGGCGCAGGCGCGTGATCGGCGTGCGCAAGTCGTGCGAGATCGCGCTGAATAGCTGGCTGCGCTCGGTCAGGTAACGGCTGATGCGCTCGCGCATACTGTTGAAGGCGCGACCTACCTCGACCACTTCGCTGCCGCCACCCTCGGTCACCGGCACTACATCGGCGCCCAGCGACAGATCGCGGGCCGCGCGGGCCAGACGCTTCAACGGTCGACTTTGCCAGTGCACCAACAGGCCGATGAACAGCAGCAACATGGCCGTGGTCAGGGCAATGAAGCCGATCTGCTGACGCGGCAGGCGCTCGGCCTCAAGGCTGGTGTAGGGCTCCGGCAGCAGCGAGGCGATGTACAGCCACTCGCCTTCGGCCAGGCGGATCTGGTTGACCAGCACCGGCGGGTTGAGCGGTTCCAGGGTCAGCGAATAATGCGCCCACGAGCGCGGCAATTCATCGAGCTTGAGGCCGCTGTTGAAAATACGCAGCTGATCGGGGCTGACAAACTCGACCGAAACTTCCACCTGCTGGCCGAGGCGCTCGTGCAGCACTTGCTGGAACACGTCGATGACTGCCCGCTTGCGCGGAGTGATCGGCAGCGTGGCCATGTCCAGCGGCTTGTCGTTGAGCGATACGAAAAAGCGCGTGCCGCCCATGCTGCGCAATTGGTCGAGGACCATTGGCCGATAGGCCACCGGCAACGAGCGGAAGTAACTGACACTGGCGCTCATCGAGTGGGCCAGGCTCTGCGCGCTGGCGCGCAGGCCCTGCAACTGGCTGGCGCGCAACTGCGCCACCCAGATCAAGCTCGACAGGCCCTGCGCCAGCAATACCACCAGCAGGGTCAACAGCAGCATGCGCCCCAGCAGCGAGCGCGGCAGCAGGCGCCAGCGGCGCTCAGTGGCTGCGGTTGACATGTGCCGCCAGCAGGTAGCCACTGCCGCGCACGGTGCGGATCAGCCGTGGCGGTTTGTCGGTATCGCGCAGGCGTGAACGCAGGCGGCTGACGGCCATGTCGACGATACGATCGAGCGGCATCGGCTCGCGGCCACGGGTAGCATTGCCGATGGTGTCGCGATCGAGGATCTGCTGCGGGTGGTCGAGAAACAGTTTGAGCAAAGCAAAGTCGGCGCCCGACAGAATCACCTCTTCACCGTCGCGGTGGAACAGTCGATGGCTGACGGTATCCAGCTGCCATTCGTCAAACGCCAGCACTGCACTGGCGGGCACTACCTGGCCAAACTCAGCACGCCGCAGCAAGGCCTTGATCCGTGCTTGCAACTCCCGTGGGCTGAACGGTTTGCCGAGGTAGTCATCGGCGCCCAGCTCCAGGCCGATGACCCGATCGGCCTCGTCGGAACTGGCGGTGAGCATGATGATCGGCACCCGCGACTGGCGCGGGTGCTGGCGCACCCAACGGCATAGGCTGAAGCCGTCTTCGTCGGGCAGCATCACGTCGAGAATCACCAGGTCACACGTCGTGCTGTCCAGCGCCTGGCGAAAACCCTGGCCATCGGCCTCGGCGCGCACCTGAAAGCCGGAGCGGCTTAGGTAGGTCTGCAGCAGTTCGCGGATGTCATGGTCGTCATCGACCATCAGGATCGATCGGGGGGCAGTGCTCACTGAAATACCTTCCTCTGGTGCACGCGGGTCTAGCTGCCCGCTGTTATTGAGGTCGTCTTGCCTGGAGCGGTGGTCAGTTGCGGGGCAAACTCATCGCCTGCTGCAGCGCCACACCGGCACCCAGCAAGCCGGAAAACTCAGCGGTGACCAACCATACCGGGATCCCGGCAAAATAGCCGCTCATGCAGCCCTTGTCGGCAAAGCTGGCAGCAAAACCGCTGCGCAGGAACAGCTCGGCAAACCGCGGGATCACGCCACCGACGATATACACCCCGCCGCGCGCGCCGAGGGTGAGTACGTTGTTGCCGGCAACCCGGCCAAGGAAGCAGCAGAACTGTTCGATCACGGCCAATGCCTGCGGCTCACCAGCCAGCGCAGCCTCGGTGACTTCAGCTGGGCTCAGGTGAACTGGCTGAACACCATCCAGCGCGCACATCGCCTGATACAAGCGCACCAGGCCGCCGCCGCTGAGCACGGTTTCGGCACTGACATGACCAATCTGGCTTTGGATCTGCTGATGGATCGCCGCTTCACGCGCGTTACCGACGGGCAGGTCGACATGGCCGCCCTCGCCTGGCACCGCCATCCACTCTTGCTGGTTGAGGCGCAACAAGCTGCCGACGCCCAGCCCGGTGCCAGGGCCGATCACCAGCGCCGGACGGGCTGGGTCGGCGTTACCGGCGCATACCGCCTGGAATTCATCTGGCAGCAAACTGGTCATGCCCAGCGCCATCGCCGAGAAGTCGTTGAGCAACAGCAGCTGCTTGACCTGAAGCATGTCGCAGAACGCCCGTCGGCTCAGCCGCCAGTGGTTGTTGGTGAACTGGAACTCATCGCCATCCACCGGCCCGGCAACCGCCAGACATACCGCCGCAAGCTCACCGCGTGCGATGCCCTGCTCCTGCAGGTACGCCTGGATCGCCTGCTCCAGACTGGTGTAGTCAGCAGTCGGCAACACCCGCACGGCGTGCAGCTGGTTGTCGCGCCAAAGGGCAAAACGTGCGTTGGTGCCACCGATGTCGCCAACCAGCAACTCATTCACTTGAGATTCTCCAGGCCAGAGGTAAAGGCGCTGGCGCCCTGTTCCGCTGAACTGAACGCCATGCGCATGAAACCAAACAGTTCGCGTCCGCAGCCCAGGTCATTGCCCTGGGGTGCAGGCGGCAGATCGCGGCGGGCCAGCTCTTCGGCCGAGACCATCACCCGCAAGGTGCCTTCGACACCATCAACGCGCACCATATCACCATCGCGCACGCGTGCCAGCGGGCCGCCGTCGAACGCTTCCGGGCAGACGTGGATCGCCGCCGGGATCTTGCCCGAGGCGCCAGACATACGCCCATCGGTGACCAGCGCGACCTTGAAGCCGCGATCCTGCAGCACGCCGAGAAACGGCGTCATCTTGTGCAGCTCGGGCATGCCGTTGCAGCGCGGGCCCTGGAAGCGCATCACCGCGACGAAATCGCGCTCCAGCTCACCGGCCTTGAACGCATCGGCCAATGCCTGCTGATCTTCGAACACTCGCGCCGGCGCTTCGACCACGCGGTGCTCGGGCGCCACGGCGGAGACTTTCATCACGCCGCGGCCGAGGTTGCCTTCCATCACCCGCAGGCCGCCCTCGCTGGAGAATGGCCGCGAAGCCGGGCGCAGGATGTTCTCGTCCAGGCTTTGCAACGGGCCTTCGCGCCAGACCAGTCGGCCATCCTCAAGGAACGGCTCCTGGGTGTAGCGGCGCAGGCCATGCCCGGCCACCGTGTTGACGTCGTCGTGCAGCAGCCCGGCATCGAGCAGCTCGCGAATCAGCAACGACATGCCGCCGGCGGCCTGGAAGTGGTTGATGTCGGCTTTGCCGTTGGGGTAGACGTTGGACAGGGTTGGCACGACCTCGGACAGGTCAGCCATGTCCTGCCAGGTCAACTGGATGCCGGCAGCCTGGGCAATAGCCGGGATGTGCAGGGTGTGGTTGGTCGAGCCGCCGGTGGCATGCAGGGCGACGATCGAGTTGACCAGGGCCTTTTCATCGACGATTTCGCCCAGCGGCATGAAGCTGCCGCTGGCTTTGGTCATGCGCGTGACCTGCTGCGCAGCTTCGGCGGTGAGGGCATCACGCAACGGCGTGTAAGGATTGACGAACGAGGCGCCGGGCAGGTGCAGGCCCATCACTTCCATCACCAGCTGGTTGGTGTTGGCGGTGCCGTAGAAGGTGCAGGTGCCGGGGCTGTGGTAGGAGTTCATTTCCGACTCGAGCAGCTCTTCGCGGCTGGCCTTGCCTTCGGCATAGCGCTGACGCACATCGGCCTTCTGCTTGTTGGAAATGCCCGACGGCATTGGTCCGCCAGGGACGAAGATGGTCGGCAGATGGCCGAAGCGCAACGCGCCCATCATCAGGCCAGGGACGATCTTGTCGCAGATGCCGAGCATCAAGGCGGCGTCGAACATGTTGTGCGACAGGGCTATCGCGGTGGACATCGCGATCACTTCGCGGCTGGCGATGGCCAGCTCCATGCCCGGCTCACCCTGGGTGACGCCATCGCACATGGCCGGCACACCGCCGGCAAACTGGCCGACCGAGCCGATCTCGCGCAGCGCCTGTTTGATCTGCTCGGGGAAATGCTGGTACGGCTGATGCGCCGAAAGCATGTCGTTATAAGCCGAAACAATTGCCACGTTGGCGGCATTCATCATGCGCAGGCTGTGTTTGTCTTCGTTACCGCAGCCGGCCACGCCGTGGGCGAAGTTGGCGCACTGCAGGCTGGCGCGCATCGGGCCGTCACTGGCCGCACCGCGAATCAGTTGCAGATAACGTTCACGGGTAGGACGGCTACGTTCGATCAGCCGTTGGGTGACCTCTAGGATGCGCGGATGCATGTACTGAACTCCAGGCTGACGGTAAGGATGATCTGAAGCGGGATTTCCCCTCCCCCCGATTGCGACCTAGGCTCAAGTGAAACCTGCCTGGTGCACCGTGGAAGCAGCTCGCCCGACCACTCGTTGTATGTTTACACAAAATACTGCCATCAAAAGGGCTTGTTTTCTATCCCATAACGCATAATCTTGTAATTCCAATAACAAAATCGTTTCAGTGAATGCGTGCTCCACGGCAATAGACCTTGTGCCACAGCCTTCACCCGACTGCCAGAGGTATTACCATGACCCTACGCATCGCCATCAACGGATTCGGCCGTATCGGGCGCAACGTCCTGCGCGCACTGTATACCCAAGGCTACCGGCAAGACTTGCAGGTCGTCGCCATCAACGATCTGGGCGACAGCGCGATGAACGCCCACCTGCTCAAGTACGACAGCGTCCACGGCATTTTCGATGCACAGGTCGAGGCCGATCATGAAAGCCTGACCGTCAACGGCGACCGCATCGCGGTCAGCGCCATCCGTAATCCGGCCGAGCTGCCGTGGAAGGCCGAAGCCATCGACGTCGTGTTCGAATGCACCGGGCTGTTCACCGACCGCGCCAAGGCTGCAGCACATTTGAGCGCCGGCGCCGGCAAGGTGATCATTTCGGCGCCGGGCAAGGGCGTTGACGCCACCATCGTCTACGGGGTCAACCATGATGTGCTGCGTGCCTCGCACCAGATCATCTCCAGCGCCTCCTGCACCACCAACTGCCTGGCGCCGATTGCCCAGGTGCTGCACCGCGAGTTCGGCATCGAGCAGGGTTTGATGACTACCATTCACGCCTACACCAACGATCAGGTCCTGACCGACGTGTACCACAGCGACCCATACCGGGCGCGTTCGGCCACCCAGTCGATGATCCCGAGCAAGACCGGCGCCGCCGAAGCGGTCGGCCTGGTGCTGCCGGAACTGGCGGGCAAGCTGACCGGCATGGCCGTGCGCGTGCCGGTGATCAATGTGTCGCTGGTGGACCTGACCGTCAACCTCAAGCGCGAAGCCAGCGCCGAGCAGGTCAACCAGCTGTTCCTCGAAGCCAGCCGCCACTCGCGGGTACTGGGTTACAACGCCCTGCCGCTGGTGTCATGCGACTTCAACCACAACCCGTTGTCGTCGATCTTCGATGCCAACCACACCCGCAGCAACGGTCGCATGCTCAAGGTGCTGGCCTGGTATGACAACGAGTGGGGCTTCTCCAACCGCATGCTCGACAACTGCCTGGCGCTGCACAACGCGCAGTAAGCTGGCTCGCCCAGCAGCAGCGCAGACATTGCGCTGCCTGCTCGGGCCGGACATACGCCTCGCAAGGGATCAGTTTTTAACGCTTGACCAATACAGGTGATGATAAGCATTATCATTCACCTCCGTATCGGCCAGGTCGCCCCGTGAGTCAGTCACGCTTCAATATCGTCTTTCTAACCCAACGCCTCAGCCTGCTGCGGACGCTGCAAGGCATGGTAGGTAACCCCAGTACCGCTGAAGACCTGCTCCAGGAAACCTACCTGCGGGTAACCCGCGCCCTCGGCGAACGGCCGGTCGAACACCTTGAGCCATTCGTGTTCCAGACTGCCCGCAACCTGGCCCTGGATCACCTGCGCGCCCGCCGCGTACAAGCGCGCACGCTGGTCGAGGATGTGCCCGAACAGATCCTGCACAACGTCGCCGCCCCCACCAGCAGCAGCGAGGACGCCGCCCACGCCGAGCAGTTGCTCAAGCACCTGAGTGTCAGCCTTGGCCAACTGAGCACGCGCCAGCAGCGCATCTTCATCCTCAGCCGCCTGCACGGCGCCAGCTACCTGGAGATTGCCGAGCAGTTGCAGGTTTCGGCGAGCACCGTGCAAAAGGAACTGAAACTGATCATGGCCATCTGCATGGGTGTGGCCGAGCGGCTCAAGTAAGCCGACCGCTGGCCCGCCAGGATCGGTAAAGCGCTTGCCTTGGCCCGTTGCAGCCCCGATCATTCGGCAAAATCCCCCAAGCAAGGACCCTTCGTGACCGACAGCCCCAGCCCCCGCCCGACACCTGCCGGGCCCGATGCCCGCGCGCGTGCCATGGACGAGGCACTGGACTGGCTGCTGCGCCTGCAATGCGCCAGCGCAGCAGACACCGCAGCCTTCGAGGCCTGGCTGAGCGCTGCGCCGGAAAACGCCGAGGCCTATGTCGAGGCCGAAGCGGTTTGGAACGGTGTGCCCCTGCGTCAGGCCGCCGGCCAGATCCACCAGGCCCAGCGCAACGCTCCAGCCGCTCGCCTGCGCCGCCACTGGAAGCCACTGGCCAGCGCAGCCGTGCTGCTGGTCGGCCTGTTCACCTTCGGCAACCTGCCGGTGCGGCTGCAGGCCGATCACCTGACCGTGGTCGGCGAGCGCCAGCGGCTGCAGCTGGACGACGGCACCAAGGTCCTGCTCAACACCGACTCGGCGTTTGCCAGCGATGTGCGCGACGGCCAGCCAGTGGCCCGCCTGCTACAAGGCGAGGCGTACTTTCAGGTACGCCGTGCCGGTGAGCAGGCGCTTGAGGTGCAGGCCGGGCCGATACGTGCGCAGGTCCGCGACACCGACTTTGCCGTGCGCTACCTGGATGGCCAGGCGCAGGTCCGCGTGCAGCGCGGCGATGTTGACCTGCACGCTGCCAGTGATCAGCACATTCGCCTGCGCGCCGGTGACAGCATCAACGTTGGCCCGCAGGGTTTTGGCCAGCCCAGCCGCCCTGATATGCGCCAGGATCTGGCCTGGGTCGAGGGCCGCCTGGTGTTCGAGAACTGCCCGCTGAGCGAAGTATTGGCCGAGGTGCGCCGTTACTATCCGGGCTGGATCATCAGCCGCAACGGCGCGCTCGAGCAGGTTGCCGTGACCGGTAACTACCGCCTCGACCAACCGCTGGAAACCTTGCGCGCGCTGGCCCAGATCACCTCAGCCAGGCTGCATGAATACCCGGCGCTGGTGATCCTCAACTGAATCGCTGACTGCTGCCTGAATTATTTTTACGCGATCGCTACCCACAACACGTCTCGTTATAGCCAATGCAACTGATTCTTGTTGTTAAACAAGAACAAGCATCACCTATAACAGTTCGCGCGTCTGGGAGCGCTTTCGATGTCCACAGCTCAACTCCGCCCGTCACCCCGCCGCCTGGGGCAGCTGTCTCTGCTGACCTTGGCCCTGATCGCCAGTGGCGCCGTCAGCCTGCCGGCCCTGGCCGCAGAGCCGGCCCAGGCCAACAGCCCGCGCATGGGCGATTACCGCTTCAGCATCAGCCAACAGCCGCTGGTTGCGGCCATCAACGCCTTCAGCCAGGTTACCGGCTGGCAGGTCGGCTTCAGCGCCGAGGTCGCCGAGGGTATCTCATCGCCCGGCGTCCAGGGCTCGCTGCCAGCCGAGCCTGCGCTGCAGCGTTTGCTGCAAGGCACCGGGCTGAGCTACCGCAAGATCGGTAACGGCAATGTGGTGCTTGAACGCCAGTCGGCCAGCAGTGTGATTGCCCTGCAGCAACTGACCGTCAGCGCCACCCGCAGCGCCCAGGATGTCAGCCAGGTACCGAGCACCGTCACTGTGCAGACCCGCGAGCAGCTGGATCGACAGAACGTCAACGATATCCAGCAATTGGTGCGTTACGAGCCGGGTGTTTCGGTTGGCGGCACCGGCCAGCGCAGCGGCCTCAACGGCTACAACATCCGCGGCATCGACGGTGAACGGATCCTGACCCAGATCGACGGAGTGTCGATCCCCGACAGTTTCTTCTACGGTCCCTACGCGCAGACCCAACGCAACTATGTCGACCCGGAAATCGTCAAGCGCGTAGAGATACTGCGTGGCCCGGCTTCGGTGCTGTACGGCAGCAACGCCATCGGTGGCGCGGTCAGCTACTTCACCCTCGACGCGGACGACATCATCAAACCGGGCAAGGACATCGGCGCACGCTTGAAGACCGGCTACAGCTCGGCTGACGAAAGCTGGCTGACCTCGGCCACCATCGCCGGCCGCCAGGGCGATGTCGACGGCCTGCTGCACCTGAGCCAGCGTAACGGCCATGAGACCGAGTCCTATGGCGAGCACAACGGCACCGGCCTCGATCGCACCGCGGCCAACCCGGAAGACGTGCGCACCACCAACGTGCTGGCCAAGGCCGGCTGGAACTATGCCGATGATGCGCGGCTGGGTTTCACCTACGAAAACTACAAGGATGATCGCGACCAAAACATCCTCAGTGCCGTGGGCGGGCCATTCATTCCAGGGCGTGGCCCGATGAACTCGTACCGCGAGCGCCAGGGCAATGACACGGTTACCCGCGAGCGCTTTGGCATCAATCACGAATTCGGCCTCGACAGCCTGTTCGCCGACCGCGCCAAGTGGAGCCTGAACTACCAGATCGCCAAGACCGATCAGCGCACCGAAGAGCTGTATGTCGCCTCGGGCCGCCAGGTAGCACGTGACCGCAAGACCACCTACAAGGACCGCCAGTGGGTATTCGACGGGCAGTTGGACAAGTCCTTCAGCATCGGCCAGACCGACCATCTGCTGACCTACGGCACCACCCTCAAGCACGAAGAAGTCACCGGTACGCGCAGCGGCAGCGGCACCTGCCTGAACGTCGGCGGTAGCTGCACTGCAATAGGTCAAGCCAGCGATGGCCAGGTGCTGGTCAGCGACTTCCCGGACCCAACCGTCGACACCTACAGCCTGTTCGCCCAGGACGAGATCCGCTGGAACAGCTGGACCTTCCTGCCCGGCGCCCGCTACGACTACACCCGCATGCAGCCAGAGATGACCGACGCTTTCCTGCGTGGCATTCAGGGCACCGGCGTCGCCCCTACGTCTATCGACGACTCGGACAAGAAATGGCATCGGTTGTCGCCCAAGCTTGGCGTGACCTACGCCTTTGACGACAACTACACCTGGTACGGCCAGTACGCCGAAGGCTTCCGCACGCCGACGGCCAAGTCGATGTACGGGCGCTTCGATAACCCGATTGTGGGCTACCGGGTAGAGGGCAATCCGGGCCTGAAGCCGGAAAAAAGCAAGAGCTATGAAACCGGCCTGCGCGGCAACTTTGCCGCGGGTAACTTCGATGTCGCGGTGTTCTACAACAAGTACCGGGATTTCATCAACGAAGACGCCGTGCAGTCGGCCAACCTCGGGCCCACCTTCCAGGCCAGCAACATCCAGCACGCCACCATCAAGGGCGCCGAGTTCAAAGGCCGCTTGAACCTCGATCACTTTGGCGCACCGCACGGCCTGTATGGCCAGACCTCGATTGCCTATGCCAACGGTCGCAACGATGACAATGGCCAGCCGATCAACAGCGTCAACCCGCTGACCGGCGTGTTTGGTCTCGGTTATGACCAGGCCGACTATGGCGCCCTGCTCAGCTGGACTTTGGTCAAACGCAAGACCCGCGTCGACGACAGCGCCTTCTTCGCTCCGGACGGCGCCAGCACCCAGTTCCGCAGCCCGGGCTACGGCGTGCTCGACTTGAGCGGTTTCTACAAGGTCACCGACGACGTCACCGTCAACGCCGGCGTGTACAACCTGACCAACAAGAAGTACTGGCAGTGGGATTCGGTGCGTGGCTACGACGGCCAGGGCGAAGCGGCGGTGACCCAGCCAGCCAACCTTGACCGCCTGACCATGCCCGGGCGCAATTTTGCCGTGAACGTCATCTGGGATATCTGACCTGCGCATTACCTGCTTACGCGGTCCCCTGTAGCGGCCTTGCCGGGGCGCCGGACCGGTCGGAAAGGGCTGCGTAGCGGCCCCAGGATTTGTGCAGCACCGCAGAATTGCTGGGCCCGCTTTGCGGGCCTTTCGCGACACGAGGCCGCTCCTACATCGACCCGCGCTGCCAGGACTATTGAGCATGAATTTTTACTGTGTTCTGTGCGCTTGTTCGTCTCGTAACTAGACCGCCCATTTTCCAAGGACCCACCATGACCAACGCTGCCAACGCCGAGCGCCCGCAGCTGCGCTCGCAACGCCTGAATCAGGCGACCAACGCTCCACACACCGAGCTCGACGCACTGGTCAAAGCCCACGCGCCGTTTGCCAACCGTGACAACTTTGCCCGCTTCGTGGTTGCCCAGTACCTGTTTCAGTCCGAGCTGCAGGCGCTGTACAACGATCCGCAGCTGACCCTCATCGTGCCCGACCTGGCCGCCCGCTGCCGCGCCGATCAGGCTCGCATGGACCTCTTCGACCTCAATACCGAAGTGCCGGCACCCGTGGCTGGCGCGTTGCAGGCGCCGAGCCTAGGCGAGGCACTAGGCTGGATCTTCGTCTCCGAAGGCTCCAAACTGGGCGCCGCTTTTTTGATCAAGCGTGCAGTGGCACTGGAGCTGTCCGACAGCTTTGGCGCACGTCACCTGGGTGAGCCGGCCGGTGGCCGCGCCGAAGGCTGGAAACAGTTCACGCGCATCCTCGATGGCCTGGAGCTGTCCGCTGAAGAAGACGCAGCCGCCGAGCGTGCTGCAGTCGCCGCCTTCGAGCGCTTCACCGAGTTGCTCAAGCATGCCTACGCGGCAGAAGTCGCGCCGGCCTGATACGCTTTAGCCGGTCACCGCGGTGGTGACCGGCCGTTTTTGCAGTGAGACCATGACCCAACTTGCCCGCTCGAAACTGACCCGCCTGCTGTACGCGATCCTGGCTTATGTGAGCCTGGGTATCGGCTTGGTGGCGATTGTCATTCCGGGCCTGCCGACCACCGAGTTCATTCTGCTTGCAGCCTGGGCCGCGACGCGCAGCTCGCCGCCCCTGAGCGCCTGGCTGGAGAACCATCGGCTGTTCGGACCGATCCTGCACAACTGGCGCAACGGCCGGGTGATCCAGCGCCGGGCGAAAATCAGCGCCACCGTGAGCATGCTGATTTGCGCCTGCCTGATGCTGACCTTTCTCGAGCACCGTTGGCCGGTATTTCTGGCCATCGCCGGCATGAGCCTGGGCAACCTGTGGATCTGGTCACGCCCGGAGCGCGTTCAGCCCGCAGCCTCCAACTGCAACGCCGGCTGACCTAGAGCGTCAACAACCCCGCGTACAGCGCATACGCGGCCACGCCTGCACCTGCCAGCACCGCAGCGAAAATCAGCTTTTCCCAGCCGGTGAAGAGCGCCTGGCCCTGCTCGTGCTTGGCCCTTGCAAACAGAATCACCCCTGGCGCATACAGCAACGCCGACAGCAGCAGGTACTTGAGCCCGCCGGCGTACAACAGCCAGATCGCGTAGACCAGCGCCAGGCCGGCCACCATCAGGTCCTTGCGGCGCAGCCCGGCTTGCTCGGCATAGCCTTCACCGCGCAGCGCCAGCAGCACAGCATAGGCCGCCGACCACAGGTACGGCACTAGAATCATCGACGACGCCAGATAGATCAGGCTGGTGTAGGTGCCTGCCGAAAACAGCGTGATCAGCAAAAAGCCCTGGATCATGCAGTTGGTCAGCCACAGCGCGTTGGCCGGCACGTGATTGGCGTTTTCGACGGTGAGAAAACGCGGCATGGTCTTGTCCTTGGCCGTGGCGTAGAGGATCTCTGCACACAACAGCGCCCACGACAGCAGCGCGCCCAGCAGTGACACCGCCAGGCCCAGGCTGATCAGCAGCGCGCCCCATGGGCCGACGATATGCTCCAGCACCGCTGCCAGCGAAGGGTTCTGCAACCCCGCCAGCTCCGGCTGGGTCATCACCCCAAGCGACAGCACGTTGACCAGCACCAGCAAGGCGAGCACGCCGAGAAAGCCGATCACAGTCGCCTTGCCCACGTCTGACCGGCGCTGGGCCCGCGCCGAGTACACGCTCGCGCCCTCGATGCCGATAAACACGAACACGGTCACCAGCATCATGTTGCGGACCTGCTCCATGACGCTGCCGAACTGCGGATTGCTCGCGCCCCAGAGGTCGCGGGTGAAGACTTCGGCACGAAACGCCACGGCGGCAATCACGATGAAAATCAGCAGTGGCACTACCTTGGCCACGGTAGTGATCAGGTTGATGAACGCGGCTTCCTTGATCCCACGCAGCACCACAAAGTGCACGCACCAGAGCAACACCGAAGCGCAGCCGATCGCCACCGGCGTATTGCCCTCGCCGAACATCGGGAAATAAAACCCCAGGGTGCTGAACAGCAGTACGAAGTAGCCGACGTTGCCCAGCCAGGCGCTGATCCAGTAGCCCCACGCCGAAGAGAAACCCATGTAGTCGCCAAAGCCGGCCTTGGCGTAGGCATACACCCCCGAGTCGAGTTCGGGTTTGCGGTTGGCGAGGGTCTGGAACACGAACGCCAGCGCCAGCATGCCTACGGCGGTGATGCCCCAGCCGATCAACACAGCGCCGGCGTCGGCGCGGGCGGCCATGTTCTGCGGCAGCGAAAAGATCCCGCCACCAATCATCGAACCCACTACCAGCGCAATCAATGCACCGAGTCGCAGTTTATTTCCAGGCTCGCTCATTGGGCGCCCACCGTTGGTTGATGTCATCTGCACGCAAAACTTTTGAGCCCATATAAATAGCGCGGTATATGCGCTGTCACCCTTAAACGCTATAGCACTAATAGCAACACTGTCTATAGGCGATCCTGGGAGCCAGTGGGCGGCTGCCGGGCAACTATAGCCTGCTGCAGTAATAGTTTTTATTTACGCTGAAAATTTGCCTATCCGGTAAAAGCGGCTAGTTTGAAACATCGCAGGCAGAACAGAGTGTTTACTCTACCTAGACATGGAGTTGCCGGTGCAAAGGCCTGCAGCAGAGCGGTCGGCACGCTCCAGGAGACACGTCTGGTCCAGGCCTTACGTTGCCATGAACTGATCTACATCAGCGAATGCCGGCGGCGTCAGGTTTACCATGACGTCAACTTTCTCCTGGTACGGAGTCGTTAAATGTCTGATTCTCCCGAAAAACTTAAACTCGGCCCACTGGTCGCACTTGTGGTCGGCTCGATGATTGGTGGCGGGATATTTTCCCTGCCGCAAAACATGGCCGCCAGTGCCGGTGTTGGCGCGGTATTGATTGGCTGGGCAATTACCGCAGTAGGCATGTTGACCCTGGCGTTCGTATTCCAGACCCTGGCCAATCGCAAGCCCGATCTGGACGGTGGCGTGTATGCCTACGCCAAGGCTGGATTTGGTGACTACATGGGCTTTTCCTCAGCCTGGGGTTACTGGATCAGTGCCTGGCTGGGCAACGTCGGTTACTTCGTGCTGTTGTTCAGCACGCTCGGTTATTTCTTCCCGGTATTTGGCGAAGGCAACACGCCGGCGGCGGTGATCGGCGCCTCGATCCTGCTCTGGGCCGTGCATTTTCTGGTGCTGCGCGGGATCAAGGAAGCCGCCTTCATCAACCTGGTGACGACCATCGCCAAGGTGGTGCCGCTGGCCTTGTTCGCGCTGATCTGCCTGTTCGCGTTCAAGCTCGACGTGATCGCCGCCGACATCTGGGCGGTCGGCTCGCCGGACCTGGGCAGCGTGATGAACCAGGTGCGCAACATGATGCTGGTCACCGTGTGGGTGTTCATCGGCATCGAGGGCGCAAGCATCTTCTCCTCCCGCGCAGAAAAACGCGCCGACGTCGGCAAGGCCACGGTAATCGGATTTATCACCGTGCTGCTGTTCCTGGTGCTGATCAACGTGCTGTCGATGGGCGTGATGACCCAACCGGAACTGGCCAAGCTGCAGAACCCGTCGATGGCGGCAGTGCTTGAGCATGTGGTCGGCCACTGGGGCGCGGTGCTGATCAGCGTCGGTCTGATCATTTCGCTGCTCGGGGCGTTGCTGTCGTGGGTGCTGCTGTGCGCCGAGATCATGTTCGCGGCGGCCAAGGACCACACCATGCCGGAGTTCCTGCGCCGCGAAAACGCCAACCATGTCCCGACCAACGCCCTTTGGCTGACAAACGCGATGGTGCAGGTGTTCCTGATCATCACCCTGTTCTCGGCCAGCACCTACCTGTCGCTGATCTACCTCGCCACCTCGATGATCCTGGTGCCCTACCTGTGGTCGGCGGCCTACGGCTTTCTCATGGCGCTGCGCGGCGAAACCTACGAACAAGCACCCGGTGAGCGGCGCAAGGACCTGCTGATCGGCGCCATCGCCCTGCTCTACGCGATCTGGCTGCTGTATGCCGGTGGCATGAAGTACCTGCTGCTGTCGGCGCTGCTGTATGCGCCTGGGGCGATCCTGTTCGCCAAGGCCAAGCGTGAACTGGGGCAACCGACCTTCACCAGCATGGAGAAGCTGATCTTCGCCGCAGTAGTCGTCGGCGCGCTGGTTGCGGCCTACGGCCTGTATGACGGTTTCCTGACCCTTTAATCACCGAATCTGCATCATGGAGGCCATCACCATGTCCACCGAAAACCTCAAGTACGGCGTCTATTCCGAAGCCGGCAAACTGCGCAAAGTGATGGTCTGCTCCCCAGGCCTGGCGCACCAGCGGCTGACCCCAAGCAACTGCGACGACCTGCTGTTCGACGATGTGATCTGGGTCAACCAGGCCAAGCGCGACCACTTCGACTTCGTTACCAAGATGCGCGAGCGCGGCATCGAAGTGCTGGAAATGCACAACCTGCTGACCGAGACCGTGCAGATCCCTGAAGCTCTGAAGTGGATCCTCGACCGCAAGATCACCGCCGACACCATCGGCCTGGGCCTGACCGACGAAGTGCGCAGCTGGCTCGAAGGCATGGAGCCGCGCCGTCTGGCTGAGTTTCTGATTGGCGGCGTGGCCGGCGAAGACCTGCCTGAAAGCGAAGGCGCCAGCGTGATCAAGATGTACCGCGACTACCTCGGTCACTCCAGCTTCCTCCTCGACCCGCTGCCCAACACCCAGTTCACCCGTGACACCACCTGCTGGATCTACGGCGGCGTCACGCTGAACCCGATGTACTGGCCAGCGCGCCGTCAGGAAACCCTGCTGACCACCGCCATCTACAAGTTCCACCCACAGTTCACCAACGCCGAGTTCGAAATCTGGTACGGCGACCCTGACCAGGACCACGGAAAGGCCACCCTGGAAGGCGGCGACGTGATGCCGATCGGCAATGGCGTGGTCTTGATCGGCATGGGTGAGCGCACTTCGCGCCAGGCCATCGGCCAACTGGCGCAGTCGCTGTTCGCCAAGGGCGCGGTAGAAAAAGTGGTGGTCGCCGGGCTGCCCAAATCACGCGCGGCGATGCACCTGGACACCGTGTTCAGCTTCTGCGACCGCGACCTGGTCACGGTCTTCCCGGAAGTAGTCAAAGAGATCGTGCCGTTCGTGATCCGTCAGGAAAGCAGCAAGCCGTATGGCCTGGACGTGCGCCGCGAGCACAAGAGCTTCATCGAAGTGGTCGCCGAGTCGCTCAACCTGAAAGAGCTGCGCGTGGTGGAAACCGGCGGCAACGCCTTTGCCGCCGAGCGCGAGCAGTGGGATGACGGCAACAACGTGGTCGCGCTCGAGCCTGGCGTGGTCATCGGCTACGACCGCAATACCTATACCAATACCCTGCTGCGCAAGGCCGGGGTCGAGGTCATCACCATCAGTGCCGGCGAACTCGGCCGTGGCCGTGGCGGCGGCCACTGCATGACCTGCCCGATCATCCGCGACCCTATCGATTACTGAAATAGCCAGCACCCCGGCCGCGCTCACCAGGCGCCGGCCGGGTACCTCACCGAATCCAAGGAGAACTGTCATGGCGTTCAACATCCACAACCGCAACCTGCTCAGCCTGGAACATCACACCACGCGCGAGCTGCGCTACCTGCTCGACCTGTCCCGCGACCTCAAGCGCGCCAAGTACACCGGCACCGAGCAGCAGCACCTGAAGGGCAACAACATTGCCCTGATCTTCGAAAAGACCTCGACCCGCACCCGCTGCGCGTTCGAAGTGGCCGCCTACGACCAAGGCGCCAACGTCACCTACATCGACCCCAATTCGTCGCAGATCGGTCACAAGGAAAGCATGAAGGACACCGCACGGGTGCTCGGGCGCATGTACGACGCCATCGAGTACCGCGGCTTCAAGCAGGAGATCGTCGAGGAGCTGGCCAAGTTTGCCGGGGTACCGGTGTTCAACGGCCTGACCGATGAATACCACCCTACCCAGATGATCGCCGACGTGCTGACCATGCGCGAAAACAGCGACAAGCCGATCCACGACATCAGCTACGCCTACCTGGGCGACGCCCGCAACAACATGGGCAACTCGCTGCTGCTGATCGGCGCCAAGCTCGGCATGGACGTGCGCATTGCCGCGCCCAAGGCGCTGTGGCCGCACGATGATCTGGTCGAACGCTGCCACAAATACGCCGAAGAAAGCGGCGCGCGCATCACCCTCACCGAAGACCCGAAAGCGGCGGTCAAAGGCGTCGATTTCGTCCATACCGACGTTTGGGTATCAATGGGCGAGCCAGTCGAAGCCTGGGGCGAACGCATTCAGCAACTGTTGCCGTATCAGGTCAACGCCGAGCTGATGAAGGCCACCGGCAACCCGCGGGCCAAGTTCATGCACTGCCTGCCGGCGTTCCACAACTCCGACACCAAGGTCGGCAAGCAGATCGCCGAGCAGTACCCGCACCTGGCCAACGGTATCGAAGTGACCGACGACGTGTTCGAGTCGCCGGCCTGCATTGCCTTCGAGCAGGCGGAAAACCGCATGCACACGATCAAGGCGATCCTGGTCTCGACCCTGGCTGATCTCTGACCGGCCCGCTGGGCTGGCGTGGCCGCTGCTGGGTGAATTGCTGCTTGTCAGCACGTTCACCCGCAGCGGCCAGGCCGTCTGCTCCTCTCTGCCAAAGGACACTTCACCATGCGTATCGTTGTTGCACTGGGCGGCAACGCCCTGCTCCGTCGAGGCGAGCCTCTGACCGCTGACAATCAGCGAAGCAACATCCGCACCGCCACCGAACAGATCGCCAAGATCCACTCCGGCAATGAACTGGTCATCGCCCACGGCAACGGCCCGCAGGTCGGTTTGCTGTCGCTGCAGGCCCAGGCCTACAAGCCGGACGAAGCCTACCCGCTGGACGTGCTTGGCGCTGAAACCGAAGGCATGATCGGCTACATGATCGAACAGGAACTGGGCAACCTGCTCGACTTCGAAGTGCCGTTCGCCACCCTGCTCACCCAGGTCGAAGTCGACGCCAACGACCCGGCCTTCAAGGACCCGACCAAGTTCATCGGCCCGGTCTACAGCAAGGAGGACGCCGAGCGTCTGGCCAAGGACAAGGGCTGGGTGGTCAAGCCTGACGGCGACAAATACCGCCGGGTAGTCGCCAGCCCGAAACCCAAGCGCATCTTCGAAATCCGTCCGATCAAATGGTTGCTGGAAAAACGCAGCATCGTGATCTGCGCCGGTGGGGGCGGCATCCCCACCATGTACGATGAAAACCGCAAGCTCAAAGGCATCGAAGCGGTGATCGACAAGGACCTGTGTTCGGCCCTGCTGGCTGAACAGCTGGACGCTGATCTGCTGGTCATCGCCACCGACGTCAATGCCGCGTATGTCGACTTCAACAAGCCCACGCAGAAGGCGATTGCCCAGGCTCACCCGGATGAACTGGAGCGGCTTGGCTTTGCCGCAGGCTCGATGGGACCCAAGGTGCAGGCTGCCTGCGACTTCGCCCGCAACACCGGCAAGGTCGCGGTGATTGGATCGCTAGCCGACATCGAAGAGATCGTCAAAGGCAGCGCCGGCACCCGGGTATCCACCGCCAAGCCTGGAATAAGCTACCGTTGATTGCAGTTGGCGGGTGCCGGTCGCCCGCCGTTTTCACACCTTTGCGAGGAGCTATCATGGCCAAGTTCGAGCCAGGTCACGTGCATATCGAGCGCATGGCGCTGCACAACCAGGATCACAGCTACGACCTCAACATCAACTACGAAGTGGCCACGGACCCCAAGGACGGCGCCGGCATCCAGTTTCGTATGCACGGCAGCATCGAAGGCAAGCCGGTCGAGGAGACGTTCTTTCTGGCCAAGGATCAGGTCCTGCCGAGCTTTCTCAGCATCGCCACGCGCAAGGCCCAGAGCTACATGCCGCAGCCGAAAAAATTCGAGAGCATGGGCTCGTCGCACAAAATCTATGACCTGATGTTTGAAGACATCCGCCAGAAGCTCGCGGTCAAATCCGGCGACTGCGTCAAGCCTGAGCACCTGGAATAGCCTCTACGGCGACAGTACCGCCGGCAGTTTTGTTGATGCACAAGGCTTGAAGCCTGAGGCGGGCGCGGCATACTGAGCGCCTCTGCGGCCACAGCCTTGTACGCTCCCCATGCGCATTCACGTCAGCTTCATCGACCGCGTCGGCATCACCCAGGAAGTCCTGGCCCTGCTCGGTGCCCGTCATCTCAACCTGGACGCCGTGGAGATGGTCCCGCCAAACGTCTACATCGACGCCCCGACCCTCAGCCCGGCGGTGCTCGAAGAACTGCACGATGCCCTGCTGGAAGTGCATGGCGTGCAATCGATGGAAGTGGTCGACATCCTCCCCGGCCAGCGCCGCCACCTGCAGCTGGATGCCTTGCTGGCAGCCATGAGCGACCCGGTGCTGGCCGTCGACAGCGCCGGCAAGGTGTTGCTGGCCAACCCGGCGCTGATCGCCCTGTGCGGGCGCGAGTCGGCTGGGCGCTCGGTCGGCGAGCTGTTCAAGGACCCGGCGCTGCTGCAGGCGCTGCTGGACAACAACTTCCACCTGCCGATGCGCGAGATGCAGTTCGACGGCCACAGCCTGCTACTGGATGCCACGCCGATCACCCATGCCGGCGGCCTGCTGACGCTGTACCCGCCCAAGCGTATGGGGGAGCGCTTGTCGGCGCTGCACCATGATCACGCCGAAGGCTTCGATGCGCTGCTCGGCGACTCGCCAGCCATTCGCACCCTCAAGGCCCGTGCCCTGCGTGTGGCGGCGCTGGATGCGCCGTTACTGGTGCATGGCGAAACCGGCACCGGCAAGGAGCTGGTGGCCCGCGCCAGCCATGCCCTGAGCAGCCGTCAGGGCGCGCCGTTTCTGGCTCTCAACTGCGCCGCGCTGCCCGAGAGCCTGGCCGAGAGCGAACTGTTCGGCTATGCCCCGGGCGCGTTTACCGGCGCGCAGCGCGGTGGCAAGCCGGGGCTGATGGAGCTGGCCAACCAGGGCACGGTGTTTCTCGACGAGATCGGCGAAATGTCGCCGTACCTGCAGGCCAAACTGCTGCGTTTTCTCAACGACGGCAGCTTTCGCCGGGTCGGTGGCGATCGCGAGGTCAAGGTCGATGTACGCATCATCAGCGCCACCCACCGTGACCTAGAACGCATGGTCAGCGAGGGCAGCTTTCGCGAGGACCTGTTCTACCGCCTCAACGTGCTCAACCTGCAAGTGCCGCCGCTGCGCGAGCGCGGCCAGGACATTCTGCTGCTGGCGCACTATTTCATGCAGCAGGCCTGCACGCAGATCCAGCGCCCGACCTGCCAGCTCGCCCCAGGCACCCATGCAGCGTTGCTGGCCAACCCGTGGCCGGGCAATGTGCGCCAATTGCAGAACGTGATCTTCCGCGCTGCGGCCATCTGCGACAGCGACCTGGTCGACATTGGCGACCTGGACATCGCCGGCACCGCGGTGCGCCGCGGCCAGGACACCGAGGTAGCCAGCCTTGAGCAGGCAGTCGGCGATTTCGAGCGTGAACTGTTGCAGCGCCTGTACCCCAGCTATCCCTCGACCAGGCAGCTCGCGGCACGCCTGAACACCTCGCACACCGCGATTGCCCAGCGCCTGCGCAAGTACGGGATTCCAGGCAAACCCTAGCGTTCGACCACTGGTCGCGTTGATCGCGCATGCACTCCAACTCCCGCGGATGGGCTCCTTCCAATATCAGGAGTCTTCAATCTCAACAGGAGTACTGACCATGCGCGATTACCCGACCCCGCCGTTCCCGACACAACCGCAGGCCGTCCCCGGCGAGCAACAGAAGATGCAACCGGCCCCTGATTGCGGTGAGCACAGCTACAAAGGCAGTAGCCGCCTGCAGGGCAAGATCGCCCTGATTACAGGCGGCGACAGCGGCATCGGCCGCGCCGTGGCGATTGCCTATGCCCGTGAAGGCGCCGACGTTGCCATCGCTTATCTGAATGAACACGAAGACGCCCAGGAAACTGCCCGCTGGGTCGAACAGGCTGGCCGCCAGTGCCTGCTGCTGCCAGGCGATCTGGCGCACAAGGCGGTGTGCTACGAAATTGTCGACAAGACGGTGGAGAAGTTTGGCCGCATCGACATCCTGATCAACAATGCCGCGTTCCAGATGTCCCACGAAAACCTTGAAGACATCACCGATGACGAGTGGGTGATGACCTTCGACGTGAACATCACGGCCATGTTCCGCATCTGCCAGCGCGCGCTGCCGTCGATGGCCAAGGGCAGTTCGATCATCAATACCAGTTCGATCAATTCCGACTCACCCAAGCCTACCCTGCTGCCCTACGCCACCACCAAAGGCGCGATCGCCAACTTCACCGCAGGCCTGGCGCAGATGCTGGGCAGCAAGGGCATTCGCGTAAACAGCGTCGCACCTGGCCCGATCTGGACACCATTGATCCCGGCGACCATGCCGCTCGAACAGGTCAGCGAATTCGGTACGCAAACGCCGATGGGCCGCCCTGGCCAGCCGGTCGAAGTCGCCCCGATCTATGTGTTGCTGGGCTCGGATGAGGCCAGCTACATTTCCGGTTCGCGCTATGGCGTGACCGGCGGTAAGCCCATCCTGTAGTTCCCGCAAAAAAAGCGGCGCGCATCCCGAGAGATGCCCGCCGCTTTTTCATTTTTACTTGCGCTGCTGGTCTTCCTGGCGTGCTGTTTTCTGCGCGGTCGAGTCATGCTCAGTGCCCGTCGAGCCGTCTGGCCGGCGTGCATCGTTGTCGCGCTCGGCCTCTCCTGCGGGCTTGCTCGGTGTTTGTTGCTGGTGTTGTTTATCGGCGGGGTTGCGCATACTTTTTTCTCCTAGCCTTTGCTGTGGTCGGGTGATGAGGGGCCCGTGCCACGCTTGATCCCACGTGGCCCGGCAATGCCCCAAATAGCCAGGCCAATTACCGGCAGGACGACCAGCAGCAACGCCCACATGATCTTGGTGGCGTCAGCCTTGTCGCTGCGAAACACACTGACGATGGCCCACAGGTCAAGCAGCAGGATGATTGCCGCTACGGCAATCCAGAAGTACGTGAGTAGGTCACCGGACATGAGCTTCGACTCCCGTTGCAATGGATTGAGTGATTGCGCTCAGCGCGTTGTTCATCAGTGGACGGTTTGCCCTACCGCGACGTCTGCGGTTGGCAACGCCTGACTGCGCGGCAGGTCATTGGGTAGCAAGCAGCCCACGCAGAACACAGTCATGGCCGACCGCACGCGCATCGCCCGGCAGGCCATGCGTGACTCCCATCTCGAACTCCGCCAGGGCACTCTCGAGAAATGGCTGTGCGCCTTTGCTGCGTTGCGTTTTAACTTTTCTGCTGATGCTGGACATCACTCCACCTCCTGTTATTTATCCGAACCCTGCACCAGCCCCAAACCAGGTCGGCACCGGTAATCGAATCGCTGGCAGGATCGGACGCTGTGCACAGCTTCATCGCCTCGACCACATCGAACTAGACTTCGGACAACGACACTGACGCACTGCCGTCACCACCGTCCCTCACTGCCCTCATTCCATGGGTTTGTTAGGAGTGAACATAAAGTTTTCCTCAGGCTTTGTCAGACGCTGGGCAATACCGCAGCACAGCGTCATCTACCTATTGGGAGAAAACCGGTTAAAGATCGTGCCCGTATTTTTATCAAAGCAAGACGAATGGTCAGGTAATGAAAGTTCAAAAATTGAATTCAATCAACACCGCGCTAATCGTTAGCGCGCCGATTACCGGGAGCAATTACGGGTGTGCCAACCTAACCAAACTGTAATAGCCCACTCACCCTCGCGTTAACTTCGCCTGGTTAATCTATATGCGAGAGAAACCGCCATTCCCGGCAGGTTGACGATAGCGAGGTTAATTATGAAACTGCTGAAGTGCATGGCCATGGCCAGCCTGCTGCTTGGAATGGCCGGTACCGCATATGCTGAAGGCGGGCATCAGCGCGTCAAGCAATTCAATCAGGATTTTCGTACTGAGCAGGCACGACTTTGGGATAGCAAGTCGTTGCGCCAGGATGACAAACAGCAAGTTGCGCAACAGCCGAAACAGTCGCGCACTGAAAGTAAGTAGTGATACAAATAACGGGGCCGCTGCGCGGCCTTCGCGGGTAAACCCGCTCCCACAGGTACAGCGTAAGGTCTGAATCCAGCGCTGTATCTGTGGGAGCGGGTTTACCCGCGAAGGTCGCGCAGCGGCCCCGCTCTATTCAATCTTCAATAAAAAAACCCACAATCTGCATTGTGGGTTTTTTGTTGGGCAACTACTTCAAGCCTGCTCTACCTCATCATCACGCCGATGCACCCAGTGATACAGCGCCGGCAACACCAGCAGCGTCAACGCCGTAGACGACAGGATCCCACCAATCACCACGGTCGCCAGCGGCCGTTGCACCTCAGCGCCGGTGCCGGTGCCGGTGGCCAAGGCCATCGGGATGAAGCCGAGCGACGCTACCAGCGCCGTCATCAACACCGGTCGCAGCCGGGTCAGCGCACCTTCATCCACGGCCAGCCTGACACTGCGACCCTCCTCGCGCAGCCCACGGATGAACGCGATCATCACCAGCCCGTTGAGCACCGCGACCCCGGACAAGGCAATAAAGCCCACCCCAGCCGAAATCGACAGCGGGATATCACGCAGCCACAGCGCCACCACCCCGCCGGTCAGGGCAAAGGGAATCCCGGTGAACACCAACAAGCCGTCCTTGAGGTTGTTGAACATCAAGAACAGCAAGGTCATGATCAGCAGCAAGGCCACCGGCACTACGATCTGCAAGCGCTTGGCTGCCGACTGCAACTGCTCGAACTGGCCGCCCCAGCTGGTCCAGTAACCTGCCGGGATGGCGACCGTGCTGGCCAGGGTCTCGCTGGCCTGCGCGACGAACGAGCCAAGGTCACGCCCGCGCACGTTGGCGCTGACCACCACCAGGCGCTTGCCGTTCTCGCGGCTGATCTGGTTAGGCCCCAACTGCAGGTCCAGGCTGGCCACCTGCGACAAGGCGATGAAGCCAATCTGCTGGGCCCCGCTGGCGGCGCTTGCCGGCACCGGGATCAACAGGCTGGACAGCCCGGCAACGTCGGTGCGCAAGGTCTCCGAGAGGCGCACCACCATGTCGAAACGGCGGTCGCCTTCATACAAGGTGCCTGCCTCACGGCCACCTACCGCGATGGCGATGGCGTCCTGCACAGCGCCCATGCTCAGGCCATAACGTGCGGCCTTGTCACGGTCGATATTGATGGTCAGTACCGGCAAGCCGGTGGTCTGTTCGACCTTGACCTCGGACGCACCTGGCACGCCCTGCAACGCCGTGGCGATCTTGGCCGCAGTGCGGTTGAGCACATCCATGTCATCGCCGAAAATCTTGACCGCAACATCACTGCGAACACCGGAGATCAGCTCGTTGAAACGCAACTGAATCGGCTGCGATAGCTCATAGTTGCTGCCCGGCACGCTGGCGGCTGCCTTCTGCACCTGGGCGATCAATGCCTCCCGCGACAGGCTCGGGTCAAGCCACTGACTCTGCGGCTTGAGCATGATGTAGGCATCGGAGATGTTCGGCGGCATCGGGTCGGAGGCGATCTCGGCGGTGCCGGTACGGGCAAATATCCGTTCCACCTCTGGGACCTGCTCGATGATGGCTTTTTCCAGACGCTGCTGCATGTCGACCGACTGGGTCAGGCTGGTGCCCGGCACCCGCAACGCCTGCAAGGCCAGATCGCCCTCGCTCAGGCTGGGGATGAACTCGCTGCCCATGCGCGTCGCCAGCACGCCGCTGAGCAGTACCAAGATGAATGCCCCGGCGAAGGCAAACCGGCGATGCTCCAGCACCCAGCGCAGCACCGGCTGGTAGCCCTGGCGCGCGGTGCGCATGACCACGCCTTCCTCTTCCTTGACCTTGCCGGTGACGAACATGGCAATTGCGGCAGGCACGAACGTCACCGACAGGATCATCGCGCCGAGCAGCGCCAGCACCACGGTGAACGCCATCGGGTGGAACATCTTGCCCTCGACCCCGGTGAGGGCAAAGATCGGCAGGTACACCACCATGATGATCAACTGACCGAAGATCAACGGCCGGCGCGCCTCGCGGGCCGCCGCGAACACCTCATGGAAACGCTCGGTCTTGCTCAGCATGCGCCCGTGCTTGTGCTGGGCATGGGCCAGACGCCGGATGGCGTTTTCCACGATCACCACCGCGCCGTCGACAATGATGCCGAAGTCCAGCGCGCCTAGGCTCATCAGGTTGGCGCTGACCTTGTTGTTGAACATGCCGGTGAAGGTGAACAGCATCGACAGCGGGATCACCATCGCCGTGATCAACGCCGCACGGATATTGCCGAGGAACAGGAACAGAATCACGATGACCAGGATCGCCCCTTCGATCAGGTTCTTCTTTACCGTGGCAATGGCTTTTTCGACCAGATTGGTGCGGTCATAGACGGTGACCGCCACCACGCCCTTGGGCAGCGTGCGGTTGATCTCGGCGAGCTTGCTGGCAACCGCTTGCGACACACTGCGGCTGTTCTCGTTGATCAGCATGAACACGGTGCCGAGCACCACCTCACGGCCGTTCTCGGTGGCAGCGCCGGAGCGCAGTTCCTTGCCGATGCTGACTTCGGCGACGTTGCTGACGCGGATCGGTGCGCCGCCAACGCTGCTGATGACGATATTGGCGATGTCATCGACAGTGCCCACCTGGCCAGGTGCACGGATCAGCAATTGCTCGCCACTGCGCTCGATGTAGCCGGCGCCAACGTTGCCGTTGTTGCTTTCCAGGGCAGTCAGCAAATCATTCAAGGTCAGCTTGTAGGCAGCCAGGCGCTTGGGATCGGGCGCAATCTGGTACTGCTTGGCGTAGCCGCCAATGGTGTTGATTTCGGCAACCCCGGGCACGTTGCGCAACTGCGGCTTGATGATCCAGTCCTGGATCACCCGCAGGTCGGTCGGGGTGTAGGGCGTACCGTCTTCCTTCAACGCGCCAGGCTCGGTCTCGACGGTCCACAGGAAAATCTCGCCGAGCCCGGTCGATACCGGGCCCATGATCGCCTCGACGCCTTGCGGCAATTGCGCCTTGGCCACCTGCAGACGCTCGTTGACCAACTGCCTGGCGAAGAAGATGTCGGTGCCGTCCTTGAAAATCACCGTGACCTGCGACAGGCCCGAGCGCGACAGCGAGCGGGTCTGCAGCAGCCCCGGCAGGCCGGCCATGGCCGTTTCCACGGCAAAGGTGATGCGCTGCTCGGTTTCCAGCGGTGAGTAGCCTGGCGCGGCAGTGTTGATCTGGACCTGGACGTTGGTGATGTCCGGGACCGCATCGATGGGCAGCTTCTGGTAGCTGTAGACCCCGACCGCAGCCATGATCAGCACTGCGATCATGACCACAATGCGCTGCTCGATGGCGAATCTGATAAGACGTTCAAACATGGGCAATCTTCCTTTCGCGGCGCATCAGTGGCTGTGCTCGGCAGTGGCCTTGCCCAGCTCCGACTTGAGCGTGAAACTGCCACTGGCAGCGACCTCGACACCGGCTTGCAGGCCCGTGGTTATCTCCACGTAACCGCCGTCACGCCGACCAAGGCTGACCGGGTGCGCCTCGAAGCCGTCGACGCTGCGCACGAATACCGCAGGCTGTGCTTCGAGGGTTTGTACAGCCGACTCGGGCACGGCCACGGCGACCTGGGCCGACTGCGCCGTCACCGCGATATTTACGAACAGGCCAGGGCGCCAGGCCCCCTCGGGATTGGTCAGGGTGACGCGCACGGTTGCCGCGCGGTTCTGCTCACCGAGCAGGCTGCCGACATAGCCGACCTTGCCGTCGACTTCGGCATTCATGTCTGGCGAGGACACTTTGACCGCGCGGCCGGTGGTGACCTTGTTCAAGTCACTGGGCGGCACCGCAAACGTCGCCCAGACCTGGCTGAGGTCAGACAGAATGAACGCGTTGGTGGCCTCGCTGACCACTTCGCCGACGCTCAGGTGCTTCTCCACCACTACTGCATCGAACGGTGCTCGCAGTTCGTAGCGGTTGCCGCCGGCGGCCCCGATGGCAGAGCCGATTGCGGCGATTTTCTGGCGGGCATTGGCCTGGGCAATCTCAGCCTCTTGCAGGGCCTGGCGGGCCTGCAGGTAGTCCTGCTCGGCAGAAATCTTGTCCTGCCACAACTGTTGTTCGCGGGTGAAGGTCAGCCGGGCCAGCCCAAGCCGGCGCTGGGCGGCCTGCTGTTCGCTGCGCAGGTCGGAGATCTGCTGGCTGGCGATCACCGCCAGCACCTGGCCCTTGCGCACCGCCTGGCCGAGATTGGCCTGCACGCTTTCGACCACGCCAGGCACCCGCGGCACCACGTGCGCGGTGCGGTCTTCGTCAAAGCGAATCTCCCCCGGGAAGCTCACCACGGTGCCGAGCTGGCGTGGCCCCGCAAGGGCGAGGACGATGCCCGCCGCCTTGATCTGCTCGGCACTGAGGGTCAGCTTGCCCTCCTCTTCTCCATGGCCTGCTTCGGCGTGCTCGTCTTCAGCGCCCTCTAGGTGGTCGTGATCATCCTCGCCTGAGTTTTTGGCTGGCGTCGCCTGCGTCTCGGCATGGCCATGATCGTCATCCTTGCCATGGGCATCGGCGTGCTGCTCGGCATTCGAGCTCCAGAGCAGGCTGCCCAAGCCGAGGGCGGCCACGGCGGCAACCGCGAGGGCGATCTTGCGTGTGTTGTTCATTGCTACTCCTGCTGATCGTGGGCAGTGACGGGCTCAGCCGCCAGGTACCGAATAAAGCGTCTGGCCGCTCAACGCGCGGCAACGGCACCATCAAGGTCGCCGTAGATCCGTTCCACTTGCGCCCGGGCAGCACTGGCGGCGCCCAGCGAGTCGAGGTACTGGCCGCGTGCGGTGATCAAGGTGCGCTGGGCATCGAGCACTTCGATAAAGCCGAATTTGCCCATTTCGAAACCGCGGGTAGCGCTGTCGAGCGCCTGCTGGGCTGCCGGCAGAATGGTCTGCTCGTAGGTCTCGACCTCGTGCATTGCACGGGTCCATTGCAGCAGCGCGGTCTGAGTTTCACTGCGCAGCCGCTGCTCGACCGCGTTGCGTTGGTCGCGCGCCTGATCGGCGCGGCGCGCCGCCGAGAGCACGTTGCCCTGGTTGCGATCGAACAGCGGCAACGGCATCGACAGGCCGACCACGTTGACTCGCTCGCGCACGGCGCGGTCGTATTGGCTGCCGACACTGACGGTGAGGTTAGGCACACGCAGGGCCTTTTCCGAGCCAAGCGCGGCATCGTTCTGGTCGATCACGGCAAGCGCGTGGCGCATCTCGGCGGTCTGCTCGAGCCGGGCCAGCAGGTCGACGGAGGATGGCGGCAAGCCAGGCGACAGGCTCGGCGCATCCAGCCGCTGAACATCGGCAGTGGCGCTGCCGCTGATCAGGGCCAGGTTCTGGTAAGCCATGGCCTGTTCGGTTTCAGCACGGCGCAACTGCAGGCGCGCTTCGGCCAGCTCGACCTGGGCGCGGGTCGCCTCGACCGGCGACGACTTGCCCGCCCGCACCCGGCCATCGACAACCTTCAGGCCGCGTTCGCCGAGCTGCTGCGACTGGCGCGCCAGATCGACCCCGACCTGCGCGCGCAGCGCGGCATGAAAGGCCTCTACAACATCGGCGCGCAGGCTGTTGACCTGACGCGCCAGCTCCAGCTGGGCGACGCTCTGGCCGTAGCTGGCAGCTTCGATGCGCGCACCACGCTTGCCACCCAGCTCCAGCGCCTGGCTGAGCGTGACCGTGGTCGTGCTGCTGTTGCGGTCAGTGTCTTCAACCTCGTAAGACAGCTCAGGGTTGGGCATGACCCCAGCCTGGTCACGCGCACCTTGAGCGATGCCGATTTCCTGGCGGGCAGCTGCCAACTGCGGGTTGGCCGCCATGGCCTGGGCCAGGGCCTGGGTCAAACTCAGGCCGTGGGCCAGTGCCGGCGCGGGCAGGCCGGCGCCGATCAGCGCGCAGACAGCCAGCAGCAGGCACGCCCACGCTGGCCTGCTGGTTGAAATGGAACAGTTGAACCGGGGCACGGTGAGGGTCCTCTTGCACAAATTTCACTGAAACCTGGCAAGAACGCTGCCGCTGCTGCCAAGCCCTGTTGAATCAGGTGCAGGCACGCTAATGATTGGCACTTATCAGCGCGGTGGCGCCAACATTACAATTTTGCAAGACAGTCGACAGTCTGGTTGCAAACCGCACAGCGTTCGTCCCTCTGCGTGGCTTTGAGTGGGGAGAAGGTTTATTGACCCTTCTTCGCTTGCTGGAAACTAACTTCACCGTAATGTCTGCCCAAGATCGCCTTAGGTCCACCCACTAGGCGGGACGGGTGGAGTGGTCGGGTTCATATTGGCTTAGTTGTTCGGTAGACTGCCCAGCGGGTGCCAGCTGCATGACGCAGTGAGGCAGGTTAAAAAACAGCGCAGGTCGGGCCGCCATGCGGGAGTACTTGCGCCTATGCAAAACAGAGAATTGCCTCGCGCCCAACAACTGGCCGAGCGTGCCTTCGCCAACCTCGAGCGCTTTGTGCACATTGAAGCGGTTAGCGGCATTGTTCTACTGATTGCCGCTGTCGCTGCACTGATCTGGGCGAACTCCCTGTATGCCGACAGTTACGAAGCCCTCTGGCATACGCCGCTGACGTTCGGCGTGGGCTCGCATGTCTACACCCAATCCCTGCACTTCTGGATCAATGATGGATTGATGACCATCTTTTTCCTGGTCGTTGGCATGGAAATCCGCCGCGAAATCCACGAGGGCGCATTATCCAGCCTGCGCCAGGCGACCCTACCCATGGCAGCCGCTGTTGGTGGCGTAGCAGTGCCGGCACTTATCTACCTGAGTTTCAATCACGCACCCGCAGAACAACAAGGCTGGGCCGTGCCGACCGCAACGGATATCGCCTTTGCGGTGGGCGTATTGGCCCTGCTGGGCAAGTCGATTCCATCCAACGTACGCGTGTTTCTCCTCGCACTGGCAATCATCGATGACATCATTGCGGTCTTGATCATCGCATTCTTCTATTCGGGCGGCCTTGATTACAGCGGTTTCGGCGTTGCGGCAATCGGCCTGCTGATGGTGATTGGACTACAGAAGATCGGTGTGGGGTCGGCATACGCTTATGTCATCCCTGGCGCGATCACCTGGTTTGGCATCTTGTTGACCGGCGCTCACCCGACCCTTGCAGGGGTTGTGCTGGGCCTGATGACACCTGTAACGGCAATGCCAATGCGTGAACGTCCACTTGACGCAATTACCCGTTTCACCGGAGAACTGCTGGGGCGCGCCAAGGCACCTGAGCAAGATGCCAGCGACCTCATCGATCCGTTGAAACGCCTGCGCCTGGCACAGCGTGAACTGGTCCCGCCAGTGGTACGCATGCAAGGTATCCTGCACCCTTGGGTCGCATTCGGCATCATGCCGGTGTTTGCCCTTGCCAATGCCGGGGTCAGCCTTTCGGGAGTTGACCTGTCCGCCGACGGCCCGCAGTGGGTCATGATCGCCGTTGCCAGCGCACTGGTGCTTGGCAAACCCCTGGGTGTCGTCTCTGTCAGTTGGCTGATGGTCCGCGTGGGCTGGTGCGCCCTTCCCGCTGACGTCAACTGGCGCAGCATCATGTTGGTTGGGCTGCTGGCCGGTATCGGTTTTACCATGTCGATCTTCATCGCCAACCTGGCTTTCGTCGACCCTGAATCATTAGGGGCAGCGAAACTGGGGGTTCTGTCCGCGTCGTTGATCGCGGCCGTCCTGGGTCTGACCTGGGGGGTGTGGAGCATGCGCAGGACTGCATCGGCGAAGCATACGAATCCTACTGCCTGACAGTAAACCTGGTCTGGCGATCCATCACCCGGATCGCCATGCCTGACGCGAGCACAAGCGGCACCGGACAGACGGCCGGCAGGGAGGACAGGCTATTTTTGGCAATGCTTGCTTATCCAGGGAGCATTTGCGCGAGACACGGGTCAACTCTGCCAATACTGTAGGGCATTGGCCTGCATTCTCGATGAAAAGGAGATCTGTATGATGGCTCGCTGGCGTTGGTTGGCTACCAGAATGGCCAAGCGCCTTTGGTTCAGAGCAACGCTCTTCTCCCTGTTGGGTGTGGTTACAGCGCTTCTGGCGGTGGTGTTCAAAGATGCAGTGCCGGTTACGTTGTCTGCACGTATCGGTGCGGATGCAGTCGACAAAATACTGGGCATCATCGCGTCGAGCATGCTAGCCGTTACGACGTTTTCCCTGAGCACCATGGTTTCAGCGTACAGTGCCGCGAGCAGTGGAGTGACCCCACGCGCCACCTCGCTGGTCATGGAGGACGCCACGACCCAAAACGCCCTGGCGACCTTTATCGGATCATTCCTGTTCAGCCTTGTCGGCATCATCGCATTGAGTACCGGAGCCTACGGTACACAAGGTCGCGTCCTGCTGTTTACCGTCACGATTGCGGTAGTAATCCTGATCATCTATACGTTGCTGCGCTGGATCGATCACCTGTCCAAGCTCGGCCGCGTAGGCGAAACCATCGATCGTGTCGAAAGAGCGGTGATCAACGCCATCGAACAGCGTGCCACGCACCCCTGTCTTGGTGGTGCGGCCTACCCGCTTGATTTGATACTGCCTGCATCGGCGGCACAGATAAAAAGCACTCAAACGGGGTACGTACAGCATATCGATGTACTTCGGCTGAGCAAGATAGCCCTGGACGCAGACGTTCGTATCTATCTCGAGGTTCTACCGGGGGCCTTCGTTCATGAAGGTATGGTGGTCGCACGCGTCCTGGCAGTGAGCGATTCACCGGTCAAAGGCGCTGACGCACTGCATAGCGAAATTTTTGCTGCTTTGACCATCGGCCTCAGAAGAACATTTGAACATGACCCACGCTTCGGGCTTTCGGTGTTGTCAGAGATTGCCTCGCGGGCATTGTCTCCAGCGGTCAATGATCCAGGTACAGCCATTGATATCATCGGGCGCGGCGTTCGCTCATTGACGTGCTGGGGCAAACTGCATCCTCTGGCCAAAGACACGGATAACCAATGCGATCGTGTACATGTTCGTGCACTCGTGGCAGATGACCTGTTTGACGATTTTTTTGCACCCATCAGCAGAGACAGCGCGGGGCTACACGAAGTGAATCTACGCTTGATCAAAGCACTTGCATGCTTGGCGCAGATCAATCCCGGGGCATTTGCAACTGCCTGCAGTCGCCAGGCCGATCGGCTGCTCGAACATGCCATGCATGGACCCGCACTTCAGCAAGACAAGGACCAGCTCTGCGCTCTGGCTGCCCAGCTTAACCTGCACCCTGTCGGGGGGTAATGCCTGGGTCCATCGCCCGTGTGAGCATAGCGCCGGCTGGCGATCATTCGCCGGCGCTGGAGCACTATCAAGGTCGGTAGCTGGTGCCTGCTGTCTCCTGCAACCCTGCAAATGCGGGTGTATTGCTGAGTCGCCATCAGCAAACCACTGTATGTATTGATTTCGATACATCGTATTGATTTCGTTACAAACCAATCAACCCATGGGCTTGGCTGGTGTTTTGTACCGCTCAACCTGTCAACCATCTTCCGTACTGTAGCGAAATCATTCCAAACTCATCTCAGGCGCCTCATAAAAATCGCATAACCATATGATCTTATTGGTTATTTTCATGGTGGCAGCATTATTGCTAAGCAATAGGCAACCCAAGAGCGCGGACGACCGCGCCACCGCCCTGTTTCCTTGAGGAATCCCCATGAGCGAATTGCGTTTCACTGAAGATCACGAATGGCTGCGCAGCGAAGCCGACGGCAGCGTCACCGTAGGCATAACCGCCTTTGCCCAGAATGCCTTGGGGGACGTGGTGTACGTGCAACTGCCTGAGCTGCAGCACTACGAGCAAGGCGCAGAAGCCTCCACCGTGGAATCAGTGAAAGCCGCCAGTGGCGTGTACATGCCGCTGACCGGTGAAGTGCTCGAGGTCAATCAGCAACTGGCTGACAACCCTGAACTGGTCAACGAAGACCCGTTGGGCGCAGGCTGGTTTTTCCGCTTCCAGCCGGCCGATGCCGACGCCGTGGCTAAACTGCTTGACCAGGATGCCTACGACCGCCTGATCAAAGCCAACGCTGACGCTTGAGGACCGACCATGACCAGTAACCTCGGCACTGCCAACGAATTCATCGCCCGCCATATCGGCCCGCGCACCGCTGACGAGCAGAGCATGCTCGCCAAGTTGGGTTTTGACAGCCTAGACGCCATGAGCGCCGCGGTGATCCCCGACAGCATCAAGGGCACCAGTGTGCTCGGCAGCAGCAACGGCCAGAGTGAAGCCGAGGCGCTTGCCGCGCTGAAAGCCATCGCTGGCAAGAATCAGCTGTTCAAAAGCCTGATCGGCCAGGGCTACTACAACACCCACACGCCAGCCCCGATCCTGCGCAACCTGCTGGAAAACCCGGCCTGGTACACCGCCTATACGCCTTACCAGCCAGAGATCTCCCAAGGCCGCCTGGAAGCCCTGCTGAACTTCCAGACCATGATCAGTGACCTGACCGGACTGCCGATCGCCAACGCCTCGCTACTCGACGAAGCCACCGCCGCCGCCGAAGCCATGACCTTCTGCAAGCGCCTGTCGAAAAACAAGGCCAGCCACAGCTTCTTCGCTTCGCAGCATTGCCACCCGCAGACCCTCGACGTGCTGCGCACCCGTGCCGAGCCGTTGGGCATCGAAGTGGTGATCGGTGACGAGCGCACACTGGATGACACCAGCCGCTTCTTCGGCGCGCTGCTGCAATACCCGGCCAGCAATGGCGATGTGTTCGACTACCGCGAACTGGTCCAGCGCCTGCACGCCGGCAACGCCCTGGTCGCGGTGGCCGCAGACCTGCTGGCGCTGACCTTGCTGACCCCACCCGGTGAATTCGAAGCCGACGTGGCCATCGGCAGCGCGCAGCGCTTCGGCGTGCCGCTGGGTTTCGGCGGCCCGCATGCGGCCTACTTCGCCACCCGCGATGCATTCAAACGCGATATGCCAGGCCGCCTGGTCGGCGTGTCGATCGACCGCTTCGGCAAGACCGCCCTGCGCCTGGCTATGCAGACCCGCGAGCAACATATCCGCCGCGAGAAGGCCACCAGCAACATCTGCACCGCGCAGGTCCTGCTGGCCAACATCGCCGGCATGTATGCCGTTTACCACGGCCCGGCTGGCCTCAAGCGCATCGCCGAGCGTACTCACGCGCTCACCGCAATTCTCGCCGCTGGCCTGGAGCAACTGGGCGTCACCCTGCAGACCCAGGCGTATTTCGACACGCTGACCCTGGCCACCGGCGCAACCACCGCCGCCCTGCACCAAAAGGCCCGCGAGCAGCGCATCAACCTGCGCCAGATCGACGCCGAGCAGCTGGGCCTGTCGCTTGATGAAACCAGCACCCAGGCTGACGTCGAAGCGCTCTGGCAGCTATTTGCCGGCGAGCAGTCGCTGCCTGACTTCGCCGCCCTGGCTGCAGCCGATGAGTCTCGCCTGCCAGCAGCGCTGCGTCGGCAGTCGGCGATCCTCGAACACCCGGTGTTCAACCGCTACCACAGCGAAACCGAGCTGATGCGCTACCTGCGCAAGCTGGCCGACAAGGACCTGGCGCTGGACCGCAGCATGATCCCGCTGGGCTCCTGCACCATGAAGCTCAACGCCGCCAGCGAAATGATCCCGGTAACCTGGGCCGAATTCGGCAACCTGCACCCGTTCGCTCCCGCCGAGCAAAGCCAGGGCTACCTGCAGATGACCAACGAGCTGGAGGCGATGCTCTGCGCTGCCACCGGCTATGACGCGGTGTCGCTGCAACCCAACGCCGGCTCCCAGGGCGAGTACGCCGGCTTGCTGGCGATCCGTGCCTACCACCGCAGCCGTGGTGACGCGCACCGCAATATCTGCCTGATCCCGTCGTCGGCACACGGCACCAACCCGGCTACCGCGCACATGGCAGGTATGCGTGTGGTAGTGACCGCCTGCGATGCGCGCGGCAACGTCGACATCGCCGACCTGCGCGCCAAGGCCGTCGAGCACCGCGAGCAGCTGGCAGCGATCATGATCACCTACCCGTCCACCCATGGCGTGTTCGAGGAAGCCATCGGCGAAATCTGCGCGATCATCCATGACAACGGCGGCCAGGTGTACATCGACGGCGCCAACATGAACGCCATGGTCGGCCTGTGCGCGCCGGGCAAGTTCGGTGGCGACGTCTCGCACCTGAACCTGCACAAGACCTTCTGCATCCCCCACGGCGGTGGCGGCCCGGGCGTCGGCCCGATCGGCGTCAAGTCACACCTGGCGCCGTTCCTGCCCGGCCACGCCGCGCTGGAAAACACCACCGGTGCGGTCTGCGCCGCGCCGTTCGGCAGCGCCAGCATCCTGCCGATCACCTGGATGTACATCCGCATGATGGGTGGCGCTGGCCTGACCCGCGCCTCGCAAATGGCCATCCTCAACGCCAACTACATCGCCCGCCGCCTGGAAGAGCACTATCCTGTGTTGTACACCGGCAGCAATGGCCTGGTGGCGCACGAGTGCATTCTTGACCTGCGCCCGCTCAAGGACAGCAGCGGCATCAGCGTCGATGACGTGGCCAAGCGCCTGATCGACTACGGCTTCCACGCCCCGACCATGTCGTTCCCGGTGGCCGGCACGTTGATGATCGAGCCGACCGAAAGTGAATCGCGGGAAGAACTGGACCGCTTCTGCGATGCCATGATCAAGATTCGCGAAGAGATCCGCGCCGTCGAAAACGGCTATCTGGACAAGGATGACAACCCGCTGAAGAACGCCCCGCACACCGCTGCCGAGCTGGTCGGGGAATGGGCCCACGGCTACAGCCGCGAGCAGGCGGTGTATCCGCTGCCAAGCCTGGTTGAAGCCAAGTACTGGCCACCAGTGGGTCGGGTCGACAACGTGTTTGGTGATCGCAACCTGATCTGCGCCTGCCCGTCGATCGAGAGCTATCAGGACGTCTGATAGCCGCCTCGCCCGCCTCCACTGGAGGCGGGCGCACCCGACAGCCAGGCCTGTTCCGAGGAGCAATCCATGTCCCTGAGCGTGTTCGACCTGTTCAAAATTGGCATCGGCCCCTCCAGCTCACACACGGTTGGGCCGATGCGTGCGGCCGCGCGCTTCGCCGAAGGCCTGCGCCGCGACGGCCTGCTGAGCCAGACGGCCAGCGTCAAGGCCGAGCTGTATGGCTCGCTCGGTGCCACCGGCAAGGGCCACGGCAGCGACAAGGCGGTGCTGCTCGGCCTTGAAGGCGCCCAGCCCGACAGCGTCGATACCGACAGCATCGCCCCGCGTCTACAGGCTATTCGCAGCAGTGGCCGGCTGTGCCTGCTCGGTGAGCACGAAATCGCCTTCAACGAAAAGCAGCACCTGGCGATGATCCGCAAGCCGCTCGACTATCACCCCAACGGCATGATCTTTCGCGCCTTCGACGAGGCCGGTTTGCAGTTGCGCAGCCGCGAGTATTACTCGGTTGGCGGCGGCTTCGTGGTCGATGAAGAAGCGGCCGGGCACGACCGCATCGTCGAAGACCGCACCGTCCTGGCCTACCCGTTCACCACTGGCAAACAGTTGCTCGCCCATTGCAGCGCGCAGCAGCTTTCGTTCAGCCAGGTGATGCTGGCCAACGAAGCGGCCTGGCGACCGGAACAGGACACCCGGGACGGCCTGCTGCGGATCTGGCAGGTCATGCAGGACTGCGTCACTGCCGGCTGCCAGCACGAAGGCATCCTGCCTGGAGGACTCAAGGTCAAACGCCGTGCGGCGGCGCTATACCGTCAGCTCAGCCAGCACCCGGAAGCCAGCCTGCGCGATGCCTTGTCAGTGCTCGACTGGGTCAACCTGTATGCACTGGCGGTCAACGAAGAAAACGCCAACGGCGGGCGCGTGGTCACAGCGCCCACCAACGGTGCCGCCGGGATCATCCCGGCCGTGCTGCACTACTACATGCGCTTTGTGCCCGGTGCCAACGAGGACGGCGTGGTGCGATTCCTGCTGACCGCCGCAGCGATCGGCATTCTGTACAAGGAAAACGCGTCGATTTCCGGCGCCGAAGTCGGCTGTCAGGGCGAGGTCGGCGTAGCCTGTTCGATGGCTGCCGGGGCGCTGTGCGAGGTCATGGGCGGCACTGCCCAGCAAGTCGAGAACGCCGCCGAAATCGGCATGGAGCACAACCTCGGGCTGACCTGCGACCCGATTGGCGGGCTGGTCCAGGTGCCGTGCATCGAGCGCAACGCGATGGGCTCGGTCAAGGCGATCAATGCCGTGCGCATGGCCTTGCGCGGCGATGGCCAGCACTTCGTCTCGCTCGACAAGGTGATCCGCACCATGCGCCAGACCGGCGCCGACATGAAAAGCAAATACAAGGAGACCGCCCGCGGCGGTCTGGCCGTCAACATCATCGAATGTTGATCTGAACCACTCTCAAGGAGTCACCGATGTCCGAAGTACAGCTGCACAAGACCCCGCTGCACGCGCTGCACCTGGAACTGGGCGCGCGCATGGTGCCGTTTGCCGGTTATGACATGCCGGTGCAGTACCCGCTCGGCGTGCTCAAGGAACACCAGCACACCCGCGCCCAGGCCGGTTTGTTCGACGTTTCGCACATGGGCCAGATCCGCCTCAGCGGCAGCGCTGCGGCGCAGGCGCTGGAAACCCTGGTACCGGTCGACATCATCGACCTACCAGTCGGCATGCAGCGTTATGCGATGTTCACCAACGACGCTGGCGGCATTCTGGATGACTTGATGGTGGCCAACCTGGGCAACGATGAGTTGCTGCTGGTGGTCAATGCTGCCTGCAAGGAGCAGGACCTGGCGCACCTGCGCCAACACCTCGAAGGCCAGTGCGAGATCCAGCCGCTGTTTACCGAGCGTGCGCTCCTAGCCCTGCAAGGCCCGGCCGCAGCAACGGTGCTGGCGCGCCTGGCGCCAGAGGTGGCGAGCATGACCTTCATGCAGTTCCGTGCAGTCAAGTTGCTCGGTCTGGACTGCTACGTCAGCCGCTCGGGTTACACCGGCGAAGATGGTTACGAGATTTCGCTACCGGCCGAAGGTGCAGAGCTGCTGGCCCGGCGCCTGCTGCAAGAGCCTGAAGTGCAGGCCATCGGCCTTGGCGCGCGTGACTCGCTGCGCCTGGAAGCCGGCCTGTGCCTGTATGGGCATGACATGGACAGCGCGACCACACCGATCGAGGCCAGCCTGCTCTGGGCCATATCCAAGGTACGCCGCGCCGACGGCGAACGTGCCGGTGGCTTCCCCGGTGCCGAGCAGATCTTCGCCCAGCAGCACCAGGGCGTGGCGCGTAAACGGGTCGGTTTGCTGCCGCAGGAACGGACTCCGGTGCGTGAGGGCGCCGAGATTCTCGATGCCTCAGGCAAGGTAGTCGGCAAGGTCTGCAGCGGCGGCTTCGGTCCGACCCTGGGAGCACCGCTTGCGATGGGCTACGTGGATCTCGCCCACACCGCACTCGACACTCCCCTGAGTGCGGTAGTGCGGGGTAAGAACGTGCCGTTGAAAGTCAGCAAGATGCCTTTCGTTGCGCCACGTTACTACCGCGGCTAAGCCGGCCTGCTTATTCGATTTCGAACCTGTTCGATAACTTTTTGAAAATGGCGCCAGCCCAGGCGCCATGGTATCTGGAGCACTATTAAACAGTGCGCCTGAGATCCTGTTATTGGGTGTTATGCGAGGGCTTGTCATGGTCGCAAAAGTTGGCGTACATTCAGCCCACTGTGTTTGCATGGGTCGCAACTGATCGTGACTTGGGCCAGTAGCCGCGGTCCGCTACAACCCGTTCGACGACGCTTGGTTTCCTGCACTACAGCGTAATTTTGCCGACTGCCTGCAACAGCAGTGCGCGGTTATCACCCTCTAGAAGATTCATGGGAAACAAGACAATGGCTCAGCGTCAGAACGGTACCGTCAAATGGTTCAACGATGAAAAAGGCTACGGCTTCATCACCCCGGAAAGCGGCGCGGACTTGTTCGTGCACTTTCGCGCAATCCAGGGCGACGGCTTCAAGACCCTGAAAGAAGGCCAGAAGGTCAGCTTCGTGGCAACTCAGGGTCAAAAAGGCCTGCAGGCTGATGAAGTGCAAGTAATCGCCTGACAACTGATATAAAAAAGCCCCCGCATTGACATGCGGGGGCTTTTTTACGCCTGCAATTTCATAGAATGCGCTTTTGGCCTGACGAGTTGCCTGCATGCCCAAGCACACCCTGCACCCCCAAGGCGAGTTCCCACCCGCCGGCCTCGGGCGCCGACTGGCGGCGATGTTCTACGACTTTCTGCTGTGCACGGCACTGCTGATCGTCACCGCCGGGGCGTACAAGCTGATCCAGATGTCGATCATTGGCCAGGAGCGCATGCGCACCCTCACCGACGCCGGCGCGCTGGATGGCGACCCGCTGCTGTCGACGGTACTGCTGTTCGCGCTGTTCGGTTTCTTCGCCAAATTCTGGACCCACGGCGGCCAGACCCTGGGCATGCAGGTATGGGGCGTGCGAGTACAGAACCCCGACGGCAGCGCCATCAGCCTGTGGCAGGCGCTGTTGCGTTTTGTCGTGTCGATTGCGTCGTGGCTGTGCCTGGGTCTGGGCTTTGCCTGGGCATTGTTCGACAAACGCAAACGCGGCTGGCACGACATCTATTCGCAGACGGAGTTGGTGCGGGTGCCGAAGCAGAAGAAGTGATTCTGAGCCGTTGAGAACATAGCAGCTACGCCGCTCAAGCTCTGCGCCAGCGCAGCGAGGCGTGCCCTTGATCTTGATCTGCTTTTGATCTTGATCTACCGGCGACTCAGGAGGCCGAGCGCAGGTCTTGCGGAGGGAGGTGCCGGCCATGGATGGCCGGCAAGCGCTGCGGCCGAGGATGGGCCGTACAGCGCGGTCCTCCCGGGAGCAAGACCGGAGCGAGGGAACCCCGCAGCGCAGCGAAGGGGCCGGATGTGGAGCCAAGCCCTTTTTTGGTTACGTTTTTGGGGCGTTTGCCAAAAAAGTAACTCGCCGTAAAGGCGAAAGGGGCCCGATCAGCCACCAAAAACTCCGGATAAGCTCCCATTGAGCGCGAACAGCCCAAATATAGCCCGGACCGCCCCGGTCACCCCGCCCGACGCAGCAACCAAACCCCAGCCAACGCACAAATCCCCGCCGGCAGCAGCACCGCCAACAACGGCGGGAAGCCAAACACCTGACTAGAAGGCCCCAGCAAATCCTGAGCAATCTTGAAGGTAAACCCAACCAGCACACCGGTAAACACCCGCTGCCCCAAGGTCACCGACCGCAACGGCCCAAAGATAAACGAGATCGCCATCAACACCAGCGCCGCCGTCACCACCGGTTGCAGCACCTTGCCCCAGAACGCCAACCAGTAACGCGCATTGTTCAGCCCCTGATCAGCCAGGTAATGGATGTAATCCCACAACCCGGTAATCGACAGCGACTCAGGCGCCAACACCACGGTATTGAGCAGCTCAGGCGTAACCGACACATCCCAACGCTCTTCCGGCGCCTTGATCACCTCAGTGTGATCCCCGCGAAAGTGCGTAGTAGTGACGTCATTCAGCTGCCAATGATCAGTGCTGTAGGTAGCACGACGAGCAAAGCTCGAGGTGATGATCTTGCGCTCGGCATCAAAGCGATAACGGGTCACACCCAACAACAAGCCATTGGGCTGCACCGAGTTGATGTGCACATACTCATCACCCTGCCGGTGCCACATACCGCGCTTGGAGCTCTGCGCCTCACCGCCACCCTGAGCAAGCGACCGCTCGGCCTGCCCCTTGTTCTCCGTCACCGGCGCGATGTATTCGCCGATCAACAGACCAACCAGCATCAGTACCAGCATCGGTTTCATCACTGCCCAGACGATGCGCCCGATGGACACGCCCGCCGCACGCATGATGGTCAGCTCGCTGCTGCTGGCCAGGCTACCAAGACCAATCAGACAGCCGATCAAGGCCGCCATCGGCAGCATCTCGTATAGCCGCCGCGGCGCGGTCAGTAACACGAAATAACTGGCGTCGAGCACGCTGTAGGTGTCGCTCAGGTCACCCATCTCATCGATGAAGGCAAACAGCGAAGCCAGCCCGAGAATGATGCCGAGGACCGCCAGAATGGCCACCAGCACGCTCATGCCGATATAACGATCAAGCTTGGCCACGGGTCACCTCCGCGCGCCGTGCAGCCTGTTTCAGGCGCATCGGTTCCCAGTACATCAGGCCCAGGCCGATGAGCAGGAACAACCCATGCACCCACCACATGCCCAGGGCGATTGGCAGCTTGCCCTTCTCGAGGGCGCCGCGTACGGAAATCAGCATTGTCAGGTAAGCCATGTAGAGAAGAATCGCCGGCAACAGCTTGAGGAAGCGCCCTTGGCGTGGGTTGACCCGCGACAGCGGCACCGCCATCAAGGTCACGATGAATACCAGCAGCGGCAGCGACAAGCGCCATTGCAGCTCGGCGCGCTCACGCAGGCCCGTCTGGCCGAACAGCTCGGAAGTCGGGATGGCTTCACGCTCGGTGACTTCTTCGCTGACTTCAGGCTTGGGCAGCAAGACGCCATAAGTGTCGTACTTGATCGCACGGTAATCGGCCTGGCCGGGGTTACCGTCGTAGCGGTAGCCGTTTTCCAGCACCAGGTAGCGGTTGCCGTCGGCCTGTACTTCCTGGTGGCCCTTTTCAGCCACCAGTACCGAAGGCGCGCGGTCCTTGGTCTTGTCCTGGTTGAAGCGCTTCTCGGAGATGAACACGCCACTGAGGTTGACGCGGTCGTCCGACAGCTGCTCGGTGTAGGTCACCCGCGAGCCGTCACGCAAGGTCTGGAAACGCCCAGGCACCAAGGTATCGAACTCGGTCAGCGCATCCTGCTGAGAGATGATCTGCTGCACCTGCGCGACGCCCTGCGGGGCCAGGCTCAGGCTCAGCCAGGCCACCAGCAGTGCCACCAGCGCAGCCGGTGCCAAGGTCATGGCGAGCAGACGCTGCTGGCTCATGCCGGTGGCAGACAGCACGGTCATTTCGCTTTCCAGGTACAGCCGGCCATAAGCCAGCAAGATACCCAGGAACAGCCCCAATGGCAGGATCAACTGCAGGAAACCCGGCAGCCGGAAGCCCATGATCAGGAACAGCACGCTCGGGTCAAGAACCCCCTGTGCGGCCTGCGCCAGGTATTTGATGAAACGCCCGCTCATGATGATCACCAGCAGCACAGCGCTGACGGCGCTCAAGGTCAGCAGGACCTCGCGGGACAAATAACGAAAGACGATCAAACCAGACACTCCTGGGTTGTCAGGGGCGGACGCCAAACAATGGCTTCAGACAGCCAAGACCAATGCCGGTTCGCCAGGGGCGAACCTCCATGTAAAGTGCGCGCATTATCCTGTGATTGCCCTCGCCTGTCACTTGGCTACGCATCAGCGCAGACATCGGGGTTGTCAGCACGCTTGCGCGAGGCTCAAACTGGCAGCTTTCCTGCTGGCACGCGAGTACGCGGCCAGGCTCGCATCGAGCGTATCCAGGGCTGACGAAAGCCCATGCGCTATCTGACTGACCATTCGGGGACCCGTACATGGAACTGGTTGTAAAGAGCGTAGCTGCTGCATCGGTGAAAACCGCAACTTTGGTACTGGCCGTTGGCGAAGGGCGCAAGCTCGGTGAAATCGCCAAGGCTGTCGACGAAGCCAGCAACGGCGCCATCAGCGCCGTGCTCAAGCGCGGCGACCTGGCCGGCAAGCCGGGCCAGACCCTGCTCCTGCACGGTGTAGCCGGCTTGAAGGCCGAGCGCGTGCTGCTGGTCGGCAGCGGCAAGGATGACCTTGGCGACCGCAGCTGGCGCAAGCTGGCCAACGCTGTCGCCGCCGTGCTGAAAAACCTCGGTGGCAGCGATGCCGTGCTGGCGCTGGACGATATCGCCATCACCGGTCGCGAAGGTCATTACGGCAAATACCGCCTGCTGGCTGAAAGCCTGCTCGATGGCGAGTACGTGTTCGACCGCTTCAAGAGCCAGAAAGCCGAGCCGCGCGCCCTGAAGAAAATCACCCTGCTGGCCGACAAGGCTGGCTTGGCCGAAGTCGAACGCGCCGTGCAGCACGCTACCGCGATTGCCAGCGGCATGGCCTTCACTCGCGACCTCGGCAACCTGCCGCCTAACCTGTGCCACCCGGTGTTCCTGGCTGAACAGGCCAAGGAGCTGGGCAAGACGCATAAGGGCCTCAAGGTCGAAGTGTTCGACGAGAAAAAAATCAAAGAACTGGGCATGGGTGCCTTCTATGCGGTCGGCCAGGGCAGCGAGCAGCCGCCACGCTTGATCGTCATGCAGTACCAGGGCGGCAAGAAAAGCGAAAAACCCTATGTCCTGGTCGGTAAAGGCATCACCTTCGACACCGGCGGCATCAGCCTCAAGCCGGGCGCCGGCATGGATGAAATGAAGTACGACATGTGCGGCGCCGCCAGCGTGTTCGGCACCCTGCGCGCCGTGCTTGAACTGAAGCTGCCGATCAACCTGGTGTGCATCCTCGCCTGTGCCGAGAACATGCCGAGCGGCAATGCCACTCGCCCGGGCGACATCGTCACCACCATGAGCGGGCAAACCGTCGAAATCCTCAACACCGACGCCGAAGGCCGTCTGGTGCTGTGTGACGCCCTGACCTACGCCGAGCGCTTCAAGCCGCAGGCGGTGATCGACATCGCCACCCTCACCGGCGCCTGCATCGTCGCTCTAGGCAGCCACACCACCGGCATGCTCGGCAACAACGACGAACTGCTCGGGCAACTGCTCGACGCCGGCAAGCGCGCCGACGACCGCGCCTGGCAGCTGCCACTGTTCGATGAGTATCAGGAGCAGCTCGACAGCCCGTTCGCCGACATCGCCAACATCGGCGGGCCAAAGGCCGGCACCATCACCGCTGCCTGCTTCCTGTCGCGCTTTGCCAAGGCCTACAACTGGGCCCACCTAGACATCGCCGGCACCGCCTGGATCAGCGGCGGCAAGGACAAGGGCGCCACTGGCCGCCCGGTACCGATGCTGACCCAGTATCTGCTCGACCGCGCCAACGCCTGACCGGGCACGGCGGCAGCCCGCAGGGGCTGCCGCCAACGGACTGAATCATGAGCCAAGTAGACTTCTATGTGCTGCCCACCGACGCCCTCGACGCGCGGTTGGATTTTGCCTGCAAGCTGTGCGAGAAAGCCTGGCGGCTGGGCCATCAGGTGTACCTGCATTGCGAGGATGCCGACCAGCGCGCTCAGCTCGACCAACGCCTGTGGCAGTTCAAGGGCGAAGCCTTTGTGCCCCACGATCTGGCCGAGGTCGATGCCAACGCCGTGGTGGTGCTGGGCCTGGGCAACGATGCCGGCAGCCATGCCGACCTGCTGATCAACCTTGGCGGCGAAGTGCCAGGCTTTGTCGGCAACTTCCAGCGTGTAGCGGAAATCGTCGTCGAGGCGCCAGCGATTCGCGAGGCGGCCCGAGAACGGTTCCGTTTCTACCGGGAACAGGGCTATGCTCTGCACAATCACCGCCTACAGCGACTTTAACGACGATGGACAAGCCTTCTTCTCTGCCTACCTCCGCCCACCTGCTGGATGATCTCGAGTCGATTCGGGTGCTGCTGGGCGACGACAACCTGCAACCGCCGCTGCTGACCGATACCGTCGAGCAAATCCCGCTGGTGCTCGACGAGCCGCAAGGCAACCGTGCGCCGACGCCCGTGGCCGAAATCGAAGCCGAGGACGACAACGCTGCCCAGGCGCGCCGCCAGGACACCTTGCTGCGGCTGGACGCCGAGCTGCGCGCTGCTGCGCAGTTGATCATGCAGGACGTCATCAACGACTACACCCCGCACATCGAGACCGAAATCAAACGCCGTCTCGATGCCCGAATGGAGCGCCTGCTCAAGCGCCCCGAGTAACCGCACAGCCCGCAGTGCCGCGTAGCGGCGGCTGGCGAAGTCTGCACGCAGCACTCGCCGCGATCGACTCAGGCGCCTGTCGCGTGCAACCAGCCGCTCCGTTATACTGCTCGGCTTTCCCGAATTAATGCCTAAGGGTCCCGCCGCGCATGGATAAGACCTACCAGCCGCACGCCATTGAAACTTCCTGGTACAACACCTGGGAGTCCGAGAACTACTTCGCCCCACAAGGTGCAGGCGAGTCCTACACCATCATGATCCCGCCGCCAAACGTGACCGGCAGCCTGCACATGGGCCATGGTTTCAACAACGCGATCATGGATGCCCTGATCCGCTTCCGCCGCATGCAGGGTCGCGACACCCTGTGGCAGCCGGGCACCGACCACGCCGGTATCGCCACGCAGATGCTGGTAGAGCGTCAGCTCGAGGCCAAAGGCCAGAGCCGCCACGATCTGGGCCGCGAACAGTTCCTCGACAAGGTCTGGGAATGGAAGGAACAGTCCGGCGGCAACATCAGCCGGCAGATCCGCCGTCTGGGCTCGTCGGTCGACTGGAGCCGCGAGCGCTTCACCATGGATGACGGCTTGTCCGATGCGGTCAAGGAAGCCTTCGTGCGTCTGCATGAAGACGGCCTGATCTACCGCGGCAAGCGCCTGGTCAACTGGGACACCAAGCTGCACACGGCGATCTCCGACCTTGAAGTGGAAAACCACGACGAGAAGGGCCACCTGTGGAACCTGCGCTACCCGCTGGCCGATGGCGCCACCACCGCTGATGGCAAGGACTACCTGGTCGTTGCCACCACTCGCCCGGAAACCCTCCTGGGTGACGCGGCGGTTGCGGTCAACCCGAGCGACGAGCGCTATCAGGCGCTGATCGGCAAGTTCGTTAAACTGCCGCTGGTCGGGCGTCTTATCCCAATCATCGCCGACGACTACTGCGATCCCGAGTTCGGCACCGGCTGCGTGAAGATCACCCCGGCCCACGACTTCAACGACTATGAAGTCGGCAAGCGTCACAACCTGCCGCTGCTGAACATCTTCGACAAGAATGCGCTGGTGCTGGCCAACGCCCAGGCGTTCAACCTCGACGGCAGCCTCAACGATCAGCTCGACGCCAGCCTGCCTGCGCAGTACGCCGGCCTCGACCGCTTTGTCGCGCGCAAGCAGATGGTTGCCGACCTGGATGCCCAGGGCTTGCTGGTCAGCGTCGATGACCACGCCCTGAAGGTGCCCAAGGGCGACCGCTCCGGGACCATCATCGAGCCGTGGCTGACCGACCAGTGGTACGTGTCGACCAAGCCGCTGGCCGAGCCTGCGATTGCTGCCGTTGAAGACGGCCGTATCCAGTTCGTGCCCAAGCAGTACGAAAACATGTACTTCTCGTGGATGCGCGACATCCAGGACTGGTGCATCAGCCGTCAGCTGTGGTGGGGCCACCGCATCCCGGCCTGGTACGACGAAGCCGGCCAGGTCTACGTTGGCCGCAACGAAGCCGAAGTGCGCGCCAAGCATCAGCTGGGCAGCGACGTGGTGCTGCGTCAGGACGACGACGTGCTGGATACCTGGTTCAGCTCGGGGCTGTGGACCTTCTCCACTCTCGGCTGGCCAGAGCAAACCGAGTTCCTGAAGAAATTCCACTCCACCGACGTGCTGGTCACCGGTTTCGACATCATCTTCTTCTGGGTTGCCCGGATGATCATGCTGACCATGCACCTGGTGAAGAACGAGGACGGCACCCCACAGGTACCGTTCAAGACCGTCTATGTGCACGGCCTGGTGCGTGATGGCCAAGGCCAGAAGATGTCCAAGTCCAAGGGCAACGTGCTTGACCCGCTGGACATCGTCGACGGTATCACCCTCGATGCCCTGCTGGAAAAACGCACCAGCGGCATGATGCAGCCAAAACTTGCCGAGAAGATCGCCAAGCAGACCAAGGCCGAGTTCCCGGAAGGCATCGCCAGCTACGGCACCGATGCCTTGCGCTTCACCTTCTGCTCGCTGGCGTCGACCGGTCGCGACATCAAGTTCGACATGGGCCGCGTCGAAGGCTATCGCAACTTCTGCAACAAGATCTGGAACGCCGCGCGCTACGTGCTGGACAAGGGCGAAGACTGCGGCCAGAACGGCGAAGCCTACGAGCTGTCGCTGGCTGATCGCTGGATCATCTCGCAGCTGCAGCGCACCGAAGCCGAAGTGACCCGTCAGTTGGAGCAGTTCCGCTTCGACCTGGCCAGCCAGGCGCTCTACGAGTTCATCTGGAACCAGTATTGCGACTGGTACCTGGAGCTGTCCAAGCCGGTCCTGTGGGACGAAAACGCTCCGGTAGAGCGCGCTCGTGGCACGCGTCGCACGCTGGTGCGGGTACTTGAAGTGGCACTGCGCCTGGCGCATCCGTTCATGCCCTTCATCACCGAAGAGATCTGGCAGCGCATTGCGCCGCTGGCCGGCGTCAGCGGCAAGACGATCATGCTGCAACCGTGGCCGGTGGCCAACGAGAGCCGTATCGATACCGTTGCCGAAGGCGATATCGAATGGCTGCAACAGCTGATGAACGGCCTGCGCAACATCCGCGCCGAGATGAACATCGGCCCGGGCAAACCGCTGCCGCTGTTCCTCAAGAACGCCGGTGCCGAAGACCAGCGCCGCCTGCAGGAAAACGAACCATTGCTGAAGAAGCTGGCAAAGGTCGAGTCGTTCACCGTGCTCGGTGAAGCCGACGAAGCGCCGCTGTCGGCGACTGCACTGGTGGGTGATCTGCAGGTGCTGGTGCCAATGGCTGGGCTGATCGACAAGGATGCCGAGCTGGCGCGCCTGAACAAGGAAATCCAGCGTCTGCAGGGCGAAGTCCAGCGCGTCGGCGGCAAGCTGTCGAATGCTGCCTTTGTCGACAAGGCACCGCCTGCGGTGATCGACAAGGAACGCGCCAAGCTGGCCGAAGCCGAACAGGCACTGGCCAACTTTACCGAGCAGCATGCGCGGATTGCAGCGCTGTAACTCGACATTGCTGACCTGAGCGGCGAGGGCTTTGCCCTCGTTTCGCGACACAAGGCCGCTCCTACACCGACCGCGTTCACCTAGACTGACGCGGTTACTGTAGGAGCGGCCTTGTGTCGCGAAAGGGCTGCAGAGCAGCCCCAAGGCTTGCAACACCGGATCCGACCATGACCGCAAAACCCACCCTGCACCCAAGAAACCGCCACCAGGGCCGTTACGACTTCCCCGCCCTGATCAAGGCCCACCCTGATCTTGCCCGTTTCACTATTACCAACCCCTACGGCAACCCCAGCATCGACTTCGCCAACCCCGAAGCCGTGCGCGTGTTCAACCGTGCCCTGCTCAAGGCTCAGTACGGTATCCAGCACTGGGATATTCCGGCCGACTACCTGTGCCCGCCGATCCCTGGCCGCGCCGATTACCTGCACGTCCTCGCCGATCTGCTGGCTGCCGATAACGGCGGTGAAATCCCCCGCGGCCCTCAGGTGCGCGCGTTGGACATCGGCGTTGGCGCCAATTGCATCTATCCCCTGCTCGGCCACAGCGACTACCGCTGGAGCTTCCTCGGCTCCGATATCGACCCTGTGGCGCTTGCTTCGGCCAAGGCCATCGTGCAGGCCAATGGCCTCCACAAGGCCGTTGCCCTGCGCCAGCAAAGCAACAGCAAGCACATCTTCAGCGGCCTGCTACAGCCCGACGAGCGCTTCGATGTGACGCTGAGCAACCCACCCTTCCACAGCTCGCGCGACGAGGCTACCCGTGGCAGCCAGCGCAAATGGAAAAACCTCGGCAAGCAAGACCCCAAGCGCAAGCTGCCGGTGTTGAACTTCGGCGGGCAAAACAATGAGCTGTGGTGTGAAGGCGGCGAAATCCGCTTCGTCAGCCAGCTGATCAGCGAGAGCGTCGCTTGCGCGCCTCAGGTGCTGTGGTTCACCAGCCTGGTATCCAAGGCGAGTAACCTGCCGGTGATCGAAGCCGCACTGAAAAAGGCTGGCGCCGTAGCAGTACAGACGCTGGCAATGGGCCAAGGGCAGAAACAGAGCCGCGTGGTTGCCTGGAGCTTCCACGACGCAGCTGCGCGCAAAGCCTGGCATGCGCAGCGCCAGGGCAAATCGCAGGCGTAAAAAAACCGCGCCCGGCAAGCCGGGCGCGGTTTATCCAAGCGTCGACAATTACTTGTTGACGGCGTCGGTCAGCACTTTCGCAGGTACGAACTTGACGACTTTCTTGGCAGCGATTTCGATGGCAGCGCCAGTCGAAGGGTTGCGGCCGGTACGGGCAGGACGCTCCGAGACTTTCAGCTTGCCGATGCCTGGCAGAGTGATTTCGGCGCCGTTTTCCAGTTGGTCGGCAACGATCTGGCCAAGTTGCTCCAGGGCGTTACGAGCGGTGGTTTTTGGCGCGTCGATTGCTTCGGCGATGTCGGCAATCAGTTGGTCTTTGGTCAATGCCATGGTGGTGTTCCTTCCCTAAAAAATTCAGAGGTTATGCAGCATGCTACGTCGGTATCGGGCCAGCCCGGTAATTCCGGCGGGCCGCGCCAATTGCGTATGTAGATACACAAATCGGCGTTTGGTTCGACATAACGCAAGTGATCTGCCAGCGATGCGCCATTGATGCAGCGCAAGACCGCGAAAAGTACCACAGGACTGGATAAATATCCGCTGTCGAGGCCGATTTAATGCAGCTAATTCGGGGCTTTTCACATAAATCGGCAAAAATTGAGCAAAAAACCAGCAACCGCTATTTGCGCCAACTTCTGGCCACTGCATCACTGGTGGTCTGGGTTAAACTTAGCCACTTTGCCCAGCGCCCCGCGAGTACTCGCAAACCGCGCTCCAGCTACTGCCGAGATTTTCCATGCCTATCCGTCATTGCATCGTCCACCTGATCGACAAGAAGCCCGATGGCAGCCCCGCCGTGCTCCACGCACGGGATAACGAGCTGGCTGCATCGGATGCCATCGAAAACCTCCTGGCCGACCTCAACGACAACTACAACGCCAAGCAGGGCAAGGCCTGGGGTTTCTTCCATGGTGAGTCCGGTGCCTACCCGTTCAGTGGCTGGCTCAAGCAGTACCTGAACGACGAGCAAGGCTTTACCGCCTTCAGTCGCACCGCCGTCGAGCACCTGCAAAAGCTGATGGAAGAGTCCAACCTCTCCACCGGCGGCCACGTGCTGTTCGCCCATTACCAGCAAGGCATGACCGAGTACCTAGCGATTGCCCTGCTGCACCACAGTGACGGCGTGACCGTGAACGCCGAGCTCGACGTAACGCCCTCGCGCCACCTGGACCTGGGGCAGTTGCACCTGGCCGCACGGATCAACCTGTCGGAGTGGAAGAACAACCTCAACTCCAAACAGTACATCTCGTTCATCAAGGGCAAGAACGGCAAGAAGGTCTCGGAATATTTCCGCGACTTCATCGGCTGCCAGGAAGGCGTCGACGGTCCCGGCGAAACACGCACGCTGCTCAAGGCCTTCAGTGATTTCGTCGAGAGCGAAGACCTGCCGGAAGAGTCCGCGCGCGAGAAGACCCAGACGCTTGTCGACTACGCCACCAGCCAGACCAAGATGGGCGAGCCGGTCGGCCTTGAAGAGCTCTCCAGCCTGATCGACGAAGAGCGGCCCAAGGCGTTCTACGATCACATCCGCAACAAGGACTACGGCCTGTCGCCAGAGATCCCGGCGGATAAACGCACACTGAACCAGTTCCGCCGTTTCACCGGCCGTGCCGAAGGCTTGTCGATCAGCTTCGAGGCGCACTTGCTCGGGTCAAAAGTGGAGTATGACGAAGAAGCCGGCACTTTGATCATCAAGGGCCTGCCAACCCAGCTGATCGATCAGCTCAAGCGTCGGGCTGAGTAAAACCAGACCAGGACGCGACCAAGGCTTCCTTGGCCGACTTGCGCAGCTTCTTCACCAGCCGCTCCTGACGCAACGCCTCGGAGCGGTCTGGCCAGGCTTCGACATAGACCAGCGCCTGCGCCGGGCTGGTCTTGAAATAGCGCGCACCACGCCCCTGCTGGTGCACCTTGAAGCGGCGCTGTGGATCATCACTGATACCGCAGTACAGCGAGCCATTCAGCGCGCGCACCAGGTATACGTACCAGGGTTTTTCCGCCGGAGGCGGAACTTGTTCACTCACGACTTTGCTCCTGCCCGGCATTAGCTTGATGAGCCCCACATCAACAGGGCTTCATCATGTCCAAGAAAATCTTCGCCGCAGCGCTGCTCGCTACCTTCGGCGTGGGCGCCAAGGTAGCTCACGCTGATAGCGGCCAGCAGACCGCACAACGCCTGCAGGACAACTACGAAAATGTCGTCAGCAACTGCGGCGGCAGCGCCATGCCTGCGCACGCCTGCTCCGGCGTGCTGCTGCGCTCGACCCGGCCTTCGCCGGATTATCACACCTGGGATCATAGCCAGAACAGCAAGGCCAAGGGAGGCGTTTCGTTCTCGTACCTGCGCGCCGACATTACGACCTCAAGCCTCGCCGAAGATGCCCGCAGCGGGCTGATCCTGTTCCCATTGATGCAGCGCCCGGGCCTGTCACTGCGCTATCAGGTGCTCTGCGTCTGGCCAACCGATGGCGATTCCTGGGAGCGTAACGAGCAAGGTTGCGGCGATAACGCGCAGACTGCGCAGGCCGAGATGGCCTGCCACAAACACGGCATCCTCACCGCCGCCGACTGGATCGAGAACTACCGCAGCAGCAGCGATTACAAACGTCAGTGCGCCTTCGATGTGCGCGACCAGCGCATTCCCGAGCGCGCCGATGCTTTCTACCAGGCCATCGTCACCCAACGCGACTACGCCGCCGAGCTGCCGTTTCCGTGGAACGAGGTGATCGTCGCAGCGTGGGATGAGGCCGAGTCGCACCGACTGCCGATCAAGGCATTTTTCTACATCGACGGCAAGTACAACGCACTGCAGCAGGCGCAAGCAGACCAGAGCGACTGGCAGCGTACCAATGGCTCGGTGATTCCAATCATTCGCCTGGACCTCGCCAGCGCGGCCACTGCTCGATTCAGCTACCACCCGGAGGAACAGGCGGTTGGTGCAGACTAGACCAGCTCAACGGGCTCGGGTAAACGCCTGCAAGCCCTTGCGCGCTTGCTGACGCACCTTGTTCTGCAGCAGCGGCGTCCAACCCAGCAGCACGCCAGGCATGCCCAATGCCTGGCGCGACCAGCGCCACAGGTCGAAGTTGTCATGGTGCTCGGTGATCAGACCGTCCTCGATCACGAACCGTGCGCGGATATCGTTGATCACGGTACGCCCGGTCTGGCTGAACAGATAGGTTGCCACCCAATGCGCGCTAGCGCCGCCTGGCTCGGCACGCACTTGATCGAAGGTCAGGCTGAAGTCTTGCGCGCGCGAGGTGAGCATGCGCCACATGGCGCCCGCCTCCTGACCGCGCAAAGTACCGAAGACCGGGTCAGTGAAGACGATGTCCGCGCTGTAACAGGCGATCATGGCCTCGGCATCCAGGCGCTGGAACGCCTGGTAGAAGCGGGTAATCAGGGCGTGTGAGGTGTCGCTCATGCGTGGCATCCATGGTCTGGGTCAACAGCGGCACGATAAAGCCAGATGTCAAGGATTGCCACGCTCATTTGCCAGGTGAATGCCAGGCCCTGCTCAGCCTTGGATACGCTCACAGGTCACCTGTACATGCAGCGCCCGGCCGGCCTTGAGGCCAAACAGGATGGCACCGCCACCGATCACGGCAAAGATCCACCCCAAGGCAGCCCAGCCGCCCGTCAGATCATGCACCACGCCAACGGCAAAGGGTCCCATCGACGCCAGGGTGTAACCGACGCCTTGAGCCATGCTCGACAGATTGGCGGCCACGTGGGCATCTTTGGAGCGCAGCACGATCAGGGTCAGCGCCAGGGCGAAAGTGCCGCCCTGCCCCAGCCCAAGCAACACCGCCCAGCCCCACAGCCCGCCCAACGGCGCGTACAAGCAGCCAAACAAACCCACCAGTGTTACCAGCATGACCAGCACAATCGCCAGCCGCTGATCCTTGCCGCGGGTCGCCAGCCACGGCGCACTCAGCGCGCTGATCAGCTGCACGATGACCGAACCGGACAACACCAGCCCTGCTTCGGTGGGGCTCAGGCCACGGCCGATCAGAATCGACGGCAGCCAGCCAAACACGATATACGCCAGCGACGACTGCAAGCCCATGTACAGCGTCACTTGCCACGCCAGCGGGTCACACCACAGGCCACGCACGCGATAAGCGACCTTGTGCCCGGCATGCCGCTGCTTCGCCTGCGGCAACCACACCAGCATCGCCAGCAGCGCCGGCAGCATCCAGAAGCCCAGACCGAGCGCCCAGCTGTCGCCCAAGGCGTGGCTCAGCGGCACGGTGGCGCCAGCGGCCAGCGCTGCACCCAGGCACAAGGCCATGGTGTAGACACCGGTCAAAGTCCCGGCATGCTTGGCAAAGTCGCGCTTGACGATACCGGGCAAGAGCACGCCAATGACGCCGATACTCGCCCCCGCCAGCAGGCTGCCGAGAAATACGCCGGTCGCGCCGAACGTACTGCGCAGGACAATCCCCAGGGCCAACGTGAAGAGAATGCCCAATACCACCCGCTCACTGCCGAAGCGGCGTGCCAGCAACGGCGCCAGTGGCGCAAACAAACCCAGGCATAGCACCGGCAAGGTCGTCAGCAGGCCCGATTGCGCAGCACTCAAGCCTAGGCTCTCGGCAACCTGGCCGAGCACTGGCGCCATGCTCGACAAGGCCGGCCGCAGGTTCAGCGCAACCAGCACCAGCCCCAACAGCAACAGCCAGGGCCGGTGAATGGCTGGCGGCTGCTGTTGCACCTGTTCGTCATCGGCCTCGGCATCGATCAGCAGTTCATCCAGTTCGGTCTCACGCACAGGCGCAGAGCGGGTCAGTTGGTCAGCCATGATGGTCTCGCAGTCAGGATTCGATAAGGGCCCGGCACAGACGCTTGGCCCGTTCCGGATCGCGTTGTTCAACCGCATCGAGAATCTCTCCGTGCAGATCGAACACCGCCTGGCAGCGCGGCAGCGCGCTCATGTTGCGCTCCAGGGCAGCGGCCACCACACCGGAAAAGTATCGGTACAGCTCGCTCAAGGCAGGATTGTGCGCGGCATCGACCAGGCGCTGGTGGAACAGCAGATCGCAGTGCACATAGGTATCGAGGTCAGCGTGATAGTGCTCGGCGCTGCCGGCAAGGGCTGTGCGCAGCTCCAGCAGGTCCTGCTCGGTGCGCCGCAGGGCTGCCAGACCAATCGCTTCAGCCTCGAGAATGTGGCGGGTCTCGCGCGCCTGTTCGGGCGTGCAGCGGGCCATGGCCTGTATCGCATGGAGCGGATCCTGCGCGGTACGCAGGTAGCTGCCATCACCCTGGCGGACTTCGACCAGGCCGCTGAAAGCAAGCACGCGCATGGCCTCGCGTACGGTATTGCGGCTGATGCCGAGCTCGGCGGCCAGCTCTGGCTCGGTCGGCAGGCGCTCACCTACTTTCCAACTGCCCTCGACAATACGCCGGCGCAATTGCTCGACAGCCAGCTCCACCAGCGAACGCTTGATCAGTTCATTTCCCATGTCGCAGCCAACTCAACCAATCATCCTACGAATTATCGGATTGTAACTGAAAGCTGGCCTGCCGCCACTTGGCATTTTTGTCAGTTGCGGCTGCGTTGCGACTTTGGGAGGCTGTAGCGCTTTTTTACAGGGCCGAACGTGAATGCGTAACCACATAGCCATGGGCATCGTCATCGGGCTGGTGGTACTGACGCTGTTGCTGTTGGCGATCGTCATCAAGTCCGATGAGCAAAGCCGGCCCTCGCAAGTGAGGGCCGGGCCGCCTGGCTTACTCAGCCCAGGGCATCGACCAGCGCCTGGTTCATCTGCGGCGTACCGATGGTGATGCGCAGGAACTGGGCAACTCGCGCTTGTTTGAAGTGACGCACGATCACCCCTTGCTCGCGCAGGCGCGCCGCAAGCTCGGCAGCATCGTGCTGCGGGTGGCGGGCAAAGATGAAGTTAGCCGCTGACGGCAGCACCTCGAAACCCTTGGCCTGCAGCTGCGCGACCAAGGCCTCGCGGCTGTCGATGACCTGGCGACAGGTCTCGTCGAAGTACTCGCGGTCCTCGAACGCTACAGCGGCGCCGACGATCGCCATGCGGTCGAGCGGATACGAGTTGAAGCTGTTCTTGATCCGCTCCAGCGCATCGATCAGGTCCGGGTGGCCCACCGCCAAGCCTACCCGCAGGCCGGCCAGCGAGCGCGACTTGGACAAGGTCTGGGTGACCAGCAGGTTGTCGTAACGGTCGACCAGGCTGATCGCCGTCTGGCCGCCGAAGTCGATGTAGGCTTCGTCTACCACCACCACCGAGTCAGGGTTGGCCTGCAGCAACTGCTCGATCGCCTCCAGCGCCAACAGGCAGCCCGTAGGCGCGTTCGGGTTGGGGAAGATGATGCCGCCGTTGGGCTTGGCATAATCTTCGACGCGGATCTGGAACTGCTCGTCCAGGGCGATCTGCTCGAACGCAATGCCGTACAGACCGCAGTACACCGGATAGAAGCTGTAGCTCACATCAGGGAACAGCAGCGGCGCGCCGTGCTGGAACAGGCCATGAAAAATGTGCGCAAGCACCTCGTCCGAGCCATTGCCGACAAACACCTGGCCGCTGCTCACACCGTAATACTCGGCTACGGCCTGCTTGAGCCGGTCACTGTTAGGGTCCGGGTACAGCCGCAGGTTGTCGTTCAGCTCCCCACGCATGGCCTCCAGCGCCTTGGGCGACGGGCCATAGGGGTTTTCATTGGTGTTGAGCTTGATCAGGCGGGTCAGCTTGGGCTGCTCGCCGGGTACGTAAGGCACCAGGTCCTTGACGAATGGGCTCCAGAATCGACTCATGTTCAGTTGCCCTCGGCAGTGGTGCGGATACGGTATTCGGCGCTGCGGGCGTGGGCCGTCAGCGATTCGCCACGGGCCAGCACCGATGCGGTGTGGCCGAGCTCGGAAGCGCCCTGCTCGGAACAGAAGATGATCGACGAGCGCTTCTGGAAGTCATACACGCCCAACGGCGACGAGAAGCGCGCGGTGCCGGAGGTTGGCAGGACGTGGTTGGGGCCTGCGCAGTAATCGCCCAGCGCCTCACTGGTGTGGCGGCCCATGAAGATCGCACCGGCGTGGCGGATCTGCGGCAGCCAGGCCTGCGGGTCGGCAACCGACAGTTCAAGGTGCTCCGGAGCAATCCGGTTGGCCACTTCGATGGCCTGCTGCATGTTACGCACGTGGATCAGTGCACCACGGCCATTGATCGACTTCTCGATGATCTCGGCGCGCTCCAGGGTCGGCATCAGTTTGTCGATACTGGCCGCCACCCGATCCAGAAACTCCGCATCCGGGCTGACCAGAATGGCTTGGGCATCTTCATCGTGCTCGGCCTGGGAGAACAGGTCCATGGCGATCCAGTCCGGATCGGTCTGGCCGTCGCAGACCACCAGGATTTCCGACGGGCCGGCGATCATGTCGATGCCGACCTGACCGAACACATGGCGCTTGGCGGTGGCCACATAGATATTGCCCGGGCCGACGATCTTGTCGACCTGCGGCACGCTCTCGGTACCGTAGGCAAGCGCAGCCACGGCCTGAGCGCCGCCGACCGTGAACACCCGGTCAACCCCAGCGATGCAGGCCGCCGCGAGCACCAGCTCGTTGAGCTCGCCACGCGGCGTCGGCACCACCATGACTACTTCGCCAACACCGGCAACCTTGGCCGGAATCGCGTTCATCAACACCGACGACGGATAGGACGCTTTGCCGCCGGGAACGTACAAGCCAGCGCGGTCCAGTGGCGTGACCTTCTGGCCAAGCACGGTGCCGTCGGCTTCGGTGTACTGCCAGGAGTCCTGCTTCTGCCGCTGGTGGTAGCTGCGCACGCGCTCGGCGGCTTTTTCCAGGGCTTCACGCTGGCTCGCGGTAATCCGCGTAAGCGCAAGCTCCAGCCGGGCACGGTCAAGAATCAGATCGTTGATGGAGGTCGCCTGCACGCCATCGAAACGCTGGGTGAACTCGACCAAGGCGGCATCACCGCGCTCACGGACGGCTTTGATGATGTCGAGCACGCGCTGGTTGACCGCGTCATCGGACACACTCTCCCAGCTCAGCAGATGATCCAGATGTCGGGCGAAATCCGGATCAGCGGCGTTGAGACGGGCAATTGCAGTGGACACGGTCATGGCGAGGGCCTCGAATAGTAGCGAATGCTCAGGCGCCCTAGGCTACCAGTCGATCCGCGCGGGCACCTGAGAAAATTGGCTATGGCGCGGATAGACGGGCACGACAGCGAAGGTCGTGCGCAGGAGTCAACCGCGGTGTCGCGACTCGACCGCTTGGCGCAGGGTGTCGATCAGGCTCTGGATGCGCGCATGCTGCATCTTCATCGAAGCCTTGTTCACTACCAGACGCGAGCTGACCATGGCGATCAGCTCTTGCGGCTCGAGGCCGTTGGCACGCAGGGTATTGCCGGTGTCGACCACGTCGATGATCTTGTCGGCGAGGTTGATCAGCGGCGCCAGCTCCATCGAGCCGTACAGCTTGATGATGTCGACCTGGCGGCCCTGTTCGGCATAGTAACGCTTGGCAACATTGACGAACTTGGTGGCCACACGCAGACGGCCCTTAGGCTCGGGTGCGCCGACAACACCGGCGGTCATCAGCTTGCAGCAGGCGATCTGCAGGTCCAGCGGCTCATACAGGCCCTGGCCGCCGTACTCCATGAGCACGTCCTTGCCAGCCACACCGAGGTCGGCCGCCCCATGCTCGACATAGGTCGGCACGTCGGTGGCGCGCACGATCAGCAGGCGCACGTCATCCTGAGTCGTGGGGATGATCAGCTTGCGGCTCTTGTCCGGGTTCTCGGTGGGCACGATACCGGCTTCGGCCAGCAACGGCAGGGTATCGTCGAGAATGCGGCCTTTGGATAGCGCGATGGTCAACATGGCAAACGTCGGTCCTTAAGCGGCTACAGCAGTCGGGAGCAAAGCCCGGCTGCATTGAATTCGTTGGCGCGTCCATGCGCCTGGGCAGGTTAGCCCGGTACGCGGCGGATCTTCGCGCCGAGCATTTGCAGCTTCTCTTCGATGCACTCGTAACCACGGTCGATGTGGTAGATGCGATCGATCAAGGTGTCGCCCTCGGCAACCAGAGCCGACAACACCAGGCTCGCCGAGGCACGCAGGTCGGTGGCCATCACTGGCGCGCCCTTGAGGGTCTTGACCCCGGTAACGATGGCAGTGTTGCCTTCGACCTGGATGTGCGCGCCCATGCGGTGCATTTCGTAAACATGCATGAAGCGGTTTTCGAAGATCGTCTCGATCACTGCACCAGTGCCTTCGGCAATGGCGTTGAGCGAGATGAACTGCGCCTGCATGTCGGTCGGGAACGCCGGATACGGAGCGGTGCGCAGGTTGACGGCTTTGGGCCGCTTGCCGTGCATGTTCAGCTCGATCCAGTCTTCGCCGGTGGTGATATCGGCGCCGGCTTCCTTGAGCTTCTCGAGGACTGCTTCAAGGATGGTCGGATCGGTGTCCTTGACCTTGACCCGACCGCCAGTGACGGCAGCCGCCACCAGGTAGGTGCCAGTCTCGATACGGTCAGGCATGACCCGGTAGTGCGCCGAGTGCAGACGCTCGACGCCATCGATGGTGATGGTGTCGGTGCCCGCGCCCTGGACGTTGGCGCCCATGGCGATCAGGAAGTTGGCCAGGTCGACCACTTCCGGTTCGCGTGCGGCGTTCTGCAGAACGCTGCGGCCGCGGGCCAGAGCAGCAGCCATCATGATGTTTTCGGTGCCGGTCACGCTCACCGTGTCGAAGAAGAAGTGCGCACCGCGCAGGCCGCCTTCAGGCGCCTTGGCCTTGATGTAGCCGCCTTCGACTTCAATTTTTGCACCCATGGCCTCCAGGCCGCGGATGTGCAGGTCAACCGGACGCGAACCGATCGCGCAACCGCCAGGCAGGGCAACTTCAGCCTCGCCGAAGCGGGCAACCATCGGCCCCAGTACCAGAATCGAGGCGCGCATGGTCTTGACCAGCTCGTACGGCGCAACCAGTGTCTTGATTGCACGCGGATCGATTTCGACTGCCAGCTTCTCGTCGATCACAGGCTCGATGCCCATGCGCCCGAACAGCTCGATCATGGTGGTGATGTCGTGCAGGTGCGGCAGGTTGCCGACGGTCACTGGACCATCGCACAGCAGCGTTGCTGCAAGGATCGGCAGGGCAGCGTTCTTTGCCCCGGAAATGCGGATCTCGCCATCGAGACGAGGGCCGCCAGTAATAATCAGTTTGTCCATTAGGATCTCGCCGCCAAGTTGGCTCAGGTGCGCTCAGCCCAGGCTGCGCTGCTGAAAAATTTCATGGTTACCGCGTGGATACTGCCATCGGCAATCCACGGATTCAGGTGAGCATAGATCGCCTGTTGACGCTTTACCGGGCTCTGCCCCGCCAGCTCGTCGCTGATCACGTTCAACTGGAAGTTGCAGCCTTCGCCTTCAACTTCGACCCGGGTTCCGGGCAATTTCGCTTCAAGGAAGCTCTTAACTTCTACGGCCTGCATGCTCAACCTCAATCGGCGCCCTGTGCGCGCGGGTCGGCCATCATACAAAAAAGCCCCTCGCCTGCGAAGCCCATGAATGGGCACGCTGACCGAGGGGCCTTTTCACCTTGCCGGGCAATCAGCCCGCCAACACTTCGTCGAGGTCATAGACCTCGGCGATTTCACGCATGTCATCAGGCATGCCACGCAGTGCCCAGGACTTGCCTGCGGCCTGCGCATCACGCATGAACGCCAGCAGTAACGACAAGCCGACACTGCTCGACTTGGCTACCGCCGAGCAGTCCAGCATTACCTGCTGCTCACCACAGGCGGCAATCAGTGCCTTGCCCTGCTTGCGTAGGGCGGGGCCCGTGCGAAAGTCCAGCACGCCAGCCAGACGCAGCACGCCCGGCTCGGCCATGCTTACGCTGGTTTCACTCATTTGACTGCCTTCTCCGGCGAACTGTCGGCGGTTTGCTTGGCCTTGGCCACTTCACCTGCCCAGCCGTCGATGGTCTTGTCCAGGTCATTGCCATTGCGCGACATGGCGTCGGCGAACTGGTCACGGAACAGCTTGCCGATGTTGATGCCGTTGACGATGACGTTACGCACCTTCCACTCGCCATCCAGTTTGACCATGGTGTATTGCACCGGGTAAATCGAACCATTGGTACCGGTGACCTTCATGCCCACGCTGGTGCGATCACCTTCATCGCCCTTGGCAGGGTCGAGGGTGATGCCCTGATTGTTGTACTCGAGCAAGGCATTGCCATAGAACTGCATCAAGCTGCGCTTGAAGTTCTCCTGGAAGCGCTGCATCTGCGCAGGCGTAGCCTTGCGCGAATACTTGACGGTCATGATGCTCTTGGAGATGCCATCAGCGTCGACCACCGGGCCGAGGTTGCTGTTGAGAGCATCGTAGAACGCCTGCGGGTCAGCCTTGTATTGCTGCTTGTTGGCCTTGAGGTCGCTGAGCAACTGATTGGTAGTGGTCTGAATCACTTCCCGGGCGGTTTGCCCAGGTGCAGCGGTGGTCAGCAGGGGGAAAGCCGCCAGCAGGACCAGCAAACCGCGTCGCAGGATCGAGATCATGGAAACTCCTTAATTAGCTGGGTTGGCTTCTTTCGGTTCTTTGCCAACAGTATTGAGCAGGAACTTGCCAATCAGATCTTCCAGTACCAGGGCAGACTGGGTGTCATGGATGGTGCTGTCATCTTTGAGCACCTGATCCTCACCACCCACGCTGATACCGATGTACTTCTCGCCGAGCAACCCGGCGGTCAGGATCGATGCAGTGGAGTCGACCGGCAGATTATCGACGTTCTTGTCCAGCTGCAGCGTGACCCGACCGGTGTAGGAATCGCGATCCAGATCGATGGCCGTGACCTTGCCGATGGTCACACCGGCCATGGTCACTTTAGCTCTGACCGTCAAACCGGCGATATTGTCGAAGTACGCGTAAACTTTATAGGTATCGCTGGTCGGGCTGGCCGACAGCCCGCTGACACGCAGGGCCAGCAGCAGCAACGCCAGGATCCCGGCCAGGAGGAACAGGCCGACACCGATTTCCAGGGTGCGGTTTTGCATCAGAAATCTCCAAACATCAAGGCGGTCAGAATAAAGTCCAGACCCAGCACTGCCAACGAGGCATAGACCACGGTCTTGGTGGTGGCACGGCTGATCCCCTCTGAAGTGGGCTCACAGTCATACCCCTGGAAAACGGCAATCCAGGTCACGACGAAGGCAAACACCAGGCTTTTGACCAGGCCGTTGAGCACGTCATCGGTGAATGAAACACTGTTCTGCATGTTGGCCCAGAACGAGCCTTCGTAGACACCCAGCCAGTCGACTGCCACCCACGAGCCACCCCAGATCCCCACCACGCTGAACATCAGCGCCAGCAGCGGCAGCGAAATGAAGCCGGCCCACAGCCGCGGTGCAACGATGTACTTGAGCGGGTCGACGCCGATCATTTCCAGGCTCGACAACTGCTCGGTCGACTTCATATTGCCGATTTCGGCAGTCAGCGCAGAGCCGGCGCGACCGGCAAACAGCAGCGCTGTGACGACCGGGCCGAGTTCGCGCAACAGCGTCAGGGCAACCATCTGCCCGACCGCTTGCTCGGAGCCGTATTTGGTGAGGATGCTGTAGCCCTGCAGGGCCAGCACCATGCCGATGAACATGCCGGAGACGACAATGATCGCCAGCGACAGCACGCCGACTGAATAAAGCTGCTTGACCAGCAGCTGGAAGCCACCGCCAAGCCCGCCCCGGCCGACCAGGGCATGGCCCAGGAACAGGCACGAACGACCCAGTACTGCCACTACATCGATGGCCGAGCGACCGAACAGGCGTACGCGTTCAAGTAAGGATCTTCGGCGCATCAACGCGTCCCCAGCAGATCGGCGCGATAGTCAGGCGCAGGAAAATGGAAAGGTACCGGTCCGTCCGGATCGCCCTTCATGAACTGGCGGATGCGCGGATTGTCCGAGCCCATCAGCTCGTCCGGAGTGCCCTGACCCAGCACCTGGCCATCACCCACTACATAGATGTAGTCGGCGATGCTCGCGGTTTCCGCCAGGTCGTGCGACACGACGATACTGGTAATGCCCAAGGCATCGTTGAGCAGACGGATCAAACGCACCAGAACACCCATCGCGATAGGGTCCTGGCCGACGAATGGCTCGTCGTACATGAGGATCTGCGGGTCCAGGGCAATCGCCCGCGCCAACGCCACCCGCCGCTTCATGCCGCCGGAGAGTTCGTCGGGCATCAGATCGATGGCGCCGCGCAGGCCAACGGCCTGCAGTTTCATCAGGACGATGTCGCGGATCATCTCTTCCGACAGCTCGGTGTGCACCCGCAGCGGGAAGGCAACGTTCTCGAACACGTCGAGGTCGGTGAACAATGCACCGCTCTGAAACAGCACGCCCATCTGCTTGCGTGCATCGAACAGATCAGTGCGCGACAGCGTCGGCAAATTCTGCCCGGCCACCCACACTTCGCCGCTGGCGGGGCGCAGCTGGGCGCCCATCAGGCGCAACAGGGTGGTCTTGCCGCACCCCGATGGCCCCATGATGCCAGTGACCTTTCCGCGCGGAATGCGGATGTCGACATTACTGAAAATGCTGCGCGAACCGCGCTTGAAGGTAACCCCCTTCAACTCGACCGCGTAGGCGCTATCCACACTCATCTAGACTCCTTGCAATACAGCCTCGTCCAATGGACGCCTGCCCTCATCGTGAAGGCACACACGCCCCATCCGGGCCGAATCAGCGGCGAACTATAGCACCGCAGGCGAGCCCGCCCCAAGGCTATCGCAGCGTCATTCAGGCGAATGACAGGCGGCCGCGGCAGGCTTATGACAATCCAGTGATGAGCCTTTCGCACATTGCGGCTATAATCGGCGCCTTTTCATCAGGCATTGCTTTTCGACATGAGCCAATCCAGCGAGCTGATCCAATCTGCCCAGCGCACTTTGCGCCTGGAACTCGAGGCTGTTGAGGGCCTGTTGCCGCGTATCGACGACAATTTCGTCAAGGCCTGCGAACTGATTCTGGCCAGCAAAGGCCGTGTGGTCGTGGTTGGCATGGGCAAGTCCGGGCATATCGGCAACAAGATCGCGGCGACCCTGGCCAGTACCGGTACGCCGTCATTTTTTGTCCATCCGGCCGAAGCCAGCCACGGTGACATGGGCATGATCACCCGTGATGACGTGATCCTGGCGCTGTCCAACTCCGGCAGCACTGCCGAGATCGTTACCCTGCTGCCATTGATCAAGCGCCTTGGCATTCAGCTCATCAGCCTCACCGGCAACCCCGATTCACAGCTGGCGCAAGCGGCCGAGGCCAACCTCGATGCGCGCGTGGCGCAGGAAGCCTGCCCGCTGAACCTGGCACCAACTTCCTCGACTACCGCAGCGCTGGTGCTCGGCGACGCCCTCGCGATCGCCCTGCTTGAGGCCCGCGGCTTCTCGGCCGAGGATTTCGCCTTCTCGCACCCCGGCGGCGCCCTTGGCCGACGTTTGCTGCTCAAGGTCGAAAACGTCATGCACTCGGGCGACGAGCTGCCGCAGGTGCGACGTGGCACCCTGCTCAAGGAAGCGCTGCTGGAAATGTCCCGTAAAGGTTTGGGCATGACCGTCGTGCTGGAAAACGACGGTACCCTGGCTGGCGTGTTCACTGACGGCGACCTGCGCCGCAGCCTGGACCGCAATATCGATGTACACACCACCCTGATCGATGAGGTGATGACCGTGCACGGCAAGACTGCCCGCGCCGAGATGCTCGCCGCTGAAGCCTTGAAGATCATGGAAGACCACAAGATCGGCGCCCTCGTCGTGGTCGATCAGCACGATCGCCCGACCGGCGCGCTGAACATGCACGACCTGCTCCGCGCCGGAGTCATGTGATGAACGGAGATGCCATGAGCGAAGACATCCTGCAACGCGGCAAAGCCATCAAGCTGGCCGTTTTCGACGTCGACGGTGTGCTCACCGACGGCCGCCTGTACTTCCTTGAAGACGGCAGCGAATTCAAGACCTTCAACACCCTCGACGGCCACGGCATCAAGATGCTCATGGCCTCGGGTGTGACCACGGCAATCATCAGCGGGCGCAAGACCCCGGTGGTCGAGCGTCGGGCGAAGAACCTCGGCATCCCGCACCTGTTTCAGGGCCGCGAGGATAAACTGGTGGTTCTGGACGGCCTGCTCGCTGAACTGGGCCTAAGCTATGAGCAGGTCGCCTACCTGGGCGACGACCTGCCCGACCTGCCAGTGATTCGCCGGGTCGGCCTGGGCATGGCCGTAGCCAACGCTGCCGTGTTCGTCCGCCAGAACGCCCACGGGGTAACCCAGGCCCGCGGCGGCGAAGGTGCTGCCCGCGAGTTCTGTGAACTGATCATGCAGGCCCAGGGTACCCTGGACGCTGCCAACGCCAACTACCTGTAAGGCCGCACATGTTCAGCAAAAAAGCTAAAAACATCGCGCTGCTGGGGCTGATCGCTGCCCTGCTGGTAGCGGTCGGCTACTGGAACGTCAGCCCCGAGAGCTTCCTCGACAAGCCACAGACCCAGGCCGACGAAAGCGCCATCGACTACTATGCGATCAATGCCCACAGCGTGCAGTTCTTGCCTGACGGCAAGATGCAATATGAAATGACCGCCGACAAGGTCGAGCACCTCAAGGCCAGCGAAGTCACACTGCTGACCACGCCAGACCTGCACATGTATCGCGGCACCGCGTATCCCTGGCATGTCCAGAGCGTGCGTGCCGAGGTCAACCCGGATGGCACCGAGGTCGAGCTGATCGACAAGGTACGGGTTGCTCGCACCGACGAAAAACAACGCGAAACCATCATTACCAGCACGCGCATGACGGTGTTCCCGCAGAAGCAATATGCGCAGACCGAGCAAGCCGTTAGAATCGACGGCGCCGGCGGCACCACCACCGGCGTTGGCATGAAAGCGTATTTGAAAGACGGCAGGATGGACCTGCTGTCCAACGTAAGAGGACAGTATGAGGCTCGTTAAAACCCTCCCTTTTTTGCTCAGCCTGAGCGCAGCACTGGGAAGCGCGAGCGCCTTGGCCCTGCCGAACGATCGTGACCAGCCAATTCGTATCCAGGCCGACGACGCTCACCTGGATGACAAACAAGGCGTAGCTACCTACCGCGGCGACGTGATCATCACCCAAGGCTCGATGATGATCAAAGGCAACACCGTGACCATGACCCGTGCCGCCAATGGCGACATCGACGTGGTGACTTCGGTGGGCAACCTGGCCTACTTCGAGCAACAGCAGGATGCCGCCAAGCCCGACAAGATGAAAGGCTGGGCCGTGACGATTCAATACCAGGCGCAAAAAGACACGGTGATTCTGACCGACCGCGCCAAGGTCGAGAATGAAAGCAACACCACCGAAGGCGAGAAGATCGTCTACAACACCAAGTCGCAGGTCGCAACCGCAGGCAATGCCGGTGGCGCTGCCACGACCAAGCGTCCGCGCATCGACATGGTGATCCAGCCGAAGAAGAAGGCCGAGTAAATGGCGACTCTCAAAGCCCAGCATCTGGCCAAGAGCTACAAGGGCCGCCAGGTGGTTCGCGACGTCAGCCTGTCGATCGACAGCGGCCAGATCGTCGGCTTGCTCGGCCCCAACGGTGCCGGCAAGACCACCTGCTTCTACATGATCGTCGGCCTGGTTCAGGCCGATCAGGGCCGCGTGCTGATCGACAACAATGACGTCAGCCACCAACCCATGCACGGCCGCGCCCGCGCCGGGATTGGCTACCTGCCGCAGGAAGCGTCGATTTTCCGCAAGCTGTCGGTTGCCGACAACATCATGGCGATCCTCGAAACGCGCAAGGAACTCGACCGTGACGGCCGTCGCAAGGAGCTGGAAAGCCTGCTGCAGGAATTCCATATCAGCCACATCCGCGACAACCTAGGCATGAGCCTTTCCGGTGGCGAACGCCGCCGTGTCGAGATTGCCCGCGCCCTGGCCACCGCACCCAAGTTCATTCTGCTGGATGAACCGTTCGCTGGCGTCGACCCGATCTCGGTAGGTGACATCAAGCAGATCATTCATCACCTCAAGGCCAAGGGTATCGGTGTGTTGATCACCGACCACAACGTCCGCGAGACGCTGGATATCTGTGAGACAGCCTACATCGTCAACGATGGTCAACTGATCGCCGAAGGCGATGCCGAGACCATTCTGGCCAACGATCTGGTCAAGGAAGTCTACCTGGGCCACGAGTTCCGGCTCTGAGGCCCTTGCCTGAGCACTGGCAGCAGCAAGCTAAAACGGCTTAAGTGTTACAGTGCTCTAGGCAAACGCTACAAATTAAGGCATATAACTTGCTTGAAATTGGCGCCGCGGCGCCCTTCGTGTAGTGGATGGCGCAGATGCGCCGGCGGACAAGGTATTAAGCCCAAGCTATGAAACCATCGCTCGTCCTAAAAATGGGCCAGCAACTGACGATGACCCCGCAGTTGCAACAGGCCATTCGTCTGCTTCAGCTCTCGACCCTGGACCTCCAACAGGAAATTCAGGAAGCGCTGGAATCCAACCCGATGCTCGAACGCCAGGAAGACGGCGAAGACTTCGACAACAGCGACCCGCTGGCCGACAGTGCCGAAAGCAAGCCAAGCGCCGAGAACCTGGACAACAGCTTCCAGGACAGCGGTTTCCAGGATGGCAGCCTGCAGGAAGGCAGCGCCGCCAGTCAGAACCTTGAAGAAGGCGACTGGAACGAGCGCATTCCCAACGAACTACCGGTCGACACCGCCTGGGAAGATGTCTACCAGACCAGCGCCAGCAGCCTGCCCAGCAACGACGATGACGAGTGGGACTTCACCACCCGCACCTCTGCTGGCGAGAGCCTGCAAAGCCACCTGTTGTGGCAGCTGAACCTGGCGCCGATGTCCGATACCGATCGCCTGATTGCAGTAACGCTGATCGACAGCATCAACCAGCAAGGCTATCTGGAAGACACCCTCGAAGAAATCTGCGCAGGCTTTGACCCGGAGCTCGACATCGAGCTCGATGAAGTCGAGGCCGTGCTGCACCGTATTCAACAGTTCGAACCCGCCGGCGTTGCCGCACGCAACCTGGGCGAGTGCCTGCTGCTGCAGCTGCGTCAGTTGCCGGCCAATACGCCTTGGTTGACCGAGGCCAAGCGCCTGGTCAGCGACTTCATCGATATGCTCGGCAGCCGCGACTACAGCCAGCTGATGCGCCGTATGAAGCTCAAGGAAGACGAGCTGCGTCAGGTCATCGGGCTGGTGCAGAGCCTCAATCCGCGGCCTGGTTCGCAGATCGAGTCGAGCGAGCCGGAGTACGTGGTGCCTGACGTGATCGTGCGAAAGGACACCGACCGCTGGCTGGTCGAGCTGAACCAGGAAGCCATGCCGCGCCTGCGTGTCAACCCGCAATATGCAGGCTTTGTCCGCCGCGCCGATACCAGCGCCGACAACACCTTCATGCGCAACCAGTTGCAGGAAGCGCGCTGGTTCATCAAGAGCCTGCAGAGCCGCAACGAGACCTTGATGAAGGTCGCCACGCAGATCGTCGAGCACCAGCGCGATTTTCTCGAGTACGGCGACGAGGCGATGAAACCGTTGGTGCTGCATGACATCGCCGAAGCAGTAGGCATGCATGAGTCGACCATCTCCCGCGTCACCACCCAGAAGTACATGCACACTCCGCGTGGCATCTTTGAGTTGAAATACTTTTTCTCGAGCCACGTCAGCACCTCCGAAGGCGGTGAATGCTCATCCACGGCGATCCGCGCGATCATCAAGAAACTGGTTGCAGCGGAAAATCAGAAAAAGCCATTGAGTGACAGCAAGATCGCTGGTTTACTGGAGGCACAAGGCATCCAGGTAGCCCGTCGCACCGTCGCCAAGTACCGCGAGTCGCTCGGCATAGCACCGTCGAGTGAACGCAAGCGACTGATGTAGCCCCGGGATGTGCCACAGCGTTTTTGTGGCAGGTGCAAGACCTGCCTCTTTATGCACGGGCAACAAAGGAGAAGCTGTATGCAAGTCAACATCAGTGGACACCATGTAGAAGTAACCCCACCACTGCGCGACTACGTCGAGCAGAAGCTGAAGAGACTCGCAGGGCACTTTGACAAGATCACCAACGTTACAGTGATCATGAAAGTCGAGAAACTGCAGCAGAAGATCGAAGCGACTCTGCAGATTCCGGGCGGCGAAGTGGTTGCCAATGCCGAAGATCTAGACATGTATGCAGCCATCGACAATTTGGCTGACAAGCTCGACCGCCAACTGAAAAAACACAAGGAAAAACAGCAAAGTCTCCTGCAAGGTGCAGCTGCTCGCTGATCCCCCTCATCCATGATCCGACTTGAAACCATCCTGACCCCCGGCCGTTCCCTGGTGAACGTGCCGGGCGTCAGCAGTAAGAAACGCGCCCTCGAAGAAATCGCCAAGGTCGTAGCCAGCGAAGTCAGCGAGCTCGACCAGCAAGAAGTCTTCGAGAAGCTGATCGCCCGCGAAAAACTGGGCTCCACCGGGTTCGGCAATGGCATAGCCATTCCGCACTGCCGCCTCAAGGGCTGCGCCAATCCGGTCAGCGCTCTGCTCCACCTGGATCATCCAATCGATTTCGACGCCATCGATGGCGCCCCCGTGGACCTGCTGTTCGTCCTGCTGGTGCCCGAAGCTGCCACCGATGCTCACCTTGAGCTGTTGCGCCAGATTGCCAGCATGCTCGATCGCGAAGATGTGCGTAAGCGTCTGCGCGCTGCGAGCAACAACAAGGCCTTGTACCAGGTCGTCCTGGACGTGCAAAACGGGAGCTGAGCATGCGCCTGATCATCGTCAGCGGCCGCTCTGGCTCCGGCAAGAGCACTGCACTTGCCGTGCTGGAAGACAATGGCTTCTACTGCATCGACAACCTGCCCGCCGGGTTGCTGCCGCAGCTGGCTGAAAACGCGTTGATCAATACCGAGCTGATGCAGCCCAAGGTTGCCGTCTCGATTGATGCGCGCAACCTGCCAGGCCATCTGTCACGCTTCCCCGAGCTGCTCGAGGATGCCCGCGCACGGCACATCCAATGCGATGTGCTGTACCTGGATGCTGACGAAGACACCTTGCTCAAGCGCTTCTCCGAAACGCGCCGGCGTCACCCACTGACCAACGCCAATCGCTCGCTGGCCGAAGCCATTCGGGTCGAGAGCGATATGCTCGGGCCGATTGCCGACCTTGCCGACCTGAAGATCGATACCACCAACCTCAACCTCTATCAGCTACGCGATTCGATCAAGCTGCGCCTGCTCAACCAACCCGAGCCGGGTACGGCGTTTCTGGTTGAGTCGTTTGGCTTCAAGCGGGGCATGCCGGTAGATGCCGATCTGGTGTTCGACGTGCGCTGCCTGCCCAATCCGTACTGGAAGCCGGAAATCCGCGAGCACTCAGGCCTGGATCAGCCAGTCATCGATTACCTGGCTGCGCAGCCGGATGTCGAAGAGATGTTCCAGGACATCTCCAGCTATCTGCTCAAATGGCTGCCGCGCTTCGCCGCCAGCAACCGTGCCTATGTCACCATCGCCATCGGCTGCACCGGCGGCCACCATCGCTCGGTGTACCTGACCGAGCGCCTCGGCCAGGTTCTGCAGCAATCCTTGAAAAACGTCCAGGTCCGCCACCGCGACCTCTAGCCCACAGGATTTACCCGAACATGCCCGCCCGCGAAATCACCATCATCAACAAGCTGGGCCTGCACGCCCGAGCGGCCGCCAAGTTCGTCGGCGTGGCCGGGCGCTTTCCTTGCCAGGTGAGGGTCGGCCGGGCGCCAGACAAGCTGGTCGATGGCAAAAGCATCATGGCGGTGATGATGCTCGCAGCGGGCAAGGGCACTCAGGTGCACCTGTTCACCGAGGGCGATCAGGAAGACGAGGCACTCCAGGCCGTGGTGGATTTGATCAACAACTACTTCGACGAAGGCGAATAACGCCCCGCCGCTGCCAGGCCCAGCGCTGCCGCAGCGCTGGACCAGCAAGCGGTCACGACATGGCCGTGTCCATCACCATCATCAGGCAGAAGCCCACGCACAGCCCCAGGCTTGCCAGGCGATAGTTGCCGTTGCTGCGTGATTCCGGAATGATCTCCTGCGTCACCACCAGCAACATCGCTCCCGCCGCGCAGGCCAGGCCCAGCGGTAGCAGCAGTTCGGCAACATTCACTAGCCACGCGCAGATCACTGCTGCCAACGGCTCGACCAGGCCCGAGGCCGCGCCGATCAAGAAAGCCTTGAGGCGCGACATCCCCGCACCGGCCAGCACCAATGCGATCACCAGACCTTCCGGCACATCCTGTAGGGCGATGCCCATGGCCAGGCTGTCGGCGTCCGGCATGCCGCCACCGGCCGATACGCCAATGGCCATCCCTTCAGGAATGTTATGGGCAATGATGGCAATCACGAACAACCAGATCCGCGCCGCGATAACCGGCTGATTGCCGTTACCGACCAAGGCTTCGGGTGAAGCACCCGAGACCTTGAGGTCGACCAGAAACAGGCAAAACGCGCCGAACAGCAGGCCAAAACTGATCAGCCCACCGGCGCCCCATGGGCTGAAACCGATCGCCTGTGCAGCGGCCAGGCCCGGCATGATCAGCGAGAACGCAGTCGCTGCCAGCATCACTCCAGCGCCGAAACCGAGCAAGGTGTCAGCCACCGCTACCGGCATATTGCGGATCACCAACACCGGCACCGCGCCCAGCGCAGTACCCAGAGCGCACAGTGCACCGCCCTCCAGAGCCCGCAGCATGCGCGGCTCCAGGCCCAGCCAATCGATCCCGCGCGCCACTAGCAGCGCAGTCCCGACCAGCAACAGCACAGTCCCAAGCGCCAGACGAAACAGGCGCACACTGCTGACAGACATCACCTGCGAGCGCATACCGGTTAGGCTCACTTCAAGGCTTGCTGATAGCGGCGTTCCACTTCGGCCCAATCGACCACGTTGTAGAACGCGCCAATGTATTCAGGCCGGCGGTTCTGGTACTTCAGGTAGTAAGCGTGCTCCCACACGTCCAGGCCGAGGATCGGCGTGTTGCCGTGCATCAGCGGGCTGTCCTGGTTGCCGCTGCTCTCGACCACCAGTTGCTTGGTCGGGGTCACGCTGAGCCAGGCCCAGCCACTGCCGAAGCGGCTCAGCGCAGCCTTGGTGAAAGCCTCCTTGAAAGCATCAAAGCCACCTAATTGCTGCTCGATGGCCTTGGCCACCTCGCCTTGCGGCACGCCGCCGCCATTGGGCGCCATAACAGTCCAGAACAAGCTGTGGTTGGTGTGGCCACCGCCTTGGTTGATCACCGCTGCCTGCAACTTTTCAGGCAATTGCTTGACCGCGCCAACCAGTTTTTCCACCGGCCACTCAGCCCACTCGGTGCCCTCGATGGCCGCGTTGAGGTTGTTGATGTAGGTCTGGTGATGCTTGCTGTGGTGGATTTCCATGGTCTGGGCGTCGATGTGCGGTTCCAGCGCATCGTAGGCGTACGGCAGTGCAGGCAAGGTATGCGGCATGTCAGTGGATTCCGTAATTATGTGAGTGAGGAGCAACTTCCGGCGCAGCAATCAGCTCGCTCGCCGCGCCAGCCTGGCGGTTGAGCAAGCGCGCGGTGCGCGGGTACTGGCCGTACTCGGCAATGAAATTGAGCAGCTCGGTGTAGGTACGTGCGCTGTGGCGCAGTGCCGCCTCGCGTAGCGGCTGCGGCAGTCGTGGCTCGTGGCTGGCCTGCAGCAGGCGCTGATGGGCAGCGCAGAGGTAATCCGCGCTTTCGTGGGGTTGGTTCAGGCGCAGGTGCAGATCGGCCAGGTTGTGATGGGCGATGACCAGTGCGGCAATCGCCTCGTAAACGTCATGCCAGCGCTCGAACAGCACCTGGGCCAGGGCCAGCGCTTGCAGGTAATACTCCCGAGCGTCGACCCAGTCGCCTTGGGCAAACAGCCGGTTGGCGTGATCGGTGGTGCGTTTCCAGTGCTGCATGACGTGCCTCCTGGACGGTCAGATACCGCCAGCGGTGAGTTTTTCCGGGTCAAGCAAGGCTTCGAGCTGGTCACGCGAGAGGTCGGTGTGCTCCAACGCCACGTCGATGATCGGCCGGCCTTGCTTGTAGGCGGTCTTGGCGATCTCGGCGGCCTTCAGGTAGCCGATGATCGGGTTCAGCGCGGTGACCAGAATCGGGTTGCGCGCCAGGGCTTCCTTGAGCTTGCTTTCATTAACCTTGAAGGTCGCGATGGCCTTGTCGGCCAGCAAGCGGCTGGCGTTGGCCATCAGCTCGATGCTCTCCAGCAGGTTGCGAGCGATTACCGGCAGCATCACGTTGAGTTCGAAGTTGCCCGACTGTCCGGCCACGGCGATGGTGGCGTCGTTGCCGATGACTTGTGCAGCCACCATGGTGGTCGCCTCGGGAATCACCGGGTTGACCTTGCCCGGCATGATCGAAGATCCAGGCTGCAGGGCCTGCAGTTCGATCTCGCCCAGACCCGCCAGCGGGCCGGAGTTCATCCAGCGCAGGTCGTTGGCGATCTTGGTCAGGGCAACGGCGGTGGTTTTCAGCTGGCCAGACAGCGCCACGGCAGTGTCCTGCGAACCGATCAGGGCAAACAGGTTGTCACCGGGGGTGAATTCGATCGCGGTCAGGCCGCTCAGCTGGCGGGCGAAACCGGCGGCGAACTGCGGGTGAGCGTTGATCCCGGTACCTACCGCAGTGCCGCCTTGGGCCAGCGCCTGCAGGCTCGGCAGGGTCGCTTCAAGATGGCTCAAGGCAGCGCGGATCTGTGCCGCCCAGCCAGCCAATACCTGGCTCATGCGCACCGGCATGGCATCCATCAGGTGAGTGCGGCCGGTCTTGACGTACTGATGCACCTCGACGGCCTTGGCATCGATCACCTGCACCAGGTGGCGCAGCGCCGGCAGCAACTGCTCGTGCATGGCCAGCGCAGCGCTGACATGGATGGTAGTGGGGATGATGTCGTTGCTGCTCTGGCCACAGTTGACGTGGTCATTAGCGTTGACTGGCTCGCCCTGGACGCGGCTGGCCAAGGTGGCAATCACCTCGTTGGCGTTCATGTTCGAGCTGGTACCAGAACCCGTCTGATAAACGTCGACCGGGAAGTGCTGAATGAAATCCTCGGCCAGCAACTGCTCGACCGCCTGGACGATGGCCTGGCCTTGCGCCGGCGAGATCTGCTCGAGTTCGACGTTGGCCTTGGCCGCTGCCGCCTTGGCCAGCAACAGTGCACGGATGAACTGCACCGGCATGCGCTGGCCGCTGATCGGGAAGTTATCGACCGCGCGCTGGGTCTGAGCGCCATACAGGGCCTGGGCCGGCACCTGCAGTTCACCCATGCTGTCACGCTCGATACGGGTATTACTCATGGTCAATTCCTTGCAACAGTTCGTCGGGGGAAATCGAAGGCAGCAGCACGCAATTGGCGAGCTGCATGGCATAGGGCTGCCAGCGCTGGTTCTGCTCGAGGCGATCGAGGCTGCGCAGGTCCAGCAGCGGCCGCCAGGCCTGGTCCAGGCACTGCGCGCGCCAGTGCCAGGGCAGCATGCGGTCGCTGGCGGTATCCAGCAGCAGGCGCAGGGAAGTCAGGGCGACGGTCCATGGCGAGGTCGCGGTGCAGCACACCAGGTAGCGACCTTCGGCCAGGTAATGCTCGATCAGTCGCGGCTCGTCGGGGTCGAGCGCGCAGCGAATGCGCCGGCTCAGCCAACGCCAGTTTTCCAGGTAGGGCAACTCATGGAGTACGGTATTCATGAATATCATCACTGCTGGACGGTGTAATGATATTCATTATTAAGTGATAAATAGAATCACTTCAACCCCGAAGGCCAAAACAAAAGACCCGGCGCGATGGCCGGGTCCGAGATGTGTAACTGGCACAACGGAGGGTTTTAGCTGCCCGCGACCGTCATGCGCTCGATCAGCACAGAGCCGCTGTGGATATTGCTGCGGGTTTCAAGATCGCTGCCAATCGCCACAATCTGCTGAAACATGTCCTTCATATTGCCGGCAATGGTCACTTCCTGCACAGCGAACTGAATCTCGCCGTTCTCGACCCAGTAGCCCGCTGCGCCACGCGAGTAATCACCCGTGACCATGTTCAGACCATGTCCCATCAGCTCGGTTACCAACAGGCCACGGCCCATGCGCCGAATCAATGCAGCTTGATCTTCGACGCCATGGGTGACGAACAGGTTGTGCACGCCCCCCGAGTTGGCGGTGCTTGGCAAGCCCAGCTTGCGCCCCGAATAGGTACCGAGCAGGTACGCCACCAGTTCGCCGTTTTCGACGAACGGCTTGGCGTAGGTGGCCAGGCCATCGCCGTCGAACCCGGCGCTGCCCAGTGCCCGCGGCAAATGCGGGCGTTCATCCAGGGTCAGCCAGCTAGGGAACAGGCGCTGCCCCAGCGAGCCCTCGAGGAACGACGACTTGCGGTACAGGTTGCCGCCCGAGATCGCTCCAAGAAAGCTGCCGAACAGGCCACCGGCAAGCTCGGCAGAGAACAGCACCGGCACTTCGCAGGTCGGCACCGGGCGCGCACCCAGGCGGCTTGCGGCACGTTGCGCTGCACGCAGGCCAATGCTGCGCGGGTCGGCCAGCAGTTCGCCCTGGCGGTTGACGTCATACCAGTAGTCGCGCTGCATCTGCCCGTCGGCTTCGGCAATCATCACGCAACTGAGGCTGTGCCGGGTCGAAGCATAGCCGCCGATAAAGCCATGGCTGTTGCCGTAAACACGGCAGCCCTGATGGGTGTTGAGGGTGGTGCCGTCGGCATTCTTGATCCGCGGATCGGCATCAAAAGCAGCGGCCTCACAGGCCAGTGCCTGCTCGATGGCCTGCTCGGGGCTGATGTCCCAATCGTGATACAGGTCAAGCTCAGGGATATCGCGGGCCATCAGGGCGGCATCGGCCAGCCCGGCGCATTCGTCTTCCGAGGTGTGCTTGGCAATCGCCAGGGCTGCAGCAACGGTTTCGCGAATGGCCTCCGGGCCGCTGGCCGAGGTACTCGCCGAGCCCTTGCGCTGGCCGACATAGAGGGTAATGCCAAAGCCCTGGTCACGGTTGAACTCGACCGTCTCGACCTCGCGCTGACGCACCGTGGTCGACAAACCCTGCTCCAGCGACACCGCCACCTCGCAGGCGCTGGCACCCTGGCGGCGCGCTTCGGCAACGATCGCCTCGACTTGCTCCTGCAAGGCCGGCAGGTCCTTCGGGCCTATGCTCTGGACTGCACTCATAGTCTTCTCCACTCAAATTCTGCTTACGGCTAGGGTCATTCTACGACCGGGCCGGACAATTGGCCCCCGACTGGTTATCATGGCGGCGATTTCTAGCGGACGGCCACCATGGTTGATTCATACGACGACGCCTTCGATGGCGAAAAAAGCAAAACCCAGATCAAGCGCGAGCTACATGCACTGGTTGAACTCGGCGAGCGCCTGACGACGCTCAAGCCTGACACCCTGGCGCGCCTGCCCTTGACCGACCCGCTGCGCAAGGCCTTGGCCGATGCCAGCAAGCACACCGCGCACATCGCCCGCAAACGCCATATGTCGTTCGTCGGCAAGCTGATGCGCGACCAGGACACCGACGCAATTCTTGCGGTGATCGAGCAACTCGACAGCTCTACCCGCCAGTACAACGAACGCTTTCACGGCCTTGAGCGCTGGCGCGATCGGCTGGTCGACGGCAACGACGAGGACCTTGAGCGGTTTGTTCAGGAATACCCTGAAACCGACCGTCAGCAACTGCGCTCGTTGATCCGCCATGCCCAGCACGAAAAAGCCCGGGACAAGCCGCCGGCTGCTGCGCGCAAAGTGTTCAAGTACATCCGCGAACTTGACGAAGCTCAGCGCGGCCTGCGCTAGGTAATGCCTCGTGCGCAGCAAGCCCGCCCCCACCGCGGTGGAGGCGCGCCTGCTGCGCACTACGCTCACCCGCCGGTACCGCCGACGGTGATCGCATCCAGCTTCAGGGTCGGCTGGCCAACGCCCACCGGCACCGACTGACCATCCTTGCCACAGGTACCGACGCCGCTGTCCAGCGCCAGGTCGTTACCGACCATCGATACCCGGCTCATCGCCTCCGGCCCATTGCCAATCAACGTCGCCCCCTTGACCGGCGCGGTGATCTTGCCGTCTTCGATCAGGTACGCCTCACTGGTGGAGAAGACGAACTTGCCGCTGGTGATATCGACCTGGCCACCGCCCAGGTTGGCACAGTAGATACCCTTCTTGACCGAAGCGATGATCTCTTCGGGATCGCTCTCGCCTGCGCGCATGTAGGTGTTGGTCATACGCGGCATCGGCAGGTGCGCGTAAGATTCGCGGCGGCCGTTACCGGTCACTGCCATGCCCATCAGGCGCGCGTTGAGCTTGTCCTGCATGTAGCCTTTGAGGATGCCGTTCTCGATCAGCGTGGTGCACTCGGTTGGCGTACCTTCGTCGTCGACGCTGAGCGAACCGCGACGATCCTGCAGAGTGCCGTCATCGACGATGGTGCACAGGCTGGAGGCAACCTTCTGGCCGATCTGCCCGCTGTAGGCGGAACTGCCCTTGCGGTTGAAATCGCCTTCCAGGCCATGGCCGACCGCCTCGTGCAGAAGCACGCCGGACCAGCCCGGGCCAAGCACCACTGGCAAGGTGCCGGCCGGCGCCGGCTTGGCTTCGAGGTTGACCAGCGCCTGGCGCAGGGCTTCACGGGCATAGCCCATGACCCGCTCCTCGGTGAAGAAACGGTAGTCGGTCCGCCCACCACCACCCTGCCCGCCACGTTCACGGCGGCCGTCCTTCTCGACGATCACACTGACATTGAAGCGCACCAGCGGACGCACGTCGGCAGCCAGGCCGCCATCGGCAGCGGCCACCAGAATCCGCTCCCAGACCCCGGCCATGCTCACGCTGACCTGCTGGATGCGCGGGTCAAGGGCCCGCGTGGCGACGTCGACGCGCTTGAGCAGCTCGACCTTGTCGGCACGGCTGAGCACATCCAGCGGGTTGTTCGGGGCGTACAGCTGGGTCACATCCTGGCTGCGAAACGCCTGCACCGTGCCGTTCTGGCCGGCACGCGAGATCGACCGGGCGGCGCGGGCGGCCGAGGTCAGGGCTTCGAGGTTGATCGCATTGCTGTAGGCGAAGCCGGTTTTCTCACCAGACAGGGCGCGCACGCCAACGCCTTGGTCTAGGTTGAAGCTGCCTTCTTTGACGATGCCGTCTTCCAGCGCCCAGGTTTCAGAAATCTGGCCCTGGAAGTACAGATCGGCTGCATCGATGCCGGGCCCGGCCAACTCGCCCAGTACAGCCTGCAGGCTGTCCAGGGTCAGTCCGCCCGGGGCAAGCAGCTGGTCGCTGACGGTGGTTAACATCTGGCTCATAGTCACTCCGAGGTGTGCGCAGGCCGCAAGGCGTCCTGCGAGAAAAAGCGCCGGTGCGTAATCACCGGCATCCGCGCCCGGATGGACGCTTGTTGATCTATGTCGCGCTCGGCCAGCAGCACCGCTTCACCGCGAGCCTGCTGGGCGATGATGCGCCCCCAGGGGTCGACGATCGCCGCCTGACCGTGGGTTTCGCGGGGGCCGGGGTGGATTCCGCCCTGGGCCGCCGCCAACAGATAGCATTGGGTTTCGATGGCCCGGGCGCGAATCAGTACCTCCCAATGCGCCGCACCGGTCACCGCAGTAAATGCTGCGGGGGCCGTGATCAGCTCCGCGCCGGCCGCCCTCAGTGCACTGTACAGCTCAGGGAAGCGCAGGTCATAACAGACCGACAGGCCTACCTTGCCCAGCGGCGTGTCGGCCACCACCACCTGGCTGCCGTGGGCATAGTCATCCGACTCACGGTAACGACCGCGGTTGTCGGCCACATCGACATCGAACAGGTGCAGCTTGTCGTAGCGTGCGACCACCTCACCGTGCTCGTCGATCAGCAGCGAACAGGCACGCGCCTTGGCGTCCGGCTGGCCGAGCGGGGGCAACGGCAAGGTGCCGGCAACTATCCATAACTTGAGGGCGCGAGCGGTGCGTTTCAACCATGGCAGGATCGGCCCTTCGCCACGCGCCTCGGCCAGGCCGATCGCAGCGGCATCGCGCCGGCCCATGGCAGCGAAGTTTTCCGGCAGCACCGCGAGCCGCGCGCCGGCGGCAGCGGCTTGCTCGAGCAATACACCGGCCCGCTGCAGGTTGGCCATCACATCGTCCTGGCTGACCATCTGAATCACCGCTGCTTTCATCGGCACTCCTAGCGAGACTTTTCGAAAGGTTTCACAAAGGTGATCTTAGGCTCTTTCCACGAGCCATCGACGCGATAGTGCACGCTGGCAAAGCGCGAAATTCGATCACCAATCAATTGATCGACCAGAAACAGCGCACCACCAATGGCCGGCGCGCCGACGATCAACGCCGCCAACGGCAAGTTGTTGGTGACCGGCAGGGTGACCTGGAGGTTGGCAGCGATGCGATCACGCACCATGTCCATGGTGCCATCGAGCTCGAAGTTGCTGGACGGCCCGGTGACGGTAATCGGCTCACGGGTCACGTAAACGCCTTCACTCGCCACCAGCAGGCCCTTGACCCGGTCATAGCCAAGGCCCTTCTCGAACAGGTCGGAGAAGTCCAGGCGCAGGCGCCGGCCGATTGAGTTGAAGTTGAGCAGGCCGAACACGCGCAACGCCTGAGCGCCGCCATCGACCTCGACGAACTGACCACTGCGCAACGACGCATCGAGGCTGCCGGAAAAGCGTTTGGTGTCGATCCAGGCCGGCGAGCCAGGCCAGCGGCCATCGACATCCAGATGGAAGTCGCGGCTGGTTACCGTTGGCGCAAAGCCAAAGCCCTGCAGCACATCGGCCAGGTTCTTGCCATCCAGGCGGCCCTTGTACCAGCTCGCAGTGCTGCCCGGCAGACCTTCCCAGGCGCCATTACCATCGATGTGCAGGCCCTTGATCAGCAGGTCGACGCCATTGAAAGACACGCCGCGCGGGGTCGGTCGCAATTTCAGCGCTACCGAACCGAACAGGTCATCACCGCGATACAGCTTGTCGATGCTCAGATCCAGCGCAGGGACCTTGCGCGGGTCGAAACTGGCCAGCGGGTCGGGGGCATTGTCGTCCTGCGCTTGCGCTGGATCGGCCGGTGGCAGGCGCAGGCTCTGCAGTTTGACCACCATGGGCTGCGCCTTGGCATCCGGAATGCGTGCGTTGCCGCTCACCTCGCGGCTGTCCAGGCGCAGGTCCCAGGCACTGGCGAGACGGGCCAGGCGGACCACGGCCTGGTTCAATTGGGTGCCGAAAGCTTGGATCTGGCCGATGCTCAGATCGACGCTTTGCAGGGTCTGCCGGGCACTGCCACCGGGGTCATCGCCGGCCAGGCGCTGTGCCTGCTGCTGCCACGCTTCAAGATCGAGCGTGTCGAGCCGGCCACGCACGCGCAGGCCCTTGCCACCAGGCAGTTGTGGCTCGCCCGCGCCCAGCAGCAGCTCGCCGCGGCCTTGGTCAAGCTTGTCACCGGGCGCTGCGTAGGCGAAGCGTGTGCTGTCTCCATAACGGGCATCGAAGCGTCGCTCGTTACCTTGCAGGGTCATGCTGAAGCGGCTGTCACGGGTTTCCTGGGCAACCTTGGCAAAGGGCGCCGGCAAGTCGATGCTGAGGCCTTTGAGCGAAGAATCGACGGTCAGGCGATTGTCCCGGCTGCCCAGGCTCAGCTGCATCTGATAGGGAATCTCGCCGCTGGCAGGCAAGGCCTGCTTGACCTGCAGCCAGTCGGTCAAGGTCTTCAACGCGACCTGGCCAGAGGCATTGATGCGGGTCTGCATCTGACCGGGCTGGCCCTCGGCGACGATTTGCGCGGTGACCGGTTTGCCAAAGGCCTGCAGGCTGATGTTGTTGCCGCTCAGGCCCTTATCCAGGTCGAAGGTGAAATCGCCCTTGAGCTTGCTCAGTTGCAGCTCCGGCGGCGCGACCTTGAGGCGCGCATCAGCGGTGCTGAAGTCGACCTTGACCTTGGGTAGCTTGCCGTGTGCCATTGGGATATCGAGGTTGAGCTTGCCGTTGAGCGGGCCTTCACCTTCCCAGCCAGCGAAAATATCAGCAGTGCCGATCGGCGCCTCCTGGAGGATCTTCAGGCCATCGCCGAGCGGGCCGGCGAAGTTGCCGGTCAGGTACAGATGGCTGTCCTGGCCAGCGTCAACGTGGGGGATGTTCACCGTGACATCGCTGACCTTGGTGTCGAGCAACAGGCCTTGCCGGGCCTTGATGCGCACGCCGCTGTCTTCGATCAGCACATCGCCGGCCACCTGCTGCACCTGAGGCCAGCCGGGCTGGAAGTCCAGCGCCGCGTCACGCACCTTGAAGAACAGGCTGATACTGCGCGCTTCGGGGGTGGCATCGTGGTTCAGCGAACCCTGATACTGGAAGTAGCCCTCATCCACAGTGCCCTTGACGATGGCACTGCGCAGCCATTCATCGAGGGCCGGGCTAAGGACTTCGGGCAGATATTTGGCGGTGTAGCGACCATCGCCTTCGGTCAGGCCGACGCGCAGGTCCATGTAGTCTTCGCGGCCTTGCTCGAACAGCAGGCGGATCAGGAAGTCGCCGGCGATCTTGCCTTCTTCGCCAAGTACCTTGAGGTACGGTGCTATCAGGGTGAAGCCCTCCTGATCCAGGCGCCAGGTGAGCAAAGCATTGGCTTTCTGGTAATGCCAGGGTTTGGCGAAGATCGGATACAGATGCAGCATGAACGCATCGGTATCCAGGCGTAATTCGCCATGACCGAGGTCGCCGCTGATGCTGCCGCTGACGTTCCCCGCCGCCGGCGCACCGTGGTAGGCGTTGAAGCCGATGCGGTCCAGGTTGGCGGCAAACTGCAGGCGCTGATCACCTTCGGCCTTGGGCCGGATATCCAGCTTCACGTTATGCAGCGCGCCGGTCACCTTGAGCCCGTCGACCACCGCCATGAGGTTATCCGGTAACGGCGCCAAAGCATTGATCAAGGGGGTCAGAGGGGTCAGGTCGAGGGTGTCGGCCTGGACCTGCCAGGATTCTTCGAGAGGTGTCGAAGCGCTGTGCTGTCGGGCTTGCAGGTGGGTTTCCCAACGCTGCTTGCCGATGCTAGCCGCCAGCGAGTCGAGCACTAGCTGGTAACCGTCCTCACCACGCTGCAGCCAGGCGGACAAGGCAAGGTCATCCAGGCTGACGGGCTTGCGGCTGCTGTAGGCACCGCGCAGGTGCGGCGCGTTGAGGCGCACGCTTGCGTGCTGCAACTGGCCCTTGCGCACACCTATCCAGAATTCGCCGCCCGCGCGCAGCGCTTCGGCGCGCCACTGGCCAAGCAGCTTGGGTGGCAGCCAGTGCGACCAGTCGCTTTGCGGCAGGCTCAGGTAGCCGTCCAGGGAGCCATCGCGCCAGTTATCAGCCGTGGCCCGGCTACGCAGATTGAGCGCCAGTGGCTGCCCATCGGGCAGGGTCGCCCGTGCGTCCAGCGCCTGGCGCGAGGCGCCGGCCTGCAAGCCAACGCTGACGTAAGTCAGGGTCAGTGGATCGCGCTGCCAGGGGTGCAGTGTGACCTGGCTATCGAATACGTCGATCCGCCCCAGCTGCTGCAAGCGCTGCAGCAACTGCGCCGGGTCGAGCGGGGTGTCGTCCTGCTTGGGCAGGCCTTCCAGCGCCCAGGAGCCCTGCTCGTCCTCGCGCAGAATCAACTGCAGGCCGCCCAGCTGGATGCGCGCCAGGCGCACTTCGCGGGCCTTGAGGCTGGCCCACAGATCAGGCACGGCCTTGACGTCATCCAGGCGCAGCGCATCGGCGCCCTCGCCCAGCTGCAGATCACGCACACGCAGCACCGGTGCCAGGCCACTCCAGCGGCCTTCCAGTGCCCCGATATGTACCGGCAGGCCGAGGGCCTGCTCAGCCTTGCTCTCAACGTCGGCGCGATACTCTGCCACCAGCGGCACCAGTTGCCGGCCGATGCTCACATACAGCGCTACCAGCACCGCCAGCAAGGCACACAAGCCCAGCCCCCAACGGGTCAAGGCGCTCAGAACGCGGGTCAGACGCTCCATGGCCATGGCCCTCCAAAACGTGCTTTAACTATGGCTGCAAGCGCGACTTTCGCCAACCGGCGATGGTTTTCAGGACGCGTCAGAGGAGCACCACATCGTATTGTTCCTGGGAGTACATGGTCTCGACCTGGAAGCGGATAGTGCGGCCGATGAACGCTTCCAGCTCAGCAACGTTGCCGGACTCTTCATCGAGCAGACGATCGACCACCTTCTGGTTGGCCAGCACACGGTAGCCCTCGGCCTGATAAGCCCGCGCTTCACGGAGGATCTCGCGGAAGATTTCGTAGCAGATGGTTTCGGCGGTTTTCAGCTTGCCGCGGCCCTGGCAGCCGGCGCACGGCTCGCACAAGACTTGCTCAAGGCTCTCGCGGGTGCGCTTGCGGGTCATCTGCACCAGACCCAGCTCGGTGATGCCGATGATGTTGGTCTTGGCGTGATCACGTTCGAGCTGTTTTTCCAGGGTGCGCAGCACCTGGCGTTGGTGCTCCTGATCTTCCATGTCGATGAAGTCGATGATGATGATCCCGCCGATGTTGCGCAGGCGCAGCTGGCGGGCGATCGCCGTGGCCGCCTCGAGGTTGGTCTTGAAGATGGTTTCTTCGAGGTTGCGATGGCCGACGAAGGCGCCAGTATTGACGTCGATGGTGGTCATCGCCTCGGCCGGATCGACCACCAGGTAGCCACCAGACTTGAGCGGCACCTTGCGCTCGAGCGCACGCTGGATTTCGTCTTCGACGCCATACAGGTCGAAGATCGGCCGCTCGCCCGGATAGTGTTCGAGGCGATCGGCAATCTCCGGCATCAGTTCACCGACGAACTGCGTGGTTTTCTGGAAGGTTTCCCGCGAGTCGATGCGGATTTTCTCGATCTTGTGGTTGACCAGGTCACGCAAGGTCCGCAGCGCCAGGCCGAGGTCTTCGTAAATGACCGTCGGTGCACCGCAGGTCTGGATCTGGCTGGCGATCTGCTCCCACAGCCGGCGCAGGTAGCGGATGTCCTGGAGGATGTCGTCCTGGCGAGCGCCTTCGGCAGCGGTGCGCAGGATGAAGCCGCCGGCGTCCTTGACGTTTTCCTGCTCGATGCAGCTGTTGACCACCTGCTTGAGGCGCTCGCGTTCGGCTTCGTCCTCGATCTTCAGCGAAATACCGACGTGACTGCTACGCGGCATGTACACCAGATAGCGCGACGGAATCGACAGCTGAGTAGTCAGCCGCGCGCCCTTGGTGCCGATCGGATCCTTGGTGACCTGCACCACCAGTGACTGGCCTTCATGCACCAGCGCAGTGATGGTCTCGACCGCCGAGCCTTCGCGCTGGGAAATCTCCGAGGCATGAATGAACGCCGCGCGGTCCAGGCCGATATCGACGAAGGCGGCCTGCATGCCCGGCAGAACCCGCACTACCTTGCCTTTGTAGATATTGCCGACGATACCGCGGCGCAGGGTGCGCTCGACATGCACCTCCTGCAGAACACCGTTTTCAACCACTGCCACGCGCGATTCCATCGGCGTGATGTTGATCAGGATCTCTTCACTCATGGCAGGTTCTCATCAAAGGTCTGGGGTAATGATGGATCGCTGACCGATCCCTGGCTAGCGCTGCGTTCAACCCTCTGCCTCAGCTGCTGGCAGTTGCCAGCAGGGGATGCCGAACTGGCCGAGCAAATCGGCGGTTTCGCTGAGCGGCAGGCCGACCACGGCCGAATAGCTGCCGCTCAGTGCGGTGACAAAAATCGCGGCCAAACCCTGGATGGCATAGCCGCCGGCTTTGTCCAGCGGCTCGCCGCTGGCCCAATAGCGGCTGGCCTCGTCAGGGCTGATCGAGCGAAAACGTACGCTGCTGGCGACGCACAGGCTGCGGACCTGCTGGCCATCATCCAGAGCAACTGCGGTAAGTACCTGATGCTCGCGCCCAGCCAGCTCAGCGAGCATAGCCAGGCCGTGTTCACGGCTTTCAGGCTTGCCGAGAATGCGCCCATCAAGCACCACCGCAGTATCGGCGCCGAGTACCACACCAGCACCCGTGATATGGGCCAGTCCGGCAGCCGCCTTGGCGCGAGCCAGGCGCTCGACATAAGCCTCGGCGTTTTCCTTGGCAAGCGGGGTTTCATCGATGGGTGCGCTGACGGTGGTGAACGGCACGCCAATCTGAGTCAACAGTTCACGACGACGCGGCGAACCAGAGGCGAGATAGAGTGGCTTCATGTGGACATATCCCTGTCAGGCGCGGCGATGCCGGTCAGTTGATGTGCAGGCGGCGGCGCAGGTCGCGCAAGGCAAAGCTGATCCACGGCCAGAGCAGCGCACTGATGACTGCCGACCACACCAGCGCCAGGGTCGGCAGGCGATTGCCGGTCAGGGCACTGAGCCACAACTGGATCAACTGGGCGATGCCGAAGATCACCAGGATCACCAGGCTCTGCTGCCACAGCGGGAACATGCGCAGGCGCTGCTGCAACGACAGCACCAGGAAGGCGATCAGGGTCAGAATCAGCGCGTTCTGCCCCAGCAGGGTGCCGTACAGCACATCCTCTGCCAGGCCCAGCACGAAGGCGGTGGTCATGCCGACCTTGTTCGGTACGTTGAGTACCCAGAATGACACCAGCAGGGCCAGCCACATCGGCCGGAACACTTCCATGAACTGCGGCATCGGCGAGACGCTGAGCAACAGGCCGATGGCGAAGCTGAGCCAGATGACCCAACCGTTTCTACTGCGCGAACTGGCCATCATTGCCTCCGCGGTTGGCTGGGCGACGCAGCAGGCGTCGCAGCCGGATTGACGGGTGCCGCTGGCGTTGCCGCAGGAGCAGCAGAGTTGGCGGGCGCAGTGCTTGCTGGCGCGCTGGCAGCTGGCGTGGCCAGCTCGGTAGCAGCTGCGGCTGGCAGCTGCGCCGTACCCTGCCGATCAGCTTCTTCCTGGGCCATGGCTGCCTCGGTCGCACGCTGCTCCGGGGTGCGGCGGTCGCTGAACACAAGCAGCATATAGCGGCTGCGGTTGAGCGCCGCAGTAGGAATGGCGCGCACGATCGCGAACGGCTGACCGGAATCGTGGATCACTTCATTGACCGTGGCCACCGGGTAACCGGCCGGGAAGCGCTGACCCATGCCCGAGCTCACCAGCAAGTCGCCCTCTTTGACATCGGCAGTGTCGGCAACATGGCGCAGCTCAAGCCGCTCCGGGTTACCGGTACCACTGGCGATGGCGCGCAAGCCGTTGCGGTTGACCTGCACCGGAATGCTGTGGGTGGAGTCGGTGAGCAGCAGTACCCGCGAGGTGTAAGGCATCAGCTCGACCACCTGGCCCATCAGGCCGCGGGCATCGAGCACCGGCTGGCCGAGGAAGACGCCGTCGCGCTCGCCCTTGTTGATCAGGATACGGTGGGTGAACGGATTGGGGTCGACGCCGATCAGCTCGGCCACTTCAACCTTCTCGTTGACCAGCGCCGACGAGTTGAGCAACTCGCGCAGGCGCACGTTCTGCTCGGTCAGGGCCGCCAGCTTCTGCAGGCGCCCCTGCAACAGCAGGGCTTCGGTCTTGAGTTTTTCGTTCTCGGCGGCAAGCTCGGTGCGGCTGCCGAACTGGCTGGCGACACCCTGGAATACGCGCTGCGGGAGGTCTGTGAGCCAATACGACTCCATCAGCACCAGGCCCATCTGGCTACGCACTGGTTTGAGCAGGGCGAAGCGCGAGTCGACCACCATCAAGGCAACCGAGAGCACCACCAGTACCAGCAGACGAACGCCCAGCGAAGGGCCCTTGGAGAAAAGCGGTTTAATGGGCCGTTCCTCGTAGACGACGATTCAGGAGGTGACTGGACATGAAGCGGAGCACCGGCCTGCTGCGAATTGACGGAAACAGCGCCCCACGGACGCCAACCCAGCGCATACAGGTAGCACTGCGATTGCTACCTGTAAACCAGGCGATCATTACCGGACGTTGAACAGCGCCGTGAATCACTCGCTCGAGAGCAGATCCATTGCGTGTTTGTCCATCATTTCCAACGCACGACCACCACCACGAGCCACACAGGTCAGCGGGTCTTCGGCGACGATCACCGGCAGGCCGGTTTCCTGTGCCAGCAGCTTGTCGAGGTCGCGCAGCAGCGCGCCACCACCGGTCAGCACCAGACCGCGCTCGGCGATGTCCGAGGCCAGTTCCGGCGGCGACTGCTCAAGGGCGCTCTTGACCGCCTGGACGATGGTCGCCAGGGATTCCTGCAGCGCTTCGAGCACTTCGTTGGAGTTCAGGGTAAAGGCACGCGGCACACCCTCGGCCAGGTTACGGCCACGTACGTCGACTTCACGTACTTCACCACCTGGGTAGGCGGTGCCGATTTCCTGTTTGATGCGCTCGGCAGTGGATTCACCGATCAGGCTGCCGTAGTTGCGGCGCACGTAGGTAACGATAGCTTCGTCGAAGCGATCGCCGCCAACCCGTACCGATTCGGCGTAGACCACACCGTTGAGCGAGATCAGCGCGATTTCAGTGGTACCACCACCGATATCGACGACCATCGAGCCACGCGCTTCTTCGACCGGCAGGCCGGCACCGATGGCCGCAGCCATTGGCTCCTCGATCAGGAACACTTCACGTGCACCAGCGCCCAGCGCCGATTCACGGATGGCGCGACGCTCGACCTGGGTCGATTTGCACGGCACGCAGATCAGCACACGTGGGCTGGGCTGCAGGAAGCTGTTTTCGTGGACCTTGTTGATGAAGTACTGCAACATTTTTTCACAAACGCTGAAGTCGGCGATGACGCCGTCTTTCATCGGACGAATGGCTGCAATGTTGCCGGGCGTACGGCCCAGCATACGTTTGGCTTCAGTCCCGACGGCGACGACGCTTTTCTGGTTGCCGTGGGTACGGATGGCAACAACCGAGGGCTCATTCAGGACGATACCGCGCTCACGCACGTAAATAAGGGTGTTGGCAGTACCCAGGTCGATAGACAGATCGCTGGAAAACATGCCACGCAGTTTCTTGAACATGGGAAAGTGACCCTGGGGAAAGCGTGGGTAAAAAAGTGCGGCAAACTCTAACAATGGCAGGGATTTTGGGCAAGGAGCCAATATGTTAAATTGGCAGTTTTTCCGAGCAAGCCTGCAGATGATCGCGGCTGTATGACCGCCAAAATGCCGGCATGTTCCTCATCGCGGAACTAATTCCGTTTGGTTTTTCTGGAGATTCCCCATGGCGCTGCAACGCTCCGACGTGGAAAAGATCGCCCATCTGGCCCGACTGGGGCTGAATGAAGGCGAACTGCCGCGCATCACCGATGCCTTGAACAGCATCCTCGGGTTGGTCGACCAGATGCAAGCTGTCGACACCAGCGGTATCGAACCGCTCGCCCACCCCCTGGAGGCCAGCCAACGTCTGCGCCCCGACCAGGTTACCGAAAGCAACCAGCGTGATGCGTATCAAGCCATCGCCCCGTCGACCGAGAACGGTCTGTACCTGGTTCCAAAAGTCATCGAGTAAGGGAAAGCACCTGCCATGCATCAATTGACCCTGGCCGAGATCGCCCGCGGACTCGCCGACAAGTCGTTTTCATCCGAAGAGCTGACCCAGAGCCTGCTGGGCCGGATCAAGCAACTCGATCCGCAACTGAACAGCTTCATCAGCGTCACCGAAGAACGCGCGCTGGATCAGGCGCGCGCTGCCGACGCCCGTCGCGCCGCTGGCGAAACCGGCCCTCTGCTGGGCGCGCCGATCGCCCACAAGGACCTGTTCTGCACCCAGGGCGTACGCACCAGCTGCGGCTCGAAGATGCTCGACAACTTCACCGCGCCGTATGACGCCACCGTGGTCAGCAAGCTGGCCGAGGCCGGTATGGTCACTCTGGGCAAGACCAACATGGACGAATTCGCCATGGGTTCAGCCAACGAATCCAGCCACTACGGCCCGGTGAAGAACCCGTGGAACCTCGAACACGTGCCGGGCGGTTCGTCCGGTGGTTCGGCGGCAGCCGTGGCGGCACGCCTGCTACCGGTGGCAACCGGCACCGATACCGGCGGCTCGATCCGCCAGCCGGCGGCGCTGACCAACCTGACCGGCCTGAAACCGACCTACGGTCGTGTTTCGCGCTGGGGCATGATCGCCTATGCATCGAGCCTCGATCAGGGCGGCCCGATGGCCCGTACTGCCGAAGACTGCGCCCTGCTCCTGCAAGGCATGGCCGGCTTCGACGCCAAGGACTCGACCTGCATCGACGAGCCAGTGCCTGATTACAGCGCCAACCTCAACGCGCCGCTGCAAGGCCTGCGCATCGGCCTGCCGAAGGAGTACTTCGGTGCCGGCCTCGACTCGCGCATCGCCGACCTGGTGCATGCCAGCGTCAAGGAACTGGAGCAGCTCGGCGCGGTGGTCAAGCAGATCAGCCTGCCGAACATGCAACACGCCATCCCGGCGTACTACGTGATCGCCCCCGCCGAAGCCTCGTCCAACCTGTCGCGCTTTGATGGCGTGCGCTTTGGCTATCGCTGCGAAGATCCGAAGGATCTCACCGACCTCTACAAGCGCTCGCGCGGTGAAGGTTTCGGCGTTGAAGTACAGCGCCGGATCATGGTTGGCGCCTACGCGCTGTCGGCCGGTTACTACGACGCCTACTACCTGCAGGCGCAGAAGATTCGCCGCCTGATCAAGAACGACTTCATGGCAGCGTTCGAAGACGTCGACCTGATTCTCGGCCCAACCACGCCCAACCCGGCCTGGAAACTTGGCGCCAAGAGCAACGACCCGGTCTCCGCCTACCTCGAAGACGTCTACACGATCACCGCCAACCTGGCCGGCCTGCCCGGCTTGTCGATGCCGGCCGGTTTCGTCGACGGCCTGCCCGTCGGCGTGCAACTGCTGGCGCCGTACTTCCAGGAAGGCCGCCTGCTCAACGTCGCGCACCGCTACCAGCAAGTCACCGACTGGCACACCCGCGCCCCTACCGGCTTCTGAGGAATTCACACATGCAATGGGAAGTTGTGATCGGGCTGGAGATTCATACCCAGCTCGCCACCCAGTCGAAGATTTTCTCCGGCAGCGCTACCACCTTCGGCTCCGAGCCGAACACCCAGGCCAGCCTGATCGACCTGGGCATGCCTGGCGTACTGCCGGTACTCAACCAGGAAGCCGTGCGCATGGCGTGCATGTTCGGCCTGGCCATCGAAGCCGAGATCGGCCCGCGCAACGTGTTCGCGCGCAAGAACTACTTCTACCCTGACCTGCCCAAGGGCTATCAGATCAGCCAGATGGACCTGCCGATCGTCGGCAAGGGGCACCTCGACATCGCCCTTGAAGACGGCACCATCAAGCGCGTCGGCATCACCCGTGCGCACCTTGAAGAAGACGCCGGCAAAAGCCTGCACGAAGACTTCAATGGCGCCAGCGGCATCGACCTCAACCGGGCCGGCACGCCGTTGCTGGAGATCGTCTCCGAGCCGGACATGCGCAGCGCCAAGGAAGCCGTGGCCTACGTCAAGGCGATCCACGCGCTGGTGCGTTACCTGGGCATCTGCGACGGCAACATGGCCGAAGGTTCGCTGCGTTGCGACTGCAACGTGTCGATCCGGCCGAAGGGTCAGGTCGAGTTCGGCACTCGCTGCGAGATCAAGAACGTCAACTCGTTCCGCTTCATCGAGCGTGCCATCAACAGCGAAATCCAGCGCCAGATCGAGCTGATCGAAGACGGCGGCCGGGTCATCCAGGAAACCCGCCTGTACGACCCGAACAAGGACGAGACCCGCTCCATGCGCAGCAAGGAGGAAGCCAACGACTACCGTTACTTCCCCGACCCTGACCTGCTGCCGGTGGTGATCGAGAGCAGCCTGCTCGAGAGCATCCGCGCCAGCCTGCCAGAGCTGCCACCGCAAAAGGTCGAACGCTTCCAGAGCCAGTACGGCCTGTCGGCCTACGACGCCAACGTGCTGGCCGCCAGCCGCGAACAGGCCGACTACTTCGAGGCCGTGGTGCGCATTGGTGGCGACGCCAAGCTCGCCGCCAACTGGGTCATGGTCGAGCTGGGCAGCCTGCTCAACAAGCTCGGTGTCGAGATCGACCAGGCGCCGGTCAGCGCCGAGCAACTGGGGGGCATGCTCCTGCGTATTCGCGACAACACCATCAGCGGCAAGATTGCCAAGACCGTGTTCGAAGCAATGGCCGCAGGCGAAGGCGACGCCGACAGCATCATCGACAGCAAGGGCCTCAAGCAGGTCACCGACAGTGGTGCAATCGAGACCATGCTCGACGAAATGCTGGCAGCCAATGCCGAGCAGGTCGAACAGTACCGCGCCGCCGATGAAGCCAAGCGCGGCAAGATGTTCGGCTTCTTCGTCGGCCAGGCGATGAAAGCCTCCAAAGGCAAGGCCAACCCTGGGCAGGTGAACCAACTGCTCAAGGCCAAGCTCGAAGGCTAAGCCCTGCGCGGTGCACGGCCAGCCATGGCCGTGCACCGCGCACCCCATTCTTTGCGGAGCGTACGCGAGCATGCGGCATACCCTTGGCGCATTAGCGCTCTTTTCCCTGCTGGCCGGCTGCGCCAGTCACGATATCGACCCTAGCGGTTACGACAAGACCGGCACCGCCTCCTATTACGGTTCGCGCCACCATGGCAAACGGACCGCCAGTGGCGAGCCCTTCAACCAGCACGGCCTTACCGCCGCCCACCGCAGCCTCGCTTTTGGCAGCCGAATGCTGGTCACCAACCTGGCCAACCAGCGCAGCGTCGTGGTGCGCATCAATGACCGCGGACCACACAGCCGTGGCCGTTTGATCGATCTGTCCCGCGCGGCCGCAGAAAAAATCGGCATGATCCGTAGCGGAACCGCGCGAGTGCGGGTACAAGGTCTGAGCGACTGAGCCAACGGGAGCCTGACCATTTTCGACCTCGCCACCCTACCCACCTTCAGCCTCCTGCAATTGGCTGTGGGCCTTGTCCTGCTGGTGCTCGGCGCCGAACTGCTGGTGCGCGCCGCCCTGCGCCTGGCCACGCGTCTGCATGTACGGCCGCTGATCATCGGTTTGAGCCTGGTTGCCTTCGGCAGTACCGCGCCGCAATTGACTGTCAGCCTGCAAGCGGCCTATCAAGGTGCGCCTGACGTCGCTGTCGGCAGCGTGATCGGCAGCAACATCTTCAATGTGCTGGTGATTCTCGGCTTTACCGCGCTGATCATCCCGCTGCGCGTGTCGCGCCAACTGGTGCGTCTGGACATCCCGTTGATGGTGGCCGCCAGCGCCTTGGTCTACCTGCTCGCGGCCAACGGCCAGCTGGGCCGCTTCGAAGGCGCGCTGTTACTGCTCGGGCTGCTCGGTTATCTGTTGATCCTCTGGCACCAATCGCGCCACTACGCGCGTACTTATCCGGCACCGAATGCCCTGGAGGTCAGCCGCCTGCGCTTCTGGAGCGGTGCTGTGGGGCAGATCGCGTTGGGCCTGGTATTGCTCAGCATTGGCGGCCATCTGCTGCTGGAAGCCGCAGTGGAAGTGGCCACTGACCTTGGCCTGTCGGAACGGATCATTGGGCTGACCGTAGTCGCCGTCTGCACCTCGTTGCCGGAGCTTGCCGCTGCGCTGGTTGCGGCGCTGCGCGGTGAGCGCGAAGTGGCGGTAGGTACGGTGATCGGCAGCAACCTGTTCAATTTGCTGGCAGTGCTGGGTGCGACCGCGCTGGTCACCCCTGCCCCGCTGTCGATCTCACCGAATGCGCTGGCCTTTGACTTGCCGGTAATGCTCGGCGTCGCCTGCCTGAGCCTGCCGGTGTTCTACTCCGGCTACCGCGTCACCCGCGCCGAGGGGCTGGTGTTTCTCTGCCTGTACCTGGCCTACGGACTGCATGTGGTGACCTTCACCACCGGCATGCCGTTGGCGGGCAAGCTGGAGAAACTGATGCTGTTCTACGTGCTGCCGCTGCTTGCTCTGACGCTGCTGTACACCACCGTGCGCGCCTGGCGGCGCCAGCACTGAGGCCTGCGCAGGTTTAGCCGCGCAGGCCTTGCAGCAACCACCTCAGCGCTTGGCCTGGCGCTGCTTCTTGAGCTTGAACGCAATGCCCAGTGCGGCAATCCACAGCGGGATCAGCATCACCGAGATGCGGATCGGCGGAGTCAGGTACATCACCACCAGGATCAGTACGATGAACGCCAGGCACAGGTAGTTGGTGATCGGATGACCCCAGCTGCGGTAGAACGGCGTTTCGCCGGCAGCGATCTTGGCCTTGCGGAATTTCAGGTGGGTGATGCTGATGCTTGCCCAGTTGATCACCAGCGCTGATACCGCCAGCGCCATCAACAGGCCGAAGGCTTCGCCCGGCATCAGGTAGTTGATCACCACGCACAAACCGGTGGCCGCTGCCGACACACCCAGCGCGGTCAGCGGCACGCCGCGACGGCTGACCTTGAGCAATTGATGCGGTGCATCGCCCTGGCTGGCCAGGCCGAACAGCATACGGCTGTTGGCGTACACGCAGCTGTTGTACACCGACAGCGCCGCCGTCAGTACCACCACGTTGAGAATGGTCGCGACCAGGTTGCTGTCCAGTTCATGGAAGATCATCACGAACGGGCTGCCGCCCTGCACCACCTTCTGCCACGGGTACAGCGACAGCAAGATCGCCAGCGCACCGATGTAGAAGATCAGGATGCGGTACACCACCTGGTTGGTCGCCTTGGGAATGCTCACCCGCGGGTTTTCCGCCTCGGCGGCGGTGATACCGACCAGCTCCAGACCGCCGAACGAGAACATGATCACCGCCAGAGCCATGATCAAACCGCCGACGCCATTGGGGAAGAAGCCACCGTATTGCCACAGGTTGGCGACGCTGGCATCCGGGCCACCCTGGCCGCTGGTGAGCAACCAGGCGCCAAAGCCGATCATGCTGACAATCGCCACTATTTTGACCAGAGCGAACCAGAACTCCATCTCGCCGTAGACTTTGACCTGAGTCAGGTTGATCAGGTTGATCACCACAAAGAAGATCGCTGCCGTGGCCCAGGTCGGGAAGTCCGGCCACCAGTACTGCACATAGATGCCAACTGCGGTCAGCTCGGCCATGCCTACCAGCACATAGACCACCCAGTAGTTCCAGCCCGAGACAAAGCCGGCGAACTCGCTCCAGTATTTATGGGCGAAGTGGCTGAAGCTGCCGGCAACCGGCTCTTCCACCACCATTTCGCCAAGCTGGCGCATGATCAGGAAGGCCATCAGGCCGGCAATGGCATAACCCAGCAACACCGAGGGGCCGGCCATCTGGATGGTCTGGGCAATGCCCAGGAACAGCCCGGTGCCGATGGCCCCGCCCAGCGCGATCAACTGGATATGGCGATTTTTCAGGCCGCGCTGTAACCGCTCGGGCGAGTTCTGGTCTTGCATGGAGTGTCCTTAGGTCAGGTGGCAGCGTTGTTGCTGTTGTTGTTCTGTTCAGGCGGCAAGGATCTAGATCCAGCCGCCCCACTGCAAGATGAAGATGCCGATATTGGTGGTAATTGCCGCCATCAGGGTAGTAATGACGATGATCGCCGCCGCTAACTGATGATTGGCATTGGCCGCACGGGCCATGACATAGCTGGCGGCAGCGGTAGGGCTGCCGATGTACAGGAACAGGATGCCCAGCTCGGCACCGCGGAAACCACACAGCCAGGCGCCGAGGGTGCCGATCAGCGGCAACCAGACCATCTTCACCAGGCTGACATCCACCGCCAGCTTGCCGCTGTCGCGCAGCGCCGCCAGCGACAAGGTGCCACCAATGCAGATCAACGCCAGTGGCAGGGTCATCTGCGCCAGATAGTCGCCCGAGGTCAGCAGCCAGTTCGGCAGCGGCACCTGGGCGTAGGCCATGGGTGTGGCGAGCAGCACGCTGATGATCAGCGGGTTGCTGAAAACACTTTTGCAGATGCTCCACGGATCGGACTTGAGGTCCGGGCTGTACACCGCCAGCACCACCGCCGACAGCGAGTTGTACAGGAGGATCACCAGGCCGGCGAGCACCGCGCCCAGCGAAATGCCGTAATCACCGTACAGGCTGGCCGCCAGGGCCAGGCCAATAACGCCGTTGTTGCCGCGAAAAGCCCCCTGGGTGTAGATGCCGCGCTCGGCCAGCGGCGCGCGCCAGATCGCCAGGCCCCAGGACAAGGCGAAGCCGATCAGGGTAATTGCGGTGAAGTAGACCAGCACACCGGGTTTGATCGCTGCATCCAGATCGGCATGGTAGATGCCAAGGAACAGCAGCGCCGGCATGCACACGTTGAACACCAGCGCCGAGGCAACCTTGGTGAAGTTGTCGTCGATCAGGTGCAAACGTTTGAGCAATACGCCCATGAACAGCATGGCGAACACCGGTGCAGTGATGTTCAGCGTCTGGATAAGAAGGGCGAGCATGCGCGAGCGGTCCTGGTTTTGGGGTTGCCGTTAGGGGGCTAATGATACGCCAGGCGCTGGGTTTTGCGGACAATAGCCACTGCTAAAAGGATATTTCCTACATAACTGCCGCTTTTTGCTGTCAGCCTCGCCCCCTCAACAGCGGCCGATTCAAGAAATCCGAGTGCCCAGCACTTTCAGGAACGCTGCCAGCCAGGCGGGATGCGCCGGCCATGCCGGCGCGGTAACTAGATTGCCCTCGACGTGGGCCTGATCCACTGCGATGTCGATGAAGGTGCCTCCAGCCAGGCGCACTTCCGGCGCGCAGGCAGGGTACGCGCTGCACTCGCGGCCACGCAGCACGCCTGCCGCTGCCAGCAGCTGGGCGCCATGGCACACCGCGGCAATCGGCTTGCGCGCCTCGTCGAAAGCCCGCACCAGCGCCAGCACCTGCTCGTTCAGGCGCAGGTATTCAGGTGCGCGGCCGCCCGGGATCAGCAAGGCGTCGTAGCTTTCGGCGCGGGCCTGGACGAAGTCGAAGTTGAGGGCAAAGTTGTGCCCGGGCTTTTCGCTGTAGGTCTGCTCGCCTTCGAAGTCGTGGATAGCGGTACGCACCGTCTGCCCCGCGATTTTCTCCGGGCACACCGCATGCACGGTGTGGCCGACCATGCTCAGCGCCTGGAACGGCACCATCGCTTCGTAGTCTTCGACATAGTCGCCCACCAGCATGAGAATCTTCTTGCCTGTCATCGCCACCGCTCCTTGCCTAGCCTGGGATCAATCTGAGCACGATAGACCGCTTCGGCGCTTACCGATATGCGCGTTCATCTCAATTGCGCCGATCCAGCAGGTTGGCCACCAGCCGGTCCATCCAGCCCCAGATCCGTTGCTTGACTCGCCGCCACAACGGTCGCGCGTTCCAGTGGGCCAGATCGACCTCCTCGCTGAGGGCAAAGTCACGTTCGAAGCTGGCGCTGACGGCTGCGGTCAGGGCGGGGTCGAGCGCCTCGATGTTGGCCTCCAGGTTGAAGCGCAGGTTCCAGTGGTCGAAGTTGCACGAACCGACGCTGACCCAGTCATCGACCACGACCATCTTCAGGTGCAGGAAGCACGGCTGGTATTCGAAGATGCGTACGCCGGCGCGCAGCAGTCGCGGGTAGTAACGGTGCCCGGCGTAGCGCACCGAGGGGTGGTCGGTGCGCGGGCCGGTCAGCAGCAGGCGCACGTCGATGCCGCGCGAAGCAGCCCGGCGCAGAGAACGGCGCACGCTCCAGGTCGGCAAAAAATACGGCGTCGCCAGCCAGATGCGCTGCTGCCCGCTGTTCAGGGCACGCACCAGCGAATGCAGGATGTCGCGGTGTTGTCGGGCATCGGCGTAAGCCACCCGACCCATGCCCTGCCCTTGTACCGGCACTTTGGGCAGGCGTGGCAGACCGAAACCAGCTGGCGGGCGCCAGGCGGTGCGACGGTCATTGGCATGCCATTGGCGATCGAACAACAGCTGCCAGTCGCTGATCACCGGTCCCTGGATCTGCACCATCACTTCATGCCATTCGCTGCGATCGGCCTGCGGCTGCCAGAACTCATCGGTGACGCCCGTGCCGCCGACTACCGCCCAGCGGCTGTCGACCAGGAGAATCTTGCGGTGATCGCGGTACAGATTGCGCACGCCGCGGCGCCAGTGCAGGCGGTTGTACCAGCTCAACTGCACACCGGCGCCAAGCAAGCGCTGGCGCAGCGCCGTGGTGAAGGCCAGCGAGCCGTAGTCATCAAACAGGCAACGCACCTGCACGCCGCGCCGGGCGGCCTGCTCCAGCACAGTGACCACTGCCTCGGCGCACGTGCCGGCCTCGACCAGATACAGTTCCAGATCGACCTGGCGCTCGGCCTCGGCAATCAGCTGCAACATCCGCGGGAAGAACTCGGGGCCGTCGATCAGCAGCTCGAACTGATTACCGTCGCGCCAGGGAAAGACCGGCCCCGGCATATCAGCGGGCGTTGAAGATCAGCACCGCATTGACCGGTACCGAGGGGTTGATGGACTTCAGCTTGGCGAACTTGCGCAGGCTCTCGAGCCCGGGCAGCAGGCCATAGTCAGCAGCGCGCAGGATCAACGGTTCAAGGGTCACCACCTGAAAGCGCCGCTCGTCCAGGCGCGTGGCCATCAGCAATGCGTTGTAGCTGTGCGAGTGGCCGTGCAGGGTGACGGTCAGCGGCAGGCGCAATTCGATCTGCGCGCCGTTGGCGAGGTTGTCGATCGGGCGCAGGTCGATCTGCGCCTTGACCTTCGCTTCGGGGAACTGGTTGACCTCGAACAGGCCATCGCGCATGCGCTCGTCACGCAGCGGGATACCACTGCTGACCGAATCCATCTCGATCCGCAGGCCGGCTGCGCCCTTGCGATCGACGCTGCCGTGCAGCACCAGAAAGCGATGCACCTCGGTGGTCTCGCCGTTTTTGCCGGTGACGAACGACAAGCGCGAAGACTCACCGTCCAGGTGCCAATTGGCATGAGCGGGCAGGCACAACGCCAGGAACAGGGCGGGAAGCAGACGGGCAAGCATGGGCATGGGGAATTCCGTGAAACAAAGCCGTGAACATTACCCGCCCGCCTTCGGTGCAGCAAGCAGCAGTCTCGCGGCCCCTCAGGTACGGCCAGCGGTGGCTGTCACGCAAGCATCACCAAAGATTCACCGAGGTGACACCCCCCCTACCTAGGCTGACCTTGCACAACAAAGCCGACCGGCAGCCCCGCACATGGTTGGCCAATGGAGACTCGCAATGACCCGGATCGCTCGCTCAGGCGACACCAGCACTGAACGCCGTCTGCAAGCCGAGCGCCTGCTAGGCGCTGCAGCCCTGCAAGAAGCTCAGGCCCTGCGTTTCAAGGTGTTCAGCGGTGAACTCATGGCCAAGCTCAAGGGCGCCGAACAGGGCCTGGACATGGACGATTTCGATATCCACTGCCGCCATATCGGCGTGCGTGACCTAAGTACTGGCCGCCTGGTTGCCACCACCCGCTTGCTCGACCACCAGGCCGCGAGCAGCCTCGGGCGTTTCTACAGCGAAGAAGAGTTCAGCCTGCACGGCCTGCTGCAATTGCAGGGGCCGATCCTTGAACTGGGCCGCACCTGCGTCGACCCGGCCTATCGCAACGGCGGCACCATCGCCGTGCTCTGGGGCGAGTTGGCCGAGGTGCTCAACGAAGGCAGCTACAGCTACCTGATGGGCTGCGCGAGCATCCCCATGCAGGATGGCGGCGTGCAGGCCCACGCGATCATGCAACGCCTGCGTGAACGCTACCTGTGCACCGAAAACCTGCGCGCCGAGCCGAAAAAACCGCTGCCGACTCTGGCACTGCCGAACAACGTGATTGCCGAAATGCCCCCGCTGCTCAAGGCCTACATGCGCCTGGGCGCGAAGATCTGCGGCGAGCCGTGCTGGGACGAAGACTTTCAGGTCGCCGACGTGTTCATCCTGCTCAAACGCGACGACCTCTGCCCGCGCTACGCCCGCCACTTCAAGGCAGCGGTGTGATGCTGAGGCTGCGGGTCGCCGCCCGCCTGGCACGTTTGCTGTGGGTGCTGCTGATCGGCATGGCCATGGCCAGCGTTACCGCGCTTGGCCAGCGTCTGCGTGTGCCGGTGTCGCTGGCTCTGCGCCAGCGCTGGAGCCGCTGGTACATGCAGCGCCTGGTCGGCGCGCTGCCATTTCAGGTCGAGGTGCTCGGCGAGCTGCCCCAGCGGCCGATGCTGTGGGTCGGCAATCACGTGTCGTGGACCGACATTCCGCTGCTCGGCATGCTCACCCCGTTATCGTTTCTGTCCAAGGCCGAAGTCCGTCACTGGCCGCTGGCCGGCTGGCTTGCCGAGCAGGCCGGGACGCTGTTCATCCGCCGCGGTGGCAGTGACGCCCAAGGCCTGCGCGAGCAGATCAGCCAGCAATTGGGCGATGCCCTGCCGCTGTTGATCTTCCCGGAAGGCACCACTACCGATGGCCGTAGCCTGCGCACCTTCCACGGCCGCCTGCTGGCCGGCGCCATTGATGGCGCTACCCCACTGCAACCGGTGGCGATTCAGTACTGGCGCAGTGGTGAGGTTGATCCAATTGCACCTTTCGTTGGCGATGACGACCTGGTTTCGCACCTGCTGCGCTTGTTTGCCCAACCGCGTGGGCAGGTACGCATTCAGTTGCTGGCACCGATCAGCAGCGTCGGCAAGGAGCGCGCTCAGCTGGCGTTTCAGGCACAACAAGCCATTCATGGCGCCCTGTTCGGCCACGAGCAAGCCGAGTTGGCCCCACGCCGGCAAGCGCGCGCGGCTTGATCAGCGGGGCCAGCGGGCGCTGGCGAACGCCTGCAGCTGTGGATAAAACTCTCTGAAGTCTTCCAGCAACGGCTGGTACAGCGCCTCCAGTTCGGGCATTACTCCCGCCAAGCCTTCGGGGCGCGACAGGCGCCGGCCTATGCCTCGGAATACGTACTCCAGCGTAGCGAAATCGCCGTACGCGGCCAGCCAGTCGTCCGCGGCCATCATCGGGGCGATATGCGCGAGCCGGCCTGGCAGCTCGGGCTCGGCGAGCAGGACCTGGTAAAAGCGCTGGGTAAACTCGGTCAGCGGCTGGGCGGCGTAGTCGTGCCAGTGGTGCGCCAGGCAATGGTCGAAGAACACATCGAGCACGATTCCGGCGTAGCGCCGCCGCTCCCGCGGGAAACGCGCCAGTGCGGCTAGCACTATGGGGTGGCTGTCGGTGTAGCTGTCGATCGAGCGGTGTAGCTGGATGGCGGCTTCCAGGGTGGGTGGGAAGCGGCCGTGCAGGGTGCCTTTGACGAAATCGCCGTATAGGCTGCCGAGTAGTTGTTGCGGCTGTTGGCCGCCTAGGTGGAGGTGGGCTAGGTAATTCATGGGGGCAGTATAAGGTTTCTGCGGGCTTATCTGCTTTTTGTGGTGTTTTGCTGACCCCCAATATCGTTATAACCCGATATAGCGATTCGACCCGAGCTAAGACCAACATCATATTTGTATATCGCGAAATACCGATTTATATTTCGCCCCATCGCGATATAGCGCCCTACCCAAGAGCCTCCCCATGCCCCTGGACCTCGACGAAACCATCAAAGCCCTGTCCCACCCAGTCCGCCGCGAAATCCTCGGCTGGCTCAAAGACCCGGCCAGCCAGTTCCCCGGTCAACAGCACAGCATCGAGCACGGTGTCTGCGCCGGCCAGATCGACCAACGCTGCGGCCTCTCGCAATCCACCGTGTCGGCCCACCTGGCCACCTTGCAACGCGCAGGCCTGATCAGCAGCCAGAAAATCGGCCAGTGGCACTTTTTCAAACGCAACGAGGACGCGATCCAGGCGTTTCTCAAGCAACTGAGCGAAACGCTCTGACGAGGATTCAGCGATGCCCCTTCCACTCTTGATGCTGGCGCTGAGCGCCTTCGCCATCGGCACCACCGAATTCGTCATCATGGGCCTGCTGCCCGAAGTGGCGAGCGACCTTGGCGTGTCCATCCCCGGTGCCGGCTGGCTGGTTACCGGCTATGCCCTGGGCGTCGCCATCGGCGCACCGTTCATGGCCCTGGCCACCGCCCGCCTGCCACGCAAAGCCGCGCTGGTCACGCTGATGGGCGTATTCATCGTCGGCAACCTGTTGTGCGCCGTCGCCGCTGACTACAACCTGTTGATGTTCGCCCGTGTAGTCACCGCGCTGTGCCATGGGGCATTCTTCGGCATCGGTTCAGTGGTCGCCGCCAGCCTGGTACCGGCCAATCGCCGCGCCTCCGCCGTAGCCCTGATGTTCACCGGCCTGACCCTGGCCAACGTGCTCGGCGTGCCGCTGGGGACCGCGCTGGGCCAGGTCGCCGGCTGGCGTTCGACCTTCTGGGCAGTGACCGTGATCGGTGTGATCGCGCTGATCGGCCTGATCCGCTACCTGCCGCTGCAACGTGACGAAGAGGCGGTCGACATGCGCGCTGAACTGGCCGCGCTGAAAGGGGCCGGTATCTGGTTGTCGCTGAGCATGACTGTGCTGTTCTCGGCTTCGATGTTCGCCTTGTTCACTTATGTCGCGCCGCTGTTGGGTGATGTCACCGGGGTTTCGCCCAGCGGCGTGACCTGGACCTTGCTGCTGATCGGGCTTGGCCTGACTCTGGGCAACATCATCGGCGGCAAGCTCGCCGACCGCCGTCTGGGCGCAACTCTGATTGGCGTGTTTGTGGCCATGGCGGTGATCTCGACGGTGTTCAGCTGGACCAGCAGCGCCGTGATCCCCGCTGAAATCACCCTGTTCCTGTGGGCCACAGCTGCCTTTGCCGCCGTGCCGGCACTACAGGTCAACGTGGTCACCTACGGCAAGGCTGTACCGAACCTGGTGTCGACCTTGAACATCGGCGCCTTCAACCTGGGCAACGCCCTCGGCGCCTGGGTCGGCGGTAGCGTGATCGCTCACGGCCTGGGCCTGACCCGCGTACCGCTGGCCGCCGCAGCCCTGGCGCTGTTGGCCCTGATCGTCACCCTCATCACTTTCAACCAGCGCGGCAACGATGCCGAGCTGGCCACCGCTGGCAACTGAACCTTTGCGAGGCTGAACCGATGACTACGCTATTCGATCCACTGCTGCTGGGTGACCTGCAGTTGCCCAACCGCATCATCATGGCGCCGCTGACCCGCTGCCGCGCCGACGAAGGCCGCGTGCCCAATGCGCTGATGACCGAGTACTACGTGCAGCGCGCCAGCGCCGGGCTGATTCTCAGTGAAGCGACTTCGGTGACGCCAATGGGCGTTGGCTACCCGGACACCCCCGGTATCTGGTCCAACGACCAGGTGCGCGGCTGGCACAGCCTGACCAAGGCAGTGCATGCTGCCGGCGGGCGGATCTTCCTGCAGCTGTGGCACGTCGGGCGCATCTCCCACCCCAGCTACCTCAACGGTGAGCTGCCGGTTGCGCCCAGCGCGATCCAGCCCAAGGGCCATGTCAGCCTGGTGCGTCCGCTGGCCGACTACCCAACCCCGCGGGCACTGGAAAGCGAAGAGATCGCCGACATTGTCGAGGCCTATCGGATCGGTGCCGAGAACGCCAAGGCGGCGGGCTTTGATGGCGTCGAGATTCATGGCGCCAACGGCTACCTGCTCGATCAGTTTCTGCAAAGCAGCACCAACCAGCGCAACGACAACTACGGCGGTTCATTGGAGAACCGTGCCCGGCTGCTGCTGGAAGTGACCGATGCGGTGATCGAAGTGTGGGGCGCCCAGCGCGTCGGCATGCACCTGGCGCCACGCGCCGATGCCCATGACATGGGCGATGCTGACCGCGCCGAGACCTTCACCTACGTCGCCCGCGAACTGGGCAAACGCGGTATCGCGTTTATCTGCTCGCGGGAAAAACTCGCCGACGACAGCCTCGGCGCGCAGATCAAGCAAGCATTCGGTGGGCCGTACATTGTCAACGAACGCTTCGACAAGGCCAGCGCCAACGCTGCCCTTGCCAGCGGCCTGGCCGATGCTGTGGCGTTTGGCGTGCCGTTCCTTGCCAACCCGGACCTGCCAGCACGTTTGGCCGCCGATGCGCCGTTGAACGAGGCGCGGCCGGAGGGGTTCTATGGCGGTGGCGCGGTGGGCTACATCGACTATCCACGGCTGTAAGCAGATGAATGGGGCCGCCTTGCGCGGCCCCCCCATCAGCATTACGGCTATGGCCGGGCGTTGATCTGCTGTTGCAGGTTCTGCACCTGGTTCTGCAGGGTGTTCAGGCTGCGCGTGGTCTGCCCCCTGAAAGCGTCGAATTCCTGCACCGAGGCGCCGCTGCTGGCCGCTGCTGCGGGGCGATTGTCGATCTGGCTCTTCAGCACCAGCACGTCCTGCTCCAGACTGCTGATCGCCGCGCTCGGGTTGCCCTGCTTCTTCAGCGCGGCAATCTCGCTGTTCAGGCTCTTGAGCTCGTTGTCGAGCTTGCCGCCATCCAGCTGGCCCGCCTTCAGCGCCGCTAACTCGGCATTCACCGCCTTCAACTGCGCCTGCAATTGGGTCTGCAATTCAGTTACAGCTTTTTGCTGCTCGCGGGTATCGGCCAGCACCTGTTCCAGACGCTTGCCGAGGTCGCCGGCCTGACCGGCCACGCCCTGCTGCTGCTTGCCCTGCTCGGCCAGGCTGGCCTGCAACTGGCGAATCTGCAGTTTCAAGGCTTCGCTGCCGGTGCTGACGCTGGCATCGCTGGCTTCGACCTTGCCGCTGATCGCTTGCAGCCGGCCGGCGGCTTCCTCGCTGATGCGGGCAAAGCTCTCCTGGGTCGCGACCAGTTGCTGCTCCATCAGCGAAATCTGCTGGAAGCTCCACCAGCCGAGCCCGGCCAGGGCGATGAACGAGGCAACCAGCAAAGCCCAGAGCGGCGCGGTGTTGGTCGGCCGTGCGGCTTTCTGGCGGCTGCGCGCCACGTGCTCGGGGAGCAGTTCATCGTCATCTCGGGTGCCGGCACGCAATGTTGGCACGTCGTCGAAGTCGTCGCTAAGGTCGTTACGCATGGGGGCTTTCAACCACAGTCATAGCAAAGAGACACAGTATAAACCGCCAGCGCGTTACGTTGATGACCATCATCAAGGCGCGCGCTTCAGCGGTTGTGCGGGACGTTCTTCCACCAGCCGCAGAACTCGTCGAGCGCGCTCCACAGGCTGACCTGAGGCCGGTAATCCAGATGCTGCCGGGCCCGACTGATGTCGAGGGTGAAGTCCTTGCTCATGACCTGCATACCCAGGCGTGACAAGGTTGGCTGCGGGCGGCCAGGCCAGAGCATGCACGCCGCTTCGTTGAGTGCTGCCAGGCTGTAACCCAGGCCGTAGGAGCGGTAGCGGGTGACCTGCGGCAACTGCATCTGACGCATGACGTAATTCACCACATCCCACAGCGGCAGCGGCTGGCCGTTACTGATGTTGTAGGCCTGGCCGAGCGCCTCATCATCTGCAAAGAGTGCGCTGAGCAACGCTTCGTTGAGGTTGTGCACACTGGTGAAGTCGGCCATGTTCAGGCCGTTGCCGATGATTGCCAGGCGGCGCTTGCGCTGCATCTGCAGCAAGCGCGGGAAAATGTTCGCATCGCCGGCCCCGGTGACCAGCCGTGGGCGCAGGGCGAGCACTTCGAGGCCGAACTCCTGCGCGCCGAAGACCTTCTGCTCGGCGAGAAATTTGGTCGTGGCGTAATGATCGTGCATGCGCCGCGGCAGCTGCTGTTCCTGCACATTCAGGCGTGAGCGGCCATTGAAGTAGATCGACGGCGATGACAGGTGTACCAGCCGGCGCACATGCTCCTTGAGGCAGCCTTCAACGACGTTTTCGGTGACCACCACATTGCCCTGATGGAAATCCTGGTAGCGTCCCCAAGCGCCGGTCATGCCCGCGCAATGCACCACGGCATCGACGCCCTGGCACAGACGCCGGGCCAGTTCGGCATCACCGAGGTCGCCCGGGATGAACTGCGCGCCGCGCTTGACCAAATGCTCCACGCCTTCGGCACGCCGCCCGTTGACCCGGACCTCAAGGCCCTGCTCCAGGGCAAAACGCGCAAAGCGCCCGCCGATGAAGCCGCTCGCGCCGGTGACCAGAATTCGCATGTAACACTCCGCCTTGCCAGATTTCAGATGCAGTTGACGTCGCTGCCGGCTACAACGGCACTAGCCAACCTGGCGCCGTTTGGCGCAGGTGCTCGGTCAATTGGGCGAGCAGTTGCCCGCCATTGCGCCAATGATGCCAGTACAGCGGCACATCGATGGGAGTATCGGCGCAGATTTCCACCAGTTCGCCACACTGCAGCTGCGCAGTCACCTGCCGCTCCGGCACCAGGCCCCAGCCCAGGCCGGCTTCGGTCATGCGCAGAAAGCCCTCCGAGGACGGGCACAGGTGATGCAAAAATCCATCGGCAATGCCTAGCGATGCGAGATAACGGTGCTGGAGGAAATCGTCCGGGCCGAACACGATCGCCGGGGTCCGCGCCAGCCGGCTGGCGTCGAAGCCATGCGGGAAATGCCGGGCCATGAATGCCGGGCTTGCCAAGGCGCGATAGCGCATGGCGCCCAGTGGCTGGCTGCGCGCGCCGGCCACCGGGCGTTCGCTGCCACACAGGCAGGCCGCAACCTCACCGGCGCGCATGCGCTTGAGGCCGACGTCCTGATCCTCGACTACCAGGTCCAGCAACACCGGCTGTTCGGCGCAAAACGCGCCCACCGCACCGGCCCACCAGGTCGCCAGGCTATCGGCATTAAGCGCAATGCGCAGACGCTCGGGCATGCCGCCTTCGTCCAGCGCCGGCACCTGGCGCTGCAGGTCACGCTCGAGCAGGCGCACCTGCTGCACATGGTTGAGCAGTTGCCGGCCGACTTCGGTCGGGCTCGGCGGCATGGCGCGCACCAGCACCGGCTGGCCGACCCGCGCTTCGAGCAGCTTGATCCGCTGCGACACGGCCGATTGCGACAGGCCAAGCACTTGTGCTGCCCGCTCGAAACCGCCTTGTTCGATGACCGCCGCCAGGGCCGCCAGGAGCTTATAATCGAACATCGATTTCTCTAATGCCTGATCAGCTTTATTGGTTTTTCTTATACAACGCCACTCGGCACAATGGCCAGCATTCGATCAAGCAATCAGCGCCAGCCAATCGGTTGGTGGCAGTGGAGTGTCTGCGCTATGTGGCAAAGTTATATGAACGGCATGCTGGTTGCCTTTGGCCTGATCATGGCCATCGGCACGCAAAACGCGTTTGTCCTGGCGCAGAGCCTGCGCCGTGAACACCATCTGCCGGTGGCCGTCCTGTGCGTGGTCTGCGACGCCCTGCTGGTTGCCGCCGGAGTGTTCGGACTGGCCACGGTGCTGGCACAGAACCCGACGTTGCTGGCTGCTGCGCGCTGGGGCGGCGCGGCGTTCTTGATCTGGTACGGGGCCAAGGCCTTGCAACGGGCCTGTTCCAAGCAAAGCCTGGAGCAGGAGCAAGGCCAGGGCTCCCGCTCGCGCCGGGCGGTGCTGCTCAGCGCCTTGGCAGTGACCCTGCTCAACCCCCATGTGTATCTGGATACTGTGCTGCTGATCGGCTCGCTGGGCGCCCAGCAAAGCGTGCCCAGCGCTTACGTAGCGGGTGCGGCCAGCGCCTCACTGGTGTGGTTCTTCACCCTCGCCCTCGGCGCAGCCTGGCTGGCACCGTGGCTGGCACGGCCGGCGACCTGGCGCCTGCTCGACCTGATGGTGGCAGTGATGATGTTCGCGGTGGCAGCGCAGCTGATTCTGGGCTGAATGCCATTGGCGCCGGCGCTGCAACTATTTGTCCCTATAGTTGTTGCGTGGTTATGCGCGGGGGCTGGTGATATGATCCAAGGCTTGCGTCGCAAAGAGTACAAACTCGCCGACGTACCTCGGGCCGCCCGTGATCGGCCTTGCGCAAACCGCGAATTAGACCTGAATCAGGAGATCCACCATGGCTTTTGAATTGCCGCCGCTGCCGTACGCCCATGATGCCCTGCAGCCGCACATCTCCAAGGAAACCCTGGAGTATCACCACGACAAGCACCACAACACCTATGTCGTGAACCTGAACAATCTGGTCCCAGGCACCGAATTCGAAGGCAAGACCCTGGAAGAGATCGTCAAGACCTCTTCGGGTGGCATCTTCAACAACGCCGCTCAGGTCTGGAACCACACCTTCTACTGGAACTGCCTGGCACCAAACGCCGGCGGCCAACCGACTGGCGCACTGGCCGAGGCCATCAACGCTGCCTTCGGTTCGTTCGACAAGTTCAAGGAAGAGTTCACCAAGACTTCGGTCGGCACCTTCGGTTCCGGTTGGGGCTGGCTGGTGAAGAAAGCTGACGGTTCCCTGGCACTGGCCAGCACCATCGGCGCCGGCAACCCGCTGACCAACGGCGACACCCCGCTGCTGACCTGCGACGTCTGGGAGCACGCTTACTACATTGACTACCGCAACGTCCGTCCTAAGTATGTCGAGGCGTTCTGGAACCTGGTCAACTGGAAGTTCGTTGCCGAGCAGTTCGAAGGCCAGACCTTCAAGGCCTGATCGACTTCGCTTTTGGCACCAAAAAAACCCGGCACTCGCCGGGTTTTTTTATGCCCGCTCGCACCGCTGCAAATCCAGCTTGATCCGCCCGCATAGCGCGCTAACATCAAATCTCTGGGAAAGTTGGCGCATAGCACTAAAGTAGCAAGCCTGCGCAACCGATACAGTAGCAATGCAACAAAGGGTCGATAGTGTCTTGCCACAACTACTGGCAAAATAATGGCATGCGCATGGATTAAGGAATCCCCATTGAAGCTGCAATTGCGGAACAGCTTATCGGTCAAGTTGCTCAGGGTAGTGCTGCTGTCGGCGCTCGCGGTTGGCGTCGTCCTTAGCTGTGCGCAGATCGTCTACGACACCTACAAGACGCGTCAGGCGGTGAACAGCGATGCCCAGCGCATCCTCGACATGTTCCGTGACCCGTCGACGCAGGCGGTGTACAGCCTCGACCGGGAAATGGGCATGCAGGTCATGGAAGGCCTGTTCCAGGATGACTCGGTGCGCATGGCCTCGATCGGCCACCCCAACGAAACCATGCTCGCAGAGAAATCGCGACCGCTGCGCGACATGTCGATGCGCTGGCTGACCGATCTTTTGCTCGGCCAGGAACGCACCTACACCACGCAACTGGTCGGCCGCGGCCCCTACAGCGAGTACTACGGCGACCTCAGCATTACCCTCGACACTGCCGCCTATGGCAAAGAATTCCTGATCAACGCCGTGATCATCTTCATCTCCGGCGTACTACGGGCGCTGGCCATGGGCCTGGTGCTGTACCTGGTCTACCACTGGCTGCTGACCAAGCCGCTGTCGAAGATCATCGAGCACCTTACCCAGATCAACCCTGATCGGCCCAGCCAGCATCAGATTCCGCTGGTCAAAGGCCACGAAAAAAATGAACTGGGTTTGTGGGTCAACACCGCCAACCAGCTGCTGGCCTCGATCGAGCGCAATACCCATCTGCGCCATGAAGCCGAGAACAGCCTGCAACGTATGGCTCAGTATGACTTTCTGACCGGCTTGCCCAACCGCCAGCAATTGCAGCAGCAACTGGACAAGATCCTCGTCGATGGCGGCCGCCTGCAGCGCCGAGTGGCGGTGCTGTGCGTAGGTCTGGATGACTTCAAAGGCATCAACGAACAATTCGGTTATCAGGTCGGTGACCAGTTGCTGCTGGCCCTCGCCGACCGTCTGCGCGCACACAGTGGCCGCCTCGGCGCCCTGGCCCGGCTGGGCGGCGACCAGTTTGCGCTAGTCCAGGCCGACATCGAGCAGCCTTACGAGGCGGCCGAGCTGGCCCAGAGCATCCTCGACGACCTGGAGGCGCCGTTTGCCCTCGAGCAGCAGGAAATCCGCCTGCGCGCGACCATCGGCATCACCCTGTTCCCGGAGGACGGCGACAGCACCGAAAAGCTCCTGCAAAAGGCCGAGCAGACCATGACTCTGGCCAAGGCGCGCTCGCGCAATCGCTACCAGTTCTACATCGCCAGCGTCGACAGCGAAATGCGCCGACGCCGCGAACTGGAAAAGGACCTGCGCGAAGCCCTGCCGCGCAACCAGCTGTACCTGGTTTATCAGCCGCAGATCAGCTACCGCGACCACAGCGTAGTCGGTGTCGAGGCCCTGCTGCGCTGGCAGCATCCGCAGCTGGGCATAGTCCCGCCCGACCAGTTCATCCCGCTGGCCGAGCAGAATGGCCACATCATCCCGATCGGCGAATGGGTCCTCGACCAGGCCTGCCGGCAACTGCGCGAATGGCATGATCAGGGCTTTGGCGAGCTGCGCATGGCGGTCAACCTGTCGACCGTGCAACTGCACCACAACGAGCTGCCGCGGGTGGTCAACAACCTGCTGCAGGCCTATCGCCTGCCGCCACGCAGCCTTGAGCTGGAAGTCACCGAAACCGGCCTGATGGAAGACATCAGCACCGCCGCCCAGCACCTGCTTAGCCTGCGTCGCTCAGGTGCGCTGATTGCGATTGACGACTTCGGCACTGGTTATTCTTCGCTCAGCTACCTGAAATCGCTGCCGCTGGACAAGATCAAGATCGACAAGAGCTTTGTCCAGGACCTGCTTGATGACGACGATGACGCCACCATCGTTCGCGCCATCATCCAGCTCGGCAAGAGCCTTGGCATGCAGGTCATCGCCGAAGGCGTGGAAACCGCCGAGCAGGAGACCTACATCATTGCCCAGGGCTGCCATGAGGGGCAGGGCTATCACTACAGCAAGCCGCTGTCGGCGCGCGAGCTGACTGCCTACCTCAAGCAGGCCCAGCGCAATCAGGTCTCAGTGCTGTAAATCCCGCCAGAACAGGAAAATGCCCCACCCGTGGGCATTTTCATGAATTCACTGCCCACCCCTTTACAGCAAATGCAAATCTTTCGCATGATGTGACGGTTTCGCGTGCCACGGCACACGTCCAAACCCACCACGCAGGAAACCAACAATGATTCGTATGCCTCTGGCCTCCGCCAGTCTGCTGGCCATCGCTATCGCCCTCGCCGGTTGCGGCGAAGGCAAAAATGACAAGGCCGCCGCTCCGCAAGCCCAGGCACCTGCTGCCGCCAGCACCACCGCCGCGACCGCCGGGGCGATCGACGAGGCGGCTGGCAAGGCCGTGGTCAAGCATTATGCAGAGCTCGTCTCGGCCGTCTACAGCGACTCGCTGAGCACCGCCAAGACCCTGCAAAGCGCCATCGACGCGTTCCTCGCCACGCCTAACGACGAAACCCTGCAAGCCGCCAAGGATGCCTGGGTCGCTGCCCGCGTGCCGTACCTGCAGAGCGAAGTGTTCCGCTTCGGCAACACCATCATCGATGACTGGGAAGGTCAGGTTAACGCCTGGCCACTGGACGAAGGCCTGATCGACTACGTCGACAAGAGCTACGAGCATGCGCTGGGCAACCCTGCCGCCAGCGCCAACATCATTGCCAACACCGAAATCCAGGTTGGCGAAGACAAGATCGACGTCAAGGACCTGACCCCGGAGAAACTCGCCAGCCTGAATGAGCTGGGCGGTTCCGAGGCCAACGTCGCGACCGGTTACCACGCAATCGAATTCCTGCTCTGGGGCCAGGACCTGAACGGCACCGGCCCAGGTGCGGGCAACCGTCCGGCGTCTGACTACCTGGAAGGCGCTGGCGCCACCGGTAGCCACAACGACCGTCGCCGTGCCTATCTCAAGGCGGTCACCGACCTGCTGGTCAAAGACCTCGAAGAAATGGTCGGCAACTGGGCACCAAACGTTGCCGACAACTACCGCGCCACGCTGGAAGCGGAGCCGGTCAACGACGGCGTGCGCAAGATGCTGTTCGGCATGGGCAGCCTGTCGCTGGGTGAACTGGCGGGCGAGCGCATGAAGGTTTCGCTGGAAGCCAACTCGCCGGAAGACGAGCACGACTGCTTCAGCGACAACACCCACTACTCGCACTTCTACGATGCCAAGGGTATTCGTAACGTCTACCTGGGCGAGTACACCCGCGCCGACGGCAGCAAGCTGACCGGCCCGAGCCTGTCGTCGCTGGTGGCCAAGGTTGACCCGGCTACCGACGCCACCTTGAAAGCTGACCTGGAGGCCACCGAGGCCAAGATCCAGGTGATCGTCGATCATGCCCTCAAGGGTGAGCACTACGATCAGCTGATCGCCGCCGACAATGCTGCCGGCAACCAGATCGTGCGTGATGCGATTGCTTCGCTGGTCAAGCAGACCGGTGCGATCGAGCAGGCCGCGGGCAAGTTGGGGATTGCCAACCTGAATCCGGATACTGCTGATCACGAGTTCTGATTCGGGCTGTAAATCTACTCTATTGGGGCCGCTTTGCGGCCCCAGTTGCAGCAGCAACCTGACAACGATTTCATCCAGTAATTGCAAATTGCTCTTATTCAAACAATCCCGTCCTGCTAAGCTTGCACGCCGGTTTTCTGCCCAAGCCCAGGATTGTTGATGTCCTTGCTCCGCCTAAGCCCCCTGCTGCTGGCCGCTGTTCTGGTCGCCTGTGACGACGCCCCGCGTTTCACTCAGGCCGAACCAGGCGAGGCCCTGTCCGGTGGCAAGGCAACCGTCCTGCGCAGCGATCGCCAGGCCTTCTCCCTACCCTCTGCCAACCTCAGCCCCGAACGGCGGCTGGACTTTGCCGTGGGCAACAGCTTTTTCCGCAACCCGTGGGTAATCGCTCCGGCGACCACCACCGCGCGTGACGGGCTCGGCCCGTTGTTCAACACCAACGCCTGCCAGAACTGCCACGTCCGCGACGGCCGCGGGCACCCGCCGGAACTCGACGACAGCAACGCAGTGTCGATGCTGGTAAGGCTGTCGATCCCCGACCAGCCCGCCTACGCCAAGGAAATCGAACGCCTGGGCGTGGTCCCGGAGCCGGTCTACGGCACGCAGTTGCAGGACATGGCCATCCCCGGCATCAAGCCCGAGGGCAAGGTCCGCGTCAGCTACGGCAGCGAGAGCGTACGCTTCGCCGACGGCCACACGGTGGAATTGCGCCGCCCGCAATTGCAGATCACCCAGCTCGGCTACGGCCCGCTGCACCCCGACACGCGTTTCTCGGCGCGGATCGCGCCGCCCATGATCGGCCTGGGTTTGCTCGAGGCAATCCCCGAAGCGGCGATTCTGGCCAACGCCGACCCGGACGATCGCGACGGCGACGGCATTCGTGGGCGCGCCAATCAGGTCTGGGATGACGCCCAGGGTAAGACCGTGCTCGGCCGCTTCGGCTGGAAAGCCGGGCAGCCCAACGTCAACCAGCAGAACGTGCATGCCTTTGCCGGCGACATGGGCCTGACCAGCACGCTCAAGCCCCATGACGACTGCACCCCGGCCCAGACCGATTGCCTGGCCGCGCCCAACGGTGACGGCGCCGACGGCGAGAAAGAGGTCAGCGACAATATCCTGCGCCTGGTCACCTTCTATACCCGCAACCTGGCCGTGCCGGCCCGCCGCAACGTCGACGCACCACAGGTGCTGGCCGGCAAGAACCTGTTTTTCCAGGCCGGCTGCCAGGGCTGCCATACGCCGCAGTTCACCACGGCCAGCGCAGGCGTCGAGCCGGAGCTGGCCAACCAGCTGATTCGCCCCTACAGCGACCTGCTGTTGCATGACATGGGCCCCGGCCTGGCCGACCAGCGCAGCGAGTTCGCCGCCGGTGGCCAGGACTGGCGTACAGCGCCGCTGTGGGGCCTGGGCCTGACCGAAACGGTCAGCGGCCACACTCAGTTTCTGCACGATGGGCGCGCCCGCAACCTGCTCGAAGCCGTGCTCTGGCATGGCGGCGAAGCGCAGGCGGCGCGCGACCAGGTCTTGACCTTCAATGCCGAGCAACGCGCCGCGTTGCTGGCTTTTCTGAATTCACTTTAACGCGCAAGGAGCCGGGCATGTTCCGACCCAAACTGTTGTTCACCAGCCTCGCCGCAATCGCCCTCGGTGCTTGCTCGCCGCAAGACCCGCAGGCCGTCACCTCGGCGGCAATCGCCAAGCAGGTGATCTTGCCGACTTACAGCCGCTGGGTCGAAGCTGACCGCCAGCTGGCCGCCAGCGCCCTGTCCTACTGTGAAGGCAAAACCACCCTGGACGCCGCTCGCGCCGACTTCCTCAACGCGCAAAAAGCCTGGGCCGAGCTGCAGCCTCTGCTGGTCGGCCCGCTGGCCGAAGGCAACCGCCCGTGGCAGGTACAGTTCTGGCCCGACAAGAAAAACCTGGTCGGCCGTCAGGTCGAGCAACTGGTCAACGGCGACAAGCCGATCGACAACGAGACCCTGGGCAAGTCCAGCGTCGTCGTGCGCGGTCTGTCGGCCTACGAGTACATCCTCTTCGACAGCAAGCCGGACATCGCCACCCCTGAGCAGAAGGCCCGCTACTGCCCGCTGCTGGTGGCCATCAGCGAACACCAGAAGGCCCTCGCCGAAGAGATCCTCAAGGGCTGGAACAGCACCGACGGCATGCTTTCGCAGATGACCAAGTTCCCCAACCAGCGCTATGCTGACTCGCACGAGGCGATCGCCGATCTGCTCCGCGCCCAGGTCACCGCACTGGACACCCTGAAGAAAAAGCTCGGCGCACCGATGGGCCGCCAGAGCAAGGGCATCGCCCAGCCGCTGCAGGCGGAAGCCTGGCGCAGCCACTCTTCGATGAAGAGCCTGGAAGCCAGCCTGAAAGCCGCCCAGGCGGTCTGGGTCGGGGTCGACAACCGCGGCTTGCGCGGCCTGCTCGGCAAGGACCAGAGCGCCCTAGCCGACAAGATCGACGCCGCCTATGCCAACGCGCTGAAGCTGCTGGCCGCCAACGACAAGCCCCTTGGCGAGCTGCTCGCGGACGACGCTGGCAAGCAGACCTTGAACGATATCTACGACAGCCTCAACGTGGTTCACCGCCTGCACGAAGGCGAGCTGGCCAAAGCGTTGAACATTCAGCTGGGCTTCAATGCCAACGACGGTGACTGACATGCTGCGACGCCAGGCCCTGAAACTTGCCAGTATCGCCCTTAGCGCCCTGACCCTGGGCGGCTGGAGCCTGCTGCGCAACAAAGGCAGCGAGCCACTGCTGCTGTCGGCCCGCGACGATGCCGACGGCAAGCACTACGCCGTCGGCTATCGCCTCGACGGCAGCCAGGTGTTCGCCACCGAAGTGGGCCAGCGTTGCCATGCCATCATTCATCACCCGCAACAGCCGATTGCGCTGTTCGTGGCGCGTCGCCCCGGCACCGAAAGCTATCTGGTCGACCTGCGTGATGGGCGTTTGCTGCAAACCCTGACGGCGCAGCCCAACCGGCATTTCTATGGCCATGCGGTGATGCACAAGGACGGCGAGTGGCTGTACGCCACCGAGAACGACACCACCGATCCGGGCCGTGGCGTCCTCGGGGTGTATCGCTTCGACGGTGAACGCCTGGTGCACAGCGGCGAGATCTCGACCCACGGCATCGGCCCGCACGAGCTGGCGTGGATGCCCGACGGCGAAACCCTGGTAGTGGCCAACGGCGGCATCCGCACCGAAGCCGAAAGCCGGGTGGAGATGAACCTCAACGCCATGCAACCAAGCCTGGTCATGATGCAGCGCGATGGCACCCTGCTGTCCAAGGAAACCCTCGGCCAGCAGATGAACAGCGTGCGCCACCTGGCCATCGGCAGCGACGGCACCCTGGTCGCTTGCCAGCAGTTCATGGGCGCCTCGGATGAGACCGCCGAGCTGCTGGCGATCAAGCGCCCGGGCGAACCGTTCCAGGCATTCCCGGTGCCGGAGCGGCAATTGCAGTCGATGGCTCAGTACACCGCCAGTGTGGCCATCCACAACGAGTTGCGGCTGGTCGCCCTGACTGCGCCGCGGGCCAACCGGCTGTTCATCTGGGACCTGGACACGGCAGCGGTCAAGCTCGACGCACCGATGCCCGACTGCGCCGGCGTGGGTGCGGTGAAGGACGGTTTTGTGGTCACCTCCGGGCAAGGCCGTTGCCGCTTCTACGACTGCCGCAAACAGCAGCTTGTGGGCCAGCCGCTGGAGCTGCCGTCTGGCTTGTGGGATAACCATCTGCATCTGGTTTGAGCATTTCTGCCGCTTGATCTGACCTGTTCGTGCTACCTCGGCGAGCAGGTCAGGCCAGCATCTCCACAGCCCCTCCCCTAGTTGCGCAAAACCGGCGATACTCAGTGCATTCGCACGTGAGCAGGAACGCCCGTGGTCGTGCCTCAGCCATAACAATGACTACCTCCAGGGAAGTGGACCTATGCTGCGCCGGCGCATGCTGATCATGTTGGCCATCGTGCTGTTGATCGTGTTGATTCTGGGGGGCTACAAGGCCTTTTCGATCTATCAGCAGATCCAGATGTTTACCGCACCGAAACCGCCGGTCAGCGTTGCCGCCGCAACGGCTGAGCAGCGCCCATGGCAGCAGCGCCTGCCGGCGGTCGGCAGCCTCAAGGCGTTGCAGGGCGTCGAGCTGAGCCTGGAGCAGGCCGGCACGGTGAAGTCGCTGCACTTCGAGTCTGGCCAGCAGGTCAAGCAAGGCCAGTTATTGCTGCAACTGGACAGCGATCAGGAAGCCGCCCTGCTCGGCACCGCCCAGGCTGACCTAGGCCTGGCCAAGGTGGACTACGGCCGTGGTAGTCAGCTGGTTGGTGACCAGGCTATCTCTCGCGGCGAGTTCGACCGGTTGACTGCGCAGTACCGGCGTAACCAGGCGGTGGTCGATCAGCTCAAGGCCTCGCTGGAGAAGAAGAGCATCAAGGCGCCGTTCAGCGGCACCATTGGTATCCGTCAGGTCGACATCGGCGATTTTCTTGCCAGCGGTACGGTGATCGCTACCCTGCAGGACCTGTCCAGCCTGTACGTCGACTTCAACATGCCCGAGCAGAGCCTGCCGCAACTGGCCCTCGGCCAAAAAGTGCTGCTGCAGGTGGCGGCGTTCCCCGGCCAGACTTTCAATGCCACGCTCAGCGCAATCAACCCCAAGGTCGACGAGAACACCCGCAACCTGCTGGTCCGCGCCAGCCTGGCCAACCCCGACGGCAAGCTGCTGCCGGGGATGTTTGCCAGCCTGCTGGTGCTGCTGCCCGATCCTCAGCCACAGGTGGTAGTGCCGGAGAGCGCCATCACTTACACCCTGTACGGCAACTCGGTATACGTGGTCAGCCCGAAACAGAACGCAGACGGCCAGCCGGAAAACGCCGCCGACGGCAAGCCGCAGCTGATCGCCGAGCAACGCACCATCCGCACCGGCGAGCGCCGTGACGGTGTGGTGGTGGTCAGTGAGGGGCTCAAGGCGGGAGAACGGGTGGTCAGTGCCGGGCAACTGAAACTGACCCCGGGCGCCGCCATCCAGATCACCGAGCAACCGTCGACCACCCCAGCCAGCGCTCCGCGCGGCAACTGAGCAGGAGGCTGACATGGCGTTCACAGACCCGTTCATCCGCCGCCCGGTACTGGCCAGTGTGGTCAGCCTGCTGATCCTGCTGCTCGGCTTTCAGGCCTGGAGCAAACTACAGATCCGCCAGTACCCACAAATGGAAAACGCCCTGATCACGGTGACCACCGCCTACCCCGGGGCCAACGCCGAGACCATCCAGGGCTATATCACCCAGCCGCTGCAGCAGAGCCTGGCCAGTGCCGAAGGCATCGACTACATGACCTCGGTGAGCCGGCAGAACTTCTCCATCATCTCGATCTACGCGCGGGTTGGCGCCAACAGCGATCGGTTGTTCACCGAGCTGCTGGCCAAGGCCAACGAAGTGCGCAACAAGCTGCCGCAGCAGTCCGAGGCACCGGTGTTGAGCAAGGAAGCGGCAGACGCCTCGGCGCTGATGTACATCAGCTTCTACAGCGAGCAGATGAGCAACCCGCAGATCACCGACTACCTGTCGCGGGTGATCCAGCCCAAGCTGGCGACCCTACCGGGCATGGCCGAGGCCGAGATCCTCGGCAACCAGGTGTTTGCCATGCGCATCTGGATCGACCCGGTCAAATTGGCCGGCTTCGGCCTGACCGCCAATGACGTCACCGATGCCGTGCGCCGCTACAACTTCCTCTCGGCCGCAGGCGAGGTCAAGGGCGAGTACGTGGTCACCAGCATCAACGCCACCACCGAATTGAAATCACCGGAGGCGTTTGCTGCATTGCCGCTGAAGACGGCCGGTGACACCAGGGTGCTGCTCGGCGATGTCGCCCGGGTCGAGATGGGCGCAGAGAACTACGACACGGTCAGCTCGTTCGACGGCACGCCCTCGGTGTACATCGGCATCAAGGCCACGCCGTCGGCCAACCCGCTCGAGGTCATCAAGGAGGTGCGGCGGGTCATGCCGGAGCTGGAAGGTCAACTACCGGCCGGGCTCAAGGTGTCGATTGCCTACGACGCGACGCTGTTTATCCAGGCCTCCATCGACGAAGTGATCAAGACCCTCGGCGAAGCGGTGCTGATCGTCATCGTCGTGGTGTTCCTTTTCCTCGGCGCGCTGCGCTCGGTGCTGATCCCGGTCGTCACCATCCCGCTGTCGATGATCGGCGTGCTGTTCTTCATGCAGACCATGGGCTACTCGCTGAACCTGCTCACCTTGTTGGCGATGGTGCTGGCGATCGGCCTGGTGGTGGACGACGCGATCGTGGTGGTGGAAAACATCCATCGCCATATCGAGGAAGGCAAGACGCCGTTCGATGCGGCGCTGCAGGGCGCCCGCGAAATTGCGATACCGGTAGTGTCGATGACCATCACCCTGGCTGCGGTGTATGCGCCAATTGGTTTTCTCGAAGGCCTGACCGGTGCGCTGTTCAAGGAGTTTGCCCTGACCCTGGCGGGTGCAGTGGTGATCTCCGGCATCGTCGCCCTGACTCTGTCGCCGATGATGTGCGCGTTGCTGCTGCGCCGCGAGCAGAACGCCAGTGGCCTGGCGCATCGCCTCGACCGGATCTTCGACGGCCTCAAGCTGCGTTATCAACGGCTGCTGCACGGCACCCTCGACAGCAGGCCGGTGGTGGTGGTGTTTGCCGTGATCATCCTGTGCCTGATCCCGGTGCTGCTCAAGTTCACCCAGAACGAGCTGGCGCCCGACGAGGATCAGGGCGTGATCTTCATGATCAGCAGTGCGCCGCAGCCGACCAACCTTGATTACCTGAACACTTATACCAATCAGTACACCGGGATCTTCAAAGGCTTCCCGGAGTATTACTCGTCGTTCCAGATCAACGGCTTCAATGGCGTGCAGAGCGGCATCGGTGGCTTTCTGCTCAAGCCATGGAACGAGCGCGAGCGCAGCCAGATGGAGCTGCTGCCACTGGTCCAGGCCAAGCTTGCCGAAATCGCCGGCCTGCAGATCTTCGGCTTCAACCTGCCGGCGCTGCCCGGCACTGGCGAGGGTTTGCCGTTCCAGTTCGTGATCAATACCGCCGGTGATTACCCGGCGCTGCTCGAGGTCGCCCAGAGGGTCAAGGAGCGCGCGCAGGCGTCCGGCAAGTTCGCCTTCCTCGACATCGACCTAGCGTTCGACAAGCCCGAGGTGGTGGTCGACATCGACCGGGCCAAGGCGGCGCAGATGGGCGTGTCGATGGACGTGCTCGGCGGCACCCTGGCCACCCTGCTCGGCGAAGGCGAGATCAACCGTTTCACCCTCGAAGGGCGCAGCTACAAGGTCATCGCCCAGGTCGAACGCGCCTATCGCGACAACCCCCACTGGCTCAACAGCTACTACGTGAAGAACAACCAGGGCCAACTGCTGCCGTTGTCGACCCTGATCACCCTGAGCGACCGTGCTCGACCGCGCCAGCTCAACCAGTTCCAGCAGCTGAACTCGGCGATCATTCAGGGCGTGCCACTGGTGAGCATGGACGAAGCGCTGGCGATGGTGCGGCAGATCGCCGGTGAAGAAGCGCCAGAAGGCTTCTCGTTCGACTACGCCGGGGTATCGCGGCAGTTCGTCCAGGAAGGCAGCGCGCTGTGGGTAACTTTCGGCCTGGCGCTGGCGATCATCTTCCTGGTGCTGGCGGCGCAGTTCGAGAGCTTCCGTGACCCGCTGGTGATTCTGGTGACGGTGCCGTTGTCGATCTGCGGGGCCTTGCTGCCGTTGTTCCTGGGCCTGTCGAGCATGAACATCTACACCCAGGTCGGCCTGGTGACGTTGATCGGGCTGATTACCAAGCACGGCATTCTGATCGTCGAATTCGCCAATCAGCTGCGCAAGGACAAGGGGCTGGATGTGCGCGAAGCCATCGAAGAGGCGGCGGCGATCCGCTTGCGGCCAGTGCTGATGACGACCGCGGCGATGGTGTTCGGCATGCTGCCGTTGATTCTGGCGACAGGCGCTGGGGCGGTCAGCCGCTTTGACATCGGTATGGTGATTGCCACCGGGATGTCGATCGGGACCTTGTTCACGCTGTTTGTGCTGCCATGCATCTACACGCTGCTAGCGCACAAGACCGTGGCACGGGAGGCGGAAGTAACGCGCGTGTGAAGTACACGCTGCCGGCTGGATCGTCACTCGACCCAGCCGGCAGCGCTCACTTCAGCGGCGTACCGGGCGCTTCTGCAGCTTGCGCTGCAAGGTGCGCCGGTGCATGCCCAGCGCCCGCGCCGTGGCGGAGATATTGCCTTCGTGCTCGCCGAGCACGCGCTGGATGTGTTCCCACTGCAGGCGGTCCACCGACATGGGGTTTTCCGGCACCAGCGAATCCAGATCAGCGTGCTCGGACAGCAGCGCGGCCAGCACGTCATCGGCATCGGCCGGTTTGCACAGGTAATTGCAGGCGCCACGCTTGATCGCCTCGACCGCAGTGGCAATGCTTGAGTAACCGGTGAGGATCACCACGCGCATTTCCGGGTCCATCTCGAGCAGCTTGGGTAGCAGCACCAGGCCCGAATCACCCTCCATTTTCAGGTCTAGCGCGGCATAGTCGGGCAAATCGTTCTGGGCCAGGATCAGACCTTCCTCGGCCGACGACGCGGTGCTTACGCGGAAACCGCGGCGGCTCATGGCCCGGGACATGACCCGGGTGAAGGTGGCATCGTCGTCTACCAGCAACAGGTGCGGCAGCTCTTCGCCGTCGATCTGGGTTTCATCAGTCATCATTCATCTCCTCGCTTGCCACGGGGCAGGCGCAGCTCGGTAAGCGTGCCGCCCTGCTCATGACTATAGAGTTTCACCGAGCCGCCCGCACGCGTAACGCTGGCCTTGCTCAGAAACAGGCCAAGACCGAAGCCTTTGCCCTTGGTGGTAAAGAAGGGTTTGCCGATGGCCTCGGCAATGGCCGGAGGAATGCCCGGGCCATGGTCGCGAATACTGATGATGATGTCCTCGGCGTTCCAGTCGAGGCGCACTTCAAGGTCATCCGGGCAGGCATCGGCAGCATTGTTAAGCAGGTTCAGCAGCGCTTGGGTCAAGTCGGGCGGTGGGGTCAGTTGCGGCACCTCGCCATCGCGCAGGCGCTGGAAGCGGTAACTGGCTTCGGGGCGCATCAGGTGCCAGCGGTTGAGTGCTTCGTCGAGCCAGGCGGTAACGTCCTGCTCGACGATGGCCATGCGCCGGTTAGCCTCGGCGGCGCGCACCAGTTGCTGCAGGGTCTGTTTGCACAGCTTGACCTGGTCTTGCAGGATCGCCAGGTCCTCCTGCAACTGCGGGTCGTGATGGTCCTGGCGCATCTCGTTGATCAGCACGCTCATGGTCGACAGCGGCGTGCCCAGCTCATGCGCGGCACCGGCGGCTTGCGTGGCGACGGCCAGCAATTGCTCATCGCGCAGACTCTCTTCGCGGCGCTCGCCACGCCATTGCTCCTGGCGGCGCAACTCTTCGGCCATGCGTGCGGCAAAGAAGGTGATCACCGCCGCAGCCAGAGCAATACTCAGCCACATGCCGTAGACCTGCATGGTGTCGCGCGCCAGCGGCAGCGTTTCCAGCGGATAGAACTGCACCAGCAACAGGCTGTAGGCGACCAGGGCCAGGCCCGAGAGCACCAGCGAGTAGATCCACGGCAAGGTCACCGCAGCAATCGCCAGCGGCACCAGGTAATAGGAGACGAACGGGTTGGTCGAGCCACCCGAGTAGTACAGCAAGGCGCTGTGAATCAGCAGGTCACAGGCCAGCTGGAAGGCGTACTCCAGTTCGGTAACCGGCAGCGAAAGGCGCAGGCGCAAGGCGGTGAAGGCGCACAGCAGCGATGACAGCGCCAGGGTTGCCGCCAATGACAGCCACGGCAGCGGCAGCAGTTCGGTCCAGTAGGCAACGCCGACCGAGCCGGCTTGGGCGGCCAGCACCAGGACCCGAATCACGGTCAGGCGCCAGAGGTTCTGGCGAGTTGCAGACAACGGTTGGGCGGCAGCGAGCATGAGCTCTCCTGATGAGTGCTCCAGGGACATCGGCGGGAGTATACCCAAGCCTGGCCTTGCACTGCAGCGCTGCGGCAAAGCGCCACACTTTGTCACAGCTCGATGATGGCACTTTTGAACCCACTACACTGAAACCGGTCTTATGGGCCATGCGTGGCATGGACAATTACTCGCCACGCCTATTCTTCGCCAAGGAGTCACCTATGCATATGTCTCGTCGCAGCACTGCCCTGCTGCTTTCCTGCGGCCTGTTGGCCAGCCTCCCGGCGCTGGCTGAAGAGCCGCGTTACAACCAGGTCTCGCTGCGCGCCGAAGTCAGCAAGGAGGTGCCCCGCGACCTGATGGTCGTGACCCTTTACAGCGAAGCCCAGAACAGCGATCCGGGCAAGCTGGCCAAGGACATTACCGAGACCATGAACAAGGCCATGCAGCAGGCGCGTCAGGTCAAGGAAGTGAAAATCAGCCAGGGCAGCCGCAACAGCTACCCGGTCTACGACGCCAAGGGCCAGAAGATCACCGCCTGGCGCGAGCGTGCCGAGCTGCGCCTCGAGAGCGCCGACTTCCCGACCCTGTCCAAACTCACCGGCGAGCTGCTGCAGGACCTGAAGATGGGCGGCATGGACTTCTCCATTGCCCAGACTACGCGCAAGACCAGCGAAGACGAGTTGCTCAAGGATGCGGTAAATGCCTTCAAGGCTCGCGCTCAGCTGGCGACCGAGGCCCTCGGCGGCAAGGGTTACAAGGTGGTCAACCTGAACCTGAACAGCAGCGGCTATCCGCGCCCTTATATGCGCAGCGCGCCAATGGCGATGAAAGCCATGGGGGCTGATGAGGCGGCGGTGGCGCCTGAAATCGAAGCGGGCACCAGTGAAGTCAGCATGAATGCTGACGGTTTGATTGAAGTGCTGATGCCTTGATCGATTGATCTGCACGTTATACCGGAAGGGGCCGCTTTGCGGCCCCTTCTTACATCGCTTTAAGTCCTTTCCTACGCCCCAATGCGGCGCTTCCTCCTTGACATCCCGCTGCGCAACATATGGCAAAAAGCCGCCATCTTCGCCGCGCAAACGATCAACTTCGCCATTACTTACACCCAGGCGACATTATCGTACGATCGTTCCACATTCCGCCTGCCAGCCATCCCCCACACTGTTGCATTGCCAATCTGCCGCGCATAAAGATCGATGGGTCGGCTCACAAGGCCATCTCAGCTAAAAATGACAACAATGAGGCCATCATGCTCAAACATGCAGTCATTCCGCTTTTATTCGGCGCAGGCTTGCTCGCCGTGGCGCCAGCGGCCTTTGCCGCGAGCAACCTGGTGTTTTGTTCGGAGGGCAGCCCGGCAGGCTTCGATCCTGGTCAGTACACCACTGGCACCGATTTCGATGCTTCGGCCGAGACCATCTTCAATCGCCTCAGCCAGTTCGAGCGCGGCAGCACCAAGGTGATTCCGGGTCTGGCGACCAGTTGGGAAGTCTCCGACGACGGCAAGACCTGGACCTTCCACCTGCGCGAAGGGGTCAAGTTCCACACCACGCCGTACTTCAAACCGAGCCGCGACTTCAATGCCGATGACGTGCTGTTCACCTTCCAGCGCATGCTCGACAAGAACCACCCGTTCCGTAAGGCCTACCCCAGCGAATTCCCTTATTTCACCGACATGGGCATGGACCGCAACATCGCCAGCGTCGAAAAAATCGATGAGCACAGCGTGCGCTTTACCCTCAATGAGGTAGATGCAGCGTTCATCCAGAACATGGCGATGAGCTTTGCCTCGATCCAGTCAGCGGAATACGCCGATCAACTGCTAAAGCAGGGCAAGCCGGCCGACATCAACCAGAAGCCGATCGGCACCGGCCCGTTCGTTTTCAACAAGTATCAAAAGGACGCGCTGATCCGTTTCAAGGGCAACCAGCAGTATTGGCAAGCCGGTGAGGTCAAGCTCGACAACCTGATCTTCGCCATCACCACCGACGCCTCGGTGCGCATGCAGAAGCTCAAGCGTAACGAGTGCCAGGTGACGCTGTTCCCGCGACCGGCCGACATCCAGCCGCTCAAGGCCGACAAAGACCTGAAGATGCCTGACCAGGCTGGCTTCAACCTGGGCTATATCGCTTACAACGTGATGGACCAGATCAAAGGCAGCAACCAGCCCAACCCGCTGGCCCAGCTCAAGGTTCGCCAGGCTCTGGACATGGCGGTGAACAAGCCGCAGATCATTGAATCGGTCTACCAGGGCGCCGGCCAGCTGGCAGTCAATGCCCTACCGCCGACCCAGTGGTCTTACGACAGCAGCATCAAGGACGCCCCCTACGACCCGGAAAAAGCCAAGCAACTGCTCAAGGAGGCCGGCATCAAGGAAGGCACCGAGATCACCTTGTGGGCCATGCCCGTGCAGCGCCCATACAACCCCAACGCCAAGCTGATGGCCGAGATGCTCCAGGCCGACTGGGCCAAGGTTGGCATCAAAGCCAAGATCGTCAGCTATGAATGGGGTGAGTACATCAAGCGCTCCAAAGGCGGCGAACAGGGCGCCATGCTGATCGGCTGGAGCGGTGACAATGGCGACCCGGACAACTGGCTGGGCACCTTGTACGGCTGCGATGCGGTCGACGGCAACAACTTCTCCAAGTGGTGCTACAAGCCCTATGACGACCTGATCAAGCAGGCCAAGGCCACCCCTGACCAAGCCAAGCGCAGCGAACTGTACCAACAGGCGCAGCACATCCTCAAACAGCAGGTGCCGATTACCCCGATCGCTCACTCGACGGTGTACCAGCCGATGCGCAGCACGGTGCAGGATTTCAGGATCAGCCCGTTCGGCCTCAACTCCTTCTACGGCGTCAGCGTCGCCAAATAACCCCGCCAGGCCCACTGCCAGCCCTTGGCAGTGGGCGCTGTAATCAGGCCATCGGACGGATCCCCCACCTCCGTCGGAAAATCCCTACAGCCTTTGGGGAAATCACAACCTGTCGCCCCCTTCCCTCCCGACGTAACGTCAGGAACGAGCAATTGCTGCCGTTCCAGCGCCCCGCTGCGGCTGACATTGGATGAGGAGAAGGATCTGCCATGCGCCATATTCCGCTGTATTCGGTTGTATTAGGCCTGGGCCTGCTGACCCAGGCATCGCTCAGCCATGGCAACAGCCTGGTGTTCTGTTCCGAGGGCAGCCCGGCCGGCTTTGACACCGCCCAGTACACCAGCGCCACCGACAATGACGCCGCCGAACCGATCTACAACCGCCTGGTCGAGTTCGAGCGCGGCGGCACCGCAGTGCAACCAGCGCTGGCCGAAAGCTGGCAGGTCAGCGACGACGGCCTGCATTACTCCTTCAAGTTGCGTGCGGGGGTGAAATTCCACAGCAGCTCAACCTTCAAGCCAAGCCGCGACTTCAACGCCGATGACGTGCTGTTCACCTTCCAGCGCATGCTCGACCGTCAGCACCGCTTCCGCCTGGCGTACCCCAGCGAGTTTCCCTACTTCGTCAGCATGGGCCTGGACAAGAACATCGCCAGGATCGAAAGCAACGATCCGCTGAGCGTCAGCTTCACCCTGAATAGCGTCGATGCAGCGTTCATCCAGAACATCGCCATGAGCTTCGCCTCGATCCTCTCCGCCGAGTATGCCGAGCAGCTGCTCGCCACAGGCCGCCCGACCGACATCAACCGCAAGCCCATCGGCACCGGGCCGTTTGTGTTCAGCAAGTATCAGAAAGACTCGCAGATCCGCTACAAGCGCAACGCGCAATACTGGGCGCCTGAGCAAGTGCAGCTGGACAACCTGATCTTTTCGATCAACGTCGACCCGTCGGTGCGAATGCAAAAGCTGCGGCGTAACGAATGCCAGGTGACCCTGAATCCAAGGCCTGCCGACCTGCCGATGCTCAGCACTGACGACAACCTGCAGGTGTTGAGCATGCCGGGCTTCAACCTCGGCTATATCGCCTACAACACCCAGCACGCGCCGTTTGACCAGTTGCAGGTGCGCCAGGCCATGGACATGGCGGTCAACAAGCAAGCGATCCTGCAGGCGGTTTACCAGGACGCCGGGCAACTGGCCGTCAATGCCATGCCGCCGACGCAATGGTCCTACGACACCAGCATCAAGGACGCACTCTACGACCCGGCCAAGGCCAAGCGCCTACTAGACGAGGCTGGGGTCAAGCCCGGCACCGAAATCACCCTCTGGGCCATGCCCGTGCAGCGCCCTTACAACCCCAACGCCAAGTTGATGGCAGAGATGCTCCAGGCCGACTGGAACAAGCTCGGCTTCAAGGTGCGCATCGTCAGCTACGAGTGGGGTGAATACGTCAAGCGGATGAAAAGTGGCGAGCATGACGTCGCCCTGATCGGTTGGACCGGCGATAACGGCGACCCCGATAACTGGCTGGGCACGCTTTACAGCTGCGCCGCCATCGGCAGCAACAACTACTCGCGCTGGTGCGATCGCGAGTACGACCAACTGGTCCAGCAGGCCAAACAGGTCACCGACCCCGCCCAGCGCAGCGCGCTGTATCAACAGGCCCAGCAGCGCCTCAAGCAGCAGGTACCAATTACCCCGGTAGCCCATTCGACGGTCAATCAGCCGCTCAGCACTCGGGTCCAGGGCTTCAAGGTCAGCCCATTTGGCCGCAATGACTTCACTGGCGTCAGCGTCGACTGAGCCGCTGCGCCCGCCCTCTTCGCGGACACCCCGCGTCCTCCGGCAACACCGCAACCACCCGCGCTCACAAGGCGCGGCGATAACTAAAAAAATACAATGGAGCTGTAGTCATGAAACTACCCGTAACCACTGCACTGGCACTGTCGCTAGGTGCGTTCTGCACGGCCGCCCAGGCCGACACGCTCGGCGATGAGTTCTTCACCCTGAAGCTCAGGCCCAGTGCCCAAGCCGAGGCCAGCGGCTTTTTCGACGGCCAAAGCGTCACCGGCAGCACCCGCAACTGGTATGCCCGCGAACGCGCAGCACGCGCGCCGTTGTGGAAGTACAGCAAAAGCGACGGCAGCCGCCACGACACGCACAGCCGCAGCAACTGGCTGCAGGGCAGCATCCTCAACTACAGCTCAGGCTTCACCCAAGGCACTGTCGGCTTCGCCGCAGAAGTGGCGGCCTACAACGCTGTAGCCCTGGAGCGCGACCGCCGCTCGGTGGCCGGCCCCAACAACCGTACCCTGACCCACAGCAATGGCGACCCGCTCGACCAGTGGAGCAAAGCCGGCCTGGCCAATATCAAGGCGCGCATTTCCAACACCACCCTGACCGCGGGCCGCCAGTCGCTCGACACACCGATGCTGGCCAGCATCGGCAACCGTGCTCTGCCCTCGAGCTTTCAAGGCGTCAGCCTGCACAGCGCCGAATTCGACAAGCTCTCGTTCGACTTCGCCAGCTTCGACCGAGTCTCACCACGTACCGAACAAAGCTTGAGCAAGTTCCGCAGCGAGTATGGCGCTGCTGGCCTGGAAACCGACCGCGCCAGAACCGTCGGCCTCAACTATCAGCCGCTGCCCAACCTGAGCGCCAGCCTGTACGCGGCCAAAGTGGATGACTTCTGGAACCAGTACTACTTCGGCGCCAACCATGTGCTGGGAGACAGCGCAAGCCTGAGCCTGACCAGCGCCCTGCACTACTACAAAACAGAGGACGAAGGCCGCAAGAAGCTCGGTAAAATCGATAACGACACCTACAGCATGTCGCTGGGCCTGACTCATCAGGCGCACAGCCTGACGGCGTCCTGGCAGCAGGTCATGGGCAACGAGTATTTCGACTACCTGCATGAAACCAACGGCATCTACCTGGCCAACTCATTACTCTCGGACTTCAACGGCCCCAACGAGAAATCGCTGCAGCTGGCCTATGTTCTGAACATGGCTTATTACGGCGTGCCCGGGCTCAAGTTCAACCTGTACAACGCCCGCGGCTGGGGCATCGACGGCACCCACTACCGCGGTACGGCCTATGACGTGCGCGGTCTGGACGGCGAGACCCACTACGAGTGGGGTGTCGGCAGCAGCTATGTGCTGCAGAGCGGCCCGTTGAAAGACACCAGCATCCGCGCTACCTATACCACCCACCGGGCCAGCAAGGCGCAGTCCGACGGCAGTCTGGATGAACTGCGCATCGTCACCACCATCCCTTTCAACATCCTTTGACCGTTGCCGCCGCGGCTCGCTGAGGCCGGCCGTGGCGGCTACGCTGGATCATTCATAGCAGGGAGGTTGCATGACATCTCTATCCCTACGCGCTGCCCTGGCAGCCCTGTTGACCCTCGCCGCAGCGGCAAACGTGGCGGCCAAGCCGCTGGTGGTGTGCACCGAGGCCAGCCCGGAAGGCTTCGACATCGTCCAGTACACCACCGCAGTGACTGCCGACGCTTCGGCCGAGACCGTGTTCAACCGCCTGGTCGATTTCAAACCCGGCACCACCGATATCCAGCCAGCGCTGGCCGAGCGTTGGGAGATCAGTGCCGATGCCCTGACCTACACCTTCCACTTGCGCCCAGGAGTCAAATTCCACAGCACCGATTACTTCACGCCGACCCGCGAGTTCAACGCCGATGACGTGCTCTGGAGTTTTCGCCGCCAGCTCGATCCAAACCATCCCTGGCACAACAAGACCAGTGTCGGTTATCCGTACTTCGAGAGCATGGCGTTCAGCAAACTGATCAAGTCGGTCGAGAAGACCGATCAGCTCACCGTGGTCTTTACCCTCAATCGGCCGGAAGCGCCGTTCCTGCGTGACATGGCCATGGCCTTCACCTCGATCTACTCCGCCGAATATGGCGATCAACTGCTCAAGGCCGGCACCCCCAACCTGCTCAACAGCAGGCCGATCGGCACCGGGCCGTTCATCTTCCAGCGTTATCGCAAGGATGCTCAGGTGCGCTACAAGGCCAACCCGGAGTATTTCCGTGGCAAGCCGCCGGCCGACCCGCTGATCTTCGTGATCGCCACTGATAACAATGTGCGGATACAGAAACTGCGCGCCAACGAATGCCAGGTCGCGCTGTATCCCAAGCCTGATGATGTGCCTTTGATCAAGCAGGACAAACGCCTGAAGGTGGCAGAGCTGGAAGCGCTGGTCACCGGCTACATTGCCATGAATACCCAGCGCAAATACCTCAGCGATGTGCGCGTGCGCCGCGCGATAAATCTGGCCTTCGACCGCCAGGCGCATGTTGACCAGCTGTTCGGCAAAGACAACGCGCTTATGGCGGTCAACCCTTATCCGCCAAGCATGCCCGGCTTCAATACCGACAACCACAACCCACCCCGCGATCTGGACAAGGCCCGCGCGTTGCTGGCAGAGGCAGGTGTGCCGCCCGGCACCGTGCTCACCCTGTTCACGCGCAACGGCGGCGGCCCGACCAACCCCAACCCGCGCTTGTCTGCCGAGATGCTCCAGGCCGACCTCGCCCAGATCGGCATCAAGCTGGAGATCCGTGTGATGGAGTGGGCCGAGATGCTGCGCCGAGCGAAAAATGGCGAGGCCGACCTGGTCTCTACAGGCTGGGGCAGCGACAACGGCGACCCGGACAATTTCCTCACTCCGCTGCTCAGCTGCGATGCGGCCAAAAGCGGCGAGAACTATGCACGCTGGTGCAACTCTGAGTTTCAGGCACTGATCAGTCAGGCGCGCACCGTGATCGACGAAGATCAACGGGCAAACCTCTATTTCAAGGCCTTGGCGGTGTACGATGGCGACCAACCCTGGATCAGCATGGCCCATCCGAAAATGTTCACGGCCATGCGTGCGAATGTGGAGGGTTACCAGCTCAACCCTCTGACCAACAATAACTTCGCCACAACCCGGGTGGAGTAGCACGACAACAATGACCGCTGGCAGCCTGCACGGGAGCCGGCGGCGCAATCCGGACCAGCCGCCCCGATGGCTGGCTGGCCGGCTGATGAGGTACACCAAGCATGTTGAGTTTTATTGCCCGACGTCTGGGCCTGCTGATTCCGACGTTCTTCGGTATCACCCTGCTGACCTTTGCCCTGATTCGCCTGATCCCCGGCGACCCGGTCGAAGTGATGATGGGCGAACGCCGGGTCGACCCTGAAATGCACGCCCAGGCCATGGAGCGCCTGGGCCTGAACAAGCCGCTGCCGGTGCAGTACCTGGACTACATCGGCAAGCTCGCCCAGGGCGACCTGGGTGAATCGCTGCGTTCTCGCGAAAGCGTCTGGAGCGAGTTCACCACGCTGTTCCCGGCGACCCTCGAACTGGCCCTGGCGGCGCTGTTCTTCGCCGGCGTCGTCGGTTTGCTCGCCGGCGTGATCGCCGCCCTCAAGCGCGGTTCGCTGTTCGATCACGGGGTGATGGGGCTTTCTCTGGCCGGCTACTCGATGCCGATCTTCTGGTGGGGCCTGATCCTGATCATGTTGTTCTCGGTGAGCCTTGGCTGGACGCCGGTATCCGGGCGCATCGACCCCTTGCTGGATATTGAGCCGCGGACCGGCTTCATGCTCATAGATAGCCTGCTCAGTGACGAAGAAGGCGCGTTCAAGGATGCGCTCATGCACCTGATTCTGCCGGCCATCGTGCTTGGCACCATTCCACTGGCGGTAATCGCCCGCATGACCCGCTCGTCGATGCTCGAAGTGCTGCGCGAGGACTACATCCGTACCGCCCGCGCCAAGGGCCTGTCGCCAGCGCGGGTGGTGTTCGTGCATGGCCTGCGCAATGCGCTGATCCCAGTGCTGACGGTGTTCGGCCTGCAGGTCGGCGCGTTGCTGGCAGGCGCGGTCCTGACCGAAACCATCTTTTCCTGGCCGGGCATCGGCAAATGGCTGATCGAAGCCATCGGCGCCCGTGACTATCCCGTGGTCCAGAACGGCATCCTGCTGATCGCCTGCCTGGTCATTCTGGTCAATTTCGTCGTGGACATTCTCTACGGCCTGGCCAATCCACGTATCCGTCACCAGCGCTGAGGCCCCGTCATGAGCAGTAATACACGCAACACCGTGACCGCGCCCAGCCCGGTCGATCAAAGCCTGCTGTACCCGTCACCGTACAAGGAATTCTGGCAAGCGTTCGCGCGCAACAAGGGCGCGGTCGCAGGCCTGGCATTCATGACCCTGGTGGTGTTTTGCGCGCTGTTCGCGCCATGGGTTGCACCGCACAGCCCGAGCGAGCAGTACCGCGACTTCCTGCTGACCCCGCCGGTGTGGCTCGAAGGCGGTACCTGGCAGTTCATCCTCGGCACCGACGAGCTTGGCCGTGACCTGCTGTCGCGGCTGATCCAGGGCGCGCGCCTGTCGCTGCTGATCGGCCTGTCGTCGGTGGTGATTTCGCTGATCCCGGGCGTGCTGTTCGGCCTTTTGGCCGGGTTCTTCCCGCGGATTCTCGGGCCGTCGATCATGCGCCTGATGGACGTGATGCTGGCCCTGCCTTCGCTGCTGCTGGCAGTGGCCATCGTCGCGATTCTCGGCCCTGGCCTGATCAATACCGTGATCGCCATCGCCATCGTTTCGCTGCCGGCCTACGTGCGCCTGACCCGCGCCGCGGTGATGGGCGAACTCAACCGCGACTACGTCACCGCTGCCCGCCTGGCCGGCGCCAGCCTGCCGCGGCTGATGTTCGTCACCGTGCTGCCGAACTGCATGGCGCCGCTGATCGTGCAGGCGACCTTGAGCTTTTCCTCAGCCATCCTCGATGCCGCAGCACTGGGCTTTCTTGGCTTGGGTGTGCAACCGCCAACGCCTGAGTGGGGCACCATGCTGGCCTCGGCCCGCGACTACATCGAACGCGCCTGGTGGGTGGTGAGCCTGCCCGGTTTGACCATATTGCTCAGTGTGCTGGCAATCAACCTGATGGGCGACGGACTGCGCGATGCGCTGGACCCGAAACTCAAGAACGCCGCCTGAGGACCACGCCATGTCACTATTGCAGATCAACAACCTCAATGTGCGCTTCGGCGATGCCTCGGCAGTGCCGGTGGTGGATGGCCTGGACCTGGCGGTCGATGCCGGCGAGATCGTCGCCATCGTCGGCGAGTCCGGTTCGGGCAAGTCGGTGACCATGATGGCCCTGATGGGCTTGATCGACGCCCCCGGCTGGATCACCGCAGACACCATGAGCTTCGCCGGCACCGACATGCTCAAGCTCAGTGGCCGGCAGCGGCGCAAGATCGTCGGCAAGGATATCGCGATGATCTTTCAGGACCCGATGACCGCGCTCAATCCCAGCTACACGGTCGGCTTCCAGATCGAAGAAGTACTGCGCCAGCACCTTGGACTGAAAGGCAAAGCGGCCCGACAACGGGCCCTGGAGCTGCTCGAAAAAGTCGAGATTCCGGCTGCCGAAAGCCGCTTGCAGGCCTACCCGCACCAACTTTCCGGCGGCATGAGCCAGCGTGTGGCGATTGCCATGGCCATCGCCGGTGAGCCCAAGCTGCTGATTGCCGACGAGCCGACCACGGCGCTGGATGTGACCATTCAGGCGCAGATCATGGAGCTGCTGGTCAACCTGCAGCAGGAGCGCAACATGGCGCTGATCCTGATCACCCATGACCTCGCCGTGGTGGCCGAAACCGCCAAGCGGGTCTGCGTGATGTATGCCGGCCAGGCCGTTGAAGTTGGTCAGGTGCCTGAACTGTTCGACGTGCCCGCGCATCCCTACAGCGAAGCCTTGCTGGCGGCTATTCCCGAGCACAGCATCGGTGCCGAACGCTTGGCCACCCTGCCCGGCATCGTCCCCGGCCGCTATGACCGGCCGCAGGGCTGCCTGTTGTCGCCGCGCTGCCCGTATGTGCGCGACAACTGCCGCAGCCAGCGACCAGCGCTCGAGCCCAAGAGCCAGAGCCTGGCACGCTGCTTCTATCCACTGAACCAGGAGGTGGCGTGATGACTGCCGTACTCAGCGCACGTGACCTTACCCGCCATTACCAGGTGTCTCGCGGCCTGTTCAAGGGCCATGCCCTGGTGCGGGCACTCAATGGCGTGTCGTTCGAGCTCGAAGCGGGCCAAACCCTCGCGGTGGTTGGCGAGTCGGGTTGCGGCAAGTCGACCCTGGCCCGCGCCCTGACCTTGATCGAAGAACCCACTGCCGGCTCGCTGCAGATCGCCGGCACCGAAGTCACTGGCGCCAGCAAGGAGCAGCGCAAGCAACTGCGCCGTGATGTGCAGATGGTGTTCCAGAGCCCGTATGCCTCGCTCAATCCGCGGCAGAAGATTGGTGACCAGTTGGCCGAGCCATTGCTGATCAACACCTCCCTGAGCAAGCAGGAACGCCGTGAGAGGGTCCAGGCAATGATGCAGCAGGTGGGTTTGCGACCGGAGCATTATCAGCGTTATCCGCACATGTTCTCGGGTGGCCAGCGCCAGCGCATTGCCTTGGCCCGGGCGATGATGCTGCAGCCCAAGGTGCTGGTGGCGGATGAACCAACATCGGCGCTGGATGTGTCAATCCAGGCCCAGGTGCTGAACCTGTTCATGGACCTGCAGAAGGAATTCAACACCGCTTACGTGTTCATCTCGCACAACCTGGCGGTGGTGCGGCATGTGGCTGATCAGGTATTGGTGATGTATCTGGGCAGGCCTGCGGAGATGGGGCCGAAGGCGGATATCTATGACAAGCCGCTGCACCCTTATACCCAGGCGTTGTTGTCAGCGACGCCGGCGATTCATCCAGACCCGTTGAAGCCGAAGATTCGCATTGTGGGTGAGCTGCCCAATCCGTTAAATCCGCCAGATGGCTGTGCCTTTCACAAGCGTTGCCCGTATGCCACGGAGCGTTGCAGCAAGGAAGTGCCGGTGTTTCGGCAGGTGGGGACGCGGCAGGTGGCGTGTCATTACGCGGAGCAGTTTCTCTAAATAACGTTCTCTGAAATGACTGGGGCCGCTTAAGCGGCCCCGGTTTTATCAGTGCATGAAGATCGCGATCAAAATGATCACAGGGATCGGTACCCCAATCATCCAAAGCAGAATCGAGCGCATGGTAGTTCTCCTGGTCAGTTCAGTTGATTAGCGAATCGGCGCGCTGTTGGTGTGAACGGTACGGCGACCGACATAAGCCGCGTCGTCGACGTCGATCCAGCGAGCCTGATCACGCTGACGGCCACCAAACAGGGCAGCAAGGCAGGCGAAGAACGCGCCGCAGAGCAGGCCGATGAGGGTCCACAGAGCGGTCCAGGCAGCGACCTTGGCGGCGGTATCAGCGGCTTCTTGAGCAGCTACCTTGGCTTTCTGTGCATCCTGCTGCACTTCGGTATAGATCTGGTCGACGCGAGCTTCGGCCTCGGCCTGAGTCAGGCGGGTGCGCTGAGCGACCAATTGCGCCAGGTAGGTACGGTCATCAGCAGACAGAGCACCGTCGTTGGCTACGGCACGGGCAACGATGCGACCGGCAACTGCGGTGGCAGCGTCGTCGGTTACAGGCGCTGGGCCTTCGCTGCGGAACAGGTTGTCGATGTAATAACCCATTGGGTCAGCATCGGTCTTGCCAACTACTGCGGTCGCAGCAGTAGCCGCGCCGCCCACTGCAGCTGCACCGGCCTGCGCGCCAGCGCTGAGGACGTTGCCGAGCATGCTGACGATCAGCACTGCGGTTACCAGAGTCGCCACAGCCCACGCCAGGAAGCCATGCGCGGTGTCGCGGAAGTACACTTCATCAGCATGCAGATTGGCCCACTTGACCCGCAGGCGACCGGCAATATAACCACCGGCGCCCGAAGCAATAATCTGCGTCAGCAGCAGCCAGATAATGGTCGAGATACCCAACGCCTTGGCACTGGCGCCCTCATGGGCCCATGGCGAAGTTGCAGCGAAGCCCAGGCCCGCGCCCAGGATCATCAGGATCAATGAAAGGGCCGCAGCAGCAGCGGCACCGGCGAAGATCGCCGCCCAGGACACGCCCGAATGGTTCGAGGCATCGGCGACAGTGGGTGATAGCTCGGCAGTGGTAATCATGTGGCAGCGCCTTTTGTAGTTAGCAACGGTTCCGTTTGCTTGCACTTGCACTAGTGCAGACACTGTGCCAATTGCGACAAAAAATTACATCTATATAAATCAACTACTTACAAAAAAACGTATAGGGAAGATCGTGCATAAAACCCGAATGGCCATATACCACTCAGGGTTTCTGCAATGTGGCCTCGGCAACGCGCACTTGCCCGGCGCTGAGCGGCCCGGCACCATCACCCCATGACATCGATTACCCTGCCCGACGGCCCCGCCCAGACGCCCGTTACAGCCGACACCGTGCTGCGCTATCACCTGTGCTGGAAACACCGCGACCTCGACGGGGTGATGGCCCTGTATCACCCCGACGTCGAGTACCACGACTTCTTCCAGAACCGTGTAATGGGCCATGCCGAGCTGCGCGAGTACGTACGCGTCTGCCTGCCCCGTGAAGCGGGCGAAGACATCATTCACAGTGACCGCATCAGGGTCGACGGCTGCACCGCCTTCATCCAGTACGAGGTCACGGTGCAGGGCGGCGATGGCCTGACTGCGTTTCACTCCAGTGAGGCGATCACCGTCAAGGACGGCTTGATCTGGCGGGTCAACGAATACGCCACACTTGTCCGTCAGGGCAGCAAGAGCATCAGCAACGGCGGCCTGCGCCCTGCCACCAGCCGGCTGGGCCTGTCACCGCGTCAGCTGAGCACCATGGCGCAGGATCTTGAGCATTATTTTCAGCGCCAGCGGCCCTACCTGGACCCTGAGCTGGACCTGCAACAAGTGGCCAAGGACAGCGGCTACAGCCGCAATCAGATTTCCTACCTGCTTAATCAGGTGCTCGGCCAGAGCTTCTATCGCTACGTCAACCAGGCGCGTCTGCAGCACCTGCTGGCTGGGCTCGACGGCAGCAGCGGCGGTGCCACCATGGACGCGCTGGCGTTCGGCGCCGGTTTCAACTCGCTGTCGGCGTTCTACAAGGCGTTTCGCGAGCACACCGGGCTGTCGCCCAAGGCTTACGTAAAACAACTTTCGCTGCGTGCACGCACGTAAGACAGCCGCCGCCAGCGCAACCTAGGATCAGCCACAGACCTTACCGATGTGGAGCTGCACCTGATGCAACCCTGGCGCACGATCAGCCTTTGGATGGACCAGCTCGACGAGCCCCTCGACGCCCGCCCGGCCCTGGCCAAGGACCTCGATGTCGACGTGTGCATCATCGGCGCCGGCTACACCGGCCTGTGGACCGCTTATTACCTGAAACAGCAGGCGCCGCAGTTGAGCATTGCCATTGTCGAAGCCAACATCGCCGGCTTCGGTGCCTCCGGGCGCAACGGTGGCTGGCTGATGGGCAACCTGCTGGGCGAAGACCGCCTGCTCGCTACCCTGTCGCCGCAGCTGCGCCGCGCCAGTATCGACCTGCTGCATGGCATCCCTGACGAAGTGCACAACGTGCTGCAGCATGAAGGCATCGACTGCGACTACCGCAAAGGTGGCGTACTGTACTGCGCAGCGCGGTATCCGGAGCAGGAGCGCAGCCTGCGCGCCCACCTCGACGACCTCTACCGCCAGGGCATGAACGAAGACGACTACCGCTGGCTGCGTCCTGAACAACTGGATGCACAGCTGCGCGTTAGCAGCCCTTACGGGGCGATCTTCAGCCCGCACACCGCCACCATCCAACCGGCCAAACTGGTGCGCGGCCTGGCCCGAGCGGTCGAGCGCATGGGCGTGACCATTTACGAGAACAGCCCTGCGCTTGATCTGCAGCCTGGCATGCTGCGCACGCCCCATGCCAACGTCCGCGCCCATTGGCTGGTGCCGGCCGTGGAGGGTTACGCAGCCAGCCTGCCGCCGCTAGGCAAGCACCAATTGCCGGTGCAGAGCCTGCTGGTCGCCACCGAGCCGTTGCCGGAGTCAACCTGGGAGCAGATCGGCCTGAACCAGGGGCAGGCCTTCAGCGAGAACAGCCGCCAGGTCACCTACGGCCAGCGCACCGCCGACAACCGCCTGGTGTTCGGTGCGCGTGGTGGCTATCGCTTTGGCGGCCGCCTGCGCGAAGACTTCAATCTGAAGGACCACGAGATCGAGCTGCGCCGCTATCTGTTTGGCGAGCTGTTCCCGCAGCTGAAAAACGCCCGTATTACCCATTCCTGGGGCGGCAACCTGGGCATGGCCAGGCGCTTCCGCCCGCACATGCTGTGTGATCGTCAGCGCGGCATCGCCCTCGCCGGCGGCTACGGCGGCGAAGGTGTAGGCGCGACCAACCTGGGCGGGCGCACCCTGGCGGCGCTGATTCTTGGCCAGCACAACCAGCTGACCGCACAGCCCTGGGTACACGACAACTGCCCGCTGACGAGCCTGGCGAGCTGGCCGCCCGAGCCCTGCCGCTGGCTGGGCTACAACGCGATCATCCGCAGCTTCGTCCATGAAGACCGCACCCTCGCCAACCCTGCCAGCGCCCCCTGGCGCCGGCGCCTGGCCAGCGGCGTGGCCGACTTCATGGAAGGCTTCATGCACTGACTTGCCCTTTTCTCAACACAGGATTCACTGGTCATGAACATCACCCAGTTCAAACACACCGACAGCGCCGTACTCGAGGAATCCAACCCGGTCGCCGTGCCGCTCGGGGAGCCCGTCGCCGTGACGTCGGTGACCAGCGTCGAACGCAGCGATGGGGTCGAAACCGGTATCTGGGAGTGCACCCCAGGGCGCTGGCGCCGGCAGATCGTGCAGCAGGAATTCTGCCATTTCATCAAGGGCCGCTGCACCTTCACCCCTGATGGAGGCGAACCGCTACTCATAGAAGCCGGAGACGCACTGATGCTACCGGCCAACAGCACCGGGATCTGGGACATCGAAGAAACCGTGCGCAAGAGCTATGTATTGATTTTCTGATCGCTGATCGCCTCTGCCGTCCTTCGATAACAACACACAAAGCAAGGTACCCCGGACATGCGCACGCTTCTAATCGCTCCCCTGATGCTCGCCGCTTGTGTCAGCAACGCCGTCGAGTCGGTAAAGATCTACAACTGGTCGAGCTACATCGCCCCCGATACCCTGAAGAACTTCCAGCAGGCCAGCGGCATCGTGCCGACCTATGACGTGTTCGACAGCAACGAGACCCTCGACGGCAAGCTGATGACCGGCAACTCCGGCTATGACGTGGTGTTCCCGTCGAACCACTTCATGGCCCGGCAGATCCAGGGCAAGGCCCTGAAGAAGCTCGACAAGAGCCAACTGCCCAACTGGCAGAACCTCAATCCGGTGCTGCTCAAGGCGCTGGAGGTCAATGATCCGGGCAACCAGTATGGCTTCCCCTACCTGTGGGGCAGCACCGGCATCGGCTACAACATCGACAAGGTCAAGGCGGTGCTCGGCGACAACGCACCGGTCGACTCCTGGGACCTGATCTTCAAGCCCGAATACATGAGCAAGCTCAAGAGCTGCGGTGTGGCGGTGCTCGACAACGGCCCCGAGCTGTTGCCGATTGCCCTGCACTACCTCGGCCTGCCGCACCACAGCCAGGATCCGAAGGACTACGAGAAAGCCAAAGAACTGCTGATGAAGGTGCGCCCGTACATCAGCTACTTCCACTCATCCAAGTACACCGGCGACCTGGCCAATGGCGACGTGTGCGTGGTGGTTGGCTTCTCCGGCGATGTGCTGCAGGCGAAGAACCGCGCCGAAGAGGCCAAGAACGGCGTCAAGGTTGGCTATTCGATCCCCAAGGAAGGTGCGCCGATGTGGTTCGACATGGTCGCCATGCCAGCCGATGCGCCCGACGAGAAGCAGGCCTACGCCTACATGAACTACCTGTTGCAGCCTGAGGTGATGGCCAACATCAGCAACCATGTGCAGTACGCCAACGGCAACCTCAAGGCCGACACGCTGGTCGACCCTGCACTTAAAAGCAACACGATGATCTACCCGAGTGACGATGTGATGGGCAAGCTGTACGCACTGGAGGCGATGCCCGCCAAGATCGACCGCATTCGCACTCGCCTGTGGACCAGTATCAAAGCCGGTAACTGAACAGCATTGGGGCCGCAGATGCGGCCCCAATAATCAGATCAGTGATGTTCCCGCGTGGCGCGGAATTTCACGTCCGGCCAGCGCTCTTCCATCAGCGCCAGGTTGACCCGAGTCGGGGCGAGGTAGGTCAGGTGACCGCCGCCATCGACGGCAAGGTTCTCCACAGCCTTGGTCTCGAATTCCTCGAGCTTCTTCTTGTCATCGCAGCTGATCCAGCGCGCCGACCAGACCGTGATCGGCTCGTAGCCGCACTCGACCTTGTACTCTTCCTTCAAGCGGCTGGCGACCACGTCGAACTGCAGCACACCGACCGCACCGAGGATGATGTCGTTGCTGCGCAGCGGGAAGAACACCTGGGTCGCGCCTTCTTCGGCGAGCTGCTGCAGGCCCTGGCGCAGCTGCTTGGACTTGAGCGGGTCTTTCAGCCGCACGCGGCGGAACAATTCCGGGGCGAAGTGCGGGATGCCGGTGAAGCCTAGGCTTTCGCCTTCGCTGAAGGTGTCGCCGATCTGGATGGTGCCGTGGTTGTGCAGGCCGATGATGTCGCCGGCAAAAGCTTCTTCCAGTTGCTCACGCTCGGAGGAGAAGAAGGTCAGGGCGTCGCCGATGCGTACGTCCTTGCCGGTGCGCACGTGACGCATCTTCATGCCCTTTTCGTACTTGCCCGAACAGATGCGCATGAAGGCGATGCGGTCGCGGTGTTTCGGGTCCATGTTGGCCTGGATCTTGAACACGAAGCCGGTGAATTTCTCTTCGACCGGCTCGACGGTCCGCTCGTTGGCTACGCGCGCCAGCGGGCGTGGCGCCCAGTCGACCACAGCATCGAGCACATGGTCGACACCGAAGTTGCCCAGCGCGGTACCGAAGAACACCGGGGTCAGTTGGCCGTTGAGGAACTCTTCCTGGTTGAACTCGTGGCAGGCGCCTTGTACCAGCTCCAGTTGCTCAAGGAAGCGATCGTACTCGTCACCCAGGTGCGCGCGGGCTTCATCGGAGTCGAGTTTCTCGATGATCTTGACCTCGGTGCGCTCGTGACCATGGCCTGGGGTGTAGACGATGATGTAGTCGCCGGCCAGATGGTAAACGCCCTTGAAGTCGCGATAGCAACCGATCGGCCAGGTGATTGGCGCGGCCTTGATCTTGAGTACCGCTTCGATCTCGTCGAGCAGCTCGATAGGGTCGCGGATATCGCGGTCGAGTTTGTTGATGAAGCTGACGATTGGCGTGTCACGCAGACGGCAGACGTCCATCAGGGCGATGGTGCGTGGCTCGACGCCTTTACCACCGTCGAGCACCATCAGGGCCGAGTCGACTGCGGTCAGGGTGCGGTAGGTGTCTTCCGAGAAGTCTTCGTGGCCCGGGGTGTCGAGCAGGTTGATCATGTGTTCGCGGTAAGGGAACTGCATGACCGAGGTGGTGATGGAGATACCGCGTTGCTTCTCCATTTCCATCCAGTCGGAGGTGGCGTGGCGGTCGGACTTGCGCGACTTCACGGTACCGGCGACGGCAATGGCCTTGCCCATCAGCAAGAGTTTCTCGGTGATGGTGGTCTTACCGGCGTCGGGGTGGGAAATGATTGCGAAAGTGCGGCGCTTCGCGACTTCGGCGGCCTGGTTGGTCATGGGAAATCGCCTGAATGGGGATCGAAAAAGGGGCGATATTGTACCTGAACTTGGCGGCCAAGCCAAAAGGCCTGCTGACGAGAGCGAACCCGCCCAAAGCATGCCGATCTATCGCTACCTACTAAGCGAGGGCTGCGCCCTGTCAGCCAAATCGCCGCGGAGCCTTTACTGATCGTCCATCAACTCCTCGCCGATATGCAGCACTTCAAGCCGTACATCCAGCACCTCACCTTTGCTGGTATTCACATAGGCAAACCAGTGATCGGCGACATGCTCGGGCTCCATGGCGCGCAGAGCAAGATTGGAGCGGGTCCAGATCTGCCCGTCGAGCTGCTGGCCTGCCTCGACAATCGAGGTCATGCTGGCCTGGTTACCGTCCTCTTGCCGAGTGATGAACTTCCACAACCTGGCATCTTCAGGCACCTGTGGGTACAAGCCTGGATAACCGTTGTGATTGAAGTCCAGGTGACGATTGCTGGATTGGAAGTCGCGGCCGGTGCGCCGGCTCCAGGACTGGATATCGTAGTACGGCCGTCCCCTGGACTCGTCAAACAGGCATCGGAACCAGAACAGATGCGGCTCGCGTAACGTCAAGGACGTGACGATCATCCAGTCATCCGCAGCGCGGGCAGCCTGCCCTTCGCGCTCTGCCAGTTTGGCGCAATCAAAATAGCCTTCACGCCCAGGCGTGACGCACTGGATGGTGGCGATAAATGACCGATCGTAGCTGTGATTCAACATGATAAAAGCCGCCTTATTGGTAATTTGCATGAGTGCACGACCGCTCGTCGGAGTTGGCCGCGCGCCTTGATTCAATAGGGCTACAGAGCAAAAGTGCATCTGGAAACAAGGGATTGCGAAGAATAATTGGCTGGCCAAATGCCGCCTCAGATGGGAACCTTTGCGTCCCCGGAGACGTCCACCCCCCGCTGACCATTGCAGCTTGGGGCTGGTAATACCTGCATTTTCGAGCCCGACGGGGCTTGGCTCATGGCATGTCCGCGCAGCTTCGCTGAGCGCCACGCTGCTACTCGCGATCACTCTGCCCGCCGCCTGCACTGGCCGCGCTGCGCAGCACTGTTCGCCGACGACAAGAAAAGGAGTCCACCTGTGGCTAGACGCTACGGAAAAGGGCTGATGGGATGGGCCACCGCGCTTGTCATCCTGGCCCTGCTGATCCACTGGATCGGCCTCGACACGATCGCGCGTTATCGCGACGATCTGTGGTTTTACCTGCAAGCGCACCTTGTGCTGGTGCTGGCTTCGATGGCGGCGGCGTTGGCCGTGGGCATCCCCGCCGGGATTGCCTTGAGTCGACCGCACCGGGTCGACAAAGCCGAGCGCTTCATGCAGTTCTTCAACGTAGGCAACACCATCCCTCCCCTGGCCGTACTGGCCATCGCCCTGAGTGTTCTGGGCATCGGCGCAGGCCCGGCGATCTTCGCGCTGTTTCTCGCCTCCCTGCTGCCGATCGTGCGCAACACCTACGAAGGCCTGAAAAACGTCCCCGCCTCACTCAAGGAAGCCGCTACCGGCATCGGCATGACTCCGCGCCAGCAACTCTGGCAAGTCGAACTGCCCAACGCCGTGCCGATCATTGTCGGCGGCGTGCGGGTTGCTCTGGCACTGAATGTCGGCACCGCGCCGCTGGCGTTTCTGATCGGCGCCAACAGCCTTGGCAGCCTGATCTTCCCTGCCATCGCCTTGAACAATCAGCCACAGCTACTGCTCGGCGCGGCCTGCACGGCGGCGTTGGCGTTGTTGCTGGATGTGCTGGTGAGTTTCTCCAGCAAGCGCTGGCTGGAACGCGGCCTGGCTCAATAAGTAGAGGGAACCCATGAGAAAAACCATCGCCTTGTTGCTTGGCGCGGGCCTGCTGTTGGCAGGATTTGCCCAAGCGGCGGAAAAACCGCTGATTCGCATCGGTGCCCGGGTGTTCACCGAGCAGACGGTACTCGCCGAAATCACCGCGCAATACCTGCGCGCCAATGGCTTTGCCGTGCGCGTGACCGGCGGCCTGGGCAGCAGCCTGGCGCGCCAGGCGCAAGAGACCGGCCAGCTCGATTTGATGTGGGAATACACCGGTGTGTCGCTGGTCTCGTACAACCATATAGAAGAGCGCATGCCCAGTGCCGAAGCGACCTACGCCAAGGTCAAACAGCTGGACGCGAAAAAGGACCTGATCTGGCTGACCCCGTCGCGGTTCAGCAATACCTACGCCCTGGCCCTGCCCAGCAAGGTCGCCGAAGAGTATCCGCAGGTGCGCAACATCAGCCAGCTCAATCAGGTGCTGCGTGACGAGCACAAGCGCAAGCATCTGGTCGCGCTGGACACCGAGTTCGCCAATCGCCCGGATGGCCTGGTGGGCCTGAAAGAGCTGTACGACCTGCAGGTCGGCCGCGCCAACATCCGCCAGATGGACGCCGGCCTGGTCTATACCGCGCTGCGCAACGATCAGGTGTTTGCCGGCCTGGTGTACACCACAGATGGTCGCCTCAACGCGTTCAATCTGACCTTGCTGGAAGACGACAAGCACTATTTCCCCGACTACACCGCTGCGCCGGTGGTACGTAAAGCGGTGCTCGAGGCCAACCCGCAACTGGCCACCCTGCTCAAGCCGCTGGCCGAGCAACTGGACGACGAGACCATGCGCCAGCTCAATGCCAAGGTCGACGTCGAACACCAGAGCCCGTCGGTGGTTGCCGCTGCATTCCTGCGTGAGCATCCGCTGCCCGGCACTGCCGACAAAGAGGTACAGCCATGAGCCTGTTCGATACCTTTGCCCACCTCGACTGGGCGCTGGTGCTGCAGCTGACCTGGCAGCACATCACCCTGGTCGGCATCGCGGTCAGCCTGGCGATTGTCTTCGGCGTGCCGCTGGGCATTCTGATGACACGCTTCCCGGTCCTGGCCGGCCCGCTGCAGGCCAGCGCCACGGTGCTGCTGACCATTCCCTCGATTGCCTTGTTCGGCCTGCTGCTGCCGTTCTACTCCAAGTTCGGCCAGGGCCTGGGCCCATTGCCGGCGATCACGGCGGTGTTCCTTTATTCACTGCTGCCGATCCTGCGCAACACCTACCTGGCCCTGACCAACGTCGAACCGGGCATCCGTGAAGCCGCCCGCGGTATCGGCATGACCTTCGGCCAGCGCCTGCGCATGGTCGAGCTGCCGATCGCCGTGCCGGTGATCCTCGCCGGGGTGCGCACCGCCGTGGTGATGAACATCGGCGTAATGACCATCGCCGCGACCATCGGCGCCGGTGGCCTGGGTGTACTTATTCTGACTTCCATCAGCCGCAGCGACATGTCGATGCTGCTGGTCGGCGCGGTGCTGGTGAGCCTGCTGGCGATTGTCGCCGACCTGCTCCTGCAAGCCCTGCAACGTGCCCTGACTCCACGAGGACTGCGCTCATGATCGAATTGAAGAACCTCAGCAAGACCTTCCATGCCAACGGCAAGGACGTCAAAGCCGTCGACTCGGTCAACCTGACCGTCAACGAAGGCGAAATCTGCGTGTTCCTCGGCCCGTCGGGCTGCGGCAAGAGCACCACCTTGAAGATGATCAACCGCCTGATCACACCGACCTCAGGCCAGGTGTTCATCAACGGCGAGGACACCACCGGGCTGGACGAAGTCAGCCTGCGCCGCAGTATCGGCTATGTGATTCAGCAGATCGGTCTGTTCCCCAACATGACCATCGAAGAGAACATCACCGTAGTGCCGCGCCTGCTCGGCTGGGACAAGCAGCGCTGCCACGACCGCGCGCGCGAACTGATGAGCATGATCAAGCTTGAACCCAAGCAGTACTTGCAGCGTTACCCGCGCGAGTTGTCCGGTGGCCAGCAACAGCGCATCGGCGTGATCCGCGCACTGGCCGCCGATGCGCCGGTGCTGCTGATGGATGAACCGTTCGGCGCGGTTGACCCGATCAACCGCGAGATGATCCAGAACGAGTTCTTCGAGATGCAGCGGGCGCTGAACAAGACCGTGATCATGGTCAGCCACGACATCGACGAAGCGATCAAGCTGGGTGACAAGATCGCTATCTTCCGCGCGGGCAAGCTGCTCCAGCTGGATCATCCGGATACCCTGCTGGCGCACCCGGTGGACGACTTCGTCAGCAACTTCGTCGGCCAGGACAGCACCCTCAAGCGGCTGCTGCTGGTGCGCGCCGAGGACGCCGCCGACAACGCGCCGTCGGTCAGCCCGGAAACACCAGTGGCCGATGCGCTGGAGCTGCTCGACGAGCACGACCGCCGCTACGTGGTGGTGACCGATGCGGCGAACAAGGCGCTGGGCTATGTGCGCCGCCGCGACATGCATCGGCAACAGGGCACGTGTGCTGACTTCCTGCGTCAGTTCAACGCCACCGCTTCGCACGATGAGCACCTGCGCATCCTGTTGTCGCGGATGTACGAGTTCAACCGGGCGTGGTTGCCGGTGCTGGACGCCGAGCAGGTGTTCCTTGGCGAGGTTACCCAGGAGTCAATTGCCGCCTACCTGAGTTCGGGGCGCTCTCGCGGTGCCAAGACCAGCATCGTCTCCCCGGCCGAGACGGTGGCCTCCTGAATCAACGGGGGCGTCTGTGACCGGGCGCCCCCGCTGTAGTAACAAAAAATTTATGCTTTTTTTGGCCACTCGCAGGCGCTGACTGTGTGGCCATAAATGTGAACACTCCCTGCCTCGACGGGTGACCCAGCGAACCACTGACCAACGGTTTACAGAGCTTACTTGTGGGTTCTTGCAGTGAAATATCACCGACCTGCAATGAACACAGCTTTTCAGGGGTTCGCCGCCAGATCCCTGCCTGTTCCACAATTATTTACGTTTGAGCCTGCTCAGGAACATCTGTCGGTAATACGAGTCGGTTATTCCAGTAACTGCTCGTCGATCCGCGACGAACAGGTGGGGATTGCCTGTTGATCTTGCCTGGTTCACGCCCTAAAGTGCGCGCCGAACGTCCATGCTGGAAACGATCCATCCGGCTCAAGTACTGACGACGAGACAGCAGGCGCAACCATACGGTTGGCCTTTTTGCTTTCGGCGACATGCCTTGGGAAGTAGGCGAACCAAAGTGGGGATACGGAGGGCGTTCAGTTTGCAGCCACTTTCTTTTTCAGTTTGCCCATGGAGTCCTTGAGCATGTCGATCCAAGTCGAAGATTATTTCGCACGTGACACCTTCCAGAAGATGAAGGCGTTCGCCGACAAGCAGGAAACCCCGTTTGTGGTCATCGATACGCAGATGATCAGCAAGGCCTATGACGACCTGCGCGCCGGTTTCGAGTTCGCCAAGGTCTACTACGCAGTCAAGGCCAACCCAGCGGTCGAGATCATCGACCTGCTCAAGGACAAAGGCTCGAACTTCGACATCGCCTCGATCTACGAGCTGGACAAGGTCATGAACCAGGGCGTCAGCCCGGACCGCATCAGCTACGGCAACACCATCAAGAAGTCCAAGGACATCCGCTACTTCTTCGACAAGGGCGTGCGCCTGTACGCGACCGACTCCGAGGCCGACCTGCGCAACATCGCCAAGGCTGCGCCGGGTTCCAAGGTCTACGTGCGCATTCTCACCGAAGGCTCGACCACTGCCGACTGGCCGCTGTCGCGCAAGTTCGGCTGCCAGACCGACATGGCCATGGACCTGCTGATCCTTGCCCGTGACCTGGGCCTGGTGCCTTACGGCATCTCCTTCCACGTCGGTTCGCAGCAGCGCGATATCAGCGTCTGGGACGCGGCCATCGCCAAGGTCAAAGTGATCTTCGAGCGCCTGAAGGAAGAAGACGGCATCGTTCTCAAGCTGATCAACATGGGTGGCGGCTTCCCGGCCAACTACATCACCCGGACCAACAGCCTGGAGACCTACGCTGAAGAAATCATCCGCTTCCTCAAGGAAGATTTCGGCGACGACCTGCCGGAAATCATCCTCGAGCCGGGCCGTTCGCTGATTGCCAACGCCGGTATTCTGGTCAGCGAAGTGGTGTTGGTTGCACGCAAGTCGCGTACCGCGGTCGAGCGTTGGGTGTACACCGACGTGGGCAAGTTCTCCGGCCTGATCGAAACCATGGACGAGTCGATCAAGTTCCCGATCTGGACCGAGAAGAAAGGCGAGATGGAAGAAGTGGTGATCGCAGGCCCTACCTGCGACAGCGCCGACATCATGTACGAGCACTACAAGTACGGCCTGCCGCTGAACCTGGCCATCGGTGACCGCCTGTACTGGCTGTCGACCGGCGCCTACACCACCAGCTACAGCGCAGTGGAGTTCAATGGTTTCCCGCCGTTGAAAGCTTACTACCTGTAAATCATAAACGGGGCCCCAAGGCCCCGTTTATGTATGTAAACGCAGCGCTTCGCTAGCCCCGCTCACGCTGGCGCAGCTCCTGCGCAAACTCTGCCGCCTCCTCAGCCAGCAACCGTCCAGCACCTTGCAGGGTCAGCACTGCACTGCGCAGGAAGTTGACGTTGCCTTGCACCCGCGCATGCGCCAGCCAAGGCCGCGCCTCGCCCAACTGGCCACGCTCGATCAGCACCATGGCCAGGCTGAACATGCCGCGAAAATCACCACCCTCGGCCGAGCGCCGATACCAGCGAAACGCCCGCGCCGGGCTGGCAGGGCCGGCGATGCCTTGTTCCAGGTAACGCCCATAGAGGTTCATCGATTTGGAGTGGCCCAGATGTGCAGCCTTCTCGTAGCAGGCCAGCGCCAGCTTCTGGTCAAGCTCGACACCGCGCCCGGTGGCCAGCAGGTTGCCCAGGTTGTACCAGCCCCAGTCCAGTCCCTGCGCGGCTGCGCGCTGGTACTGCACTGCTGCGCCAGGCAGGTCGGCCGGCCCGCCCCAGGCGTGCTCCAGGCAGCGCCCAAGCATGTTGTGCGCCATGCCGCTGCCGGCGCGGGTGGCAATGCTGAACCATCGCCGCGCCAGCTGCGGATCACGCTCGATGCCGCGGCCATCGAGCAGGATCTGGCCCAGCAACAACTGCGCCTCACTGACGCCCTGCCCGGCCGCTGCCAGGATCGCTTGGGCGGCCTTACCGGGGCTGGCTTCGAGCATGGCTCGCAGCGCTGTGACATCCACGATCTCATCGCGGCGTAACGGATAGGACATGTTCAGACCTCTGCCCAGCGCCGCAGCAAGTTGTGATAGGTGCCAGTCAGTTGCAGCAGTGAAGGGTGATCGGGCAGGTCAGCACTGAGCTGCTGAATGGCATTGTCCATCTCGAACAGCAGCGCCCGCTGGCTGTCTTCACGGACCAGGCTCTGAGTCCAGAAGAACGCCGCGTAGCGCTCACCGCGAGTGACCGGGTTGACCTTGTGCAGACTGGTGCCGGGGTACAGCACCATGTGGCCTGCGGCCAGCTTGATCTGCTGCGGGCCATAGGTGTCCTGAATCACCAGTTCGCCGCCGTCATAGCTGTCCGGATCGCTGAGAAACAGCGTCGCTGACAGGTCGGTGCGCACTCGCTCGGCGCTACCCTTGGGCTGGCGCAGGGCATTGTCGATGTGGAAGCCGAAATTGCCACCCTCGCGATAACAGTTGATCAACGGCGGGAACACCTTGTGTGGCAGGGCCGCTGACATGAACTGCGGGGTCTGCCAAAGACGCTCAATGAGGGCGCTGCCGATTTCCTTGGCCAATGGATGCGCCTCTGGTAGCTGCAGGTTGTGTTTGGCCTTGGCCGATTGGTGGCCTGCGGTGACCTTGCCATCGGCCCAATCTGCCTGCGCCAGCGCTTCACGGATCCGCAAGAGTTCATCGGCGGCGAACAGGCTAGGGATGTGCAGCAGCATGGAAATGGACCGGGTCGGGACTAGGGCGCCAATGATATTGATTCCCTTTTACTCACGGCAAGCCTTTTCGCCAGGCCCTAACGAATGAGGCCGGAGAAAATGCAGGGTTAAATTGTAAAGAATGTAAATTTGTACCGAATGGTAATATTTCTCAATTGTGACTTACAATTGCTTACATTAGTCTTCGCGGCCTTCACACCTTGGGGAAGGTCATAAAAAATGCGCCACGTGCCGTCTGCTGTAAGTTCACCACGCCTGCTCGCCTCAGCCATTGGCGTTGCCATCAGTGCTTCGTCTGCCTATGCCGCACAGCCCGCAGCCATCACGCTCGACGCGACCAGCGTCAACGGCAAGGCAGAACAGGCCGCAACCGAGTACAAGGTCGACAAAGCCTCGTCGCCCAAGTACACCGCGCCGCTGGTGGACACCCCGCGCTCGGTAACCGTGATCCCGCAGCAGGTGATCAAGGAAACCAACGCGCTGAGCTTGCAAGACGCCCTGCGCACCGTCCCAGGGATTACCTTCGGTGCCGGCGAAGGCGGCAACCCCCAAGGCGACCGGCCGTTCATCCGCGGCTTCGATGCCCAGGGTGATACCTACCTGGACGGCGTGCGCGACACTGGCGCGCAAACCCGGGAAATCTTCGCTGTTGAATCGGTGGAAGTGGCCAAAGGGCCGAACTCGGCTGTTGGCGGGCGTGGCGCCGCCGGCGGCACCATCAATCTGGTGAGCAAGCGCGCGCACCTGGGCAACTCGCTGGACGGTGCCTGGACCTGGGGCAGTGACCAGACCCAGCGCTACACCCTGGATGGCAACTACCAATTCAGCGACAGTGTTGCCGGGCGGCTCAACCTGATGACTCACGAGAGCAACGTCGCCGGACGCGACAAGGTCAATTACGACCGCTGGGGGATTGCCCCGTCGCTGGCGTTTGGCCTGGGCACGCCAACCCGGGTCAACCTTGACTACTACCACCTGGAAAGCGACGACCTGCCGGACTCGGGGATCCCCTATTCGATCCCGACCGCGGGCAGCAGCGCGCGCACCTCGGCCCACCCGAGCAAACCGGATGACGGTGGCGACAGCGACAACTTCTACGGCCTGACCGGGCGTGATTTTCGCAAGAGCCGGGTCGACATCGCCACCTTCGCGATCGAGCATGACCTGACCGACGCGCTGACCATCAAGAACACCCTGCGTCATGGCAACAGCATGCAGGACTACATCCTCACGCAGCCCGACGACAGCAAGGGCAACGTCAACAACGGCAGCGTCTGGCGCCGCGCCAACACCCGAGTTGGCAACACCGCTACCACAACCAACCAAACCGATCTGTTTGGCGAGTTTTACCTGGGCGGCATGAAGAACAGCTTCTCCACCGGCATTGAGCTGAGCCGGGAAGAAAGCCAGCGTTCATCTTACGACGTCAATACCAACACCGGCGGCGCAACAGCATCTACCTGCACCCCGGGCCTGATCGGCCCTAACAGCGGCTACAACTGCACCTCACTGAGCAATCCCAACCCGGACGATCCGTGGAACGGCGCCATCGCGCGCAACTATGCTGGCACTGACACCAAGAGCAACACCCGCGCGCTGTATGTGTTCGACACGCTTGAGCTGACGCCACAGTGGCTGCTCAACATGGGCCTGCGCTATGACCACTTCGACACCCAGTACCGCGGCTATACCGCCTCTGGCGCTACCGCCGTCAACAGCAAGGGAGTTGCATCCAAGGGCAGTGACACCAGCGAGTTCATCACTGGCCAACTGGGCCTGGTGTGGAAGCCCGCCGAGAACGGCAGCATCTACGTTTCCTACGCCACCTCGGCAACCCCACCCGGCGCGCAGTTGGGCGAAGGCTCCGAAGGCAACCCGCTGGGCAACACCACCGACCGCGCCGGCAACCTGTTGGCCAGCGACATGGAGCCGGAAGAAACCACCAACTACGAACTCGGTACCAAGTGGGATCTGCTCGACGAGCGCCTGTCGCTGACCGCCGCTGTATTCCGCACCGAGAAGGAAAACGCCCGCGTTCAGGTCAACACCACCACCTACGAAAACATCGGCGAGACCCGCGTGCAGGGCGTCGAACTGTCGGCCAGTGGCAAGCTCACCGACAAATGGCAGGTGTTCGCCGGTTACACCTACATGCAGGCCCGCCAGATCGACGGCGGCGCGCTGGGTGCGGTCAACGACGGCAATCAATTGCCGAATACGCCGAACAACAGTGCCAGTCTGTGGACCACCTACGCCCTTACGCCAAAGCTGACGGTGGGTGGCGGCGCCTTCTACATGGATGATGTATACGGCAACATCGCCAACACCACCATGGTCGACAGTTATGTGCGCTATGACGCGATGGCTGCGTACAAGCTGAGCAAGAACATCGATCTGCAGTTGAACGTACAAAACCTCACCAACGAGGTGTACTACGACAAGGCGTTTTCTACTCACTTCGCCAACCAGGCAGCCGGACGCACAGCGTTGCTGACCACCAGCTTCCGTTTCTGACGGAGCAATCGCCAAGCCCCGCTCACGCCAGTGAACGGGGCTTTCGCGTAGCAAGGCATAATGCCCGCCGGTTGAGTTTGCGCGGCAAGACAAGGTGATCGACGTGCTGAAGAAGTCGCTGTTTCAATTGCACTGGTTGTTTGGCATCACGGCCGGGCTGGTCTTGGCACTGATGGGTACCACCGGGGCGATCTGGTCGTTTCAGGAAGAACTGCTGCGCCTGTTCGATGCCGATGTGCTCAAGGTGCAGGTGCGCGCCGAAGGCGTGCTGCCACCGGCAGAGCTGGTGCGGCGGGTCGAAGCGGCGCACGGCGACAAGGTCGCGATGCTGCGGGTCGACACCCGCGAGGGCAATGCCGCACGGATCTTCTTCACCGCGCCACCCGGCCAGCGCCGCGGCGAGATGCGCTATGCCGACCCCTACACCGGCGAGATCAAGGGCGAGGTCTCCGGCCAAGGCTTCTTCGACCTGTTGCTCAGCCTGCACCGGTTTCTCGCCATGGGCGAAAGCGGCCGGCAGATCACCGGTGCCTGCACCCTGATGCTGATCTTCTTCTGCCTGTCAGGCCTGTATCTACGCTGGCCCCGCAAAGCGCTGAACTGGCGCACCTGGCTGACCCTGGACTGGGCGAAGAAGGGCCGTGCGTTCAATTGGGACCTGCACGCCGTGTTCGGCACCTGGTGCCTGCTGTTCTATCTGCTGTTTGCCTTGACCGGTCTGTCATGGTCGTACGAATGGTACAGCCGAGGGCTGAACAAGCTGCTCGGCGACACCCCGGCTGCGGGCCAGCAGCACAAGCGTGGCGAAGGCGGTGGCCGCCGTGGCCCGCAGTCGGTCAACCAAAAGGCCCCGCCGCTGCGGGTCGACTACGACGCCATCTGGAGCAACCTGCAGGCTGCGGCCGGGCCCGGCCTGGCTGGCTACAACCTGCGCCTGCCGCCGGTTGGCGGGCAGCCGGCGACGCTGTTCTATCTGCTGGACGATGCCGATCACGAACGCGCCTTTGACACCGTCACCCTCGACCCGGCTACCGGCACGTTCACGCGCATCGAGCGTTATGCCGACAAGTCGCTCAGTGCTCAGCTGCTGCAAAGCATCTATGCCCTGCACGTGGGTAGCTATTTCGGCTTGCCCGGGCGGATCATCGTTACCATCGCCAGCCTGTGCATGCCGCTGTTCTTCATCACCGGCTGGCTGCTGTACCTCGACCGCCGGCGCAAGAAACGCCAGATCCGCGCGGCCCGTGGCAGTGTCGACAGCACCACGTCGGCAGGTGACAGCTGGTTGATTGGTTTTGCCAGCCAGAGCGGCCTTGCCGAGCAATTGGCCTGGCAGAGCGCCGGCCAGCTCCAGGCGGCAGGCCTGTCGGTGCAAGTACGCACCTTGGCCGAGCTGGGTGAAGATGACCTGCGCCAGGCACGCCGGGCGCTGTTTGTAGTCAGCACCTTTGGCGATGGCGAGGCACCCGACAGCGCCCGTGGTTTCGAGCGCAAGATACTCGGCCAGGCATGGCCGCTGGAGCATCTGGACTATGCCCTGCTCGCCTTGGGTGACCGCCAGTATCAGCATTTCTGTGGCTTTGCCCGGCGCTTGCAGGCATGGCTTGCCGAGCGCGGCGCCAGCACTGCATTCAGCCCGATCGAAGTCGACAACGCCGACCCAGCCGCGCTCCAGCACTGGCAGCAGCAACTCGCGCAGTTGACCGGCGCCAGCGTCGTCAGCGCCTGGCAACCGGCCGCTTTCAGCAACTGGACCCTGACCGCGCGTACGCTGCTCAACCCCGGCAGCCAAGGCCAGCCGGTGTACCTGCTTGACCTGCAATCCGAACAGGCTGTGCGCTGGGACGCGGGTGATATGGTGGAGGTACTGCCGCGCAACGCCCCCGCCCAGGTTCAAGCGTTTATCCAAGGCCTGGGCCTGAGTCTGGATACCCCAGTGCAACTTGAAGGTTCGCGCGAAACCCTGGGACAGGCACTGGGCAGTCGGCAACTACCGGTCAGCCGTGAGCATCTGGTCGGCCTGCACGCGCAGGCGGTTATCGATGCGCTGGTGCCGATCGGCACGCGTGAATACTCGATCGCATCGATTGCCAGCGATGGCGTGCTGCAGCTGATCGTGCGCCAGCATCGGCACACTGACGGCAGCCTTGGCCTGGGCTCAGGCTGGCTTACTGAGGTGCTGCCCCTGCAAGGCTCGCCGAGCCTGCGCCTGCGCCGCAACAGCAGCTTCCACCTGCCAGTGGCCCCAGCACCGATGCTGCTGATCGGCAACGGCACCGGGCTGGCCGGGCTGCGCAGCTTGCTCAAGGCACGCATCAGCGAAGGTGAACAGCGCAACTGGCTACTGTTCGGTGAGCGCAATCGCGCCAGCGATCTGCTCTGCGCCGATGAACTGCAAGGCTGGCTGGCGCGCGGTGAGCTGCGCAAGCTGGACCTGGCGTTCTCGCGTGATCAGGCTGAAAAAGTCTATGTCCAGGACTTGCTGCTGGCGCAGGCCGACGAGGTGCGCCGCTGGGTCGCCGACGGCGCCTGCATCTATGTTTGCGGCAGCCTGCAGGGCATGGCCGCGGCAGTCGACGCGGCGCTCAGGGGCATCCTCGGCGAGGCCATGCTGCAACAGCTGGTAGAAGACGGTCGCTACCGACGCGACGTGTACTGAGTCGGTCGAACGGCCGGGGCGCTATGCCCCGGCCGGCAACGCTCAATGCAGGTCGAAGGTATCGGCATCCAGGTTGGCCGGGAAACGGCTGCGGTACGCCGCCAGTTCCGCCGCGCGCAGCTCGACGGTGAATACGCCATCCGCTTCGCCTGCACTGAGCAGGCTCTCGCCCTGGAAATCCAGCACCTGGCTGTCGCCTGAGTAGGCAAAGCCTTTGCCGTCGGTGCCGACCCGGTTGACCGCCGCCACGAAGCACAGGTTCTCGATCGCCCTCGCCGGCAACAGCCGGTTCCAGTGCAGCCGCCGCGCTGCCGGCCAGTTGGCGGTGTACAGCAGCAGGTCAGTGTCATGGGCATCGCGGCTCCATACCGGGAAGCGCAGGTCGTAGCAGATCAATGGGCGGATCCGCCAACCCTTCAGCTCGAACTGCACCTGGCGCTCGCCCGGGGTGTAGTGCTTGTGCTCGCCGGCCATACGGAACAGGTGGCGCTTGTCGTAGTGCAGGATTTCACCGTCCGGGCGCGCCCACAGCAGCCGGTTACGGTGGCTGCCGTAAGCAGCCTGGATGATCACGCTGCCGGTGATCACTGCGTTGAGCTTCTTCGCCTGGGCCTTGAGCCACTTGGCGGTCGGGCCGTTCTCGGGCTCGGCGAGGCGCTCGGACTCCATCGAAAAACCGGTGGTGAACATCTCTGGCAAAATCACCAGGTCAGGGCTGCCAACTTGCTTGAGCAACTCTTCGAAATGAGCGTAGTTGGCCTCGCGGTCATGCCAGGCCAGCGTGGTCTGCACCATGGCAATTTTCAGGTTGGGCAGTGCGGTCAGATCGCGCATAGTTTCTCCGCTGCCTGCTGCAGCGTCTCCTCTCGTTTAGCAAAGCACAGGCGGATCAAGCGTTGCTGCGGGACTGGCGTCTGGTAGAACACCGACACCGGAATACTCGCCACGCCATGCTCGCGGGTCAGCCACAGGGCCATGTCGACATCGTTCAGATCAGGGCGGATGGCGCTGTAGTCGACCAACTGGAAGTAGGTACCTGGGGTACGCTTGAAGCTGAAGCGTGAGCCTTGCAACAGATCACAGAACAGATCGCGCTTGGCCTGATAGAAGCCCGGCAATTGCTCGATGTGCTCAGGCTGTTCGGCCATGAAGTCTGCCAGCGCGCACTGCAACGGCGTGACTGCGCAGAAGTTGACGTACTGGTGTACCTTGCGCAGCTCGGCGCTCAATTGCGGCGGCGCGATCACGTAGCCGGTCTTCCAACCAGTGACGTGGTAGGTCTTACCGAATGAGCTGATGACGAAGGCGCGCTGATAGAGCTGTTCATGAGCCAGCACGCTGGCATGCACCACGCCGTCGTAGATCAGGTGTTCGTACACTTCATCGCTGACCAGGTAGATATCGCGGTCGGCAATCAATGCCGCCAGCTGGTCGAGATCGGCACGGCTGATCAAAGCTCCGCTGGGGTTGTGCGGCGAATTGAGCACGACCATGCGCGTGCGCGGCGTGAGGGCATCGCTGAAGCGTTGCCAGTCGATGGCAAAATCGTCGTTGCTCAGCGGCACATGCACGCAGCGCCCGCCGGCCAACTCTACCGAAGGCTCGTAGCTGTCGTAGCACGGGTCGAAAACGATTACCTCGTCGCCCGGATTGATCACTGCCTGGATCGCGCAGAAGATCGCCTCGGTGGCGCCTGGGGTGATGGTGATTTCCTGCTCGACATCCACGCTAACGCCATACAGCCGAGCCACCTTCGCAGCCACTTGCTGGCGCAGGGCCGGCAGGCCGGTCATGGGCGCGTATTGATTGTGCCCGGCGGCCACGTGCCGGCCTACGGCATCCAGCAGCGCCTGCGGGCCGTTGAAGTCGGGGAAGCCTTGGGACAGGTTGAGCGCGCCGGTTTGCACGGCCAGCTGCGACATGGTGGTAAAGATGGTCGTGCCGACGTTCGGCAGTTTGCTGCGGATCATGAAGCCCTCTTTCCTGGGGTATCCGGCACGGACTGGAGTCCGAGCATAGCGGATCGAGCAATCAGGAAAAAGGTTGAAACAATACACTGATGCAACAGGGGCCGCGCAGCAGCCCCGGTGCAGGGTCAGGCCAGAATCAGCGCTTGTCTTTGCGCTTCTTCTCGGCCTTCTTGTGGTGCGACATCAAGCGGCGCTTCTTGTTGACCTGGCGGTCGGTGAGGGTGTTCTTGTTACCCTCGTACGGGTTCTCGCCGCCTTTGTACTCGATGCGGATCGGCGTACCGACCAGCTTGAGCACGCGACGGTAAGTGTTCTCCAGGTAGCGCGAGTACGAGCGTGGAATCTTCTCGGTCTGGTTCCCGTGGATCACGATGATCGGCGGGTTGGCGCCACCCAGGTGAGCGTATCGCAGCTTGATCCGGCGACCATTGACCAGCGGCGGCTGGTGGTCGCCGATAGCGTCTTCCAGAATCTGCGTCAGGCGGCTGGTCGGCCAGCGGGTGACCGCCGACTTGAACGCGGCCTGCACCGACTTGTACAGGTTGCCCACGCCGGTGCCGTGCAGCGCCGAGATGAAGTGAATGTCGGCGAAGTCGACGAAGAACAACCGGCGCTCTAGCTCGGTCTTGACGTAGTCGCGCTCGCCCGGCTGCATGCCGTCCCACTTGTTCAGGGCGATGACGATGGCGCGGCCGGCCTCAAGGGCAAAGCCGAGCAGGTTGAGGTCGTGGTCGACCACACCTTCGCGGGCGTCCATGACAAAGATCACCACGTTGGCGTCTTTGATCGCCTGCAGGGTTTTCACCACCGAGAACTTTTCGACTTCCTCGTGGATCTTGCCGCGCTTGCGCACCCCGGCGGTGTCAATGAAGGTGTACTTGTCACCATCACGCTCGAACGGGATGTAGATACTGTCGCGAGTGGTGCCTGGCTCGTCATAGACCACCACGCGCTCTTCACCGAGCATGCGGTTGACCAGGGTCGACTTGCCCACGTTGGGGCGGCCGATGATGGCGATCTTGATGCCGTCTTTTTCGCTCGGGCCAGGAATCCGAACGGCCTCTTCGCCTTCGGCAACTTCCTGGTCGAGCGCGTCTTCTTCCTGATCGCGCGGGATGTGCCCGAGCAGCTCTTCCATCAGGGCGTTGATACCGCGGCCCTGGGAGCCGGCGACCGGAATCGCGTTGCCCATGCCCAGCGGCGAGAACTCGGCACGTGCCAGGTCAGGATCGATGTGGTCGATCTTGTTGGCGACCAGCACCGCAGACTTGTTCCGCTTGCGCAGGTGGTCAGCGATCATCTGGTCGGCAGCGGTCATGCCGGCACGGGCATCCACCAGGAACAGCACGTAGTCGGCCTCTTCGATGGCCATCAGCGACTGCTCGGCCATCTTCTCGTCCATGCCCACTTCGTCACCGGTGATACCGCCGGTGTCGATCAGGATGTACGAACGGCCCTGCCACATGGCATCGCCGTACTGGCGGTCACGGGTCAGGCCCGAGAGGTCGCCGACAATGGCGTCGCGGGTTTTGGTCAAGCGGTTGAACATGGTGGACTTGCCGACGTTCGGCCGCCCCACCAGGGCGATTACGGGAACCATACGGCTCTCCACTCTTAAATTCTTGAAAATGCAAAGGCCGCTGCAGAGCAGCGGCCGGAGTTCGCGCGGCGCATCATGCGCCACTGCTCGAAGCCTCACGGCTTCAAGCTTAGCCTCAGCGGATGGTCAATGCCTCGAGCTTGCCGCTGTTGCCGAAGACATAAATGGTGTCGCCGACCACCAAGGGGCGGGCGCGCAGGCCATCACTGTCAATACGCTCACGGCCAACGAAGCGACCATCGACCTGGCTCAGCAGGTGCAGGTAGCCTTCGAAGTCACCGACTGCGACGTAGCTGGAGAACACTTCAGGGGCGCTCAGCTGACGGCGCGCCATGGAATCGTTGCTCCACAGTGCGCTCGACGAACGCTCATCGACGCCTTCAACGGTGCCGGAAGCTTCGCTGACGTAGACGTTGCCAAAGCCCTGGGCGACACCGACGTAGCTGGACGCATCACGCTGCCACAGCACGCGGCCGCTTTCCAGGTCCAGACCGGCAACCCGGCCCTGATAGGTACCGACGTACAGGGTACCACCAGACAGCAGCAAACCGCCGTCGATATCGACGACGCGTTCGAGTTCGGAGCGACCTTGCGGGATCGCGACGCGGCTTTCCCAGACCGGCACGCCGTTCTGGATGTCGACAGCAACAACCTTGCCGGTCGACAGGCCGGCAACGGCCATGCGATTGGTCACGATCGGTGCGCCAGTGCCACGCAGAGTCAGTACCGCTGGAGTGCTTTCGTAGATCCAGCGACGGTCGCCGGTCGCGGCGTCCAGACCAATCAGACGATCGTCCTGAGTCTGCACCACCACCACGTCACCGTTGTTGGCCGGCGGCGCCAGCACTTCACTGGTCACGCGGGAGCGCCAGCGCTCCTCACCGGTGCTGCTGTCCAGGGCGATCACTTCACCCTTGAGGGTGCCGAGCATGACCAGGCCATAGCCGACGCCGACTGCGCCGGAAACCGGCAGGTCGAGGTCCTGTTTCCAGACGATGTCGCCGGTGTTGCGATCGAGCGCGAAGACTTCGCCGTTGACGTCGGAAGCGTAGATGCGGTCGTTTTCGATGGCCGGCACCAGGGTATTGTAGGTCTCACCCTGACCGTCACCGATCGAACGGCTCCACTGCTTTTTCAGCACGACTTCTTCGGTGAACTTGGTCAGTTCGGCCGGAGGCAGTTCCTTCTTGCTGTTGCTGCTGCAACCCACGACCAGTACGGCCAGGCTCAGCACTGCTGCTTGTTTCCAACCGATCACGTCAAGCGTCCCCTTTGGCCAGGTCATCCAGCTTCAGTTGCAGGCCACCGACCGCTGCTTCATCAGACAACGCGGCCTTGGCTTTTTCGTATGCGCTATGGGCATCGCCAGCGCGGCCCAACTGTACCAGCAGATCACCCTTGAGCTCTTCGCGGCTGGCCTGGAACGCCTTGTCAGCGTCGCCATCGAGCAGCTTCAGTGCTTCGTCAGCCTTATCCTGAGCAGCCAGCACACGGGCCAGACGCTGGCGTGCGATCTCGCCCAGGGTGGCATCGGCAGGTTTTGCCAGCACGCTGTTGAGTTCGCTGGCTGCGTCGTCCAGCTTGCCGCTGTCGACCGCGACCTTGGACACGAACAGGCTGCCGTACTGGGCATAGGCGGTGCCGCCAAACTCGCTCTTGAGCTTGCCAGCTAACTCGGCAACCTTGCTTGCATCAGGCTCGCCGGTCGGCGTCAGGACCGTTTCCAGCAGGTTCTGGTACAGCACCGAAGCGCCTTGTGACTGATTGCTCTGGTACTTGTGCCAGGTCTGCCAGCCAGCTACCAAAGCAGCAGCCAACAGGGCGCCGGTCAGCAGCGGCTTGCCGTTGCGATCCCACCAGTCCTTGGCCGCGCTCAGGCCATCATCATCGGTACTCGACACCCCAATACTCCTATTCAGCAAATTCGGCTGTTTGACTGCTTCACGCGTTCGCGAGGGCAGCTTGCAGGTGCTCGGCCAGAGCATCCCAGGCTATGTTCTGTTGTTCGCCCTGGCCACGCAGGGGTTTGAAACCTACCACTTGTTGCGCCAGTTCGTCGTCCCCCATGATCAGGGCAAACAACGCCCCGCTCTTGTCGGCCTTCTTGAACTGGCTCTTGAAACTGCCGCCACCGGCGTTGACCGCCAGGCGCAGGCCCGGTACCTGGTCACGCAACCGCTCGGACAGGCCCAGACCGGCCAACTCGGCCTGCTCGCCAAAGGCGCACAGGTAAACGTCGATCTGGCGACTGATCGACTCCGGGACCTTGCCCAGGGTTTCCAGCAGCAAAATCAACCGTTCGATACCCATGGCAAAGCCAACACCAGTAGTCGGCTTGCCGCCCATCTGCTCGACCAGGCCGTCGTAACGACCACCGGCACACACGGTGCCTTGAGCGCCGAGCTTGTCGGTGACCCACTCGAACACGGTCTTGCTGTAGTAGTCGAGGCCACGCACCAGCTTGGTGTTGATCACGAAGGGAATGCCGGCAGCGTTCAGGCGAGCCTTGAGGCCCTCGAAGTGCACACGGGACTCTTCGTCCAGATAATCTTCCAGCTTCGGCGCGCCGACCAGCACGGCCTGGGTGCCCTGATCCTTGCTGTCGAGAATGCGCAGCGGGTTGCTCTTGAGCCGACGCTGGCTGTCTTCATCAAGCTGCTCGAGGCGCGCCGAGAGAAACTCGACCAGCGCGTCGCGATAGCGTGCACGGGCTTCGCTGGTGCCCAGGCTATTCAGCTCGAGCTTTACCGCGTCCTGAATGCCCAACTGGCCCCACAGGCGCCAGGTCAGCATGATCAGCTCGGCATCGATGTCCGGGCCATCCAGGTTGAACACCTCGACGCCGATCTGGTGGAACTGGCGATAGCGGCCTTTTTGTGGGCGCTCGTGGCGGAACATCTGCCCGGTGTACCAGAGCTTCTGCACTTGGCCGTTGCCGGTGATGCCATGCTCGAGCACGGCGCGCACGCAGGCAGCGGTACCCTCAGGACGCAGCGTCAGCGAATCGCCGTTGCGGTCCTCGAAGGTGTACATCTCTTTTTCGACGATGTCGGTGACTTCACCGATCGAGCGTTTGAACAGCTCGGTGAATTCGACGATCGGCGTGCGGATCTGGCTGTAACCGTAGCCGTCCAGCAAACTGGCGACCGTGCCTTCGAAGTAACGCCACAGTGGCGACTGGTCAGGCAGGATGTCGTTCATGCCACGAATGGCTTGCAGCGATTTGCTCACGAAAAGTCCTTTCGAATCTGTGTATCAGCCGCGGGCGATCAGCGCCGCGTCGGCTTCGACCTTTTCGGCCGCTTTCTGGCGAATGAGCTTTTCCAGCTCCTCGACCAGGTTGTCGTTGTTCAGTTTCTGCGCAGGCTTGCCGTCGATGTAGATCAGGTTCGGCGTGCCGCCCGTCAAGCCAACATGGGCTTCCTTGGCTTCACCCGGGCCGTTGACCACACAACCGATCACGGCGACGTCCAGCGGGACCAGCAGGTCTTCGAGGCGACCTTCGAGTTCGTTCATGGTCTTGACCACATCGAAGTTCTGCCGCGAACAGCTCGGGCAGGCGATGAAGTTGATCCCACGCGAGCGCAGGCGCAGCGACTTGAGGATGTCGTAGCCGACTTTGACTTCTTCGACCGGGTCGGCGGCGAGAGAGATCCGGATCGTGTCGCCGATGCCTTCGGCCAGCAGCATACCGAGGCCGACCGCAGATTTCACCGTCCCCGAACGCAAACCACCGGCTTCGGTGATGCCCAGGTGCAGGGGCTGGATGATCTGCTTGGACAGCAGACGGTAGGCTTCAACGGCCATGAACACGTCGGACGCCTTGACGCTGACCTTGAAGTCCTGGAAATCCAGGCGATCGAGGTGCTCGACATGGCGCAGGGCCGACTCGACCAGCGCAGCTGGGGTCGGTTCGCCGTACTTTTTCTGCAGGTCTTTTTCCAGCGAGCCGGCATTGACCCCGATGCGGATCGGAATACCACGATCGCGGGCAGCATCGACCACCGCGCGCACGCGGTCTTCGCGGCCGATGTTGCCCGGGTTGATGCGCAGGCAATCAACGCCCAGCTCAGCCACGCGCAGGGCGATCTTGTAGTCAAAATGGATGTCGGCCACCAACGGCACGCTGACTTGCTGCTTGATGCGGCCGAAGGCTTCGGCGGCGTCCATGTCTGGCACCGATACGCGGACGATGTCGACACCGGCATCGACCAGGCGCTGGATCTGCCCGACCGTGGCGGCAACGTCATTGGTGTCGGTGTTGGTCATGCTCTGCACCGCGATAGGCGCATCACCGCCCACCGGCACATTGCCCACCCAGATCTTGCGGGTTTCGCGACGCTTGATTGGAGATTCGCCGTGCATGAGTTACTGCCCCAACTTCAGGCGAGCGGTTTCGCCACTGGTGAACGGTGCAACATCAACGGCCTGGCCGTTGTAGCTGATCTGAGCGCCGCGGGCGAAGCCCAGGCGTACCGCGAACGGTGGTGTGCCGGTGACTTCCAGGCTGTCGCCCTTGCGCTTGGTGGCGTTGACCAGCAGCTTGCCGTTGGCATCAGTGACCTGGGTCCAGCAATCGGCCGAGAACTGGATAGCGACACGGCCACTGCCGGCGGGGACTGGCGCTGCTGCGACAGGTGCGCTGGGGGCTGTGGCGGCAACGACTGGTGCGCTGACCGGCGCAGCTGGCGCAGGTGCAGTCGGTGCGGTGGCGGCATTATTGGTCGCGGCCGGGGTCACCGGGGCGGCGGCAGTGCTCTCGGCGACCGCCGAGCTTGCCGGAATGGCTTCTTCGTTGGCCGAGCCACTGCTCTCGCCAGTGGCGGCCTGCTCCAATGGCAGCGGCGCACTCTGGCCTTGCTGTGCTTCGCTGACAGCCTGGTCTTCCGGCTCATCAAGCGGGTGAATCTGGGTGGTGCCGTCGGCGCTCTCGACTTCGACGTGCTCCAGGGCGATTTTGCCAAGGTCGCTGTTGCGCAGGCTGCTTTGGTCCTTCCAGAGGAAGAAGCCGCCACCTACTACTGCCACCAGCAGCACCAGGCTGACAACGCGCATGACGTTGTGCGACAGGCGCACCGGTTCTTCGATTCGTCCCAGCGAGTGCACCTGGCTGCCTTGCGCGTGGGTGCCGGTGACCTGGTCAAAGGCGGCGACCAGAGGCGCCTGGTCCATGTCCATCAGCTTGGCATAGGCACGGATGTAACCACGGGCAAAGGTGTGCCCTGGCAGCTTGTCGAAGGCGCCGGATTCGAGATTGTTCAGCGAGCTCAGGGTCAGGTTGAGCTTGCGGGCTACCTCGGCCTGCGTCCAGTCGCGGTTTTCGCGGGCCTGGCGCAAGGTCTCACCAGGGTGCTGGTGAGTCGCTGCTGCTACTTCGGGATGCGCGGCTTTCATCATTGCTCCGACAGGTATTGCTGATATTCCGGCGTACCGGGATAAAGTCGTTGTAGTTGCTGGCCCAGCTCGGCCACCGTTGCCGGTTGCTCGAACACCCGCGCCAGGCGGCTGCCCATCAGCAGGCTGCGAGCATCCGGGGCGCTCAGTTGGCTGAAACGATCGTAGTAATCCCAGGCTGGCACATAATGCCTGTTTTCGTAGGACAACTCAGCCATTTCGAACAACGCTCGCGGTTGTCGCGGGTTGAGCTGCAAAGCCTTGTGCAGATGCGCCTGGGCATCGTCGCGGCGACCTTGCCTGAGAACCGTCAGACCAAGGTTTTCGAAGACGCGCGAGCGCTCAGGATACAGGGTATCGGCAGCGGCCAGGCGAAACACTGACTCAGCTTCGGCAAAACGCTCCTGAGCATATAGGAAACTGCCGTAGTTGTTGCGAATCCGGGTGTCATCCGGATTATGCGCCAGCGCCTTGTGGAAATGCTCGGTTGCCAGCGTCGGCTCGCCCTCGGCCTGAAACACCAGCGCGAGCGCGGCATGCGCATCGGCATCACGGCTGTTCAGGGCAAGTGCCTTGACCAGCGGCGCCTTGGCCTGCTCGGTCAGACCTTGTTGCAAATAGCCCAGCCCCAACTGCACATACGCCCTGCCCGCCTCGGCCCGACCTTGCTGGGTGGCCAGCGGGTCATTGCTGCCGCCCGACACGCAGCCGGCCAGCAGCAACAGGGTCAGCAGCGACAGCGCTGCGCGCAGGATCATCGCTGCCGACCCGCTCAGTGACGCGCAGCGTTGTCGGCGATCTGCACGTCGTCATTGAGCTGACGCACAGCGATGTAACGCTCGCTGCGGCGGGTACGGTCCATGACCTGACCAACCAGCTGCCCACAAGCGGCGTCGATATCCTCACCACGGGTGGTACGGGTGGTGACATTGTAACCACCGTGGTGGAGCAGGTCCTGGAAGCGGCGGATTGCATTGTTGCTCGGCCGCTCGTAACCGGAGTGCGGGAACGGATTGAACGGGATCAGGTTGATCTTGCACGGGATATCGCGCAGCAGCTCGATCATCTGCGTGGCATGCTCGGGCTGATCGTTGACATCCTTGAGCAGGGTGTATTCGACGGTCAGTACACGCTTGCCACCGAGGGTGGCCATGTAGCCCATGCACGACTCGAGCAGGACCTTGAGCGGGTACTTCTTGTTGATTGGCACCAGCTTGTTCCGCAGCTCGTCGTTCGGCGCGTGCAGCGACAGTGCCAGGGAAACGTCGATGTGCTTGGCCAGCTCGTCGATCATCGGCACTACGCCTGAGGTCGACAAGGTGACGCGACGCTTGGAAATGCCATAGCCCAGATCGTCCATCATGATCTTCATGGCGGCAATGACATTATCGAAATTGAGCAACGGCTCGCCCATGCCCATCATCACCACGTTGGTAATAGCGCGGTCGACTTTGGCCGGGATAGTGCCGAAGGATTTGTTCGCAAGCCACACCTGACCGATGACTTCGGCGGCGGTGAGGTTGCTGTTAAAGCCTTGCTTGCCGGTGGAGCAGAAACTGCAGTCCAGGGCACAGCCCGCCTGCGACGATACACACAAGGTGCCACGGTCGTCGGTCGGGATGTAGACGGTTTCGACGCAGCTGCCGGAGGCAACGCGGATCACCCATTTGCGGGTGCCGTCGGCGGAAATGTCTTCACTGACCACTTCTGGTGGCCGAATCTCGGCAACAGCCTCGAGCTTTTCGCGCAAGACCTTGCCGACATTGGTCATGGCGGCGAAATCATCGACGCCAAAATGGTGAATCCATTTCATTACTTGACCGGCACGGAAGCGCTTCTCGCCAATGGAGTCGAAGAATTGTTCCATTTCCGGCTGGGTCAGACCCAACAGGTTGATTTTGCCAGTAGATGTCGTCATGGATTCACCCTCACCCGTAAGCTTTCGCTTAGCGAGCGGTTACCTCGGTAGCTGCGAAGAAGTAAGCGATTTCGCGAGCGGCAGCAGCTTCGGAGTCCGAACCGTGAACGGCGTTGGCGTCGATCGATTCAGCGAAGTCAGCACGGATGGTGCCGGCAGCAGCTTCTTTAGGGTTGGTAGCGCCCATCAGCTCACGGTTCAGAGCGATGGCGTTTTCGCCTTCCAGAACCTGAACAACAACTGGGCCGGAGATCATGAAGGCAACCAGGTCACCGAAGAAACCGCGCTCGCTGTGCTCAGCGTAGAAGCCTTCGGCTTCGGCTTTGGACAGTTGCTTGAGTTTCGAAGCGACGATTTTCAGACCAGCTTCTTCGAAGCGCGAAGTGATCTTGCCGATGACGTTTTTGGCAACTGCGTCAGGCTTGATGATCGAGAAAGTACGTTGAACAGCCATGGTAACTCCAGAAAATTGAGTATTACGAAAAATTAAACCCGCGAATTATACGCGGGTTCCAGGGGAATGCCTAACCTGCAGGTGACGCTCAGTTGGCTTCTTCGATCCAGGCCCCCTGGATCGCCTCAAGCACCTTCTCTCCGCCGCGTGTCGGATCGTCGCTGAACTCTGGCAGAGCCACTACCCAGCGGTGCAGATCGAGGAAATTCACATAACGAGGATCGACCTCCGGCTTGCTTTCTGCAAGCTGGATAGCGATCTCAAGTACATCAACCCATTTCAGACTCATGCCAGCCTCCAGGCTTCAGTGCGGCGCTTCGGCGGCGTGGTTGAGCGAATACTTGGGGATTTCGATGGTCAGGTCGGTATCACCGACGACCACCTGGCAACCCAGCCGGGACTGCGCTTCCAGGCCCCAGGCCTTGTCCAGCATGTCTTCTTCGAGCTCGTCGGCTTCGTCGAGCGAGTCAAAGCCCTTGCGCACGATGCAGTGGCAGGTGGTGCAGGCCTTGACCCCGCCACAGGCGCTTTCCATCTCGATGTGATGGTCGTGGGCCAGCTCCAGGATGTTGGTCCCGGTTGCGACTTCCACGGTCAGCCCTTCGGGGCAAAACTTCTCATGCGGCAGGAATGTCACCAGCGGCATCGATTACTCCTCGATCTCATTCAGGTTGCGCCCGGCCAGTGCGGCTTTGACCGTCGAATCAAGGCGACGGGCGGCAAATGCATCGGTCACCTGCGACAGACGCTTGGTCTGTTGCTCGATGGCAGGGCCATCGGTGCCGGCCAGCAAATCACGTAGTTGTTGCATCTGGAAGCCAATGGCTTCGCGCTCTTCGGCGCTCAGTAGGCGCTCGCCGTCGGCATCCAGCGCCCCCTGCACCGCTTCGAGCAGGCGTTCGCCGTCGACCTGGTGCTCGCGCAACTGGCGGGCCTGCTTGTCGGTGCCGGCGTGCTCGAACGAATCCTTGAGCATGCGGGCGATTTCACCGTCGGTCAGGCCGTACGACGGCTTGACCTGAATGCTTGCTTCCACGCCCGAGCCCAGTTCGCGTGCAGCGACGCTGAGCAGGCCATCGGCGTCGACCTGGAAGGTCACGCGGATCTTCGCCGAGCCGGCGACCATCGGCGGAATCCCACGCAGTTCGAAGCGCGCCAGCGAGCGGCAGTCGCTGATCAGTTCGCGCTCGCCCTGCAGGACGTGGATCATCATGGCCGTCTGGCCATCTTTGTAGGTGGTGAATTCCTGAGCGCGGGCCACCGGGATCGTGGTGTTGCGCGGGATCACCTTTTCCATCAGGCCGCCCATTGTCTCCAGACCGAGCGACAGCGGGATCACGTCGAGCAACAGCAACTCGCCACCTTCGCGGCGGTTGCCGGCGAGGGTATCGGCCTGGATCGCGGCGCCAATGGCGACTACCTGATCAGGGTCGATCGAGGTCAGCGGAGCACGGCCGAAGAGGCCACCGACGGCTTCACGCACACGCGGTACGCGAGTCGAACCACCGACCATGACCACTGCAACCACTTCTTCGAGCTCGACCCCACTGTCACGCACGGCGCGGCGGCAGGCCTTGAGGCTACGGGCGATCATCGGCTCGATCATCGCTTCGAAGTCTGCCCGACTCAGCTCGCCCTGCCAGTCACCGTGAGCAACGCGCACGCTGGCGGCATCGGTCAGGGCTTCCTTGGCCGCGCAAGCGGTCTGCAGCAGTTGACGCTGAGTCGCTGGATCCAGATCAGCCGACAAACCAGCCTGTTCAATGATCCAGCTGGCAATCGCGTGATCGAAGTCGTCACCACCCAGTGCGGTATCGCCACCGGTGGCCAGCACTTCGAAGACGCCGGCGGTCAGGCGCAGGATGGAGATATCGAAGGTACCGCCGCCCAGGTCGAAGATCGCCACCAGGCCTTCAGCGTTCTGGTCCAGGCCATAGGCCACGGCCGCAGCAGTCGGCTCGTTGAGCAGGCGCAACACGTTCAGCCCGGCAAGCTTGGCGGCGTCTTTGGTCGCCTGGCGCTGAGCATCGTCGAAGTAGGCCGGGACCGTGATGACGGCACCTACCAGATCGCCGCCGAGGGTTTCCTCGGCGCGCTGACGCAGCACCTTGAGGATGTCGGCAGACACTTCGACCGGGCTTTTCGGGCCTTGTACGGTCTCGATGAACGGCATGTGCGACTCGCCACCGACAAAGCGGTACGGCAGTTGCTCACCGAGCTGCTTGACGTCAGCCAGGCCGCGCCCCATCAGACGCTTGACCGAAAGGATGCTGTTGAACGGGTCGCTTGGCGCTGCTTCGCGCGCGGCCTGGCCGACTTCGACAGCCGCCTCCAGGTAGCGCACAGCCGATGGCAGGATGACCTGCCCATCGGCATCGGGCAGCGGTTCGCTGCGGCCGCTGCGCACGGCAGCAACCAGAGAATTGGTAGTACCCAGGTCAATCCCTACCGCCAGGCGGCGCTGGTGCGGCTGGGGGCTTTGACCGGGTTCGGCGATCTGCAGTAGGGCCATGCTTATCTAGCTACCTTAGGCGTTGTCACGGCAACACCGGGTTAATCGTCGAGGCGCTCTTCGAGCTGGCGCACTTCCTGGGCGAGCTTGTCGAGAAACTGCATGCGGCGCATCAGGCGCTCGGCCTGTTCACGCTGCGCAGGATCATCCCAGCAGGCGGCGAATTCCTCGAACAGCGTGTCTTGCGCGAGCTTGAGGCGCTTCTTGAATACCGCGACACCGTCGAGGTCGGTAAGCTCTCCAAGTTCTTCACGCAGCTCCATCTGCTGCAACAGGAAGGCCGGATCATGTACGGTGACTTCCTGCGGCACTTCGTGACCACTGATGGCCAGCAGATAGCGCGCCCGACGGGGGGCGCTGCGCAAGGTCTGATAGGCGTCGTTCAACGCTGCCGAGTTTTCCAGGGCGACACGCTGCTCGCGCTCGGAAGCATCGGCGAAGCGGTCCGGATGGACCTCACGGGCCAGTTCGCGGTAACGAACGGCCAGTTGATCGAGGTCCAGGCGAAAGCCCGGCTGCAGATTGAACAGGGCAAAATGACAAGGAGTACCCACATCAAGCCTCAAACATTGAAGCTTTCGCCGCAGCCACATTCACCGCGCACGTTGGGGTTGTTGAACTTGAAGCCTTCGTTCAACCCTTCCTTGACGAAATCGAGCTCGGTCCCGTCGAGGTAAACCAGGCTTTTCGGGTCAATGATGACCTTCACGCCGTGGTTCTCGAAGACCTCGTCTTCGCCTGCCACTTCGTCGACGAACTCCAGCACGTAGGCCAGGCCCGAGCAACCGGTGGTGCGTACGGCCAGGCGAATGCCTTCACCCTTGCCACGCCCGTCGAGGGAGCGCCGCACGTGGTTGGCGGCGGCTTCTGTCATGCTGATAGCCATCGGAACTCCTTAGCGTCCAGTCAAACGACTCAGATCAAGCCTTTTTTCTGCTTGTAATCGCGTACGGCCGCCTTGATGGCGTCCTCGGCGAGTACCGAGCAGTGGATCTTGACCGGTGGCAGCGCCAGCTCTTCAGCCAGCTGGGTGTTCTTGATAGTCTCGGCTTCGTCCAGGGTCTTGCCCTTCATCCACTCGGTGGCGAGGGAGCTGGAAGCGATAGCCGAACCGCAGCCGTAGGTCTTGAACTTGGCGTCTTCGATAACGCCCTGCTCGTTGACCTTGATCTGCAGACGCATCACGTCACCGCAGGCCGGCGCGCCGACCATGCCGGTACCGACGTCCGGGTCTTCAGCGTCCATCTTGCCGACGTTGCGCGGGTTTTCGTAGTGGTCGATGACCTTTTCACTGTATGCCATGGTGCAATTCCTTCCTCATCAGGTAGCCGCTCTTGCCGGCGACTGCTTAGTGGGCGGCCCACTCGATCTTGGAGATATCGACGCCGTCTTTGTACATGTCCCACAGCGGCGAGAGTTCGCGCAGCTTGGTGACAGCCTTGCAGACTTCCTGCGCGGCGTAGTCGACTTCTTCTTCGCTGGTGAAGCGGCCGAAGGAGAAGCGGATCGAACTGTGTGCCAGCTCGTCGTTGCGGCCCAGGGCGCGCAGTACGTACGACGGCTCGAGCGAAGCGGAGGTGCAGGCCGAACCGGACGATACCGCGATGTCCTTGAGGGCCATCAGCAGCGACTCGCCTTCAACGTAGTTGAAGCTCAGGTTCAGGTTGTGCGGCACGCGCGCAGTTTGGCTGCCGTTGACGTACAGCTCTTCGAGGTTGGAAACCTGCTTGAAGAAGCGATCGCTCAGCGCCTTGATGCGGGCGATCTCGCTGGCCATCTCCTGCTTGGCGATGGCAAATGCCTCACCCATGCCGACGATCTGGTGCGTAGGCAGGGTGCCGGAACGCATGCCGCGCTCGTGACCACCGCCGTGAATGATTGCTTCCAGACGCACGCGCGGTTTGCGGCTGACGTACAGCGCGCCGATACCTTTAGGGCCGTAGGCCTTGTGCGCGGAGAACGACATCAGGTCGACCTTGAGCTTCTGCACGTCGATCTCGACCTTGCCGGCCGATTGTGCAGCGTCAACGTGGAACAGCACGCCGCGGGCACGGGTCAGTTCACCGATTGCAGCGATGTCGTTGATCGACCCAACTTCGTTGTTGACATGCATCAACGAAACCAGAATGGTGTCGTCGCGCAGCACCGCTTCAACCATGCCCGGGGTAACGATGCCGTCTTCGCCTGGCTCGAGATAGGTCACTTCAAAACCTTCGCGCTCGAGCTGGCGAGCGGTATCGAGCACAGCTTTGTGTTCGATCTTGGAGGTGATGATGTGCTTGCCCTTGGTCTGATAGAAGTGCGCAACGCCTTTGATCGCGAGGTTGTCGGACTCGGTGGCACCGCTGGTCCAGACAATTTCACGCGGGTCGGCGTTGATCAGCTCGGCCACCTGGCGACGGCCGTTTTCGACCGCTTCTTCAGCGCGCCAGCCAAACACGTGAGAGCGCGACGCCGGGTTACCAAAGTTGCCGTCGACCAGCAGGCATTCGGCCATCTTCTGGGCAACGCGTGGGTCGACCGGCGTGGTCGCGGAGTAATCGAGGTAGATCGGCAACTTCATTGAATATCTCCTATCAGGCGGTGGCGTCGCTCGTGACCAATGTCAGTCGACGGCGGACGTCTCAATCTTGTCCAACTGGGCGGATCGACCTGCAACACGGCGCAGGTCCTGGCGATGAGCGACTTCTTGCACCTCACGGCGCTTGACGAGGTCGGCCAGGCTGATGCCACTGAGGAATTCATGGATCTGCTGACTGAGGTCACACCACAAGTGGTGGGTCAGGCAGGTATCACCGGCATGGCAGTCACCCAGGCCCTGGCAACGGGTAGCGTCGACCGATTCGTTGACCGCGTCGACGACCTGGGCAACCTTGATGGTTTCCATGCCGCGCGACAGCTGATAGCCGCCGCCTGGACCGCGCACGCTGGAAACCAGGCTGCTGCGGCGCAGCTTGGCGAACAGCTGCTCCAGATAAGAGAGGGAGATGCCCTGGCGCTCGGAAATATCGGCCAGTGACACCGGCCCATGCTGCGCGTGCAACGCCAGATCAAGCATGGCGGTCACTGCGTATCGGCCTTTGGTAGTCAGTCGCATGGCGTATGGGTACCACGGGAGTTACAGAATGTGAGCAAGTATGCGATTCCCGAGCATTTAAGTCAACTATTAGACCTACTGCTTTAGTCGGGTTTGCACTCGAAGGGCGGGCGCGAGTGTAGCAGACACTGGCCGCGAGCACACGCCCACGGCCAGCGCCATCGTCGCTGTCAATGTGGCTGGGTGTCGCTCTGCGCCTGCTGCCTTGCCTCGACCGGTGCGACGTCAACGAAATCTTCCTCGGGCAGTGCCGGCAGCGCCTTGCCGTGATAGTCGCTACCCAGCTTGGTCAACGCGCCGCACATGCCCTGCAGACGCTCGTCGACCGCTTGCAGGTGGTCGAGCATCTGGCCAATGGCGCGGGCAACCGGGTCAGGCATGTCGCCACTGACGCCATAGGCATCGAAACCGATCTTCTCGGCCATGGCCTTGCGCTTGGCTTCGACTTCGGAGTCTTCCTGCGCCTTGACGATAATGCGACCGGGGATACCCACTGCGGTGGCGCCTGGCGGAACCTCCTTGGTGACCACAGCATTGGAGCCGATCTTGGCTCCGGCGCCGACAGTGAATGGGCCGAGCACCTTGGCGCCGGCACCGACCACCACACCATTGCCCAGGGTCGGGTGGCGCTTGCCGGCGTTCCAGCTGGTACCACCGAGAGTCACGCCCTGGTAGAGGGTGACGTCGTCACCGATCTCGGCAGTCTCACCAATGACGATCCCCATGCCGTGATCAATGAAGAAGCGTCGGCCGATGGTCGCGCCCGGGTGGATTTCGATGCCAGTCATCCAGCGGCCGAAGTTCGACACCAGCCGCGCCAGCCACTTCAGGTCACGCGTCCACAGGGCGTGGCCAAGGCGGTGCAGCCAGATCGCGTGCATGCCGGGATAGCAGGTCAGCACTTCAAAAGCGTTACGCGCTGCCGGGTCACGATGGAATACGCTTTGGATGTCTTCACGCAGACGTTCGAACATTGCTCAATCCTTCCGCTTATGCGACTCACCCCGAGCGACCTTCTGCGTCTCGGTGAGGATGCCGCGTAAAATGCTCATTTCCGTACGCTCTACCGAACTGCGACCGTACAGGCGACGCAGGCGCGCCATCAGGTGCTTGGGTTTGTCCGGATCGAGGAAGGCGATGTCCACCAGGGTTTTTTCCAGATGGTCGTAGAAACGCTCCATCTCGTCCAGGGTCGCCAGTTCAACGGCGTCGGCCTTGTCACTGATCGACGGAGCACCCTGCGCGGCCAGCCAGGCCATGCGCACCTCATAGCCAAGCACCTGCACGGCGGCGGCCAGATTGAGCGAGCTGAAGTCAGGGTTCGAGGGAATGTGCACATGGAAGTGACATCGCTGCAATTCGTCGTTGGTCAGCCCGGCATGCTCGCGACCGAACACCAGGGCGATTTCGTCACCCATGGTGGCACGCTCGACCGACTTGGCGCCGCACTCGCGCGGATCCAGCATCGGCCACGGCAGGCTGCGGTCGCGGGCACTGGTGCCGATCGCAAGGCTGCAGCCAACCAGCGCCTCTTCCAGCGAGTCGACCACCAGCGCGCCACTGAGCACGTCGTCTGCGCCAGAAGCGCGGGCGCTGGCGTCAGCTGCCGGAAACTCCTGTGGCTGGACCAGCACCAGGCGCGACAAGCCCATGTTTTTCATGGCACGCGCAGCGCCGCCGATGTTGCCGGGGTGGCTGGTATTGACCAGAACAACACGAATATTTTGCAGCACGGTGGGTGCTCTCAAAGGCAGATATCAGGGCGGTCGATCTTACAGAACCGACGGACGTTACGCCATGAAAGCAAATGCGGCGATGCCGTTGTCAAAAAACTCTGCTAAAATGGCCGGCTTTCTTCTTTAACATCTCCAGGTGAACCGCCCATGCAGCCTATGCTGACTATCGCCCTGCGCGCTGCTCGCAGCGCCAGTGAACTGATTTTCCGCTCCATCGAACGCCTGGACACCATCAAGGTGGACGAAAAGGACGCCAAGGACTACGTGTCCGAGGTTGACCGCGCTGCCGAGCAGAAAATCGTCGATGCTCTGCGCAAGGCCTACCCGAACCACTCGATCCAAGGTGAAGAGACCGGCTTCCACGCTGGCTCAGGTGAAGAAGGCAAAGACTACCTGTGGATCATCGACCCGCTCGATGGCACCACCAACTTCCTGCGTGGCATTCCGCACTTTGCAGTGAGCATCGCCTGCAAATACCGCGGTCGCCTGGAGCACGCAGTGGTACTGGATCCGGTTCGCCAGGAAGAGTTCACCGCCAGCCGTGGCCGTGGCGCCCAGATCAACGGTCGCCGCCTACGCGTCAGCTCGCGTACCAGCCTTGAAGGCGCCCTGCTGGGTACCGGCTTCCCGTTCCGCGACAACCAGATGGCCGACCTCGACAATTACCTGGGCATGATCCGCGCCCTGACTGGCCAGACTGCCGGCATTCGCCGCGCCGGCTCTGCCAGCCTTGACCTGGCCTATGTAGCGGCCGGTCGTTTCGATGCGTTCTGGGAGTCGGGCCTGTCCGAGTGGGACATGGCTGCAGGCGTACTGCTGGTACAGGAGGCTGGCGGTCTGGTCAGCGACTTCAACGGTGGCCACGAATTCCTCGAGAAAGGCCACATCGTTGCTGGCAACATCAAGTGCTTTAAAGCCGTGCTGACTGCCATCCAGCCGCACGTGCCACAATCGCTGAAGCGCTAAGCGCCGGTCAGCCACAAAAAAGCCCCCCCCGGGGTGCTTTTTTGTGTCCGCAAGAACCGCGCCGCTCATCGTAGGAGCCAGTGATCCTGCGCAGGCTTACTGCCCGTTCTGGGCCTGACTCAGCACCAGCTTGCCATTCTCGTCCAGCGGAATGGTCGAACCTGGCTCGTGGTCCATCTTCACTTTGCCGACCTTGTCGCCAATCGAATAGGTGACGTTGTAGCCAACCACTTTCTCGCTCAGGTCCTGCACGGTGTTACAGCGGGTCTGGGTGGTAGTGTAGGTGTCACGCTCTTGCATGCCTTCCTGCACCTTGTTACCGGCGTAGCCGCCGCCGACCGCACCGGCCACGGTGGCAATCTTCTTGCCGGTGCCGCCACCGATCTGGTTGCCGAGCAAGCCACCCGCCAATGCACCGACCACGGTACCGGCGATCTGATGTTGATCCTTGACCGGCGCCTGGCGCGTCACGGTCACGTCCTTGCACACTTCACGTGGAGTCTTGACCTGCTGCTTGATCGGCTGCACGTCGGTCACCTCGGCGACCTCTGGGCCTTTGTTCACCAAGCTGTAGGTCGCCATTGCGCCTGCGGCAGTTACACCGACGGCACCGAGCACCGCACCCACCAGCATTGATTTATTCACGTGAACCTCCTGATCGTACCAGCGGGCCATAACCCGCGCTTGTCCCAGCCTTGGAGCAAAAAAAAAGCCGCGAGTTCAACATTCGCGGCTCTCTTGGCGCCAAACGGCGACGGCTTGCGGTTATGGACGCTCGTCCACACCCTCGGCCTTGACCGGTGGAATCAGGTCTTCGCTGTTCAGGTTCAGCCAGATCAATACCACGTTGGCGATGTAGATCGACGAGTAGGTACCGGCCATGACCCCGATGAACAGAGCCAGGGAGAAGCCGAACAGGTTGTCACCCCCGAAGATCAACAGGGCGGCGATCGCCAGCAAGGTCGAAACCGAAGTGGCGACAGTGCGCAGCAGGGTCTGCGTGGTCGAGACGTTGATGTTCTCGATCAGCGAGGCCTTGCGCATCACGCGGAAGTTTTCCCGCACGCGGTCGAATACCACAATGGTGTCGTTCAGCGAGTAACCGATGATGGCCAGCACTGCCGCCAGCACCGTCAAATCGAAGGTGATCTGGAAGAACGAGAGGATACCCACGGTCACGACCACGTCGTGGATCAGCGAGATGATCGCGCCGACGGCGAATTTCCACTGGAAGCGGAAGGCTAGGTAGATGAGTACCCCGCCCAGCGCCAGCAGCATGCCCAGGCCGCCCTGGTCACGCAGTTCTTCACCTACCTGCGGGCCGACGAACTCGACCCGCTTGAGGGTTGCCGGGTTGTCGCCGCCGACTTTCTGCAGCGCTGCAGCAACCTTGCTGCCCAGTTGCGGGTCGTCGCCCGGCATGCGCACCAGCAGATCGGTAGTCGCACCGAAGCTCTGCACGATGGCGTCCTCGAAGCCCGACTGAGCGAGCTCGGCGCGGACCAGCTTGAGGTCTGCCGGACGCTCGTAGGTCAGCTCGATGAGCGTACCGCCGGTGAAGTCCAGACCGAAGTTCAAACCCTTCTGCCACCAGCTGAACAACGCCAGGATGGTCAGCAGGACAGTGACGGCGAACGCAACGTTGCGCACGCCCATGAAGTTGATGGTTTTCATGGTTATTCCCTCAAACCCACAGCTTCTTGATGTCACGCCCGCCGCAGGTCAGGTTGACCATTGCGCGGGTCACCATGACGGCGGTGAACATCGAGGTGAAAATCCCGAGGGACATGGTTACCGCAAAGCCTTTGACCGGCCCGGTGCCCATCGCGAAGAGGATACCGCCGACCAGAAGGCTGGTCAGGTTGGCGTCGATGATCGCGGTGTAGGCACGGCTGAAGCCTTCGTGGATGGCGCGCTGCACCGACATACCGTTTTTCAGCTCCTCGCGAATCCGCGAGAAGATCAGCACGTTGGCGTCGACCGCCATACCCATGGTCAGCACGATACCGGCGATGCCTGGCAGGGTCAGGGTGGCACCCAGCAGGGACATCAAGGCCAGCAGCAGGATCATGTTGCCGGTCAGGGCAACGGTCGCGATCACGCCAAAACCACGGTAGATGGCGATGATGAAGATGGACACGAACAGCATGCCCCACAGCGATGCATCGACACCTTTGGTGATGTTGTCGGCACCCAGGCTTGGACCAATGGTGCGCTCTTCAGCGAAGTACATCGGCGCAGCCAGACCACCGGCACGCAGCAGCAGGGCCAGTTCGGACGATTCACCCTGGCCATTGAGGCCGGTGATGCGGAACTGGCTGCCCAGTGGCGATTGAATGGTCGCCAGGCTGATGATCTTTTTCTCTTCCTGGAAGCTCTGTACGGCAACTTCCTTCTCGACGCCGTCGACGGTCTGCTTGACGTAGCGGGTGATCGGCTTCTGCTCGATGAAGATTACTGCCATGCTGCGGCCGACGTTGCTGCGGGTCGCGCGGCTCATCAACTCGCCGCCATGGCCATCGAGGCGGATGTTGACCTGTGGCCGGCCTTGCTCGTCGAAGCTGGCTTGGGCGTCGGTGACCTGGTCACCGGTGATGATCAAACCACGCTCGACCGGCGCCGAACGGCCGCCGTCACGGAATTCGAAGACCTCGGTGGTGGCCTTGGAGGCACCTGGTTCGGCACCGAAGCGGAACTCGAGGTTGGCGGTCTTGCCGAGGATGCGCTTGGCTTCGGCAGTGTCCTGCACGCCTGGCAGCTCGACCACGATACGGTTGGCGCCCTGACGCTGCACCAGGGGCTCGGCCACACCCAGTTCATTGACCCGGTTGCGCACGGTGGTCAGGTTTTGCTTGATCGAGTATTCGCGGATCTCGGCAACCTTGGCCGGGGTCAGCGCCAGACGCAGCACAGCGAGCTCGTTGCGCTCGGTGGTGGTCAGGTCAAAATCGGTGAAGCTCTTGCGAATCAGGGCACGGGCCTGTTCGCGGGTGGCGTCGTCAGAGAAGCCCAGCACAATGCCGCCATCCTGCTGAGGCAGGCTGCGGTAGCGGATGCGCTCTTTGCGCAACAGGGTCTTCACTTCGCCTTCGTAGACCTTCATGCGCGCGCTCATGGCCTTGTCCATGTCCACTTCGAGCAGGAAGTGCACACCACCGGACAGGTCCAGACCGAGCTTCATCGGGCTTGCACCCAGGTTACGCAGCCACTGCGGAGTGGTCTGAGCCAGGTTCAGGGCCACGACGTAATCATCGCCCAGGGCCTTGCGCACCACATCCTTGGCTGGCAGTTGGTCTTCCTGGTCGGTCAGGCGCACCAGCCCACTGCCTTTCTCGCCCAGGCTAGTACCCTTCACGGTGATACCCGCTTCGGTCAGCGCCTGGTTGACGCGATCGAGGTCGGCCTGGTTGACCTGTAGCGCCGAACTGGCACCACTGATCTGTACAGCCGGATCATCCGGATAGAGGTTGGGAGCGGAATAAATGAAACCGATCGCCAGTACCAGCACGATCAGTGCGTATTTCCACAGAGGATATTTGTTCAGCATCACGCCGCCCGTTCAAGACGCGGGGCGCTTTGCGCGCCCCGACTGGAAAAAGTAAAACCGGTACCTCAGATAGCCTTGAGCGTACCTTTAGGCAGGGTCGCAGCCACGGCGCCCTTCTGGAACTTCATCTCGACGGTGTCGGACACTTCCAGTACCACGAAGTCATCGGAAACCTTGACGATCTTGCCGGCGATGCCGCCGTTGGTGACAACTTCGTCACCTTTCTGCAAGTTGCCCAGCAGGTTCTTCTGCTCTTTGGCGCGCTTGGCCTGTGGACGCCAGATCATCAGGTAGAAGATGACCAGGAAGCCGACCAGGAAAATCCACTCGAAACCACCACCCATAGGGCCGGCGGCAGGGGCTGCGGCGTCCGCGTAGGCGGCGGGGATCAAAAAGCTCATGTGACACTCCAGTTGTTATGTTGCAACGTGTTGGGTTGGCAAACGGTTACAGTCAGTCAGTCCAAAGGCGGCACGGCAAGCCCGCGTTTGGCATAGAAGGCGTCGACAAAGGCGGCCAATTTACCTTGTTGAATAGCCTCGCGTAAACCGGCCATAAGGCGCTGGTAATGACGCAAGTTATGGATTGTATTCAACATGCTGCTCAACATTTCGCCGCACTTGTCCAGATGGTGCAGATACGCGCGCGAGAAGTTGCTGCAGGTATAGCAATCGCAGGTCGGATCCAGCGGCGAATCATCATGGCGATGAAACGCGTTGCGGATCTTGATCACCCCGGTGTCGATGAACAGATGGCCGTTGCGCGCATTGCGCGTCGGCATCACGCAGTCGAACATGTCGACGCCGCGGCGCACACCCTCCACAAGATCTTCAGGTTTGCCTACCCCCATAAGGTAACGAGGTTTGTCAGCGGGCATCATCGCCGGCAGGTAATCGAGCACCTTGATCATCTCGTGCTTCGGCTCACCGACCGACAAGCCGCCGATCGCCAGGCCGTCGAAGTCGATGTTGACCAGCGCCTCCAGCGAGCGTTCGCGCAAGTCTTGATACATGCCGCCCTGAACGATGCCGAACAGCGCCGCAGTGTTGTCGGCGTGGGCGTCCTTGGAGCGCTGCGCCCAGCGCAGCGACAGCTCCATCGAGGTGCGCGCGACGTCATGCTCGGCCGGGTACGGCGTGCATTCGTCGAAGATCATCACGATGTCAGAGCCCAGATCACGCTGGACCTGCATCGACTCTTCCGGGCCCATGAACACCTTGGAGCCATCGACTGGCGAGGCGAAGGTCACGCCCTCTTCCTTGATCTTGCGCATGGCGCCCAGGCTGAACACCTGGAAGCCACCGGAGTCGGTCAGAATTGGGCCTTTCCACTGCATGAAATCGTGCAGGCCGTTGTGCTTCTTGATCACCTCGGTGCCAGGGCGCAGCCACAGGTGGAAGGTATTGCCAAGAATGATCTCGGCGCCGGTGGCCTCGATGTCACGCGGCAGCATGCCCTTGACCGTGCCATAGGTGCCCACCGGCATGAACGCCGGGGTCTCGACCGTGCCTCGGGGGAAGGTCAGACGGCCACGACGGGCCTTGCCGTCGGTGGCCAGCAGTTCGAAGGACATACGACAGGTGCGACTCATGCTTGATCCTCGGGGCCGCGCGGCGCCGGATTGCGGGTGATGAACATCGCATCACCGTAACTGAAGAAGCGGTAGCCATGCTCGACCGCAGCGGCATATGCCGCCATGGTTTCGGGGTAACCGGCGAAGGCCGAGACCAGCATCAGCAGCGTGGACTCCGGCAGGTGGAAGTTGGTGACCAGGGCATCGACCACATGGAACGGCCGGCCCGGGTAGATAAAGATATCGGTGTCGCCGCTGAACGCCTTGAGCTGGCCCTCACGTGCGGCACTCTCCAGCGAGCGCACGCTGGTGGTGCCGACGGCAACTACTCGGCCGCCACGCGCACGGCACGCAGCCACGGCATCGACTACCTCCTGGCTGACTTCGAGCCATTCCTTGTGCATATGGTGGTCTTCGATCTTGTCGACCCGCACCGGCTGGAAGGTGCCGGCGCCCACATGCAAGGTAACGAACGCACTCTCGACGCCCTTGGCTGCGATTTTCTCGAGCAGCGGCTGGTCGAAGTGCAGGCCTGCGGTTGGCGCGGCGACGGCACCTGCGCGCTCGGCATAAACAGTCTGATAGCGCTCGCGGTCGGCGCCCTCGTCCGGCCGATCGATATACGGCGGCAGCGGCATATGGCCGACGCGATCGAGCAGCGGCAGCACCTCTTCGTTGAAGCGCAGCTCGAACAGCGTGTCATGGCGGGCGACCATCTCGGCCTCGCCGCCGCCGTCGATGAGCAATTGTGTACCGACCTTGGGCGCCTTGCTTGCACGCACATGGGCCAGCACCCGGTGGCTGTCGAGCACGCGCTCGACCAGCACTTCGAGCTTGCCGCCCGAGGCTTTTTGGCCAAACAACCGCGCCGGGATCACCCGGGTGTTGTTGAACACCATCAGGTCACCCGGGCGCAGGTGTTCGAGCAGATCGGTGAATTGCTGATGAGCCAGCACGCCGCTCGGTCCATCAAGAACCAGCAGTCGGCTGCCATGGCGCTCGGCCAGTGGGTGGCGGGCGATCAGGGAATCGGGGAGTTCGAAGGAAAAATCGGCGACGCGCATGATTGTGTTCGGTTCGACAGGGCCGCGAAGTTTAGCCCAAGCTGTGAAAATTCTCCATGAAAGCCGATTGACCGACCCGCGGAGCCTCTCTATACTGCCGCCCCACAAGCCCTGATGGCGGAATTGGTAGACGCGGCGGATTCAAAATCCGTTTTCGAAAGGAGTGGGAGTTCGAGTCTCCCTCGGGGCACCAAACGCAACACATAGACGCCTTACCAGCGTCTACGCAACATCCCAAAAGCCCGCTGATTGCGGGCTTTTTAGTTTCTACAATTTGAACGTTTCCTCCAGCAAAGCAGCGCTCTTTGATGTGTTGCTCAGCCAGTTATGCCCTCAAGCGCATAAGCACCAGCCGTCAACTGCTCAGTCAGAAACTCAAGGCACACTTTGATTTTTTCCGACTGCGAAGCACGGATCGTGGTGACCGCGGAAATATCCGCAACCTGATGCCAAGCAGGCAGCAGTCGCATGAGCTTGCCCTGCGCAAAACTGGGGGCGACGTCCCATGTGGAGGCCATGATGATGCCCAGCCCTTCATGCGCCCACTCGCGCACGATGTCGCTGTTGTTCGATGCCATGGGCCCGGTCACCTTGACGGTCTCCATGCCACCTGGCCCCTCTAGACGCCACAAACCAAAGCTACTGTCCCTGTCGCGCAGCAGCAGGCAGTCGTGCTGTGCCAGATCAGCCAGCGAAGCGGGATGGCCTCGCTCCGCGACATAGCTCGGGGCGGCGCACAGAATCCTCTGGCTGCTGGCGATCTTGTGGGCAATAAGATGCTGCTCGGTCACCTCCCCTACTCGAATATCGACATCGAACTGTTCACCGATCAGGTCCGTGCGCCTGTCCATCAACTCGATCCAGACCTCGAGTTTTGGGTAGCGCTTGCGCAGCAGGCCGAGAATGGGTGCCACGTGGAAACGGCCCAGTCGTTGACTGGTGCTGATCCGCAGCAGGCCTTTGGGCTCTACCCGGTCTCCATGGGACGTCTCCAGCATGCCGTGGACGTTTTCCAGAATCTGTTTGGCCCAGACCAGCATCGCCTCGCCTTCACGGGTGATGGTGACGCGGCGCGTCGTACGGTTGAAGAGCTTGCAGTTGAGGCTTTGCTCAAGTGTCGCGATGCGCTTGCTGACGTGCGCTGGCGAGATACCCAACTCAGCCCCTGCGCTGACGAAGCTCGAACAGCGGGCGATCGCAGTGAAGAGCAAAAGGTCACGCAGAAACGGGTCATTGTTCAGTAATTGAGAATTCTGATATTCCATCTGAGCCCATTATGACCTTCGCCGGCGATAGTAGGCTGGATCCTAACAGCACCTGATGAGCCTGCGCTGCTCCTCAGGCACACAAAAACAACTGTGAAGATCAATCATGTCCAGAATCAGAATTGCGGTGGCCGGCGTCGGCATGATCGGTCGCCGCCATATCGAACTTGTCCAAGCGAGCCTGTCTTGTGAACTGGTTGCCGTTGTTGATCCGGTGAGGATCCCGGAAGATTACCTGACCGCTCTGGGCGTTCCTCAATATGCTGATCTGGCGGCCTTGTTCGACAACGTCAAACCGGACGGCGTGATCCTTGCCACGCCCAATGCTCTGCATGTTGCGCAGGCGTTGCAATGCGTCGACGCGGGGGTTGCCGCCTTGATCGAAAAACCCGTCGCCCACAGCGTTGCAGAAGGTCAGCGTCTGCTCGCTGCGGCAACCGCAAAGGGTGCGCGCTTACTGGTCGGGCACCATCGAGCACACAGCCCTGTGCTGGCCAAGGCACGGGAGATCATCGGCGAAGGCGTGCTCGGCGACATTGTTGCCGTGCAGGGCAGCGCGCTGTTCTACAAACCGGATGATTACTTCGACGCGGCCGTGTGGCGGCGCCAGGAAGGTGGCGGCCCGATCCTGATCAACATGATTCACGAGATCGGCAACTTGCGCTCGCTGTGCGGAGAGATCGTTGCCGTCCAGGCCATGCAGTCGAGTGCCGCGCGTAACTTTCCGGTCGAAGACACGGTGTGTATCGGCCTGCGCTTTGCCAACGGGGCCCTGGGCTCGTTTCTGCTATCGGACTCTGCGGGGTGTGCCCGCAGTTGGGAGCAGACGTCCCAGGAGAATTCGAGCTATGCCCCCTACGCCGATGAAGACTGCTATGTAATCAGCGGCAAGAACGGGTCGCTTGCGGTGCCCACAATGCGCCTCAAATACTATGCCCGCGCTGAAGAGCGCTCATGGTTCAAGCCTTTTCAAACGGCGACCGCCAGTGTTGAACGTCGGGATCCACTGGAGCTTCAGCTCGAGCATTTCTGCCGGATTATTCAAGGACTTGAAGCGCCGCTGGTCACGGTGCGCGATGGCCTCAGAAATCTGATCATCACTGAGGCCATTGCCGAAGCGGCAAAGACTGGAGCGGTCGTCAGCACAGCCCCTGTCTGATCGACTAGAACTGCCTCTCAAGCTTCAGGCTGATGCTGTTCTTGTCGTAGGAATACAGCCAGTCGATATTGCTCTGCACCTTGCTGTACTTGAGCCTGAGGCTGGCGACGATGTCATACACCGCCAGCCGTGGCGCGCGCAGGATGAAGGTGTAGCCTTCCTTGCTCGTCTTCATTGCCCCGGCTGTCGAGGATGGCGCTGTAGGCAGCGTATTGGCGCTTGCGGTACGAGGGGAACAGCACCGTACTGACGCCGATGACGAAATCCTTGGCGCCCCCCAGGCGCAGGCCTAGGCCCAATCGCATACTGATTGCTGGCGTCGTGATAGCTATAGCCAGCGTTGCTGATCAGCGTGCTCTCGTTGTACATGCTCTCTTTTTCGTAGGCCTGGCCGTACAGCAGTGAGCGTACGAACATGCCGTGATGACCGCTGATGGCCATGCGTCTGTTCAGCGTGGCTTCGAAATTCTGGCCGTGGGCAGACACTGCCTTGGGCAGCGAGCGCTTGACCACAATGGTCTCTTCAGCTGTGACGTAGCGGTAGGTGACAACACTTTCGGAAGATTGGTTGAGGTTGTCACTCCAGGTCGGACCGATGGCCAGCGAGCCTTGCCAGTCTTCGCGGTGATCAAGGGCCTGGATGAAACTGTCGACGGTCTTGCCCCACACACATGGCCTGCGCGTCTGACGGGCTGAGGCCGGTGCTGATCTGCTGAAATGCCTGCACCGCCTCGCGATCCTTGCGGTTTCGAACTGCACCCGCGCCAGCTCCAACCGGCCGGGAAGAAATGTTGTATTGGTACTGAAGACCGAGCAGGTGATTGCGCACCTTGCGGAGTTGACTCGGGACTGAAGCTGCCTTGATTGGGGCCGCTATGCAGCCGCAGATTTCCGGCTCCCGGAAAAGACAAAACCCCTACCTGCTCGCGCAGATAGGGGTTTTGCGAAATGAATCTTGACGATGACCTACTCTCACATGGGGAGACCCCACACTACCATCGGCGATGCATCGTTTCA